>ERZ827117.33-NODE-33-length-224353-cov-13.867935_pt1 | contig 224353 bp, 205 predicted proteins | sample MGYA00519920_ERZ827117 | MGnify/ENA primary metagenome ERZ827117 (study PRJEB31778, sample SAMEA3449260) | human gut metagenome | biome: human gut; feature: human-associated habitat; material: faeces | place: United Kingdom | collected 2010/2012 ...
CTGCTTTGAAGGAAGCAGGTTTTACAGAGATAAAAACGTATTCAAATACAAAAAAACATTGGATAAGTATTGTTGCAACGAAATAGCCAATTTCCTGTTTGCGGAGGTGGTTTTATGAAGAAGAAAATGGCGATTGGTATGATTGTGGCAGTGGTGCTTTGCGGCGGTTATTTTATCGGTTCGGGGTTTTTGAGAAACGGTTCTGTCTATATGGATGGATATTCCATTTCGGGGGACGGCAGAGAAATCACATTGGATATTGACGTTGCGGCATCAAGGGGGTATATCAGAAAAATGGAGATATCCCAACAGATGGGCGGAAAGCTTTATATTGACTGCTACGCTGCCTTTGGGGGCATCAATGGCAGGATTGGGGCGAAAAACAGCTTTACCCTGCCGCTGGATGAGGATACGACAATGATTGGGATTTATCGAAATAAAAACGCTTATCAGGAAGTTCTGCATAAGGACGAGGACGGTATCTGGCGGCGGACGCAGGCAAACGGATAAAAATAATTTATGAAAAAACAAAAGAGAAGGGAGCGGATGCAACATGAAAATCGCACTTTGCCAGATGGCAAACGCAGGAAAGCCTGCTGCGAACCTGGAAAAAAGCATACGGGCAATCAAGGAGGCGGCAGAAAACGGGGCGGATTTGATTCTGTTTCCCGAAGTGCAGCTGACGGAATTTTTTCCGCAGTACCCCGGACAGGATGTGACGCAATATCGGATTCCGCTTGATTCGGAGGTTGTGGCGGCATTTTGCAGGGTGGCGCGGGAAAACGGGATTTTGGTTGTGCCGAATATTCTGCTTTACGAAAACGGGAAGACCTACGACGCCAGTCTGCTGATTCAGAAGGACGGCACGATTGCGGGCGTGCAGAAGATAGTGCATATTGCGCAGGCGGAGCAGTTTTATGAGCAGGATTACTATACACCCTCCGATGACGGGTTTCATGTATTCGATACGGAATATGGGAAAATCGGGATTGTGGTCTGCTTCGACCGGCATTACCCCGAAAGCATCCGCACGGAAAGTCTGATGGGGGCGGAGCTGATTCTGATTCCGACGGTGAATACGAAAACAGAGCCTTCCGAAATGTTTGAATGGGAGCTGCGTGTACAGGCATTCCATAACAGTACGGCAGTTGCGATGTGCAACCGTGTCGGCAAGGAGGGCGAGATGGACTTCTCAGGGGAATCTATTGTAGTAGATGCCAACGGCGATGTGATTGCCAAGGCGGATGATACGGAGGGGATTCTTTATGCAGAGGTGGATTTGGCAAAATCGAGCGAAATCAGAAGCCGCAGAACGTATACGGGGCTGAGACGGACGGAATTGTATAAATGAAAACGCAAGAAGGCTATCCCGAAGGGATAGCCTTCTTGCGTTTTGCTATTTTTGTGTTAGTCGATTACAAATTCCTGAATGCCCATATATCCGGGGGCGATGGAATATTCGGGGAAGGAGATGACAACCTTGCCCTCTGCGTTCAGATAGAAGGAGGTATTTGCGTCAACGGTTTCAAACTTCCCAAGGGAATCGGTTTCATCTGTGCTGTCACCATAGCCGAAGAAGGAAGCGTTTGCATCTGCCGCCATGCGTTCTTCAATCTGAGATACGATGCTCTTATTGCAGATGGCAGCATAATCATCGCCAAGCACGTCTTGCAGGGTCAGCTCCTTATCATTCTTCAAATCAATGTTGTAGTAGGTATGCTCCTCATCCGCGGAAACCCAGCTCTTTGCGGTTGTTACGCCCAGAGAGAGAACATCATTGCTGAGATATTTTACATCGTAATCGATATACAAATCCATGGTGCGATCTGCCCATTCTTCCTTTGTGCCGCCTGTTTGGAAGAAGGATTCCTTATATTCTGCCATTTCCTTTTCTGCCTGCGCTTCATAATCGGCGGTCAGCTGCTGGATGCGTGCATTTACCTTTGCGGGCAGCTCCTTACCATCGGGGCCCTTCACAACGGGGACGTTTACATTCAGCTCCACATCGCCCTCTGTGCCTTCAAAGGAACGGAAGGTCAGCACCTGCGCCAGCTGCCCCACAACGGGAACCTTGCTCATGTTTTCCGCAAAAACGGGGCTTGCGTTCAGCCCGATGGTGCCTGCGACCAGAACGGCTGCTGCCGCCGCAACACAGCCTCTCCAGACAGGGCGATAGGATTTCTTTGTTTCGGATGCTTTCTTATTTTCATTGCTTTCGTATTTCATTTTCAGTTCCTCCTTATTTTTGGATGCAATCGTCTGCATGACCGTTTCGTTTAAATTTTTAGGAATTTCGATGGATTCGTAGGTTTTTTTGCCATTTTCGGGATTCATTTTTCTTCCTCCTTCAAAATCAGTTTCAGCTTTTTCAGGGCACTGTAGAGTCGTGTCTTTACGGTGCTGAGTGGGGTATCGGTGATTTCTGCAATCTGCTTGAGCGTCAGATCCTCATAATAATGAAGGATAATGACGGTTTTCATAGGCTCTGACAGCTGCATCACAGCCTCATAGGCTTGCTTATCTTCATCAAATGCCGGCTCTTCGTAGGTCATGGCTTCGGTATGCTCCTCGCCGAGAGGAACCTCGCGCTTCTGCCTTCTGAGATACTGCAAAGCCTCATTGACAAGAATCCGATAAAACCATGTGCGGAGTGCCAGAGGATTTTTCAGCCCAAAGCAGCCCTCCAAGGCGCGGCAGATTGCGTTCTGTATCACATCCAGAGCTGCCTGCTCCTCCTTTACATAGCTGTATGCCAGACGATAAAATTTATTTTGATTTTCTATGATGTATTGTACGGTGCAGTCGTAAATATCCTGCATAGGTGTTACCTCCTTGTTGCTTCCCGGTCAGCGTGAAAACCATTTTTTTCGTTTTCTGTCTTATAGATGTATTGTAACGGAAAAAAGTTTGAACTGTCTGAAAAATTTTTGAAAAAAATAAAAATAATAAAAAAAAGCACCGTATCTTATTCGATACGGTGCGAGAATTTCTATAGAGATTTCGACGGAATGCCGCAGGCATTAGCCTAATTCGTTGTCACTCTTGCTCAGAGAGACTGCTTTCTGAGAAGTGGGTACGAATTTACCGATGATACCGCCTACGATGGCAGGAACTACCCAACCGCACTGGAAGGAGCCAAGAGGCAGCTTTTCTACGAAATGCAGGGGCAGACCGAAGCCGCAAAGCACTTCTGCCGCACTTGCAACCAGTGCAAAGGCTGCTGCGAAGATATAAATGTTGTTGCTTTTGATATGCTTACCAAAGAAGTTCAGCACAATCATAACCAGAACAACAGGGTACAGCAGGTTCAGAATAGGTGCTGCAATGCTGATGATTGTAGAAATACCGAAGTTGGATACGATGTAGCTGAATGCAACAGTCAGGATAACTACCTTTGTATAGGAAACCTTGTTGTTTGTCAGCTCTGCGAAATAGGATGCGCAGGAGGAGGTCAGACCGATTGCTGTGGTCAGGCAGGCAAAGAATACGATGATTGCCAGAACCAGTACGCCGTAGCTGCCGATCAGAGACTGTGTGATTGCAACAACCAGACCTGTCTGGTTATAGCCTTCAAAGCCGCCTGCGGATGTGGTTGCACCCAGGAATGCCAGACCGCCATAGATAACAAACAGTGCAACTGCTGCGAAAACGCTGGATTTGATAACAACGCTCATGGTGTCCTTTGTTTCTGTGTAGCCTTTATCCCTTGCTGCGGAGATGATGATGATGACGAATACGATAGAAGCCAGAACGTCCATGGTCTGATAGCCTGCCATAACGCCTTCTCTGACTGTTTCAAATTTTGCAACATTGCTGATATCGCCAATGGGGTGAACAATACCCAGAACAATCATTGCCATCAGACAGATTACCAGAATAGGTGTCAGGTATTTGCCGATTACGTCAACAACGCCGGAGGGGCGAACGGTAAACAGCAGAACCAGACCGAAGAAGACTGCGCCGAAAATCCAGCTGTTGATTTTGGGGAAAATCGGCATAACGCCCATTTCAAATGTTGTTGCTGCGGTACGGGGGATTGCCAGGAAGGGCCCGATACACAGAACGACTAATGTATTGATAATGACAGAGGGGACAGCACCAAGCTTTTTGGTAACGCCCTGAATAGAAACATCGCCGCCTTTAATCATGGAGAGGATGGCAACCAGAGCCAGACCAACGTCCGCGATAAAGAAGCACATAAACCCGATGAACCACTCGTTCCCTGCATTTGTACCAAGGTAGGGGGGGAAGATTAAGTTGCCGGCACCGAAGAACATTGCAAACAGTGCCAGCCCGATTACGGCAATGTCCTTTAAACTCGTTTTCTTTCTCATAATTTGTAAACGCCTCCTAAACAAAACTTTCTTTTACATCCGACACTAAGGAAATCTCTCTTAGTTGTCCTACAAACGATATTATGCACGAAAAATCCGATTTGGGCAAATGAATGAAATATAGTTTAGTGAAACGAATTTACCGATTTCTTATACTCAGAGTAGAAAAAGTGTGAAAAAAGCCTGTATTTTCATAGAAAAAACGGAAAAATCACAAAATTTCATGAATTATCTTATTTTTATGAAATTGACATAATGCGAATATATACAGGGGGGAGGCTTGGTTTGAAAACGAATACAATAGACAAAAACGATAGATTTCATCAAAAATAATAAATAGCTTTTGGATATTTCGGTGATAAAAACATAGATTTTTCTCTTTTTATCTGGTATAATGATGAACAATAAAAAATATCCCGTTTTGTATAAAATTGTAAATAATATATTCTAAAGAAACTTTTTTGAAAAAATGGCGCGAAAATCATGAAAAATCAATTGTGTTTTTTTCAGAACATCTGCGGTTTTGCGAAACCGGTTTCAGAAAAAGCGAGCGCTTGCTTTCAAAAAAGAAACGGATTCGTTAAGTTTCCATAAAAAAGCGAAAAGATTTGTGCGGAACACTTTTTTTATGGGATACTTTATACTATAATGGAACGCGTGGTTTAATAGAGTGAGATTATTTTTTTACAGTATAGATGAGTAGGTGAAAAGAGATGAAAGAAGTTAGTATCCATGTGGGGCAGAGAATTCGCCTGTATCGAAAGACGAAAAACCTGACCATTGAAACCTTCGCAGGCATGATTCATAAAAGCAAGGCAACGGTTTCCAAATACGAAAACGGGGATATTTCCATTGATATTGAAACCCTGTTTACGATTGCGCAGGCGTTAGGGGTGCCCGTCAACCAGCTGATTGATTATGAAGAAATCGGGGAGGAAAAGGGCGAGAAGGGCGAAATCATCAAGCACAACCTCAGCAAAAGCAAATATTATATGTACTTTTACGATGGCAGACGCAGCCGCATTGCGCGCAATGTTATTGAGGTGCAGGATGGCGGAGAGGACAGCGGTGTATTCAGCGCGAATATGTATGCTTCGCTTGAGGACTTATCCAATTATTATCAGTGTAAGCTCCTTTATCACGGCACGATGCGCAAGGGTGATACCTTCATCAATTTCAATTTTGAAAACCAGAATAATAAGGTGGAGCGAATGTTTATGTACGCCATCAATTCCTTTAATAATGGCGGCAGAATGGAAGGACTTTGCTGCTGCTTATCCACGCAGCCGATTTTGCCTGCCTGCTTCAAATTTCTGATGGTATCGGATATTCTGGAGGAAACGGATGATTTGAAGGAAAAGCTCAAGGTTTCTAAGGAGGATATCCGCCTTCTGAAAAAAATGAATATGTTTGTTGTCAGCGACCACGCTTAAGTGAAGTCAAAAAAATTGCCCAGACCGTAAGGTCTGGGCTTTTTTGCTGTGGTTTTTATGCTTCGTTTTCCATGTGGGCAAGGGCAAACAAAATACACTGATTGATAAATTCGTTTCTGCTGATGTTAGCCTGTGCGGATTTCTGATCCAGAATTTCCAGAACATCCTTTGGAATCCGCATGGAGATTACTTCCTTTTCCGGTTTTTTCGGATGAAATACAGTCATTTGTTTACACCTCCCTCTTGCTAAATTGTATCTGGTTTGTTATATTTATTCTATATTCTAAAATAGATATCGAAAATAGAATACAATTAAGAGGGAGAGGTATTATGAAAAAGAAAACTGTAATTTGGCTTATTTTATTGGTTATGAGTATGGCTCTATCCGGATGTAGTTTGAAAAATCCCGATTTGTGCCAAGCGAAGGATTGTTTGAATAAGCATATAGAAGGAGCAGAATACTGTAGAGAACATCTTTGTCAGGAGGAAGGATGTTTAAATGAAAAAATTGGGGAAAGATTTTGTGAAGAGCATTTTTCCTGTGCATTATGTGATAAGGAAAGAAAGGGCTGTGAAGGGGCATTATATTGTGTAGATCATTCCTGTGATAGACGGGGGTGTCCGGAATTAAAGGCAAAAGGGCACAAGTACTGTGAGAAACATTATTGTAAGGCGGAAAACTGTGAAAACGAAACAAGAGCAGATGGTGATTATTGTGCGATTCACGGATGCAGTAATTGTGGGAAAAAGTATTCGGGAGAATTTGAATATTGTGATGAATGTCGTTGTGATGTAGCAGGTTGTCCGAATTTTGGTAGTCCGTATTGCAGTAAACATGAATGTCACCAGACAGGCTGTAAAAAGTTAAGATATAATGATACGGAATACTGCTATGAACATTATCAGGAAAAGAAGAAGGAAGAGGACGAGAAACGGAAAGAGGAAGAAGAACGGCAACGGCAGTATCAGGAAGCTATCAATGCAAAAAAAGACCAAGTTGTAGTTAATTCAAATGGCAAAAAAATCTGGAAGGTATGTATGGCTGATAATCAATTCAGATTTCAGGGGAGCTATTCCGGTACGGGAAACTTCATTGTGACAGTTATGGATGCAAACCAAGACTATTATGCTTCCATTTGTAATGAAATTGGTGACTATGTTGTAGATAAAACAATTTCTGTGGTGGAAGGGGAATATTACTACATAGAAACATTTTGTAGTGATGGCGAATGGTCTGCATCTTGGTGGGGAACTTACGGAGATTAACAGAAAAAAGGGGCGAAAGCCCCTTTTTTCTATTCCGCCCGCTCGAAATTTTGATTTCAACTTAGGGGGCGACTTTGTCGACACCCTCTAAAACTGCTCTGCCAATGCCAGTGTTAGCAGCAGACCTGCCATTCTTGCGGATTGGGCGGAGGGCAAATCTTCCGGTGCGCCGCCCTCGGCACTGCGCGCCGCCAGAAGATTGCCTTCGGAGAAATCCGCTACGCCTCTCTGCACATGCTGCAGGGTATGCAGAAACATCAGACCCTTTGTCATGCGGTCCAGCTGTGCCCGTCCGCCCTCATCCATAAAGGCGGAAAGCGCGCGCAGCAGTGTGACCTCCTTCGGGGGATGATCCTTGGCAAATGCCGTTTCGGCATTGGCGGCAGAGCGGATTTTCAGAAGATATTCTTTTTCGACCGTATCTCGCAAAGCAGAAAGCATTTGTGCAAAATCCTTTTCCAGTCCGTCCGTTTTCTGTAGGGTTTTTGCAAGGGTATAGACCGTGTTTTCGGACATAAGAGAACCACCTTTCTTTTAAATGGTACGGCAGACCTCCGCTGTCAGAAGACCGCCGAAGGGCTTGGCTTTTTGCAGCAGCAGCCGTTTGATTTCCGCAGGACGCGTGTGTGGGTTTTCTGTGAGCAGCAGGGCAGCCGCGCCGCTGATGAGCGGTGTTGCCATGGATGCGCCGCTCATGGTGATATAATTTCCGTCCACGATGTTTTTACGGCTGCGGTTGGGCAGGGTGAAATCAAAATCGGGCGAAAGCACCGAAATGATATCATCTCCCGGTGCCCAAAGATCGGGCAATGTATCCCGTTCCCTTGAAAAAAGCGGAAACGCAGGCGCGAGGAAATAGCTTCTATCCTCCCATGCGCCGACGGAAATCACACCGCCGCTTACCGCAGGCGGCGGACGGTAGCCATTGCGTCCATCCGGATTTCCTGCCGCCGCCACCACCACAATTCCCATCTGCCAGAGCCGTTCGACTGCCTCTTTTAGCGGCAGGTTGACCTTTCTGTCATTCGTGCCGATGGAAAGATTTACTACTTTAATATTATATTTGCGTGCATTGTCCATTATCCATCTCAGCCCCAGTACGGCGTGGGTGGAATTTCCCTGCCCGTATCGGTCAAGAATTTTGACGGAAACAATCCCTGCCTCTGGCGCAACGCCTGCATAACGCCCGTCGGCATTGTGACCGTTGCCGCAGGCGATACCCGTGACATGGGTGACGGGTGCGTTTTATATGGACGCATGCTTTTGGATACCTTTCTTCTTTTTTATTGCATTTGCAGGATATTTGTTGTACAATAAGAACAAATCAGATGAAAAAAGGGGGTCAAAATTATGCAGGCTTTATCAGAAAAAGGCACCGCATTATTGGCAAAGTTCAAAAAGTTCCAGAAGCTCAGCTTGGTTCTTTATGCTCTGGCGGCAATGGCATTTGTATTTGCCGGAAATATTCTGTTGACGATTATTATTGTGGCGCTGGATATCTTCCTGGAAATAAAGTTGTATAGATGCCCTCATTGCGGCAAGGGGCTGGACTGTCGCCGCAGAGTGAACGAGGACACGGTTTGCCCGAAGTGCGAGAAATATATTTTCCGCGGATTATAAGAAATATTATAAAAGCCTACAGTCAAAGCTGTAGGTTTTTTCTTGCCCGAAACGCCGTATAATTTTTTAAGGGAGAAAAAAGGAGCGGCGGCAATGAAAAAAGAAATTGCGGCGATTTATTGCAGGCTTTCTGTGGAGGATGCGGAAAAGAGAGCGGCGGAAAGTGAGAGTATACGCAATCAGCGCGCACTTTTGCTGGGATATGCCAAAAAACAGGGGTGGGCGGTCTATGACATTTATGCGGATGAGGACTATTCCGGCTTGCGAGAGGACAGACCTGCCTTCCAACGCCTTCTTGCAGACGCGGAAGAAAGAAAATTTTCAATCATTCTATGCAAAACGCAGTCCCGCTTTACCCGAAACGCAGGCACGGCGGAAAAATATCTGCATGCGCTGTTTCCCCTCTGGGGGGTTCGCTTTGTGACGGTGGTGGATGGGGTGGATACTGCTTCGCATGCCAACAAAAAAGCCCGTCAAATCAACAGCCTGGTCAATGAATGGTATTCCGAGGAGCTTTCGGAAAACATTCGTGCCGTCTTTCGCAGGAAGATGGAGGCAGGGCAGTTTCTGGGCAATTATGCGCCCTATGGCTACCGCAAGGATCCCTGTTGCAGGCATCACCTCATTCCTGATGCGGAAACGGCACCCGTTGTGGAAGAAATCTATGACTTGTACTTATCGGGTCTTTCCTGTAAAATGATTGGAGAGCGGCTGACGGCACAGGGCATCCCTACCCCTTCCGAGATGAAGCGGGCGCGAGGGGAGGATCTAGGCAGGCGTTCTTCTGCGGCATGGTCGAAGGGGACAATCCGAAAAATCCTGCAAAACCCCGTTTATCTGGGGCATATGGTGCAGGGGAAAGAGGAAAAAATCAGCTTTAAGGAGAAAAAGACCAGAGAGCTGCCGCGAAATCAATGGATTGTGGTGGAGCATACCCACGAAGCAATCATAAAAGAAGAAATTTTCGGGGACGTAAAAAAACGAATGGCAGAGCGCAGGCTCGCCCGAACAAGGATAGCGAAGGAGGAAAACACATGAAAAAGAAACTTTTGGCAATGCTGCTGGCTGTTGTGATGGTATGCGGCGTGGCAGGCTGCGGGAAGGATAAGACGGACACTACGGACGGACAGCAGGTGACAGCTGAGTTGGACGGCAAAATGAAGAAGGAGGCGGACACCCTGCAAAAGGCCTTGGAGGGCTATGCGGCAGACCTGACTGCGGAGGATGCAGCGGCGGCGGGGATGTATACCATTCATAACGGCGCGGTTGTGGGCGGTCAGGAAAACTGGGATGCTTTTGCCGCAGGCAAGACGGATGAAATTATCATCTGCCAGTTCTCCAAAAATGATGGCGCAATGCTGGATTCCGTAAAGCGGCTGGCAGGCGGCGGCTATCTGGTTGTGACGGATGTGACCAGAGATGGCTACGAATATACCGAAAAAGAGGATTACACCCAGAAGGTTTATGAATGTATGACGATACTGGATGATTTTTCTCTGGAGGAGGGCGGCACAGCGTATACCGTTTGTGTGCTTTCCAATGAAAAGGATATGAACGCTGATACCTTCCGCACCTACTGGAACGAAATGACAATGGATGCACATCAGGTTTATCCGTTGTTTATACTGTAAATTGTAAATAGCGGAGAAAATGGTATAAAGCGGAGAAAACCATAGAAACCAAAAAAACACCATGTTTTCATCACTTGTGAATGGGAAACATGGTGTTTTTTTGGTTTCGTAGGTTTGCGTAGCAAGCACATGAATCAGGCGAAGCCTGATGAATGATGGTTTTCAACATGGTGTTTTTTTGGTTTTCGTAGGCTTGCGGAGCAAGCACATGAATCAGGCGAAGCCTGATGAATGATGGTTTTCAACATGGTGTTTTTTGGTTTTCGTAGGCTTGCGGAGCAAACACATGAATCAGGCGAAGCCTGATGAATGATGGTTTTCGTTATTTTTAATTTTCGGGGTAAATCATCTGATTTACCTTGAAGATGAGCTGCAATGCCTTTCTGGAGTTATTCAGATGCGCGGTAACGGCTGCCTTCAGCGCGTCTAAATCGGACGCAAGCGCCGCATCCAGAATTGCCTGATGCTCCTCGACACATTCGCAGTCCCTGTAGTGAGGCTGGCTTACATAGGTGCCGGACGCATAGGTGAAGGGCTGCATATCCCGGAATACATTGACCGCCTTCTGATTGCCGGAGGCTGCCAGATACAGGGTATGAAATTCTAAATCCAATTCAAAAAATTCATCGGGCTTATGATTGGAATCATTTGATTCGATGAATTTTTTCTGTGCTTCCAGACAGTCAATCAGCTGCTGACGCAGGCCGTGGTTATAATTCAGCGTGGTTACGATATCCTTTACAAAAAATGTATCCATCATCAGACGCATATCGAAAATATCCTGCAATTCATGCGGTGTCAGCGCTCTGACGCTCATGCCCTTATTGGGGGTGTTCACAACCAGCTTTTCCTCTGCCAATCTTTGCAGTGCCTGCTTGACAGGGGTATCGCTGACCTGATATTCGCGAGCAAGCTCCTTGATGTTCAGCTTTTCTCCGGGCTGGAATACCTTCGTGAGAATATCATCTTTAATATCCTGATAAATCTTATCAGTCAGGGTAGTTTTTTTACCCGTTGTTTCGTGGTTCTTTTCTTCTTCTTTCACAGGTCTCTCCTTCTTTCGATTTCTCAAATTAGATTTTGCCGCAAAAAGACAGCACAAAAATGTTCTTCTGTATGCCTGTTTGCTCTATTATACAACAGGAGGCGCAAAAAGTCTATCAATTTTTCAGAATCAACTTTTTTTTAATAATATGAGATATAAAACGGATTGAAAAATAATTTTAAGTGGCGTTTTTTAACTGGAAAAAACTAGAAATTAAATAAAAAATAGTTTTATGTGGGACGAAAAGTGTCTTATAAAAGTTTCAAAATGCAGTAAAATTAGTTTATATTGGATATTTTACACAAAAAATAGGATTTTTTTACACGGAAAGACACTTGTTTTTCGTCTTTTTTATCTCTTGACGTACAAGAAAGACAAATATATAATCATAAAAAAGATGTTTTATATCTCAAATAAAACTTTTTTCGCGAAAAAGAAGATTTGTTTTGCGATATTTGTGATACAAATGAAAAAACGAGAGAGAAACAAAGAAACAAAGAAACAAAGAAACAAAGAAACAAAGAAACAAAGAAACAAAAGAGGAGTCCTTCCCTTCGGTGGGGTCCAACCGAAGAAAAGGAAATCCAAATGCAACACACCGGACTGTAGAGTTCAATATGAGGAGGGAATATTATGTTCTTAAAGAGAGGCCTTGCTGCTGCTCTGGCAGCGGTCACAGTGATTGGTCTGGCGGGCTGCGGTGGTTCCGATGATGCAGCAGAGGCAGACACAGCAACAGTTAAAAAGGGTTTCGTGGAAAAGAAGGTCGAACCCGTAAATTTTGACTCCGGCGTAGAGTTGACAAGCGATTGCTATCATTTCATTTATGCGCTGGGCAACGCGCCTGCTACCATCGACGCGGCAAAATTCTTCAAAATGCGTCTGGAGCAGGAATCCAAAGGCACACTTAGCTGTGATATTTACACCGACAACGTGCTTGGTTCTGAACGTGAATTGCTGGAGGGCTGTCAGTTTGGTAACTATGACATCGTTCTGGCAACAAACGCAACGGTAGCATCCTTTGAAAATGACATTTTCTGTCTGGATATTCCTTGGCTGTTTGATAACAAGCAGCAGGTTTATGAGGTTCTGGACGGGCCTCTGGGTGACAGACTGGCAGATGGTCTGGAGGAATCCGGCTTTAAGCTGCTGCAATGGCAGGAAAACGGCTTCCGTACACTGTCCACAAACAAACCCATCAACGATATGTCTGATCTGAAGGGCGTTAAAATCCGTATCATGGAAAATGAGCTGCAGCTGCAGCAGTGGAAGGACTACGGTGCGAACCCCACACCCATGGCGTTCACAGAGCTGTTTACAGCACTGCAGCAGAAAACAGTAGACGCACAGGACAACGGTGCGGAGCTGACATGGCAGACAAAATTCTATGAAGTACAGAGCCACTATACATATACAAAACACATTTACTCTCCTTACCTGATTCTGATGAGTAAAGACAAATTCGATGGGCTGACTCCCGAGCAGCAGGAAATCGTGCTGAAGGTTTCCGATGAGGCAGTTGCTTATGAACGTCAGAGATGTGACGAATATGAACAGACTGCACTGGATAACATCAAAAACTGCGGCACAATGCAGTACAGCGACCTGACACCTGAAGTAAAGGCTGAAATGGTGAAGGCATGCAAAAACATCAAGGAACTGGCTTATAAGAAGGTAACAGATCCTTCCGTTGTTGATTTGCTGTATGATGAGGTTGCTAAGGCAAAGGAAAAATTCCCTGAAGAAGGCTAAAAAGGAAAGGGGCGTAAAATACTATGAAATGGTTTTTAGACCATGTGGAAGAATTTTTCATGATTCCACTGATTTTCGCAATGAGTATTATCATTTTCATTCAGGTTGTATGTCGTTATGTGTTCCAGAACTCTCTGACATGGTCTGAAGAAATGGCAAGATATATGTTCGTATGGCTGGTATACTTCTCTGTAAGCTATACCGCAAGAAGAGAAAAGCACATCCGTATTGATGCTGCAATCAATTTGTATCCCAAAAAGGCACGTCCTTACATCGAAATCCTCAGTGAAGTGATTGTTCTGGGCTTTGCAATCTTCATCGCTGTAACAGGCTATACTGTATTCGGCAAGATTGCATGGTCCGGTCAGATGTCTCCCGCAATGCGTATTCCTATGCAGTTCGTATATGCGGCACCTATGATCGGCATGGGGCTGACAGCAATTCGTCAGCTGCAGTGCATTTACAGAAGAATCAAGGCGTTGAAAAATCACGAGGAGGTGACTGAGGCATGACAGGTTCTATTGCTGCAGTAGTATTTCTTACATTGATTGCTTGTCTGGTGCTGACAGTTCCCATTGGTTTCTCTCTGGGTATTGCATCTCTGGGCTACATTCTTTACACAAAACAGCTGACATTCGGCTTTATTGCACAGAACATGGTAACAGGCTGTGACTCCTTCCCTACCATGGCGATTCCCTTCTTCATCTTCGCAGGTGAATTGATGGGCGGCGGCGGCATTTCCAAAAGACTGCTGAATCTGGCGAACGTATTCTTCGGCAGAATCCAGGGCGGTCTGGCAATCGTAACCGTTGTTGTATGTATGTTCTTCGCGGCAATTTCCGGCTCCGGCCCGGCAACTGTTGCGGCGGTAGGCGGTATGGTTATCCCTACCATGCTGGAAAAGGGCTATGATAAAAAATTCGTACTGGCGCTGATTGCTGCTGCCGGTTCCATCGGTGTTATCATCCCTCCCAGTATCCCTATGGTTATCTACGCTGTAACAACAAACAGCTCCGTATCTACACTGTTCTTGGCAGGCTTCGTACCCGGTATCCTGATTGGTCTGGTACTGATTGCGTATTCCTACTTCTATGCAAAGAAGATGGGCTACAAGGGCGATGACGAACCCTTCTCCGTAAAGAGAGCATTGCGCGAAACAAAGGAAGGCTTCTGGGCAATCCTTTCCCCCGTTATCATTCTGGGCGGTATCTACGGCGGTATCTTTACCCCGACAGAGGCAGCTGCGGTATCTGTAATCTACAGTATCATCGTTGGCTGTGTTATCTACAGAGAGTTGGATCTGAAAAAGCTGATTCAGTGTACCAAAAATGCCTGTGAAACAACAGCATCCATCCTGATTGTTATTGGCTGTGCTGCCGGTTTCTCCAAGGTTTTGACACTGGGTCGTATCCCTACAACGGTTGCATCTGCAATGATGTCCCTGACAGACAGCAAGATTGTGATTCTGCTGCTTATCAACGTACTGCTGCTGATTGTTGGCTGCTTTATGGAAACACTGTGTGCCATCATGATTCTGGCACCCATCCTGTATCCCGTTGTAACAGCAATGGGCGTAGATGTAACACACTTCGGTATCATCATGGTAGTAAACCTTGCCATCGGCTTCATTACACCTCCACTGGGCGTAAACCTTTTCGTTGCCTCCCGTGTTGGCGAAACTACGTTGGATACGGTTATTAAGGGTATCATTCCCTTCCTGATTCTGATGATTGTTACACTGCTGTGCATCACCTATATCCCTGCAATTTCCATGTTCTTGCCTAATTTGATGGGCTAAGACAGTATTGTTAAAAGCTTCTCAAGGAGTTGGTAAATATGAGTATTTCAAAAAGAATAGTGCAAAGATTGCTGGACTGCGGCATCATTTTGATGACAGCGCTTTGTATGTTTTATTACTACGGTTAAAACTCGTTGACCTTCATCTATCCTAATAGATGTGGCTCATATTGAACTCCGCGTAGCCCCTCTCCCTGCTTGGGAGAGGGGCTATTGCTATACTGCGCTTTGCTTACGGATGCCTTAAAAAAGGGTGTTTTACAAAACAGAAAAGAATGCTATAATAAAAAAGATAGCCTCATTGCGAGGCTTACGCCAATGAAGCGGCGTACAAAAGGCAAACAGAAATGCGGCAGGCGATACTGCCGTTTTTTGCAGAATAAAAAACGAAACGGAAGGAATGGAAAAGTATGACATTTTATCAGGAGCTGCAATTAAATCAGGCTGGCTCAAAGGAGCTGCTGCGAAAGAGTGAAACGGCGCAGGAAAGGCGCTATCACGCATTGGTTTATCTGGCAAAGGTTGCGATTACAATGCTGTTTTGCTTTGCATTCGTCAGTGTGTTCAGCATTTTATTTGGTAACGAAAACAGCGTTGTGGGCGTTGTTGTTTTATTGTGCTTAATGGTATTCCGCAATGCGGATTTTGGGCTGCATACAGGGCAATCTACTCTGCTGCTGGCGTTATTTTTTGTGGATATGGCGGTTTTTCCGCATTTGGCACAGCAGGCAGCACCACTGCCGGCGTTGCTTTTGAATGTGGCGGCACTTGCGTTTCTTGTCATTTTCGGGTGTCATAATCCGTTTATGTTTAATCAGTCCACTTTGGTTTTGGGATACCTGCTGCTTTATGGATATGATGTTTCGGGAGACAGCTACCGGATGCGTTTGCTTGCCATGGCTGTCGGCGCACTGCTTTCCTGTCTGGTGTTTTACAGAAACCATAAAAGCCGCACCTATGAAACAGGAATCAAAGGGGTTTTGCAGGCATTTGATCTGGCCTCCTCTCGCACAAACTGGCAGCTTTGCCAGATTATCTGCGTACCTATGGTGCTTTTTCTTGCGGAGCTGTGCAAAATGCCCCGTGCTATGTGGGCAGGTATTGCGGCAATGTCTGCCATTGTACCGCTGATGGCGGATATGCAGGCGCGGGTGAAAAACAGAATCATCGGCAACGTGGCAGGGGTGCTTTGCTTTCTGGTGCTCTATACCCTTCTGCCTACCTCGATTTATGCCTATATCGGAATCCTTGGCGGTATCGGCGTTGGCTTTTCTGCGAAGTATGGCTGGCAGGCAGTGTTTAATACCTTTGGTGCGCTTGCCATTGCAGAGAAGCTTTACGGTCTCAAGGGTGCAGTGGGGCTTCGTGTGGCGCAAAATGTATTTGGGGTTGTGTTTGCCCTGCTGTTCTGCGCTGCGTTTTATTGGGTGATGGAACGGGTGACGGGAAGAAGGATAGCAGGAGAGCAGAATATCTAATGCGGGAATTTCGTTCTTCGGATGCCGTGACATGTGTCCCGTGACCGTTATCATCATACGGCTCTGTCCTTCCGTTGATAAAATCCCGGAAGGCAAGAATCCTGTTTTCGGGCAGAATAAAATCCGCCACAGGGGAAATTCCCGTATCCAGAAAGGCGATGGAAAGCCTTTTGCCGGTGGATTCTGTGGAAAAGATGCGCTTCATCAAAGACATGGCAAGCATCTCCTTTCCTTATCAAAATATGTGAAAAAGCATTTTTCGGCACAGCCCTGCATATCTTTATTTGAGAAAGAAAAAAGGGGGAAGCGCTGTGGCAGAACAGAAACAGATGGAAATGCTTTCGGCATTGATGGGAGAGGAAGGGCAGGATGCGGCAAAAATGCTTCTGCGGATGCAGAGACTGCAAAGGCTGCTGGGTGCGCCGCAGGATACGGCATTGCCGCCTGCGCCGCAGGAGGAAGCGGATGTGTTTTCGCGCAGCCGCAGGGAAAATATGATTTCCGCCGCTATTCCCTTTTTGAATCGGGAATATCAGAAGGAGCTGTATCTGGTGGTGCGGCTGATGGAGCTGCGGCGCGTGATGGGCAGTGAACTTCTGGAAACCAGAGAGCGGCAGGAGGAGCCGCTGCGCCTGCGGCAGAAAAAGCTTTTGCAGGCAGTTGAAAAATATGTATCACAGCAGGAACGCGGACAGGTGCGGCTGCTGCTGAAAATGATGGATATGAAGGAAATTCTGGGGCAGGGGGAATGAAAATGAATGCATGGGAAATGCCACAGGTGCAGGCATTGGGCGAGGAACGGCTGCGCCTGATGCAGGAGGCGGCAGAAAAATGCAGAGGGAAAAGCGGCATGGAGCGTCTGGATATTTTTCTGGAATATGGCGAAAAATTATCTGAAGGGGGACCGCTTGCGCCGGAGGAGCAGAAGGCTTTGCTTGCGGCGGTGGCGGCAAGCCTGCCCGAACAGGAGCAGAAGCAGCTGACACAGCTGATGCAGATGATGGGAATCTGAAATTAAAAAAGAGCGGCGATTTTTCGTCACTCTTTTTTTGCGGAAAGCAGCTCCAGCAGCAGCAGTGCAAGCACAGGCGAGCCGCCGCCCTGCGGCATTGTTTTTTCCTCCGCGTGAAGAAAAATGGGTTCTTTTGAGGTTCCCTTTTGGGAAAAAGCTGTGGTGGCTTCCTTCTTTTTTTCGGCTGTTTTCTGCGGTTTGCCGAAGGGCGCAGGGATTTTTTTTCGAGAATACATGACAGCCTCCGTGGGTTTTCTTTCCTTTATAGTGTATGCTTAAAAAAGTTTTTTATGTTTTTCCTATAAATAAACAGGCTTTTGTGGTATCATATATCATAAGAGAAACGAGAAAAAAGAAAACTCCTGAAAGGAAGCTGTAAATGAAGGAGCGCAGAGAACGAAATTTCCGTATTCTGGAATTTCGAGAAAATAAATTTGATATCATTGGGGATGTGCATGGCTGCTATGATGAGCTGATGGAGCTGATAGAAAGGCTCGGCTATGAGAAAAAGGATGGCTGTTATACGCATCCGGAGGGCAGAAGGCTGATTTCCGTGGGAGATGTGGCGGATAAGGGCTGTCAGAATCTGGCGTGTCTGGATTTCTGGATTGAGCAGGTCAATAACGGCGGCGCATTCTGGGTGCATGGCAACCATTGCAATAAGCTGTACCGCTATTTTCTGGGGAATCGTGTGCATCTGTCACACGGACTGGAGCGGACGGTAGCGGAGCTGGAGGCACTCCCGAAGGAAGAACGCATGGTGTTTCGCAGCCGATATATGCGCTGCTATGAGAGCCAATGCTTTTATCTTCTGCTGGACAGAAAGCGTCTTGCAGTGGTGCATGGGGGCTTGCGTCCCGAATCCATCGGAAAATTTTCCAATAAAATACGTGCGGTTTGTTTATATGGCGAAACAACGGGTAATTTTGACGAAAACGGTAAGCCTGAGCGTTTGGACTGGGCGGCGGAATATGACGGGCAGCCCTTTGTGGTCTATGGGCATACGGTGGCGGAAAGACCCGAAATCATCAACCGTACCGTTGATATCGATCAGGGCTGTGTTTATGGCGGCTATCTGACGGCATTGCGCTATCCGGAAATTGAATTTGTGCAGGTGCGCGGCAAAAAATATGCGGAATATCACGGCGGCGGAAAGGTGCCGGAGGAATGAAAAGTCTTAGAGAATCGGAAGCTTTAAGGCTTTTTTTCGTGCAGAAAAAGGAATTTTCGGGAAAATGGCGTATTCTAAAAGTAATAGGAAAAATTTCGACTGATACGAAAGGCGGAAAAGGAGGGATTGCTATGGAATTACGGCGGTTTCAGGAGGAATTGGAGGAGAAAATCCTTGGGGAATATGCAGCAAAAAGCAGCCGGACGAGGGGCAGGGAAAGACCTGAGGAAAAATGCGACATTCGGACGGATTTTCAGCGTGACAGAGACCGTATCATCCATTGTAAATCCTTCCGCCGCATGAAGCACAAAACACAGGTGTTTATTTCCCCTGAGGGCGACCATTATCGGACACGGCTGACGCACACGCTTGAGGTTTCGCAGATTGCCAGAAGCATTGCGCGTGCATTGCGGCTGAATGAGGATCTGACAGAGGCGATTGCCCTTGGGCATGATTTAGGGCATACCCCCTTTGGGCATGCAGGCGAGCGCAAGCTGGATGAGCTTTGCAGGGATACGGGCGGCTTCGCGCATAATGTGCAGAGTCTGCGTGTGGTGGAGCGGCTGGAAAAGGACGGACGCGGACTGAACCTGACCTGGGAGGTGCGGGACGGGATTCTGAACCATCGCACAAGCGGCAATCCTGCTACCCTAGAGGGGAAAATCGTGCAGCTTTCCGATAAGATTGCTTATACGAACCACGATATTGATGATGCCATCCGCGCAGGCATGCTCAAGCCGAAGGATATCCCAAGGGATATTGTTGCGCGCATCGGCACACGCTCCAGCAGCCGCATCAATGCCATGGTGCGGGATACCATTTTTCACAGCATGGGCATCAACGATATCCGCATGAGCGAGGAAATGCGGCAGACCCTAAAGGAGCTGCGCGCCTTTATGTTCCGTCATGTGTATGCCAGTGATATCGCGGTGGCGGAGCATAAAAAGGCGGAGAAAATCGTGGGGGATTTATTTGATTATTATTTGGAATATCCGGAGGAAATGTCGGGAGAGTTTCAGGCACTTCTGGATGACGGAGATCCGGTGCGGCAGGTGGTTTGCGATTATATTGCCTGCATGACGGATCGCTTTGCCGTTGCGAAATATAAGACGCTTTTTATTCCGCAGGAATGGACGATTCTTTGAAAGGGTAAGTCGAAATCACTTTGGCTACAGGCTGAAAAAGATACCAATTTTGGGGTAAAATATTCTTGCATTTTGCACATAGTTTGAAAAAGTCAAGGCTTTTTTGCAAAATTTTTGTTGATTTCTACAAAATGTATACAAGGAGAAGGATTTTTCTCAAATGTGTCGAATTTAGTATATAAAAGGGAGTGAAAGAACTTCCTTTTCGACTGTTATGGAAGGGGGGATGATGCCATGAGATATCCGAGGGAGGTCGTGGATGAGGTGCGGCTGCAAAATGATATCGTAGAGGTTATTTCCCAGTATGTGCCGCTGAAGCAAAAGGGCAGCTCCTATTTTGGGCTTTGTCCGTTTCATAATGAAAAAACGGCATCCTTTTCCGTCAACAGCGAAAAGCAGTTTTATTATTGCTTCGGCTGCGGCGCGGCAGGAAATGTGTTTTCCTTTTTAATGGAGATGGAAAACTGCGATTTCCCCGAAGCCATGAAGCGTCTGGCGGAGCGGGCGCATATTACCCTGCCCGAGCCGGAAAAAAACGCGCAGGCAATCGCGGCGGAGCAGCTCAAGAAACGATTATTTGAAATGCACACCCTGGCAGGGAGGTTCTTTTATGAAGCCTTGCAGGAGGAGGAGGGGGCAGAGGCGAGAGCCTATCTGCAAAAACGGCAGATGGACCCCCGTATGGCAAGAAAATTCGGCATAGGCTACGCTCCGGATAGCTACGATGCGCTTTTCAGGCATTTGCAGGAGAAGGGCTTCAAGATTTCGGAGATTTTGAAAACAGGGCTTGTGCTGGAAAATAAGGATGGCAAGGGCTACCATGACCGTTTCCGCGGCAGGCTGATGTTCCCCATTTTTGATGTACAGGGGCGTGTGGTCGGCTTCGGCGGCAGGATACTTGCTAAGGGGGAGCCGAAATATCTGAATTCACCCGAAACGATTCTGTTCAGCAAAAGCAGAAATCTGTATGGACTGAATTTTGCGAAGCAGACAAGAAAACGAGAGCTGATTCTGGTGGAGGGCTATATGGATATGCTTTCCATCTATCAGGCAGGGTTTCATAACGTAGTGGCATCCTTGGGAACAGCCTTCAATCAGGAGCATGCAAGAACGCTGAAGCGCTTTGCGGATGATGTGATTTTGCTGTATGACAGCGATGAGGCGGGCACCAATGCCGCGCTTCGCGCCATTCCCGTACTGGTGAAAAACGGCTTTCATGTGAAGGTGACACAGGTGCCGGACGGAAAGGACCCCGATGAATTTATCAAGGCAAAGGGCGCAGCGGAATTTTCCAAGCTGTTGGTGAATGCTGTGCATTATATATCCTTTGAAATTGCCTGCATACAGCGCAAATATAATCTCAAAAATCCGGAGCATAGGGTTCGCTTTGCCACAGAGGCGGCGGAAATCCTTGCAAAGCTGGACAGTGAGATTGAGCGTAATGTTTACCTTGGAGAGGTAAGCAGGGTGACAGGCGTGGAGGAGGAGGCCATCCGCAGTGAAATTCGGAAGCTGGTGCAAAAAGAGGATGCGGCTTACCAGAGGGAGGCCGAAAAGCGGCAGCAGAATCTGAAGAATTACACGCCGGAGGGCAGAAGAAAGGATAAAGGGCTTCTGGAAGCCCAGAGAAGCTTGTTATATTATGCCGCCCAGCATCAGGGCATCTATGATACGCTCAAGGAGATTCTGGAAGAGGATGATTTTACAGAAGGAATTTATTGGCGCACCTTCGGCGATATCGGGGATTTGTGGCAGAATGCAGGCCATGTGTTCCCTGCCGATTTGGTCAGCCGCTTTGAGGATGCAAAGGAACAGAAGCAGGTGACAGAGATTTTTGCCGTACAGCTGCCGACAGAAAACGGGGCAGATATGGAAAAAGCCATCAATGAACAGGTGAAGCGGCTGAAACGGACGAAAATCGACCATTTGACGGCAAACGCCGCAACCGTTGAGGAGATACAACGGCTGGTGGATGCCAAGAGAAAACTGGATTCCCTGTATATTACCATTTGATATGGTTAGACTATAGGAACAGAGAGAAAGGAAGGATCATGTTGAAATCCGTCGAAGAAACAACATTATTGACCAAGCTGGAGGAACTGGTGCAGCTGGCCAAAAAGAAAAAGAATGTACTGGAATATAAGGAGATCATGGATCATCTGGCGGATTTGGATCTGGACCCCGACCGCATTGACAGAATCTATGAATATCTGGAAAGTCAGAATATTGATATTCTGGGGAATATCGAAGCGGAGGAGGAGGTTGAGAAGGAGCTTGACCTGACTCTCCCGGAGGGCATCAATATTGATGACCCCGTCAGAATGTACCTCAAGGAAATCGGTAAGGTGCCCCTTCTGACGGCAGAAGAAGAAATCGAACTGGCGCAGAAGATGGAGGCTGGCGGCCCTGAGGGCGAAGCTGCCAAGAAGAAGCTGGCAGAGGCCAACCTGCGTCTGGTTGTCAGCATTGCAAAAAGATACGTTGGGCGTGGGATGCTCTTTCTTGATTTGATTCAGGAGGGCAATCTGGGGCTGATTAAGGCGGTTGAAAAATTCGACTTCCATAAGGGCTTTAAATTCTCCACCTATGCAACATGGTGGATTCGTCAGGCAATCACCCGTGCGATTGCAGATCAGGCAAGAACGATTCGTATCCCCGTACACATGGTGGAAACCATCAATAAGCTGATTCGTATTTCCAGACAGCTTTTGCAGGAGCTGGGCAGAGAACCGACCGCGGAGGAGCTGGCTGTGGAAATGCAGATGCCGGAGGAAAAGGTGCGCGAGATTATGAAAATCGCACAGGAGCCGGTTTCTCTGGAAACGCCTATCGGTGAGGAGGAGGACAGCCATCTGGGTGACTTTATCCCTGATGACGATATTCCCGCACCTGCGGAAGCCGCAGCGTTTACGCTTTTGAAGGAGCAGCTGATGGAGGTTCTGGATACGCTGACGGAAAGAGAAGAAAAGGTGCTGCGTCTGCGTTTTGGTCTGGATGACGGCAGAGCAAGAACACTGGAGGAGGTTGGTAAGGAATTTAATGTTACCAGAGAGCGTATCCGCCAGATTGAAGCAAAGGCTCTGCGTAAGCTGCGCCATCCCAGCAGAAGCAAAAAGCTGAAGGATTATCTTGAATAAGAGAATTGGAACAAAAGAGGGCGAAACAAATAGAGATATTTGCTGCGCCCTTTTTTTGAAAATAAGGAGTCGAGGCTATGGAGTTATCAAAACGATTGGAGATGGTCGCAGGTCTGGTGACGCAGGAGCGAATTGCGGATATCGGCACAGACCACGGCTATGTCCCTATTTATTTATACAAGCAGGGCAGAATCAAAAAGGCATACGCCTGCGATGTGCGCAAGGGACCTTTGGAAAAATGCAAGAAAAATATTGCGCTTTACGGTGCGGAGGATGTCATTGAAACGCGCCTTGGCAGCGGCTTAACCCCTCTGCGTCCCGGTGAAGCGGAAACGGCAATTATGGCAGGGATGGGCGGCATGCTGATTGTACATATTTTGCAGGACAGCCCTGAGGTTGCGGCAAGCCTTACGGAGCTGGTGCTTTCGCCGCAGCGCGATTTCGGTGCGGTGCGAAAATATTTGCATCAAATCGGATTTGCCATCCGAGAGGAGCATACACTGAAAGAGGAGAATAAACCGTATGTGCTGATGCGGTGCGAAAGGGCAGAGGAGCATTATGACAGGGAGATTGAGTATCTATACGGCAAAAGGCTGTTGGAGAAGAAAGACCCTATTTTAAAAGAGGTGCTTCTGCACGAAGAAGGAAAATACAGCCGTTTGTTTGAAAGCCTCAAAGGGAACCCGACAGAAAACGCGCAGAAGCGTTTACCTGAGGTGGAGAAGAAGCTGGCTTTGATGAGGGAGGCGTTGGAATGTCTGTAAAAGCTGTAAGGGTAAAGGATATCATGGGTGTGATGGAGGAAATCGCACCGAAAAAGCTGGCGGAGAACTGGGATAAGCCGGGGCTTGCCATCGGTGATCCGGAGCGAGAGGTGAAAAAAATTCTGGTTGCACTGGATGTGATTGACCCTGTTGTGGAGGAAGCAAAGCGCATTGGCGCGGATATGATTGTGACGCATCACCCGATGCTGCTGTTCCGCAAAATCGAAAGCATTACGGCGGATACCCTTCTGGGGAAACGCATTTTTAATCTGATTCAGAATAACATTGCCGCTTTTTCCGCGCATACGAATCTGGATGTTGCCGCAGGCGGTACAAATGATGTGCTGGCGGAGCTGGCAGGCTTGAAGAATATTGAGATTCTGGAGGAAACATGGGCGGAGAGCCTGAAAAAAATCGTGGTTTATGTTCCTGCGGGGTATGAACAGGCGGTGCGCGATGCCATGTGCGGCGCAGGGGCAGGGCATATCGGTGCCTATTCCCATTGCACCTTTGGCGCGGCAGGGAAGGGAACCTTTCTCCCTCTGGAGGGGACAAATCCCTTCTTGGGTGAGCAGGGCAGACTGGAAACGGCGGATGAAATCCGTCTGGAAACGATTGTTCCTGCTGAGAAGGTACACGCCGTTGTGCAGGCAATGCTTGCGGCACACCCCTATGAGGAAGCGGCGTATGACATTTATCCTGTGGAGCAGACAGGGAAAAAGGAGGGCATTGGGCGCATTGGAGAGCTGCCGCAGGCAATCCCCTTCAGGGATTTTGCAAAGCAGTTGAAGGAAAGGCTTGGTCTGGATGCCATTCGTCTGGTTGGGGACGGGGAAAAGCCCATCAAGCGCGTCGGTCTTTGCACAGGCGCAGGGGTGGAATTTGTTTCTCTGGCGGCGGCAAAGGGCTGTGATGCCTACCTGACGGCGGATATCAAATATCATGAAGCGCAGAAGGCGGTCGAGCAGGGCATTGCCGTTGCGGATGTGACGCATTACGCGAGCGAGGTGCTGATTGTGCCTGTTCTGCAGGAAAAATTGCAGGCGGCGGCAAAGGAAAACGGTTGGAATATCGAGGTTGTCTGCTCCGAGGTGGACGGGCAGACCTTCTGGACGATAGAGTAAGGAGGGAAGACAAGTGGAAACAAGAAAAGTAAATGTAATGGGAAAGGAAATGCAGATTCCCAAGGGCATGACCTTCGGGGAGCTGGCAAAGGAATTTGAGGGCGAGGTTTTCGGTAAAATTCTGGTGGCAAAGCAGGGAAATTCCCTGCGCGAATTGATTTGCCCCATCCGCACCGATGAGGATATTACCTTTTTGGATTTTCGGGATAAGGAGGGCGTGCGCGTTTATGAAAGAGGGATTTCCCTGCTGCTGGTGAAGGCGGTGCGCGATGTGCTGGGGACAGCGACAGGCGTGGAAATCGAACATTCCCTGCGGGGCAATCTTTATTGCGAGCTGCGCAGCCCACAGCAGGTGCCGGATGCAGATCTGCTTGCCAAGATTGAGGCACGCATGAAGGAATATGTTGCGGCGGATACGCCTATTGTGAAGCATGTCTGCCCCAGAGAGGTTGCCATTTCCATCGTGAAGGAGCAGGGCTTGCAGGACAAGGTGGAGCTGTTCCGCTATCGCACGGCTTCTAATATCAACCTTTATGAACTGGATGGCTTCTATGATTATTTCTTCGGGTATATGCCGGATTCCGTCGGCGCATTGGAATGGTTTACGCTGATGCCCTTTGAAACAGGCTTTCTGGTGCGCTTCCCCGATCCTGCAAAGACAGGGGAGCTTCTGCCGGAGGAGCAGCCCAGAAAAATCAGCAAGGTATTTCTGGAGCAGATGCACTGGTGCCAGCTGATGCAGGTGCGGAACGTGGCGGAGCTGAACCGTACGATTGTTGAGGGGAAATTCGGTGACCTGATTCGCGTGAATGAGGCATTGCATGAAAAGAAAATCGCGGAAATCGCAGATCAGATTCATCAGCGGATGGATAAGGTGCGTGTGGTGCTGATTGCGGGACCTTCCTCCTCCGGCAAAACCTCCTTTGCAAACAGACTATGTATTCAGCTGCGCGCGCTGGGCGTGAAGCCGCACAAGGTTTCTCTGGACGATTATTTCCTTAATCGGGAGGACACCCCTCTGGATGAGCACGGCAAGAAGAACTTCGAGCGCATGGAGGCGTTGGATTTGAAGCAGCTCAATCAGGACTTGAAGCAGATTATCGCAGGGGAAGAAGTAGAACTGCCCTATTACAACTTCGTGACGGGCAAGCGTGAGCACAGCGGTGAATTTGTGCAGCTTGGCGAGGGCGAAATTCTGGTCATGGAGGGCATCCATGGCTTAAATGACCGCCTGACCCCCGAAATTCCTGCGGAATGTAAATTTAAAATTTTCATCAGCGCCATTACGCAGCTGAACGTAGACGACCACAACCGCATTTCTACCTCCGACAGCAGGCTTATCCGCCGCATTGTGCGCGATTTCCAGTTCCGCGGCAGAAGTGCCAGAACGACAATCGAATCCTGGGATGAAGTGCGTCAGGGCGAGGAGGATAATATTTTCCCGTTTCAGGAGAATGCGGATGCGGTGTTCAATTCCGCAACGCTGTATGAGCTTTGTGTCCTCAAGCAATACGCAGAGCCACAGCTATTCGCGATTGAAAAAACCATGCCGGAATACCCCACGGCAAAGCGGCTGATTAAATTCCTAAGCTATTTCCTTGCTGCGCCGGGGCTTGAAATCCCGAATAATTCGCTGATTAAGGAATTTGTCGGCGGCAGCTGCTTTAAGGTTTGACAAGAAGGGGAAGTTGTTTTATAATGATTTGGATTATGTGAGTAGGTTGGACAGTCGCGCTCGTAGGAGTGAGGAAAGTCCGGGCTTCGCAGAGCAGGGTGCCGGCTAACGGCCGGTGGAGGCGACTCCAAGGATAGTGCAACAGAAATAGACCGCCGAATGCGTTTCGGTAAGGATGGAAAGGTGGGGTAAGAGCCCACCGCTGCGGCGGTAACGTCGCGGGCCCCTGTAAACCCCACCCGAAGCAAGACAAACAGAGACCATGGGGCTGCTCGTTCCGTCTCGAAAAAGTCGCACGATGCCGTTGGCAACAACGGACCAAGATAGATGGCTGTCTGAAAAACAGAACCCGGCTTACAGGCCTGCTCGCGTTTTCAAATCTTTCGGCGTAGACTTTATCCGATAGAAAAAACTTTTTCTCATTAGGAAAACTACGTTTTTAATCTTCGAAAAAGTATTTTCTATTGGTCGACTATAAAACTTTTTCCCATTAGGAAAACCATGCTTTTAATTTTCGGGAAAGTATTTTCTGCCCTATATTTTCTACCCCATACTTAACCACTAAAAAAAGTCCTCTTTCGAGGACTTTCTTTTTTTTTGCTTTTTTTACACAAACTCCACAACCCAGAAGCCGATTTTCACAACATCCACATTACAGCCGGTATGCTTAATGGTAATGGCATTGCTGCTCAGCGTATAGGAAAAGTTGATGAGGGAATCGGAGATGTTATTCAATCGTTCTGTGATAACGAATGTTTTTTCGGGTGCAACCTCCTGAATTGTCAATGTGCCGCCGTAGGAAGGGGTTTTCGGTGCGGCGTATACCACATACTGAATCGAGCGAATCACCGAGCCGCCGTTTTGCAGCAGGGAAGAAATGCTCTGCCCATCGGGGGGCGTGCCAAGCTTTTTATTGATAGCGGCGAGGGATTCCTCTGCTGTGGCAATGCTTGCCTGAATTGCCGCCACCTTTTGCTCCGCCTTGGCAAGCTGTGCATCAATCGCGTCCATGTTTTCATTGAAATCCTGAATGTCATAATAATCCTCGTTATCGGGCTTGATAAAATCATAATTTTCTGTAAAAGTGCTCATTTGCGTCACCTCCTTTCTGCCCTCATGATAAAGCGGCGTTAGTCTCATGGGGTCTCATGTTGTAATATTGCTGCAATATTTCAGTTTTGTTACAAAACGGGCAAACCCCTTGCCAATTTCCCTCTCGGCTGATATGATAGCTATGCAAAGTAAAACTGACGCAGGAATGGAAACCAAACCGGAACGGAAGAAACGGAAGCCGAATCCTTGAATGGGTGTGGAGGAAGCGGAAGGGCCCGAAGGGAAGGGGCGGCGGAAAGGGCGGCGGCGGAATGAACTGCATTTCGTTGTATAATTATGAAACGAAGCGAACATTCAAAATTAAAAAAGGAGGAATGAGACCAATGAAGAAATTTATCTCTATGGTCATGGCGGCAGCTATGGTAGTATCCCTGGTTCCCGCTACAGCATTCGCTTATGATGTTGCATCTACAGCTAAAGTTGTTAGTGCTGCAGATTTGACAGAAACAGAAGCGAAAGTTGCAAACAAAACCAAATTGAGTGATGTTGCAGACTTAAAAACACCCGAACTGCAGCTGACAGTAAAATCTGTTGATTACACAGCAGCAGATAAGGCAGCAGCAGTTTCTTATGAAGCAACAGTAACTCTGGACAACGCAGAATGGGCGGACAATGATGCTATTGCTAGTTTGGTAAGAGTTGAATACGACGAACCCAGTGGCAAAGTACAGCCTAAAGTAACAACAAAAAATGTTAGTGATGACGAAGCTACCATCGTACTCACAATGCACAAGGGTAACGAAGAAAATGCTGTTAGCGAAACACTGAGCAAGGATGACAAGGTTATTCTGAAACTGGATACTCGTCTGACAAAGACATCCAAAAACGCAAAAGCTACAGTATCCGTTGATTCCGACGATCTGGGCGTAACATCCGATGATCTGGTATTCGCAACAGTTCTGGACAGTGGTATCACAGCAACACTGAAGAAAGTGGCAGAAGTTGCTGAAAATGAAACAACAAAGCTGGAAAGAGAACTGAAAATCAAAGCAGCAGTTGGCAATTTCGCAGCAAATCAGGTTATCGAACTGAAGCTGACATCCGGTTTCGAATGGACAGCTATCAAAGTAAACGACACCATCGCTAATGGCGCTCTGACAGTAACAGATGTTGATGACAACGTTCTGACATGTAAAGTTGTTAAAGGCGGTACAGATACAATTACAATCGCTAAAGACGATGTAACAATCGACGCAGCAGATTCCAAGGTTGGCGCAGTTGCTAAAATCACTGTAAAGGCTAAAAAAGGCGCAAACGGTGAAGGTTTTGCTGCAACAGCAGATGCAGTAGAAGCTGTTAAGGTTGTAGACGGCGTAATCGAAGTTTCCGTTGATGAAGACGAAGATCTGCCCGTAATCTACAGCGGCGTTAACGCAGAAAACTACGGTATCACAGATGATTCCGACCACAAGGCTCTGGAAGTTACAATCAAAGAACCCTCTGCAGATACTCTGGATGTTAAGAAAGAACTGACAATGGAACTGCCCGAAGGCGTATATGTAGTTGACGTTGACACAAACGATGAATTCGGTGCAGACAAAGCAGCTTTCAAAAAAGCTTATGATAAGGGCGACTACGAAACATTCAAATTCGCAAGAAGAGCTCTGACAGCAACAACAAACAAAAAAGGCGAACTGAAATTCACACTGAAACTGGTTGCTGAACCCGGCTTCACAGGCGATGTTACTCTGAAAGTAGACGGCGCTGGTCTGGATAAGGCACAGGAAGTAAAGATTGCTAAGTTTGTATCTCCTTACACAGTAGAAGCTTCTCAGAATGACCTGATCATCGACTACAGAAACACAAAGGTTCCTACAAACATCGTTGTGAAGGAAGCTGAAGAAGGTCTGTGGAAGAAAGATTCCAAATTCATCTTCGATATCGAAAAGATGGAAATGGAAGATGACGCTACTTACACAGTAGACGACAAGTCCGACATGGAAGTTAAGACAATCAAGAACGAACTGGGCTTCAAGGTTGACAGCGAATCTTCCGACGCAGCAGCAGCAGTAACAATCTCCGATATCTCCCTGTACATGGGCAGAAGCCTGGCAGCAGGTGCTTATGACCTGACACTGGATACAACAGGTTCCGACATGTTCATGACAGAAGCAGTATTTGGTTACACACTTTCCGGTAAGGTTGACACAAAAACAGAAGGTACAGTTTCCGATAAGTACTATGACAACGATGAACACTTCGGTCACACTGTAAAAGAAGGTTTCGTAAACATCATCACAGCTGGTAGAGACCAGGATGACGCTTCCTTCACAAAGAAAGTAGTAGTTCCCGTTGGCGAAAAATACCTCATCGCAGGTGAAGAACAGGTTGCTCTGGATGTACCCGCTTACATCTCCGCTGCAGGCTACACAATGCTGCCCGTAAGAGCAGTTGCTACAGCACTGGGTATCAACAACAACAACGTTCTGTGGAACCAGGCTTCCAGAACAGTAACAATCCTGTATGGTCAGAGAATCATCACTATGGTTGCAGGCCAGAAGGTTGTTACAGTTAACGGTAACACAATCCCCGCATCCGCTACAGTACAGATCAAAGACGGCAGAACATTCCTGCCTATGAGAGACCTGGCTACAGCTCTGGGCGTAACAGACATCACATGGGATGCAGCTACAAAGACAGCTACAATGAACGGTAACCAGAATAAGTAATTATTCTTTCCTTCATTCTAACTGAATCAGTAGAATCTCTAAGAGTACCTCGCAAGAGGTACTCTTTTTTTGCATAAAAAAAAGACCTGTTTTTCACAGGTCTTATTTTCTTTAGCGGAAGGTTTTCGCAAGCGCCTTTATCGCCTGCTCCGCAAGCAGTGCTTCCCCATGCTCCAGCAGGTAATATTTCGCCAGTGGCGTGGAGATGTGCTTCTGACCGTATTCCTTCAAAATGCGCTCCGCATCCTCTGCGGTTTCCTCCGTGGTGTATGTATCCCCCTGCATCACAAGGAAATACTTCCCATCATTCTTATAAACCGCGCTTTCGCCCTTGAACACGCCATCCAGACGCAGGCTCACGCCAATCACATCATCCAGAGAAGGGAAGGAATAAATCAGAATATCCGAATTTTTTTCCTCCTCATGCGCCAGCGTATCCAGGGGCTTCTTTTTCCAGCGGCGCAAATCCTCGTCCGCGTGTTTCTCTTTATTGTTCACCTTCGTCACGATGATCATGATACCATCGCCCCCCGAAGGGATCGCCTCTACCATCAGCGGTGTGTTTTCCGAAATGAAATCCTCCTCATCCAACGCCTGCTCCATAATATCCCGAAACAGCTTCTGCGTGCGCTCCGAAGGGGAAATCAGATCCTCCAGTTTGATTTTTCTTTCCGCTAAATCTGCCTTTGTCAGGGTCAGCTTCAGCTGATTTTCGCTTATCCGTTCTATTTTCATGCTATCACTCCCTTTTTCCCGTTTTGCGGGGCATGATGCGGAAACGGTCAATTTATTACTATAGTATATGCAATCCTGCGCCGGATGTAAAGAGGGGATTGCCGCCAAAGTTTTGAATTTTTTATGAACACCCCAATTTCTTACAATTTCTTGAATTTTTGCCGCTTTGGTTGACACTGCGCCAATAAACCTGTAAAATATATTAGATAAAATGCGATTTTTGTGTGAAAATGTTTTATTTTCAAAGGATATATTTTTTTTGGAGGGAATCACATGAGCGATGATAAAATCGGTAATAAAACAGGCTCGGAGGGTCTGAGCGAAACAGATAAGGGCTATTATGAGGATTTATATAACGACCTGCCGAAGGAGGTTGTGGATATCCTCATGCAGACGCACCCCCTCATGGGCAAGAATGACGACCTTGAGGCAACCGCCTACCGCGCACGCCGCCCCCAGAGACGCGAGGACGTGGAGGAGGTCAAGGAGGCGAGGATGCAGCAGGTCGGCAACGAGATTAACGAGGTGAGCCGCGCACCCCAGCAGGAGGGCGACCCTACCCGTTACGTTTCCCGCCGCGCAAGAAATGCGGAAAGCGCGCATACTTCCGCCCCGAAGGGGAATACAATGAATCAGGATGATTATGATGATGGGATTCAGTATGTAAGTGTGCTGCCCGCGCGTAGGAAATCTAAAATCGTGGAGGAGGTTACCTTGCAGACCGCTGCCCCCGCGAAGCATCATGGCAAAAAGAAAAAGCATAAGAAGGAAAGAGAACCCTTTGACGATATGGGCATGGAGGAAAGAGATTATCGCCCCCGTTATGAGGATATGGATTTTGAGGAGCGCGCAAAGCAGGAGCACCTCGACAGCCTCTATGACGATGAATATTATGACGATTACGGCAGAGGCAGAGGAAAGCTGCCGATGATTCTCGGCGTGATTGCCGTTGTGCTGATTATTTTCCTCATTTTCCGTACCGTTAGCCTGAGCAGTAAGCTGGAGGAGGTACAGAACCAGCTGACACAGTCTCAGGATTATAAGCAGAAATACGAGGATATGCAGCTGGAAAATATGCAGCTGCAGGAAAAACTGGACGGTAAGGACACCAAAACGACAGGCAATTCTGATACTGCGGACACCAAGGTGGACACCAAAAAGGACACCGCATCCACATCCTCCGGCACCAAGGAATATACTGTAAAAGACGGTGATACCATGTGGACAATTGCCCAGAGCCAGCTTGGCAATGGCGCGGAATATCAGAAGATTCTGGATGCCAACGGCCTGAAGGAGAGCGATACCTTAGCGCCCGGCACAGTAATTAAAATCCCACAGTAAGAACAGGAGTGTAGCATGAGCGATTTGGAGAAAAGAACTCTTGTGGAATTGAGAAAAATGGCGAAGGAGCTGGGGATTCCTGCCATTTCCGGTTTGAAGAAAAGGGAATTGATTGAGAAAATTGAGCAGTCCTCTGAGGTGCAGAAAAATGATTCTGTACCTCGGTCGGCTGCTTCCGACTTTTCTCATAGAAATTTCGACGAAAAAACCGAAGCTCCGCAGGAGCATACGGAAAGGGAAAAGCAGTTTTTTGAGGAATTGGGAGAGGGGATTCTGGAGGTACTGCCGGATGGATATGGGTTTCTGCGTGCGGAAAATTGCCTGCCCGGCGCAAATGATGTGTATGTTTCTCCGGCGCAGATTCGCAGATTTAATCTGAAAACAGGCGACAGAGTGATGGGGAATGTACGCCCTGCCGGAGAAGGCGAAAAGGTCGGCGGTCTGGTTTATGTGCAGACGGTCAATGGAGATGCGCCGTATCTTGCGATTCACCGCCCGAATTTCGAGGATCTGACACCCATTTATCCTGAGGAGAAGCTCAAGCTGGAAACAGTGCAGAGAGAACTTTCCGGTCGCATCATTGATCTGATTGCGCCTATCGGCAAAGGGCAAAGAGGGATGATTGTTGCACCGCCGAAGGTCGGGAAAACAATCCTTCTGACGAAGATAGCAAATGCAATCACCTGCAACCATAAGGAAGTGCATCTGATTGTACTGCTGATTGATGAACGCCCTGAGGAGGTAACGGATATTCAACGCTCCATCGAAGGGGAGAATGTGCAGATTGTGTATTCTACCTTTGACGAGGAGCCGGAGCATCATAAAAAGGTAACGGAAATGGTTCTGGAACGCGCGAAGCGCATGGTGGAGCAGGGGAAGGATCTGGTTATCCTGCTGGACAGCATTACTCGTTTGGCGCGTGCGTATAACCTTACGATTCCGCCAAGCGGACGCACGCTGTCCGGTGGTCTGGACCCCGCGGCACTGTATATGCCGAAGCGGTTCTTCGGCGCAGCCAGAAATATTGAAAACGGCGGCAGTCTGACGATTCTTGCAACTGCGCTTGTGGATACGGGCAGCAAAATGGATGAGGTTGTGTTTGAGGAATTCAAGGGCACCGGCAACATGGAGCTGGTGCTGGATAAGCGCATGGCAGAGCGGAGAATCTTCCCTGCGGTGGATATTATGAAATCCGGCACAAGACGAGAGGAAAAGCTGTTTACCCCTGAGGAGCTGGAGTGTAATTATGCGCTGCGGCGGATGGCGGCACAGCTGAATCATACGGATATGATTGAAGGCTTTTTTGACCTGATGCGCAAGTCCAAAAATAACAAGGAATTCATGGAGCGGCTGCACGTTTGGGAAAAAACGTTAGGTCTGCATGAAAAATAACCTCGGTTTTTGGATAAATCTCTCAAGAATACGGAAAATGCTGATTTTTCGGGGAATTGCAGTTGCCAAGCCGAAAAAAATATGCTATAATGCTCATGTTGTCTTTAAATAACGTAGATTATTGATCAACAAATACGAAAAATGAGGTGAAAGAAAATGCGCGAAGGTATCCATCCCGAATACAAACAGGTAAAAGTAAGATGTAACTGCGGCAATGAATTTGTAACAGGTTCCACAAAGGACGAAATCAGAGTCGAAGTTTGCTCCAAATGCCATCCCTTCTACACAGGCAGCCAGAAACTGCTTCTGGAAGCCGGCGGCAGAGTTGAAAAGTTCAACAAGAAATACGGCAGAAAGTAATTCTTTTCGGATTGCTGAGCTGCAAAAAATCAAGACAGAATATAAAAAGGGCGAGATCGCAGGATCTTCGCTCTTTTTTCATGCAGGAAGATTGTCGAAAAAAGGAAAGTATGATATGCTATAAGAACGGATTATCGCTTGGCGGTTCAGTCACTCTCTGTAAAGGGGGTGATGCTATGAATTGTGTTACATATTCTGATTTAATTCAGATGGGTATACTTGTAGTAGCGCTTATCTCCCTGTATCAAAATAGGGGATAAATAAAAAACGACCGCCTAACAAGAGTTAGACGGTCTTTCTTGAGATATTAGGACTGACCGCCCGACCAAAAGCGGTAATCCTTTTATTGTAGCTATTATCGCCCTGTGTAAAAACAGGAGATAAATAAAAAATGTTGCCTAACAAGAGTTAGACGGTCTTACTTGATTAATCAGGACTGACCGCCCGACCAAAAGCGATAATCCTTTTCTTATCTTCATGATAGCAAAAGAAAGTGATTCTGTCAATAAAAGCGTTTTGCTTAAACGCGTTTGATATGCTATAATAAGTACCTGTTAAAAGGAGATGATTCTGTGTCAGATAGAAAAAGACCAACTAACATCGGCGGTCAGGCGGTCATTGAGGGCGTTATGATGCGCGGAAAAAAGATATATGCAATGGCAGTGAGAAATCCCGAAGGGGAAATTGTTGTGGAAAAGAAGCCTGTCGGCGGCCTAGGGAAAAAAGGGCTGTTCAGATACCCTATTTTCCGCGGCATGGCGGCGTTTGTGGATTCCCTTGTTACCGGTACGAAAATACTGATGCGTTCTGCGGAAATTGCAGGCGAGGGCTGGGAGGAGGAAGAGCTTTCCCCTTTTGAGCAATGGCTGAAGGAGAAGCTGGGGGATAAAATCAACGATATTCTGATTTATTTCAGTGTATTCATTTCCCTGCTTCTGGGTATGGGGCTGTTTTTTGTGCTGCCCGTTGCCATCGGGAATTTATTCAAAACCCTTGTGCCGACATGGGAACTGGGCATTATCGAAGGCTTGATTCGTATTGCGATTTTCCTTGGCTATCTCTGGCTGATTTCTCGTATGAAGGAGATTAAGCGCGTATTCCAATACCATGGCGCAGAGCATAAGACGATTGCATGTTTTGAAAGCGGCAAGGAGCTGACGGTGGAAAACGTACGCCCCTGCACAAGGCTGCATAAGCGCTGCGGCACAAGCTTTCTGCTGTTCGTGATGCTGATTTCCATGATTGTGTTTTTCTTCGTTCGGACGGATGTATTCTGGCTGCGGCTGATTACAAGAATCTGCCTTGTGCCGTTTATTGCGGGGATTTCCTATGAGGTTATCCGCTGGGCGGGCAATTCAGAAAGCAGCTTCGTGAAAATCGTCAGTGCGCCGGGACTTTGTCTGCAAAAGCTGACAACGGCAGAGCCGGATGCAAGTCAGATAGAATGTGCCATTGCGGCAATGAAAGGGGTTCTGGAAGATGAGCCTGAGGAATAAAACCATTGCAGAGGCATTGCGCGAGGGGAAGCAGCGTTTGCGGTCGGCAGGAAAGGATGCCTACGCCGTTGAAGCAGAGCTGCTGCTCGAAAAAGCTGTCGGTCTGAATCGAACGGCTTTATTTTTGCGTGGAGAGGAGCCGCTTTCTGCGGAGGCTGCGATGCAGTATGAAGGCTTTCTTGCGGAACGGGAGAGCGGTCGCCCGACGCAGTATATCCTCGGCACATGGGAGTTCATGGGACTTCCCTTTTCTGTGGGCGAGGGCGTGCTGATTCCCAGAGGGGATACGGAAATTCTTGTGGAAACCATTCTGGAGAAGCAGCAGACAGAACCACTGCGGACGATTCTGGATATCGGGACGGGGAGCGGCTGTATTCCTGTCAGCCTGTCCCATTACGGGCAATTTGAATATGTTCTGGCGGTGGATATCAGCCGGAAGGCGTTAGGCTATGCAACGAAAAACGCGGCGGCAAATCATGCGGAAATTTCGTTTTACGAGAGTGATTTATTTCAAAATGTGCCTGCGCAGTGGAGAGGGCAGCTGGATGCGATTGTTTCCAATCCGCCCTATATTCCCAAGGAGGATATCGCAGGGCTGATGACGGAAGTGAAGGACTTTGAACCCATCAATGCACTGGATGGCGGTGCGGACGGTCTGGATTTTTACCGTGCGATTGTGGCAGAGGGCAGAGCATGGCTGAAGGAGGGCGGATGGCTCTTTTTTGAGATTGGCTATGACCAAGGCGAAGCCCTGCGCACGCTTTTGGCAGACTTTGGCTATACGGAAATCGGCATCCGACAGGACCTGGCAGGACTGGACAGGGTTGCCTTTGGGAGATATACAGGAAAGAAGGAGGGGGCATAAAAATGTTAGACCGTTTGGCGGAAATCGAGACGAAATATGAGGACTTGGCGGAGCAGATTAACGACCCCGACGTGATTGCCAATCAGACAGAATGGCGCAAGCGGATGAAGGAATACAGCGATATGACTCCCATTGTGGAGAAATATCGGGAGTATAAGCAGGCGAAGGAAGGGATTGCCGAAAGCCTTGCCATGCTGGAGGAAAAGCAGGAAGAGGATTTTCGGGAGCTTTTGAAGGAGGAGCTGGCGGAAAACAAGGAAAAGGCGGAAACGCTGAAGCAGGAGCTGACGCTTTTGCTGATTCCGAAGGACCCCAATGACGAAAAGAATGTTATCATGGAAATCCGCGGCGGCGCAGGTGGGGATGAGGCGGCATTGTTTGCAGGGGATTTATTCCGCATGTATGCGCGCTATGCAGAGCGGAGAAAATGGAAGATAGAAATTATGAATACGAGCGAGAGCGACCTTGGCGGTTTTAAGGAAATTTCCTTTATGATAAAGGGCGAGGGAGCATATTCTCGTTTGAAATACGAAAGCGGCGTGCATCGTGTGCAGCGTGTGCCGGTGACGGAAAGCGGCGGACGCGTGCATACCTCAACGGTGACGGTGGCAGTGCTGCCGGAGGCGGAGGAGGTCGATGTGCATATTGATATGAACGATGTGCGCGTGGATGTGTTCCGTGCATCGGGCAACGGCGGTCAGTGTGTCAATACAACGGATTCTGCGGTGCGGATGACGCATATCCCGACGGGGATTGTGGTTACCTGTCAGAATGAGAAATCGCAGCTTAAGAATAAGGAGCAGGCGTTAAAGGTGCTGTATGCTCGCGTATATGAACGGGAGCGGCGCGCGCATGATGCGGCAATTTCCGCCGACAGACGTTCACAGGTCGGCACAGGGGATAGAAGCGAGCGAATTCGTACCTATAACTTTCCGCAGGGCAGGGTGACAGACCACCGCATTGGGCTGACACTGCATAAGATTGATGCCATTATGGATGGCGATTTAAATGAAATGATGGATACCCTCGCAACGACAGACCGAATGGCGAAAATGCAGGAGACATAAGAGCAGAAAAGAGGATAGCAATGAAAGAATTGTGGGAATTATTTTCTTCTTTTGCACGCATTGGCGGCTTTACCTTTGGCGGCGGCTATGCTATGCTGCCGATGCTGCAGAAGGAGGTTGTAGAAAAGCGCCAATGGGCAACAGAGGATGAAATGCTGGATTATTTTGCAATCGGGCAATGCACCCCCGGCGTTATTTTTATCAATACGGCGACCTTTATCGGCTATAAGCAGAAGGGCATACCGGGCGCGATTGCGGCAACGGTCGGGAGTGTGTTCCCGTCGCTGTGCATTGTGATGTTTATTGCGGCAGTGCTGAAAAACTTTGCGGAGCTGGCAGTGGTGCAGCATGCCTTTGCAGGGATTCGCGTTGTGGTCAGCGTGCTGATTCTCAATGCCGTGATGGGACTGCGGAAAAAATCCATCGTGGATAAGCTTTGTGTGGTGATTGCGGCGGTTTCCTTCCTTGTATCCGTATGGGTGGATGTTTCCCCTGTCTGGATTGTGCTGGCGGCGGCGATTCTCGGCATTGCTGTTTCCTGCGGAAGGGAGGCGAAGGAGAAATGATGAGCCTTCTGATTTTGATTTTTGAATTCTTCAAGATTGGGCTGTTTTCCATTGGCGGCGGTCTGGCAACGCTGCCCTTCCTCTACCGTTTGGCGGATAAATATCCATGGTTTTCCGCGAAGCAGATTCCCGACATGATTGCTGTTTCGGAATCGACCCCCGGCCCCTTGGGCATCAATATGGCAACCTATACGGGCTTTCAGCACAGCGGCGTTATCGGCAGCATTGCGGCAACCTTTGGTCTGGTGTTGCCCTCAGTTATCATTATTATTCTGATTTCCAAGGTGCTGGAAAAATTTCGCAGCAATAAATATGTGGAGTATGCGTTTTATGGACTGCGTCCTGCGGTTATGGGGCTGATTGCGGCGGCAGGCTTTGGCGTGCTGATCGGGGCGCTGTTTCATTCTGCGGCTCTATCTGATTTAACGCTTTCCAATTTTGGCAGCTATATCGGCATTGAGGAATGTATTCTGTTTGTGGTGCTGCTGTTTGCAACGAATAAATGGAAAAAGCACCCGATTTTTTATATCGTGCTGAGTGCCATTGTGGGGATTGTTTTTGCGCTCTGATGCGGCATGAAGGCTTTGTCCCTGCCATATCCTTTTTCTAAGAGGGTATGATGGGGTGATTTTATGGAAAAGGTCTGGGTGCTCCTTCTGGTGGGGTATCTGATGGTGATAAGGACGGCAGAGAGGCGGAACGCCGCGGGTGCTGTCCTTTGCTTTTTGGAGGGGGCTTATCTGGCGATGCTCTGCTTTGCAGTTTTGCCGCCTGCCATGGGTACGGCGCGGTTCTGGGGTGCGGCAGGCTGTGCGGCGGCAGGCTGCGGGATGGGATTTCTGGCAGAGAAATATCTTCCGTGGGATGTGCTTTTGCGGCGCGCGCTGTTTCTTTTTCTGACGGCGGCGGTCTGCTTCTCATGGGAGATTCCCGTATTTCCGCTGGCGTTTCTGGGCGGCGTGGGGCTGTATCATGCCTCGGCAGGCATTTTGCCTGAGCCTGTTTCCATACGAAACGCACTTTTCAGCGCAGGCGGCTTTCTTGTGGGAGTATTTCTCTTTTCGCCGCTATTGTAGCGGAAAAAAGGAGAAATTTGCCAAGCCTTCTTTTTTTTGGTATGATGAAAAGGAAAATGTACAGAATAGCATACAAAACAAAATTTTTGTAGAAATAGAGAAAACCTTAAGGGGGTTTATTATGGAACGAATTGAAAAAAAGGAACTGAAGAAGCTCATTCGGGAAAATGTGAAAACGCTGTACCGCAAAACACTGGAAAATGCATCGCCTGAGGAGCTGTATCAGGCGGCAGTGTTTGCTGTGCGCGATGTGATTACCGATAAGTGGATGAAAACCCATGATGAATATTATGAAAGGGATGCAAAGGTGGTTTATTACCTCTCCATGGAATTTCTGATGGGGCGTTTCTTTGGCAATGCACTGATCAATCTGGAAATGTTCGATGAGGTGAAGGAGGTCTTTGCGGAGCTGGGCATTGATTACAATATGGTGGAGGAAGCAGAGCCAGACCCCGGCCTTGGCAACGGCGGCCTTGGCAGATTGGCGGCCTGCTTTCTGGAATCCCTTTCCACGCTTTCCCTGCCGGCTTACGGTTGTGGGATTCGCTATCATTACGGCATCTTTGAGCAGCGGATTGAAAACGGCTATCAGGTCGAGGTGCCGGATAACTGGCTGGAAAACGGTGACCCTTGGGGCATTAAACGGAACGAATATGCCGTTGAGGTCAAATTCGGTGGCAATGTGCGCGCGGTGGAAAAGGGCAACGGCGAATATCGCTTTGTGCAGGAAAATTATCAGTCTGTAACGGCAATCCCGTATGATTATCCGGTCATCGGTTATGGCAATAATACTGTAAATACCCTGCGTCTATGGGAGGCAAAGCCCAAAACCAGACTGGATTTGAAATCCTTCAATGAGGGCAATTATCAGAAGGCGGCGGAGGAGGAGCTGCTTGCCAATACGCTGACGGATGTGCTGTATCCTGCGGATGAGCATATACAGGGGAAGGAGCTGCGTCTGCGCCAGCAGTATTTCTTCATTTCCGCAACGGTGCAGCGTGTGATTGCGCGCTTCAAGAAAAAGCATACTGATTTCAACGAACTGCCCGATAAGGTGGCATTTCAGCTGAATGATACCCACCCCAGCATGGCGGTGGCGGAGCTGATGCGTGTGCTGGTGGATGAAAATGATTTGCCTTGGGATCAGGCATGGGATATTACAAGAAGGGTCTGTGCATATACCAATCACACGATTATGTCCGAAGCGTTGGAAAAATGGCCGATGGAATTATTCAGCCGCCTGCTCCCTCGTATTTATCAGATTGTGGAGGAAATCAACCGCCGTTTCGTTCTGGAGCTGACGGAAAAATATGGGAACAATCCCGATAAAATCAGAAAAATGGCAATCATTGCAGATGGGCAGATTCGCATGGCATTTCTGGCAATCGTCGGGAGTCATTCTGTCAACGGGGTAGCGGCACTGCATACGGAAATTCTGAAAAAGCAGGAGCTGCATGATTTTTATGAGCTGTATCCCGAAAAATTCAATAACAAAACAAACGGCATTACCCAGAGAAGATGGCTGCTCCATGCCAATCCGAAGCTGGCAGAGCTGATTACCGAAACCATCGGCAAGGGCTGGATTACCAATCTGGATGAGCTGAAAAAGCTGGTGCCTTATGCAGAGGATGCCGCCTTCCGCAGCCGATTTACGGCAATCAAGAAGGAAAACAAAATTGCATTGGCGCAATATATCAAGGAAACAAAGGGGATTGATATCAATCCCGATTCTATTTTTGATATTCAGGTGAAGCGGTTGCATGAATATAAAAGACAGCTGCTGAATATCCTGCATGTCATTGGGCTGTATAACCACCTGAAGATGAACCCCGGACTGGATATGATACCCAGAACCTTTATTTTCGGGGCAAAGGCGGCGGCAGGCTACCACAGAGCGAAGCTCATCATCAAGCTGATTAACGCTGTTGCGGATGTGGTGAATAACGACCCGACCATTCATGGTAAGATTAAGGTGGTATTTATGGAAAACTACCGTGTTTCTCTGGCAGAAAAGATGATTCCGGCAGCAGATGTCAGCGAGCAGATTTCGACTGCGGGCAAGGAGGCCTCCGGTACAGGCAATATGAAGTTTATGCTGAACGGTGCGCTGACAATCGGCACGATGGATGGTGCAAATGTGGAAATCTGCGAGGAGGTCGGCAGAGACAATATCTTTATCTTCGGCATGAGCGCGGCAGAGGTGCAGCAAAAGACACAGGAGGGGTATGATCCCTGGATGGTCTATAACATGAATCAGGAGGTGCGGATGGCACTGACAAGCCTGATTGACGGCACATTTGACCCCGATACCAATCTGTTCCGTGAGCTGTACGATGCACTGCTGAACGGCTGCGGCGGCAGAGCAGATGAATACTTCGTTCTGGAGGATTACGCCGATTATGCACGCGCACAGTGGGACATCGACAGAGCCTACCGCGATGAGGAAAAATGGGTGCGGATGGCAATTCTTAATACGGCAGAGAGCGGCAAATTTTCTTCTGACCGTACCATTCGCCAGTATGCCGATGAAATCTGGCAGCTGCCTTCGGTAGAGATTGTTTAAAATGAAGCTGCTTTTGACGAAAGGAAACAGGGGGAAAGGAATTGACATTTTCCACGATTCCATGTAGAATAGAAAAACGGGCTGAAACACAGCCCTTACGCACCCGTAGCTCAGGGGATAGAGCGTTCGGCTCCGGACCGAAAGGCCGCAGGTTCGAATCCTGTCGGGTGCAGCAAAGAAGCCTTGATTTTTCAGGGCTTCTTTTTTTATGCGATTCGCTTTCATACCGGATCTGCCCGAAGCAGCTGAGGATTGGGCAGACAGAACGGCGGGAAGAAACAATAAAAAGAACCCCGTTTGCCGGACGAAAGCGTTCAGCAAATGGGGTTTTGTTTTTATCTGATTAAGTCAAGTGCCTTTGCACATTCCTCCAGTGCATCCACAACCTTGTCCAAATCCTCTTTGGTGTGGTCTGCGGAAAGGATGGTACGCAGGCGTGCGGTTCCTCTGGGTACCATGGGGAATTGCAGGGCCTGTGCATAAACGCCTCGTTCATACATCATTTCACTGAGCTTCTGCGCCTTTTCGGCATCGCCGACGATAATCGGGATAACAGGTGTGACGGATGTGCCGATATTCAAGCCGAGCTTGCTCAGGCGGTCGGCAAAGTAATTGCGGTTTTCCCACAGCTTATCTACCAGTGCCGTATTTTCCATGACCAGATCTACAGCCTTTGCTGCCGCCGCTGTCAGGCAGGGAGCCATGGGGGAAGCGGTGAAGATAAAGCTTCTTGCCTTGGGACGCAGTGCCTCGATGAACTCCTTCGGGCCTGCCACAAAGCCGCCTGCAGAGCCAAATGCCTTGGAGAGAGAGCCTGTTTCAATGATGATGCGGTCGCGCAGACCGAAATGGTCTACCGTACCTCTGCCGGCAGGGCCCATTACGCCATCCCCATGGGCATCATCTACCACCAGGAGAGCATTGTATTGATCTGCCAGATCTGCCATTTTAGGCAGGGGGGCAAGGTCGCCGTCCATGCTGAATACGCCGTCTGTGATGATGAGTCGTTTGCCTTCGACAGGCTCCTGCAGCAGCTCTTCCAGATGTGCCATATCCATGTGGCGGAACACCTTGATTTTCGCGCCGGATAAGCGACAGCCGTCAATGATGGAGCCATGGTTCAGTTCATCGCTGTAGATAAAATCACCCTTGCCGACCAGCTGTGGAATCAAACCGGAGTTTGCGGTTACGCCGCAGTTGAATACCAGTGTTGCCTCTACGCCCTTGAATTTTGCCAGCTTTTCCTCCAGCTCATCATGCACGGGATAATTGCCGCAGATGTTTCTGCTTGCGGTTGTGGCAACGCCGTATTTTTCCAAAGCCTCCTTTGCGGCAGCAACAACGGCAGGATGGTTGGCTAGGCCAAGGTAGTTATTGGAGGCCATATTGATAACCTCGCGTCCATCCAGGATAATGCGTCCGCCCTGTGGGCTGTATAATGTTCTGTACATAAAAATACCCTCTTTTCTATCAATGCTGTATAGTGATTGCTTTTATCATACTACACAGAGACAGAAAGGGGAAGATTTATAAAATACAGTTCATTCTGCATAAAATGAAAAAATGTTCAGTGGGTTTTCGCGGAGCATTTCTGCGTAAAAGGGGAACGGCACCTTCTTGGGGGAGAAGGTGCCGCGTAAGGGTTGCCATTGCCACGCAAAAAAACGATAAAGGGGGTGCTTTTTTACGCTTGGGAAGCAATGACAAGAAGAGATGAAAAGTTTGATTCAAAATAGCTTGAAGTTAGGAGAAAAACCTCAAACTACAGAAGCAAGCATACTTAAAATACAAGAACGGAAAAAGGATTTGCCGCTCTCGTTTTTTCTTATATACATCATACATGATTTTCAACCAAATATCAATAAAAAAATGCAATCAAACCCATAGAATTTTTTAAAGGCTGTATGCAAAACACAAAGAACAACAGAAAAATATTGTAAATTGTACTTATTTTTGTTAATATAGAAGGAAGAAGAAGGGGGGAACCCGTATGAAAACACAGGAATCTATGGAAAATTATCTGGAGACGATTTATGTTTTAAATCAGAAAACAGGCTTTGTGCGCTCGGTGGATGTTGCGTTGGAAATGGGCTTCAGCAAGCCCAGCATTTCCAATGCCATGAAAAAGCTGAAGGCGGAGGGCTATGTGCAGATAGAGGATAAGGGTCGTATCGTGCTGACAGAAAAGGGCAAGGCACTGGCAGAGGGTACCTATGAAAAGCATTGTGTGATTTCCCATCTGCTGATGGATATTGGGGTAAGCGAAAAAACTGCATTGCAGGATGCTTGCCGGATGGAGCATATCCTGAGCGAGGAAACCTTTGACTGCATGAAGGCGCACCATAGAAAATGGCATGAGCTGAATCCGGATATGAAGGAATGATTTCTGCGATCAGGCATAATAAAAAGGATAAATCTTCGGAATGAAGATTTATCCTTTTTTGTTTGTCTTAACCCAGTAATTTTACAAGAACTGCCTTCTGTGCATGGAGTCTGTTTTCCGCTTCGTCGAAAATTTCGTTTGCATGCGCCTCGAAAACCTCTGTTGTGATTTCCTGTTCGCGATAAGCAGGCAGACAGTGCAGCACCATAGCATCTGCCTTTGCAACACCCATCAGCTCTTTATTTACCTGATAGCCTGCAAATGCCTTTTCTCTGATTTTCTTTTCCTCCTCCTGTCCCATAGAGGTCCAGCAGTCTGTGATGACAACATCGGCATCCTTTGCGGCTGTCATGGGGTCATCTGTGATAGAGAACTTATCGGGATACTGCGCTGCAAAATCCATTACCATAGGGTTGGGACGATAGCCCTCGGGGCAGGCAATCTGCACGTTCATGCCTGTTTTCAGACCGCCGACGATGAGGGAGTTTGCCATGTTGTTGCCGTCGCCGATATAGCACATGGTCAGTCCTTCCAGCTTACCCTTGTGTTCGCGGATGGTCAGCAGGTCTGCCATAACCTGACAGGGGTGACACAGGTCTGTCAGCCCATTGATGATGGGAATGGAGCCGTATTCGGCAAGCATTTCCACTTCCTTCTGCTCAAAGGTACGAATCATAATGCCATCCAGCATACGGCTCATGACGCGTGCAGTATCCTGTGTGGGCTCGCCTCTGCCGATCTGGGAATCCCTTGCACTGATAAACAGCGCATGGCCGCCCAACTGATACATCCCTGTTTCAAAGGAAATACGGGTACGGGTGGAGGATTTTTCAAAAATCATACCCAGTGTTTTGCCCTTCAGGAAATGATGCTCCTTACCTTCCTTGACATACTGCTTCATGGTTGCCGCCAGATCAAGCAGTTCATAAATTTCCTCTGTTGTGCAGTCCAACAGCTTCAAAAAATGTTTCATAGTTGTTCCTCTCTTTCCGAGGGACGCTGTCCCTTCCCAACCCCTGTCGGGTTTTTATGCCAGTGATAGGTATCATTATACCCTATTTACGTTTGAAATCAAAGTGCCGCAAGCGTGTTTTTCAAAATGGAAAGCCCTTTTTCCAGCTCTGTCTGCGCAATATTCAGAGGGGGGAGCAGACGCATTTTGTGCTTTGCGGTCAGCACCAGAAGTCCGTTTTCCATCAGTGCCGTCACCACAGGCTTTACGTCAATATCCAGTTCAATGCCGAGCATCATGCCCATGCCAGCAACGCTTGTCACATGGGGCATTTTTTCGATTTCCTCGCGCATGTGCCTGCCCTTTGCGGTTACGTTTTGCAGGAAGGTATCATCCATGCGGTTCAGCACCTCAACCGCACCGGCGCAGACAACGGGGTTGCCGCCGAAGGTAGAGCCGTGGTCACCGGGAATCAGGGTATCCTGTGTTTTTTCACCGAACAGCACCGCACCGATCGGCAGACCGCCGCCCAGACCCTTTGCGGAGGATACTAAATCGGGCTGAATCCCGAACTGCTGATAGCTGTAGAAGGTGCCTGTTCTGCCGACACCTGTCTGTACCTCGTCTACGATAAAGAGAATATCCCTTTCCTGACAGGCCGCATAAACTGCCTGCACATATTCCTTCTCCAAAGGCATAACGCCGCCTTCACCCTGCACCAGCTCCATCATAACGGCGCAGACATCGTCTGTCAGCTTGGAAAGCGTATCTTCTGTGTCATTTGCCTTTGCGAACACAAAGCCGTCCACAAAGGGGAAGAAGAAGTTGTGATATACGTTCTGCCCTGTTGCGGAAAGTGCCGCCATGGTTCTGCCATGGAAGGAGTTTTCCAGAGCGACGATTTTACTTCTGCCTTCACCGTATTTCTGGAAGGAGTATTTTCTTGCCGCCTTAATCACGCCTTCGTTTGCCTCTGCGCCGCTGTTGCCGAAGAATACCTTTTTCATGCCGCTTTTTTCGCAGATTAGCTTTGCTGCCAGAACGCAGGGCTCTGTATAATACAGGTTGGAGATATGCTGTAATTTATTCAGCTGTGCCGTGACTGCCGCAACCCAGCCATCATCCGCGAAGCCGAGGGAATTTACCCCGATGCCGCTGGTGAAGTCAATATAGGATTTGCCGGCAGGGTCATAACAGATTGCGCCCTTGCCGTGGTCGATTGCCAGATTGTATCGCCCATAGGTGTGCATGACATAAGCGTCATCCAGTTTTTTAATATCTTCAAAGCTCATTGAAATTCCTTCTTTCCGTGCTTTTTCCATGCTTTTTTATTTTGTAAACATTGTGCCGATCCCTTCATCGGAGAATATTTCGATGAGGATGGAATGTTCGATTCTGCCGTCAATCATAACGGCCTTCTTTACGCCTGCCTTGATTGCGGCCTCCAGACCCTTGATTTTGGGAATCATGCCGCCGCTGATAATCCCTCTTTCCATCAGAGAGGGAATATCGTCCATGGTGACAGTGGAAATCAGAGAATCGGGATCATCCACATCCTGCAAAAGCCCACGGATATCGGTCAGCGTGATGATGTTTTCTGCCTGCAGAGCGGTTGCGATTTCCGCGGCGGCAGTGTCGGCATTGATGTTGTATACATTGCCGTCTAAATCCGTGCCGACGGTCGCGATAACGGGGATATAGCCGTTCGCAATGGCATTTTCAATGGGTTCTGTGTTGATGTGGGTGATATCGCCGACATAGCCGTAATCGCCCTCCAGCTTTTTCGCCTGAATCATGCCTGCATCAATGCCGCACATGCCGATTGCCGTGCCGCCCAGCTGTTCAATCAGGGAAACCAGATCCTTGTTGGTTTTGCCGGAAAGCACCATTTGCACGATTTCAATGGTTTCCTCATCCGTATACCGCAGACCATTCACAAATCTGGAGGGGATATCCAGACGCTCCAGCATGCTGCTGATTTCGGGGCCGCCGCCATGCACCAGAACGATGTTGATGCCGACCAGCTTCAGCAGGATAATGTCGCTCATGACAGCTTTTTTCAGCAGGGGGTGAATCATGGCGTTGCCGCCGTATTTTACAACAACTGTTTTTCCGTTGTATTTTTGGATATAAGGCAGGGCGGCTGTTAGCACCTTCGCCTTTACGCTGTTTATATTCATATCTTCCATTACCTTTCTCCTTTGCTTTTCTTGAGGGCTTCATTCAAGCAGGGTGTGGGATGGAATCCCACGGTTTTATGGTATCAAGTGCGATAATCCCCGTTGATCTTCACATAATCGTATGTCAGGTCGCAGCCCCAAGCGGTTGCGCTTGCATCGCCCTGCTTCATTGCAATCTCAATATGTATCGCATCCTCCAGAAGGATTTCTTTCGCCTTATCCTCATCAAAGGCAACGCCTGCACCGTTTTCGCAGACCAGAATACTGCCCTTGGGCGAGGAAATATCCACTTGAATGGTATCTACGGCAAAGTCACCCTCTGTATACCCAATCGCACAGAGAATACGCCCCCAGTTGGCATCCGCGCCGAACATTGCCGCCTTTGTCAGGCTGGAGGTAATCACGGATTTCGCAATCGCTTTTGCCAGAGGAATGGTCGGTGCGCCTGTAACGGTACATTCCACTAATTTTGTTGCACCCTCGCCATCACCGGCAATCTTCTTCGCCATAGAGGTGCAGATTTCCTTGACAACTGCAACGAATAAATCAAAATCTGCGCCTTCCTTGTCGATAACGGGGTTTTCTGCCATGCCGTTTGCCATGATGGAAACCATATCATTTGTGGAGGTATCGCCGTCTACGCTGACCATGTTGAAGGTATCATCGACTGCCAATTTCAGTGCCTTTTGCAGCATTGGCGTTGTGATTGCCGCATCTGTGGTCAGGAAGCCAAGCATGGTCGCCATGTTGGGGTGAATCATGCCGCTGCCCTTTGCCATTGCGCCGATTTTGACTGTTTTTCCGCCAATCTCGATTTCATAAGCCTCTTCCTTGGGCTTGGTGTCTGTGGTCATGATGGCCTGCACGGCATCCAGATTGCCTTCTCTGGAAATGATGGGAGCCAGTGCCGTAATGCCCTTTTCGATGGGCTCGATGGGAAGCACCTGCCCGATGACACCGGTAGAGGCTACAATGATATCCTCCGGCTTCAGATGCAGTGCTTCTGCTGCCAGAACACACATTTTCTCTGCCTTTTCCACGCCGTCCGCATTGCAGGTGTTCGCATTGCCGCTGTTGCAGACAACTGCCTGCGCCATGCCGTCCGCAATGTTTCGTCTGGTTACGGTGATGGGTGCGCCGAAAACCTTATTCTGTGTATAAACCGCTGCTGCTGTGCAGGGCTTTTCGCTGTAAATGATAGCAATATCCTTTTTTGCGGTATTGTTTGTTTTTACGCCACAATGCACCCCGCCGGCAAGAAAGCCCTTGGGTGCTGTGACACCGCTGTTTATCTTTTGCATAGTATTTCCTCCTTATAGTAAACCGGTCGTTTCATCCAGACCTAATACAAGATTCATGTTTTCTACTGCTGCGCCGGATGCGCCCTTGCCCAGATTGTCGAATACGCTGATGAGCGTCATTCTCTCATCATTCCCTTCAACATAGAGCTTGAGCTCATTCGTATCACTCAGGGGATTGGATGCCAAGAAGTTCGTTTCCTCTGTGCCGACACTGATAAGCTTTGCATCCTTATAATATTCTGTCAGCAGTGCCAATAGCTCGTCCTTTGTCACCTTCTTTTTGAATAAAGAGGCAATCAGAGGGATGCAGGTTGCCATGCCGCTGTAATAATCCACAACGATGGGGCAGAACACAGGCGGTGTATCAATCCCTGTCACATACTGCATTTCGGGCAGATGCTTATGCTGCTGTCCCAAACCGTACTGTCTGGGGCTGTCGAACAGGGGAGAGCGGTTCTCCGCTTCATATTCGGCAATCATTGCCTTGCCACCGCCGCTGTAGCCTGTCAGACTGTGCGCTGTCAAGGGATAATCCGTCCCGATGATACCAAGCCGAATGAGGGGATAAACCGCCGCAATAAAGCCTGTGGCATGGCAGCCGGGGTTGGCAATGCGCTTTGCATGTCTGATTTTTTCCTTATGCAGAGGGGAAAGCTCAGGAAAGCCATATACCCAATCGGGATCTGTGCGGTGGGCTGTGCTTGCGTCAATAATGCAGGTGTTCGGGTTTTCCACCAGCTTAACCGCCTCTCTTGCCGCATCATCCGGCAGACAGAGAAAAACAACCTCTGCCTCGTTCATCAGTCTTTTTCGCTCTGCCTCATCCTTTCGCAGCTCCTCGCTGATTAAGAGGATTTCCACATCTTTGTGATTTTGCAGCTTCTGACGCAGCTGCAGACCTGTTGTGCCTGCCTGCCCGTCGATGTATACCTTATGCTTCATCAGGCTGTTCCTTCCTTTCTTTTTCTTCCGAAATAAATGATTACCCCATGGTAATGATGATTTATTCTTATTATATACTCCTTATGGGTGAAGTCAATAAATATATGTATAATTATTCAATTTTAGCGAATTGCAGAGCGAGAACGGAGAGAAATAAAAATACGAGAGATAAAATAGACAAAAATCAGAGAGAAAATCTGCGAAAACTATATAGAATTTGCTGCTGTTCTGCAAAAAAATGCTTTGATAATTCCGATAGAAGCTGTGTATATGTGTATTGTATACATAGTTTATGCAATATTCGCGCGAATATGTGAATAAAAAACAGAGGTGGCGTGTATTGTCGATGCAAAAGAAGGAATGTATCCGCAGAAAAACCGTTTGCCCTTGTTTTCGCGCAAAAGTCAACAAAAAACCGTAAAACCTGTTCTTTTTTACAGAAAGGCTTGACTTTAGTGCTTCGGTATGTTATGAATGAAGAATAGTCCGACGGAAACGTCAGACAACAAATAAGGAAGATAGAGGTGCAATGACGATGAGTATCCTCTCCCAATAGAGCCGTGGGCGGCAGGAGGGGGAAAGGCGGCGTTGCCGAAGTGGCTTTTTCTGCCCAAGGGAAGAAGCTGCTGGGACATTGCAAAAAATGTAATGTACTGTCACGGATGTGGAGCGCTATCGGAATTTCAGCATATTTTTATGTTTCTGATGCCGTGCGCTTTGCGCAGGGCTTTTTTGTTTCCGAAATTTGGGGACAACCGATATCATCTTATTTATTCCTTTATTACTGTTTTTATCATTTAAGATTTTCTGAAAGGAGAAGGGTTATGAAAACAAAAAGCAACATCAAAAAAACATGGCTGGGAACGCTCTTTGTGGTTGTTCTGGTAGCGGCAGCCATGTCCGTAACCGTTTTTGCGGGCGATGCAGAAGCGGCAGAGCACACAAGTAAAATGTATGCAACCGCATGGTCTCTGGTGCCTCCGCTGGTTGCAATCATTCTGGCACTGATTACAAAGGAGGTTTATTCCTCTTTGTTCATCGGTATCGTGGTCGGCGGTCTGTTCTATGCGAACTTCAGCCCCAAGCTGACCTATCTGACGATTTTCACTGATATCACAGACGGCGGTATGCTGGCAAAGCTTTCCGACAGCGACAATGTGGGGATTCTGATTTTCCTTGTTATTCTGGGTATCATGGTTGCGCTGATGAATAAGGCGGGCGGCTCTGCGGCGTATGGCCGTTGGGCAGTTAAGGCAATCAAAACAAGAAAGGGCGCACTGCTGTCCACCTTCCTGCTGGGCGTTCTGGTATTCGTGGATGACTATTTCAACTGCCTGACCGTAGGCTCTGTTATGCGTCCCGTTACGGATACGCATAAGGTTTCCAGAGCGAAGCTTGCGTATATCATCGATGCAACAGCGGCTCCTATCTGTATCATTGCTCCCATTTCCTCCTGGGCTGCGGCAGTAGCCGGCGTAGTTGAGGGCGTGAACGGCTTGGATTTGTTCATCAGAGCCATTCCCTATAACTTCTATGCACTGCTGAGCATTGTGGCAATGCTGACACTGACCATCACCAATACAGACTTCGGCCCTATGCTGGAGCATGAAAGAAATGCACAGCTGAACAATGATCTCTATACCACAGATGCAAGACCCTTTGCAAGTGCAGAGGCAGAATCCGAGGTAGTGGGCAATGGTAAGGTTATCGACCTGGTTCTGCCCGTTATCGTGCTGATTATCTGCTGTATCATCGGCATGATTTACACAGGCGGCTTCTTTGACGGCGAAAGCTTCATCAAAGCCTTTGCACACTGTTCCGCACCCACAGGCCTTCTGCTTGGTTCTGCGGCGGCACTGCTGATTACCTTCTTGCTGTATATCCCTCGCCGCGTGCTGACCTTCCATCAGTTCATGGAAGCGCTTCCCGAAGGCTTTAAGGCAATGGTTCCTGCAATCATGATTCTGACATTTGCATGGACACTGTCCGGTATTACAGGGCTTCTGGGCGCGGATGTATTCGTTGCAGGTATTCTGGCAAACAGCACAGGCGTTTTGCAGGTCTTTATCCCCATTATCGTATTCTGTATCGCGGTGTTCCTTGCATTTGCAACAGGTACCTCCTGGGGTACCTTCGGTATTCTCCTGCCTATCGTTGTGCCTATTATGCAGACAGGCAGTGAAATGCTGACCATTACCGTAGCGGCTACATTGGCAGGTGCGGTTTGCGGTGACCATTGCTCTCCTATCTCCGATACCACCATCATGGCATCCACAGGTGCGCAGTGTGACCACATCAACCATGTATCCACACAGCTGCCCTATGCACTGACTGTAGCGGCTGTTTCCGCTGTGAACTACGTTCTGGCGGCACTCATCCAGAATTGGATGATCAACCTGCCTATCGCAATCGTTTCCATGGTTGTTGTAATTCTTGCTATCCGTAAATTGTACGGGGATAAGGAAGTTCCGGCAGAGAAATAAAAAGATGTTAATAAAATAGTTTATACTAAAAGCGGCGTAACCGATTTCGGTTACGCCGTTTTTTATATCCCAACAGAAAGGCAGTTGGGGAAAGGGGTTACTTATGCAATGCGCGATACAGGAATGTTACAATCTGTGCGCGTGTGCAGGGAGCATCGGGGCTGAAGGTATTTGCGCCTGTGCCGCCGGTAATGCCGTTTTCTGCCGCCCAAAGCACTGCATTATGGTAATAATCCGCTGCATTCACATCCATAAACGGATTTTCTGCTACAACCATAGGGGACTGCTTGCTGCGCCACAGGAAGGCAACAATCTGTCCACGGGAGCAGGGAGCATCGGGGGAGAAGGTTGTAGCGGAGGTACCGCCGGTAATGCCATTTTCGACTGCCCACAGTACCGCATTACGATAGTAGGCATCCGCAGGTACATCTACGAAGGGCATTTCTGTGCTGCTAGGTGCAGGACTGCCTGCCGCTCTCCACAGGAAGGTTACCGCCTGCGCGCGTGTGCAGGGAGCATCGGGGGAGAAGGTTGTGGCAGATGTGCCGCCGGTAGTGCCATTCTTCACTGCCCACTGAACTGCATTATAGTAGTAGTTGCTTGCGGAAACGTCCGCGAAGGGATTTGGCTCCTCATCTTTGGACTTATCCATGATGAATGTGGTTTTAACGGTCACGTTGGAGGCGGGCATTGTGAAGGTATATTTGCTATCCTTTTCGGTCAGTGTCAGCTTCTGATCACTGCTGTCTGTAACGATTATGCGTCGAATAGCATAGCCCTTATCGGGAGTAGCAGTCAATGTAACGGTATCTCCCTTGTCGGCTGTCTTGTGGCTGGAGACCACCTCACCGTTTTTGGTGTTTTCAACGGTAATCATATAAGCGGATTTGGCTGTACCGCCACCGCCGCCACCGCCGCCGCCACCGCCGGAGGAGGAACCGCCGGAGTACTTCTTCGCTACGGTTACAGCAGCAGTTCTGCTGTCCAGACTATTTGTAACGGTATAGGGTTGATCATTTTCTGTATCATTTGCAGGGAAAGTCAATGTAGCTTTCTGTTCCGTAGCTGTACCGGTGGTCATGGCTTTGATGGAATCATTTGCCTGAATCAAGATACCGGTATCCGGCAGGTATACGCCAGTGATTGTAAATTCCACAGAACCGCCGGAGGAGGAAAGTGTTCTTGCTTCGGGGGTGAAAGCAGTCACTTTCGTGGTGCTGTCGATTACAGTGATGGTCATGGTGTTAGAGGCAATGCCGCCACCCTCTGCTGTTACGGTATACGTACCAACAGAAGGAATGGTAAGTACGCCATTCTCATCAATAGATGCGCCTTCATCTGCACAGGACCATGTCAGAGGGGGAATCGGTGTCCAATCTGCGCCATACTGGTCTTTATAGGAAACCTGAAGTGCGGCAAGATTAACTGTATGCTCAAGTTTATAGTCAACTGTAAGCATTTCGGGAATTGTAATCGTTGTCAGTTTTCTTGCGGGAAGAGCGGTTACTTCATACCAATCCGAGAAAACCTCTCCTGTTTTTGCGCGTACATGGAAGGTGCCTTCTTTTGTAAAGGAAATCTGGTTATTTTTAACTGTAATGCCGTCAGTGGGTAACTCTTGTGCATCCCATACAACAGGGCGGCTATGCTTTTTCATACTGGGGTCTCTGATTTCAACCGTCAGACCATCCTTGCCTTCGATTGCCTTTGCAGGGTCACCGGCAATGCCTGTTAATTCGCCTGCAATGGTGATTGTTCCTTCGTTAAATGCTTCTCTGGAGACATTGACTGCAATCATAGCTGTGGAATGCAGGCTATTATTCGTAGCATAGGACTTAGGTTTTTCCGCCGTTGCATAAACATCCTCGTCAATGACATATTTCAGATAAACGATGCCTTCTGTCTTACCTGCAATCAGCTTCGTGTAGCCTGTTACGGAATCGGTATCCAGTTTAGCAATGTAGTCATCGGAGACATCGTTCAGTTCCTTACCCTTTGCATCCACCAGAATCCAGTGACCCTTTTCCGGATTGAAGCCGTAATATACCGCATTTTGGGCATTCAGACCTTCCAGTCCAATGGTATCCACATATAGATATTCTCCGGTGGAAAGATTATATTCCATCACATCATTTATAGTTTTGATCTGTCTCAGCGAATAAATGGGTGCAAGACCGCTGATTTCGCTTGTCACTGCCTTATCCACAACGGTAAAGGTTGCACCTGCGGAAGCCATCGGCGCAGTTGCTGCAAGCTGAGTTTCTACAATATTCCGCAAGCCGCTATGATTATTGTACAGTTTTTCCCAAGTAATGCCGTTGGGGTCTGTCAGTGTGAATTCAACCACGCCGCGCTGACGCAGGTTCTTTCTTGCATTTGCACCGAAGGTAGCAAGCACCTGTGTGCGGGGGTCTGCGTTATTGTAGCTGGGATCTAATGTATATTCTACAATCGTTACGTTGAAGTTCAGCGCAACCGGGCAGTTATATTTCGTTGTTGTTGTGGCTTCGCTTTCGTTCTGCTTCATCATGATGTTTGTGTAAGCAGGGAGCTCAACGCCAACGTTATAGGTTGTTGTCTGCTCATCGGATTTGGATTTTTCCTCCGACCATCCGCTTTCGATGGTCTGAGAAGCGGTAAAGGTGAGATTTGCGTGACCCTTGCCGCCCAGCAGACCGACTTCATAGCCGACCTCCAGGCTTTCTTCAAAGCCATAGGACTTACTGCCGCTAATCGTACTTGTTGCTGTTGTGGAGGTTGTATTGGAAATCTCCTGCTGTGCGCTGACAGGAACATTCGTCATGTTCTTTACATTGGAAGCATAGGTATTGCTGTTTGCCTTGGGGGTGCTGGTAGTGGTCTGATAGAAGTTTCCATCATCCTCGGGCAGAATGGTTGTAATGGTAAAATCACTGAACAATACGCCCAATGCCTGATAATGCCCCTTTTTGTTTTTGCCGCTGGTTTTATATGCACCGGTTGCCATCCAGAAAACATCATCCGGATCGGTATCATTGCGAAGGGATTCGTTCTCTTTAACAGAGCTACCTCTTTTGCCGCCGGCATCCTTATAACCTTCGTGTACATTTTTTTCCATAGCAACTGTTGCCGCTGCCACAGAGTTTGCATAAATCAGTCCGCTGGAACGAACGTTGTAGTTGTTGTCTCCGCTGTGGTGATTAACAGCATAGGTGCCTGTGCTGCCTGTGGCATAAGCTAAGCCCTCTTTCAGTACATCATCAAACTGACGCTTGAATTTGCCTGTGCCGGTACCTCTGCCGTGGTCATCCTGAATACAATAAGCCAGATACTGCCATAAAGCCGCAGTGGATTTATTGTCAAGCTTTTTGTTTCTTGCAGAAAGCATATCCTGAATAAACAGCTTTGTACTGTCTGCGAAATGGTCGCTGTCTACGCCGAAATAGGTAACACCATTGACTAGATATTCCTGATCAATCGGCCCAGGGGCATCGTCGCCCCCAATGCTGGGTTTATCCTGATTTTCCTTGCCGATGGAGCAATCATCAGCATGGTAATAATCATCGTCCTCTTGGGAATAGGTCATGTACCCACACTCTGTACAATATACTTCGGGGTCTTTATAGAGGCAACTTGAAGCATTGTGCGTGTAGTCTGTTCCGTCATACGTTACGGTACAGCCGGTGGTCGGGCAGGTGAAACGACAGATTTTCTTATGGTTATCTTCTGTTTCACCGCAACTGATACACGTTACAGGTGGCTGGGTCTTATCTTTGAGCGAGCAGTCATCTTTGTGTGTATAGGTGTCAGTTTCTGTATCATGTGTCAAATAGCCACATTCCGAGCAGTATCGGCTGTCCTCTGCGTATGGACAACTGCTGTCACTATGGCTGAATGATGTACCGTCCGTTGTTGTTACGGTACAACCGTCTGTAGGACAATTAAATCGACTGATTGTGGTTGTCGTGCCGGAACCGGCATCGGGCTCATCCGCCCATGCTGTCGTCGGCAGCAGCCCTACCACCATAACCAGCGCAAGCAGGCTGCTGTATATTCGTTTTATCATAGTATTCCTCCTTTTTAGCTGAATCAATCACAGTTCTTCCCCTCGGATATCCTCCCTTCTTCAAAAAAAGTAAATAAAAAATCCACCGTACTGTTATTGTACGATGGATAAAAGGCAAAAGGCTATTAACCAAAAGTTAGGTTTTTTCTTCCAGTAATTGAAAGAGCTGTTTTCTCTTGCTATGGGTATCCCCTTCAATTTGTAGCTTGGAATAAATCTGATTGATATATTGCTTGACGCTCCCCTCGGAAAGGAACAGCTTTTCCGCAATTTCCCGATTTCGCAGGCGGCTTGCCATCAGCTTCACGATTTCATATTCCCGTTCCGTCAGCGCGACAAGGGATGCAGGACGATGCGTGGAAAGCTGCTTCTGCCACTGTTCGGATGCCTTTCCAAGCCGTTGGATGCGTGCAAGAAGGGGCGTTTGCGGCAGCTTTTCAAGCGTTTTTTTGATATAGCGGTAATTTTCCACGAAGGGCAGAAGAAACTCATCGGGCTCTGCCTCCTGCAATGCCTGCAAAAGAAGCGCCTGCGCCTCCTCTGTTTTTCCGAGCATGGCATACGCCGCCGCGGTCTGTATCCGCAGATGCAGCGCCACCAAGGCATACTGCAGCTCTGCACAGGCGGCAAGCAATCCCTCGCTCCGCCCGATGACCTTTGCATAAGCACCCTGCGCCAGATAAACCTGATTTTCAACCATTTCTATCATGGGCTTGCCGGGAGCAAGAATATTGACGGAGAAAAGCGTGTGCGTGCGGAAAATTTCGGGGATTTCCTCTGTTTCCCCCAGCAGGGCATAGTAATAGGCGGCAGTCGCATTGAAAATATTCAGCCATGCGGTATTATGCTGCTTCAGAAGATACGCACGCCGTGCCGCGAAGGAAGCTCGTTCCTCTGTTTCGATGCAGAGGGAAAGCCGTCTTGCCAGAAAATCGCAGCAGAGGGCAATGTTTTCCTGTCCATTTCCTTCAATTTGGGCATACGCCTGCTCCAAAGCAATCTGCGCGTCTGTAAATTTTCCCTGTAAAAAATAGGCTTCGGCGGACATGATTTTTTCTGCCCCCTGTCCATGTCCATTCGTGATTTTGTAATAATGGGGCATACATTCCTCCATTTCGGCAAGCTCCTTTTTGAGTGCGCCGGGCTCTCTGTGATACATCATCAGAACCGAGGGCGAGCCAAATGACCAGCCGCCGACGTTCTGTATGCTGACGGCAGGACGGGACATCTGCTTGCTTGCGCTGCGGTGGAGCCTGCTCATGGCACTGATGTCATTATACATCAGGAAGCTGAGAATCAGGTCACATTCTCCCAGAAGGTTTCCCTTTTCCTGTTTCGGCAGATCCGGATGCTCTGCGATAGCGGTCAGCAGAAGCTCCTTCATCTGCATCATTTCGGGAATCAGCCGCCAGTTGAACATACTGCGCATCAGCACGAGAATTGCGAGCGGATGCTCCTTCAGAATCGAAACGGGACACTCCTCGATTGCCTTCAGCACTGCTTTGGGCGACAGAGAGGAAAGCAGGATGCCTGCATCCTGCTCCACAATGCGAAGCAGAGCATCATAATTTCTGCCTTGCCGATACGCCGCCATGGCATGCAGATATTGGCGGTGCTCCTCATACCAGATACCAAAACGGCTGCGGTACACCGCTTGCTTTTCGGACGGCAACGTGTGAAAGGTGCGCTTTGCACATTCCTTCATCATGTGGTGAAAACGATAGACCTTCCCATCGGGCAGACGCTTCACAAAGGCATTTTGCTCCGTCAGTGTGGTCAGCAGCTTTTCTGTATGGGGAGTTTCTGTAATAAAGTGCGCCATTTCCAGCGTAAATTCATCCGCAAGCCCCATAACCGCAAGGAATTCTCTTGCATCCGCAGGCAGGGGCGCAATCATTGCGGCGGTAAACATGGTGTAGATATCGGATTTACGGTTGGGCAGAGTGCCGCGTTCCGCAAGCGTACGCAGATGCAGATAAATTGCGGAAAACCAACCCTCACTCGTATAAAGCAGGGAGGAAATTTCTGCATCCGAAAGGGCAGTGCCACAGCGGTGTGCATAAACGGCAAGCTCTGCATGGTTCAGACGCAGCTCTGCCGTGCCAAGCTGACAGAGCCTGCCGCCCAGACGTACCTGTGCCGCAAAGGGCAGAAAACGGTCGCGGCTTGCTACAATGACATGCACATTTTCGGGCAGACGGTTCGCCAGCGTGCAGAGAAAGGCAGCGGTGTGTACATCTGTCAGCAGATGAAAATCGTCAATGAAAAGATAGCATGGCTTTTCTCCTGCAAGCGCATGGCAAAGGTCATCTGCCAGCAGACTGCCGCCGGCAGCATCCGTCGGGCAGGGGTAATCCAGCAAAATGGAAAGCCCTGCACGCAAAAAGGCATCCTGTACGCTTTTCCAGAAAATTGCGAGATTGTCGGAATAGACGCTGATACGGATGATGCGCGCGTTTTCCTCTTTCCTGCGCTCCGCAAGATACCAGTTGACAGCGGTTGTTTTGCCATAGCCCATTGGTGCAACCACAGCTGTCAGCGCACAGCGCGAAATTGGGCGCAGTGCCTCCTGTAATCGTTCAGATATGTATATGGTGTTAAAATCCTGCTTTCGTTTCGGCATGCGATGCACCTCGTTCGTTCAAAGGGATTTGATATTTTTTTATTTTAGCATAGCTTTTTGCCTTTTGGAATACTTTTTGGGCAGAGGAGGCTATGATAAAATGCAATAAAATCGCCCTTTGCAGTCAGGAGGGGAGCAAAGCTGCAAGCCCCAGCAGAACTATCGCAAACAGAAGATTCGCAAGGGTAAACCAGAGCAGATATTTCCCCTTTCCGACATTCGGTATCTGTGCGAAATATTTATAGGAAATCAGACTTGCCATAGAGGCAATCAATGTCCCCAGACCACCGATATTCACCCCTGCAAGCAAAAGGTCATAGCGGTCGGTAAATTCTGAAAGCAGAACCGCCGCAGGCACATTGCTGATGAGCTGACAGCTCAGAAAAGAAACAAGCACCTCTCTGCCATAGAGCAGTGCTTGGAGGGCTTCTCGTATGGCGGAGATCCGTCCCAGATTCCCAATCAGGATAAAGAAAAATACAAACGTGAGCAGCAGGCAGTAATCCACCTCTTTCAGAATCCCTTTTTGAAACAGCAGAAACCACACCAGTGCCAACGCCAACAGCGGCAGAACGGGCAGGATGCGGAAAACTGCCAGCAGGCAAAGAAAAAACAGCACCGTCAAGCCGAAAAGCTGTTGCTTTTCGGCTCCTGTCCGTGTGGGCGGCGCTGCCTGCGGCTGTGCGGCTAAGGGGGTGTTTCCCTGCAAAAAGCAGAGCAGAAGCAGCAGAAAGAAGGACACGAGAACAAACGGCAGGGTAATTCTGAAAAATGCCCCGACCCCAATCCCCGAAATGGTATAAAGATAGAGATTCTGCGGATTGCCAACAGGGGTCAGCATACTGCCCAGATTGGCGGCAATCGTTTGCAGAACAATAACGGGAATTAACTTTTCCTCTAAATGCACGCGTTGCAGCAGTAAAATCGTGAACGGCACAAAGGTAATCAGTGCCACATCATTGGTCACAAGCATCGCGGAAAAAAAGCACAGCATGACTAGGGTCAGCGCTAGCTGCCGCATTTTTTTCGCCCTTGCCAGAAGCAGATTTGCCATGCGGTCGAAGATGCCAAGCGCGCGAAAGCCTGCCAATACTGCCATCAGCGAGAAAAGCAGAATCAGCACCCTTGTATCAACGTAGCCAAGATACGCTGCATCGGGCGGCACAATGCATGCCGAAAGCACTGCCAACAGGCAGGCAATGCAGAGTATGGTTTCTTTTTTAAAAAATGTGAGTAGTTTTTCTTTCATGGTTCATTCATCCGTTTTTGATTTATTTTTTGGCTTGCTTTCGCATAGCTGTGACAATTATACGGCGGTGGGGCGACTTCTGCAAGTGTTGTTTTTGCTTGCGGAAAGAGGAAGAACAGGGTAAAATAAAAAAAGAGAAGAAAGGAGGTTCCTCCATGAATCTGAATGAAATTATTGCTGTCAATTTAAAACGACTGCGCGCAGAGCGTGGCTTCAGTTTGGGAAAGCTGTCGGAGCTTTCCGGTGTCAGCAAGGTTATGCTCAGCCAGATTGAGAAGGGCGAATCCAACCCTACCATCAACACTCTCTGGAAGATCGCAGGTGGCTTACAGGTTTCCTATACAAAGCTGATTGATGAGCAGATTGATGCGCCTCTGCTGATTCGAAAAGAGGAAAGCGTTATTGCGGAGTATGACGGCTATCGTGCCTACCATTACAATACAGCCAACCCTGCGCGCGATTTTGAGTTTTTCAACGGCGAATTGGATGCACATAAGGAATACACTTCCGAAGGGCATGGCATGAATACGCATGAATATCTTCTGGTGACGCGAGGGGAAATGGTTCTGCGTTACGGCGGCGAGGAATATCTCCTCAGAGAAGGGGATTTCATCCATTTTGACTGCACCCAGCCCCATACCTACTGCAACCGCGGGGAAAGCATGACGGAATTTACCAATATCGTGTATTATATCGGCTAAGGAGGACAACTATGTTTTATATCGGCTGTCATTTATCTGCCGCCAAGGGCTATCTTGCCATGGGGAAGGAGGCAGTGAAGCTTGGGGCGAATGTGTTCCAGTTTTTCACCAGAAACCCCAGAGGCGGCTCTGTCAAGGCGCTGGATTTAGAGGATATCGAAAAATACAATGCCTTTCATGCGGAGCACCGCTTCGGCACACTGCTTGCCCATGCACCCTATACCATGAACCCCTGTGCCGCGAAGGAGGATTTGCGCACCTTCGCCAGAAATACCATGAAGGAGGACTTGGCAAGGCTGGAGCTTCTGCCCGATGTGATGTTTAATTTCCACCCCGGCAGCCATGTGAAGCAGGGGACGGAAATCGGAATTCCCCTCATTGCGGATGCGCTGAATGAAATTCTTTCTGCGGAAGGCAAAACCCTCGTCCTTTTGGAAACCATGGCAGGGAAGGGCAGTGAGGTTGGCAGAAGCTTTGAGGAGCTGCGCGCCATTTTGGACAGAGTGGAGCAGAAGGAGCGCATGGGCGTTTGTCTGGATACCTGCCATGTGTATGATGGCGGCTATGACATCATCGGGGATTTGGATGGCGTTTTGCAGGTGTTTGATGACATCATCGGCTTGGACAGGCTGAAAGCCATTCACCTGAACGACAGCAAGAATCCCATCGGCAGTCATAAGGACAGACACGAGAAAATCGGCGAGGGTACGCTTGGTCTGGCAGGCATTGCAAATATTATCAACCACCCGAAGCTGTGCCATCTGCCGTTTTATCTGGAAACACCGAACGAGGCGGCGGGCTACGCCAAAGAGATTTCTCTTTTAAAAAGCCTGCGCGAGGAAAAATAAGAAATGATTTGAAAAACGAGAAAAATTTTCAATAGCAAGCTTCAATAACAATAAGGAGGGAATGGATATGGCAACACCTCATATTTCTGCCGAAAAAGGCGATTTTGCAAAAACAGTATTGATGCCCGGCGACCCTTTACGGGCGAAATTCATTGCGGAAACATTTCTGACTGATGCCGTGGAGGTCAACCACACCCGTGGGATTCTCGGCTATACGGGTCTATATAAGGGCAAAAGGGTTTCTGTTATGGCAAGCGGCATGGGCTGCCCTTCCATCGGTATCTATAGCCATGAATTGTTCAATTTCTATGATGTGGAAAACATTATCCGCATCGGCTCCGCGGGGGCATTGTCCGAAAGGCTGAAGGTGCGCGATATCGTGGCAGGCATCGGCTCCAACACAACCTCAAGCTATGCCGAGCAATATCACATGCCCGGCACCTTAGCTCCCACAGCGGATTATACGCTTCTTTCCACAGCGGTGGACTGCGCGAACGCAAGGAAAATTGAAATGCACGTTGGGAATCTGCTCTGCTCCGATGCGTTCTATAATGAGGGCGGCATGGCGGAAACCGTTTCCTGGGCGAAAATGGGTACGCTTGCGGTGGAAATGGAATCGACCGCACTGTATCTGGAGGCGGCAAGGGCAGGCAAACGCGCGCTGACCATTGTTACCATTTCCGACCATCTGATTACAGGCGAAGCCACCACAGCCGAGGAGCGGCAGAATACCTTCACCCAGATGATGGAAATTGCTTTGGATACGGCGGTTCGGATGGAGGAAGTCTAAATGAAAAATTATGATTGATATAAGATATTTTTATAGAAAACAAGTGGGATATTATTGACAAGTGTGCGCTTTTCTTGGTAGAATGAGTGCGTCGGTGATCGAATGTACTTTCATCACACCATGACTAGAAATTTTGCCATCGATCCCGCGTTTTCGTGGGATCTTTTTACATTTATAGCGGAGAAAGCCGTTTTTTTCCTTAGGAAGACCATTCTGCTTGCAGAAAATGGGATTCGTAAGGAAGAAAAAAGATTTGCGGAGCAAATGATGAGTAAGGCGAAGCCTTACGAATATCGGCATTCAGACTTGCTATTTGCACAATGGCAAAAATCATTCGATCAAAACAGGCAGAACGCCTGTGAGAAATAAATCGAATTTTTCAGGAGGTTTTACACTATGGCAGGAACAATTTCCAGAGGTATCAAAGCACCTATCATCCGTGAAGGGGATGACATCGTTAAAATCGTAGCAGATTCCGTTCTGGCAGCAGTGGAGCAGGATGGTTTCCAGCTGCATGAAAGAGATGTAATCTGTGTAACAGAGGCAGTTGTTGCTCGTGCAGACGGCAACTACGCATCCACAGAGGATATTGCGGCAGACGTAAAAGCAAAGCTGGGCGGTGAAACAGTCGGTGTTGTATTCCCCATCCTCAGCAGAAACCGTTTTGCAATCTGCCTGAGAGGTATCGCAAAGGGCGCAAAGAAGGTAGTGCTGATGCTGAGCTATCCTTCCGATGAAGTAGGCAACCACCTGTTTGATATGGATATTCTGGATGACAGCGGCGTAAATCCCTACACAGACGTGCTGTCTCTGGATGAATACCGTAAGGCATTCGGCTATGTGAAGCACCCCTTCACAGGCGTTGACTATGTAGAATACTACAAGGGTCTGATTGAAGAGGAAGGCGCAGAAGCTGAAATCGTATTCGCAAACCACCCCGAAGCAATCGTAAAGTATACAAAGAACGTGCTGTGCTGTGATATTCACAACAGAGAACGCTCCAAACGCCGTATTCTGGCAAAGGGCGGCGAAAAGGTTCTGACACTGGCAGAAATCCTGAACGCACCCGTAAACGGCAGCGGCTACAATGCAGAGTACGGTCTGCTGGGCTCCAATAAGGCAACAGAAACAACCATCAAGCTGTTCCCTAAGAACGCACAGGAGGTTGCAGAAAAAATCCAGAAGGAAATCATCGCACGCACCGGCGTAAAGGTAGAGGCTATGGTTTATGGCGACGGCGCATTCAAGGATCCCGTTGGTAAGATTTGGGAGCTGGCTGACCCCGTTGTCGGCGCAGGCTATACAGATGGTCTGAACGGTCTGCCCAATGAACTGAAGCTGAAATATCTGGCAGATAACGATTTCGCTGACCTGAACGGCGATGCACTGGCAGATGCAATCAAGAATGCAATTAAGGCAAAAGAAGCAAATCTGAAGGGACAGATGGCATCCGAAGGTACCACACCTCGCCGCCTGACAGACCTGATTGGTTCCCTGTGTGACCTGACAAGTGGTTCCGGTGATAAGGGTACCCCTATCGTTCTGGTTCAGAATTACTTCAATAACTACGCAAACTAAGCAAGTCTGATAAGCGGATAAGTAAGATAAGCAAAATGAAAAGGAGTATCGGGAGATACTCCTTTTTTTCGCAGGAAGGGTTTTTATTCAGAAAGGAGAAGGCTGATGGGTTTACCTGTTGCAACATTGAAAAAGGGCGAAGGGCGTATGCTTAAGGCGGGCGGTCTTTGGATATTCGATAATGAAATTGCCGCAGTGACGGAGGATGCGGTCAATGGCGAGCTGATTGCGGTGCAGGATTTTGACGGCTATCCCATGGGGACAGGCTTTTATAATAACAATTCCAAAATCACCATTCGTATGATGAGCAGAAATAAGGATGCGGTGATTGATGAGGCATTTCTGCGCGCCAGAGTAGAGGCGGCATGGAATTACCGCAAACGGACGGTGGATATTTCCTCCTGCCGTGTTATTTTCGGGGAAGCGGATTTTCTGCCCGGTCTGGTTGTGGATAAATTCTCCGATGTGCTTGTGGTACAGTCTCTTGCGATGGGGATTGACCGCATGAAGGAAACGATTCTGCGCCTGCTCATCGAAGCTATGCTGGAGGACGGCATCCATATCCGCGGCGTGTATGAACGCAGTGATGCGAAGGTGCGCAGGCAGGAGGGCATGCAGCCTTGGAAGGGCTTCCTCAGCGAACCCTTTGATACCAAGGTGCAGATTGTGGAAAACGGCGTAAAATATATCGTTGATGTGGAGGAAGGGCAGAAAACCGGCTTTTTCCTTGACCAGAAGTATAATCGACTGTCCATTCATAAAATTTGTCAGGGAATGGATGTGCTGGACTGCTTTACCCATACAGGCTCCTTTGCGCTGAATGCAGGCATTGCAGGGGCAAAAAGCGTGCTGGGGATTGATGCAAGCCAGCTTGCGGTGGATCAGGCAACGGAGAATGCCAAGCTGAATGGCTTGCAGGAGGTTGTGAAATTTCAGTGCGAGGACGTGTTTGCACTGCTGCCCAGACTCGAAGCAGAGGGCAGAAAATTCGATGTAATCATTCTTGATCCTCCTGCCTTTACAAAGTCCAGAAGCTCTGTCAAGAATGCGGTTAAGGGCTATCGCGAAATCAACCTGCGTGCCATGAAGCTGCTGAAGGACGGCGGATTTCTGGCAACCTGCTCCTGCTCGCATTTTATGACCTATGAATTGTTCACTCAGACCATCGGGCAGGCGGCGAAGAATGTGCATAAACGCCTGCGTCAGGTGGAATATCGCCATCAGGCACCCGATCATCCGATTCTCTGGGCGGCAGAGGAATCCTATTATCTGAAATTCTATATTTTTCAGGTTATGAATCAGCCTTAATGCGGCGATAAAAAAAGAATGAAGGGCTTTTTCTTTTTGAGAGATGGAAGATTATGTGAACCTATGGCAGATATGAACAGAAGAATGTGACTGTGGAAAACGTGGATAAATTCCACGTTTTATCCACAATAAAAATCCTTGAAACGTAAGTTTTCCACAAGGTTATTCACAATATCCACAGGTTGTGCAAAAAAAATTTGTGGAAAAATGGAGAGGAATGTCGTTTTTTGTGGAAATTTGAAAAGCCTGAGAATCCGCCGTTTCTGCTTCTGCGGAAAAAGTATCCGATTCCATAAATCAGATTATGGAAACGAAAGCAGAAAAAGCCTACAACCCTTTTTTGATGCTCTTGCGAAAAAAATCGAAAATTCAAATATTTTTTTCAAAAGAAAGAAGGATTTTACGAAATAACGGAGAATATAACAAATAAACAAGAAATCCATTTTGATTACTTTTGAATCTCATCGGCGCGGTGCCGATTGGATATATGTTTTTGATTCTCTGAGAAGATGAGAGAATCCCGAAGGGAGTTGTTAGTATGCGTTATAACATTATTGGGAAAAACATCGATGTATGGGACAAAACAAAGGAAATGGTAGAAAAGAAGATGGATCGAATTGCCAAGCTGTTCCCTGCGGACACAGAGGCAACCATCACATTAAGCTTGGAAAAACAGGTTGCTACGGTGGAAGTAACCATTCCTATGAATAAAAGATATGCACGGGCAGAGGTGCAGGATGCGGACATGACAGCCGCTATGGATAAAACGGTGGATATTCTGGAGGGGCAGGTTGTCCGTTATAAAAAACGGATGCGCACCAAAATCAGAAACGGCGCAGATGCCTATGCGGCAGAATATGCGGCAATTCTGGTGCCTGAGGAAAGTCTGGATGACGAGCCTCTGGTAAAAATCGAGAAGGTAAAGCGTTTTGCCGTAAAGCCTATGGATGCGGAAGAGGCTGTTATGGAAATGGAACTGGTAGGGCATAGCTTCTTTGTATTCCGCGATGCGGAGACAGACGAGGTAAGTGTGGTTTATAAGAGAAAGAACGGCACCTACGGTCTGATTGAGCCCGAATATTAAAAATAAGTTGAAATCAGGATTTTGACTTGCTGAAGCAGAAAAATAAACAGACGAGTTCCTGAGCCTTAGACCGAAAGGTCTAAGGCTTTTCTTATGAAGAAAGAGGGAGAACGATGGACAGAAAACGATTTAAGAAGCAGGTAGCGTTTATTCTGGAGGCGGACAAGGAGAAGAATATTCTTAGACAGACGCACCTGAGCGGGCACGGCAGAAGGGAAAACGATGCCGAGCATGCATGGCACATGGCGATGATGATTTATCTGCTGAAGGAATACGCAAATGCGGAATTTGACCTTGCGAAAACGATGATGATGGCGCTGATTCATGATATTGTGGAGATTGATGCAGGGGACACCTATGCCTACGATACGGCAGGGTTGGCAACGCAGGCGGAACGGGAGGAAAAGGCGGCAGAGCGGATTTTCGGCTTACTGCCAGATGACCAGAGAGATGAGCTGCGCGGATTATTTGAAGAATTTGAAGCGAATGAAACACCAGAGGCGAGATTTGCGCATGTGATGGATAATTTTCAGCCGCTGCTGCTGAATAATGCCAATGACGGCGGAGATTGGCGTGCGCATAGGGTGAGCCGCAGTCAGGTCTGGGGGAGACAGGCGAAAACGGAATTGGGTTCGGCGGAAATCTGGGAATATACAAGAGAGCTGATTGAGGAAAACATTCGGAAAAAGAATATCAAAGAGGATAAATAGGTCAAAAAATGCACTACGATTTCGTAGTGCATTTTTTAGTATCAGAGATCTTTTTTCAGCCAAGGCTTTAAACGATAGAAGAAAATGGAAAGAAGGGCGGAAAGTGTCCAGCCGAAGGGCCATGCCATCCAGATGCCGGTTGCGCCGAGACCAAGCCCTTTTGCAAAGAGAAACGCCAACGCCACACGCAGGAAGAGGTCGGTGAAGGTGGTTGTCATGAAATAGAGCATGGCACTGCCGCCGCGCAGCACCCCATCGCACATGACCTTAATCGTTACGATGAAATAGAAGGGGGTGACGATGTGCATATAGTCTACACCTGCCTGAATTGCGGCAGCACTGCTTTCATCCAGAAACAGCCCCATGGCGGTGCGGCCGAAGAAGAAATAGAACAGGAAAAACGGTACGCAGACCAGAATACCGAGGAGCGCCCCTGCCCGAAAGCCTTCGGAAACACGTTCCTTTTTATCTGCGCCGAGGTTCTGAGCGGTGAAGGAGGAAACGCCGTTGGACAGGGTTGTCATACAGGTGACGGCAAAGGTATTCAGCTTCTGGCAGGCAGAAAAGCCAGCAACAACGGCAGAGCCATAGCTATTGACGGCAGACTGCACGAAAAGATTCCCGATGGAAACAAAGCACTGCTGCAAAATACTTGGAATGGCGACGATGGTAACCTGTACAAGCATTTCTGCGGAAAATTTTGCATACGGCTCGGTGCTTCTTAATTGCTTGATGCGATGCAACAGCGTAAGAAAGGCGAGCACGGATGCCGCGCCCTGTGCGGCGAAGGTTGCCCATGCAACACCGGCAACGCCCATTTTCAGCCAGACCACGAAGAAAATATCCAGAAGAATATTACTTATGGAGGAGCCGATGAGGAAATACAGCGGCGTACGGCTGTCCCCCAGAGAGGTGAAGATGCCGTTGCAGATATTATAAAGATACAGGAACAAAAACCCATAGATATAGATATGCAGATAGAGTTTGGCATCGGCGAAAACATCGGCAGGGGTGCGGATGAGGCGAAGCATGGCACTTCCGCCGAAAATGCCGACAAGCGTCAGAACCACGCTGACCGCAATGCAGGCGCAGAAGATGGTGCAGATAGCCGTTTTGAGTGCGCTGTATTTTTTTGCCCCGAACAGGCGGGAAACCACAACGGCACAGCCGATATTGCTGCCAACGGCAACTGCCATGAAAATCATAGTGATGGGGTGGGATGCACCGACTGCCGCAAGCGCGGCTTCACCGATGAACTGCCCGGCAATGATGCTGTCTGCAATTTGATAAACCTGCTGAAAGGCAACACTCAGCAGCATGGGAATGGAAAACATCCAGAGCATTTTTCGGCTGCTGCCCCGGGTTAAATCTGTAATCAACAAAGTCATCTCCAATCTGAATTTTTGGTGGGTATCATTTTGTTATATTTTTGTCATTTTACCTTCTTTAGACAGTATACTCTTTTTTTTGAGAAAAGAAAGCAAAAAGCAAAAGAATTTTTGGGGAGAGTGTCACTCGCCAAGGGGCTAGGATTGTGGTATCATAACAGGGAAATTGAGAAGAAAAAGCAAAGGGGTTTTGTGTATGGCAAAATTATATTTCAGATACGGCGTGATGGGCAGCTCCAAATCGGCACAGGCACTCATTACGAAATTCAACTACGAGGAACAGGGGATGCGCGTCTGGCTGATGAAGCCTGCGGCAGATACGCGCTATGGCGCAGATAAGGTACATTCTCGCATTGGGCTGGAGCAGCCTGCGGATGTGATTGACGACGATATGGATTTATATGAGGTTTTCCGTGACAGAGAACGGGAATTTTATGATGTGATTATTGTGGATGAGGCGCAGTTTTTACAGCCTGCCCATGTGGAGCAGCTACGGGAGATTGTGGATTATTACAATGTACCTGTGTTCTGCTTTGGACTGCGGACAGATTTTCGGACAAGATTGTTCCCCGGCAGTGCAAGGCTGTTTGAGTTGGCAGATTCTGTGACGGAGCTGAAAACGGTCTGCACCTGTGGCGGAAAGGCTATGGTGAACGCAAGAATTGATGCGGAGGGCAGAGTTGTTACCGAAGGGGAGCAGTTCCTTCTGGGGGGCAACGAAAGCTATCGTCCGATGTGCTATAAATGCTGGAAGAAGGCGGCGCTTGAGTCGAAATCAGAGAAATAAAGCAGAAGCGGAACAAAATGCGCTGTTTTTCGTCAGAAGAATAGTGGTATTGAGAAAAAATGTGAAATTTATATAAAGATTTCTTAAAACTTTTTGAACATCCCCTGAAATGCGCAAGTTTTCCTTGTGTACGGGGGTGTTCTTCTGCTATACTATAATAATGTAAAAGTGTGCCTATCGAGTGGCTGTCTGCTTTCGGCACATGTGAGAAAAGAAAAATGAGGTGAACCAAATGGGTTTCTTGGAAAAAATATTTGGGAACTACAGTGAAAAGGAAATCAAGAAAATCAAGCCCATCGTGGCGAAGATTGAAGCACTGGGTCCCCAGTATGAAAACCTTTCGGATGAAGAACTGAGAGGAAAGACACAGGAATTTAAGGATCGTCTGGCAAAGGGCGAAACACTGGATGATATTCTGCCTGAGGCGTATGCAGTGGTAAGAGAGGCGGCTTCCCGTCCCAATGTGCTGAATATGAAGCATTTTCCCGTACAGCTGATGGGCGGCATCGTGATGCATCAGGGACGTATTGCCGAGATGAGAACAGGTGAAGGTAAAACACTGGTGGCAACACTGCCTGCATATCTGAATGCGCTGGAGGGCAAGGGCGTACATGTGGTTACGGTCAATGACTATCTGGCACAGCGTGACTCTGACTGGATGGGTGAGGTATTCCGTTTCTTAGGGCTGAGCGTGGGCTGCATCCTGAACGGGATGGACAACAACGAACGCCGCGCGGCGTATGCCTGCGATATTACCTATGGTACAAACAATGAATTCGGCTTTGACTACCTGCGTGACAACATGGTGGTACGAAAGGAAAACATGGTGCAGAGAGACCTGCATTATGCCATCATCGACGAGGTTGACTCTGTTCTGATTGACGAAGCCAGAACACCCCTGATTATTTCCGGCAGCGGTTCCAAGTCCACGGATTTGTATCGCGTGGCAGATCTGTTTGTTAAAAAACTGAAAAAGGGTCGTATTTTAAATGAGGATGAGGCAATGAATGCCCTTCTGAAGGAGGAAATTCAGGAGGAAGGCGACTTCGTTTTGGATGAAAAGGCGAAATCCGTTGTGCTGACGCAGGAAGGTGTTGCAAAGGCGGAAAAATATTTCTCCGTGGACAACCTTTCCGATCCCGAAAATCTGGAACTGCAACATTATATCAACAATGCTTTGAAGGCAAACTATAACATGCATCTGGATAAGGATTATGTGATTCATGAGGGCGAAATCGTTATCGTTGATGAATTTACGGGGCGTATGATGCCGGGCAGACGCTATTCCGACGGTCTGCATCAGGCAATCGAGGCGAAGGAAAACGTACAGGTGCGCAGAGAAAGCAAAACGCTGGCAACAATTACCTTCCAGAACTACTTCAATAAATACGCTAAGAAATGCGGTATGACAGGTACGGCGAAAACAGAGGAAGAAGAATTCCGTAATATCTATGGGATGGACGTTGTGGAAATTCCCACAAACCGTCCTATACAGAGAAAGGATCTGGATGATGTTGTGTATCGTACCGAGGCGGGCAAATTCCGCGCAGTGGTAAGAGATATTATTGCGGCACACGAAAAGGGACAGCCGGTACTGGTTGGTACGGTTACAATCGAAAAATCCGAAACACTGAGTAAGCTGCTGAAGATGGAGGGCGTGAAGCATCAGGTGCTGAATGCGAAGTACCACGCACAGGAAGCGGAAATCGTTGCACTGGCAGGGCAGATGGGCGCAGTTACGATTGCGACAAACATGGCCGGTCGTGGTACGGACATTAAGCTGGGCGAAGGCGTTGCAGAGCTGGGTGGCTTGAAAATCATCGGTACGGAACGTCATGAATCCAGACGTATTGATAACCAGCTGCGTGGGCGTGCCGGTCGTCAGGGTGACCCCGGCGAATCCCGTTTCTATATCTCTCTGGAGGATGACCTGATGCGTCTGTTTGGCTCCGAAAAGACAATGAAGCTGGTAGATGCGATGGGCATGACAGAGGACGAGCCGATTGAAGCAGGGATGCTTTCTAAGGCAATTGAAAATGCACAGAAGAAGGTAGAGGGCAACAACTTTGCCATTCGTAAACACCTTCTGGAATATGACCAGGTCATGAATGAGCAGAGAGAAATCATTTATGGCGAAAGAAAACGCGTGCTTTACGGTGAAAACCTGAGAGACAGCATTGTCGGCATGATTGGCGCGGTTGTGGAACGCACGGTGGACGCACACATGAGCGATGACCAGCTGCCTGAGGAATGGGATATGGCGGCATTCAGCGAATCTCTGAGTGCAATTATTCCTGTCGGCAAGGTGAATATCAAGGATGAAGCGCTGCCTCAGATGACAAAGGATAAGCTGAAGGAAACCCTGACAAAGCTGGGCAATCAGCTGTATGAAATGAAGGAAAAGGAAATCGGTCAGGGACAGGCTGAGGGCGAAGAACGCATGCGTGAGCTGGAGCGCGTGGTGATGCTGCGCGTGATTGACCAGAAATGGATGGATCATATTGATGATATGGATCAGATGCGTCAGGGGATTGGGCTGCATGCTTATGCACAGAGAGACCCTCTGACAGAATATAAATTTGCGGCGTATGATATGTTCGAGGAAATGAGCAATCATATTCAGGAGGATACGCTGAAGATTCTTTACCGCGTGCGTATCCAGACAGAGGTGAAGCAGGAGGAACCGCCGAAGCAGATGTTCACCAATAAGGATGATTCTGCGGTAAAGCAGCCGAAGAAGCGCGCTGATGAAAAAATCGGCAGAAACGACCCCTGCCCCTGCGGCAGCGGCAAGAAATATAAGCAGTGCTGCGGCAGAAACGTGTAAAGAAAGCGTTATCAAGCGGCTGTGCAAGGTGGAAGCTTGCTTACGCAGATGCACAGGTATTTTGCAGCATTTGGGACAGAAAGAGGGAAACAAATGGGAGAAAAAAAGCAATATCGGCTACAGATGGATTTCCCTTTTTATACCCAGAGAATGACGCAGGAAACATGGAAGGAGGAGGGCTTTTCCTCCTTCTCTGAGGCGGACAGCTGGACCTTTCGCAGCTGCGGTATTGCCTCCTTGCGTATGATATTGGAGGGCCTTGGCAAGCAGGTGGAGCGCCATGGCACAATGATTGCAAAGGGTGTTGCGGCAGGTGCCTATAAAGAAGGTGTCGGCTGGATTCACTGGGGGCTGGCGAAGCTTGCGGCGGATTACGGCATTTACGGCGAGGCACTGCGCGAAAAAACAGCAGAGGACTTAAAGCAGGAGCTGGATGCAGGGCATCCCTGCATGGTTTCTGTGGCACCCCTTTTTCAAGGGGGCAAGCCCAAGCCGGACGGCAGCGGTGTTTACGGGAAAAGCGGACATTTGGTGCCTGTGCTTGGCTATGAGACCGAGGACGGCAGACTGACAGCCTTTCTGGTGCATCATCCGTCTGCCTTTTTGGAGCAAAACAAGCCGAATTGGTGGGTGCCGATAGAAGATTTTTCGGCCTCCTTCGGCGGCAATTTCATTCGATTTTCAACGGAAAATTTTTCCGAGGAAGATAAATAGGACAAACTGTCTTTGGTGGCAAGCCCAAGCCGCAGGATGCTTTGTCAACTAATAAATCAATTCTATTTTCATTATGAAGGAGATGATTTTTTATGTTCGAGTTAGAACAGATCCGTCTGGGCCTTTCTGCTTATGACGAAAAATTAAAGGAAATGGGGGCTTCACTTTGACGTCGCTGGCGCGAAGGAGAAGATAAACGAATTAGAAGAGCTTTCCGCAGACCCCGATTTCTGGAATGATCTGGAAAAGAGCCAGAAAACATTGCAGAAGCTGAAAGCGCTGAAAAATAAGGTCGGCAAATATGAAGGCCTTGTAACAACCTACGAGGACATTCTGACTCTCATCGAAATGGGCATCGAGGAGCAGGATGACAGCGTATATGAAGAAGTAAAGGAAATGAACGATTCCTTCCTTGCGGAATACGAGGCACTACGCATTGCAACGATGCTCGATGGCGAATATGACCGCAACAATGCCATTGTTACCCTGCATGCGGGGACAGGCGGCACAGAGGCGTGTGACTGGACAAATATGCTTTTCCGCATGTATTCCAGATGGGCGCAGAAGGAAGGCTTCGAGGTGGAGGTACTGGATATGCTGGACGGCGATGAAGCCGGACTGAAATCCGTTACCATTCAGGTAAACGGCGAAAATGCCTATGGCTATCTGAAATCCGAGAAGGGGATTCACCGTCTGGTGCGTGTGTCTCCCTTCGACAGCGCAGGCAGACGGCAGACCTCTTTTGCGTCCTGCGATGTTATGCCTGAAATTGAGGATGATACGGAAATTGAAATCAAGCCGGATGATATCCGTATTGATACCTACAGAGCCAGCGGTGCAGGCGGTCAGCACATCAACAAGACCTCATCTGCAATCCGTATCACACACTTCCCTACGGGGGTTGTGGTATCCTGTCAGGAGGAGAGAAGCCAGTTTGCCAATAAGGATAAGGCATTCAAAATGCTGAGAAGTAAGCTGCTTGCCCTCAAGATTGAGGAGCAGATGCAGAAGCTGGCGGAAATCCGTGGGGATGTAAAGGAAATCGGCTGGGGCAGCCAGATTCGTTCCTACATCTTTATGCCCTATACTCTGGTAAAGGATCACCGGACAGGCGAGGAAACCGGTAAGGTGGACGCGGTGATGGATGGTGAGATTGATAACTTTATCAGCGCATATCTGGCATGGATTCACAGCTGATTTTCCGGAGGGAAGAGCCTTGAAAGAGATTATCATTACCAAAAACGAGGAAAATCAAAGGCTGGACAAGTTTCTGCTGAAATATATGAATAAGGCCTCCAAGGGCTTTATTTATAAAATGCTGCGGAAAAAACGCATCAAATACAACGGCGGTAAGGCAGAGGGAAACGAACTGCTTCGGGCAGGGGACACCCTCAGGCTTTACCTCGCCGAGGAAACGATGCAGTCCTTTATGGAGGAAAAAACGGTGCCTGCGGCAAAAAGGCATTTCGGCATTGTGTATGAGGATGACGAGATTCTGGTGGTTTCCAAGCCGGCAGGACTGCTCACACATCCCGAAAAAAGCAGTGATACCGATACGCTGATTGATCAGGTGCTTTATTATCTTTATCAGAAGGGGCAGTATACCCCTGCGGCGGAGAGCAGCTTTACCCCGGCACTCTGCAACCGACTGGATAGAAACACAAGCGGCATCGTGATTGCGGGGAAAACCCTGCAGGGCGTGCAGGCGGTGAATGAAATCATTCGCAGCCGCAAGCTGAATAAGTTTTATCTGACACTGGTTGCAGGGGAAATACATGAGGCGGGCGAAATTACCGCCTATCTGACGAAGGATGCAGAAAAGAATCAGGTGCGCATTTCCAAACGGGAGGGAAGCGGCGCAAGAACGATGACGAAATATCGTCCGCTTGCACATGCAAAGGGCTATACCCTTCTGGAAATTCAGCTGATTACGGGTAAGACGCATCAGATTCGTGCCCACATGCAGGCAATCGGGCATCCCGTTGCAGGTGACAGAAAATACGGCTCGGAAGCGACAAATCGAAAATTCCGAGAAGAATATGCCCTTTCCAATCAGTTCTTACATGCCCTTCGGGTGGAATGGAAGGAACAGGAGGGTCCTCTGGGCTATCTTTACGGAAAGGAAATGACGGCTCCTCTGCCGAAGCAGCTGCAGGAAATCTGCGATGGTCTGTTTGGCAGGGCAGAATAAGAGAAACAACATGAAGGAGGAGAGAAGATGAAAGCCATTATTTTGGCGGCGGGCTATGCCACAAGATTATATCCGCTGACATTGCATACGCCGAAGGCTTTGCTCCCCATTGGCAAAAAACCAATCATTGATCATATTGTAGAGAAGATGAATACCGTAAAAGAGCTGGATGCGATTTATGTGGTTTCCAATGATAAATTCGCAGAGCAGTTTGCGGACTGGGCAAAAACGGCGAAAAGCCACATACCCATTACCGTTCTGAATGACGGCACAACAGATGATTCCAATAAGCGCGGCGCAATCGGGGATATTTCCTTTGTGATTGACGAAATGCAGATTGCGGATGACCTGATGGTAATTGCAGGAGATAATTTCTTCACCTATTCGCTGAAGGAATATGTGGATTTCTTCCATGAAAAGAACCGCGACTGTGTGTGCGTGAAGGTCTGGGAGGATGAGGCTGCGCTGAGCCAATTCGGCATTGCCCTTCTGGATGAAAACGGAAGGGTGCTGGATATTGAGGAAAAGCCCGCAAAGCCCAAATCCAATACGGTTGTATTCGCCGCATACCTCTATAAGAAAGAAACCGTTCCCATGTTCGCCGCATATCTGGCGGCAGGCAATAAGCCGGATTCCCCCGGCAATTTCCCTGCATGGCTTTACCGGCAGAAGGAGGTATATGCCTATACCTTTGAGGGGGAATGCTATGACATCGGGACACCGGAAAGCTATAGGGAAGTATGTGAACTCTATGACAAATAACACGAAGCCGTTCTGCTGATTTAAGGACGGCTTTATTTCCTTTTTATAAAAAAAGTCCCGACAAGCGGGTGAGCAAATGCATAAAGACGCATTTGTGCACTTGCTCAGACATTTGACGGGCAACGGATAAACGGAAGGAGAAAACCTGAAATGGAATGGATTGAAGTATTCGTAGCGACCAGCCAGATTGGACTGGAGCCTGTGGAGGGCGTGCTGTATCAGTGCGGACTGACAGGACTGATGATTCATGATGAGGCGGATTTTGCGGAATTTCTGGAAAACCCCAACAGAGAATGGGATTATGTGGCAGATGAGCTGGTGGAGGAAAAGGAAGAACTGGAAACAGGAATTACCTTTTTCCTGCGCGACAACCTTTACGGCAGAGAACAGCTTGCACAGATTCAGGGCGCATTGGCGGCAGTGAAGGCAAGTGAGAAGGAATTGGATTTAGGCTCTTTGGAGCTAAAAATGAAAAACGTGCAGGAGGAGGATTGGGCGAATAACTGGAAGAAATATTTCAAGCCCTTCCCTGTCGGTGAAAAAATCATGATTAAGCCCTCTTGGGAGGAGCTGACGGAGGAAACCGATAAGGTGATTCTCAAGATTGACCCCGGACATATCTTTGGCACAGGGACACACGAAACCACACAGCTTTGCATGGAGTTGATTGAAAAATATGTGAAAAAGGACGATATGGTTCTGGATATCGGCTGTGGCAGCGGGATTCTTTCGATTGCTTCTCTTTTGTTGGAGGCAAAGGAGGCAGATGCAGTGGATATTGACCCGAATGCCATAGCGATTGCTTATGAAAACAGCGACAGGAACGATATTCCCAGAGAGAAATACCATGTTTGTGCAGGGAATATTCTGGAGGATGCGGCACTGCATGAAAAATACAGCGGCAAAAAATATGACATGGTAGAGGCAAACATTGTGGCGGATATCATCATTGCACTGACGAAGCAGGTGCCTGACTATATTAAGGACGGCGGTATTTTCCTTTCGAGTGGTATCATTACCGAGAGAAAAGAGGATGTGCTTGCGGCACTGGCGGCAGGCGGCTTTGACGTGCAGGATGTGCGTGAGAAAAAGGGCTGGGTTGCCATCGCATCGAAATATGTGGGGTGATGGGGATGCCGAAATTTTTCTTTGATAAAATCGACATGACACAAGGACAGATTTGCCTGCATGGAGCGGACGAAAAGCATATTAAGACCGTTCTGCGCGCGAAGGAGGGCGAGGAGCTAACGCTTTGCGACGGAGAGGGCATGGATTACCAATGTAGAATTTCCTCTCTGACAGATGGGGTACAGCTGGAGATTCTCTCCAAAGCGCCCTGCGAAACAGAGCCGAAAACAAAAATTACGCTTTATCAGGGCTTGCCGAAGGCGGATAAGATGGAGCTGATTATTCAGAAATGTGTGGAGCTTGGCGTGGAGCGGATTGTTGCGGTCAGCACCGAGCGTGCCATTGTGAAGCTGGATAAAAAGGAAGGCAAAAAGCTGGAGCGTTGGCAGAAAATTGCCGAGGCGGCGGCAAAGCAGAGCGGCAGAGGGAAGATTCCCGAAATCGGCGGACAGGTGCTAAAATTCAAGGATGCCGTTGCAGAGGCAAAAAGACTGGATGGCGCGATTATCCCTTATGAGAGGGAAGAAAAGACAGGGCTGCGCGAATTTGTGAAGGACTTCAAGGGTGAGAGCATTGGCGTTTTCATCGGGCCGGAGGGCGGCTTTGCTGAGGAAGAAATCGCACTGGCGAAGGAAAACGGCATTACGCCAATCACCCTTGGGAAACGCATCCTGCGGACGGAAACGGCCGGCATGACAACAACAGCTATCCTTTTATATGAATTGGATTGAGGAGGCAAGTATGATTTATTTTGATAATGCGGCAACAACAAGAGCGCTGCCTGCGGTAGCGGAAAAAATGAGCACAATGCTCTGCGAACAATACGGCAACCCTGCATCTGTGAGTGCTATGGGTCTGGCGGCGGAAAAGGAAATCAGAAATGCGGCGGAAATCATCGCAAGAGGGATTCACTGCAAATATGACGAGGTTTTCTTTACTAGCGGCGGCACAGAGGGCGACAACTGGGCGATTTACGGCACGGCAGAGGGCTATAAAAGACAGGGACAACACTTTATTACAACGGAAATTGAACACCCTGCGGTGAAGAATCCTATGAAGCTATTAGAGGAAAAGGGCGCAGAGGTCACATGGCTGAAGGTGGACAGACAGGGACATATCTCCTTGGAGGAGCTGGCAAATGCCATCCGCCCCGATACGGTTCTGGTCAGCACGATTCTGGTAAATAACGAAACGGGAACGGTGCAGGATGCGGCGGCAATCGGCAAGCTGATTAAGGAGAAGAATCCGCAGTGTCTGTATCATGTGGATGCGGTGCAGGCCTTCGGGAAATACCCCATTGATGTGGAAAAAATGAAAATTGACCTGCTGACGATGAGCGGTCATAAGATTCATGGACCGAAGGGCGTTGGGATGCTCTATATGCGCAAGGGCTTGAAGGTGAAACCGCTGATGCTCGGCGGCGGACAGCAGAGAGGACAGCGCCCCGGTACAGAAAACGGCCCCGGCGCGGCGGCATTGGGCGTGGCATGTGACGAAGCCTTCAAGAGCATGAAGGAAAGCATTGCCCATGTGAGAGAGGTAAAGCAGACCTTGCTGGAAGGGATTCTCGCTCTGCCAGATACCCAGCTGAACGGGGACAGTCTAGAGGAGGCAAGCCCCTATGTGCTGAATGTGACCTTCAAGGGGCTCAGAAGCGAAGTACTACTGCACGCGCTGGAAAGCAAGGGCATTGTGGTTTCTGCCGGCTCTGCCTGTGACAGCAAGAAGAAGGTCGGCAGCCCCGTTCTGACGGCAATGGGTCTGCCCTTCTCTGAAATTGAAGGGGCAATCCGTTTCAGCTTCTGCCGCTATAATACAGTGGAGGAAGCAAAGGAATGTCTGAAAGCGTTGGAGGAACTGGTTCCCTTCTTCAGAAAATATAACAGATAAGCGAGAAAAGGAGAAAATAATGGCTGAAAAGGTTTTAATCGTGAAATACGGTGAAATTGCCATGCGCGGCAATAATAAATATATCTTCATCAACCGCCTGATTTCTGCGATTCGCAAAAATCTCGACCCCTACGGCAACTATTATGTTGTGCGTGACCCCGGTCGCCTGATTGTGGAAAATCGCGATGGCGAATTGGATTATGATTTTACCATTCCAAAGCTGGAAACCATCTTCGGGCTGCATTCCATCTGCCCCGGAGTGCGTTTGGAGGATAACAGCTTTGATACCATCTGCAAGGAAGCATTGGCGCACATGCAGGAATTTTACGGCGATAAGGAAATGACCTTTAAGGTAAATACACGCCGTGCGAATAAAAGCTATCCCATGCATTCCATGGAAATGAGCATGGAGGTGGGGGCGTATCTTCTGGATCACATGCCGAATATGAGGGTGGATGTGAAGCATCCGGATGTGACGCTGAATATTGAGATTCGCAACAGCACCTATTTACATTCCAAAACAATCCGCACCTACGGCGGCTTGCCCTATGGTAGCAACGGCAAGGCAGTCAGCCTGCTTTCCGGCGGCATCGACAGCCCTGTTGCAACATGGATGATGGCAAAACGCGGCGTTGAGGTGGAGGGCGTTTATTTCCACAGCCCCCCGTATACAAGCGAATGGGCGAAGGAAAAGGTGATTGATTTGGCGAAGCGCATTGCGGATTTTACAGGGGAGTTTCGGCTGTATGTGGTTCCCTTTACGGAATTGCAGCTGTACCTTCTGGATAACACGGCACATGATCGCCTGACGATTCATCTGAAACGTGCGATGATGCGTGCGGCGGAAATGATCGCACACAAGGATGATGCACTGGCACTGGTGACAGGCGAAAGCGTGGGACAGGTGGCAAGCCAGACCATGCAGGGGATTCAGGTCATCAATGCAGTCTGCGATTTGCCTGTACTGCGCCCTCTGGCAGGGATGGATAAGGCGGAAATCATTGAACGTGCGGAAAAAATCGGTACATTTGAAATTTCCATTCGCCCGTATGAGGACTGCTGTACTGTTTTTGTGGCAAAGCATCCTGTGACAAAGCCTCGTCTGAATTATATTGAAAAGGCGGAGCATAAGCTGACCGAATTGGACAGACTGCTGGAGGAAGCGGTTGCCAATGCGGAAATTATCGATTTGTAATGGCGTAAGGAGGATGAAAGATGTTTGAACAGGCAACCCCTTTGACAAAGCGTATCAATGAACTGGCGAAGAAAGCGAAAACCGTTGGTCTGACCGAAGCGGAAAAGGAAGAGCAGACCTTATTGCGTCAGGAATTCCTGATTAAATTCCGCGCGAATTTCAAGACACAGCTGGATAACATTGAAATTGTGGACGAGGACGAAAAAGAAGAAAAATAAAAGCGAAGGATCTGCTGTTTCAGAAGGATGAAATAGCAGGTCTTTTTGTTTGGAAAAATAAACAATAAAAATCTGAAAATTTTTTAAAAAAAGCGGAACTTTTGCAAAATAGATTACGTCTGATTGGTATACAACGAAAACAGAAAACAATACCACACCATTTAGTTAGGAGGAAATGAATATGAAAAAGAATATGACAAAGGTTATGGCAATGGGTATGGTGCTGACAATGCTGGCAGGCACAACTGTGTTTGCAGTAGACGGAACAGCAACAAATGATATGGCTGCAACAGGCGGTGAGATGGACGTAAAGGAAGAAGGCTTTACAACGGATAGCGGTAAGATTGTTTCTGTAGAGAAATCCGGAACAGACGGTGTTTCCGTTGTGGAAATCGAAAACAAAAATGGCGGTCTGCGCTTTGCAGTTGATGCAAACAGCCTGATTCTGGATAGAAAGGACGGCAGCTATAAGACAGTGGCTGATTTGACAGAGGGCATGGAGGTTGCAGTGGTTTACAGCGCAAACAGCCCTATGGGTATGAGTCTGCCCCCTTATCTGGGCAGCGTGACAGCAGTAGTTGCCAATGCAGATGCGGATAATATGATGGTTGGACACTTCGGGGATGACCTGACAGATAAGACAAATAAGCTGCAGCTGAATATTTCCGATGAAACAAGAATTTTGAACATGGAGGGCGCAAAAATCAAGCTTTCCGCTGAGGATGTAAAGAATCAGGATGCACTGGTATTCTATGATATTACAACAAGAAGCATTCCTGCACAGACAACACCCTCTCTGGTGCTGCTGCTGACACAGGCAGAAGAAGCAGGGGAAGAAATGGGAAATGAGCCTAAAATGCAGGCACAGATGATGGTTCCTCTGAGAGAGGCGGCAAAGGAAAACGGCTATACCGTAAAATGGCAGGGCAAGCAGAAGCCCATCGTTCTGGAAAAGGACGGCACCTCCATTGAAATTACGCTCGGCAGCGCAGAATATGTAGTTGAGGGCGATATGGTGATGAAGGCGGCAATGCCCAGTGAGCTGAAGGACGGCAAGACATACGTTTCCAGTGAGATTTTTAATTAATAACTTGAAATCGGGAATTTCAAGTTAAAAAAGGGGAGTCCGAATGGACTCCCTTTTTCGTGTTATAGTGTACCCTTTTTCTTACTGTTTTCTCTTGCATCGACTGCAATGAAATCTACAATCTCATCGCCGCGCACGCAGGTATACCAGCCGGTATTATTTGCGGTGGAGCAGGAATGATTCGGGATGATTTCAACCTGATCACCGACCTTCAAATCACATGTGCCGTCTGCCTTTACCTTTGCGACCTCCTCGGAAAGCCCGACAATCGTCAGCTCAGGATGCCCGACAACATACCCGAAGCCCTTGATGGCAGAATTTCCGTGCGCCCCCTGATCCAGACCCAGACATTTGGAGCCGGCATCAAAGAGATAGAACCCCTCGGAGGGATGGGAAACAACGGTTGCCAATACGCGTAAAGAGCAAGCATCCTCGCCGCAGGTGCCAAGGGAAATCTGGATGTTATCGAAGAAGGTATAGTTGCCGGGATGGCTTACGTTGAGGGTTTTATCCTTTATGGCAATCTCAAAGGTGGGGGTAGAGCCGGAGGAAATGATCTCGCAGGGGAAGCCTGCCGCAGACAGAGCATCGGCAGCCCTTTTCATGGTATCCTTTTCCAGCTTAGCAACCTCCTCCAGAGCGGCTCTTGTGGTGCAGCCATAAACCTGGCCGGGATGGGTGGAAATGCCGCGGAATTTCAGATTTTTCAAGGAGGAAAGCGTTTTCACGAAATCCACAACTGCATCTGCGGGCATCCCGAAGCGGTGGAAATCCATATCCACAATGACGGTATAGGAAACGATGACACCTGCTTTTTCCGCTTCGCTGTTTAAAATTTCTGCCGCGCGGACAGTATCCAGACGGATAATCAGCTCTGTATCCTTGGCAAAGGGCAGCAGGCGGCGGATATTGACGGGGTTTGCGGTGGGATAAGCATACATGATATGCTTTGCACCAAGCTGATAAACCATTTCACATTCATCCAATGTGCCGCAGAGAAAGCCTGTTGCGCCTGCGTCCAGCTGCATTTTCGCAAGGGCGGTGCTTTTATGCGTCTTAATCATGGGCCACAGCTCTTTGCCGTTTTCGTTACAGAGTGCCTGCCAGGATTGAATATTGTGTTCCAGCTTATCCAGATCCAAGAGGATGGCAGGGGTTTGTAATTCGTGTTTTTTCATGGGTATCATACCTCCTTTAAAATCGTGTTTCTATAGAAATACATTACCGAAAAGAAAGCCGTCTGTCAATCGGCAGAATCACGATTGCAGAGGGGCTTTTTCTATGTTAAAGTGAAGAAAAGCCGATGTTTTGTATAGGAAAAATGACGAAAGGGCTTTCAGCGGAGAAAGAAAAAATGAAGTGACGATTCTAATGGATAACCGGATGGCTTCTGTTTATGCGAAGCGGGGGACAGGGGTGGAACAAAACGGAAAAATTTTCGTCTAAAAGGAAAGGCAGTTCGTAAAAAATGCGAAAGATTAAGGAAATTGAAAGAATTTTTTCCTGAAATTTATGATACAATTATGACAGAGAGGTTTGTCCTTTTGGAGACAACAGAGAACAAGAAGGGGGCAGAAGGTATGAAAAAAACAAAGCAGATTCTAACCTTGGCAACAACAGCAAGCCTGTTGATGGGCAGTATTTCAGTGCCTGCCTATGCGGCAACAACCTTTGTGGATATCAACACGGTGACGTGGTCGGGCTTTAAGCCGTTTCTGAATCAGGCGGCAGAGCTTGGGCTGATGAGCGGCTACGAGGAAAACGGCAAGCGTTACTGCAAGCCGAGAAACAACGTGACCTATTGCGAAGCGGTGCAGCTGATGTATTCCATCATGAAGGCATACACGAAGCAGGATGTCAATGATGCAACGGTGACAAAATGGAAGCCTGTAATCAGCGCGTATAACATCCCGACATGGGCGTATAAGGCAACGGCATACGGCTTGGAAAACAGTATTCTGACAACGGCGGAGCTGAATAAGCTGCAGGGCGGCACAAAGGCGGCAAACCGCGAGGATGTCGGCGTGATTTTCGGGAAGGCGATGGATACCGTAAAGGGGTATGACGTGAAATCCGGTGCAACACTGGGCTATGCCGATAAGGATGCGATTTCCGCAACGGCAGTGCCCTATCTGGAGCTGTTGTATAGAGTGAATTTGATGGTGGGGGATTCGGATAATAAATTCAATCCAAAGAAGAACATCACTCGTGCGGAGATGGCGGTGCTTTCCGTAAAATCCTATAATAAGTTGGTGGAAAACAAGGGAACGGAAACAAACCAGAAAACCGCAACAGGGACAGTGACCGACTGCAAGACGATGCAGAATGGGGATATTTTCCTGACGATGACGGCAAGCGGTTCCTCTTTGAGCCTGTTTGGGGTGAAAGGAAAGGTAACGGCGAAATATAACGGACAGACGATTGCTCTTTCGGATATCAAAACAGGGGATACTGTGAAGGTGACCTACGAAGGGCAGTATATGAGCAGTATCACGGTGACATATTCCAAGAACGGCATCAAGCAGACAACTGAAAAGAAATATGAGCTGAAGGATATCACCGATTCCAAGATTACGGTCAAGGATGGCTCGACCGAAAAGAAATTTTATCTGGATGATGATGTGGAAATCAGACTGGATGGGAAGAAATCGACCGTCAGCAAGCTTTCCAGAGCCTTGGAGGATACCTCCTATGACGTAACACTGACTCTGGATAAGGATGAATATGTGCTGAAGGTTGTAGCGGTGGTAAATGCAAACAACCCCACTGACGGCACTGTGACGGATGTGGAGGATGACGAGATTACCATCAAATCCGGCAAGAAGGAATATACCTACACTCTGGCAAGCGATGTGGAGGTTACCTATAACGGCGGCACGATGAAGTTCAGCAAATTCCAACGGAATTATGATGACAGCAATTTTGTGGTTTCCCTGAAGCTGGATAAGAATAACAGGGTTTCGGAGATTAAGATTACCTCTATGGAGGATGATTATAACGGCACGTTGACCTTCCTCAACAGCAAACGCATTGAATTTACGGCAGGAAGCAAAACATATCAGTATAACCTGAGTGACGATGTGACAGTGAGGATTGACGGCAAGAAGAGCAGTGTTTCTGCCCTGCGGGAAAGCTATCGCGATGGCAAGGCGTACACCGTTTCGGTGGACACCAACAGGGATGACGAGGTAACGGAGCTTCTTGCGGTATCGAAATTCAGCAGTAATAACAAGGGCAAGCTGAGCAAAATCAATAAGAGAGAGCTTACGATTGTAGCGAAGGAAAAGGACTATACCTACGGTTTGGCGGATGATGTGGATGTAACCATCAATGGCAAGAACAGGGATGTTTCCGATTTGATTGACAGCTATAAGGATTACAGCTTCAATGTTACGCTGGGGTTCGATAAGAATGGTGATGTTTGCGAAATTACCGCGGAGATGGCGGACGCGAAGGAAGGCTATCTCAGAGACTTGGTTGAGGATAAGAGAACCATTACCGTTACGGCGGCAGGGCTGAATATCAAGATGGATTTGGCAAGCAGCGTAACAGTGAGATTGGGCGGCGAAAGCATCAGTCTGACGAAGCTGAACAGTGAGTTGGACTATGCCTATGGCGATTCCCAGATTTATGTGGAGCTGGGCTATAACGGCAGCGGTGAGGTAAAAACGATTACGGCGTTCTGGGAGGATGCACGCGGCGAACTGGTATCTGTTGACAGAAGAGCAGATGAAATCGAGGTAAGGATAGACGGCAGCAAAAAGACATTTGAAATCAGCACCCGTGCAGAATTTGTGTATAAGCTTTCTGCGGCGGCGGATGAGGATGATTATAAGAGAAACCTCAGATATGATGAGGATTTGTATGGACTGCAGGACTTTCTGGATGCCTGCTCGGATGCAAGGGATGACTGCACGGTTGCATTGACGAAGGATTCTAAGGGTAAAATTGTAAGAATCTGTGCAATTGCAGGATAAAAAGGAATAGAAAAGGACGAAATTCCGGAAACGGGGTTTCGTCCTTTTTGATTGCAGAAAAGCAAAAGAAAAACCTCCGGTTTTTCTTGGCTTAAAACCGGAGGTCTGAAAGAGGAGCGGAAGGGAGCAACCCTTCCGAGTTGTAAGCGCTTATAATTTATTTATCAAGCTCGGACCAGTCACGAGTTTCACGCAATTCTGTCCACTTTTCATACTGAGAATTTTCTTTGTATTCATAATAGTGGCTGTTGGTTGCTTCCTGTACTGCCAGATAGTACCAAGCGTTGGTATCGGCATTATCTGTCCATTTTGTCATGTTTTCCAGGAGATCCTCGGCTGTCTCAGGTTTGCGGTTGAGCACGCGGTTTACCAGAGACATTGTTTCGGCACGAGTGATTTTGTTCTGAGGACGGAAGGAACCGTCTTCATAGCCGTTTACCCAGCCGTTATTGGCTGCTACAGCGATTTCGTCCTTTGCCCAGTGGCCTGCGATATCGTTGAAGCTTGCGGGTGTTTTATCGCCGTTTACATCGAAACGAGTTGCGATTGCGGCGAATTCGGCACGAGTGATGGATGCGTTGGGGCGGAAGGTAGCATCGGGATAACCGGAAATGATACCCATCGCGCTCAGTGTGGATACTGCACTGCAGTACCAAGCATCGTTGCTTACATCTGTGAATTTATTCTGACGAGTGTAGTTTGCATCACGAACGTCATCCTCAAGCAGGCGGAAGAAGATTGCCGCAACCTCTGCACGGGTGATGGAGTTCTGAGGTCTTACCTCGCCGTTGCCGTAGCCAACGATGTATGCGAAGTGGTCTGTGTTATTCAGACCCAGTGCATCGTCATCCTTGATTTCTACGGTAGGTTTTTCCTCTTTTTTGTCGCCGCCATTACCACCGTCGCTGGAGGAATGGTGACGCTTGTAGGTGTAAATATTGTGGAATGTGATTGTTGTGCCTTCTACGGGTTCTAGTTCAGGATGATCATTCTCACTATCCTTCTCTTTTGCAATCCAGATATAGTCCACTACAGCATTCCCATCTGTTTCAAATCCGAGGATGTATTTTGTGGTGTCATAGGTTACTTTGGAAAGGTCGCCTTTATCCTCGGAGACCCTGACTGTGTAGCGTGTGTTAGGTGTTAATACATCAGCCATTTTGTCTTTTGCGGAGAAGTCGAAGGCTTTTGTTTCGCCTGTTTTCAGAGTAACAGTACCATCGTAGATTCTGGCTTCTGTGGGTTCATCCATTTCTTCAGCTGTGTAGGAAATTGCTATTGCAACAGGTTCTGCGATAACCTCTGCGGTTGCAGTGAAGGTTCCTTCTGTGCTGTAGCCGTGCTGCGATTTGAATTCTTTCTGAATCAGCTTGCTCAGTTCAGTGGCAACAGTACCACGTTCGTTGAAGGTATAGATGAAGTCTGTATTTCCTTGAATAAGGATGCTTGTAATATCCTGACCTTTGTCAATTTTCCAGTACCCTGTACCGATGTGGTTTGCATCGGGGGTATGAGTACCTTTGGGCAGTTGTTCTTCTTTTAAATAACCTGCTCCATTTGTTAGAATAACTGTTGTGGTCTGATCTTCGCTGTTAGTGCCATCCCATGTGCCGCCTTCGATTTTGAAGGTTACTTTAACTTCAACGGGTTTCTCTTTTTCTGTGAATTTCCAATTACCCGTGAAGATGATTTTTGTACCATCATCAGATCTTAAGGGAGTCCAACCAACGAGTGTCCATTCACCATATTTACCATCTTTGTTGGTTGTGGAAGTAGTGGTATAGGTTTTCTCTGCGGCTTTATTGAGAGCGTTAATTTCAGTTTCCTCAGTAGGAGCTAAGCCATCTTTTGTAGTAGCTGGGGGAAGCTGAGTCTCTGTAATATCAGAGGGACGATCTGTGCTCCACTGATATTCGATGGTGTACTGCTGTTTATCAAATTTCAGAACGAAGGTTGTATCACTGTCGATATTTACATTTAAAATGTTGTCAACAGAAACGAGGTCATCATTAACTTTTTTATACCATTTGCCTTCAGGGCTGTAGTTTTCGTTTGCAGTACCTTTAGGAGCGGCAGAAAGTTTATCAGAAAGTTTTGCTGGACCGTTTTCCACGTCGAGAACTATGGATTCAGGTGCTGTAGAATTCCATGTACCACCGTCAATCTTGAAAGTTACAGTAGCGGTCTTTGGAGGTGCTTTAGGTTCGAATTTCAGGATAAAGATAGCACCATTTTCAACAGACTGATTTTCGAAGTCACCGATAATAGGGTTACTATCCTTGTACCATTTACCATTGCCTGTGTGGCTGTCATCTGCTTTGCCTTTAGGAGTATAGCCAATGTTAGCTAATGTCGCATGACCGTTGTCCAGCTTAATTGTTTCTTTAAAAGCGTTTGCTGTATCCTTTACAGCTTCAGGGGCAGTCCATGTACCGCCATCAATCATAAAGGTTACATTTGCGTTGCTCAGTGTCCACTGTGCAACCAGAGTTACGTCTCCATTAAGAGTGAATTCCTGATTTGCCTCGTAAACGTTATCAGTGCCTTCTGCCTTCCAGCCTTGGAAGTCATAGCCTTCACGGCTAGGTGCAGCGGCGGTTGTGTAGCTGCCGAAGAAGTAGCCTTGGGGGTTAGTGGGCATATTTGTAACGCTAGCATCATCAACGCCGTCATCGTATGCTACAGTGTAAACATTGATATTACCGTCCATGTGCCAAGCAAAACCCTCGTTGGTATAGCCTACTGCACCGGGACAAGCGTGAACATTACCCCAGCTGTTAACATTGCTCAGAGAAACATTGTTAGAAGCAGCACTGCCTGTACCAGAGAATTCTTCATTCAGAGTGATGCTATCCGTGCTGAATAAAAGATCAGAAGTTGTTGCACCTTCTGTAGCTTCTACCTTTGTACCTTTTTCGATTTTACCAAAGGTGATGTAATATTCTTTAGCGTTTTGGTTTGCACTATCTGCGTTCCACTGAATCTTTTCGTTGTTTACAGTTACATCGCCTTTCAGATGATCGTTGTTGTGCATGTAACGACCGTAAACATAAACGGGGTAAGCAGGTGTGTATGTATTTGTGAAGGTGATGGGAGTAGTGACAGCTCCTTCAGTTGCATCTGTAAAAGAAACTGTAGCTACCAGATTGCCATCTTCCAATTTGAGATTTACCTTCATTTTGTAGGTTGCATTATCAAATTCGATATCATCAGAAGAACCAGATGTTTCTTCTTTTACAGTATAGGTGTAATCTACGCCGTTCTCAGGCACAGTGCCGTCTTCACCAATGCCTGCATCGTCGATATCGAATACCATTTTCTGGGTTTCATCAAATTCAAAGGGTGCAGTGGGATTTTCTTTGCTTACAGTGGCTGTACCTGTGTATGTTTCATTAGAATCGTCATCATTGGTAATGCTGATTGTAAATTCGCGTTCAGCGTTATCAGAAAGCTTTTCTGCATTAGTCAGAGTTTTTTCAAATCTGTTGGTATTGCTGTCATCCTTGTTCAAATCAACTTCAACAGCCGCAGAAGTCCAACGACCATAGAAGGTGTAGTTTGTATCGGAGACAGTGATAGAAGTTACGGGGCTACCTTTAAACTCGTGGTTATCATACCAACCGGAGAACATATATTTAACACCGTCTGTGCCTTTTTTAATGAGGTTAGGCGTAAATGCTGCTGCTTCTTCGGTTAAGGTTGCTGTGTCCCCCCAGTTATAATCTCCAGTATCAGTAGGCAATTTTACATCATCACCAAGGTTTTCTGCACCAATCCAGTTGTACTGAACTTTGGTTGTTTCTACGCTTTTAATGTAGAAGGTAACTACATGGTCCGTTTGACGGTCAAGGGAGACCTCTTTGTCGGGAGCCTGTTTGGTACCATCAACAGTGATTTTGGAAATTTCATATTTAGGGTTCAACTGTGCACCAATACCTTTAATGGGAACGGATTTCTCTGCATACCAGTAATTTCCGCTTTTCAGTATAGTAGAGGTGCCATCATTGTTTTCCTGTGCAAATTGGTAGGTTATCTTTCTAGGAGCATCATCATGACTATCATCATTATATCCCCAGTCAGTACCGTAGATAATACCGTAGTTGGAATCTGTAACAAATACCTGTTTGTAATAAACAACTACAGTTTGGTTCGAGCGCAGGGTACCTGTTTTCCCATCTGCTGTAAGATAATTGTACTGGTATCGATACCCTTGAAAATGTATCCATTTCCATTCACCCCAAATGGAAGTGATTTCAGTACCTGTACCGGTTTTATTGTCATTTGAATTTTCGGTCTGCTTGTTTCTATTATCCTGAACCATTACTTTCCAGAGCTTGCCTGTTAAACCGGAGCCGTTTGTGAGAGTACCCTCCTGCAGAGATGATTCCTGTGCAAAAACAAGCTGTGTTTTGCCAGAAAGCAGACTGTTGAGGGATGCAGATGTTTTGCCACCTACATTAACTCTGGAGTTGGTACACCAGAACTCCACATTGTCATTGCTTTGGTTGGCGTAGGTGTCAATTCCGCCATAGTCGTTGTCATCGTTCGCAAACGCATTCGCCGGCATCAACGCAATTATCATTACGGCAGCCAAGAGCTAGGACAGAAAGCGTTTTCCTGATTTCTTTTTCATCATAAAAAATCCTCCTTCTTTGTTCTTGTGAGACCCGAAGAAGGAGGATACGATATGTCTTTTGGCAACCGGCTGCCTTGCGAAGAAAAATTCGGTTAGGCCCTTGGCTTTGCGACACCGGCTTTCGTCGGCTGTGCCTTTGTCTGTACACACGCTCTTTCAACGAGCCGCACAGATAATACTATAATGTATTTATATAGATAAAATACATTGCAAAGTCCTGTTACAATGTATTATATCACAACTTGATAAAATTTCAAGTATTTTTGTGGATTCTCAACATATTTGTATGCAATTATATGCAAGTTTTGTTGAAAAAATATGGAAAAATGATGACGGCACGGAAAATGGGGACATGCCGCTATCTAAATATAGAAAACTTGTCTGTTTTTAATGAAAAATAAGCGTTGTTTTTATGCAAAACACCTGAATCGAATTTATTATAATCATCTTAATCCGATTCAATCAAGTGTTTTGCGCAAGCCTGTCCATTTTTCATAGGCAGAGTTTTCCTTGCTTGTGTTGTAGTGGCTATTGGTTGCTTCCTGTACCGCCAGATAGTACCATGCGTTTGTGTCTGCGTTATCTGTAAAGGTAATCATATCAGAGAGCAGATCTTCAGCCGTCTCGGGGTTACGGTTCAGCACGCGGTTTACCAGAGACATGGTTTCCGCACGGGTGATGTTATTCTGCGGGTAGAAAGAGCCGTCTTCATAGCCGTTTACCCAGTCATTATTGGTTGCTACAGCGATTTCATCCTTTGCCCAATGGTTTGCGATATCATCGAAGGGTGCAGGTGTTTTATCACTATCTGCATCGAAGCGTGTTGCGATTGCCGCAAATTCTGCGCGTGTGATGAATGCATTGGGGCGGAAGGTAGCATCGGGATAACCGGAGAGGATACCCATCGCGCTTAGTGTGGATACTGCACTGCAATACCATGCATCGCTGCTTACATCTGTGAAGCTGTTTTCACGGGTGTAATTTGCATTACGCACATCATCCTCCAACAAGCGGAAGAAAATGGACGCAACCTCTGCACGGGTGATGGAATTCTGCGGTCTCACCTCGCCATTGCCGTAGCCGAAGATATACGCATAATGGTCTGTCTGATTCAAGCCCAGAGCCTCATCATCCTTGATTTCTACTTCGGGATTTACAGGTACTGTATCCTCTGTATCAGAATGATGATGTTTTTTTGCAGGCTGTTCGGGTTCTTCCGGTTTGGCATTTTCTTTCCACTGCGCGGTCAGAGTTACCTCTGCGGCAGTTTTATTGGAAATTTTGCTTAGGTCGATGGTTTCGCCAACCTTAGTGCCGTCCAGAGTCCAACCGTCAAAGGTATAGCCTTCGCGTGTGGGAACAGCTGTGCTTACGGTGTAGGTGCCAAGGTAGTAATTTGTATCTTTTTCGGATATGTCTGCAACAATTTCCTCGGAGGCTTCATCCAGACCGTTTGCATAAGCTACGGTATAAACGCGGATATCACCATCCAGATGCCAGGAATAGCCGGCATTCGGAAAGCCTGTTGCGCCTGTGTTGTAGCTTAAATTGCTCCATTTGGTTACATCGGAGGGGTCGAAGCCGTTTGCAGAAGCACTGCCTGTGCCGTCAAAGGCAAACATATCGCTCAGATTGCCTTTGAATGTGGCAGATGCGCCGTTTGTGGGGGCAATGTCTGTGCCGTTTGCAACATGACCGAAGGTGATGTAGTATACACTCTGTACACCTTTCTTGGAATCTTCATTCCATGTGATTGTTTTTTCTACGCCGTTTTTAATGATTTTTGTGTCACCGCTGAGGTGAGTTGTGCCGTTTATAAAACGAGCGTAAACATAAACGGGGTAGTAGTGGGGTGCTTCGGAAGAATCGGATGCGTTTTTCTCCCATTCGGCAGTCAGTGTTGCATCACCGGTTAAAGTGATGGAATCGCCTGCGTGAAGGAGTGTTTCGTTGCCATCCTGTTTCCAGCCCTTGAAGGTAAAGCCTTCGCGTTTGGGTACTTCTGCTGTAACCTCGTAGGTACCGCGATAGTATACACGGTTATCCGCACTGCTTGCGGGCAGATTGGAAACGCCTTCGCCGTTTGCAGCATAGGTTACTGCATGAACAGCAATCTGACCATCCAGATGCCAGGAAGCACCACCGCCAAAGCCTGTTGCGCCGTCGTTGCCGCCTAAATTACCCCAACGAGTTACATCAGACCATTTGAAGCCGTTATCCTTTGCATTGCCAATGCCTGTGAAGTCATCCATTTTACTCAAATCACCAGTGAATTCTGTGGATGCGCCTTTTACAGGGACAACAGTTGTGCCTTTTTCGACTTCGCCGAAGGTGATGTAATACCAACCCCGAGAAGCATCTTCATTCCAAGAGAGTTCCTGTTTTACGCCGTCTGTTACAACTGCTGCAGGGTGGTTATTCCCTCTGTTGAGGAGAGTACCGTTATTTGCAAAGCAGGCATACACATAAACGGGGTAATAGGTTGTTACATCCTCAGCGGGAGGTGCTGCGGATTCTGCTGCAAAAACAACTGCCTTTTCGGATACGGCAGAGCCAGTGCTGATGCTTTCTTCGGGAGCTTCTTCTTTTGCTTCAAAAGAAAATGCTGCATCAAACGCTGTATCTGTTTCATCTTTAGAAGCTGCTTCGGTTTCCTTCGGGGCATCAGTGGTTTCGTCCTCGGAAGACTCCTCTGCGGCATCATTGCTTTCGGATACCTCAGAGCTTTCGTCGGAGCTTTCGGAATCGGGACAGTAGGATTCAGCTATGCTGTCGTTGGATTCTTCCGCAAACGCATTCACCGGCGCGAGGGAGAGCATCATGCTCAGTACCATCAGCCAGGGCAGAAAGCGTTTGCCCTTCTTTTGTTCTTTTGCCATTAGAAAATAATCCTCCTTCTTGTCTTGTGGTAGCCATAGAAGCAGGACGATATGTGTTTGGCAACCGGCTGCCATGCGGAAAAATTTCCGTTTAGGCCCTTTGGCTTTGCGACACCGGCTTTCGCCGGCTGTGCCTTTGTCTGTACATACGCCCAACAATGAGCCGCACAGATAAAGTTGTGTGAAGCATTTATAGATACATACGCTATAAGCACCTGTTTTTATAACGTAGGATATCTCGAAATAAAACCGATAAAATGAAATCCGTTTCTATATAAATTTCTATATAAATAATGTAGAAATGATTTTGTTATAGGAAACATATAGCGAAGAAAAGACTTCCTGCTATGTGTTTTTTCTTTATTACATTATTACAATCTGTTATGCTGCGATTGCAAGAGAATCGCTCTGCTGTGCGTAGTGCAAAGGAGATACGCAATCGGACAGGCTGTTTGCGTTCAGTACACGCTCTGTTACAGCGTAGGTCAAATCAATCTGATACCAAGCACCGTCTACGTTTACCTTGTTCCAAGCATGGTAGCTTCTGCCGGCATAGCCCTTTGTCAAAGAGCAAGGGATGCTCTGGCTGCGGCACATAGCTGCAAACAGGGAAGACAGGTCATAGCAGATGCCCTTGCTACTGTTCAGCGTAGCACTTGTGTCAGGGATATATTTGCTTACCTTGCCGAATGTAATTTCATCTGCAAGCTTTGTATCGTAGGTGTAATGCCCTGCAATGTAGTTGTAGATTGCGGTTACCTTTTCTGCATCGGTTGCTGCGCCCTTGCAGATTTCAGCCGCCTTTTGGCTGACTGCATCGCCTGCTGCAAACTGCACATCTGCGGTGGAGATAAGGTAGGGAGCATATTCGTTTTTGATTTTTGCATTTACGGTTTCTCTGCTGACAACCTGATAGGTTGTACCGGAAATGTTTTCACATACGGTAATGGTGTATGTGCCATCGCCCTGATCCAGAGAGAATTCGGCAGTCTTGCCGCTAGGGCAGTTTTTATAGGAGGTCTTATTGTCACCGTACTGGATGCCGACCTTCAATTTGGAATCGGAAGCATAATTTACGGTAACAAAACCATCTTTTGCATGGGAAGTATCAATAGAACCTGTAGAAGCGCTGGCTGTTACCACGCCTGTCATAGACATTAAAATAAAGGCTGCAACAAATGTGCAAACACAAGAAAAAAGCCGTTTCATACGGAATCTCCTTTCGGTAACTGGCTGCCAGCCCTTTTTCAAGGGGTAAGGCCCTATAGCTTTGCGTCGCCACCTTTCGATGGGTTTGCTATTATCGTTTGAGATGCTGTCGACTACGGCTGCATCTTTTACTGATATTGATTGTATTATTTTTTTATACCTACACTATATACCTTTTTTCGCGGTTGTCAATAGAAAATCGCAAAAAATCTTGAAAAATCGACAAAAACTCGGCGTGCAGAAGGGCAGGAGAGAGGGGGGGAGGCACTGCACACAGGGCGCGAAAGGAGTTGTGTATTTTGCATAAAAAATAATGGCGAAAAAGAAGATTCTTTTGCTTTACTTTAGCGTGGTAATGTGATACTATGATGAAGAACAAAGGAGCAACGCTCCGCAGGAACGAAAAAACGATATGAAAAAGGGGACGATAACGTATGAAAAAGTATTTGGCACTGTTTTTGACAATGGTTATGGGTGCGTCTGTTCTGGCAGGTTGCGGCGGCTCTGACAGCGCAAAGACCTTCACTGTAGGCTTCGATGCGGAATATCCTCCTTATGGCTACAGAACAGAGAGTGGCGATTATGCCGGCTTTGATCTGGATTTGGCTGCTGAGGTCTGCGAAAGAAACGGCTGGGAGCTGGTAAAGCAGCCCATCGACTGGGATGCAAAGGATATGGAGCTGAACAGCGGCGCAATCGACTGTATCTGGAACGGCTTCACCATGACAGGCAGAGAGGATGAATACACCTTCTCCAAGCCCTATGTTGACAACAGCATCGTATATGTTGTAAGAGCGGATTCCGATATTCAGACAGAGGCTGATTTGGCAGGCAAGCACGTCATCACACAGGCAGGCTCCTCTGCACTTTCCGCTTTGCAGGATGAATCCAAGGCAGATGTCGTAAATTCCTTCGCATCTCTGGATGAAATCGCAGATTACAACACAGCATTCATGAATCTGGAGGCAGGCACAAATGATGCCATCGCAGTAGATATCGGCGTAGCACAGTATCAGCTGACAACAAAGGCAGATAAATTCAGAATGTTGGAAGAGCCCCTCTCCACAGAGCAGTATGCAATCGGCTTCAAGAAGGGCAATGAAGAACTGAGAGATCAGGTACAGGCAACACTGGATGAAATGGCAGAGGACGGTACTCTGGCAGAAATCGCAGCAAAGTATAAGGATTACAATCTGGATCAGATGCTTTGCCTGGGAAAATAAGAAAGAAACAGTTATGAAAAAAGCTGGGAAAGACGGTGGGAAGGCTCCTGCCGCCTTTCCTGCGTTTTAGGAATTTCTCGGATTCCTGCATTTTACGGTTAAGAAAGGAAATTTACTATGAATTTTGCGATTATTACACAGCAGCTGGTAAGCGGCATGGGTTCCTCCCTGATGATTTTTGTGCTGACACTGCTGTTTTCCATGCCCTTGGGGCTTTTGGTTGCCTTCGGGCGTATGTCAAAAATAAAGCCCTTGCAGGCAGTCATTAAGGTTTTCATTGCCATTCTGCGCGGCACGCCCTTGATGCTGCAGCTTCTGGTGGTGAATTTTGCACCTTATTATCTGTTCCGTATTTCTTTGCCCAGATGGTACCGCTTCGCTGCGATTATCATCGGCTTTTCTATTAACTATGCAGCATATTTTGCGGAAATTTACCGTTCCGGTATCGAATCCATCCCCAAGGGACAATATGAGGCGGCATCCGTTCTGGGGTATAATAAAAATCAGACCTTTTTCCGCATCATTTTCCCGCAGATGGTGAAGCGCGTACTGCCTCCTGTGACGAATGAGGTTATCACACTGGTAAAGGATACCTCTCTTGCGTTCGTACTGGCGTATGAGGAAATGTTTACTGTAGCAAAACAGATTGCATCTGCAAGAACAAGTATTATGCCCCTGTTCGTTGCGGGTGTGTTCTATTTCATCTTCAATGGTGTGGTTGCATTCGCAATGGAACGCATTGAAAAGAAACTGAGCTATTACCATTAAGAAAGGAGGGCATACAATGAATAAGGTATTGGAAATTAAGCACTGCAATAAAAGCTTCGGGGAAAACGAAGTGCTGAAGGATATTTCTCTGTCTGTAACAGAAGGACAGGTTGTGTCTATCATTGGGCCTTCCGGCTCTGGGAAATCCACCCTTCTGCGCTGCGCAACCATGCTGGAAACCATGGACGGTGGCGATCTGATTTATCTGGGAGACTATGCCGCAAAGGCGGACGCACAGGGCAAGGCGGTTTATGCCGCAAAGGAAACCCTGCAGGGCATCAAAAAGCATTTCGGTCTGGTGTTCCAGAATTTTAATCTGTTTCCCCATTATTCCGTCATGAAAAATATCACCGAACCGCCGATTCTGATCGGCAGGCGCAAAAAAGAGGAAATTTATGCCGAGGCAAGGGAGCTGCTGAAAAAAATGGGACTGGCGGACAAGGAAAACGCTTACCCCTGTGAGCTTTCGGGCGGACAGCAGCAGCGTGTTTCCATTGCAAGAGCATTGGCAATGAAGCCGAAAATTCTTTTCTTTGACGAGCCGACCTCCGCGCTTGACCCTGAGCTGACGGGCGAAATTCTGAAGGTTATCAAGGATTTGGCGGCGGAACACATGACAATGGTAATCGTGACACATGAAATGTCCTTTGCAAGGGATGTTTCCGATCATATTATTTTTATGGACGGCGGCGTGATTGTGGAGGAGGGCGAACCCGAACAGGTCATCAATCATCCCCAGCAAGAACGTACCAAAGCCTTCCTGAGCCGTTTTCAGCAGTAAGGAAGTGGTCGGATGGAAGTGAAATTCATCAAAGCAAGCCCTACGGAAAATATGACGCTGCTCATCGAAACGCCTGTGGCAAGAGAGAAGCAGCTTGCTGTGGCAGAAAGGCTGATTGCCTATGGCAGTGTATACGCTGAGCAGGCAGGCTATATCGAGGAAGCGGAAAATCCTGCGGCAGAAAAACGCCTGCAAATGATGGCAGGGGAATTTTGCGGCAATGCCAGTCTTTCTCTGGCGGCATGGCTGGCGAAGAAGAAAAATCTGCCGATTGGCGAAAAAACGGAAATTACGCTTGAGGTTTCCGGTGCGGAGGAGCTTGTTCGCTGCGAAATAGAACGAGAAACGGAGCACCGCTTTCTTGGCGGGGTGGCAATGCCCCTGCCGCAGTGCATTGAAACGAGAGCATTTACGCTGGATGGCGAAAGAATCGAACTGACCGCAGTTGTTTTCACAGGCATTACGCATATCCTCGTCCCTGTGTCCCTTTGGGGCGAGAATGCGGCAAAAAAGGCAGAACGCGCGGCAAGGGTCTGGGCGAAGGAGCTGCCGCCTGTGTTTGGGCTTCTGCTGTTTGATGAGAAGGAGAAAAGCCTGAAACCGCTGGTTGCGGTGGAGGATGTCAGTCTCATTTGGGAAAGAGGCTGCGGCAGCGGAACCTCTGCTGTCGGGGCATATCTGGCGGCAAGGGAGAAGAAGGATGTTACCGTTTCCCTCAAGCAGCCCGGCGGTGTGATGCACGCAACGGTTTCTTATCAGAATGGAGCGGTTACGAAAATTGAAATTACGGGCAGCGTTGCTATCGTGGCAGAGGGTACGGCATATTTATAAAAAAAGCGCAGATGAGAAGTCTGCGTTTTTTTGTTATGTGAGGGGGAAACCGTGTAAAATAAGCATTTTCCTGCATTTTTTTGGCAGATAGCTTGACAGAAAGAAGGGATTTCCTCTATACTTTGCCAATAAGAACAGCGAAAAGGAGTGAAATCCTATGGTTGCAAATATTCCGAGAGTCGGTATGCGTATGGTGAAAACAGCATTGGCGGTTGCCATCTGCTTTTTTCTTTATGTTCTGCGCGGAGAGGAAGGCGTACCGATTTTTTCTACGATTGCCGCGATTATCTGTATGCAGCCCTATGCGGAAAACAGCATACAGGTTTCCATAAACCGTATTATCGGCACACTGCTGGGGGCAGTCTTTGCGCTTCTGGTGCTGTATCTGATCCAATATATTCCCTATCAGGTGCGTATCCTGCGATATCTGGTGATTTCCTTTGCGGTCATTCCTGTGATGTATGTGACGGTTTTATTGAAGCGCACGGGTGCTTCTGCGCTGGCAGGGATTGTACTGCTGAGTGTCTGCCTCTCTAATGTGGGGTATACGCCGCTGGAGGGGGCAATCAATCGTTCTGTCGAAACGATTATCGGGATTCTGGTTTCTCTGGGGGTCAATAATCTGCATCTGCCACGGAAAAGGACAGAGGACTATCTTTTTGTGACGGGCTTTGACGGGGCATTATACGATGAAAAAAACGGTATTTCGCCCTATGCCTCCTTTGAGCTGAATCAGCTTTTGCAGGATGGCCTGCCGTTTACCATTGCGACAGAGCGTACACCCGCTTCGCTGATGGCGGATTTAAAGGGGCTTGATTTGCGCCTGCCTGTTATCGCGATGGATGGGGCGGTGCTGTATGATGTGAAGGATAAGCGATACCGTGCGACAAGCGGACTGCCGAAGGAATGGGTGGACAGAATCTGCACCCTTGTGAAGGAGAAGGAGTATCATTATTTCCTGAACGTGATCTGGCAAAATGTGCTTCTGATTTATTTTGGCGAATTTAAAAATGAGGTAGAACGAGAATTGTATCTTTCTAACCGCCGATCGCCTTACCGCAATTATATTTATGGCGAAATGCCGGAGGATGGTGTTGTGGTGTATATCCTGCTGGTGCTGCAGGATGCGGATGCGGATGCACTGGAGGCAGAACTAAAAGAGATGGATACCGAACAGGAGCTGCTTTTCCTGCGGGATAAATCGGAAACGCCGGAGACATACTGTCATTTGAAGATTTATCATAAAAATGCAACAAAGAAATATATGCTGGAGCGGCTGATGGAGGAAATTCCGCAGAAGAAATGTGTTGCCTTTGGTAGCAACCGAAACGATCTTTCCATGCTGACCTCTGCACAGCTTTCCTATGCAACTGCGGATGCCGAAGCGGAAGCAAAGGCGGCGGCGAAGCGGCAGTTAAAGGGACATGGCGGCGACAGCATTGTGCGAAAGATTTTCCGTTTGTATGAGCGGCTGCCTTGGGAAAAGCTGCCCAAGGAGATGAGAGAACCAAAGGAATGAGAGGAATGATATGAGCGAATTGAATGAATTTTCCAGAGCAGAGCTGCTTCTGGGAAAGGAAGGCATAGAAAAACTGAGAAAGGCGCGTGTGGCAGTGTTTGGCATTGGCGGTGTCGGCTCCTTTGCGGCAGAGGCACTGGCAAGAGGCGGCGTGGGACACCTTGCCCTTGTGGATGGAGATGTGGTAAGCCTGACAAATATCAATCGTCAGATGATTGCAACGCAGAAAACGATTGGCAGAAGGAAAACGTCTGTCATGGCAGAGCGAATTCATGAGATTCTGCCGGAGACCGAGGTGGTGGAATATCCTGTGGTTTACGGTGCGGAAAACAGGGATTTGCTGGATTTTGCTTCGTATGATTATATTGTGGATGCGATTGATACGGTGACCTCCAAGCTGATTCTGATAGAAGAAGCGAAAAAAGCGGGGACAGAGGTTATCAGCTCCATGGGGACAGGAAATAAATTTGACCCGACCCGTTTTGAGGTGGCGGATATCTCCAAAACAAGCGTCTGTCCGCTGGCGAAGGTGATGCGGAAGGAATTGAAGGTGCGCGGCATTCGCGGCGTGAAGGTGGTTTATTCCAAGGAGCTGCCCCAAAAGCCGGCAGAATCGCAGGAGACGGGCAAACGACAGATTCCCGGAAGTCTTTCCTTTGTGCCGCCTGTGGCAGGGATGATTCTGGCAGGAGAGGTTATCCGGCATATTGCCGGCGTGGATTTGGCATAAGGGCATAAGAAAGGGGATTGACAGCACCTTTATTTCTGTTACAATAGTCATCATCAAATAAAATATATCTTCATCGGAGAACTTGTAGTCGCAATTACAAAGTTGAAAAGATGTCGAGTGCGCTCGGTTATGCAAATAACCGGGCTGTTTTTTTGAATTGAAAAGGAGAGAAGACGTATGAATATCCAATTATCGGATCATTTTACCTATCGCAGGCTGATTCGGTTTGTCATCCCTTCGGTTGCCATGATGATTTTGACCTCGATTTATGGCGTGGTCGATGGGCTGTTTGTTTCCAATTTTGTTGGGAAAACCGCCTTTGCGGCAGTCAATCTTGTGATCCCTTTCACATTGGTTTTGGGCGCCTTCGGCTTTATGCTGGGGACAGGCGGCACTGCCCTTGTGGCGAAAACCTTGGGAGAGGGCAAGCAAGAGGAGGCAAATCGGATTTTTTCCATGCTGATTTATTTTGCGATTGGCTTGGGGCTTGTGCTGACGATGCTCGGCATTGCGGCATTGAAAAAAATTCTTCTTAAAATGGGCGCAGATGATGCCATGCTCGGCTACGGCATGATTTACGGGAGGCTTGTGCTTTTGGGGATTCCCTTTTATATGCTCCAGAATATGTTCCAGAATTTTTTGATTGCAGCGGAAAAGCCGCAGCTTGGCTTAATTGTAACGATTGCCGCAGGGGTTACGAATATGGTTCTGGATGCGCTGTTTATTGCGGTGCTTGGCTGGGGCGTGGCAGGTGCGGCGGTGGCAACGGCATTGGGGCAATGTGTCGGCGGCTTGATTCCCTTTGTTTATTTTGCAAGGAAAAACAGCAGTCGGCTTGCCTTGGTAAAAACAAAATTACTGGGGGGTGCGCTGTTGCGAACCTGTACGAACGGCTCCTCCGAGCTGGTGTCGAATATTTCCATGTCCTCGGTGGGAATGCTCTATAATGCACAGCTGATGAAGGTTGCGGGGGAAAACGGCGTGGCGGCGTATGGCGTGATTCTATATGTCAATTTTATTTTTATTGCGATTTATCTGGGTTATGCCTATGGCTCTGCGCCCATCGTTGCCTTCAACTATGGTGCGGGGAAGAAGGCGGAGCTGCAGAATGTGCTGAAAAAGAGCCTGAAGCTGCTTTTGGGGACAGGCATTGTGCTGCTTTCGATAGGGGTGCTTTTTGCCGGCGTGCTTTCGGGGCTTTTTGTCGGCTATGATGCACAGCTTTATGCCATGACTGTGAGAGGACTTCGCTTTTATGCGGTTTCCTTCCTTTTGAGCGGCTTTAATATTTTCGGTTCGTCCTTCTTTACGGCATTGAACAACGGGATGGTTTCTGCGGCAATTTCCTTCCTGCGTACAGTTGTTTTTGAGGTGGCGGCAGTTTTGATTTTGCCTCTCTTTTTTGGCTTGGATGGCGTTTGGTGCGCCATTACGGTGGCGGAGCTTGCCTCTATCCTGATTACCATAGGTGCTTTCTCCGCCCTGCGAAAGAGGTATCAGTATCTGTGAAGTGGAGAATTATCCCTCAATTCTTACAATTTTCTTAGAATTTTATGAAGAAAAGGGGAACTTACTTGCAATGAGTGGAGATTTACGCTACAATCGGATTGAGAAAAGCGGTGTTCTGTTGCCTTTTGTCGGGCTGCGGCGCGAAGGCATGAAGGAGGAATTCCTATGAAGAAACAAAGAAAAAGCAGAGGATTGGGTATGACTTTTATTATTGTCTGTCTGGTTTTATCCGGCTGTGGCGCAGGTACACAGGAGGCGGCGCTCGGCTCTGCGGAGGAATATGTGCAGGCGGCAAAAACGGCACTTGCGGGACAGGACAGCTTTACGGCGAATTTTGATGCCACGATTGCAATGAACAACGCAGGAAGGGGCAGCATGACTACAAAGGGAACCGTAACCTTCGTGAAGGAGCCGCTTTATATGAAAGTGGATACGGATATGGGCTTTGATAATGGCAGTCAGAGGTACATTCTTTATCTGCAAAAGGGCGAAGCGGAAAAGAACGAGGATGGCGTGAATCAATACATGAATTATGACGGACAATGGACGGAAATGACCTTGCAGAAAACCGATGCCATGAACAGCGTGCAGATTTACAACACGGCGGAAAACATGGAAACCCTGCTTGCGGCGGCAGAAAACTGCACCATGCAGGAGAACGGCGGCAAGGCTGTCATTTCTGCGGATATCCCTGCGGAAAAGCTGTATGATGTGGAGGCGGCAGGACGTTTCTTCCAGATTGCAGGCATGAGCAGCCTTTCTGAGGTTTATTTCAAGGGTATAGGGGATGTGCCTGTTACCTTTGTGTTGGACAAAAAAACAGGCGCGCCGATTTCCTATGAAATAGATTTGGCGCAGGCCTTGGAAAAGGTCACGAATAATGTGCTTTCGGAGCTGAGCAGTGATAATGAAAGCAGTGGTATCACCGTGCAAACCTACCGCATTTCCTCCGAGCTGACACAGTTGGGCAATGTGAAGGCTGGAGAGATTCCGGATGAGGTCAAGAGCAGTGCTATCAATTATGAAAGAGAGATTTCCATGTTGGAATCCGATAAATAAGAAATAAGAGACAACAAAAACCCGTTTTGCATGGCGCAGGGCGGGTTTTTCTTTGATTTCAGTGGATTTTATGGGAAATAGGGCTTTTATTTTGTATGATATTCATGTTATAATCAAATTTAGTTTGTTTTTTGAACATGGCGGCGAAGGTGCCGTAGCGTAATAAAAAATGGAATGAGAAAAAGGAGAGAAAAACATGATCGCTGCACAGGGTGTCAGCCTCCAATATGGCGGCAGAGTACTTTTCAACGATGTGAATATCAATTTCACAAAGGGCAACTGTTATGGACTGATTGGTGCCAATGGTGCCGGTAAGTCCACATTTCTGAAAATTCTTGCAGGGGAGCTGGAACCCAATAAGGGCTCTGTATTCATCACCCCCGGGGAAAGAATGGCAGTTCTGAAGCAGGACCATTTCCTGTTTGATGAGTTTGATGTGGTAGAGTGCGTGTTATATGGGCATAAAAGACTGTATGATATCCGCAAGGAGAAGGACGCACTTTATATGAAGGAGGACTTCACAGACGAGGACGGCATTAAGGCGGCAGAGCTGGAAGGCGAATTTGCGGAGCTGGACGGCTGGGCTGCGGAATCCAATGCGGAAATGCTGCTGAACGGTCTGGGGGTTACGAATGAATTCCATTATGCGAAGATGAAGGAGCTGACAGGCGGACAGAAGGTGAAGGTGCTTCTGGCACAGGCATTGTTCGGCAATCCCGATATTCTGCTTCTGGACGAGCCTACCAACCATCTGGATATTCATGCGATCAAATGGCTGGAGGATTTCCTGATGAACTTTGAAAATACGGTTATCGTGGTTTCCCATGACCGTCATTTCCTGAATAAGGTCTGCACAAATATTGCGGATATCGATTATGGCAAGATTACCATGTTTGTCGGCAACTATGATTTCTGGTACAGTTATACCCAGATGACACAGCGTCAGCTGAAGGATCAGAATAAGCGCGTGGAACAGAAGATTAAGGAGCTGCAGGACTTCATCCAGCGCTTTAGTGCGAATGCCTCCAAGGCGAAGCAGGCAACCTCCAGAAAGAAGCTGTTGGATAACCTGCAGATGGATACCATTAAGCCCTCCAGCCGCAGATATCCCTTCTGTAGCTTTAAGCAGGACAGAGAGGTCGGCAACGATGTGCTTTTGGTGGATGGGATTTCCAAAACCATTGACGGCAAGAAGGTGCTGAATGATGTTAGCTTTATGATTCGCCCGCACGAAAAGGTTGCCTTTGTCGGCAAGGATGAAATCGCAAGAACTACGCTGTTCCAGATTCTGATGGGCGAACTGGAGCCGGATGAGGGCAGCTTTAAATGGGGAATTACCACAAAAACCGCATATTTTCCGAAGGATAACACAGAATATTTTGAGGGCAACAAGGACAGCCTGATTGAATGGCTGCGTCCCTTTGCAAAGGAAGGAGAGCAATACGATTCCGATATTCGCGGTTGGCTGGGCAGAATGCTGTTCAGTGGTGAGGAAGCGCTGAAGGAGGCCGGCGTGCTTTCCGGTGGTGAAAAGGTAAGATGTATGCTTTGCAAGATGATGATGAGCGGCGCAAATGTGATGATTCTGGATGAGCCTACCAACCATTTGGATCTGGAATCTATTACAGCACTGAATGAAGGGCTGACGGAGTATAAGGGGACACTGCTGTTTGATTCCCACGACCATCAGTTTGTGCAGACCATTGCAGACAGAATCATTGAAATCCTGCCCGGCGGCATCATCGACAGACAGATGACCTATGACGAATATATCGAGGATGAAAGCATTGACGCAATCCGCGAAAAATTATCCTAAACGGGATATGCTAAAAAAATAAGTTCTGTAAGCTTACTGCCTCTGCGCTTTGCGTAGGGGCAGCTTTTGGAGGGATGAAATATGAGATATATCTTTTTGGCAATCGGATTAGGGGTTTTGATTGGCTATCAAGGTTGGATTCGGGAGAGGGGAATCCGCTGGAACAGCAGATTGCAGACGGTTTGGCTGCTGCTTTTGATTTTCTGCATGGGCGTGAGTATCGGCAGAAATGGTGAGGTGGTCAGAAGCCTGCCGCTTTTGGGTGGTAAGGCAGTGCTGTTTGCAGTGATGACGGCGATTGGCAGTATTGCTGTGGTTTATATTCTTTCCACGCTGTTTTTGGAGAAGGAGGGGAAGAAATGAGCCTTGTGATTTTGATTGTTCTGGTGCTTGGCGTTGGGGCAGGATACCTGATGCCTGCGGATGTGAGCGGCTTTCTGGATAGCGCATCCACCTATATGCTGCTGCTCCTTTTGTTTTCCGTCGGGATTGATACAGGGCTGAATAAGGCTGTTTTCACACGCATTAGGGAATTGGGCTTTCGGATTTTGCTGATTCCGTTCGGGGTTGCGCTCGGCTCCCTTTGCGGCGGTGTGGTGACTGCCTTTTTGCTTTCCCTGCCTGCAAAGGAGGGCTTGGCGATTTCCGCAGGCTTGGGCTGGTATAGCCTTTCCGGCGTGCTGATTACGGAGGCAGGCAACCCCGTCGGCGGTACGATTGCGTTTCTCGCAAATGTGTTTCGTGAAATGCTGACGTTTGTCATTGTGCCGTTTGTGGCAAGCCATTTGAATTATTATTCCGCCATTGCGCCGGCAGGGGCTACCTCTATGGATACCACCTTGGGCATTATCAGCAAGAACACGAATGGTACGATTGCTGTGCTTGCCTTTGTGAACGGCATTGTGTGTACGCTTCTGGTGCCGCTTTTGGTGCCGCTGTTCCTGTAAAAGAGAAAAATGAAAAAAATATAAAAAATATGTTGACAAAAGTGTCTCGGTGCGGTATTATAATCAGGCGCACTGAGATGTGCGGATGTGGCGGAACTGGCAGACGCGCTAGATTCAGGTTCTAGTGGGCATTGCGCCCGTGCAGGTTCAAGTCCTGTCATCCGCAGTAATTGCGGAAAAGACCATTGTGGATTGCAGTGGTCTTTTTTATTCTCCAAAAAGAAGTTGTATTTCCGGAGATAAAAGAAAGATTTAAAAAAAAGAAAAAATTTTATCGAAAAATGCTTGACATTTTTCTTCTGATGCAGTATTATAGTCAAGCACACTAAGTTGTGCGGATGTGGCGGAACTGGCAGACGCGCTAGATTCAGGTTCTAGTGGGCATTGCGCCCGTGCAGGTTCAAGTCCTGTCATCCGCAGTATTGCGGAAAAGACCATCGAGAAAATCGGTGGTCTTTTTTTATGTAAAATTATTATGTAAAAAACGAAGGAATTTCGATTTGAAAAAGAATGTATTTTTTTGTGAACAAATTTCAAAAAAGGTGTTGACAAACTCTTTTTGATACGGTATTATAGTCAAGCACACTAAGTTGTGCGGATGTGGCGGAACTGGCAGACGCGCTAGATTCAGGTTCTAGTGGGCATTGCGCCCGTGCAGGTTCAAGTCCTGTCATCCGCAGTAATTGCGGAAAAGACCATCGAGAAATCGATGGTCTTTTTTTATGCCGGCAGAATAAGACATACCTTTAGCGGCTGCCTGAAATAGGAATGCAGTGCATACCACCGATTTATCGGTGTCTATGATTTGTCAGCTGTTGCAGCCGTTTTTCTGCATGAAAAAATAATGCTGCTGCTTCAGATAATCTCTGGCGTAGTCTAGAGCTTCTCCGAAACGCTGGAAATGCACGATTTCCCGTTCTCGCAGGAAGCGCAGTGGCGCGAGCACATCGGGGTCATCCGTCAGGTCGATGAGATATTCATAGGTGCTGCGCGCTTTTTGCTCTGCTGCATTTGCGTAAGGGCAATCAATCCTTGTGGGAATCAGTGCTTGGCTGCCTGAGAATACCATTCCAGTGTTTCATAAACAATGCTCATGTGTTCTTCAATAATTTTCTGTAAGGCGGCTTCGTCCTTTGCCTTCAGCGTATTGAGAATTTCTTTATGCTGATGGAAGGAGGTTTTGAGCTGATCCAGAGGGAGGTTGGTTGCGCTATACATATAAAACATGGTGCCGATGCTCCAGTTGGATTCATAGAGCTTCATAATCTGCGGATTGCCACAGAGGGAGATATAGAGTGTATGGAATTTCGTTTCCAGTTCTGCCGCCGCGGGATATCCGGCTTCCAGTGCGGTTTCAAATTCCTGCACAACGGTCTCCATCTCCTTGATGATGCTGGGGTGATACTCAATATTGCGGATACAGAGCTTTACACAGAAAAGCTCCATCATCTGACGTGCTTCAATGATATTTCTAATCTGGGTATCGGAAAGCTGTGCAACGGTTGTGCCCTTTCTCGGCGTTGCCTCTACCAGACCAAGCGCAATCAAGCGGTTGATTGCAGCAAGGACAGGGGAGCGGCTGATGCCCAGTGAATCGGATATTTCCTGCGTATTTAATTTTGTTCCGGGGGCGTATTCCCCGTTTTGAATTCGTTTTTTAATTTCTTCATAAGCGAAATCCTGTAAAGAATCTGAAGTTTTCATACTATCTCTCCTAAAATAAAAAAATAAATAAATCATACCTCATCAAATGTGAGCGTATCCCCTTAAAAACAATTTTTATCATTATACATCAAAAAGCAGATTTTGTATACAAAAAATAGGATTTCTTTCAAAATAAGAAAACTGTGAAAATTTGATAAATTTCGACAATTCAAAAAAGTTGGTTTTTAGCAATACGCAAAAATGCGTTTTTGCAAAAATATACAAAAATAAAGAAATTTTAAAAATTAACAAAAAATGGATTGACATTTGCAAAAATGAATATTAGTATCAAATTACAAATTCAAAAAAGAAAAATTGAATACAAAAATAACGAAAACAATACAAAAGCGAAAGGGGAAATAAGTATGGATTTCACAGGAAAGAACATTATTGTGACAGGCGGTGCGAGCGGCATCGGCAAAGCAATCGTAACCGGCGTGGTAGAAGGCGGCGGTCATGCGATTATTGTTGATCTGAATCTGGATGCAGCCGAAAAGCTCAGAGAGGAGCTGGGCAAGGACAAAACCTCTGCTTACAAGGTAAATCTGGCGAACAGTGCTGAAATCAGAGAGGTATTTGGCAAAATTGTTGCAGATTTTAAGCAGATACACGGGTTAATCAACAATGCAGGCATCGTAAGCACGGTACCCTTTGATGAGGTAACACAGGCAGAATGGGATAAGGTAATTGCCATTAACCTGACAGGCGTTTATACTGCAATTAGTGCAGTTTATCCCTCTATGAAGGCGAATGGCTATGGCAGAATTGTAAATGTAGCCTCCGTAGCGGCAAAAAGAGGCGGCGGTCTTTTGGGAACAAGTGCCTATGCGGCCTCCAAGGCAGGCGTAATCGGGCTGACAAAGGCAGTTGCCAGAGAAGGCGCACCTTATGGGGTTGCCTGCAACGGCGTATGCCCCAGCTTGACAATGACACCGATGACTGCCAATATGGGAGAAGAAAAGACAAAGAAGATTATCGCAACCATTCCTTTGGGACGAGGCGCACAGCCGAGAGAAATTGCAAATATGGTTCTGTTCTACGCATCTGATCTGGCAAGCTTTGCTACCGGTGAAATCAGTGATGTGGACGGTGGCGTAACAATGGACGGCTGATATCGGTAAGAAAAGGTTGAGGAGGAATTTTCATGAAAAAGAAAATTTTGGCGATTGCAATGACAGCCATTGTTGCGGCATTGGGCTTGACCGGCTGTAATAATGGTATGGGTATCAACGATGACGGTACATATACATGGAAAATGGCGTTGAACTCCACAGAAGGGGACAATGCTTACGATACAGGCGCAGCCTTCGCGAAAAAGATAGAGGAACTGACGGATGGCAGAGTAGAGGTTGTTCTTTATGGCGGCGGCAGCCTTGGTACAACTTCTGAGGTTCTGGAAGGGATGAAATTCGGCGTTGCCAACGTGATGTGTGAATCAATAGGTACACTGGCAACCTTTACCCCGATGGCGAATATTGACGCAACCCCGTATTTGTTCCGCGATTATGATCACTTCATGGAAACATGGAACAGCGATGTCGGCGAGGAAATCAAGGAGACTGTCGGTGAGGAAAGCGGCTTTAAGCTGCTGGGCGGCACATACAGAGGTCCCCGTATCGTAACGGCAACAAAGGAAATGAAAAATATCGAGGATTTCAAGGGCTTTAAGCTGAGAGCACCAAATCTGGAGATGTATCTGGAAACTTGGAAATGGATGAAGGCAGCACCTACACCCATTGCGATGACAGAAACCTATACAGCTTTGCAGCAGAAGACGGTAGACGGGCAGGAAAACCCCATGACGGACTCCCTAAACTATGCATTTGATGAGGTCTGCAAATATTGGATTAAGACAAACCATGTTTACAGCAGTAACGTTATCATTATGGATAGAGAATACTTTGATGCATTACCTGAGGATATTCAGCAGGCAGTGCAGGAGGCGGCTGAATATGCAGGCGTAACTGTCAGCGAACAGCAGCTGCAGAAGGAAAAGGAAGCAGAGCAGGAGCTGATTGATGAGGGCTGCCATATCATTGAAGTGGATACAGACCAGTTTATCGAATACTTCAAGGATTTTACAGATGAAAAATTCCCTTATCTGGCAGATTGGGCAGCAAAGATTCGTGCTGTCGGCACAGAGGAGTAAATACAAAGGAAAATCATTAAAATCGAGGTGAATCGAATGAAAGGGTACGGAAAATTTCTGGACGGAATTGAAAAGATAGAAAAATTATTTCTGGCGGTAACGGTTGCAATCATGATTATTGTCATTACCTATCAGGTTATTTTGAGATATGTTTTTTCTGCGTCCAATGCGTGGAGTGAGGAACTGGCAAGGTATCTGTTTATCTATGATGTTATGGTAGCAGCAGCCATTGCCACAAGAAGAAACAGCCATTTGCAGGTGGATGCGTTTATCGGTATTCTTAAGCCCAGAACGAAGGCAATCTATACAGTGATTGCAACCATCGTAGGGATTGTATTCCTGGCATTTCTATTCTGTTATTCTGTTGTATTGTGTCAGGCAGCGGCAGTGAATGTTTCTGCCGGCTTGAAGATTCCGATGTCTGTGCCGTATGCATGTATGCCGATTGGTGCAGTATTGATGATCTTGACCTCTATTGAGGTTATTATGAAGCAGCTTGCAGAAATTGCGGAATTAAGCAGAAGGGAGGCGTAACACATGAATGCCGGTTTGATTGTAATTATTTTGTTATTGGTATTAGCCATTTTGGGTATTCCGATTTATCTTGCGTTGGGTATTGGTACACTGGTTGCCCTGAATATGGCAGATATGCCGTTTATCGTGCTTCCGCAGAAGCTTTTTGCAGGCATGAACTCCAGCTCACTGCTGGCAATCCCGTTCTTTATGCTGGCAGGGAATATTATGTCTCGCAGTATCACAGGGAAGCTGATTGATGTTTCCAATGCCTTGATCGGCTGGATTAAAGGCTCTCTGGCAGTTGTTACCGTACTGGCATCTGCGCTGTTCGGTGCGATTTCCGGTTCCGGCGTTGCAACGGCATCTGCGGTTGGCGGCACAACCATTCCTGCCATGAAGGAGGAAGGCTATCCCGACCATTTCGCAGCGGCGATTTCCGGTATTTCGGCTATTCTGGGGCCTATCATCCCACCTTCCATTACATTGATCGTATATGCGAGCATTACGGATTTGTCCGTATCCAAGCTGTTTGTCGGCTCTGTCATTCCCGGTATCCTGATGGCAGTCGGTCTGATTATTTATGCGCTGTTCTATGGTAAGAAGAATGACCTGCCTGCGCATGAGAGAAAATCTGCAAAAGAGGTTCTGCATATTTTCAAAGACAGTATCTGGGCTCTGCTGATGCCCGTTATCATTCTGGGCGGTATTTTCGGCGGTATTTTTACACCAACGGAATCCGCAGCGGTTGCAGTTGTGTATGCGCTTCTGGTCAGCCTGCTGATTTATAAGGATATTAAGATTAAGGATATCCCCGGCATTTTCGTGGATGGTGCGATTTCTACAGCAACCATTCTGATGCTGGTAGGGATTTCCAAAGCCTCCGGTTATGTTATCACAACATCCGGTCTGCCTCATCAGGTTCTGGAGGTATTCAGCTCCTTTACCAATAGTACAGTTGTCATTCTGCTGCTGCTGAATATTCTGTTCCTGGTTATCGGTATGCTGATGGAGGCAAACGCAGCGATTATCATGATGACACCTATCCTGCTGCCTCTGCTGGATGCGTTTGGCATTGACCCTTTGCAGTTTGGTATCATGATGAGCTTCAACCTGTGTATCGGTCTGGTTACACCGCCGGTCGGCATCTGCTTGCTGATGACAAACCAGATTGCCGAGGCACGCTTTGTGCAAACGCTAAAATCGGTTATGCCAATGCTGCTCATCGGTGTTGTGGTGCTGATGCTGGTTACTTATATTCCGCAGGTTACAACCTTCCTGCCGGGATTGATTAAATAAGATGTAAAAAATAAATAAGATGTAAAATAGATCTGAAAATGTAATTTTGAGAAAAGAAAATGCTGCATACTGCTTGGGTATGCAGCATTTTTCAGAAGGAGGGAAGCAGAGATGCAGGAGCAGGTAAAGGCAACGTTTCTGGTAAATGCGGCGGTGCTTCTGGAGTTTCGGGGGACGAAGCTGCTAATCGACGGGATTTATGATGAAAACGGACATTGCTTCAGCAATCTTTCCGAAAGGCAATGGGAAAAGCTGAAGGCGGGCGAGGGAGAATTTGCGGGTATTGAGTATCTGCTGTTTACCCATGAGCATGGGGATCATTTTTCGCCGCAGAGGGTGGCGGAATATCTGGAGTATCGGCAGCCGAAGGCGATTTTCATGCCGAGAGACGGCTCTGCTGCCTTGCGGGCGTTGCAGAAAAAGGCGGAGGGGATGGGGATTCCGTGTGTTCTGCTGCATCGGGAATTATGCAGGAAAACCGTTTTTCGTCCGGAGCAGGAGATTCGTATCCGTGCCTTTCAGACCAGACATCTGGATAAGCTTTACTGGGATGTGCCGCATTTCTGTTATTTATTAGAGTGTGGCGAGAAGAAGCTGCTTTTTACGGCGGATGTGGATTTTACACAGGAGGATTTTTCCATGGTGCGTGGCATGGCGCTGGATGCGGTGTTTGTCAATCCGCTGATGAGCCACAGCGAGGAGGGCAAGGCATTATTTGCAGCAGGCGTATTGCAGACAAAAACGAAGATTGTTTATCATATTCCCTTTGCAGGAGAGGATAAAATGATGATACGGAAGATTGTAGAGCAGGAAATGCGCGCAGGAAGGCAGGAAAATGCGCTGTTCTTTATGGAGGAAGGACAGACCTGCCTGATTTAAGAAAAATAGGATTCTGAGGTTTTGTGATAAAAAATTCCGACAAGAACCTCTTTTTTTAGACATCATTTTGTATACAAAAGTAGTTTTATGAATTTTAAATAAAAATCAGAAATACATTCTGTAAATTACGCCAAAAAGGAAAAAAATGGCGGTATTGTATTGACACATAAAAATTCTAATGATAAAATTTGAATACAAAATAAATAAAAAGAATACAAAATAAAGAAGGGGAGATACAAATGATGCAATCCATCGAACATGCTGCAGGCAGCATAAAAAGAGTCGTTGCATTCCGCTTGAAGCCCGGTATGGATGTTTTGAAGGGCATCGAGGAGATTTGCAAAGCAGAAAATATTAAAAACGGCGTAATCCTCAGCGGGATTGGTAGTCTGGACGGTGCAGCCTTTTGTAATCCTGTTCCTTTGAAGGATAAAAAAGCAGGATACGGCTACGGAGAACCTACGATTCTGTATGGTCCCATTGAGTTGACTGCGGCGGCCGGCATGATCTGCCACGATGATGACGGCAACCTTCTGCTTCATGTACACATGAGCATGAGCGACCAGCACGGCACAGGGCATGGCGGTCATCTCATTGAAGGTACAAAGGTTCTGCTGACCACGGATATGGTGATTGCGGAGCTGGATGGGCTGGTTATGGGCAGAAGATTTGATGAGGAACTCGGGGTGCCTCTGTTTGCACCCAAGCAAAAATAAAAAACATAAAAAGAATGAGAAAAAAGAAAGGTGTGAATCACATTGGCTTCTAAAGGTAAAAAATATCCCAAGGAAATGCTTTTGGATATGTACAAAACAATGTTGAGTATCAGAGCATTTGAAACAAAAGCGGCAGAATGCTTCACAAAGGGTATGCTGGCAGGGAATATTCACCTGTGCATCGGGCAGGAGGCAGTGCCCACAGGTGCTTGCTATGCACTGGAACCCGAAGATTATATGACATCTACCCACAGAGGGCATGGTCACTGTATCGCAAAGGGCGCATCTCTGGATAAAATGCTGGCAGAGCTGTTCGGTAAGAAAACAGGGTATTGTCAGGGTAAGGGCGGTTCCATGCACATCGCGGATGTAGCAGGACTGCACAGCCTTGGTGCAAACGGCATCGTAGGCGCAGGTATTCCCATTGCGGCAGGCTCTGCACTGGTGTCCAAGATTAAGGGAGATAAGCATGTTACCCTGTGCTTCTTCGGTGACAGCGCATCCAACCAGGGTACCTTCCACGAAGCGGTAAATATGGCGGCGGCATGGAAGCTGCCTGTAGTATTCCTGTGTGAAAACAACAGCTACGGCGTTTCTGTTAATATCCATTCCGTAACCAATACGGATACGATTGCAGTGCGTGCGCAGGCGTATAACATCCCCGGCAAAACAGTTGACGGCAATGATCCCGTTACCGTATATGAAGCAGTAAAAGAAGCGGTAGATTATGCAAGAGAGGGCAACGGCCCTTCTATCGTAGAGTGCATGACGTTCCGCCATCAGGGACATTATTGCGGTGACCCTGCAAATTATCGCCCTGCATCCTACATGGAGGAAGCGCATAAGAAGGACGCAATCCCCAATATGAGAAAGAGACTGTTGGATGGCGTGGCAACAGAGGAAGAAATTCTGGCTGTGGAAAAGGCAGTAGAGGATGAGATGGAAGCGGCTTATCAGTTTGCAAATGAATCCGCATATCCTGACCCTTCCGAAGCAACAACAGACGTATATTTCTCTGATAATGAAAGGAGCGTTGTAAGATGAGTAAAAAATTGAGCATCAGTAAAGCCATCGGCGAGGCTCTTCATGAGGAAATGGCAAGAGATGAAAATGTAATTATCATGGGCGAAGACATGGGTAAGATGGGGAATGTTTTCGGCATTACGGTTGGCTTTCAGGAGGAATTCGGTGAAAATCGCGTGTTTGATACCCCGATTTCCGAATCCGGCTTCTGCGGCATGGCAGTGGGGGCTGCAATGAGAGGGATTCGCCCTGTGGTAGAGCTGATGTATGATGACTTTATCACCGTTGCGGCAGATCCTATCATTAATCAGGCTGCAAAGATGAGATATATGACAGGCGGACAGGCAACCGTACCCATGGTATTGAGACTGCCCATGGGCGCAGGCAGAAGAAACGCAGGGCAGCATTCGCAGTGCTTTGAAAATATTTTCTGCCACACACCCGGTCTGAAGGTTGTGGCACCCTCCAGCGCGGAGGATGCAAAGGGCTTGCTGAAATCCGCGATTCGTGATGAGGATCCCGTTATCTTTATTGAACATAAGCTGCTGTATGCAAAGAAGGAGCAGATTCCCGAAGGGGAATACACCATCCCTCTGGGTGTTGCGGATGTGAAAAGAGAGGGTACAGATATTACAATCGTAACATGGAGCCGTGAGGTATACTTTGCACTGGAGGCAGCGGAAGAGCTGGCGAAGGAAGGCATCAACGCAGAGGTTCTGGATCTGCGTACACTGGTTCCTCTGGATTGGGATGCAATTGTGAAATCCGTTTCCAAGACACACAATGTAATCGTTCTGTCCGAGGAGGTAAAGCGTGGCAGCTATGCGGCTGAAATTTCCGCACAGATTGCAGAGGAGCTGTTTGATGAACTGGATGCACCCGTAGAACGTGTCTGCGGTCTGAATATCGTTTCTCCCTTCAGCCCTACATTGGAGGATGAAAACTTCCCTCATCCCGCAGATATCGTAAAGGCAGTGAAAAAGGTTCTGAATAAATAAGGAGGGAAAACCATGGCTTTTGAAGTAAAGATGCCTCAGTTGGGACTGACAATGGAAGAAGGCACAGTCACAAAATGGGTAAAACAGGAAGGCGACACTGTAAAAGCAGGTGATGTCATTCTGGAAATTACAACAGATAAACTGACAAGCGAAGTAGAAAGCGAGCATGACGGCGTATTGCTGAAGATTGTTGCGCAGGAAGGCGAGGACATTCCCGTAAAAGGTCTGCTGGCATATATCGGCGAAGCAGGCGAACAGGTTGGGGATGCACCTGCGGCAAAGGCAGAAGCGCCTGCGGCAGAAGCGGCGGCACCCGTGCCCGCAGCAGCACCTGCAGCACCTGTTGCACCTGTGGCAGGCGGCAGAATCAGAATTTCCCCTCTGGCAAAGAAAACAGCGGCAAAGCTGGGGGTAGATTATACAACGGTGGCAGGTTCCGGCCCTCTGGGCAGAATCGTGCAGAAGGATATTCTGGCGGCAGCAGAAGCTGCAAAAGCCGCACCTGCGCCCGCAGCACAGGCGGCAGCAGAAAAGGCAGCACCGAAGAAAACCGCACTGGAACTGATGGATGGCGACGAGGTTGTAAAGCTGGCAGGGATGAGAAAGGTCGTTTCCGAAAGAATGACAAAATCCGCACAGGAAATCCCTACCGTTACGCAGAATGTCCGCATTGATGTGACAGAGCTGATGGCATTCCGTAAGAAGATTAACAATGACCTTGGCGTTAAATATTCTTTGAATGATTATGTGCTGAAAGCAACGGCAAAGGCACTGAAAAATAACAAGCATATTCTGGTAAGTCTGGACGGCGACCAGATTATCAAGCGCGCCCATGTGAATATCGGTATGGCGGTTGCGCTGGAGGATGGTCTGATTGTGCCCGTTATCAAGGATGCGGATAAGATGAGTCTGGGTGAAATTTCCGAAGCAGCGAGAGATCTGGCAGAGCGTGCAAGAACAAATAAGCTGTCGATGGATGAATATAAGGGCTCTACCTTCTCCATCTCCAATCTGGGTATGTTCGGCGTAGAAACTTTTAATCCTATCATCAATCAGCCGGATGCAGGCATTCTGGGTGTCTGCGCAGTGCAGGATGAGCTGGTAATGGATGCAGAAGGCAACATCACAAAGAGACAGTTCATGCGCATTTCCTTTACATTCGACCATAGATTGATTGACGGTGCGACAGCAGCAAAATTTGAGCTGGCTATCCGGGATCTGATGGAGCATCCCATGCAGATTCTGCTGTAACATCGGAAGAAAAAGGAGACAGAAATCAAGAAAAGGAACCTGAATAGACAGGAGGAATAGACTATGGCAGTAGAGGTTAAAATGCCTCAGCTTGGGCTGACAATGGAAGAAGGCACGGTTTCCAAATGGGTAAAGCAGGAAGGCGATGCCGTAAAGGTTGGCGATGTTCTGCTGGAAATTACAACAGATAAGCTGACCAGTGAGGTGACAGCAGAAGCAGAAGGCACACTGATTAAAATCGTGGCACAGGAAGGCGAGGATATACCCGTAAAGGGGCTCCTGGCATATATCGGCGAAGCAGGCGAGCAGGTTGGAGCAGCACCCGCACAGGCAGCACCCGTACAGGCAGCCGCTCCCGCGGCAGAGAAAAAGCCTGCCGGCGAAACAAAAGTAGCAGTCATCGGCGGCGGCCCCGGCGGTTATGTTGCGGCAATCAGAGCGGCACAGCTGGGCGGCAAGGTAACGCTGATTGAAAAGAACAAATTGGGTGGCACCTGCTTGAATGTTGGCTGTATTCCCACAAAGGCAATCCTGCATGCGGCAGAGGCGCTGACAGAAGCAAAGGAAATGGCGGAATACGGCATCCATATTGAAGTGAAAAATGTAGACTGGAAACAGGTGCAGGCAAAGAAAAATGCCATTACCGCACAGCTGGTAGGCGGTGTGACCGGTCTGATGAAGGCAAATAAGATTCAGGTTGTGGAGGGAACAGCATCCTTCGCATCCAAGGATACTCTGGCTGTCCTGAAAAAGGACGGTACAAAGGAAAACATGACATTTGATAAAATCATCATCGCAGCAGGCTCCGTCCCCGCGGTGCCTCCCATTCCCGGGGTAAAGGAAAATGCAAACTGCGTAGATTCGACAGGCGCTTTGTCTTTTGAAGAAATTCCCAAAAGCCTTCTGGTCATTGGCGGTGGCGTAATCGGTATCGAACTGGCAACTGCGTACTCCAAATTCGGTACAGAGGTAACGGTGGTAGAAGCCGCACCTAAGCTGCTGCCCATGATGGATGGCGAGCTGACAGCACAGCTGCGCAAGCTGATGGAGGCAAAAGGCGTAAAGATTATGACAGACGCAAAGGTGCAGTCTGTAGAAGCGGCGGCAGTCGGCGCAAAGGTGAATGTGGAAATTGGCGGCAAGGTGCAGCCCTTTGAAGCAGAAAAGGTACTGGTTGCTGTCGGCAGAAGAACGGACACAGAAGCCTTGAATTTAGATGCGGCAGGCATTGCGAATGACAGAGGTCGTATCACAGTCAACGATAAAATGGAAACAAATGTACCCAATGTATATGCCATCGGTGACTGTCTGGGCAAGGTTATGCTGGCGCACGTTGCATCTGCACAGGGTGAAGTGGCAGCGGAAAATGCACTGGGAGAAAATGCGGTTTACAATGGTGCAACCAACCCCTCCTGTGTATATACGGACCCCGAATTTGCAGGCGTTGGTCTGACAGAAGAAAAAGCCAAGGAATTGGGCATTGCATATCAGGTAGGCAAATTCCCTCTGATGGCAAACGGTAAATCTCTGATTATGAACGGCGGCGTTGGCAGCATTAAGTTCATCATCGGGACAGAATATAAAGAGGTTCTGGGGGTACATATTCTTGGCCCCAGAGCAACAGATCTGATTGGCGAATGTGCGCTGGCCATCGGTATGGAAGCGACCGTAGAGGATATTATTGCGGCAATCCATGCACATCCTACCGTAACCGAAGCGGTGAGAGAAGCGGCTCTGGCAGCAGAGAAAAGAGCAATTCATATCCCCAATAAATAAAAATCAACAGTATAAATACAAAAGAAAAAAGATAAACAAAAGCTTGATGAACATAAGTGTTCACTTTTGAGATACACAGCGGCTGTGGAGTCGGATTTGCAGCCGCCCCTCCCCTCTAAAGAGGGAGCAGGATTTAGCAAGACAAAATCTCCTTCATAACTCTTTTTTTGCGGCTGTGCTGAGCCCATAGCCGCATCCCTTTTAAGTTGTTACTTTAGACATATAACTATAATAAAAGAAGATGCCTCGGCTGATTTCGTATCGGTCGGGGCATTTTCTTTTGCAAAATTTGGGGATACCCAAATAAAAAAGCCGCCCTGAAAGGTGCGCCCAAATAAGAAACCTTGAATCCTAAAATGCTGAAAGCGACGGCTACTGTGTCAGTTCCCCTTGACAGCCTAAGTCAAAGGATGCCTGCGGGAAACTTCCTTGTATCCGCAGTCTTTCAGCTATTTCATTTTCTTCATGTTTTCTTATTGGGACACACCGAAAGGCGGCAAATGTATGTCTTTATTCACTTTGCAGCAGAAGATTGAGGAAATCATTCTTCTCCAGTCCATGGAAATACTGTGCGATATCGAAATCGGCAAGGCGGCTTTCCAGAGCCTGCCGCTCCAGCTTCGTGCCAATCAAAGCCTTGGCAAGGTCGGCAGAGTCCTTTACGCCGAAGAAATCGCCGAAGAACTGCAAATCGGTAATGCTGCCGTCCTCCGTATTCATGTGTACCTCGATTTTTCCGCAGCCCTCAAAGCGGCGGCTCTTTTCTACGCTGTAGGAGGGAGAAAAGCCGTAATTCCATTCCCACTTATCATAGCGTTCCTTTTTGATTTTTTCGATTTCAGCCAGCTCCTCTGCGGAGAATACATAGGGCTGAACATTTTCTTCTTTCAAAATGTATTTTAAGAGAAGAGCCTTGAATTGTGCCAGCGTAAAGCCCTCAGGCAGATAAGGCGCAATATTTGTCACTCTTGCTTTTACGGATTTTGCAGCCTTTGACTGGAATTTATCTGCGGAAACATTCAGCACATCCGCAACAACGGAAAGGTCTGAATGAAACATCAGCGTGCCGTGGTGCATGATGCGGCCCTGCTTCAGATACTGGGAATTGCCGGAGAATTTTTTCCCTTCAATGCTGATATCGTTTCTGCCATTGACCTCAGCAGGCACATTGAGAGAACGCAGCAGCTCTGCAATCGGCTGACAGAACAGACGAATATCCAGATCGGTTGCATCCTTTGCATTGAGGATAAATGTGAAGTTCAGATTCCCCAAATCATGATATACGGCACCGCCGCCGGAAAGTCGACGGACAACGGAGATATGCTTTGCATCGGCAACCTTTTGATTGACCTCTGCAAAGGCGTTCTGATTTTTACCGATGACAACGGTGTTATCGTTCTGCCAAAGCATGAAGTATTCCTGACTTCTGTCCATTCGGTCGAAAACATATTGCTCCAGAGCCAGATTAAAAGCAGGATTTGTGCTGGGGGATTCGATATAGACCATAATAGTACCTCCTTTGTATTTGTATTCAAAAATAATATTGTGAATACATTCTAACATATAAAAAGACAAAAAGGAATAGTGTTTTACAGATTTTGTCAGATTTGCTACAGAATTTTCGGGCGGCACTGCTTTCGCCCATTTTTCAGAAGCGCCAGTATATGGTGATGGGAACCTCCCTTGTCCCTGCAATCCGTCTGCCGACAGAAATAGAATCAATCAGAATTTCGACCATTTCCCTTGTCAGGTGCGTCGGGTTGATGTATTTTTCAATGATGGCGCGGCGGTTATCCCCTGCGGCAATGCGTGCGTCAAGGTCGATGATTTTCCGCTCTGCGTCCGCAATCAGCCGCTCCTGCTGCTGTAGTTCCGCTGAAAAATGCTTCGATAAATCGAGATATTCCGCTTCGGAGAGAACACCGCGCACCTTATCCGGATACAGCTCCTGCACTGCCTTATGAGCTTCCTCAATTTTTTTCTCATGGGCGTGGATGCTTTTCTGTAAAGAAGCCCTCTGCTCCTTTAAATGACTGCAAAAATCAAGCTGCCGTTCCAGCTCCTCCCGATTTAGATAGGCATCGGAAATCGTATGTAATTCCTGCAAAACCATCCGCTCCAGCCGCTCCACAGAAATAAACGCCCCCCTGCAGCTCTCCTTGGAAATGTGATGATTGGGGCATTGCAGATAATAGTTCCCCTTGGTTTTCGAGGAACGCAGCGTGTAGCCGCACTCCGCACAGCGCGCTTTACGCGCAAACAGCCCGATTGTTCCGGATGGAAAGGGCTTTGCCCTTTCGGCAAGCATTTTCTGTACGCGCTCCCATAATTCCTGTTCGATAATCGGCTCGTGCGTCCCCTCTGTCCGTATCCATTCTTCCTTGGGGCGCGGCTTGTTTTGCTTGGTTTTGTAGGAAACACTGCCGTATTTTCCCTGCACCATGTTGCCGATGTAGATTTCATTTGTCAGCATATTGGAGATAGCGAAATATTTCCAGAGCGTACTGCCCTTGCCCTTCGGCTGTCGATAGCGAATCCCCTGTAAGCGTTTATATTCCGTTGGATTTGGAATCCCTCTTTCGTTGAGCATACGCGCGATGGCGGTTTTGCCGTAGCCCTGCGAGAAAAGCGTGAAAACCTCACGCACCACCGCCGCCGCCTCCTCGTCAATCAGCAGATGTCCCCTTCGGTCGGGATTCTTTCTGTAGCCATAGAGCGCAAAGGAGCCGATGTGAAAGCCGTTTTTTCTGCGGTGCGTCAGCACACTGCGGATATTTTTGGATAGCTCCGCCAGATAATGCTCATCCATAATGCCGTTGATTTGCCGCAGAAGCAGATTATCCTCGTTTGCGGAATCGGCATTGTCCACCAAACTCAGAAAGCGGATGCCCCATTGCGGAAATAGGCGGTTGATGTATCGTTCCACCACCTCTAATTCCCTGCTGAAACGGGATTGTGTTTTGCAGAGGATGATGTCAAACCTTTTCTCCTCGGCGGCGTGCAGCATGCGCTTGAAGGCAGGGCGGCTGCGGTCTGCGCCGCTGTAGTCATCATCAATGTAGATTTCGTAGATTTCCCAGCCGTGGGAATGGGCATATTCCGTCAGCAGGGCGCGTTGGTTTTGTATGCTGTTGCTGTCGTTTTCGGCGGAGCCCTTGCCCTTGTCCTCCTCCGATAGGCGGCAGTAAATGGCGGCTCTTTCCCTTTTCATGCTATGCGTTTTCCCTCGCGAGGATGGTGCTTGCCTTTTCTGCCTGATTGATGAGAACTGCCCAGATTCGTGTAACCTCTGCCTGCGTGGTGCGGTCTGTTCCGTTTTTGAAAATACTGCGGCAAGGTGCTTTTTCCATAAAAATCCCCCCTTTTTTAAGTGTATTCCGGCAAAGGGGCGAATATTTCCGCCTCAGCCGCTTTTCCCATTTGGGCGCACCCTTGGTTTTGTCTATTTTCTCCAAAAAGAAAAATTTACCTTATTTTTCCTTGCGGAGAAAAAGCAGATATGATACCATGTGATTATAATCACAAGTGAAATTTTTGCGGATGATATGGGGGCTTTGCCGTAGTCCGCAAAAGCGCATGAAGGAGGGGTAATATGAATTGGAAGAAATGGATAAGCATTGCGGCGGCAGTGTGCCTTGCGGTAACGGCGGTGCCGATGCGTGCCGTGGCGCAGGAGGAGCTCGTGCAGGAAAAAATGCTTGAGGAAATCAAGGAGGAAATCAAGGAGGAACCGAAAGAAGAAAAAGAGGAACTGAAAGAGGAAAAAGAAGAAAAAGAGAAATTGCAGGAGCAGTCTGACGAGAAAACCGAGCCGCAGGAGGAAAGCAAGAAAGAGCTGCCGAAAGGAATTTCTCTGCTGATGGAAGAAGAAAACAGCACAGCGGTATCCGAAAATGAAGCTGCGGATTTTGAAGGGGAAGGCACAGTGGCAAACCCTTATAAGATTCAGAATGTGGAGGATTTGAAGAAGCTGGCGAAAAAGGTAAACAGCGGCACAACATACGAAAGAACATATTTCAAGCTGACCGCAAACATTGACTTGAACAACGAACCAAATTGGACACCCATCGGAAAGAGTGGACTCCCTTTTCAAGGAACATTTGATGGCTATGGGTATCAGATTACCAATCTTAAAATATCCAACGGCGGACAGTATGCCGGCTTATTCGGCTATACGAAAGGTGCTGTCATCAAAAACTGCAATGTCACAGGGGAAATCAATGGATATAACTATACAGGCGGCATTGTTGGGTCTGCAAATGTAAATACGAAGATTCGGAATTGCTCCTTCCAAGGCAATGTGGAGGGAAATGGTGAGAAAAGAGGCGGCATTGTCGGGCATACATCAATAGGCTGTGATGTCAGCGGCTGCTTTGTAACAGGGACAGTGACAGGTGAGAAGTTTGTAGGCGGCATTGCCGGATGGGGCGCTGGTACAATCAAAAACTGCTATGCGCTGGCAAATGTAACTGCAACAGGAGTCAGTGCAGGCGGCATTGCCGGATATTATTGTAGTAATTTTACCATAGAAAACTGCTATTACAGCGGCAATGTATCCGCAAAATGGGCAGGCGGCATTGCAGGATATGTCTCCGAGTCTATCTCCGGGTCTACAGAAATCAAAAATTGCGTTTCTCTGGCAGAAAGCGTGACAGGCAGTAATGCAAACCGCATTGCAGGGTATAATGATAATGCAACATTAACAAATAACTACGCTTGGAGCGGCACAACGGTAAGCGGTTCTGCTGCTTCTGATGGCGCAGACCTCACCTATACAAACGGAACACTTTCTCCGCAGTTCTCTGAAATTTTTGGCAGTGATAATTCCGCATGGAAATTCACAAAAGACGGCTTGCCGATATTGAACGACGTAGGTGGCACGCAGTTTTCGGAACTGCCGAAATGCATGACAGGCGTTGGTTTTGATGGCTTTGGTATAAAAACAAACCCTTATCTCATTGAAGATGCAAAGGATTTGAAGCTGCTGGCGGAAAAGGTAAACAGCGGCGAAACCTACGAAGGCAAATACTTCAAGCAGACCGCAAACATTGACTTGGAGAACGAACCAAATTGGACCCCCATCGGAACAATGCTGGTCGAAGAAGGAAGACCTTTTCAAGGAACATTTGATGGCGATGAGCATCAGATTACCAATCTTAAAATATCCAACGGCGGACAGTATGCCGGCTTATTCGGTTATACGGAAGGTGCTGTCATCAAAAGCTGCAATGTCACAGGGGAAGTCAATGGATATAACCATACAGGCGGCATTGTGGGATATGCAAACAATAATACGTATATTTTGAATTGCTCCTTCCAAGGCAATGTGGAGGGAAATGGTGAGGAAAGAGGCGGCATTGTCGGGCATACATCAATAGGCTGTGATGTCAGCGGCTGCTATGTAACAGGGACAGTGACAGGTGATAGGGAGGTAGGCGGTATCGCCGGATCGGGCGTTGGCACAATCAAAAACTGCTACGCCTTGGCAAATGTAACAGCAACTGCAACAGCAACTGCAACAGGAGTCAATGCAGGCGGCATTGCCGGAAAGGCTTACGGTGTCACCATAGAAAATTGCTATTACAGCGGGGAGGTATCCGCAAAAGATTATGCAGGCGGCATTGCAGGATATGTCTCCAGGGCTAAAACAATCAGAAACTGCGTTTCTCTGGCAGAGAGCGTGACAGGCGGCAACCTTGTAAACCGTATTGTAGGGTATGTGGGTTCTAATGCGAATGTAACCTTAACCAACAACCACAGCTACAACAGAACCAAGCTTGTGAGTATCGATAAAACAACCTATCCGACAGGTGGTGCAGGGAACGACGTAATTGGTGCGGATGTTTATATTTCCAATGGCAGAGTTATGACAGATGTGCAGAAGGGCGAAGTATTTGCTTGGACGGGCTTTGATAAAGATATTTGGGATATTCCCACAAAAGCAGGTAAGCTGCCTTCTTTGCAAAAGGGTACTTATCCCGACCTGCCCGACCTGCCGAGCAAAGACCTTACCATCGACAAAACACCACAGCATTTTACAACAAAAAATATCGGCAACGGCTTTGTGGTAAAGGTGACTTCTGAGGGAACGCTTAACGAAAGTATTGAATTTACAAAGGAATATCGTCTGCATGATACAACAGGCGAATGGATGAGTGCCGTTCCCAATACCGCAGGAACATACGATGTGAAAATCACCCGTGCGGCAGATGGCGATATCAACCCCTTTGCCTGCGAGATTCCCGAAGGGCTTGTGCTGACGAAAAAGCGCAGCAGCAGTAGCGGCGCAGCAACCCGGACCTATACCGCGCAGTTCGATACAAACGGCGGCAGTGCGGTCGATAAGGTAAAAACGGATAAAAACGGCAAAATCGAAAGACCTGCCGACCCGACAAAAGAGGGCTACATTTTCGTCGGCTGGTATAGCGACAGCAAGCTGACCAAGCCCTTTGATTTCAGCGCAGAGCTGACCGCGAATAGCACGCTTTACGCAAAATGGAAAGAAAATAACGAAATTATCCTCACGATTGGCAGTCGGAAGATTTCTGTTTTCGGCAGAGAAATCCAAAATGACGTTGCCCCGAAAATCGTGAACGATAGAACCATGCTCCCGATTCGTATTGTGGCGGAAAGCCTTGGCGGAACCGTAACATGGAACGGCGAGCTGCAGCGCGTCACCATTCAGAAGGGCGCAGATGTCATTCTCATTACCATTGGCGCAGATACGGCGTATGTCAATGGCACGGCTGTGAAGCTGGATGCCGCGGCATTCGTGGAAAACGGCAGAACCTATCTGCCCCTGCGGTTCGTTTCCGAAACCCTTGGCGCACAGGTGGCATGGAATGAAGCCGAAAAAAAAGTAACCATTACAAAATAAAATTTTGACAGATACCCTCTTTGTCAAACGGCAGGGAGGGTACTTTGCTTTTCCAAAAAGCGTATTTCGGCGCGTTTGCCCTTGCGGCGGAGTGAAATAGATGATAAAATGTGATTGCAATCACAGGTAAAACGGAAAGAGGGGGACGATTTTGTCACCAAGAGGAAAACAGCAGAATGGCTTGCTTACGCAACAGAAAATGCTGCGTGCGGCAGTAGCACTGTTTCTGGAAAGCGGCTACGAAAAAACCACAACGGCAAAAATTGCAAAGGCGGCAGGCATGACACAAAGCTCTTTCTTTCGGGCATTTGCGAGCAAGGAGGCACTGCTGCTGGAGCTGGTGCGGCGGATGTTCGGGGGACAGTTTGCCTTGGCGGAGCAGCATAGCGGCATAGAGGACCCGGTGCTTCTCTATGCGGTGGAAACATCGTTGCAGCTGCATATTGCGGAGCTGACAGAACTGCTGCGCGAGCTGTATGTGGTGGGGTATTCCCTGCCGACCACCTCGGCGTATATCTATCAGAGCATGGCAGGGCGGCTGCAGTCCATTTTCGGGAAATATATGCCCGATTTGGAATTGAAGGATTTCTACGAAATGGAAATTGCATCGGCAAGCATCATGCGGGGCTTCATGGCAATGCCGTGTGATGTTTATTTCACCATGGAAGCGAAAATTTCTCGCTTCCTGGAATGTTCGCTCAAGCTGTACGATGTGCCGCAGGAGCAGAGAAAGGGCGTAATTGCGGCGGTGCTGCAAATGGATTTGCGGCGCATGGCAGAGGAAATTATTCAGAAAACAGTGGCACAGGCGGAGGAAGGCTTTGCGGCACTGCCTGCCCTCAAAAAATAAGAGGAAATGCAAAAGAGGTCTGTACCCTTTGGTACAGACCTCTTTTCGCTTATCGGGATTACATATCCTCCAAGCGTCCGTGCTTTTCATATCTGGAAACACGGCTGATTTTATTTTCATCATCCACGAAAACAACCTTCGGCGGATTCACAGCCGCCTCCTCAGGTGTCATCTGGCAATAGCACATCAGAATGATTTTATCACCCTTCTGCACACAGCGCGCCGCCGCACCGTTCAGGCAAATCATGCCACTGCCTGCTTCGCCTGCGATGGTGTAGGTTTCAAAGCGTTCTCCGTTGTTGATATCCACAATCTGCACCTTTTCGTATTCCAGAATCCCTGCTGCGGCAAGCAAATCGGAATCAACAGTGATGCTGCCGACATAGTCCAGTTCTGCCTGTACAACGGTTGCTCTGTGAATTTTTCCCTTTAACATATTCAAATACATATCGTTTTCTCCTTAGCCTTCGTAAATAAAGTTATCAATCAATCTGGTTTTGCCGATATAAACCGCCATAGCAACCAATACGGGCGGCTGCATTTTGCTGACAGGCTCAACGGAAACGGCATCCACTGCTTTTACATAATCAATGCGTGCCAGAGGCTCTTTTTCAATCAATTCCTTCATAGCTGTTGTGATGGCATCTGCGGATGCTTCGCCATCTGCTGCCAGCTTCTGCCCCAGCTTCACTGCCTGACTCAGCACCAGAGCGGCCTTGCGTTCTTCTGCATTCAGGTATGTATTTCTGGAGCTTTTTGCCAGACCGTCTGCTTCACGCACAATAGGGCAGCCGATGATTTCAATATCAAAATTCAAATCACGCACCATGCGGCGGATAACGGAAAGCTGCTGTGCATCCTTCTGCCCGAAATAAGCACGGTCGGGTGCTACGATGTGGAACAGCTTGGAAACAACGGTGCAAACGCCACGGAAGTGAATGGGTCTGCTCTTGCCGCAAAGCTCGCCTGTCAGTCCGCTCATATCCACAAAGGTACACGCATCCTCTGCGTACATTTCGGAGGGTTCGGGGTTAAAAAGAAGCGCAGCGCCTGCGTTTTCGCAAAGTGCGGCATCGCGTTCCAAATCTCTGGGGTAGCTTGCCAGATCCTCTGTAGGCCCGAACTGTGTGGGGTTTACAAAATCACTTACAACAACTCTGTCATTTTCTTTTACTGCTCTGTCAATCAGGCTTTTATGCCCCTCATGCAGAAAGCCCATTGTGGGAACCAATCCAACGGAAAGCCCCTCTGCTCTCCATGCCTTCACTGCTGCTCTGACTTCTGCGATTGTTTTTACGATTTTCATGGTTTGCCTCCGTATTAGTACAATTTATTGATAATGTCATCTGCGATTTTAAAGGTATGCTCTGCGGCAGGGAAGGTGCCTTCCTTAACCTCTTTGATGTATTCCGTAAAGCCCTGCTTCATCACTTCGCCTGCGTTTGCAAAATGCTTTACGAACTTAGGCTTAAAATCGGAGAAAAGCGCAAGCATATCCTGATAAACCAAAACCTGCCCATCGCAGTCCGCACCTGCGCCAATGCCGATGGTAGGGATGGAAACGCTTTCTGTAATCAGCTTTGCCAGCTTTGCGGGGATACATTCCAGAACGATGGCGAAAGCGCCTGCTGCCTCAACTGCCTTTGCTTCTTCAATCAATCTGCGTGCATCTGCCTCGCTCTTACCCTGCACCTTAAAGCCGCCGAAGGCATTGACAGACTGAGGGGTCAGCCCGATGTGTGCCACAACGGGGATAGATGCCTCTGTGATTGCTTTAATCTGGGGACAAACAGACGCGCCGCCCTCCAGCTTGACAGCCTGACATCTGCCCTCCTTCATCAGTCTGCCTGCATTCACAACGGCATCATAAACGGAGGTCTGGTAGCTCATAAAGGGCATATCGCCGACAACAAGTGCATTTTTTGCACCTCTGGTAACAGCGGCGGTGTGGTGAATCATATCCTCCATGGTAACGGAGATGGTATCCTCATAGCCGAGCATAACCATGCCCAAAGAGTCGCCAACCAAAATGGTATTTACGCCACATTCATCCACCAGCTTTGCTGTGGAATAATCATAAGCGGTCAGCATAGTGATTTTGTCTCCGTCCAATTTTTGCTGCTGCAGGGTAGCTACTGTGTTTTTCATTGTTCCAACTCCTTTTCCAAATGCTTGTAATCCTTCTGCGGGTGCTTTTGCTGAGCAATTCTGATAAGCTGTTTGGAAAGGGCGGTGTAGGCTGTCAGAATATCCTGACCTACAGTGCTTTCCGCTGCAAATTTCCGTATCTCCTGCAAATGCTTCGATACGGTTTGGGCATCTCCACGCTCGATGGGACCTGTAAGTGCATTTACCGCACCCTTTTCTGCCACGCTCTGCGCATTTCCCAGAAGAAGGGGAGATAAAGCCTCTGCTGCTGCCGCTTCGGAAAAGCCGCATTTGACAAGCAGGGCGGTGCCCATATCTGCCAGTGCGACAATCTGGTTGCTGACCATAACTGCGGCTGCATGGTAGAGGGCTTTGCTGTCGGGCGAAATGGCAACTACGGTGTTTCCCATTTCGCTGAACAGTGCTTTTAGCTCCGCAAGATGTGCGTCACTTCCTTCGATGGTAAAGCACGCCTTCCCCAAATCCAGATAGGAGGTAGCTTTGCTGCTGATTGCATACAGGGGATGAATTGAATACCGATAGGCTCCTCTGTTTTCTGCATCAAAAAAAACGGTCGATGGAATCGAACCGCTGCAATGACATATATTTTTATTTTTGATAGGCAGATTACGCATGTCATCCCATATCTCACCGATTGTGCCATCCGGCACAGTGAGAAAAAGGGTATCACTGTCTTTCGTAATTTCTTCTATACTTGTATAGTATCTGCTCTGTGTAAATTCTGCGGCCTCCTTCGCGGAGGCGGGTGTGCGGCTGTAATAACCGCTGATTTCGATGCCGTGCATCGCAAGATATTTACCCAGTGTGAAGCCGACCTTTCCGGCTCCGATAAAACCTGCTCTCATACCTATCACCTTCCTTCACAAAGAAGTGATAAGACAAGATACATCTGCTGCCATTTGTGCCGTTCCGAGGATACAGCCATCCGGCGAATCAAAAAAATAAAATATATAAAATTTGCAGTATAGCTTCTTTCAGAATGCCATCTGTCAGTTAATATAGCACATTTATCCCGATTTGTATAGAGGAAATTGTGAAAGAGTATCAAAAGCCTTTAAAGCGAAAGGGATTGGCTTTGTTTCCGAAGGGAAAAGGAAAAACGGCTCGTATTCGGGAAAGAAACAGAAGGGGAGAGACAGCTTTGTTTCTGAATGGAAAAGAAGAAAAAGGTTGTGCTTATGCAAACGCACCCTCTGCTGCCATATCCTCATACAAATCGGTAATGGGGTCTCCCTTGGATTGCAGATACGCAGCAGTGAAGGGAACACCCGCGGCGGAGGAGGGGTATACACCTAAGCCATGGTTCACATAATAGGGATCTAAGCCGGCGGCAAGAATTTCGTCCTTCGTTAGCCCCTGTGTCAGCTGATGCACGATGGTGCCCATCATCTCCAAATGGGCGAATTCGTTAGGGTGTTATATCTATCATTGATTAGTGATTAGTTTTCGGGTGATATTTTGGGGAAGAGGATGATTTCAAAATTGTCTGCGGGCACATTCTTTTTCCCTTTTATTTTTTTATGATATTCAACGTGATCCAGCACCTCTTTTAAAAGCTTATTCTTTTCTGCAGGGGTAAGCGTTTCATAGGTATCCAGAATATTTTTAATTTTAGGAATCATGGAAACCTGATTTTTTCTTGCTGCTTTCAGCTTGGAAAGCTCTGCCTGCGTTTCTTCGATTGCGGATCTGATTTCTGCCATTTTTTCAGACAGAGTTTTATTTCTGGCGGTGAACACTTCGGGGGTATAAATTCCCGTTTCCAGAAATTCAAAAATCTTTTCAAACTGGGATTGCAGACCTTGCAGCTCCTGCTCCATATCGGCAATGGCGTGTTCCAGTGCCATGATTTTTGTGGAGAATACATCCGCGGAGGATTCCTCTTCCCATGTCGGTTCATGCTGCTTCATCCACAAGGAGAGGGCTTCCAGAATTTTTCCTTCCACCATATAAAGGGGGGAAGAAATCTGCGGACAGAAATGAGTGGTGCAGATAAGGGATGCAGGTTGTCCTGTTTTGAGATAAGGGCGGCGCTGCATGGCATTTCCGCAATAGGAGCAATGGACAAGACCTGCCAAAGGATTTTGCGTGATTCCATTTACACCTGTTGGTCTATAATGCTGCTTCATTTTCGCTTGTGCAAGATTCCAGAGTTCTTCTGAGATGATGGGTTCATGCAGACCATCAACGAGCAAATAATTTTCTGCCAGAGGACGCGTTTTTTTGATTTTTCCATTTTCCGTATGTTTTTTTTCGGGGCGGCGATTCCAATGGACTTTCCCGATATATACAGGATTTTGCAGCATACGGGTGACGGATGCGGTTGCCCATGTGCCGCCTTTACGATTGCGGATGCCCATCTGATCCAGACGCTTAGCAATGGTGGCGCGGCCAATATCGGCAAAGGTGCCATCCGGCTGCGGGTCTCCATAGGCATACAATTCATAAGCCAGCTTTACTGCTGCGGCTTCAGCGCCTTCTACTTCCAGAGTGAAGCCTTTTTCCTGTGGCAGCTTTACCCGACGATAGCCGAAGGGGGCAATAGAGCCTGCAAACTTTCCCTCTTTTACGGATGCCTCACGCCCACGCTGCATGCGACGGAGGATAGTTTTATATTCCCGACGGGACATAAACTGGGAAAATTCAAAATATTCTTCATCAAATTCATCATTTGGATCATAAGACTTCATGGGCGTGATAATCTTTGTGGAGCTATACTTAAAGGCATTTAAAATAATGCCCTGATCCAGAGTGTTGCCACGACCGAGACGCTCCACCTCCATAACAAGAACGCCCTGCCAGATGCCGGCTTCCACATCCTGAAGGAGCTGCTGCATGACGGGGCGGCCTGCGATGGTTTCTCCGGAGAGGATTTCCTTATAGATTTTGGTGATTGGTAATTTTAATTTTTTTGCCAAGGCAAGCAGCGTTTTTTCGTGGCGGGCAAGGGTTTCGCCTTCGCCTGCCAATTCTGCCTCTGCATCTGCTCTTGATTTTCTCAAATAAATGCAATACGGCATAGGTTTACTCCTTTCTCATGATTTTCCCCTTGCCTGCATGATAGCACAGAATGGCAGAGGAGAAAAGCGAACAAGGGGAATTTGCAATAAAAAAAAGCACCCGAAGGGAGTGCTGGGAAGGTATTTTTTGCAGTTACCTTAAAAAGAGGAAGTAGAAAGCGGCAATGCATCCGACAATGGAACACAAAAGAAAAACAGGTTCATAAAAATCATTTGATTCGGTTTGATATTCTTCTGCCGGTTCTCCTGCGGCAGTATCTTCCTCCAGAAGGCTATTAAATTTTTCTTCTATTTCATCGGTTTGGGTATCAGTTTGGGTATCGGTTACGATTGGTTCAGCCGATTCGGCAGGAGCTGCTTCTGCTTCATAGGGGCAGATGCCGTTTGGATGCAGATGTGCCTCATACCCATGATGATAATGATAGGAGCCAAGGCCGCTGACGTTATTATAATCATGATGACCGCCATATTCATCTGTGCGGCCGCCATGGGCAAAGGCAAGCGTGCTGAATGAGAGGGACAAGGCAAGGAACAAAAATAATATACGTTTCATCAGTAATTCTCCTCAATATATTCCTGTACATATTCGTCAAATTCTTCCTCTGATAGTACATTACTGGGATCTATTCGTTCATCGTCTCTCCCAAGATTATAGCCTTCTTCGTAGCCCTCATTATACCCTTCTGCATAGCCTTTATCGTAACCTGCTTCATAATCATGTTCATAGTCATCTTCATAATATTCATCGGATGCACAGCCGAAAAGCAGGAACGGCAGGCACAGCAACAAACAAGTGTATTTTTTCATTTTTATCTCCCCCTATTTCTTCATGAAACGAAACAATATCTTCACGAATCATAACACAGGGAGGCGGAAAGGGGAAGGGGGAATCGCAAAAAGTGGCAAAAATTTTTTGCGTGTTCCCCTTTACAAATGTTTCGGAAAGTTATAACATAGTTTTAACGAACGGATGTTCCTATTTTTGTACGGAAAAGAGAACAGAGGGGATGGGATGTTATGGATTATAGAGAGGAAATAAAAAAACTCATTGATAAGACTCAGAATCAGGAAAAGCTAAAAATTATTTATAGAATCGTAAAAAGATATTTAGGACTAGAGTAAAACACTAGTCCTTTTTTTCTGCCAATTTTAAAGTAATATTTTCAAGTAATTTCCATTCATCTGTAGATAGTTCTGCCAGTGCTTCGATAAGCCGTCTTTTGTATGAAGGTTCTTCTTCATTTAGCATATCTACCATAAAATCTGCAATGGTTTCACTTCTAGTTTTTCTGATGAACATTTCTCCTTCTCCAGTTCGGAGCCATTTTTCATTTGCATTAAATTTTTCGCAGATATCTTCAATCAGTCTATCACTTGGAACATATCCAGAAATTATGATTTTTGAGATATAAGGTTGAGATACAGAGAGCTTTTCAGCAAATTTTGTTTTTGTAATACCTAATTGTTTAATTAAATTTTCTATTCTTTCGCCAAATGCGTCCATTAAATCACCTCCTTTAAAGTCATATTATCATGGGTTGTTATAAAAATCAATAAAAAATATAAATGAGTTATAAAAATGTTGACAAGATAAACTAGTTATGTTATGTTATAAATAAGTTATGGATGGCGGAAAGAGAGGTGAAAATATGAACCAACAGGAAAAGCAGATTATCAAAAACATTGTAGCAGTATTTCCGATGTTAGATGAAAGCAATAAAAAATATTTGCTTGGTTTAAGTGAGGGTATGGTTTTGGTTCGGAAACAGGAAAATGCAAGCTAAAAAGGCAAAGCCGCCAAGCGGCGGCTTTACAGGGTGAAGTATATCACCAGATAGGACAGGATTCTGCTGAGGCAGACAAGAGCGAGCGTAGAGATTAAATAGCCATAGCCGCTAAGCATGCCTGCCTGCAGGAGAACCCGTTCCCGTTTTCCGGGCGTGCAATAGGCAAGGAGACGGAAAACGGAAAACAACGCCCAAACGCCCATGACTGCGACTGCGAGGGCAAAGAGCACCGGACTGATATACAGAGAGACCGCAACAACAACAACCCAAACGAGCTGATAAAGAAAGCAGGCTGAGTTTTTGGTGCAGAGATAGGTCAGCTGATTATCATAATCCGGGGATGGGCGATTCAGACTTGCCCGAAGATGACTGCTTATGAAGGTAGTCAGAACAAAGCCGAGCAGGTTGATAGCAAGAAGTTTCCAAATCAAGAAGAACACCCCCTTTCTATTCGCAAAATGTGACAATTTTATTATAGAGGGGTGGGCTTATTTTGGCAAGGCAGTGGCTTAAAAAGGCAAAGCCGCCAAGCGGCGGGGAAGGGAGGTGGTGCGGATGGAGAAAAAGCAGACCACCATCCGCCTGACGATACGCGCGCCAGAAGATGGACGAGGAAGGGAAGGCAGTGGTTTAAAAAGGAGGTGTGAAGATGAGAAGAATTGTTGAGGTATACGAAGCGCACAGCGCAGAGGAGGCAAACCGGAAATTGCAACAGGGGTGGCGATTACATTCCGTATTCGGCACCCCTGAGAAAAGACTTTACATTCTTACGCTTATGGCAGAAGTGGAAGAATTAGTATAAGTCTAAGTAAGAAGGTTTACCAAGGATGTAATTTGCTATGATGCCTTCTCTATCGGTGTAGGTGCTCACGTTAATCAGCTTCCAGCCTTCCTTTAAAAGGCGGTTAGCCTGAAAAAGATCTTGAACGAGTGTGAGTTCTACAATATCAAAATTATTCATGCTGTTTCACCTCCTTCCTTTGCTCCATTATAGGAAATATTTGGGGCGAAGGCAAGGAGGGAAGGGGAGGAGGTGGTGCGGATGGCGGCGGCCGGAGATTTTGCATTACGGTTAATAGCATCAATACTGGGCGTGCTGCTTGGCGACTACATTTGGTCGCTCTGGGAAAGGAGGAAAAGGAAATGACACAAAGGCAACAGGAAATCTTTTTGCTTGCAGGAATGTATGCAGAAGGGCTGCGCTGGCTGGCGAGAGACGAATACTTTGGCAAATACGCAAACGCTTTGTGCGGCTACAGAGAAAAGCCGCACAAGGAGGGCGATGCACATAACGGGGAAAGGGTAATCTACTGGGCAGAGCCGCGGAGCTTGGACAGCTTCGTAACTAATTTTGACGGATTGGCAGATCATCTTTTTTCCGAAATCAAAGGGACAGATGCAGAGCCGACGAGCATCGGCGAATTATTAGCTGAGAAAATTCTGGAGGAGCTGGGCGGCATTGATGCCGGAGGAAAGCAGATTCAAAATTTTTTCCAGCGGCAGGGTTTTCTTTAATTTACCCCAAAGGGTATCATCCTCCAGCAAAGAGAGAAATTGATAGCCGGCAGGGGTGATGCCATTGATTTTAAAAACGGCAGGAGCTACATGGGGATGTTCCGGGTTTGCCCTGGTGAGCATTCCGGACTGAACCAGACAGGAGACGGCTTGAAAAACATCTATAGACGAAAAGGATTCGGAGAGGTCACCGGCAATACGCCTTGCGTTGATGCCGAACATTTTTCCGTTACGTTTCGGAACGAGGTTTTTATCAAGGTACTGCATTACAGATTTTATACAGGATTCATTTAGCATTGGGATTCCCCTTTCATATTTTTGAGGTTGTGGTGATTTCATTATAGAGGGGTGGGCTTATTTTGGCAAGGCAGTGGCTTAAAAAGGGAGAGCCGCCAAGCGGCGGGGAAGGGAGGTGGTACGGATGTACAGGAAGGAACTACTTGAGATGTATCTGGAGAAGGAGAGACAGGCTGTATTTGAATACAGTGCCGATTATCGGCACAAGACGGCGAAAAAGGGCTTTGAGCAGGCGCACGAGGAGGCGATGCTGCGGGTGAGCCTGCTGGAGGAAATGCTGAGCGAGGTTTAAACAAAGCGGATATAGAGAAGCAGGGCGAGGAAAAAACGACGAATACCCCCTTAATACATACATTTTCAATGGTTTCGCCCTGTTTCTTTATATATACAGAAAAACGGACAAAGAGCGGCGCATAGATTGAAGAAGGAGGTGGAGCGAATGGCACTGGCGATGGAATACACCAGCGGAAATGCAAAAATCAAAATTATGGATGACTTCTGCAGTGCGCCGGATCAGAAGGAGAGAGACGCAAGGATACTGAAACGGGTGGACGCGATTGTTCTGGCTGCCATTCGGGCGAATCCGGAAAAATACTATGCGCTGATGAAGCAGAAGGAAGAAGCTGAGGAGCAGCTGACGGCAACAAAGAGAAGGAAGCCGGATAGGGATTAAGGAGGGGGTGAGATAAGGATGTACAGCGATCAGGCATTTTTACTTTTAAGCGCCGCAGCGGCTTTGCTTGAGATGGCGGCGGTATGCTGGGTATGGGAAAGGAAGATGAAGCAGGCGGAGCAGCGGGAGCGGGAGGCGGAGCAGCGCCGGAAGGCACGTTCCCATGACGACTACTGCACGCAGGAGGCGGCGCGGCTTTACAGAGAAAGAGGGACGAGGCAATGAACAAAGTGATTTTAATGGGGCGGCTGACAAGGGAGCCTGAGGTGAGATACAGCCAAGGCAGGGAGCCTGTGGCAGTGGCGAGGTATACGCTGGCGGTCAACCGCAGATTCAAGCGAAAGGACGAGCCTGAGGCGGACTTCATTCCCTGCGTGGCACTCGGCAAGAGCGGCGAATTTGCGGAGAAACATTTCCGGAAGGGGCAGCTGGTGGGCGTGATTGGGCGCTTACAGGTGCGCAGCTGGGAGGACAAGGAAGGCAAAAAGCACTGGACCACGGAGGTTATCATTGAGGAGCAGCACTTTGCTGAAAGCAAGAAGGACAGCGGAGAAGGCAAGGCGGCCAAGGAGAGCGGACAGGCCCCGGCGGACGGGTTCTATCCCATAGACGAAAGTGTAGAAGATGACGATTTGCCATTTTAAAAACAAGGAGGGAAAAGAAACATGGAACATATCATGGAAAGCATTGGCTTTATGCTGAGCAAGGATTTCAAAAAGAGAATGAAGGCGGAATACTGGCAGCTGGCACTCAGATGTGAAAAGCTGGAGGAAATGTGCAGAAAATACGAGGCAGGGGAGCTGAGCTTTACGCCGAATTGCAGCCTTACGCTGCTGCGCGCACAGCTGGAGGCAATGAAGGCATACAAGGGATGCCTGGAGGAGAGAGCAGAGGTGGAAGGGATTGATTTATCAGATGAAGAGGATACTTCCACTTGGAGCGTTACATTCAGAGAGAATACAGAGGATAACATGCAGATGACCGCAAACGGATATAACACAGAGATACTGGATCATTTTTGCAATGCGATTGTGCAAATGATTCGGGAGAGTTTACGGGAAGATGTGACGGCGGAAAAGGTTGGCGCTGTTGTTGGGGATGTTGTGAAGAGTGTTTTTGAAAAAAAGCAGAAGGCGGAAGAACAGGCAGAGGAAAACAACAAGCAGTAGCGGACGTTGCCCTTGCTTATGACGAGCGAACGTCTGACCGACAGGTTGGGTGAGGCGAGGAATAAGGGAAACGTGTTAGCGGTTTTCGAGCGTAAGCGAGAAAAACTTACCTAAGATGAAATTACAGCATGGCGGAAGCCATGCCTGTAAACAAGCTGCAGATGGGGAATCTGCGGTTTGTTTATGGCTTTATGAAGTGAGGTGAAGAAGGAGGAGAAGGATGGAGCTCAGAACAAGCGGCCTAAACGGGCAGTACATGGTGAAATGCGGTGCGGTTTATTTGAATTCCTTATATGACGAAATTGGGAGAATATGGAGGGAGGATTTTTCAAACTGCAAGATTTCTGCATTATCGGTGATAGACGGAAATCATGGGATTTATTATGCCTTTATTGTTTTTGAAGAAATGAGGGAGGGATAAAGGCGGTGTGAGACGGAAGGGAGGGGGAGTGTTGCCCAAAAGGAAGATTTACATGGCAGTGACGAAGGATGCGCTTTCCCTTCCGCTTGCGGTGGCAGACAGTGCGGCGGAGCTGGCGGAGCTGCGGGGGGTGAAGAAGGAAACCATACGCTCCCTAGTTTCCAGATGGAGGACGGGGAAGATTAAGCGGCCCGGATACATTGTGGTAGAGGTGGAGGAGGACGCACCCCGAAAGGAGGACATGCCCCGTGAGGAGGATGTGCCCCGTGAGAAGGATGTGCCCCGTGAGAAGGACGCGCCACAGGAGGAGGATGCGCCACAGGAGAAGAAGGAGAGCCGCCGGAGCAGGCAGACCGGAGAATTTGACAGGGAGATATTCCGGGAGAGAATCCGACTACTGCGGAAGGAAAGCGGCATGACAAAAAAGGATTTTGCCGCTTTTACCGGGATCGCTTACATCACGCTATACAACTACGAGAGGAAGGACATAGTGCCGGGGGCGGACATGCTATTTCGGATTGCGAGGAAAACGGGGTGTTCTGTGGACTGGTTGATTGGGTTGAAGGAGGAAGAGGAAAATGCCGAAGGTAACGATTTATGACACGAAATTTTGTGTAGGCAGAGGAGACCTGCCGCACAGTTTCAAAAGAGAGGGGAATCTTCATTGGGAGAATTTTAAAGACCTGATGCTTTTTCTTGGTTCGATTGGGTTTTATGTGAGCGAGGACAAAGAGATGAAAAAGAAGTTCCCTTCTTTGAGCGAGACAAACAGAGCAGGTGGATTTGATGATTTGCGATTTAAAGCGCAGTATGCACCCAATCTTTTTGAAATTGAATTTTATCAGGATGTATTTCATGAAAATCCGCATGGTGGGTTTTATGATTTTGACAAATATGAAAAAATGCCATATTTGATACAGAAGCGGTTTGACTGGACGCTGGAGAAGCTTCTGGAATATTTTGAAAAATGCGGATATTCCATAGAATTTCCGAAGAACACCTGCAAGGGTGACGCATTTATTATCCGTGATTATATCCGCAGCTGGCATCATCCGCAGGAAAATTGGTTTTCTCTGAAGGCTGTGGACGGGCAGACTGCCGAACATGAAATGAACGGCACAGACAGAGATGGAAAGATATTGCGAAACGGAGAAACAAAATATTTTCGTGACTGGAGCGGCTATCTGCTGCGGGGAAAGGTATGCCACAATATTAACAACATGTGGTGGGTTCTGCTGGCGGATGGGCAAGTGAAAAATGTGGCTTGTTTTGATTTATTTGACCTGAAGGAAACGGATTTCAGAGGGAGATGGAAAGAACACAGACCACCGCAGAAATATGTGGAGCGGAAGAAACAGCTTTCTCTTTGCAGCGTGAAGGAACTGGAGAGAGAACTGAAAAGGAGAAGGAGGAAGAAGAAAAATGAATGAAATCACTGTTTGGTTACCCTGGGTTGGGAATTTGCGGCTGGATGAGCCGCCGGAAAACTTAGAATTTTATGTGATGAAAAGCTTTCACAATTTTACGGAAGGAACGGCGAAGGTGTACGAGTTTGAGGACAAGCTGCACTATTTAGACAATCTGCGGAAAAGTCTGCACGCAGGGAGCACTGACGAGCATGTCAGAAGGCTTGTATGCAAGCGTGTGGAGCACAGAATGGAAGAGGAAGGCAATTTCCCGGACAGGGAGGACTTTCTATGCATTGAATTTATGGAGCACTGTTTTGACGAAGGGTTCCTGCCGTTTCACGACACCTATTATTTTGGAAGCAAAAGCGGAAACGAGGAGTGTCTGCGGTCTATTTTGCGGATTATCCGCACGGTTGTGAATTATTCCGAAGAGGAATATGAAAAGCTGTTGGAGGAGGAATAAAGATGGATGCGGTAAGATTTTTTAAGGAGAAGCGGAGGATGTGTGAAAGTTTTGGGAAATTCTGTGCTGGATGCGAGATTTACAATGAAAGATGCGAGAATTGCAATGAAAGTCGTTTGGTAGGGTGTAGAACATTTATACAAATGTTTCCCGAACAGGCGGTTGATATCGTGGAGAAATGGTCTGAAGAGCACCCGCAGGAAACTTATTTGACGAAATTATTAAAACATTTTCCAAACGTAGAATTGAATTCTAACGGAATACCGACTTTTTGTCCATCAGTCTTGGGGTTAGAAAATTGGTGCGAAAAAACGCGTACAGGCAACTGTCCGTGTGCCGAATGCTGGAACAGACCGATTGAGGAGGAAGAATAACACTATGGAAGAAAAAAGAGAAAAATCCAATATGGAGCTGTGGGCGGAGGAGGAAATCAGAATTGCTTGCGAGAGAGAGCGCGGCGGCGCTTCGGAGGAGGAGTGGGATTATGGTGTGGCCTGCTATGAAAGTGCGCTAAAGGCATTCAGATCCTTAGCGGAGGATGAACACAGCGGGATGAGCATTGGGTTCACGCTTCGGATTCTCAACAGCTTGGTGAAGGGACAGCCTCTAACGCCAATCGAGGATACGGATGACGTTTGGAAGGAATGCGGACGATATCATTCCCAAAACGATTATATTACATACCAGTGCAAACGAATGAGCTCTTTATTCAAAGATGTGTATGACGATGGACACATTGAATATGTTGATGTCAATCGTTTCTGCTGTGGGGCATCAGGAAGTTCTGCTTGGTGGCATAATGGGCATGTATCAAAAATTGCGAGTGAATATTTCCCCATTACGATGCCATATACGCCCAAAACCTACAAGGTGATCTGCGAGGAATTTCTGACAGACAGGGCAAACGGAGATTTTGACACGATCGGGATTTTATATATTCTTGACAGTGCCGGAGAGAGAAAAGAGGTCAACCGGTATTGGGCAGAAGCAGAAGAAGGGTGGCGCGAAATCGACCGGGCGGAATATGAACAGCGCAGACAAATGGATGCGGAAAGAAGGAAAGAGGAGGAGAAGAAGAATGAAAATTTTGCAATGCAAACTGACAACGATTGAGGCAATGCTGGGGACGGCGAGCAACAACAAGGAGCTGCACAGCGAATTTATTGCGAGCCACGCGCCCGATGCGCCGAGCAGAGAGGAAGAGATTGCGGCGGTTGGTGTGGATGAGGTGATTGAAAAAGGGATGACTGTATTTTCGAGAAACAAGGACGGGAAGCCCATCCTGTGGGACTACCAGATTAAGGGCTTCTTCAAGGATGCCTGCGGCGTGCTGCGGAAGGTGAAGGGCACGAAGAGCAGCAAGATTAAGGCTTACAAGAAGGAAATTGACGGGCTTATTTTTGTGCAGGAGCGGCAGATTCCGGTGCAGACGGCGGAGGAGCTTACAAACTGCCAGAGACCCTTGCGGGCGCAGACGGCGCAGGGCGAGAGAAACAGCCTTGCGAGCAGCGAGGAGATTGCGGCGGGAGCTGTGCTGGAGTTTTCCGTGCTTGTGATGGCGGACGAATTGGTGCCGGCGGTGAAGGAGTGGCTAAGCTACGGGAAGCTGCGGGGGCTGGGACAATGGCGCAACAGCGGCAAGGGAAGATTCCTTTGCGAGATTTTGGAGGAAAGAGCGGCGGAGTTTTCGGACATTTTAGAATAAGCGCAAAGGCATTGCTTTGGAGGGCGCAGCAGAGCGAAGGCATAGCAGGGCATAGCGTGGCAGTGTTTAGCAAGGAAGTGCAAAGGCATAGCTCAGTCAAGCAAAGCGAAAAGTGGCAAGGGCATAGCAAGGAATGCATAGCGAAAAGTGGCAAGGGCATAGCATAGAGAGGCTTAGCCATGGACAGCAAGGGCATTGAATTGCAGTGCCAAGCGGGGCAAAGGCATAGCATGGCAGGGCGACGGACAGCAACGCAAAGGCATAGATAAGCTTTGCATGGCAAGGGCAATGAGGCGCATGGGAATGAAAAGAGATGCAGAGGAAAAGCAAGGAAAGCAGTGCATTGCAGAGCAGAGCGAAGGCATAGCCAAGAAGCGAAGGGCAAGGCAAGGGCAGAGCATAGAGAAACTATGCTTCGCAAGGGCAGAGGATTTTTCATACAAAGGAGCAGGAGAGAGGGCGGAGCAATGGGGAAAGAAGAAATCTGCAACATGGACTGCCTGCACTGCGTGCATCCGGATTGCATCAACGAGCGGCCGATGACGCGGCAGGCAAGATATTACTGGCGGCACAGGGACAGGCTTTTGGCTGAGAAGCGAGAGAAATATAGGAGGAAAAAGAATGAACTTGAAGGACTACCAGAGAGGAAGGAATGACGGGCTTGCATTGGCGTTAAAAATTGTGCAAGAAGGCGGCAGGGAGGCTCTGGAAGCGGAAATTAAAAACAGAGGTGTGACAGGAGGGGAACTTATCATGAATTATAATGAGAGCAAGGAGACAGTGCTGCAGCTGCTGCCTGCGGAAGAGGTGATTTTGCAGTTTGCTGAGGAGTGTGTGGAGCTATCCAGAGAGATTCTGGTGTTTGACGTGGAAGCAGACGGAAGGCTGCTGTCGAATGGTACGGAATATAAAATGCTATCCAAGGTGAGGGAAGAGGCTGCGGATGTGGAGCTGGTGGCGGATGTGCTGCTGGACAAGATATATGCCGCGTATGACAGGCGGATTCTGGGTAGCATGGTGGGATCCATACTGATTGTAGTGAAAGGGTTAGGGCTGATTCATATCAGGAAGGTCTTGCATGAGGTATGCCATGATCTGGCGAAGGCGGCGCTCAAGCTGCGGCGCGCCAGAAGCGGGGAGAACTCCACGCCGATTACCGAGGAAGAGGCAAAGGAAATGCTTCTTTGTCATATCTCCATGATAATGGCTTTGGATACCATTTTATTCAAAAATGAGGAACGGGAGCAGATGGAAAAAATAAAGGAAATGAAGATGGAACGATGGGCGGAACGGCTGAGAGGAGAGACGGCGGATGGCAACGGCATACAGTAAGATTCAGCGGAACTTTTGGGAAACGGACGAGGCGCGGGAGATGACACCGGAGGAGAAATACTTCTGGATGTACTTACAGACCAACGCGAACGTAAACACACTGGGTTGCTATGCCTTCCGGATGCGGAAGGCGATGGACGAGACAGGATACAACCGGGAGACGCTTGAGAAGCTTTTGCAGCGGATGGAGCAGGTGCTGCGGATTCTTTATGACGAGGGGACAAAAGAGGTTTTTTTGCTGCACTGGGCAGAAGGAAGCTGGAACAAAAAGACGGCAACCCTACGCGCGCTTGCGGCAGATTTGAAGGAAATTCAGTCAAAAACGCTGAAAGAAACGGTAAAAACGCTTTTATTAAAAAACGGCATTTTTACCGAGGAGGAGGTGGAAAAGGCTGAAAAAACAGCACCTTCCGCGCAGGAGAGGAACGAAAAGGAACAACGGGGGACAACGGGGAACAAACGGAGCGGAGAGGGAGAAGGAGAAGGAGAGGGAGAAGGAGAAAAGATATATACGAGCAAATCTGCCGAATTTTTTCTTTTCTGGAAGGAATACCCGAACAAGAAGAACAAGCAGACCGCCATGGCGCGATGGGACAGGATGCGCGTGACGGCAGAGCTTTATAAAAAAATCATGGAGGGGCTGAAAAGAGCGCAGCGCAGCAGAGAATGGGCGGAGCAGGACGGAAGATACATTCCCCACCCGGCAAGCTGGCTGCACGCAGGGGGCTGGGAAAACGAATACCGCCCGCTTTCGCCGGAGAAGCCAACGCCGCCGCCCGGAGCATCCTGCAACGATGCCCTTGCAAGCCGCAGGGGACTGGTCGGCGGCTAAGGGGAAGGAGCGTGAAGCAGGATGGACGCACTGAAGGATTTACACAGCGAGGAGACGGAGCGCGCGGCACTGGGGTGCATGCTTCTGGACAGGGGCGCGGCGGCACTGGGGAAAACGATGCTTCTGGCGGAGGACTTTTACACGCCGATGTATCGAACGATTTTCGAGGCGATGCAGGGAGTAGAGGAGATCGACGCGGTGACGGTGATGAACGAGCTGGCGCGCAGGGGCGAGGCGGAGAGGATCGGGCTTGACCGGATTGCGGGGATTGCATTAGGGATATCCACGAGCGTTTACCTGCACAGCTACATAGACGACCTAAAGCGGCTTGCTTACCTGAGGCGAGTGGTGCGGACGGCGCAGGAGATGGCGCAGGCGGCATACCGACAGGACATCGGCGGGATTGACCGGAGTATGGCAGCCATGCGCGGGGACGGCTGGGGCAGCGCGGAGATTGTGACGCTGGCGGATGCCACGGAAAAGCACATTCGCGAGATTGCGGCACTGCGGGAAAGCGGCAGGAAAATCGTTGGGCTGCCGACAGGCTTCACTGACCTTGACCTGATGCTTGGGGGGCTGCGGAACGGGGATTTCTGCATTCTGGCGGCAAGACCGAGCATGGGCAAGAGCGCGCTTGCCTTGGACATTGCGAAGCACGCGCAGAAAAGCCTGACGGAGCAGGCGGACAGGGTGGTTTTTTTCTCACTGGAGATGCCGGACAAGAGCCTTGGGAACCGAGGCTACACCTCGGAATTTCTGATTGACAATGACCACTTTGCGGTGGGGGCGAACGATGCGGCATGGCAGGAGACGCTGCGCGGCGTGGAGGAAAACCGCGCGGACTACGAAAGCGGCGCAGGGCGGATGATCATCCGAGACGAGACGGGGCAGACGGTGGAAAAAATGAGCGCATTTCTGCACGGCTTACAGGGGCAGGGGATACGCCCCCGGCTGATTGTGGTTGACTATTTGCAGTTAATCGTGAGCAAGGGGCAGGACAGGGTTCGCGAAGTTGGCGCAATCAGCAGAGGGCTAAAGCAAATGGCGCGAGACTGGGACTGTCCGGTTTTGGCACTTTCCCAGCTGAGCCGAGGACCTGAGACGCGCGCCGACCACAGACCGATTCTTTCGGATTTGCGGGACAGCGGCGACATTGAGCAGGACGCGGATGTGATTCTTTTCCTCTACCGTGACGAGTATTACTACCCGGACACGGAGAAGAAGAACACGGCGGAGCTGAACATTGCGAAGCAGCGAAACGGCCCGACCGGCACGATTGCGCTGACATGGATGCCGAGAAGCACGACCTTCCGCAGCGCGGCAGGATTTCATGAGACGAAGGAAGCACCGCCAAAGGAATGGGTATAGTAGCGGTTGAGCCGTTCGGTTATGAGGAACGAACGTCTGACCGACAGGTTGGGTGAGGTGACGAATGGACGGCGAAATATAGCGGTTTCCGAAGCGAAGCGAGGAAAACTGACCATTGACAATGCCTTTGATTTCAAGGCGGACGAGGTGATAACATGAAAAACGAGAAGCAGGAAAGCCCGGCGGCAGAAATTCTCTGGCTGCGAGGGCTTCGCGCCTTTGTGGCGGAAAACAGTACAGAGCGGCTTTTGGCGGAGGCGGATGCCCTAGATGCGGCACGCGCGGAGACGGAGGCGGACAAGCAGGCGCTTTTCCTGCGGACGCTTACGCTAATCGAAAAAGGGGAGAAGGCGGACTTTTACAGCCGAGTGCTGCAATATGCGGAGCTGATGGAAAGAGGGATTTCGGAGCATTATGAAAAGCTGAGGGAGGGGTGCAGGTGACGACGAAGAAAGAGATGGTGCGGCTGATAGAGCAGATGGCGGACACACCGGAGGCAACGCAATGGCTGCGGGAGCGCAACGAGGCAATGCGCAGGAGCCTGCGGGACATTTCACTTTCTGCGGTGCAATATGACGCAGCGGGGGGAAGGAGCGGACACGGGGACAGCACAGCCGAGAAGGTTTTGAAGCGAGCGGAGACAGAGGAGCGGATCCGCACCAACGAAAGAGCGATTCGAGACAGGCTGCGGCTGCACTCTGACCTCAGCCTTGTGATGGCGGAGGCACTGACGACGGAGGAGCGGACAATCATCTGGGGGAAGCATGCGGAGCGCCTGGCATGGGATCGGGTGGCGCGGAAGGCGAGACTTTCCAGAACTGCCTGCTTTCGGAAGGAGGCGGAGGGGATGGAGAAGCTTTGCAGGGCTTGGGATGAGAGAAAGGAAAAAGAAAAAAGCAAGGACACCTGAGGTGTCCTTGCTTTTTTGGTGAGACATTTTTTTATTGAGGCGGATTTTTATTTTATGGTAAAATGAAACAATAAACGGAGTTATATTATGGAGGTGAAGAATATGCAAGAAAGATGCGACATGAAAGAGATACAGAAGATGCTAGGTTCTTTCAGTTGTCCGGAGTTAGCGGAATTGAGTGCGCTAGCAACAAAATATAAAATGAATTTTGCCGATTTGGGAATAAAAAGAGATTTGATTGATCCGAAATTAAAGGATAACCTAGAGGAAATATCAAAAGTAATGCGTTTATGGAGAGAAAATATAGATTTTCAATCATTGGAAAAGACAATAGAGACATTCAAGACAAATAATTTTTTTGAAAGTCCTGAATATAGTGCTTTGATTAAGAAAATGGAGGAAATTGCAAAACCGGGTGCAGCTTTGCAAAAATACTGGAAGGGTGCACTGGATACGATACAAGAAGTGGCTCTCCATAATCCGAATGCGGTGGCAGATTATCTCGAATCAGTAGGGAAAGAGTTTGATTGTTCTGTCATTCAAGAAGAAATATCTTTCAGCGAAGAAGAGATAGAGCATATTTCTTCGGAGAAATTTGCAGAGATTTTTAAGGAACAGCTTGAAAACCCGAAAGGATTTCAGGAACGGGTTGCGAATTGGACAGAAGAAAAGAAAAAAGAATACTATATTTTATGGAAAGTATTTAGTATTGTGTTTCATATTATATATGGTGTAGCACTGATTCCTTGGTTGCAAAGTCTTGTAAATCCAAGGTGAAGTTAGGAAGAAAATGAAAAAGGCAAGGACTGAGGTGTCCTTGTCTTTTTTGTTGAGACAGTCTATTGACATTATCACTAAAATTAGTGACAACGGTTTGTGCATATTGTCACTTGAAATAGTGATATGCTTTTGTTATGATAAGAATACGAAAGGAGGAGGTGCATAAAATGGGTATCAGCTATAACAAAATGCTGAAGCTATTCCAAGAAAGGGGTATCACAAGCTACACGATGAGGAAAGAAAAAATCATCGGGCAGGCAACCTGGAAGAAGATTCAGGAGGGCGGAAACATTGACACAAAGAGTCTGGGTGCCTTATGTGGGTTTCTGGACTGCCAGCCGGGGGATTTACTGGAATATGTGAAGGATTGAAAGGAAGTGGATGGAATGAGTGAGAGAGAAATGGCGGCAAGCTTACTGGAAAGAGTACCGGATTACAAGATGGGTTATGTATTGGCATATTTACAGGGGATAACAGCGGACGAGGCTGCGGATGATGCTTTTTGCGAAAGGATGTACGAAAGCTATCTGAATGACCCCGACCCGGAGAAAGACGTTACCTATTCTTTAGAGGAGTGCAAAAAGGAATGGGGGCTTGATTGATGTACAGAATCATCATCAAAAAGAGGGCGAAGAAATTCATTGACAAGCTGCCCAAGCAGGAGAAGCTCCGCCTTGTAACAGCCATTGAAGAATTACCGAACGGCAGCGACATCAAGAAAATGAAAGGGCATGACGACCTGATGCGGCTGCGGGTGGGTGATTATCGTGTAGTTTATACGGTAGACAACGGAGAATTGATTGTATTAGTAATTGATGCAGGAAACAGGGGAGAAATTTACAACAGATATTGAACGGAAAGCGCTGCGAGGTGGTCAGTTTTCCTCGCTTTGCTTCGGAAACCGCTATATTTCGGCGTTCATTCGTCACCTCACCCAACCTATCGGTCAGACGTTCGTTCCTCATAAACAAACGCCTCAACCGCTACTAATGCAGCGTTTTTTTTATTTTCTGCGAAAAAATGTACGATTTGGGACGATTTGGGACGATTTGGAACGATTTTGTACGATTTGGAACGATTTTGTACGATTGATATGATATAGTGGTATACAGGAGAGCTCGCGAGGGTTCTCCTGTTTCAGTTATAGTAGCGGACGTTGCCCTTGTTTATGACGAGCGAACGACTGACCGACAGGTTGGGTGAGGCGAGGAATAAGGGCAACGTGTTAGCGGTTTCCGAAGCAAAGCGAGGAAAACTTACCGCAACGCTAAGATGCGCTATCCTATAGAGCCTTCTTATATCCTCCTGGGGCGGCTGCCGATTTCGGCGGCTGCCTTCCCTGCATAAAGAGGGGGGAGGGGCTGCATAAAATGCGCCAAAGCGGCATTTCAGGGGGGTTATTTAACTCTTTGGGGAAGTGTTAAGCAGGAGCGGCGAAAAATGGATTTCTTCCTAATAAGGGGGAGAAAAAGAAATATTTAACACAATGTTATGTTATGTTAAATAAAAAAAGAGCGAGGAAAGCGGCGAAAAACATTGAGATTTCGGGCTTTCTTGGCTCTTTTGCATATATGCGGCAAAATGCAGGCGGAAATTTATGCAAAAAAAATCGGCACCGAAAATGGCAAAGTGCCGAAAAAAAGGGGGGTGAAAAGGTGGCGAGCAGCAACGAAAAAAAGATATACGAAAACATGAAAAGCCTTGAGGAATGGGCGTTTGCGGGGCTTTCACAAAAGGAAATGGCGGAAATGCTGGGGATGGCATATTCAACATTTCGGGAGCTGCGGAAGAAAATTCCGGCACTTTCGGCACTCTTGAAAAAAAGTGCCGATTTTTTAAAAGCGGAGCGGAAAAAGGAAATTGAGAAGGTAGAGGTTTCGCTTTTAAACCGATGCCTGGGCTACAACGCGGACATCAGGAAGCACATGAAGGTGAAGAAGCCGATGCAGGGGGCAGACGGCAAGGTTTTGACGGACGCGAACGGGAAGGTCATTACGGAGGAGGTGCTGGAGGAAGTGACGGAGCAGCAGCACGTTCCTGCGGACGTAGGGGCAATCAAATTTTATCTTTTGAACAAAGCAAAGGACAGATGGAAGGAGAACCCCGACCGGCTGGAGCTGGAGAAGAAGCGCGTGGCGAACGACACGAAGCGCACGAAGCTGGCGGAGCAGGCGGCAAGCGGCGGCGGCGTGAGCGGAAAGACGATAGAAGAAATCTTAGAGGAAGCGGAAAGCGGTGGAGCAGATGCCGAAGTATGACGTTTTACGAGATGCGAAGAAATACATTGAAGCCTTTCTTTGCATCAAGACAAAGGAAAGCGAGATTGTTCCCTTCCGGCTGAACTCTGCACAAAGGCGGCTTTATGAGTGCATCAAGGAGCAGCAGGCGGCCGGCAAGCCGATCCGCATTATCATTTTGAAAAGCAGGCAGATGGGCTTTTCCACGCTGACGGAGGCGTTGATTTATTACAAAACGGCGACCAGAAGCAACGTGAACAGCTTTATCATCACGCACAAGGACGATGCGACAACGAACCTTTTCAACATGAGCAAGCTATTTCAGGAGAGAAACCCGGCGAGACCGCTATTGAAGAACAGCAACGCCAAGGAGCTGATTTTTGAGAATCCCACGAAGAACCGGAGAGAGAAGGAACGGCTGCCGGGACTGAAAAGCAAGATAAAATGCGCGACAGCCGGGGGGAAGGGTGTTGGGCGAAGCGACACCTTAACAAACGTACACGCTTCGGAGCTTGCCTTCTGGCCGGGGGAGATTGCGGAGACCTACACTGGGCTAATGCAGGCGGTGCCGGCGACAAAGGACAGCATGGTAATCATAGAAAGCACAGCGAAGGGGTTCAACTTCTTCAAGGAGATGTGGGACGATGCGGTAGCAGGGCGAAATGACTATGTACCCTTCTTTGCGGCATGGTTTGAGATGGACGAATACCGCAGGGAATGGCACGGGGAGCAGCTGACGGAGGAGGAGGAAGAACTTAAGACCGCCTTTGGCTTGGACAACGAGCAGCTGATGTGGCGCAGGTGGTGCATCCGGAACAACTGCAACAACGACATAGATCTATTTCATCAGGAATACCCTTCGACACCGGAGGAGGCATTTATTGCGACAGGGGCAGGGGTATTTGACAACAAGGCAATCATCATACGGCTGCGGACGATGGAAGAAGCACCCAGAAGGGGACGCTTCACCTACGAGGAGACACAGGAGAGGCTTGACCGTATTCTTTTGCAGGAGCGGAAATTTACCGAGGACGAAAAGGGGGAGATTCTTCTTTTCCGAGAGCCGGAGCAGGGCAGACCCTACACGCTGGGCGGAGACACGGCAGGAGAGGGGAGCGATTCCTTCACGGTGCAGGTGATTGACAACATTACAGGGGAGCAGATGGCGCGGCTGAAATGGCAGAGCTGCGACGAGGACAGTTATGCAAAGCAGGTCTACTGCCTTGGCAGATACTACAATGACGCACTGGCGGCGGTGGAAACGAACTTTTCCACGCACCCACAGAAGGTATTGGAATACTTACACTACCCGAAGCTTTATGTAAGGGAGATTTACGACAACTACGAGGGCAGGCTCAGAAAAAGCTTTGGCTTCCAGACGAACGGGCTGACGCGCCCTGTACTGGTGGCAACGATGCAGGAATTCATGCGGAGCAACCTACATTTGGTTCATGACAAGGACACCTTGCAGGAGATGCTTTCCTTCATTCGCAACGAAAAGGGGAGAGCGGAGGCGGAGCAGGGCGAGCATGACGACCTTGTGATGGCTTACGGGATTGCACTGATGGCAAGGGCGAGCGGACAGCAGCGGATGGACATGCCGGAGGAAAAGAAGGAGAAGAAAGCGAAATGGACGGCGGACATGTGGGAGGACTACAGAAACGCCAATGCGAAGGAGAAGGAATATCTGAAAGAAAAATGGGGTGTGCCGTGGTAACGGTTGAGGTGAAAAGAGGGTGATAGATTGAAGTATGTGATGCCCATTGAGGACAGAAGGATGGTGGGCGTGATTGGGGACTATCTGCGAGAGCGAAATGAGCGAGACTATGTGCTTTTCATGACAGGGGTTTACCTTGGACGCAGAATCAGCGACATTTTACAATACAGGGTACGCGACCTGCGAGGAAAAGACCGCATTGCCATTGCGGAGCAGAAAACAGGGGAGACAATTCTCCTGCCCATCAATCCGCACCTACAGAAAATCTACAGGGATTTTTTCAAGGGAAAAAAGGACTATGAATTTGCCTTTCGCAACAGCAGGAGCAAGCAGAACACGCCGATTTCCAGAATACGGGTATGGCAGATTTTGAACGAGGCGGCGGACGCGGTAGGCTACAAGGAAAGCCTAAGCTGTCACACGCTGCGGAAAACCTTCGCTTACTGGTTATACATGGACACAGGCGGCGATATTGTGATGGTGCAGGAGGTGCTGGGGCATGCTGACCCAAGCATTACGAGAAGATACATCGGGATTGACCAGCAGAAAAAAGAGAAGGCAATCAACGGACTTAGATTTTAGGGAAGGAGGGAACAGCTTGGACAGGAAGAAGAACGGGCAGGGAAAGCTGCCGCTGTGGCAGGAGCGACTACGCAGAAACAGCGCGGCGATGCGTGAGGAATTTGAGCAGATGGACAAGAGAACTGCCCTTTACAACGGGACGCGCGAGATTGAGAAAACACCGGACGCAAAGAGCAGCAAGGCGGCAGCACTTGCTACGGGGGTAAGAAATATCGTTGCGGAGCTGATGGAGGCACAGGTGGACAGCAGCTTTCCCATGCCGAAGGTGACGGCAAGAAGGCAGGAGCATGAGGAGCTGGCGAAAACACTGGAGGATTTCCTGCGGAACGAGACAGACCGCCTACCCTTTGAGATGCTGAACGACATGGACGAGAGAATCACGCCCATACAGGGAGGAGACATCTTCCTTGTGGAATGGGACAGCGACAGACACACCCACGAGACCAGAGGGGAGCTTTGCGTGAGCCTGCTGCACCCCAGACAGGTGATTTTCCAAGACGGGGTGAACGAAATCAACGACATGGACTTTATCATTGTGCAGATGGGCATGTCGAAGAAGCATGTGAAGGAAAAATACGGCGTAAGCGTGGATGACGAGACAGAGAGCGACCCCCAGAGCAGAGGGGGCAGAAACACGGCGGAGGACGTTGTGACCGTCAATTTCGGATATTTCCGCAATGAAAAGGGCGGCATTGGGCGTTACACATGGGTGAATGACATGGAACTGGAGGACTTGGAGGACTACCAAGCGCGAAAGATGAAGCGCTGCACGAAATGCGGGGCGGACATGACGGGCTTGGACAGATGCCGACACTGTGGCAGCGAAAGGGCGGAGGACTACGACAGCGACGAGATGGAGCTTTTTGAGGACATTGAGACGCGAAACGGCGTGATTCCCATGATGACGGAGACCGAGGAATATCCCGAAGGGGTTAGTGAGAACGGCTTGATGATGGACGAATTCGGGAACGCCTACGAGGCTGAGCCGATGACGGTTGCGGTGCCGACGAGGATTCCGAGATACAAGCCCGACATTTATCCGATTGTGATACGCAAGAACGTGAGCAGCTGGGGGAAGGCGCTTGGCGACAGCGACATTGACAAAATTATGGACCAGCAGAACATGATTAAGAAATGCGACAGCAGGATTCAGGAGAAGCTGGACAAGGGCGGCAGTATTTTCACCAGAAGCGAAAAGACGGAGGTTTCCAAGACGGACGAGCAGCTGAGAGAGGTTATCTTTCAGGGGGCGGACGAGGCAAACCTTTTCGGGGTTCATAATTTACAGGTGGACACAAGCCAAGACCAAGCGATTGCAGAGGCGAACTATGAGCAGGCGCGGCGCATTTTGGGAATCACGGACAGCTATCAAGGCAGACCCGACCGCACGGCAACGAGCGGCACGGCGAAGCAGATTGCGGTGGCGCAGAGTGCAGGGAGACTGGAGAGCAAGCGCATTATGAAAAATGCGATGTATGCAGACTTATATGCGGTAATGTTTCGCTTTCTGCTGGCTTACAGCGACGAGCCGCGGAGCGTGCGCCACAACAACATTGACGGCAGCACGACCTACAGCGAATTCAACAAATATGACTATCTGGCGCAGGATGCGGCAGGGGAATGGTACTGGCTGGATGATTTCCTATTCAGCGTAGACAACACCTCAAGCCTTGCAGGGAACAGAGAATCCATGTGGCAGGAGATCCGCATGAATTTGCAGACGGGGGCATTCGGCGACCCGGCAGACCCTGAGACGCTGATTATGTTCTGGGAGATGATGGCAGGGCAGCACTACCCCGGCGCAGCGGAGATTCGGGAGAGACTGGAGAAAAAGAGACAGGAGCAGCTGGCGCAGATGCAGATGCAGCAGATGCAGCAGCTTCCGCAGGAGACGCAGCAGATGCCGCAGGGGGCAGAGCCGCAGGGCGTGCCGGACATGGCGGTGGAGGATGCAAGCGGGAGTGCCATGAACATGATGCAGTAGCGGTTGCGGAAAGCAAAAGGAGGTGCTTTGCATGGAATGTAAAGAATGTGGCGTAGAGCTGATGATCAGCGACAGGGGGAAGCTGCTGTTTGAAAATGACGACAGGGCAGACATGCCGACAAGGGCTTACTATATCTACAAATTCAAATGCAGAAACCCTGCATGCGTGAACTATGACAAGGAGGTTCACGAGGAGAAGGTTTATATTGATTAAAAATCTTTCCGGAAACGGGAGGTTTTTATATTGCGCCATGCGCAGCGTAATAATGCGTAGACAGGAATTTTTTACAAAGGGAAAGGGGGTGAAGGATATGAGAAAGCATGGAAACGGGCTGGAAGTTGGTAGAGCCGGCACGATGGAAGTGAAGGCAACAAAGGGGGCTGAAAGCACAAAAGCACCCAAGAAGCAGACAGGCGGAGATTTGAGAAGTACTAAATCGAAATGAGATTTTGACTTGTGAGACAGAGGAATGAACAGAGCTGAGCCTGACGGCGGCAGCCTGTTTTCCTCGGCGAAAAGGAGGAAAGCAGAATGGCAGGATATGACGAGGATTTCTGGGGCGAGGACTTCTTTGAGGAAGAGGAAGGCGCGACAGAAGGAGAAGAAACGGAAGTAGAGACAGAGGAAACAGCGGAAGATTCTGCGGCTGAGGACAGTGGCGCAGAGGATGAGGGTATCGGCACTGAGACCGATGGGGGTGATCCAGTATCTACAGCAGAGGAAGGGCAGGAATTCAGCCCCGACCTTTTGGCACGCATTGAGGCGGAGACACAGAAAAGGGTTGACGCACGCATTGCGAGGGAATTTGAGGGAATTACAAACCCCTACACAAACCAGCCCATCCGCACAGAGGCAGACCTGACTGCTTACCGCAGTGCATTTGCGGCAGAGGAGCAGAGACAGCAGCTGGAGGAAATGGGCGTTTCCAAGGAGGTTTTGGACAGCTACATTCAGAACCACCCTGCCATGCAGCAGGCACAGCAGGTGATCCACCAGCAGGAGCAGCAGGCGGCGAACGACTTTATGGCGAAGGAATTTGAAGCGATGAAGAAGGAATTTCCGGACTGCGGACTGGAAAGCCCACAGCAGCTGAATGAGACAGAGGCAGGCAGACGCGCCTTGCAGATGTGGGCAAACGCCCCCGGCATTACGCTTGCGGATGCCTACGCGGCAACGCACAGAAGGGAGCTCAGCAAAAAGCAGAGTGCAGCAGCAAAGCAGGCTGCCATGAACGAAATGAACAGCAAGGGACACCTGCGCCAGACGAAGGGGAGCAATGCAAAGGGAGATGTGCCGGCAGAGATTGAGGCAGAGTATAAAAAATATTTCCCCAATGCAACGCATGAGAAGATTGCGGAAATGTATTGGAAAAATCAAAAAGCAACGGAATGAAAAGGAGTGAGAGAACATGTTTAAAGTAAAAGACAGACAGAACAGCTGTGTAGAGCCTTTTGAGTTTTTGCCTGCAAAGGACAGCGAGGTTTACACACTGGGAGAAGCACTGACCTACACCGACAAGGTGACAAAATGCGGCGCGACCGCAAAGCCCACACACATTTGCATGGGGCCTGCGGATGCGGGCGTGGTTCCCGTGATGCCTGTGCTGGCAACGACAAGATTTGAAGTGCCCTATGACGCAAAGCCCACGGCAGGGACTGCGGTGACACTGGGCGCGGCAGGGCTGAGCGTGACAGCGACCACGACGAGCGGTGTATTTACCGTGACGGATGTGGACGAAGCAAACGGAACAGCTTGCGGCTATTTCAGGTAAGCGGCTGAGCCGCTAAGTCAAAATCAGGATTTTGACTTGGGAGACAGAGGAAGGAACAGATCAGTTCCGGCGCAGGCTTGAAACTGCCTGTTCTCCTCGGCGGAAGTAAATTCCGCCTGCGGAATGGATGCGGGGACACCCCTGCACCCCGATTTTAAAAAAATCAGGATTTCAAGGAATCAATTAAACACAAGGGATGCAGTCAGAAAATGACTGCTTTTTTAATGCAAAAAAAGGAGTGAAACACATGAGCGGAATTATCTTTTCTCAGGCGAGCGGCCTGAATGACAGCGTTTTTGGCAAGAGTCAGGAGCCTATCAAAAGCATGATTACGGCAGGCGTGGAAAGCTTTGAGGAAACCAGCCTGCTGGACAAGATTTTCTACATGGATAAGACAAAGAACTTTGCGGAGAAATACGCAACCATGACATCCCTGGGGAACTTTCAGGATGTTGGCGAGAACGGCGCAACGCCACAGGACGGCTTTCAGGAGGGCTTCTGCAAGGTGATTGAACCCAGCACATGGAAGCTGGGCTTTTCCATCACAGCGGAAATGATGGAGGACAACAAAATCGGCGATATCAGCAATGCGGCGAAGCGCTTTACCACAAGCTATGGCAGAACGAGAGAGCAGTTCGGCGCGGCACTGCTTTCCCATGGGCATGAAAGCACCATGACATGGAACGGCAAGAAATACAGCATTACCTGCGCGGACGGCAAGCCCTTCTTCTTCAAGGAGCACCCCAGCAAGGTAAGCGGCGTTTCCCTCAAGCAGAGCAACCTGTTTAAAGGGGCGTTCAGCGTGCTGACGTTGGATGCGGTGCAGGAGGCAATGCAGGACTTCAAGGACGACAAGGGGAACCTCTTGAACGTGAAGCCCGACACCATCATCATCCCCAACAGCGGCCCTCTGAAAAGAGCGGTTCTGGCGGCGGTTGGCAGTGAGCTTGACCCCAGAAGCAACAATAACGCTTGGAACTTCCAGTGCGGTCTGTGGAATGTACTGGTGTGGGCGGAGCTGCCTAAGACCATCGGCGGCAAGCCTTACTTCATCCTGATGGACAGCGACTACATGCAGCAGTACGAGTGCATGCCTTGGCTGGACAGAATCAAGCTGAAGGTGGACAGCTACATCGACCACAACACACACGCAAACATTTTCAGCGGCAGAAGCAGATTTGCGGCAGGCTTCAACAACTGGAGAGGTGCGGCGCTCTGCGGCGAAGGTTTTACCGGAGGCACAGATTTGACAGCGCTGAACGCTTAAGTCAAAATCAGGATTTTGACTTGGGAGACAGAGGGATGAACAGATCAGTTCCGGCACAGGCTTGAAACTGCCTGTTCTCCTCGGCGGAAATGAATTCCGCCTGCGGATTGGATGCGGGGCTTTGCCCCTGCACCCCAAGGAGCAGCGGATTGAAAATTTACGGATACTTTAAGAAGGAGGCACGGGCGAATGAGCATTACTTGGAAGGAATTACAGGAAACGTGCCTGCGGAAGATGGACAGCTTGGACGGGGCAGCGCTGGCGAAGGACAGCAACAATGCGGCATACCTTTACGGTATGCCTGCCGCCGCGAATGAGGCAATGATGCTTCTGGCAACGAACGGGAGATACTGGAAGAAGCTGCTGACAATTACACAGGGAGAGGGGGAGACCGCCACAAAGGGAGAGCCTTTGGGCGGTTTTCTTGCCTACGACCTGCGGCAGCTGGCGGATGGCTTTTACTGCATTGACAAAATCAAACGGGCAAGCGGCACAGAGTACGGCACCTATTCAGGCTATTTGATGGAGGGTGACCATGTGCTGCTTCTGCCGGCAGAGGACGAAGGGACATTCCGCATTTGGTACAACGCATACCCCACGCGGATTACGGCAGAGACAGCGGCAGACTTCCCCATTGACCTGCACGAGGAGGCAGCGCATTATGTGGCGCACTACATGGCAGGGCAGCTATACAAGCATGACGACATCAGCATTGCACAGATTTACATGAACGAATTCTTTGAATGGATGGAGCGGCTTGCGGAAAGCGGACGCAAGGCAGACGGCAGGAACGCCGGCAGCGGCGGCTGGACGAGTGTAAAAGGTTACTATTAAGCCGCTAAGCGGCTAACTTGAAAGCAGGCTTTCAAGTTGGGGGACAGAGGGATGAACAGATCAGTTCCGGCGCAGGCTTGAAACTGCCTGTTCTCCTCGACGGAAGTGAATTCCGCCTGCGGAATGGATGCGGGGACACCCCTGCGCCCCATAAAGATAGGAGTGATGAAAATGGGGAGATTCAGTGTACCTTCCTCGCCTGCCCGAAATGTGGTGAAGATTGAGACCTTCAAGGGGGTTGACCTGAACAGCAGCCCCAGCAACGTGGAGATTACCCGAAGCCCCAACGCGCCGAACATGATGCGAGATGTGCCGGGGAAGGTGCGCAAGCGGCAGGGCTATGAACGGATTGCACAATTTTCCGGCAAGCGCATCAACGGGGTTCACATTCTCAGAAGCGCAGAGAAGAACGAGGAGAAGGTTTTGATTCATGCAGGAGACAGCCTTTATCTGGAGAGGAAGGCGATTTACACAGGGATGGCGGACGAGAGAAGCGTAGGGCGGCAATTCTACGGAAAGCTATTCATTTTTGACGGGAAGAAGGCGCTTTGCTACGGCGAATTTGAAACAGAGGAAACAGCCGCAGCCGAGACGGACAAGGAGGAAAAGCCGAAGGCATTCATGGTGAAGCCCTTAGAGGATGCGGCATACATCCCGACGGTGATTATCAGCCGAAAGCCGACCGGCGGCGGCACAACGCTTGAGCCATTGAACCTCATCGGGAGAAAATGGAAGGAAAGCTTTCTTTCGGACGGGACGGCGAAGGTTTACCAGCTGACGGCGAAGGATTTGGATGCAGACAAGGTTACGGTGCGCATCATGACGAAGGAAGGCGAATGGACAGAGAAGAAGGAAGGCACAGATTTCACGGTTGACCGAAAGAATGGAACTGTGACCTTTACGACCGCGCCGGGGGCAAGCCCTGTGACCGGATATGACAACGTGGAGATTACGGCGGCAAAGACGAGAAAGGGATATGCGGACAAAATCAACAAATGCAAAATTATTTCGCTTTTCGGCGTGAACGGGGCAATGGACAGGATGTTTCTTTCCGGCAACCCGGACTTTCCGAACCGAGACTGGTACTGCAAGATGGCGGACGGGTTTTTCTGGGGCGACCTCTGGTACAGCACGCTGGGGCAGGACGGCAGTGCGATTGTTGGCTACAGCATTATCAACGACCGCTTGGCCGCACACAAGAGTGATGCAGAGGAGGGGCGAAACGTCATTCTTAGAAAAGGGGAGATGGGCGAGAAGGACGCGACCTTTCCCATCATCGGGACGCTGACAGGCAGAGGGGCTTTAGGCAGCCACACCTTCGGCTACCTTGGGAGCGAGCCTTTATTCCTGACGGACATCGGCATTATGGCAATTACGGCGGCGGATTTGACGGGGGAGAAATACAGCCAATCGAGAAGCTACTACATTGACAATGCGCTGACGGCGGAAAAGGGACTGGCGGATGCGTACGCATACATCTGGCGTGATTTTTACCTCATCAGCACCGGAGGGGGCAGGGTTTACCTTCTGGACGGACTGCAAAAAAGCTACGAGAGGGACAACCCCTACAGCAGCTTTCAATACGAATGCTACGTTTGGGAGAATGTGCCGGCAAGGGTGTTCTGGGAGGATGCCGAGGGGCGGCTTTGCTTTGGGGATGCAGAGGGGAACCTCTTCCGCTTTTTTGACGATGTGACGAACCAGAAAAGCTACAACGACAACGGCAGGGCGATTTCTGCCAGATGGGACACGGCGGAGCTTTCCGGAAAGCTTTTCTACAAGAACAAAAACTTCCGCCGGCTTGACTTTGTGCTTGCGCCTGCGATTGCAACGGGGGCGAAGGTTTTTGCACAGGTGAAGGGGGTCTGGAGTGAGATTTTCGACAGCGGCGCGCGGGCGATGTACTTCGACTTCACGCACATCAACTGGGAGAGAATCAACTTTTCGACAGACGACACGCCCAGAACGATTGGCGGCAAGATAAAAATCAAGAAGGTGGACAAGGTTGCATTCAGTCTGCGGAACGAGCAGCTGAACGAGCCATTCGGGATTTACTCCCTCGCAATGGAATACACAGAAAACGGTAACTACAAGGGGTAGGCGGCGGAGCCGCTAACTTGAAATCAGGATTTCAAGTTGTTAAGACAGAGGAATGAACAGATCAGTTCCGGCGCAGGCTTGAAACTGCCTGTTCTCCTCGACGGAAATAAATTCCGTCTGCGGATGAAATGCGGGGACACCCCTGCACCCCGCAGACGACAAAAGGGGGTGTTTTATTTGGCAGTGGAAGAAAAAAGAGAGGACGCGGCGGCATACGTCATTTTGGACAGTGCGCTGAACGGGAAGGGCGTTTCCGCCCAGACAAACCCCATGGAGAAGCCGGAGGACGAGGCGAAGGCGGTGTTTGACGAGCTTTCCAAGGATATCATCATTCCTGCCTTCAACCGCTTTGTGCTTTTCATGGCGGCGCAGCTGGGGCTGATTGACATGACGAAGGACGCGGACAAGCCGATTTCCGCCGCGATGCAGATCGCCCTTGACAAAAAGCAGGACAGGGAGAAGCGAACCGGGAGCGAGACGCTTTACAAGGTGCTGACGGACAACAACTTTACGGATGCGGCGGCGGAGCAGCTGGCGGCAGCCTTTGCGGCACTGCACGAGCATGCAAACAAGACGCTTTTGGACGGGCTGACACAGACGGACATTGACAACTGGAACGGGGCAAACGTGCTGACGAAGGACAACATGGAGCCTTACGAGCCGAGGGGCGAATATCAGCCGGCTACGGTACGATTTGTTCTGGACAGGGTGGTTGCGATTGGGGCGGCAGACATGCAGGCGCGGATCTACGACCCACAGAACCGGCAGGCGGACATCTTCGGGGAGATGGACAAGACAGCGGCGGCCCTGCGAAAGGAAATGGCAGCGGCCTGGGAGAATGCAAGATACATCATTGATGATGTGACCGGGGAGAAATACCGGCTTGGGGTTTCGGGTGGCGGCTTATATTACAGGAAGGAGGCTGAGGCATGAGCAATCCGATTTTTATTGCAAGGCAGGACACGCTGGAGCAGGAGATTCTGCCGGCACACTGGCTTTCGCAATACAAGTTTTTCGGGGAGGAAAGCTACACCTTTCAGGACAAGGAGATTTGGAAGAAGCTCTGCATGAGCCGTGCTGCGGCGAATGACAGGGACATGCACGCAGAGGCATTAGAGGAAATGCTGACGACATTTTCTGCGGAGCATACAGGGAAATGGATGCTGACGGTTTACGGGATGGATGCGGCGGTACTGGAGGGGCTTGCAACCATGGCGGCGATTGCGGCAAACGGCACAGCCATGGCGGCGGTGGCAGGAAATGCGCTTTTGATGCACGCCATCACAAACAGCCAGACAGCGATGCGCGCCATTGCGAACAGCCAGACAGCCATGCAGAGGATTGCAAACAGCACTACGGCGATGGATGCCATCGGCGGAAGCAAAATTGCGAGAGACGCAGTGCAGGCTTCGCCCTACTACAACAGCTACATCAAGGAGAACGACATGGCGATTGCGAAGCTGGTGGTTAGCTTTGCGAACCTCGAATCTGCACGCTATTCCGGCTGCGCCGGAATGGCGGCAGATTCGACAGCCATGACCGCCGTTGCTGCGAGCAGCACAGCCATGACCGCCGTTGCTGCGAGCAGCACAGCCATGACCGCCGTTGCTGCCAGTGCAACTGCCATGGGAAAAATTGCGGCGGTGGATGCGGCATTGAGCAAGCTGGCGGCAAGCACTACGGCGATGGATGCGCTTTATGCAAGAAAGAAGCAGATGAAGGGCGGCAGTGCAAGCAAATCGGGGAAATTTATTATTCTTGAAATTTCTCAAAGCAATGCTTTCAACACATCCAAATACGGCTATGCGACATTATCGGACGGCAGTAAGCCTGACTGGAGCAGCTATTTAGCAAAATATGCGTTTTTCCAGAAATATCCGAAATATGCAACATACATGCTAAACGATACGGATTCTGACGATTACATCTATTACTTTGACATTGCAAGTCCTTGATAGGGGGTGAAGGAGCATGAAAGGATTTTTGAAGGAATTGCAGGAGGGCAATGCCGCAGGCGGCTTTGAGACAGTGCGCACGGGGGAGGTTGCCCTCACGCCGAACAAATGGCATACCATGGCGGTAATCAGCGGAATGGGAAAGCTGCTGCAGGCGGATTTGTTTGGGTGTATTCCATACAATTCTTCAGGTGCGAATATTGGCGAAGGTGCTTGGGATATGCGTATTCTGATAGACGGAGAGATATTTGCCGATGTGCGGATGGCTGTAGCCAGTACTAATTATGGCATGGTTGGACATCTGCTTGCAACGGACTTTACCTACCTTTTGCCGAGCTTGGAAGGGAGAAATACGATCTACCAGCGGGATCTTTTCGGAAATTTGCAGGTAGGAAACAGTTGGGTCAATATTCTGGCGGAAAAGATTACGGAAGGAAAGGGTTTCAGCAGTTCCGCAACCGACCGGAAGGATGGTTACATGAACGTGATTCCGTTTATCGGATACCTTCCTTTTCAACGCTCTTTGGAGATACAGATGGCTTTTCTTTTTACGAATCCATCGGAGACATTGCCGGAGGGACGGCAGTGCCTTGGGAGCGTGGACATTGCCTATCAATTAGACGAGAAATGAGGTGGAGCGGATGCAGAAGGAAGAAGCGCACGCAGGCAGCGTGGAGCGGCACTATAAAAACGGTGCTACGGTACGATTTTTAAAGGGCGAGCCGCCGAAGGAGCCGGAGCCTGTGCCGGAGACGCTGACGGAGCAGGAGCAGGCGATTTTGGAGACAGCAATCAATGTGGACTATCTGGTCTGCATGAAGGAATTAGAGATTTGAAAGGAGAGATTGCATTATGACATACGCAAGACTGAAAAAGCTGATTGAAAGAGGGGCTTACAACAAGGAGGACATGCTAAACAAGCTGGATGTATTCCTGATGGCGAACCGCATTACAGAGGAGCAGTATCAAGAGCTGATCGGCATGATGGGATGAAAGGAGACAGGCGCATGACAGGTACATTTTGCAAGGTAAACATGATTGGCGGCGCGCTTTTGGCGGCGATGGCGGCGGCATTGGGGAAATACTGGTTTCTCTTTGCCGGCTTTCTGGCGTTCAACCTCATCGACTGGCTGACAGGCTGGGCAAAAAGCCGCATGAAGGGGGAAAGCTGCAGCAAGGTTGGTGCAATCGGCGCGATGAAGAAGGTCTGGTACTGGGTGGTTATCGCCATCGCCTTTTACATCGGCTATTCCTTTGCGCAGATGGGCGAGACCATCGGCGTAGGGCTTGGATTTATGCAATTTATCGGGTGGTTCGTGCTGGCGAACTATCTGGTAAATGAAATCAGAAGCATTTTGGAGAACATGGTGGAAATGGGCGTAAACGTGCCGCCTATGCTGATTAAGGGACTGAAGATTGCAGCGGAGCGGATTGACGCTGCGGCAAGCATCGGGGGCGAGGACGATGGCAAATGAGACGAAGGCATGCAGAGACATTGGCGCGCTTTTGCCTGTGGCACAGGCGGCATGCCGGGCATTTCTGCGTGAGTGCGAAAGGGAAGGGCTTGACGTTCTGATTACGGAGACCTACCGCACACAGGAGCGGCAGGACTACCTTTACGCACAGGGCAGGACGAGAGCCGGCACAATCATCACATGGACGAGAAAGAGCCGCCACACCGGACGGCTGGCGTGGGACGTATGCAAGAACGTAAAGGGGCAGGAATACGCCGACGCGGCATTTTTCGACAGATGCGGAAGGATTGCGGCGCAGCTGGGGATTACCTGGGGCGGCAGATGGGACACGCCCGACCGTTCCCATTTTGAGGTGGCGGCAGATTGGAAGGAAAAGAGGGAGACAGAGATGGAAAAGCGTTACGAAACGCTTGCGGAGGTGCCGACATGGGCAAGAGAGCTGGTGCAGGAGATGATTACAAGGGGATGCTTTGCGGACCCGAACCGACTGCATCTTTCCGAGGACATGCTACGGACAATGGCACTGACAGACAGGCTTTTAAAAGCAAGGGAGGGAAGGAAATGAAAGAACCTTTAACATTACTGAAAAGCCCCAGAGACGAGCGGGACTGGCATTACGGCAAAATCGTATGCAGCGGGGGAGAACTGCCGGAAAAGGTGAGCCTGCGGCAGAGCTGCGGCCCCATCCGCAGACAGGGCAAGAGCGGCTTTTGCCACAGCTTTGCAGGGACTGCGCTGAAAAATTTGCAGGAAACGCAGGACTGGGGCGAGCGGAAATACAACTTTTCCCCTCTGGGGCTTGCCAAAGCGGTGAAGGCGAGGGACGGCATTGCCTACACCGAGGGCAGCACGCTTTTAGACGTTTGCAAGGCATTATGCAACGATGGGGTATTTGACGAGGTATTTTACCCCTTTACAAGCTACGATCAGGAGAGCTTCAAGAAAACAGGCAAGCTGCACTTTCCCCCCTTAGCGGTGACGGATGAGGAGGCAAAGCGCATTGGTCGTTTTTATTGCAGAAACTACGCGAGGGTGGACACACTGGAGGAAGTGAAGCTCTCTCTCGCCAATCAGAATCCCGTGCTTTTAGGGATGACCTGTTCGGAGGAAATCTATTCGCCCACAGAAGGATGTATTGGACTTCCCTTAGGGACATTCCTGATCGGCGGACATGCGGTGCTGATTATCGGCTACGATGACACGAAGGAAAAGACGATTCACGGCAGACACTACAAGGGCTTTCTGGAATGCCAGAACAGCTGGGGCGAGGACTGGGGCGACAAGGGCTTTTTCTGGATCCCCTACGAATACATCACCTACCGGACGAAGGACTTCGGGATGGGGTTTGTGATGGACATGTATACCGCGATTGACCTTGCAAGGGAGAACTTGCAGGGGACGGCGGTGGAGCTTTTCATCGGGAAGGACAAGGCATTTGACGACGGGAAGGAGATCACCCTTGACCAGCCGCCCATTGTAGACGAGAAAACAGGGCGCACCTTGGTGCCCCTGCGCTTTGTGGGCGAGAGCCTTGGATGCAGGGTGGAATGGCTTGCAAAGAGCCGCCGCATTATCATCCGCAGCAGGGCGCACGACATTGAGCTTTCCATCGGCAACCAGACGGCACTGGTAGACGGCGGCAAGCGGCTGATGGAGCAGGCACCCATCCTTGACGAGAGAACGGGGCGGACGCTGGTGCCCCTGCGCTTTATTGCAGAGACGATGGGGCATGCGGTGCTCTGGGACGGAGAGAGAAGGAAGATTATAATTCTCAAGTAGCGGTTGAGCCGTCCGGTTATGACGAGCGAACGTCTGACCGACAGGTTGGGTGAGGCGAGGAATGGACGGCGAAATATAGCGGTTTCCGAAGCGAAGCGAGGAAAACTGACATAAATAACAGCGGTTGAACTGTTACAAACATAAGGAAAAGCGACGATGCGCATCTGCAAAGTCGCTTTTTTCTTGCAAAAAATAAGGAGGTGAGATCTTGGCAGGCTATTATAACCCGAAAAAGGACTACGCGGCAGCCATCAAAAACGAGAAGAACCCTGCAAAGAAGGAGCAGCTGAAGGCAGAGAGACAGAATAAGATTGATGCTATGAACGCCGCAGGGACGAACACGAAGGGCTACACAAACAGCATTTACGGCGGCTCTTATAGCTCTTCCGGAAAGGGAAACTCTTCCTCCGGCGGAGACGGAAAGGGAAATAGCAGCGGCGGCTATTTTGACAAAAATCTGGACTACGCGGCAGCCATCCGGAACGAGAAAGACCCCGTGAAGCAGGCGAAGCTGATTGCGGAGCGACAGAACAAGCTGAACTGGATGAACGCGAGCGGAACGAACACGAAGGGCTACACAAACGACATTTACGGCGGGATGCCACAGGCAAGCGCACCGCAGGGGCAATACCGCAGCACGGACGCGGCACTGAACAACACGAACAAGGCGGCAATACAGCCGACAGCGACCACGCAGACCCAGACAGCGACAGCGGCAGAGGCGGAAAACCCGACCGCGCCGACCTCCTTTGGGAGCACGGATGCGGCGCAGCGGGCAGCCCTACAGGCTTACATCACAAGACAATACGCCCACCAGAAGGCGGAGAGCGGCGAGGGAACCTACAACGGGGACGGGAGCATGAGCCTTCCCGACCAGACGCTTTTAAAAAGCTATCAGCAGAAATACAACGAGGCGAAGGCGGCAGGCGACCAGGGCGGCATGACAGCGGCGCACAGGGCGGCGGAGAAGCTGAGGGACAACTACAGATATTATCCCTTAGCGAACAGCAACGGCTACGGCTTAGGCGAGAACGACATCGGCTGGGTGCGCGATTTGGTGGTGCGCGGAGACGAGCTTGGGAACAAAATCGTAGACCAATACAACCGGGGGACGGTGACAACGACAACATACGATAAGGACGGCAATTTTGTGAACCGATACACCGGGGGGAACATTGCCGGACACGATGCACGGGTAGCAAAGGAGATGCAGAGAGTGAACGAAAGACTGGCAGGAAAGGAAAACAACACCTTCGCCTTCCGCCTTTCCGACCCGAATGATGTGAAGCTTTCCAATGCGGAGCTGCTGGCAAAATACGGCGGCGGCATTACGGAGGGGAACAACGGTATCGGGCTTTACACTGCGCCGAACGGAGTGGCTCTGAAAACAGCATCCGGCGGCGGAGACAGCGGCACGGCGGCAAGCGGCACACCGCTGACAGCGGCAGGCTACGGCACAGGGACGGACGCGGCGGCAAATTCCATTTACGGGCAATTCGGCTACTTCGACCCGAACAAGGACTATGCGGCGGCGATAAAGAACGCAAGCAGCACGCAGGAGATGGTGCAGCTGGAGAAGGAGCGGCAGAACAAGCTGAACTGGATGAACGCGAACGGGACGAACAAGGGCTACACCAACCAGATTTACAGCAATTACAACAACCTTTTCGGGGAAAAGCAGGAGATGCCCACATACGAAGGGATGACGAAGGAGGAGCTTTTCGGCGGCTACAACGAGATGGCAGAAAGCCTTGCGGAGCAGAGGAAGGCACTGCTTTCCGCCGCACTGGCGCAGAACCGGACGGAGCAGGAGAAGGCAAACAGCAATTATGACGAGCTGGCAAGGCAGGCATACATCTTGAAGCGGCAGAATGAAAACGCACTGCCGCAGCAGCTTGCGGCACTGGGCATCAGCGGGGGCAGCAGCGAGAGCGCGAACCTTTCGCTTGCGGCGAACTATGAAAACAGCCTTGCCAGCAACGAGCAGGCAAGACAGCAGGCATTAAGAGACTATGCTTTGCAGGCATTGCAGGCGCGGACGCAGGCAGACAGCGACATCAGCGGCTATTATGCGGACGCAAAGCAGCAGGCGATGAACGCATGGCAGAACGAGGCGGCGAACCGAAACAGCTGGAACCAATGGGCGGCAGGCTACGGGCAGCAGCTTAGGGAATACGGCGACAGCCTGAACAGCCAGACCCATCAGGAGATTCTGGCAAGCAAGCAATATGCGGACACACTGCGGCAGCAGCAGATTGACCTTGCGCTGCAGATGGGCGACTACAAGAAGCTGGCGGCAATGGGCTATGACGTTAGCTATTTGAAGCGGATGCAGGATGCGGAGCTGGAGCAGCTTGCACTGGACGCGATGCTGACGAGGGCGAACATCGCTAAGGTGAACAGCAGTGTGACACGAGGGAGCGGCGGAGGGACAAAAGGCAGTAAAAAAGGAAGCGGAAACGGCGGCGGTGGAAACGGCGGCGGCAACAACAATAGCTCGGATGTGAGCAGCCTGCCCACAGGAAACGAGATGGGCGACGGCTGGATCATGGTGAGCGGCATGGGAAAGGTCGGCTTAAGTGAGGTTGACGAGATGCTGAAAAGCGGCACGCTGAAAATGGTTGCCTCCGGCGGAAAGAAATATTACATGAAGAAACGATAAGGAGGGCTGAGACATGACAGAGAGCGAGAGACTGCGCAAGGAAATGGAGGAGAGGGGACTTCTCGGCACAACAGGAAAGAAGGTTATTGTCTCGGCGGCACAGAAGAAAATCAACGAGAAGAAGGGTGGGACGGCGAAAAGCCGTTCTGCCGGCTCTGCCTCTGCAAGCAGGACAACAAGCAAGACAACCAACAGCGCAAAGCGTGTGCCTGACACAAATCTTTTCCGTGGGATGCAGCTAAATAGACCAACGGCAAGGAAAACCAGCGCACCTACAATGGGAAAGGACAGTGCTGTTTTGCAGAGGGCAAAGGCACTGAGCGCAAACAAGGGCTTGAGCGGCAAGGAAAGAGAAAAGCAGATTGGACAGGCGCAAAAGGAGCTTGGGCGAATCCGAGACAAGAACCTTTTGGCCTCCTTCCTTGGAAACAAGGAGGCAAAGGCAAGAATCAGCCAAGTAACAAAATTGCAGGGAGAGCTTTCCAAACAGCAAAAGCGCACTGCCTTCGGTGCAGGCTTTGGACAGGCGGCAGGACTTGACATTTACGACACTGCCGTAAAGAAGGCGGCAAAAAAGACAGGAAACACAGCCCTTTCCAAGCAGATGGCGGCGCAGGATAAGGTGCGGCAAGAGGTAAAGGCGGCAAACAAAAAAAGCTATGGCAGAGGCGAGCTTGCCGGAGAGCTGACGCAGGCGGGTATTCTTTACGGAACGGCAGGCGCAGCGGCAGAGAAAGCGGCACTCAAGGGCGTGGGCAAGCTGACAGGAGGCAAGACACTGGGCAAAGCCGGCACATTTGCCACACGGATGCTGGGACAGCAGGCGGCGGACACGGCGGTAAACACGCCGATGACGATTGCGGCCGGCATGGCAGACGGAAAGAGCCGCAAGGAGATTGCGAAGGACATCGGCAAGCAGGAGGCAATGGATGCAGCGTTTAACGTGGGGCTTGGGGCGATTGGCGCAGGGGCAAGGCAGGCAGGCAAGCTGATGGGGAAGGCAACGGAAGGGAAAAGAGCGGTGCAGGCAAGCAGAGAGACCGCAAAGAAGGAACTTTTGGAGGCGGCGGCGAAAAAGGAGACGGAGACCGCAAGAAAGGGGCGGAAAAAGCTGCTGCATGAGGATGACCTTCCGGAGCTTGCAAAGGAATACAGGCTGATGAATGATGAAGGATGGTGGGCCGATAAAACCAAGGAGATCGGACGGAAATTCGGAAACGATGCCGCCGGCGCAACAAAGGAGTTTGAGCGACTGATCGGCCGCAAGGAAGAACTGGAAGATATGCTCGGCATAAAAACCAAGAAGGTGCAGCAGATGGAAAAAGGCTTGCAGGCGCAGATGGTTAAGCGGGCAGAGCACATCTTAGGCATGAGCGGAGCGGCAAGCCGTGAGGAAGGCAGAAGGCTGATGAAGGGAGCCATGCAGGAAGCCGCACAAAACGGAAAAATCAGCCTTGAGACAAGGGACAGCATTTTTAAACAGCTTTTTGAAAACGGCAGCACAGACAACAGAGCCATGGTTGACAAGGAGCTGAAGGAGAGACTGCGAAGGCTGAAGCTGACCATCAGCAAGCAGGATGCCGGAGACATTGCGGACTTTGGCGCATGGAGAAAAGGCACCAGAGGGAAGCTTGGCGGCGTGAGCGTTGGCGAAAAGGGAAATGTGGATGTGCTTTACATGGAGCTGAGCGACAGTTACCCCGAATTTTTCCCGAAGGACATTGTGGTTCCCTCCGAGCAGCTGCAGAAGATTGCGGATGTGGCAGAGGGGATGAAATACAGACAGATTCCGCTTGCGGAAACGGTTGACGACGGCATGAAGGCGGGCATGCGTGATGAATTTGAAAGAGCCATGGATGACCTGCAGATTGAGACGGCGAAGCTGACAAGATACACAAACGAAAGAGCGGAAAAGCAGATGAAAAAACTGCTGAGAGAGGGGCAGCTGCCCGATTACAGCAGGGTTGATACGGAAAGCATGAAGCAGCTTTATGACGAGCGCAGACAGCTACGCAAGGCGGCCGAAAAGGTGCGAGGGAAGATTAACCTGACGGTCGGGGACAAGCTGATTTTGGAAAAGATGCTTTCCGGAGAAATTGATGCGGCAAGGGCAAGGGAGCTTGCGGGGATCAATGCGGATGATTTGATGCGGCTTTATGCGGCAGAGCAGCCCCTACGCAAAGTGGAAAACAGTATTCGCGGATACAAGGAATATGCAAGCCGCAACGCTTACGAGGGGGCGGCGAAGGCTGTCGGAAGCATTGACATGAGAGACAAGGGAGCAGAGGGCTGGAGAGACCTGGGCCCGATGCGGCTGATGCGTGAAACGCAGGAGAGGATCCTTGACATGGTTACACCCAACAAGGAGAAGGCAAAGGAATTGAAGGAATATTTCTTTGATCCCATCCACGAAAACGAAAGACAGCGTGCCATTTTTAAGACCGAATTTATCGACCGTATCAAAAAGACGGGGATCAGCACAAAGAAAAATATCTCTATCAAGAAGGCGGACGGAAGCACCGTTAAGACGAGCGAAAGTGCCTTGGTGCAATTTTTGGGCGAAAGCAAATATAAACTGCAGCAATTTGAGCGGAAAAAGGGCTGGGCAACAGCGGAGCAGATTACAGAGGAACTGCAACTGCAAAGAGAGGTGCAGGCGATTGAAAGCAGCCTGACGGCAGAACAGCTTGCGAAGATTGATGGCGGGATTCGACAGATGACGGAGATTTACAAGGAAATTCATCCGAAAATCAACGAAGCCTTAATTCGGAACGGATATGATCCGATTGGGTACATTGAGGGCTATTTCCCGCACATGAGCTTTGACGACCCCGAAAATTTGATGGAGATTGCGGCAAGAAAGCTGGGCTTTGATTTTTCCGCAAAGGAGCTGCCGATGGACATTGCGGGCAGAACGGAGGGATTCCGCCCTGGGAAGAAATGGAGCGGAAACCTTTTGGAAAGAAAGGGCGAGCATACGGATTATGACGCTTTGCGTGCGTTCGACCAATACATTGACAATATTTCGGATGTGATCTATCACACAGACGACATCAAGCGACTGCGTGCTTACGAGGATTACATGAGATACACGCTTTCCGAGGACGGAATTAAGGCAAACGTGGATGCCATCCGTGCAAGAAAGGATCTCAGTGTAGAGAAAAAGATGGAGGAAATTGAGAAGGAATACGGAAAAAGCAAGGCGCACACTTTGCAAAATTATGTGAACAATGTGCGGCTTTACACTGACCTTTTGGCAGGGAAAAAGCACAATGTTGACCGTATTTTAGAAAACCATCTTTTTGGCCGAAAGGTTTACAAGGTGCTGAACGAGATTGAAAACAGGGTTGCCGGAAACATGGTTGCCGGAAATGTGGGCTCTGCTTTGACAAATTTCATCCCCATTACACAGGGCATGGGGAGCATGAGCGTGAAAAGCAACCTGCGAGGCTTGAAGGAGGCCCTTGCCTACATGAGCAGAGACGGCATGGACGAGCTGACGAAGAAAAGCGCCTTTCTTGCCACCAGAGACAACCCCGACCTGCTTTACAAAACTGCACTGCGGAAGATTTCCGAAGCGGGCGGCAATCTGAACCCTCTGCAATGGATGGAGGCGGCGGACAAATTCTGCACGCAGGCAGTTTGGCGCAGCCGTTATTATGACAACGTGGCAAAGGGCATGGGAGAAAAAGCCGCCATCAAAAATGCGGATGAATTTGCAAGAGGGCTTTTTGCCGGAAGAAGCAAGGGAGCCATGCCGACAGCGTTCAGCTCCAAGACATTGAAGCCGCTGACGATGTTTCAGCTGGAGGTGAACAACCAAATCAGCTATCTGATGAAGGATATTCCGAAGAACGCACAGGGCAGTGTGCTTAAGATGATGAAGGCTTACGGCGGTTTTATCATTGGTGCATACGTTTACAATGATGTTTATGAAAAACTGACAGGCAGAAGAAGTGCGCTGGATCCGTTCAGCATGGCGAATGAGGCCTTTGGAGACCTGACAGGGACACAGGTGCGCAATTCGCTTGATATTTTGGAGGATGCTACAAACGGAAGAGGCTTACAGCTGACGGAGAGCGTGAAGAAGGAGAAGCCCTCGGATGCGCTGGAAAACCTTCTTGCCGAGGCAGGAGAAAACATGCCCTTTGTGGGCGGCGTTCTTTTTGACGGGGGGCGTATCCCTGTGCAATCCGCACTGCCGAGTGTAACAACGATTGCGGGAGCAATTGGGGATGCGGCAAGCGGAGATGAGAGCAGAGAGAAGTCACGGCAGAAAATCAAGAACGAGCTGGAGAAGCCGCTTTGGTATCTGGCGATGCCGACTGCGGGCGGACAGGTACGAAAATCCATCAAGGGAATCGGGACCATGATAAACGGCGGCAGCACCATTGAGACCAATGACGGACCGGAGCTGCAGTTTGCGGTGGACAAGGACAAGAAGGCGAACTGGGCGCAGGCACTTTTATTCGGCAAGTGGGCGACAGACGGCGGAAAGGCCTACATGAAGGACAAGGGCATGATGCTTGGCGCAAAGCAGACGGAGACATACAAAAAGCTGGTTGCGGCAGGAGCGAAGAATACGCTTGCCTTTGATGAAGTGAACCATGTGCGCAGTGCGGAAAAGACATCCTCGAAAATGACTGTCCTGCGGGCAAGCCTTTTGAATGAGGAGCAGAAGGGTATCCTGTATTATGACATGGTTGCAGGGGACAAGGAGAGAGAGGTTCTTGACCATTTCAAAGACAGCGGGAACCGGTGGAGGCTTGCGGAGTGCATGAGCCGCATGGGCGAATTTGAGCAAACCGCACCAAAGAGAGAGACCTTGAAAAATGCGGCACTTTCCGATGAAGAAAAGGAATATTTGTACCTTTACAAAATCGTGTACAAGGACAGCAGAGAGAAGGAGCAGAGCAGGGTGCGGGCACTTTCTGCGGCAGGGCTTGGGATGGATGCTTATTTGAGCGTGAAAAACAAGCTGCAGGAGCTGAACGATTCCGGCATGAAGTCCAAGGAAAAGAAGTGGGCCTTTGTGAATTGGATGTATGAGAGCGGATACAGCAATGCGCAGGTGCAGGCAGTGAAGGACAACTTTGCATTTAGCGGCGGATACACGGTAAAGTGGTAAATTTAATCAGAAAATGGAAAGATAACTACCATTTTGCCGACTTCGACAAAATGGCAGAAATTTTGCAGAAAAGGGGGTTTTTCTTTACACCCCCTTCTGCGAAACATGCTATAATGGCAGTGCCGAGACAGAAAGTTGTCAGGTTTCTTTCTCATTACGCTGTGGAGCAGCATTTTTTCCCCTTGCCGGGGCAACCCGGCACTAACGCAGCAAGAGAGTGGGCACAGTAAGTGCGCCGGTTCGATTCCGGCAGCTGCGAAGAAACCCTATCTCCTTTAAATTGAATATGCCCCGATGCGGCATTGCGGGGCGAGAGATTGAAAACCGAAAGGTTTTGCAGGGAGTGGTGCATTTGATGCGCTGCTCCTCATTTTTTTTTGGGAAGTTGTCAGAAAATGCGAAGTGTAGTTGCAATTTTTCATGGGGAAAATGAAAATAAAAGCCCCATCAAGGATGGGGTTTTTATTTTCTGATTCTGCTGTATGAATGGAATAATTGATAGATGTAACATACATATTCCTCTGTAGCAATGTCATTCAGCGTTGCCTTTGCCTCAGGCGTTACCATCGTAAATTTCTGGCTGAGATACCGCAGGGATGCACCCAACTCGCCATCTGCACCCCCATATTGTTCAATCATGATTTTCGCAAGTCTTGCATCGGGTTTTGTAATCTTCACAGGAAATTCCAATTTCTTTTCATAAATCCACATTTATTTACACTCCTTTCCTGCCAGAGAAAAATTGGCATCGTTCTGCCAAGGCCATGGATTTTCCATCCACTGCCAAGCCTGTGTATTGGCGGCATAGCTGCGGAAGGAGCAAAGAGGCCCGAATGTCTCCTCGTATTTCATACGAACCGTGTCAGCGGCAGTGATGACCTGATTGTATGCTGCAATGGCATCGTTGTCATCGGGGTGCGTATTCAGAAAAAGTCCCAAATCCACAGCAATAAAGTCAAGTTCCATCAAGGATTTCAATAATTCCTCCTGATTCATACCTCTGCCCCCTTTCCGAAACGATAAAGATTCCAGCCGGAGCAATAGGGGATAGCCAGATCGGCAAAGACAGTGCCGCAGATAAGGCTTTGCTCAGCCTCCATCGGTGCTTCATAGGGCTGGAAGGGCACCATAGCCTGCGCCGGCCCAATTTGCTCCAGCACACAGGCGTTGCAATTTCCTATCATGGTAGCCGGTGTCAGCGTGGCGGAAGCGGTCTCTGTGTTGTTTTGTCTGCAATGCTGATTACAGGCGAAGTTTCTGCACATTTCTCTCATGCGTGTTTCCTCCTTTTGGCATTTACAATATTTATACTATGGAAAAAGTCGATTATGGTGCGAAGGGATTTCCGAAAAAGAAAAATGGCAATGACAAAGGGCTCTTTCGAGTCCTCTGTCATTGCCGCGTAATAATCTAAATGACGGAGAGGGGAAGCAAGGAAGGGAGAGCTTCCGCCTCAGCCGATTTTCATTTTTTTGAGTTCTATTAGGAAATAGACATACCGAATACCAGACCTGCAATGATGATAGCACCGATTGCGATAGGGTCAAGGATTTTAACGATGAATTTGTATACAGGTGCAAGGGTGAATTTGAACTTGCCATAGGAGGTAGCTTCCTCTACGGAATTGTCTGTACCCCAAATCCAGCCAACGAATACAGTTGTAAAGAATGCACCCAGAGGCAGCAGCAGTCTGTCTGTCAGGTATTCCAGGAAGTCACCAAAGATAGGATAGCTGATACCGTCGCCGGAGATCCAGATACCCTTCAGGTTCATGTATGCCTGAGAAAGTGTATACATAACACCAATGATAAAGATAACGATGGATGCACCGAGCAGTGCTTTCTTTCGTTCGAATCCCTTTTCTTCTACCAGGAAAGCAATCGTACCTTCCAGAATGGAGGTGGAAGAAGTGATTGCAGCGAAGAACAGCAGGAAATAGAATACGGTACCAATCAGCTGGCCGCCGGGAATAGCCATGAATACGCCTGCCAGTGTAGCAAACCCAAAGCCGCCGCCCATACCGGGAGCAATACCTGTCGCAAATACAGCGGGGATAATCATGAAGCCTGCAAACAGAGCAACCAGAGTGTCCAATGTACAAACGATAGCCGTGTTGGAAATCAGGTTATCTTCATTGGAGAGGTAGGAAGCGTATGTCATCATAACGCCCATGCCAAGGGAGAGGGAGAAGAATGCCTGCCCCAGAGCGGTCAGGATTGCAACGCCGTTGATAGTGGAGAAATCAACATTCAGCATGTATTTCAGACCATCATCTGCACCGGGAAGAGTACAGGAACGAATCATCAGAGCAATCAGCATGATGAACAGCAGGGGCATCAGAAGCTTAGACATTTTTTCGATGCCGGCTGTGCCGTGGCTGATGATATATGCCGTTAAGAACAAGAAGATGAAGGGGAAGATGACAGCACCCTGCAAAGGGAATGTGCCGTCTGCGCCCAGCAGATTATTCAGGAAGTAAGCTGTAGGGTCAGCCCAGATGGTTTTTACATCTACTATGTAGGCAACGATATATTTCATCGCCCAGCCGCCAACCTGACAGTAGTAGCAAAGGATGATGAAGCCTGTCAGAACGCCAAGGCCGCCAACCCAGGACCATTTTGCGTTTAATTCACGCATAGCGCCAACTGCATTTTTGTGTGTTTTACGTCCAACCGTAAATTCTGCCATCATAACGGTTGTACCAACCAGAGCAACGATAATCAGATAGATAATCAAGAAGGCACCACCGCCGCAGAAATAAGCCTTACCGGGGAATTTCCAGATGTTGCCCAGACCTACAGCAGAGCCTGCTGCAGATAGGATGAAGCCTAGCTTCGAACCAAATTGACCACGATTTTCAGCTGATGTAGACATAAGTATTCCTCCTTTACAGATAAACGATAGATTTGAAGCCCTATTGTTTCGCTGGATGAGATGTAAGAATACTGAAACGACATAAAACGCATAATGGATACATATAATGGCCTTCTTTCCAGACATCCTTTTCTCAGTCCCTCTTCTAAGTTGTATGATGTCTGATAGGGAATCTTTCCTGATAAAGAAGAAAATGTATGCAGTTCCAATATCTTACAAATTTATCCTAAGGCTAGAATAGCGGAAAATCATGTAAATTTCCATAAAAAAACCGTTAAGATTTAGGCGTGTTTCTCTTAATGTCAATGGCAAAAATGAAATATGATTGTATAGTATGAATAAAAGGACAGTATACATAATGGCGTTTTACCTATAAAAATGCTAAATTATGGGCAAAAAAAGAGGACGAAGGGGGAGCCTTCGTCCTTTTTATCATATCGTTTATGCAACAGTATGCTTTTATGTTTCTCTTTAAGAAATATTTTCTTTTTGAGAAAATTTTGGATTAAGAAATAGACATACCGAATACCAGACCTGCAATGATGATAACACCGATTGCGATAGGGTCAACGATTTTTACCATGAATTTGTAAACAGGTGCCAGGGAGAATTTGAATCTGCCGTGAGAAGTAGCTTCCTCTACGGATTTTTCAGGGCTCCAAACCCAACCGACACAGAGTACGGAGAACAGTGCGCCCAGAGGCAGCAGCAGTCTGTCTGTCAGGTATTCCAGGAAGTCGCCGAAGATGGGGTATTCGATACCGTTCTTGGAAACCCAGATACCCTTGATGTTCATGTAAACCTGAGACAGTGTGTAGAATACGCCGATGATGAATACAACAACGGATGTACCAAGCAGTGCGTGGTTTCTCTTAAGACCTTTTTCCTCAATCAGGAATGCAATCGTACCTTCCATGATGGAAGTAGAGGAGGTTACTGCTGCGAAGAACAGCAGGAAGTAGAACAAGAGACCGAACAGTGTACCGCCGGGGATTGCTTCAAATACGCCTGCCAGTGTTGCGAATGCGAAGCCGCCGCCCATACCGGGGTCGATGCCTGTAGCGAATACAGCGGGGATAATCATGAAGCCTGCGAACAGAGCAACCAGAGTATCCAGTACGCAAACGATACCGGTGTTGGAAATCAGGTTATCTTCATCAGACAGATAGGAAGCGTATGTAACCATGATACCCATACCAAGAGAGAGAGAGAAGAATGCCTGACCCAGAGCAACCAGAATAGCGTTGCTGTTGATGGTAGAGAAATCAACATTCAGCATGTATTTCAGACCTGCGTCAGCGCCGGGCAGTGTGCAGGAGCGAATCATCAGACCAATCAGCAGTACAAACAGTAAGGGCATCAGAACCTTGGACATCTTTTCGATACCTGCTGTACCGTGACTCAGAATGAAGGCTGTCAGGAACAGGAAAATCAGAGGGAAAATAACAGCACCCTGCAGAGGGAAGCCGTTTGCGCCCAGCATGCCAAGGAAGTAAGCCGTAGGATCAGCGTATACCATCTTTGCTTCTGCAATGTAAGCGTAGATGTATTTCATAGTCCAGCCGCCAACCTGACAATAGTAACAAAGGATGATGAAGCCTGTCAGAACGCCGATACCGCCTGCAAAGCCCCATTTCTGGCTGATGGCGCGGAAGGAACCGAGTGCATTTTTGTGTGCGTTACGGCCTACCGTAAATTCTGCCATCATAACTGTGGTACCGATCAGAGCAACCATGATGATGTAAACCAACAGGAAAGCACCGCCGCCGCAATTATACGCTTTGCCGGGGAACTTCCAGATGTTACCCAGACCTACAGCAGAACCTGCTGCGGACAGGATAAAGCCTAGCTTTGAACCAAATTGACCGCGATTTTCAGTTGTAGACATAAGTATTCCTCCTTACGTTAAGAAAATAATGAATGATAGCCGGAGTAGAAAGAACCTCCTGTTATGAAAAATTTCTTCCTGAGAAATTTTTCTGCCGCCGTAATTCCCTCCCTCCGATTTCCTTGCCTGTAAAAAAAGACATTGGAAATAAAAATTACTGCGGCGATTTGTAGTAACCTTATTCTACCGTATAATTTGCTTAATTTCAATAAAAAAATTAAAAAAATACAATATTTTTTGTTGAAATGTTTGTATTTAAATAAATACAACGCTAAGAAACGGAAAAATCAAGAAAAAGATGGCATTTATTTACAATCGATTTTTTACATAAAATGGAAAATATTAACAAGAAGTTTATACTATAGATGGAAATAATTAGGATGTTGAAAGAGAGAAAACTGTCACATTCTTGTCACATGTCAGAACAAAAACACCTCGTAAAAAGAAACACACCAAGAGAAATTCTCTTGGTGTGAAACAGATTTCGGTATGCCGTTAAGGGTTCTTTTCGTCAAAAAGCTTGTAATATTGCCAGTTTATCAAGCGTTGCAGCGTTTTCTGCTGTTCTTCGGAAATTTCTGTTTTGTAGATTCCGTTTGCATCAACATAGATATTTTTTGCACAAACAGGCAATTCTCTGCGTAACTGATTATTTTCATGCTGCAAAGGGGATTCATAGTCAGACAAGAATAGCTCCAGCACAGCAGAGCCGAGGAACTGCGAGCTGATGAGTCCGTCCTCCGGCAGGCCGATTTCCGCTGCCGTTTTTGTACTTTCGAGTGCTTTTGCGCTTTCGTTTTGCCAGATGAGGTAGGGTGTTTCGTAAACGGCAAGCTGTTCCTCCGGCGAGCCGTTGGCATCAATGGGGTAATCCAGCAGGTCGAAAAACTCCATCCCGTTGGAAAAACCGGGCAGGTGGTCGCCGAAATAAACCAGAACAATGGGCTCATCGGAGCCTTCTGCATATTCCTTCAAACGCCCGATTTGCTCATCCGCATCCCCAATTCCTTGGAAATACTGCGTCAGCAGGTCTGTCTGCGTTTCGTTCAGATCAATATCGCTGGAGAAGTTCTGCTCCAGTGTGCCGTATTTTTTCTCATAAGGTCCATGGTTCTGAATTGTTACCGTAAAGGAAAACAGCGGTGTATCCGTCTCCTTGATGTGCGTATCCAGTGTTTCGATGATTTTATCCATTGTTGCCGTTTCGTTCACATAGCCGCCATAGCCCTGCGTCGCAAGGTCGAAGGAATCTTCTAAGAAATAAGAGGCTGCAAACCCTAAATCCGGATATACATTCTGGCGGTTATAAAACCATGCATAGCCGGGGTGAATGGAAAGCGTTTCGTAGCCAAGCTTTTGCAGCTGACGGGGCATGCCGTCAAAATCGCTGTGGATAAAGCTGTAGGAGGGCAAAGAGCTGCCGAGATATCGTGTTGCACAGCCTGTCAGCACATCATATTCCGTATTGGAGGTGCCGCCGCCGAAGTTCGGCACAACGATATGCCCGCTGATGGTGCCTTCCTCCGCGCAGATTTCCTTCCAGTTTTTCATCGGGTCGCGGTAGCCCGTAAAATCCAGATGCTCGTTTTCGCTCAGGTCGGAAAATGCTTCGCCCATAATCATAATGATGTGCGGACGCTTTTCTGTGCTGACAGAGGGTGTCCAATCGGTGTCCTCCAGTGTCCGTATGTCCGCCGCAGTATACCCTTCGGGTGCCTTGACCTGCATGATGTTGAACTGATGCAGGAAGGAATAAATCATACCGCGTGTGTTGTATTGGTTCACCTGAAAATAAGGATTGTCCACAGTCGGGTAGCTGTCATACAGCGCTTGATTTGCATACCAGAGGTGATTTGCCCCAAAGCCGCAGGCAAGCACAAGCACAAGCCCCAGAATCCGTGGCAGAGGCGGCAGAGCAATCGCCTTCGATTTCAGAAAGCTGCATACCGGAAGCGCCGCGAATACAATCAGCATGACCCCAATCAGCACTAGCTGATAAACGGGGAAGGTTTTCAGAATGGCGATGACCTCCTTTGCCAAGGTCAGATCCGTCGGCAGAAGCGGCTCCTGCCGCATGGAAACCTTCACACGGTCAACAACCGCAAAGAATATCAGCACAATCCCGACCAGACTGCATGAAAAGCCGATTTTTCTGGTCAGAAAGAAAAACAGCAGTAATGCCAGCAGCACCGGCAGAATATTCAGCAGTAGCATTGTGGGCGCATGCAGAATATTCCAGCCGACATATAAAATCTTCGTTGTGGTGATGAGATAAACAATGCCCGTGATGAAAACGGCGGCGCAGAGAAGTGTGAGCGCAATGCCGGCGGGCGTGGAAAGAAATTTTTTTGCTTTATTAAGGTAAGAAGTCCTTTCGGGGTCCTTCATGCGGATACCTCCTTTTTGTTCCTGTATCTTTTTATCCCTATAAATACGGATTATACGAGAAAATGTCGAAAATGTAAAGGAAAGTGGCTCGTTGTGTTTTTTCGGCAGTACAAAATCCGTTGAAAAATTAAGAAAATTGTCTCTTTTCAGGGCAGAGAAATGGTGTGTAATAAAAATAGTATTGTTTCAAGTATCGGAAAAAACAGGAAATTTCCTGAAAAACATCAGAGATTCGGCTTTTCTATATTGTCAGAACTTGGCAGATTTGCTATAATTATAGGGTTATGAAAAATTTCATGCGAAAAGAACTCTGAAAAAGAGGAGAATAAAAACCATGGGTGAAAAGAGAGAATACAGAAGACGGCGCAGACCTCCCGAGGATATGGAGCTGCAGCAGCGGCAGGTACGCCGCAGGCAGACGCAGGAGCCACACAGACAGCCGCGCAGGCACAGAAGTGTGCAGGAGGAGCAGCCGTATATCGACCCGCGTCGGGTGGCGCAGGGCAGAAGAATGTCCCGCAGAAAGGCAGAGCGGAAGAAACGGCGGCGCAGAAATATTCTGGTAGTGATTTTGCTGCTGCTGCTTCTGGTAGCGGCGTATGCCGGCGCGAAAATCTGGGTTGCGGTGCAGCAATGGGAAAATAAGGCGGAAAAATCCGATTTTACAACATCGGATACGACTGACCCCGAGGAGGATGAAATCATCAATGTTGCCGTTTTTGGTACGGATGAGGATGGTGTCCGCGCGGATGTAAATATGGTCGCAAGCTTTAATACCGGCACGAAGGAGCTGCATTTTATCTCTGTTCCCAGAGATTCCAAGGTCATCATGACAAAGGAAATGACCGATTATCTGGAAAGCAAAAATGCCTATGTCCCCGAACAGAACGGCGTTTACGGGCAATGCAAGCTGACAGAGCTGCATGCCTATGCAGGCGAAAATAACCGCTGTGCATTCTCCGTTGCCATGCTGGAGGAAATCCTCGGCATGAAGATGGATTATTATGTGAAGGTTGATTTGTCTGCCTTCCGCCAGATTGTCGATGCCGTCGGCGGCGTAGATTTTAATGTAGAAGAAAGATTGTATTATGTAGACCCTTATCAGGATTTGTATATCGACCTGTACCCCGGAATGCAGCATTTGGATGGGGATAAGGCAGAGCAGCTGGTTCGTTTCAGAGACGGCTATGTGCAGAAGGATTTGAAGCGTATCGAGGTGCAGCAGCAGTTCATTCAGGCATTGATTGAAAAGGTATGCAGCTCGGATACCCTGATGCGGAATCTGAACGATCTGGTAAAGGTTGCGCTGGATTGCACCGAAAGTAATATTTCCGTGTCCGAAGCGCTGAAGTATGTGAAATATGTGAAGGCCTTAGACCCTGCAAAGATTACCAGTGATACCGTTCCCTATCTGGGTAATCCCGGAAGATATGTCGAGCTGGATGAGGATGGTATTAAGGAATTGGTGAATGAGCGTATTTACGGCATTGCACCCCAAAGCAGCACGGAGGAGCAGGAAGAAAATCAGTTCAATGAAAGCAATCAGGAAGGCAATCAGCTGAATGAGGACGTATAAAAGACAGACGAGTGAGGGATTCCATGAGCAGAACAAGAAAACACCCGAAAAGAAGAAAGCCATTCAATCCGGTGAAAACCTTTTTCAAGGTGATGCTTTCTATCGTAATGGTATTCGTGGTTTTGGCAGGCGGTGCCTGCTTCGCCTATCATAAGGTAACGGGAGAGTGGCCCTTTGGCGGTGATACGATTGCCAAGGATGCAGATGAAACCAGTATGCTGGATGCCCTTTTGGGCAGAAATATGAAGCTGAATGTGGCAGTGTTTGGCGTAGATGCGGACGGCACCAGAACGGACGTTGCCTTTGTCGTGCATTATGACAGCTCTCAGGAAAGCCTGAGCCTGCTTTCTATTCCGAGAGATACGCGTGTGGATGTCTGCCCCGATGTAGAGCAGCTTCTGGGCAAAAGATACGGTGTCATGAAGTTTAACGCAGTGCATGCCATCGGTGGCAAGGAATATGGTCCGCAGGCGGCAGTGCTGCAGCTGGAGGATATGCTGGGGATTAAGATTGACCATTATGTAAAGGTTGATTTTAATGCGCTGGTTGAAATCGTAGATGCCGTCGGCGGCGTTGAGGTGGATGTGCCGCAGGATATGAAATGGGACATGAGCGATACCGGTGATATCAAGATTGACCTGAAAAAAGGTCTGCAAACGCTGGATGGCAATAAGGCATTGCAGCTGGTTCGTTTCCGTAAGGGCTATGCCAACGGTGATGTTGGGCGTATTCAGGTGCAGCAGCTGTTTTTAAAGGCGTTGGCAACAAAGGTGCTGAGTACGGAAAGCATTGTGAAAAACCTTGGGGACTATATCAAGGTGATGTATAAATATGTAGATACGGATGTAAGCCTTTCCGATGCACTGAAATATGCAAACTATATTACCAAGATTGATATGAGCAAAATGACGATGGAAACTCTGCCCGGTGTCGGTCAGTATATCAGCGGTGTGTCCTACTTTATCCATGACCCTGCCGAAACGACAGAGGTGGTGGATCGCCTGTTCTATAATGTAGCCCCTGCTGGCAATACAGATAGCGACAGCAGCAACAGCAAGGATCTGACCATTGAGGTTTCCAACGGCGGCACGGTAGCAGGTCTGGCAGCACGGTTCACGGAGCTTTTGAAGAACGAAGGCTATACTGTGACAGAGCCGACGAACTATACCGGCGAAAAGCTCAGCTATACCCGTATTCTGGTAAAGAATGAGGGCGTTGGGCAGGATCTGGTCAGCTATTTTAAGGATGCCAGAGTGGAGGTTCTGCCGAATGCAGTCGGCAGTGCGGATATCCGCATTGTTCTTGGCACCAATGAGCAGTAAGAGACTGCGGAAAGAATAGGAGAATCAATATGGATTATAAAATGCTTTTTATCCGTGCGATAAAATCAGGCTGCCTGTGCAGTGTGCTTTATCATGGATTTATGCTGATTACGGGCATGGCAATCAGCCTCAGACAGGTTGTTACATTTACAGTGGTCTTTATCCTGTTGTATTTCCTGTGGCTGGTTCTGGTAAGTAAAAAGAATAGATAATAAGAAGAACCGAGGAAAGGAATTCTGTCCAATCCTCGGTTTTTTGTTTAAGCAAGTCAAAATCTCATTTTGGCTCAAATCGACTTAAAGTCATTTCAGCCCAAGGCTGATGAGAAGGCTGCGGTCAACTCGCCGCATCATAGCATCATCCAGACAGCAAAGCTTTTCCCGCAGGCGCTGCTTGTCAATCGTGCGAATCTGCTCCAGCAGCACAACGGAATCCTTCGGCAGTGCATATACCGCGGAGGAAAGCGCGATGTGCGTCGGCAGCTTCGCCTTGTTCATCTGAGAGGTGATGGCGGCGCAGATTACTGTCGGGCTGTATTTGTTCCCGATATCATTCTGCACGATTAAAACGGGACGGATGCCGCCCTGCTCGCTGCCCACCACAGGGCTGAGGTCTGCAAAAAATATATCTCCTCGTCTGACAATCATGTTCTCACACTCCGCTGTTTGGTCTGGTCAGCGGCGGAAGAATAATATGTAAGTGGATGCCCTTCCTGCTGACTGTTTTCAGTATGGACAAAAACAGGGGTGTTTATTCCGTAATTCGGAAGGTATCGGCATCGAATTGCGGATGGAAGGTAAATTCGTGATAGTCCATTCGGTAGCGCTCCTTGTCATCTGCATCATAAATGACAAAACGGACGGGCAGCAGGCTTTCACGGTCAATCCAGAGTTTTTCTGTGGCAAGTCCGTCATCGTTGCCGGGAATGACAGCCTCAAGCACTACGCACTTGGAGGAATCAAACGAAGCCGTTTCCACGCTGACCCCCTCCGATTGCATATAGTTTCTGATAAACTGCCCCAGAAACAGCTCGCTGCGGTGCTGTGATTCGGGCACATCTCGGATGATGCAGTCATTCACTCTGGGGTTGTACTGACAGATGCGGTCGCCGTCAAAAACGGTGTAGTTGCCGGCAACGGTCTCCGGTGCGGTCAGCTCCAAGCGATATTCCCCCGTAGATTTGTAGTATTGTTTCGTTTCGTAGGTTTTTTCGCCGCTTTCTGTCTGGCGGATGAGCGTTGCCGTGCAAGCATAGCCATCCATTTCGGCAAGCTGCTGTTGGATTTCCTCCAGCTCCGTCAGGTTTTTCTCCCGACTGCACGCACAGACGGCAAAAAGCAAAACGAAGGAAAGAAAAAGTGAGAAAAATCGTTTCATGGCCTTTTTCCTTTCAAATTGGGTTCCCTTCAATTTATGATTTCTGTCGGCGGAATAGTCGCGGAGGGCGGAGTTTTTGCACCTTGCGGTAAAATAGGCTTTGGCGTTGCTTGGAAAGATATGGTATCATTTGCATGAGTGAAGTGAAAGATAAATCGATACTTGTAGATGGAGGTAATCAAAATGAAAGAATATCAACATTTGATTGGGAAGATTATTGTCGCAGTGGCAATTATAGTTGCCGCAATCATTATAGCGCAGGCTATTGGTGGAGCTGGAGAAAGTATCCGTAGTGGCTTGTTGCAATTAGGTGATGCTCTTCGATAACTCCCGATTTAGCGGTATCCTTTTGCGAAAGCAGACAGTCTGATTTTCCTGCAAGATGTTTTACTTGATTATTCCCTTTCGTTAGGGTATAATGATTAGGAACTTATAGTAGATAAGAATTTTTTGACTTTTAGGGAGGTAGAAAATATGAGCAGAATTAAAACTATCGCAACACGCGATTTGAACAAATCCGTACAGAACGGTGGCTGCGGCGAATGCCAGACATCTTGCCAGTCCGCTTGCAAAACATCCTGCGGCGTAGCAAACCAGCCTTGCGAAAAACAGTAATCGCAAATCAAACATGAGACAAAATCGGAAAGGGGCTGTAGCAAACAGCCCTTTTTTGAATGTAAATAGATTTTAACAGAGTGATGAGGTAGAAAAATGGTACATCAATATAAATTGAATGGTTACAACATCGTGCTGGACACCTGCAGTGGCTCCATCCATAGCGTGGATGATCTGGCGTATGATGTCATCGGCATGATTCGCGAGTATACGCAGGGGGATATCATTGATGCCATGCTCGAAAAATATGACGATGTCACAGCGGAGGATGTGCAGGAATGTATTGACGATGTGGTGGCACTCAGACGGGCAGGCAAGCTGTTTACGCCCGATAATTATGAACATCTGGCGTATGATTTCAAGGCGAGAAATACGGTGATTAAGGCGTTGTGCCTGCATGTTGCACACACCTGCAATCTGAACTGCTCCTATTGCTTCGCCAGTCAGGGCAAATATCAGGGGGAACGTGCGCTCATGACATTTGAGGTCGGCAAGCGTGCGATTGATTTCCTGATTGAAAATTCCGGTACAAGAAGAAACCTTGAGGTGGACTTCTTCGGCGGCGAGCCCTTGATGAACTGGGATGTGGTAAAGCAGGTGGTTGCGTATGCAAGAGAGCAGGAAAAGCTGCATGATAAAAACTTCCGCTTTACGCTGACCACAAACGGGATGCTGATTGATGATGAGGTTATCGAGTTTGCAAACAAGGAAATGCACAATGTTGTGCTTTCTCTGGACGGCAGAAGGGACGTGCATGACCATCTGCGCAAGGATTATGCAGGCAACGGCAGCTATGACCGCATTGTGCCGAAATTTCAGGAATTTGTGAAAAAGCGTGGGGATAAGAACTACTATATGCGTGGTACCTTTACCCATAATAATGTAGATTTTACGAATGATTTGTTCCACATGGCGGATCTGGGCTTTACGGAGCTGAGCATGGAGCCTGTTGTCTGTGCGCCTGATGACCCGTATGCGCTGACAGAAGAGGATAAGCCCATTCTTTTCGAGCAGTATGAGCTGCTGGCGAAGGAAATGCTGAAACGCAAAAAAGAGGGCAGACCGCTGACCTTCTATCATTATATGCTGGATTTGGAGCATGGCCCCTGTATCTATAAGAGAATTTCCGGCTGTGGCAGCGGCACGGAATATATGGCAGTGACCCCTTGGGGCGAGCTGTATCCCTGCCATCAGTTTGTCGGGGATGAAAAATACAGCATGGGCGATATCTGGAAGGGTGTTACCAATAAAGAGGTGCAGGATGAATTCAAGTGCTGCAACGCCTACGCCAGAGAGGGCTGTAAGGATTGCTGGGCGAAGCTGTATTGCTCCGGTGGCTGTGCGGCAAATGCGTACCATGCAACAGGCAGCATTACAGGCATTTATGAATATGGCTGTGATTTATTCAAAAAAAGAATCGAATGTGCCATTATGATGCAGGTAAGCGAAGCAACGGAGTAATCATGCCTGTGAGATGGAAAAGGAAGATTTTATGGATACACCGATTTGTGATTTCATAAAGGAATACGAAGCGAAGGGCACCTCCCGTCTCCACATGCCGGGGCACAAGGGTGTGCCCTTTTTGGGGTGCGAAAATCGAGATATTACGGAGATTTGCGGCGCGGATGAGCTTTACGAGGCGGAGGGCATTATTGCGGCAAGCGAGAAAAATGCGAACGCGCTTTTTGGCTTTGGCAGGACGATTTATGGGACGGAGGGCTCCTCGCAGTGCATCCGTACCATGCTGTTTCTTGCGCTGCAGGAGAGGAAGAGCCGCACGGAACGCCCTGTGATTCTGGCGGCGCGCAATGCCCATAAGGCATTTTTGTATAGCTGTGCCCTGCTGGATGTGGATGTGGAATGGCTGCTTCCGGAAGGGGCAAAATCCCTCTGCGCCTGCCCGATTACGGCAGAGCAGGTAGCCGAAGGGCTGAAGAAATCAAGCGCCTTCGCCGTTTATATTACCGCGCCGGATTATCTGGGAGGTTCCCCAGATATCAAGGGAATTGCGGCGGCCTGCAGGGCGGCGGGGGTGCCGCTTTTGGTAGATAATGCACATGGAGCATATCTGAAATTTCTGCATCCATCCAAGCATCCATTGGATTTGGGGGCGGCGATGAGCTGCGATTCCGCGCACAAAACCTTGCCTGTGCTGACGGGGGGTGCGTATCTGCATTTGTCGGAGGAATGGGCGGAAAGGGTTGGCAGACAGGCGAAAAAAGCCATGGAGCTGTTTGGCTCGACAAGCCCCTCCTATCTGATTTTGCAGTCTTTGGATTTATGCAACCGCTATCTGGCGGAGGGCTATCGGGAAAAATTACAGTGGACGATTGGACAGATTGGACACCTGAGAGGACAGCTAAAAAAGCAGGGGTGGACAGTCATGATGGACAGCGACCCTCTGAAGCTGACAATTTTTACGGGCGAAAAGGGCTATCGCGGCAGAGAGGTCGCAGAAGTTTTGCGTGCGCATGAAGTCGAATGTGAATTTGCCGATTTGGATGCGGTGGTGCTGATGGCAACCCCCGAAAATACGGAACGGGATTTTCAGCGCATTGAAAAGGCACTGGAACGCTTGCCGCAGAAGGAAAAAATCGAACCCTCACAGATGCCGCAAATTCTGCCGAAGCAAAAAATGCGGATTCGGGAGGCGATTTTCGGCAGATGGGAGGAGATTTCCTGTGAAGAAGCGGTGGGACGGATTTGTGCAAGCCCCTGTGTTTCCTGCCCACCGGCGATTCCGATTGCGGCAAGCGGAGAGGAAATCACAGCAGAGCTGCTGCCGCTTTTTCGGGCGTATGGCATAGAAAAAATCGAGGTTGTGAAGGAATGAAAAGAGAGTGCAGGGAACGGCACTCTTTTTTTGTGCCGAAAAGTTTTACAATTTCTTTAAAGTTTTACAATTTCTTTAAGTTTTCCGAAAAAGGAACAAAAACGCATTGCATTGTGATATGATATTTGACAGAATCAGAAAAATACGGGAACTTTTCCGAATGGTTTCCGTCTGAATAAAAAGTATGTTTATAATGCTTATAATGCGTTGATCAAAGGAGATGAGGGAATGAACAGAAACAAGAAAACGGCAAAGCGTGCCATGGGGATGGCGCTCGCCGCAGTGCTGCTGCTTTCCCCCCTGAGCTATCTGGGGGCGGAAACGGCGTATGCGGCAACGACCTATTATAACCAGAAAACGGAGAAAACCGTAACCCGCGGGGTGACATACGAAAAGAGCAGCCGTATGACGGATGCGGGTATTCAGAATATACATGTGCTGAAGGTTGACCTGACGGAAAGTACACTGCAATTCAAGGAAGTGGAAAGCAAGACGGACTATGGTTTGAAGGAAACCGTTAAGAAGCTCTTGACGGATAACGGCGCGGTTGCTGGGGTAAACTCTGACTTCTTCGGCTTGAGCGGCTCCTATTCTGCGGCATTTGGCCCGATTGTGCGAGACGGCGAGGTAATTTCCGCAGGGACAAGCATAAACAAGGGCGAGGGGCAGTATGCGGCGTTCTTCATGGATGAGAACGGCAACCCCTTCTTCGATTATTTCACCATGACGGCGAAATGCGGCAACGAGAAAAAGATGATGGAGCTTGCATCTTTGAATAAGGTAACCTCCATGGTATTCCCGATTTATCTGGACAGAAATGCCATGACAAATACCTCCGGTCTGGATAACCGTTTCCAGAACCTTGTGAAATTTGTGGTGCAGAATGATACGATTACACAGATTTCCGAAAAGGGCGAAACCGTAGCGGTTCCGGAGGATGGCTACTTAATCGTGATGAGCGGCGATTATCGCGATAAGGCGGCATATATGTTCGAGGTAGGCGACCAGATGACATTGGATATCAATTCCTCTGTGAACCTGGACGGGATGGAAACTGCCTTTGGCGGCGGCGGCAAGCTGCTGGTTGACGGGAAAATCACAGAGGCAAACTCCATTGTTGCGAAGGGCAGACAGCCCAGAACGGCATTCGGCGTTTCCAAGGATGGCAAGACCGCAATTTTCATGGTTGTGGACGGCAGAGGGGACAGCATTGGCGCAACACACTGGGAAATGGGCGTGCTGATGCAGGAATACGGCGCGTATGAGGCAATGCACCTAGACGGCGGCGGCTCCTCTACCATGGCGGTGAAAACAACAGAGGATTCCTCTGTGAATGTGGTAAACAAGGTTTCCGAAGGCTCTGAACGTAGGGTAATCAACGCAGTCGGCATTTTCCAGACGGCAGAAAAGGGTGCAGTGCAGGAAATTCGGATGCAGCCCTCTATGACAAGAACACTGGCAGGCAAGCCCATTACCTTTACGGTATATGGTCTGGATGAGCATTACAACCGCATTGAGATTCCGGCAGAGCAGGTGACACTGGATGCTGTCGGCGTGGAAGGGACATGGAGTGGCTACAGCTTCACACCCAAGACAAGCGGCACATTTACTGTTATTGCAACCTATAACAATCTGGTGGCATATCAGCAGAATGTGGTGAGCGGCAAGGTGGCAAGACTCAGCCCCACAAATGCAAGCATCAAGTTGAACAAGGCAGGCGAAACGGCAACGATTGCCATGAACGCATACGATCAGGATGGGTTCTCCTACTGGGCATCCACAAGCACAAATTACAGCGTGGCGGATGAAAGCGTCGGTACTGTTTCCGGCAATGTTTTCACAGCAAAAAAGACAGGCGCAACCTATATTAAATGCGAAAAGGACGGCGTTGTGGCATATATCACAGTAACGGTTGGCAATGCGGCGGCAGTCAAGGCACCTGCGGCGGCAGCGGCGAAGGATGCATTGAACCAGACGGTAACAGTGGCAAATGACGGGGCGCATTATTTCAACGTAGCGGGCAAGCTTGCATACACAGGCACAAATAAGATTGATGCGGCAGTCTATACTTCCGCAAGAGAAAAGGCGAAGGCCTATGTGGATGCAAACGCAAGCGTGGCAATTTACGGCGGCAAAAACGATTTGCAGACGGCAAACAAGGTGGATTCTCTGACATGGAACGGGAGCTATCGTTTCCTGAACAGGGGTGGCGTGAGTGTGGCAATGCTTTCTGCGGCAAAGGGCGGCATTACCGCAACAAACCCCTCTCAGTGGGCAAGCTTCACAAGAGACATTGATGCGGCAAACAACAGCACCATTGTTCTGGTGATGGACAAGACCCCTTCTGCATTCAGCTCCGCGGCGGAAACCAATTATTTCCGCGCAATTCTGAGCAAGTATGTAGAGCAGGGCAAGAAGGTCTTTGTAATCTCCTGCGGCAGTACGTCTTACTGGACCTCCACAAAGGACGGCGTGCGCTACATCAACCTGCCCGATCTTTGGAAGGCAGACGGGACGGTAAACCCGAATTATAAAATGCTGCGCTTCCGTGTGAAGGACGGCGCTGTGACATACGAAGCAGTTCATATCAAATAAAAATGCAGATGTTTTCGGGGGAGCTTCTCCCGAAAACATTTTTTTTGGATTCTCCGCTTTTGGTTGTAAAAAAAGGGAGAATAAGGTACTATATAAGATGGATTACAAGGAGTATTTTTACCGATTGACACGAAAGAAAACAAATTTTCAATGGATTTTAGGAGTTTATTATGTCAGAAAAAGGCAATCAGGCGGTGAAAACCGTCAGCTTTATGATGTTAATTACCCTTTTTGGGAAAATACTGGGAATGGTGCGCGAGCAGCTTCTGGCGGCAAACTACGGAACGGATATGCAGGCGGCGGCATTTTTGCTGGCAAGCCGGATTCCCCGTACCTTTTTTGATGTGATTTTTGCATCGGCAATTTCTGCAAGCTTTATCCCTGTTTTTGTGGAATATTTGCAGAAAAAGGGGCGGCAGGAGGCGTTTTCGCTTGCGAACCGCTTTATTACGATGATTTCGACCGTTACGCTTTTGATGATGCTTCTGGGGATGGCGTTTGCAAAGCCGCTGACGCTTCTGATTGCGCCCGGCTATGATGTGGAAACGGTGACGCTTTGCGTGGGACTTCTGCGGATGCTTTTCCCGACGATGCTCTTTACGGCGGTTGCCTTTTCCTTTGTGGGGATTTTGCAGTCGTTGGAGGAATTTAATGTGCCTGCGGCACTGAGCGTGGTTTCCAACGGCGTTTTGATTCTGTATTATATTTTCTTTAACGAGAAATTCGGGATTCTGGGGCTGACGGTTGCGTTTCTGATTGGCTGGGCGATGCAGGCGGTAATCCAGATTCCGTCCCTTTGGAAAAAGGGCTATCATTATCGCCCGGATTTTCATTTTAAGGATGACGGGCTGAGAAAAATCGGGAGGCTGATGCTGCCGGTTATGGTCAGCACATGGATTCAGCCGATTAACTTTATGGTAAATACGCGCTTTGCTTCGCAGCTTTCGGGCGGCAGTGCGGTGAACGGGGAGCTGGGCGTTTCTGCGCTGGAATATGCAAATAACCTGTATACGATTATCGTGGGCGTTTTCGTGCTTGCGATTGCAAATATGGTGTTTCCGAAATTTTCTCGTATGACGGAGGATAAAAAGGAATTCGGACTGACGGTCAGAGGGACGCTGAAATCTATGATTTTTCTGCTGATTCCCATGACGGTGGGACTGATGGCTCTGGCACAGCCTGTGGTTTCGCTGATTTACCAGAGAGGGGCCTTTGACGAAACGGCAACACAGCTGACGGCGGCGGCGCTGTTCTTCTTTGCATTGGGCATGGTTGGCTACGGCGTACAGAATATTCTGAGCCGCGCCTTTTATGCGAATCAGGACGGGAAAACCCCGTTTTATTCGGGATTGGTTTCTATCGTTATCAATGCGGTTTTGTGTTGGCTTTTGCTGAAGCCGATGGGGATTGGCGGTCTGGCATTATCTGCGGCGGTTTCCTCCACAGCGGCGGCAGCAGTGCTTCTGATTCCGGCGGTGAAGCAGTATCCCGATATTCTGGATAAGGGCTTTGTACTCCAGATTGGGCGGATGCTTCTGGCGGCGGCAGGGATGCTCGTGCCGGTGCTTGGGTGCAAATGGCTGCTGCTGCCGAGACTGGGCGGACGCGTGCTTGGGCAGATTCTGCTGCTTTGCATCTGCGGCGGCGTTGGCGTGGCTGCCTACATGCTTTTTGCAAGGCTTCTGAAAATTGAGGAAGGTGAGTTTGTGTTTGGCATGCTGAAAAGGCTGCGGCATAGAGGAGGCGGGGAAACGGCGCAAGGCGCACCCCGTAAGAGGAAAAAACGGAGAACGTATACGATGACAGAAAAAATTTCTGCGATAATTGAAGACAGCTTTTGTTTCCGCCTGCTTGCGGCAATCTGCACGCTGCTGCGCTCTGTCTGGATGAACAGCATTGCGTACAGCATTTATGCGGCAATTTGCAGGGGATTCAAAAATGCGTTTGAAAACAGCGCGATTCTTGGCTTTTTGCGTGCAAACTGGGATAGAAGGCTCAATACAAGGCAGGGGATTTTGCCGCGGTTCTGGCATAATCTGGTGCATTGGAGCGGCATGGCGGTGCGCAGAGAAAGCAACGGCCTTGCGGCGGCAATGGGCGAAAGCTTTTTCCTGCGCGTATTTAATCAGAATTTCCTGATTTTCTGTTTGGCAGGGATTGTGGCGGCGATTCCCGTTCTGCCGACGATGCTTCTGGCGGTTCTGGTTCTGGGAACCTTTGTGCTGTATTTTATTCAGCTTTTTCTGGGAAGAATCCGGATGCAGCGGACGAGCATGGTGAGCGTGCTTCTGGGCTGCTTCGGGGCTTGTATCCTTTATGCAGGGGTGACAAGCTATGCCTTCCCTTCGGCACTGCTGGCAATGAGCCTGTTCCTGATTCTGATGGCGGTATTCTTTGTGGCAAAGGATGCCATTGATACAGAAGAAAAGCTGAATTTTGTGCTTTGGGTACTGATTACCGTAGGGGCGCTGATTGCGCTTTACGCGGTATATCAATATATCATTGGGGTGGAAATGGATGCCGCATGGGTGGATGAGGAAAGCTTTGACATCACCACGCGCGCGTATGCAACCTTCAGCAACCCGAATGTTCTGGGGGAATACCTGATTCTGGTCGGTTCTCTGGCGGCAGGGATGATCTGGAAGATGAAAAATTGGTGCGGCAGATTATATTATACAGGCTGCTTCGGTGTGATTTGTCTGGGCCTTGTGGCAACGGGCTCTCGTGGGGCAATGCTTGGGCTGATGTTCTCGGCAGGACTTTTCGTGTTGCTTTCCGAAAAGCGGCTGATTCCCCTTGGGGTGGTGCTGCTTTTGCTGATGCCGTTTATTCTGCCGGCAGGTCTGTGGGCGAGAATTGCAAGCTCCGTTACGATGAGCGACTCCTCCTCGCTGTACCGTGTGTCGATTTATACGGCGGCGTTGGATATCATTCGTCATTATTGGGTGACGGGCATCGGAATCGGTGCATTTAATCAGATTTATCCGCTGTTCTCCTTTGAGGCGGCGAATGCGTACCACGCGCATAATCTGTTCTTACAGGAATTCATCGAACTGGGGATTGTCGGCTTTGCTGTACTGGTACTGCTGCTTTTGTTCTTCTTCCAGAGGCTTTACAGCGGTATGCGGACGGCACCGAAGCGGTTCCGTTTTCTGCTGGGGGCAATCTTCGGCGGCTTTGCAGGGCTTTTATTGCAGGGGCTGACGGATCACCTCTGGTTTGATTACCGCATTGTGCTGTTCTTCTGGTGCTTCATCGGCATCGGCATGGCAACGGTGCGTGTGGCAGAAAAGAAGGGCGAAAGAGAAACGGAGGAAATGAAATGACGGAAAAAAGAATGAAAATCCTCCATGTTCTGACAGACAGAAATATTGGCGGCGCAGGGCGTTGGCTATTGTATTATCTGAAATATCATAACAGAGAAAAATTTGCGGTGAAGGTGGTTCTGCCGCATGACAGCCTTCTGGTGGCGGCGGTGCAGGCATTGGATGTGCCTGTGCTTGCGATGGAGGAGATGGAGGACAAATCCTTCGACAGGAAGGCATTCAAGGCGTTGGCGAAAATTTTCCGCGCGGAAAAGCCGGATATTGTGCATACGCATGCGAGCATGACGGCACGCATGGCGGCAAGAAGGGCGAGAGTGCCGTATATCTTCAATACAAAGCACTGCATGGAGGGCGCGCCGGGCGGACTGGCAAAGAAGATTCTCCGCAGAGAAATCAATGCGGTGTTCAGTGATAAAATTATCGCGGTCAGCAAGGCGGTACGCAGAAGCATGATTGCAGGCGGCACAAAGCCGCAGGAAATTGCGGTGGTTTATAACGGGATTGAGCGGATTCCCATTCCGAGCGCAGAGGAAAAGGCGGCACTGCTTTCCTCCTTTGGCGGCAAGGCAGGGGAGAAGGCGGTCGGCATGGTCGCGCGTCTGGAGGAAGTGAAGGACCATGAAACCTTTTTGCTTGGCGCGAAAAAGCTTCTGGACAAGCGAAAGGATGTGCGGTTTTACATCGTCGGGGACGGCAGTCTGCGCGAGCAGCTGGAACAGAAGGCGGCGGCGCTTGGCATCAGCGAGCAGGTGACGTTTACAGGCTTTTTGCAGGATGTGGAAAAAATAGAGGCGGCGCTTGATATTGCGGTGATTACATCGAGGGCGGAGGCATTGTGCCTTTCTATTCTGGAAAGCATGATTGCAGGGATTCCGGCGGTCGGGACGGACAGCGGCGGCGTGGCAGAGGTGATTCGCCATGGCGAAAATGGCTTTCTGATTCCTGTCGGGGACAGCGACGCACTGGCGGAGAGACTGGACGAGCTGCTTGCGGATGACGCGAAGCGAAGCGCCTTTGGCGCACAGGCAAAGAGGGATGCCGAGGCGACCTTTTTGGCAGAGCAGATGACAAGAAAAATCGAAAAACTCTATCTGGAGGCAGGAAAATGAAAAGAAACAAATTATTCGGTATTTTTAATATCGTGGATATTTTGCTGATTCTGATTGTGATAATTGTCGGCATTGTCGGCGGAAGGATGCTTTTGGGCGGCAGAGGCGCGGCAGAGAGCGGCGCGGATACAAAGACCTATTCCTATGTGGTGATGGGGGAAGAAGTGGTTGCGGAAACGGCGAATTTCCCCGTTGTGGGCGGCAATGCCTATGAAAGCTCCACCTCGACCTATCTGGGTACGGTGAAGGATGTGAAAACAGAGCCGTTTACGGAAACGATGTTCAACCGCACTACGGGGAAATATGAAAAGGTGCCTGTGGACGGCTACAGCAATATTTATGTGACGATTGAAGGAAACGGAACGGAAACGGAAAAGGACATTACCGTGGAAGGAACAACCGTAAAGGTTGGGATGGAGCTGAATGTCAAGGGCAAGGGCTATGCCTTTAAGGGCATTGTTGTAGAAGTAAGGGATGGTGAGTGATATGGCAAAGAGAAAACCGAACATTGTGGATATCCTCATTATCGTAGTTGTGGTTGCGCTCTGCGCGGTGGCGGTGTTCAAATTCGGCGTGGTGAATCAGAAGGAATCCGCAGGGGTGGATGCCTCCGAGGAGCAGAGAACCTATACGGCGCTGATTGACGAGGTGCGGATGGCTACGGTCAATGCACTGCATGAAGGGGATAAAATTTATGACGAGAAAACAGGCATCTGCTTAGGGACGATTACAGCAGTGAAGCACGAGCCGTTTCTGAAAAATGTACTGCTGAATGACGGCACGATTCAGCCTGTGGAATTTCCCGATTATTACAGCGTGACGCTGACGATTGACGGCCCTGTGGTGGAGAAGGACGAGGGCTATTTTGTGGACGGCGTTGTGGAAATGAAGGCAAATTCCGAAATGAATGTAGCGACAAAATATGCGAAACCCGTAATGAAAATCACAAGCATCAGCGAATGAGTGGGGGTTAAGACATGAAAAAGTATAAAATTCTGATGGCTCTGATGGGGCTGGAAATCGGCGGGGCGGAAACCCATGTGGTGGAGCTTTCCAAGGAGCTGAAAAAGCAGGGCTATGATATTATTGTTGCCTCCAACGGCGGCGTTTACGAAAAGGAGCTGGCAGAGGCAGGGATTCGCCATTACCATGTGCCGCTGAACCAGAGAAATGTGCTGAAAATGGCGCGCTCCTATTTCATTTTGAAAAAAATTATCAAAAAGGAAAAGGTGGATATTGTTCATTCGCATGCGAGAATTCCCAGCTTTGTCTGCGGACTTCTAAAGGAAAGAATGAAAAACAGCTTTACCTTTGTGACCTCCGCGCATTGGGTATTTTATACGGGGATGGGGCTGAAATACATCTCCAACTGGGGGCAGAAGGTGATTGCGGTCAGCGACGATATTCGCGAGTATCTGATGGAAAATTATAAGGTGCGGTATGAGGATATTTTTGTGACCATCAACGGGATTGATACCGAAAAATTTTCTCCTGAGACGGACGGCGCGAAGGTGCGGAAGGAATTTGGACTGAAAGCGGAGGAGCCGACACTGGTTTATGTCAGCCGCATGGATGAAAGCCGCGCGCTGGTGGCAAGACAGCTGATTGCGATTGCACCGAAGCTGGCGCAGGCCATTCCCGGATTGCGGATGCTGATTGTCGGCGGCGGAGATGTGTTTGAGGAACTGCTGGAGGAATCCAGAAAAACAAACGCGCAGATTGGCAGAGAGTGCATCACCATGACGGGCGGCAGAACGGATATCAATGAGCTGGTAGCGGTGGCAGATGTTTTTGTTGGCGTAAGCCGCGCGGCTCTGGAGGCGATGGCGGCAGAAAAGCCTGTGATCGTTGCGGGGAATGAAGGCTACATCGGGCTGTTCGGGGAGGATAAGCTGGAGCTGGCGCAGGAAAACAACTTCTGCTGTCGCGGATGCGAGCTTTCCAACGAAAATCTGCTGTATCGGGATGTGGTGCATGCATTCAATGACCTGACGGAGGAACAGCGGCAGAAAATGGGCGCATACGGCAGAGAGGTTATCTTCAAATATTATTCCGTAACGAAGATGGCGGGCGACTGCGTGTGTGCATATAATGCGGCATGGAAGGAAAGCCATGAAAAGCAGTACAACGTGGTGATGAGCGGCTATTACGGCTTTAACAACACGGGCGACGAGGCAATCATGCTTTCCATGCACAAGAATATTCAGGAGATGGGCGAGAATTACCATATTACCGTGCTTTCCAACAAGCCGAAGGAAACAAAGGAGAAATACGGGATTGAGGCGGTATACCGCTTTGGGTTTATGGATGTGTTCCGTGCGATTCACAGGTGTGACGTGCTGCTTTCGGGCGGCGGCTCTTTATTGCAGGACAGCACCTCTACCCGTTCTCTGATGTACTACCTTTCGATTACGGCGGCGGCAAAGCTGATGCGCAAAAAGGTGATGCTTTACGCAAACGGCATCGGGCCTGTTTCCGGCAAGCGCAACCGCAGACTGGTGAAGCAGGTGGTGAATAAGGCGGATTTGATTACACTGCGAGAGGAAAATTCCTACGAGGAGCTGCTTTCTATGGGGGTAAACCCGAAGAAATGCTTTGTGACGGCTGACCCTGTATTTACAATGGACGGCGTGAGCGAGGAGGCAACACAGGCAATCCTCAGAGAAGAAGGGATTCCGACAGATAAGCCGATGGTTGTGGTTTCTGTCCGCAACTGGAAGGATATGGACAAATTCATCGGGCAATTTGCGGAATTATGTGATACCATTGTGGAAAAATATCAGCGGAACATCGTATTTTTGAGCATGCAGATGCCGCATGACGTGACGGTGAGCGAAAAGGTACGCAAAAAAATGAAGCAGAACGCTTATATTTTAAAGAGCAGCTACTCTCCCTATGAGGTGATGGGGATTATTTCTCAGGCGGATTTCATTCTGAGCATGCGCCTGCATACGCTGATTTTTGCGGCAAGACAGAGAGTGCCGTTGATTGGCTTTATTTATGACCCTAAGATCGAATATTATCTGGAGAAGCTGGATATGCCCAGCGGCGGCAAGCTGAAGGAGTTTGACAAGGAGAAAACACTGGCTCTGGTGGAGGATGTGATTCAAAACAAGGAAAGCTATGTGGCGAAGCTTGCACAGAAGGAAAAGGAACTGGAAAAAATGGCACACAAGAACGAAAGATATTTGGAAAAACTGCTGGAGCGCAGAAAAAAATAAGGGGGGAGCGTAGTATGAACAGGAAAACACACGTATTAGGAGTACCCTTCGATGTTGTGACGATGGACGAGGCTGTAGCACGGGCAGAAGGGCTGCTCAAGGAAAAAGGGCAGCATTTCATCTGTACCCCTAACCCGGAAATTGTGATGGAGGCAAGAAAGGACGCAGAGCTGATGAGTATTCTGCGGGAGGCAGATCTGGTTGTGCCGGATGGAATCGGTGTTGTATGGGCATCCAAATACAGCGAGATTCGCTTGCAGGAGCGCGTGGCAGGCTACGACCTGACGCAGAACCTGATGGCAGACCTTGCGGCGAGCGAGGAAACCTTTTATTTCTTTGGCGGCGCGCCCGGAGTTGCGGCAACGGCGGCAAGAAAAATGATGAAGAAATACCCCGGACTGAAGATTGTGGGCGTGCATAACGGCTACTTCGATGAAAAAGAGGAAAAGAAAATCATTCAGGACATAAAAAAGAAGGCTCCGTCCATACTGCTGGTAGGACTGGGTGCGCCCAAGCAGGAAAAATGGATTTATGACAACATTCGTCTGGCTGGAGCGAAGGTAGCCATTGGCGTTGGCGGCAGCTTTGACGTGATGGCAGGCAATGTGAAGCGGGCACCGAAGATTTTCCGCAGACTGGGACTGGAATGGTTCCACCGCCTGATTACACAGCCGACGAGATGGCGGCGCATGATGCGTCTGCCGAAATTTGCGCTGACGGTTCTCAGAACAAGGGGACGTTAAGCGAAAGCGCCCCATGCGGCGCGAATCATTTTGGACAAAAAAGAGGAGAATGCGGCAGGACTTTTGTCGGAATTGTGCAGGGGAAAACGGCAGTTCCGACAACGGAAAAGTACACCGGTGAAGGACGGGGAACATTCTTTTGTGTTTTTTCAAAGAAAGAAGTGCATTTCGGAAAAAGGATTATTATGAATATCGACCGAAATGCCCTTTTTCGTTTGACGGATATTCGGGAAGTTTTGAGAAACGTGGTCGGGGATAAGTAAAAAATGACAGCGTAAAGAGAACGAAAAAATGAGGTTTTACCGTAGTATTCGGAAAAGCAAGGGTCAGTTTTAATAAAAAACAGGCCCTATTTTTATGTAAAAATCAAGCTGAAAGAGATTTTTACTGGTTTTTTATACTTTCCTCTTTCTTTTTTTGTCATTTTGTTATAAAATGAGCATAGGCGAATTTGATACCTCTTCGCAGAGAGGTTTTTAGGCAATTTATACAGAGAAGCAAAAACAGAATAGCTGCATTTCAGATGCAGAGAAAAGTATTGAGGTGAAAGCGATGATTTCAAATCAGATTTTGCAGAGTACCATCGACGGACTGAAAAGTATCACGAGAAAAGAACTGAGCGTTGTGGAAAAGGAAGGCAAGGTGATTGCCACCACAGAGGAAAATATGATCGGCCGTCAGATTGATGCGGTGGAGAATTTTATCAGTTCCCCTGCGGAAAGTCAGTTAATTCTGGGCTATCAGTATTTTAAGATTTATGACAACGGCGTGCCTGAGTATGTGATTCAGGTGAAGGGGGAGGACGAATCCGGCTATCAGATCGGCAAGATTGCCGCATTCCAGATTCAGAGCCTTCTGGTTGCGTATAAAGAAAGATATGATAAGGACAACTTTATCAAGAATCTGCTGCTGGATAACCTGCTGCTGGTGGATATTTACAGCCGCGCGAAGAAGCTGCATATTGAAAATAACGTACATCGTATTGTGTATTTGATTGAAACGAATATTGATAAGGAAATGAATGTGGTGGAAATTGTACGGAGCATTTTCCCTGCAAAAACAAAGGATTTTGTAACGGCGGTGGATGAGCACAGCATTATTCTGGTGAAGGAGCTGCGCGAGAAGGAAACCGCGGACGAAATCGACCGCATTGCAAAGACCATCGAGGAAACACTGAATGCGGAAACAAACAGCCGTGTTTATATTTCCAGCGGTACGATTGTAAGCGATTTGAAGGATGTTTCCCGTTCCTATAAGGAAGCGAAGATGGCGCTGGAGGTTGGCAAAATCTTCGAGACGGATAAATATATCGTGAACTATGAAAAGCTGGGCATTGGCCGCTTGATTTATCAGCTGCCTCTGCCGCTGTGCCGGATGTTCATCAAGGAGGTTCTGCATGGGCTGACGATGGATGATTTCGATGATGAAACACTGGCAACGGTAAATAAATTCTTTGAAAACAACCTGAACGTATCCGAAACAAGCCGTCAGCTGTATATCCACAGAAATACACTGGTATACAGACTGGATAAGCTGCAGAAGATGACCGGCTTGGATTTGCGGAATTTTGATGATGCGATTATCTTCAAGATTACGCTGATGGTAAGCAAATACATGATTTACATGGATAAAATGGCATATTAAGCAAAACTGAAAAACTGAGGGGGCATCTTTGCTCCCTCTTTTTTGTGGAAAACGGAAAAATTAAGAGGATTTTAATAAAATCGAAAGGTTTACCAAGGCTCTGCTACTTGTTCGCTTATTTTATTTATGGTATAATCTTAAAATGTGTAAAGACGAAATATGGGAACATCCGTCGTTTTTTAGAATAAAACTTTTTCAGAAAGAGGGAGATACGTTATGATTCACATGAATAACGTAACAAAGGTATATCCCAACGGTTCTACGGGTGTGGAAAACATCAACCTGCACATCAACAAGGGTGAATTTGTATTCATCGTTGGTTCGAGCGGTTCGGGGAAATCCACGCTGATGAAGCTGCTTTTGAAGGAGCTTGACCCGACCGAAGGGGATATTATCATCAATAAAGTAAAAACAAATGAACTGAACAGAAGGCAGATCCCTTATCTGCGGCGTAATCTGGGGGTTGTATTTCAGGACTTCCGTCTGCTTCCCAATAAAACGGTATATGAAAATGTGGCGTTTGCGATGCGTGTGATCGAGGCACCCGGACGCATTATCCGCAGAAACGTGCCTGCCGTGCTTTCTCTGGTTGGGCTGGGACAGAAGGGCAGAAGCTATCCCAATCAGCTTTCCGGTGGGGAGCAGCAGAGAACGGCACTGGCAAGAGCCATTGCGAATAATCCTCCTATCTTAATCTGCGACGAGCCGACAGGGAACCTTGACCCCGAAACAGCATACGGCATTATGAAGCTGCTGGATGACATCAACAAGCGTGGGACAACCATCGTTATGGCAACCCATGCGAGAGATATTGTGGATGCGATGCAGAAGCGCGTGGTTACGCTGCATAAGGGTCACATTATAAGAGATATTGAAAAAGGTGGTTATAGCGATGAAGCCTAGTACGATTAGATATTTTATAAGAGAGGGTCTCAGCGGACTGAAGATGAATATGCTAATGACCATGGCTTCCATTGTCGCTGTTGCAGCCTGCATCTCTATTTTATCCTTTTCCTACTGCGTAGGGAGCAATCTGCGGTATATGCTGGGGCAGATGGAGGATTCCATTGGCATTTCCGTTTTCCTGAAGGGAGACCTGAGCGGGGAACAGATTGAAAATATGAAAGATGAAATTGCAAAGATAGACCATGTGCAGAGTGTGGAATATATTTCCCCTTCGGATGCTCTGGTGGAGCTGAAAAAGGACTGGGGCGCGGACGAGGATATCTTTGTGGGTCTGGATGGGGAGAACAATCCCTTGTCTCATTCCTTTTCGATTTCCTTGGACAATATTGAAAATCAGGATGCAGTGCTGACTGCATTGGAAAAAATTGACGGGATTGACAACATTCGGCATGGGCAGACAGAGACAGAGGTATTGCTGAAGGCGAGCCGTGTGTTCAATGTCGGGAGCGTACTGGTTATGCTGCTGCTGGGTGTGATTTCCATTATGATTATCATTAACACCATTCGTATTTCCGTGATGAACCGACGGGTGGAAATTAACATCATGAAATATGTTGGGGCGACAGACTGGTTTATCCGGTGGCCCTTCATTGTGGAAGGGATTATCATCGGTATCGTCGGTGCGTTGGTGCCGCTGGTGCTGGGACTTCCGATTTATACGAAGGTGACGAGTGCGATTTTCGATTATCTGCCTATGATTAAATTTATCCAGTTCCGTCTGACGGGGGATGTATTTGGATTCCTGTTCCCCTTCGGCATCGTTTTTGGTGTGGCACTGGGGGTTATCGGCAGCGTATCCTCGATTCGTAAGCATTTGCGGGTATAAGCAGTCGGAAAAACAAAATAACAATGAAAAAAGAGGGGAAGTGTTTTGGAGAATACTTCCCCTTTCTTATAGGATAATTCCCTTTGGGGAAACATAGGATAAAGCAAGATTGAAAAAGAGGTGATACAATGAAAAGAAAAGACTTTTGGAAGGGCTTTGGTGTGGCACTGGCGTTGGTTGTGGTGCTGAATCTGGCATGGAAGCCCATCTGCCGCGCAATTCCATGGCATGTTCTTCCCTTTGAAATCAGCATGAGCAAGGATGCAAAGGTGGATATGATACAGAGCTATCTGGATAAATATTATGTGGAGGACATAGACCAAGGCAAGCTGGAGGATACGCTTTTTGCAGGGATGCTTGCGGGCGTGGGAGATAAGTATACATATTATATGCCGAAGGAAAACCTGCGGCAATATCTTACCAACACCAACGGGAACTTTGACGGCGTGGGGATTGAGATTTACACTACGCAGGACGGCGAGGTTGTCATCAGCAGCGTGATGCCGGGACAGCCGGCGGAAACGGCAGGCCTGCAGGCGGGCGACGTGATTATCGGCGTGGATGGCGAGGATATGAAGGGAAAGCTGCTTTCGGATGTTGCGGCAAAGATTCACGGCGAGAAGGGCACTGCGGTTACGATTCGGGTGCAGCGCGGCAATGAGGAGAAGGAATTTACCATGGAACGTGCAACGGTTGAGGTGGAAAGCGTTTCCTCCCGTATGATGGAGAACAAAATCGGGTATATTTCCATCAGCGGTTTTAAGGAAAACACCTACAGCCAATTCAAGGAGGCACTGACGGCACTGCAGAAGGACGGCATGAAGGGGCTGATTCTGGATTTGCGGGATAACCCGGGTGGTCTGGTGCGTTCTGTATATGAAATCGGGGATGAGCTGTTGCCGGAGGGCACGATGGTTTATACTCTGGACAAAAAGCAAAACAGAAATGATTTGAAATGTGATGAGAAATATCTGGATATTCCGCTGGTAGTGCTGGTGAATGAAAACAGCGCCAGTGCGTCGGAGATTTTCGCAGGCGCGGTGAAGGATACGGGGCGCGGCACACTGGTGGGCAACCAGACCTTCGGCAAGGGCCTGGTGCAGCGGCTGTTTGTTTTGCCGGACGGCTCCGGTCTGAATGTGACGGTACAGAAATACTATACGCCGAACGGAACCTCCATCCATGGGGTTGGCATTGAACCGGATGAAAAGGTGGAGCTGCCCGAAGCATACAGCGGCACACCGCTGACAGAGATCCCCGCAGAGCAGGATACGCAGCTGCAAAAGGGTCTGCAGGTGATGGAAGAACAGCTGAAATAAGGAAAAATAACGCAGATTCCGATTCATATAGAAGAAAAATGTTGTTTTTTCTATAAACGGGGCTTTTCAAGAGCGCAAGATTCCAGTATACTGAAAAGACATAGAAAAAATTTTTGACGGAAAGAACAAAGGAGCGGCGGTATGTTTAATTTTATGAGTTTTGGCGAGAATATCGGCATTGACCTGGGTACTGCCACTGTTCTGGTATATATTAAGGGGCAGGGCATCGTGATTCGGGAACCCTCTGTGGTTGCCATCGATAAAGACACCAATACGATTTTAGCTGTGGGTGAGGAAGCGAGACGTATGCTGGGGAGAACTCCCGGCAATATCGTTGCGATTCGTCCTTTGCGTGAAGGCGTTATTTCCAATTATGAGGTAACGGAAAAAATGCTGCAGTATTTTATTGAAAAGGCGATGGGCAAGCGTTCCTTCGTGAAGCCGACCATTGCGGTTTGCGTACCAAGCAGCGTAACAGAGGTGGAAAAAAGAGCCGTTGAGGATGCAACCCGACAGGCAGGCGCAAGAAGGGTGCATATTATTGAGGAGCCGATTGCGGCGGCGATTGGTTCGGGGATTGATATTTCCCGTGCGTGCGGCAGTATGGTGGTAGACATCGGCGGCGGTACAACGGATATTGCGGTGATTTCCCTTGGGGGAACGGTAGTCAGCTATTCCCTGAAGATTGCGGGGGATAATTTTGACGATGCCATCATTCGCTACATCAGAAAGAAGCACAATGTGCTGATTGGTGAAAGAACGGCGGAGGATCTGAAAATTAAAATCGGTACGGCATTTGAGCGTACCATTCCGGTGAGCATGGATGTGCGCGGCAGAAACCTGATTACGGGGCTGCCGAAGAATTTTACCGTAACCTCGGACGAAATGCTGGAGGCATTGCAGGAATCCGTTGCGGCAATCGCGGAGGCGGTGCATGGCGTTCTGGAGAAAACGCCCCCTGAGCTGGCGGCGGATATCTACGAAAGAGGGATTGTTATGACGGGCGGCGGCAGCCTGCTGTATGGTCTGGATAAGCTGATTCAGAGCAGAACGGGCATCCACGCGATGGTTGCGGAGGATGCGGTCAGCTGCGTTGCCATCGGCACGGGCCGTTATATCGAATTTATTTCTGAAGGCGGCGATGAGGAGCAGAAGGAAAAACACGGATTTGACATCGGCGGACTGTTCAGAAAGAAAACGGAATCTTAAGGCGAAATCAGGATTTCGACCTGAGCATCAACTTTGCGGATACCATCAAACACCTGTTGAAAGGCAGGTGTTTTTCTTTTGGAGAAGGGCTGCTATGACTGAAATAAAGTACAATCGTGACAGATAAATAACAATTTCTTATGGGGCGGAGCATGACAAAAGCTGGTGTTGTATGGATGAAAATGCAGTTTTTTTGTGAAATCGGTGCGAACTGCTGAAAAGAAAGGTGAAATAATGGAAATTCGTTGGAATATATGACGGAAAAATAAAAGAAACGTTTTTTTGCATAATTTTTTGGGTCAAAATTTGTGTAAAAATTATCCCAAAAATTGAAAAAAATACTACACAAGTTTAAAATATGTGTTATAATATTTTCGGAAAGAGGCAAGAGGATTTGTTATGCTACACAAAAGCAGCAGTTTTCCTCGGAGCTTTCTCTTCATTTTGCCCTAACCGCATGGGGCAGAACCGCATTTTAACCGTGCGGAAAAATACTAATTGTTATTGTATAAACAATAGGAGGTCAAAGAGTTATGAACGCTTATATTGAACGCGTAATCGAACAGGTTAAAAGACGTGACGCACATGAACCTGAATTCATCCAGACAGTAGAAGAAGTTTTCGCTTCTATCGAAAAAGAAGTAGAACTGCACCCCGAATATGAAAAAATGGGTCTGCTGGAAAGACTGGTAGAGCCTGAAAGACAGGTTTCTTTCAGAGTTACATGGGTAGACGATGCTGGTAAGGTAAACGTAAACAGAGGTTTCAGAGTACAGTTCAGCTCTGCAATCGGGCCTTACAAGGGCGGTCTGCGTTTCGCTCCCAACGTATACTCCGGCGTTGTTAAATTCCTGGGCTTTGAACAGATTTTCAAAAACTCCCTGACAGGTCTGCCTATCGGCGGCGGTAAGGGTGGTTCCGACTTCGACCCCAACGGCAAATCCGATATGGAAATCATGAGATTCTGCCAGGCATTCATGACAGAACTGTACAGACACATCGGTCCCGACGTTGACGTTCCCGCTGGTGACATCGGCGTAGGCGGCAGAGAAATCGGCTTCCTGTATGGCCAGTACAAGAGAATCAAAGGCTGCTGGGAAAATGGCGTACTGACAGGTAAGAACCTTGAATTTGGTGGTTCCCTGTTCAGACCCGAAGCAACAGGCTACGGCGCTACATACTACCTGAACGAAGTTCTGGAACACTGCGGCGACACAATCAAAGGCAAAACAGTAGCTATGTCCGGTTTCGGTAACGTAGCTTGGGGTATCGCTATGAAAGTAGCTCAGCTGGGTGGTAAAGTTATTACTCTGTCCGGTCCCGACGGCTACTGCTACGATCCCGATGGTATCACAACAGAAGAAAAATTCAACTACATGCTGGAAATGAGAAGCTCCGGCAGAAACCGTGCTCAGGACTATGCTGACAAGTTCGGTTGCCAGTTCTTCCCTAAACAGAAACCTTGGGGTCAGAAAGCAGACGTTTGCATGCCCGCAGCATTCCAGAACGAACTGGACGTTGCTGAAATCGAACAGATCATCGCTAACGGCACAAAATACTACATCGAAGTAGCTAACATGCCTACAACAAACGAAGGTCTGGCTCGTGCTATGGCAGAACCCGGCATGATCGTTGCTCCTTCTAAAGCAGTTAACGCCGGTGGTGTAGCAGTTTCCGCTCTGGAAATGGCTCAGAACTCCATGAGATACAGCTGGGAAGGCGCTGAAGTTGACGCTAAACTGCATGGTATCATGAAGAACATCCACAAGATTTCTGTAGAAGCAGCAGAAGGCGCTGGTCTGGGCTACAACCTGGTTGCTGGTGCTAACATCGCAGGCTTCAAGAAAGTTGCAGCTGCAATGATGGCTCAGGGTCTGGTATAATTTAACCTAATTTGAAAAATTTGCGTTCGATTACACAAAGACGATAAGCAAAATACTCGGAAGGGACGGAGAGATCCGTCCCTTTTCCTGTTTTTGGAATAAAAAGAATCTCAGGAATCTCAGCTTGCATCATGTATCAAGGTGGCTGAGGTTCTTTTTATTTTAAAAAAATCTGGAAAAGTGTGTAACGAAATCTGCTGCAAACGGATATATAAGCGAATCCACAAGAGAGGAGGAGAAAAAATGTTTCAGCCCGAAAAGGATTTTGAAGAATATGGAATGTTTGTTTTTAAATATTTGATGAGCCTTTGCGGCAATGCAGACCTTGCAGAGGAATTGACGCAGGAAACCTTTTATCGGGCAATTCGTTCTTCGGGGAAATTTGATGGAAACTGCAAGGTTTCCACATGGCTTTGCCAAATTGCGAAGCATATCTGGTATCAAGAATTGGATCGGCGAAGGAGAAAGAAAACCGAACCGTTGCAGGAAAACGGAACGGGGGATGGCTTGGAAAATGATTATTGCAGGAAAGAACAGACGATGGAAGTGATGAAGGCAGTGCATATCCTAGAGGAAAGTGGGAAAGAGGTTTTTCTCTTGCGCATTACGGGAGGATTTTCCTTTAAGGAGATTGGGGAAATCTGCGGAAGGAATGAAAACTGGGCGAGAGTGACCTTTTATCGTGCAAAGCAAAGGATTATGAAGGAGGTTGGCAGAGATGAAATGTGAAATTATCAGAGACTTGCTGCCAAGCTATGTGGACGGCTTGACGAGCGAGGAAAGCAATCGGGAGATTACGGCACACGTTGCGGAATGTGCGCCCTGCAAGGAAATTTTGGAGCAAATGCAGGAGGAGGTGCAGGCGAAGGAGGAAAAGGAGGGGCGGAAAATCAATCCGTTCCGGAAGTTTAACCGCAGAATGATGAGTGCGGTCGCGGTTGCGGTTGCAGTTTGCATTGGCGTGGGCGGCTTTGGATACAAGGCGTTTGCGAGGGGGTTTGCCATTAACCCACAGGAGATTACGATGGAGCCGAAGCTGGAGGGCGACATGCTTTATCTGAATTTTTCGGTGGAGAAGGGCGGTCTGACGAATGTTGGCTCTTTTTATGATTCCGAGGTTGCATCGATTTCGCTGAGAAATGTTTGGAAGCTACCCGGGGAGGAGCAGGCATCGAAGGAGTATTGCTGGGGAATGAATTTGAATATGCTGAAAATCGGCAGTGGAGAGAGGATGAATGTGCAGCTGAAGAACGGCGGCTTGGCGGAGGTTGAGGTGTCGAAGGAGAACACTGTGACGATACAAAACGGAAATGAAAAAACAAGCGGCGTGATTATGTTTGAAGAAGGGGACGAGGCCGTTGCGATGATGATTGCGGACGGCAAAATGCCTGCGGCGGAGGAATATAACATCAAAATTGATTTTGGGAATGAAACGAAGATATATACCTTGCAGGAATTGATTGACATGGCAGAGAAATGAGAAAAGAGCGAGCTCCAAAACCCGAAAGCATGGAGTTCGCCCTTTTTTATGCTTCAAAGATGGCTTTCATGCGTTCTAAATCATAGTCCAACAGCCAATTTTTGCAATCCTGATAGAGAAAGCGGATGGTTTCGGTTTGTGCCGCAACGACATCTGCGCCCCTGTCATCATAGGGATGAAAGAGAAGATGTCTTTCGGTATCGAAGAAGAAAACGGCGGAGGACAGCTCCCGAAAGCCCTTGAAATCGGCAGACAAAATGCCTTTCAGCAAGGGGGCAATGAGGGGAGGCGTTTGCTTCATATCCCAAAGAAGGAAAATGCGCGTCATGGGTTCCTCATCCGCCGTTGCGACCTCCTGCTGATAGACCTCGGCGGGAGAGGGCAGATGCGTCAGCGTACAGAAGCGGTCGATGATGGCAGTGACATCTGTTTCCAAATCCGGCGTGCGATACAGTACCCAGAGGAGCGTATCAAACGGCGCGATTTTTTCATATAAAAAGGAAACGCGCCAGAAGGCACTCCGCAGATACTTCGGATTGAGGTGCGTTTTATCCAGAAAAATATCCAGAGAGGGATCGCCTGTTTCAAAGCGCAGGGCTATGGGGCTTTCGTAGAAAATCGGGAGCTGCAGGCGTTCATTTTCGATTCTTCTGAGTGTTTCAAAAACAGATTCCAATAGCATAAAAATCTCCTTTTATTTGATTATATTACCCTTTTTGTTTGAGCCTGTTCGAGATGATGCGCTCTATTGTTGCGCAGGAACATGGCAACGGCTGTCGAGGTGATGATGATGTAGCCAATCCAGCTGAGGACATCGGAAACCTGACCGAAGATGAAATAGCCGAGAATTGCCGAAAAGATAATCTGGCTATAGTCATATACGGAAATTTCTCTGGCGGGGGCGTAGGTATAGGCTGCGGTGATGGTGAACTGACCGCCTGCCGCCGCAAGTCCTGCAAGCAGGAGAATGCCGAGCTGCTGCAATGTCATGGGGTGATAGCGGAAAATGAGATAGGGCAGGGTGACAACGCAGGAAAATGCGGAGAAAAAGAACACGATGAACGACCCTTTTACACCCTTCGTGCCCAAGGCGCGTACACAGGTATAGGCAACGCCGGCACCCAAGCCGCCGAGCAGACCAATCAATGCAGGGAAGCATGCCAGATTGGAGGGGGTAGGCTTGATGACGAACAGCGTACCGATAAAAGCGGCAACCACACAAAGCCCCTGAAAGAGATTGATTCTTTCCTTTAGGATAAGGATGCCGAAAAGGATGGCGAAAAACGGGGACATCTTATTCAGCATGGACGCATCCGCGAGAACGAGATGATCGACCGCGTAGAAATTGCACAGGATGCCGACTGTACCGCAGAAGGAGCGGAGGAAAAGATATTTCTTGGAATTTCCATCCAGCCTGATTGTGGGGCGTTCCTTCAGGAGGATAAACAGGGCGAAAAGCATTGCAACGAAATTACGGAAAAAGCTTTTCTGGATAGAGGGCAAATCTCCGGAAAGGTGGACGAATAAATTCATCAGCGCGAAGGAGAAGGAGGAAAGCAGGATGCAGCAGACCCCTTTATTTTTTTGTGACATTTCAAGACTTCCTTTCTTTTGTATGAGTGGCTCAGGCTTGCGCGCGGCGTTTGCGTTCCTCTGCCTCTGCTTTGGAGAAGGGACAGCCGCAGTAATCCTGCCGATAGAGATGATATTCTGCGGACAGCTCACAGGAGCGACGATAGCCGTTTTTCTTTTTGAAATCGGAATAAAGATAGGGAACGCCGAAGGCATCGGAAATTTCCTTTCCCAATTCATTTAAGACCTGCGCGTTTTTATGGGGACTGATGGAAAGGGTGGTGGTAAAGTAAGAAAAGCCGCCTTCCTTTGCTGCCTTTGCGGTTTCCTCCAGACGCAGACGATAGCATTTGAAGCAGCGTTCGCCGCCCTCCAGTTCCGCTTCATGCCCCTTTGCCAGAGCGAAGAAGCGCTCTGGTTCGTAGGTACCCGGCTGAAATTTTACGCCCAAGCCCATTTCGTGAATCAGCCTCTGCTGTTCCTCTGCGCGAAACTGAAATTCCGCCGCAGGGGAAATGTTGGGATTATAATAGAAGATGGTGATATCAAAATACTGTGCCAGATATTCCATGACATAGGAGGAGCAGGGTCCGCAGCAGCTATGCAGCAGCAGAGATGGGCGTTTGTCCTCTGCCTGTAGAGTCTTGAGGGTTTTCTCCAGCACGAGTTGGTAATTCTGTTTCAAGAAATCTCCTTCTTTCTGTAGAAAATCATATCATTCAGTTTAACAGGAAAAGGGGGAGAAGTAAAGAAAGGTTTGATTGTACTGAAAAAAGTGCAAAAATAATTCACAAAAATGCAAAAATTTGAAATGGAAAAACAAAAAATATCTTATGAAATTTTGTATAAAAGCTATGTCTATTTTGGTGAAATTGGAATTTCGACAGAAAATCAAGTGTCAAACATCACTGAAAAGAGGAAAAACAAGAGGAAAAACTGCTTGTAGAGGGGAGGGGGTTTTGTCCAGAAGGGGGGATACCCCAAGGGAGGGCGAGAAGGGGGAAAGCCCCTGATTCCAAGGGGAAAGGCACAAAAAAAGGCTTGACAGGCGGCGCTAAGCGTGGTAAAATAATTTCCACATTAGCAGATACGCACATCAACCCATGTTGCTATTGAGTATAGCACAGGGGGAAACAAATTTCAACAGAAAGTTTTGAAATTGGCAGCTTTTACAGGCAAAATGCCTTGTAAAATGCGGAAAGAGATGTGGTTTTTGTTCAGATTATATAAAAACGGCGCACTTCGGTGTGAGTTTTGCAACGGTAGGAATAGAATTTTTTGAATAAAACAGGCTTTTGTCATGACTTCTGATCAAAGGAAGGGCAGGCAAAGGTCTTGCTTTGTTTGAGAAATTCTAAATTTTTGTGTAAAGGGATGCAGACGAACCGTTTTTATGGGTAAAAAAGAAATGAAGAGACGAAACGGTCTCTTTGCTCCGCTTCACGGCGGCGATTTTGTCGGTGCAGTTTAGATTACGAGAGGTGACAAGATGGAAAAAAACAGAATTCGTGCGCTCCGTTCGGGCGACACAACCAGAATCAGTTATTCCAAAATCAACGAAGTTCTGGAAATGCCGAACCTGATTGAGGTGCAGAAGAACAGCTATCAGTGGTTTTTGGACGAAGGTCTGAAGGAAGTATTTGAGGATATCTCCCCCATTACAGACTTCAGCGGCAATCTGATACTGGAATTTATTGATTTTTCTTTGGATTCCGAACCCAAATACTCTATTGAAGAATGCAGAGAAAGAGACGCGACCTATGCCGCTTCCCTGCGTGTGAAGGCAAGACTCTACAATAGAGAACTGGATGAATTGAAAGAACAGGAAATCTTTATGGGTGATTTTCCTCTGATGACAGAAACAGGTACCTTCATCATCAATGGTGCGGAACGTGTTATTGTCAGCCAGCTGGTTCGTTCTCCCGGTATCTATTACGCATCTGAATTTGATAAGGTCGGCAAGAAGCTGCTTTCCTCCACAGTCATCCCCAACAGAGGTGCTTGGCTGGAATATGAAACAGATTCCAACGACGTATTTTATGTAAGAGTTGACAGAACCAGAAAGGTGCCTGTATCTGTTCTGATTCGTGCGATGGGCGTTGGCTCCGACGCGGAAATCATTGAATTGTTTGGCGAAGAGCCTAAGATTCTGGCAACACTGGAAAAGGACGTTGCAAAATCCTATGAAGAAGGTCTGATTGAGATTTACAAAAAGCTGCGTCCCGGCGAGCCCCCTACAGTAGAAAGCTCCGCTTCTCTGCTGAATGGCATGCTCTTTGATCCCAAGAGATATGACTTGGCGAAGGTTGGTCGTTATAAATTCAACAAAAAGCTGGCGCTGAGAAACCGTATCCGTGATGCAGTTCTGGCGGAAAACGTGGTTGACCCCATGACAGGTGAGGTTATCGCAGAGGAAGGCGCAGTTCTGACACTGGAGCTGTGCGACCGGATTCAGGACAGCGGCGCAGGCTATCTGTATATCATGGCGGAAGAAAAGAAGGTAAAAATCCTGAGCAACCAGACCGTTAAGATTGACGGCTACCTGGAGGAATTTGGACTGACGGCAGAGGAATTCGGCATCAAGGAAAGAGTTTACTATCCTATGCTGGCAAAGCTGCTGGAGGAAAACGCAACCGCAGAGGAAATGAAGGCGGCAATCAAGGAAAACATCCATGAGCTGCTGCCGAAGCATATTACATTGGAAGATATTTTTGCATCCATTAACTATGTGATCCATCTGGATTACGGCTATGGCAATGTGGACGATATCGACCATCTGGGCAACAGACGTATCCGTTCCGTTGGCGAGCTGCTGCAGAACCAGTTCCGCATCGGTCTGTCCAGAATGGAGCGTGTGGTGCGCGAAAGAATGACAACACAGGATCTGGCTGTGGTGACACCACAGGCACTGATTAACGTGCGCCCTGTTACAGCGGCAATTAAGGAATTCTTCGGCAGCTCTCAGCTGTCTCAGTTCATGGACCAGAATAACCCTCTGTCCGAGCTGACACACAAGAGAAGACTTTCCGCACTGGGCCCCGGCGGTCTGTCCAGAGACAGAGCCGGCTTCGAGGTGCGTGACGTTCACCATTCTCATTACGGCAGAATGTGCCCCATTGAGACACCAGAAGGCCCGAACATTGGCTTGATCAATACACTGGCAACCTTCGCACGCATCAATGAATACGGCTTCATTGAGGCACCCTACAGAAAGGTTGACCAGAGCGGCGACGAACCAGTTGTTACAGATGAATTTATCTATGTGACTGCGGACGAAGAAGAAATCTACAACGTAGCACAGGCGAATGAGCCTTTGGATGAGGAAGGTCATTTTGTGCATAAGAAGGTTTCCGGTAGACGCAAAGAGGAAATCATCGAGGTAGACAGAAAACAGGTACAGCTGATGGACGTTTCGCCCAAGCAGATGGTATCCGTTGCGACTGCATTGATTCCCTTCCTGGAAAACGATGACGCGAACCGTGCGCTGATGGGCTCCAACATGCAGCGTCAGGCAGTACCTCTGCTGGTAACAGATTCCCCTGTTGTCGGCACAGGTATGGAATATAAGACTGCGAAGGACTCCGGTATCTGCATTATTGCGAAGAACCCCGGCATTGTAGAAAGAGTTTCCGCAGATGAAATTGTAATCAGAAATGATAACTCCCAGAGAGATGTATATAAGCTGATCAAATATCAGAGATCTAACCAGAGCACTTGTCTGAACCAGAAGCCTATTGTAGACTTGGGACAGAGAGTAGAGGCAGACCAGATTATCGCAGACGGTGCTTCCACCTGCAAGGGCGAACTGGCACTGGGTAAGAACCCTCTGATCGGCTTCATGACATGGGAAGGCTACAACTACGAGGACGCCGTTCTGCTGAGCGAAAAGCTGGTACAGGAGGACGTTTATACCTCCGTTCATATCAGTGAATTTGAAGCAGACGCAAGAGATACAAAGCTTGGGCCTGAAGAAATCACAAGAGACATTCCCAACGTGGGCGAGGATGCGCTGAAGGATCTGGATGACAGAGGTATTATCCGCATCGGTGCTGAGGTACGCCCCAATGATATTCTGGTTGGTAAGGTAACACCGAAGGGGGAAACAGAGCTGACAGCAGAGGAAAGACTGCTGCGTGCCATCTTCGGCGAAAAGGCAAGAGAGGTAAGAGATACCTCCCTGCGTGTACCGCACGGCGAAACAGGTATCATTGTAGACGTAAAGGTATTCACAAGAGAAAACGGCGATGATGTAGGCCCCGGCGTAAACCAGCTGGTTCGTGTTTATATTGCACAGAAGCGTAAAATCTCCGTTGGTGACAAGATGGCGGGCCGTCACGGCAACAAGGGTGTTGTTTCCCGTGTACTGCCTGTAGAGGATATGCCCTTCCTGCCGAACGGCCGTCCTCTGGATATCGTGCTGAACCCTCTGGGTATTCCTTCCCGTATGAACATCGGGCAGGTATTGGAAACCCACCTGTCCCTGGCGGCAAAGGCGCTGGGCTGGAAAATCAGCACACCTGTATTCGATGGTGCGAACGAAATCGACATCATGGATACACTGGAAATGGCAAACGATTATGTCAACACAAGCTGGGAGGAATTCTCTGAAAAATGGAAGCCTCTGCTGAATGGTGACATTTATGATGAACTGTATGCAAACAGAGACCACAGAGAAGAATGGAAGGGCGTTGCACTTGGCAGAGACGGTAAGGTTCAGCTGAGAGACGGCCGCAGCGGCGAGCCCTTCGACAACCGCGTAACCATCGGCTTCATGCACTACCTGAAGCTGCACCATCTGGTAGACGAAAAGATTCACGCACGTTCAACAGGCCCTTACTCTCTGGTTACCCAGCAGCCTCTGGGTGGTAAGGCACAGTTCGGCGGTCAGCGTTTCGGTGAAATGGAGGTTTGGGCACTGGAGGCATACGGTGCAGCCTATACCCTGCAGGAAATTCTGACGGTAAAATCCGACGATATTGTTGGTCGTGTAAAAACATACGAAGCAATTGTAAAGGGTGAAAATATCCCTGAACCCGGCGTTCCCGAATCCTTTAAGGTTCTGCTGAAGGAGCTGCAGTCTCTGGCACTGGATATTCGCGTGCTGCGTGAGGATCAGACAGAGGTTGAAATTAAGGAATGTATCGAAGATGTGGATGATCTGAATGTAAACATCGACGGCTACGAAGAGGATGAATACCGTCAGCCTCGTAGCATGACAGCAGAGGAAGAACTGATGAGAGAATTCCTCTTTGACGATGAAACCGGCGTGGAGGCGGACAACAGCGACCTGCTTTCCGATGATTACTCCGGCGATTCCGCTGACGATTTCGATTACGAGGATGAAGAATAAGAAAGGAGAACAAACCCATGAGCACACAGAATACAGATCAGGGAATCGTGTTTGATTCCATCAAGATTGGTTTGGCATCTCCCGAAAAAATCCATGAATGGTCCAGAGGTGAAGTCAAAAAACCTGAAACCATTAACTATAGAACACTGAAACCTGAAAAGGACGGTCTGTTCTGCGAAAGAATTTTCGGGCCCACAAAAGACTGGGAATGTCATTGTGGTAAATATAAAAGAATCCGTTACAAAGGCGTTGTCTGCGACCGCTGCGGCGTTGAGGTAACAAAAGCAAAGGTAAGACGTGAGAGAATGGGCCATATTGAGCTGGCCGCTCCCGTTTCCCATATCTGGTATTTCAAGGGGATTCCCTCCAGAATGGGTCTGATCCTTTCCATGAGCCCCAGAGCATTGGAAAAGGTTCTGTACTTTGCATCCTACATTGTACTGGATGCAGGGGATACAGAATTGCAGTACAAACAGCTTCTGACAGAAAGAGAATACAGAGAGGCTTATGATAAATACGGCAATACCTTTGAGGCGGCAATGGGCGCAGAAGCGATTAAGAAGCTTTTGCAGGACATTGATCTGGAAAAGGAATCCGTAGAGCTGAAGGCGCAGCTGCAGGATACCACAGGGCAGAAGCGCGTGCGTATTATCAAGAAGCTGGAGGTAATCGAAAGCTTCCGTCTTTCCGGCAATAAGCCCGAATGGATGATTCTGGATGCGATTCCGGTAATTCCGCCCGAAATTCGTCCTATGGTACAGCTGGACGGTGGCCGTTTCGCAACAAGTGACCTGAATGACCTGTACAGAAGGGTTATCAACAGAAACAACCGTCTGAAAAGACTGCTGGATCTGGGCGCACCCGATATTATTGTAAGAAACGAAAAGAGAATGCTGCAGGAAGCAGTTGACGCACTGATTGATAATGGTCGCCGCGGTCGTCCCGTAACGGGCCCCGGCAACCGTGCGCTGAAATCCCTTTCCGATATGCTGAAGGGCAAACAGGGCCGTTTCCGTCAGAACCTGCTGGGCAAACGTGTTGACTACTCCGGCCGTTCCGTTATCGTTGTAGGTCCCGAATTGAAAATCTATCAGTGCGGTCTGCCGAAGGAAATGGCAATCGAGCTGTTTAAGCCCTTTGTAATGAAGAAGCTGGTAGAGGATGGCTTGGCTCACAACATCAAATCCGCTAAGAGAATGGTAGAAAGATTGCAGACAGAGGTTTGGGATATTCTGGAGGAGGTTATCAGAGAGCATCCCGTTATGCTGAACCGTGCGCCGACACTGCACAGACTGGGGATTCAGGCATTTGAACCCGTTCTGGTAGAAGGTCGTGCGATTAAGCTGCATCCTTTGGTATGTACCGCATTCAACGCCGACTTCGACGGTGACCAGATGGCGGTTCACGTTCCTCTGAGCGTAGAAGCACAGGCAGAATGCAGATTCCTGCTGCTTTCTCCCAATAACCTGCTGAAGCCCTCCGATGGTGCGCCTGTAACCGTACCCTCTCAGGATATGATTCTGGGTATGTATTACCTGACTCTGGAAAGAGACGATCTGAACCAGAGATACACAGAGGATATTCTGGATGCGGAAGGCAATGTAATCAAAAAAGCAGGCGATCTGATGATTCGCCCCTTCAAGGATGAAAAGGAAGCGATACTGGCATACGATAACCACGAGGTAAGCCTGCAGGAAATCATCCGAGTAAGAAGAACGCTGGAATTTGACGGCGTACCCGAAACAAGAATGGTACAGACAACCGTTGGCCGTATTATCTTTAATGAAGCAATTCCTCAGAATTTGGGCTACGTTGACAGAACAAACGAGGAAACAAAATTCGATTACGAAATCAGCTTCCTGGTAGATAAGAAGGCAATCGGTAAGGTTATCAATAAGTGCATCAACCGCTGCGGTGCAACAGAAACAGCATCCGTACTGGATAAAATCAAATCTCTGGGTTATAAATTCTCCACAAGAGCGGCAATGACCGTATCCGTTTCCGATATGGAAATTCCTAAGGAAAAGGCAGAATATCTGGAGGAAGCAGAATCCAAGGTTGATATGATTACAAAGAAATTCAGACGTGGTCTGATGACGGACGAAGAACGTCACCAGAAGGTTATCGAGGCATGGAACATTGCCGATGATAAGATTACGGCAGCACTGCTGGCAGGTCTGGGGAAATATAACAACATTTATATGATGGCAAACTCCGGTGCCCGTGGTTCCAACAGACAGATCAAACAGCTGGCAGGTATGCGTGGTCTGATGGCATCCCCTAACGGCGGTATCATCGAGCTGCCCATTAAGGCAAACTTCCGTGAAGGTCTGTCCGTACTGGAATACTTCATTTCCGCACACGGTGCGCGTAAAGGTCTGACTGATACTGCGCTGAAGACAGCCGACTCCGGTTATCTGACACGTAGACTGGTAGACGTATCTCAGGATATTATCGTAAGAGAATGGGATTGCTGCGACGGCAGAAATATTGAAACACCCTGCATGGAAATTTCCGCATTCATGGACGGCAACGAGGTCATTGAAGGCTTGCAGGATCGTATCCGCGGCAGATGGTCTGCTTACGATATCATCCATCCCGAAACAGGCGAAATCATTGTTCCTGCGGATACTATGATTACCGTAGATCAGGCGGAGGCAGTGGAAAAAGCCGGCATTAAGAAGGTTTGGATCAGAACCGTTCTGACCTGCCGTTCCGAGGTTGGTATCTGTGCGAAGTGCTACGGCGCAAACATGGCATCCGGCAGATATGTACGCATTGGCGAATCTGTAGGTATTATTGCGGCGCAGTCCATCGGTGAACCCGGTACACAGCTGACCATGCGTACGTTCCATACAGGCGGTATCGCAGGTAACGATATCACACAGGGTCTTCCCCGTGTCGAGGAATTGTTTGAAGCAAGAAAGCCTAAGGGTCTGGCTATCATTGCGGAATTCGGCGGACGCGTGACACTGAACGATACAAAGAAAAAGCGTGAGGTTATCATCACAAACCCCGAAACAGGAGAAACAAAGGATTATCTGATTCCTTACGGCTCCAGAATTAAGGTTTATGACGGTGATTTAATCGAAGCCGGTGACGAAATCACCGAAGGTAGCGTAAACCCTCACGATATTCTGAAAATCAAGGGTCTGAGAGGCGTACAGGACTACATGATTCAGGAGGTACAGAGAGTTTACCGCCTGCAGGGTGTAGAAATCAGCGATAAGCATATCGAGGTTATTGTACGTCAGATGCTGAAGCGAGTAAAAATCGAGGAAAACGGGGATACAGAATTCCTGCCCGGCTCTCTGGTTGACTGGCTGACCTTTGAAAATACAAACGCTGCACTGGAAGCAGAGGGCAAAGAGCCTGCAAAGGGTACGAGAGTGCTTCTTGGTATCACAAAGGCTTCCCTGGCAACAGATTCCTTCCTGTCTGCCGCATCCTTCCAGGAAACAACCCGCGTGCTGACAGAAGCAGCAATCAAGGGTAAGATTGATCCGCTGATCGGTCTGAAGGAAAACGTTATCATCGGTAAGCTGATTCCTGCCGGTACGGGTATGACGAGATACAGAAATATTGAAATCGTTCCCGAAGGCGCTGAGGAAGAAACAGAAGCACCTGCGGAGGAAACCGTATATATTGATGAAGACGAAATGGTTTAAGAAAAAGAGGGGTACTGCGAAGCAGTACCCTTTTTGTATGGAAAGAGATGAAATAGGAAATAACGCTTTGGGTACAAGGGGAAATATGATAAAATAAGGATAAGAAAACAGTTCTTTTATGAAAAGCGATAAGGAGGAGGAGCGTATGGATTGGTACTTGGATTTATGGACGAAACAGCCGATGAAAGCATCCGTTCTTATGGAGATTCTGCTCCTGCTTATTGTGGCAGGGATTCTGACCTGCTTTATTCTGATACGCTGGCGCAGGAAATGCAAAGAAGAAAAAGACAAAGAAAAGGCATTGGATGAGGTGCTGACGGAGCTTGTGGATGAACCGGTGCAGAGCCTGACGGAACTGCGGAACAATATCAGAAAGGATTTTCGGAAATAAGATGATATTTGCCCTCTGTGAAAAGCAGAGGGCTTTCTCTTTGCCGAAATGCGTTTACAAAGGCAGAGGGTGCGGAAATGGGAAAAGTGCGGAAAAAAGCTGAATTTCCAAAGAAAATCCTTGACTTTTGTTGTTGGCGATGATAAAATTTTCTAGTGTCCGATTTTAGGGGCTTTTCTAAGCGAGTCCGTAAAACGGAAACAAAATCAGAATTATTGCAATTTAGCAGATGTATTATTTTTATAAGGAGGTGCAGTTAATGCCTACGTTTAACCAGTTAGTAAGAAAAGGCAGAAAAACTGTTGAGAAAAAATCTACAGCACCCGCTCTGCAGAAAGGTTTGAACTCCCTGCAGAAGAAAGCTACAGACGTATCTTCTCCCCAGAAGAGAGGCGTATGTACAGCGGTAAAAACTTCCACACCTAAGAAGCCTAACTCTGCGCTGAGAAAGATTGCCAGAGTTCGTCTGTCCAACGGTATCGAAGTTACAGCATATATCCCCGGTGAAGGCCACAACCTGCAGGAACACTCCGTTGTTCTGATCAGAGGCGGTAGAGTAAAAGACCTTCCCGGTGTACGTTACCACATTGTCAGAGGTACACTGGATACAGCCGGCGTTGCAAACAGAATGCAGGCTCGTTCCAAATACGGCGCAAAGCGTCCTAAAGCTGCTAAGAAGTAATTTTTTTAAAATTTCTTAGAGGAACAATTTCAGACAAAGACAAATCTATTAGTAGAAATGCCTTATATCAATCAATACAATCTGCGATTGCTTAGACGAGATATACGTTGAAAGAGGATAAGGCATGAAAACACGAGGGAAGCATCCCCGTGAAGTACCGAGAATAGCATTTATTCATCAAGGAGGGAAGAATCGTGCCTAGAAAAGGACATGTAGCAAAAAGAGAGGTCTTGGCCGATCCTATTTACAACAGCAAGCTGGTGACAAAGCTCATCAACAGCATCATGCTGGACGGTAAAAAGGGTGTAGCGGAAAAGATCGTTTACGGTGCATTCGATAAAGTAGCAGAAAAAACAGGTAGAGAAGCTCTGGAAGTTTTTGAAGAAGCTCTGGGCAACATCATGCCTGTACTGGAGGTTAAGGCTCGCCGTGTCGGCGGTGCAACTTACCAGGTACCTATGGAAATCAGACCTGAAAGAAGACAGACACTGGGTCTGAGATGGATCACACTGTATTCCAGAAAACGCGGCGAAAAGACAATGGTTGACCGTCTGGCAGGCGAAATTCTGGACGCACTGAACAATGCAGGCGGCGCTTGCAAGAGAAAAGACGAAATGCACAAGATGGCAGAAGCAAACAAAGCTTTCTCCCACTTCAAATGGTAAGAATTACCGTTTTTGTGAGGCTTTGCCTTACAGAAGGCTGCCGCAGAGCAGTTGGTTTTTAGAGAAAAACGAATGGAATTTGGGAAATATGGAAAGGCTATTTCATAGTCTTTCCATAAACCTGATTATGATTACAAAAAGGAGGATCCCACAGTGGCAAACAGAGAATACCCTCTGGAAAGAACCAGAAACATTGGTATTATGGCGCACATTGACGCGGGTAAGACAACTCTGACAGAACGTATTCTGTTCTATACAGGCCGTAACTATAAAATCGGCGATACACACGAAGGTACAGCAACAATGGACTGGATGGAGCAGGAGCAGGAAAGAGGTATCACTATCACATCCGCTGCGACAACATGTCATTGGAACGACAACAGAATCAACATCATCGACACACCCGGACACGTTGACTTCACAGTTGAAGTAGAACGTTCTCTGCGTGTACTGGATGGCGCTGTTTGCGTACTGGACGCAAAGGGCGGTGTTGAACCTCAGACAGAAACAGTTTGGAGACAGGCTGACAACTATAATGTACCCCGTATGATTTTCGTAAACAAAATGGATATCATGGGTGCAGACTTCTTCGGTTCTATGAAATCCATCGTAGACAGACTGGGCTGCCATCCCGTAGCTGTAACTCTGCCTATCGGTGCAGAAAGCGATTTCAAGGGCATCATCGACCTGATGAAGATGAAAGCTTACTTCTATGAAAACGCAACAGGTACAGAAGTAGACGAAGAAGAAATTCCCGCTGAATATGTAGAACAGGCTGAAGAATACAGACAGATCATGATCGAAGCAATCGCTGAAACAGATGATGTGCTGATGGAAAAATTCTTCGCTGAAGAAGAAATCACAGAAGCAGAACTGAAAACAGCACTGCGTAAGGCATGTATCGCCTGCGAACTGATGCCCGTAATGTGTGGTTCCGCATACAGAAACAAAGGCGTTCAGAAGCTGCTGGACGGCGTTGTTGAATATATGCCCGCACCTACAGACATTCCCGCAATCAAGGGTATTGACCCTGCAACAGGCGAAGAAACAGAAAGACACGCATCCGACGAAGAGCCCTTCTCTGCTCTGGTATTCAAAGTAATGAATGACCCCTTCGTTGGTAAGCTGGCATTCTTCCGTGTGTACTCCGGTACACTGGACTCCGGCACATACGTTTACAACTCCACAAAGGGTGGCAAGAAGGAACGTGTTGGCCGTATCCTGCAGATGCACGCAAACCACAGAGAAGAAATCGACAGAGTTTACTCCGGTGATATTGCGGCAGCAGTAGGCTTCAAGATTTCCACAACAGGTGACACAATCTGTAACGAAGATCACGAAGTTATTCTGGAATCCATGGTATTCCCCGAACCCGTTATCTCCGTTGCAATCGAACCCAAGACAAAAGCAGGCCGTGACAAAATGGGCATCGCTCTGGCAAAGCTGGCAGAAGAAGATCCCACATTCAAGACCTACACAGACCAGGAGACAGGCGACACAATCATCTCCGGTATGGGTGAGCTGCATCTGGAAATCATCGTTGACCGTCTGCTGAGAGAATTCAAGGTAGAAGCAAACGTAGGCGCACCTCAGGTTGCTTATAAGGAAACATTCCGTAAGGCAGTTGACGTAGAAGGTAAATTCGTACGTCAGTCCGGTGGTCGTGGTCAGTATGGTCACTGTAAAGTACGTTTCTATCCTATTCCCACAGATGCGGAAAACAACTACGAATTCGTAAATGCGACAGTCGGCGGTTCTATTCCTAAGGAATACATCCCCGCTATCGATAAAGGTATCCAGCAGGCTATGCAGAGCGGTATCTTGGGCGGCTATCCCGTACTGGGCGTTAAGGCAGAGGTTTACGATGGTTCCTACCATGACGTTGACTCCTCCGAATCCGCTTACCAGATTGCCGGTTCCATGGCTTTCAAGGAAGCTATGAGAAAGGGTGACGCAGTTCTGCTTGAACCCATCATGAAGGTAACTGTAACAGTACCTGAGGATTATATGGGCGACGTTATCGGCGATATCAACTCCAGACGTGGTCGTATCGAAGGTATGGAAGCAAGAAGCAACGCACAGGTAATTCACTCCTTCGTTCCTCTGGCTGAAATGTTCGGTTATTCCACAGACCTGCGTTCCAGAACACAGGGCCGTGGTAACTATGTAATGGAGGTTGACCATTACGAACCCTGCCCCAAATCTGTTCAGGAAAAAGTACTGGAAGGCAGAAAGTAATTTTTCGACGGAAAAACAGAAATGAAATGCTAAAAATACTGCGTTTAATTGGATTTTTGGTATTGCAAAAAGATAAGAATTCTAATATAATTAGAGTTGATGGATGCGCTGTATTTTAAAGTGTGTCAAACTCATAAATTAAGATTCCACAATTTTACAAGGAGGATATTTTAAAATGGCAAAGGTAAAATTTGAAAGAACCAAACCTCATATGAATATTGGTACTATCGGTCACGTTGACCATGGTAAAACAACTCTGACTGCAGCAATCACAAAGACACTGCACGAAAGATACCATATCGGTGAAGCTGTAGATTTCGAAAACATCGATAAGGCTCCCGAAGAAAGAGAACGTGGTATCACAATTTCCACAGCTCACGTTGAATACGAAACACCCAACAGACACTACGCTCACGTTGACTGCCCCGGCCATGCTGACTATGTTAAAAACATGATCACAGGTGCTGCTCAGATGGATGGTGCTATCCTGGTAGTAGCTGCAACAGACGGCCCTATGGCTCAGACAAGAGAACACATCCTGCTGTCCAGACAGGTAGGCGTTCCTTACATTGTTGTATTCATGAACAAATGCGACATGGTTGAAGACGAAGAACTGCTGGATCTGGTTGAAATGGAAATCAGAGAACTGCTGAACGAATATGAATTCCCCGGTGATGATATTCCCATCATCAGAGGTTCCGCATTCCAGGCTCTGCAGGATCCCAACGGTCCTTGGGGCGACAAGATTCTGGAACTGTTCGAAGCTATCGAAGATTACATTCCTACACCCGAACGTGCAACAGACAAACCTTTCCTGATGCCCGTCGAAGACGTATTCTCCATCACAGGTCGTGGTACAGTAGCTACAGGTAGAGTAGAATCCGGCGTAGTTAAAGTACAGGATGAAGTTGAAATCGTTGGTCTGACAGACGAAATCAGAAAAGTAGTTGTAACAGGCGTTGAAATGTTCCGTAAGCTGCTGGATCAGGCTGAAGCTGGTGACAACATCGGTGTTCTGCTGAGAGGCGTTCAGAGAAATGAAATCGAAAGAGGTCAGGTTCTGGCTAAACCCGGTTCCATCACACCTCATACAAAATTCAAAGCTCAGGTTTACGTTCTGTCCAAAGAAGAAGGTGGCCGTCATACTCCTTTCTTCAACAACTACAGACCTCAGTTCTACTTCAGAACAACAGACGTAACAGGCGTTATCAGCCTGCCCGAAGGTACAGAAATGTGCATGCCTGGCGACAACGTTGAAATGACAATCGAACTGATCACACCCGTAGCTATGGCTCAGGGTCTGAGATTCGCTATCCGTGAAGGTGGTAGAACAGTAGGCGCTGGTTCCGTAGTAGAAATCATTGAGTAATTTCGACGAAATCAGAATATTGATTCATCAAGAGAGTATCCGTAAGGATGCTCTCTTTTTTATATTATGTTTATGCGGAAAAATGGTTGATATGAGAGAGACAGCAGAAGCTCTGTTTACGAACTTCGCGGAAAGAGATTCTTTTTGCGAAAAATTATCTCATAGAGAATGAAAACGTGAAAAAGGAAGGTGTGAACTTCCAAAAGGAGACATAAAACAGAAAAAGATGCAGTTTTTATTGTATAATATTACGAGTAGATGTCTGACAATTAAAACGTAGAGAAAATAGTTTTCATGCGAAATATATTGACAGAGAAAAGACAATGGTGTAAAGTAGAGATAGGCAAAAAAACGGAGAAATACGCACAAACAGCGTCAGAATCCCTTTTTGAAAAGAGATATATTGTATACAAAATTACACTGTATGCCGCAGGAGCTGGCGGCGAAGGAGATTGCTCTTTCACAAAAAGGCAAACAGACGAAATGTGGGAAGAATTTCCTGTGGGAATAGCGATCCGGCAGGAGATTTTCGGTCTGTTTTTTTGTAGGTTTTTTTCCATTCGCCGACAGTGGAAAATATGTCGGTATTACCAACAAACGCAGCCGTTTTTTATGTAATATTTATCGACAAAGATGTTGACAAATTTTAAACAAAAATGGTATATTCATTGTGGAGGCATTATAGCTTCTTATTGAAATGCGTAAGTAGAAATGAGAAGCTGATAAACTGCGTCCATACGGCAGCGTCGTAAGGAAGTAGGTTGTTTTTTAATGAAATACCACGATGTGGCCTCATCGCGGATGTTTCAAAATTTTTAAAAAATAGGAGGAATATTAGAATGGATTTCAAATTAACAAAAACTCAGATGCTTCAGCAAGAGTTGTTCAGAAAATTTGCTGAAACAGAAATTAAACCAATCGCTAAAGACATGGACGAAGCAGAAGATTACGATAGAGAACTGCTTCAGAAACTGCAGAAAATCGGTGCTTTTGGTATTCCTTACAGCAGAGAATACGGCGGCCAGGGTGCAGACGTTCTGACATACACACTGTGCATGGAAGAAATGTCTAAAGTAGATGCTTCCACAGGTATTACACTGTCCGTACATACATCTCTTTGCTGCCCTTGCATCAATGAGTTTGGTACAGAAGAACAGAAACAGAAATATCTGAGACCTCTGGTTGATGGTTCCAAAATCGGCTGCTTCGGTCTGACAGAGCCCGGCGCTGGTACAGATGCTGCAGGCGTTAAGACAACAGCTGACAAGACAGAAGACGGCAAGTACTATGTTTTGAACGGTACAAAGATGTTCACAACAAACTCCGGTTTCGCTGATACATTCATCGTATTCGCTCTGACAGATAAATCCAAAGGTCCTAAAGGTATGTCTGCTTTCATCGTAGAAAGAGAATTTGAAGGTCTGTCCGTTGGTCCCAACATCGAACGTATGGGTATCAGAGCAGCATCCAACTGCGAAGTTATTTATGAAAACGTCAAGGTTCCCGCTGAAAACCTGCTGGGCAAAGAAGGCCAGGGCTACAAGATCGCTATGACAGCACTGGGCGGCGGTCGTATCGGTATCGGTGCTCAGTCCGTAGGTATCGCTCAGGGCGCTATTGACGAAACACTGAAATATGTTAAGGAAAGAAAACAGGGTGGCAAACCCATCGGCAAATACCAGAACACACAGTTCAAACTGGCTGAAATGCAGACAAAGACAGATGCTGCTAGACTGATGGTATGGAGAGCAGCTACAGAAAAGGATCTGCATGGCAACTACGCTCCTTACGCTGCAATGTGCAAAATGTTTGCTTCCGAAACTGCAAACGAAGTAACAAGAATGGCTGTACAGCTGTTCGGTGGCTACGGTTACTGCCGTGAGTACCCCGTAGAAAGAGCTATGAGAGACGCTAAGATTACAGAAATCTACGAAGGTACAAACGAAGCTATGAGAATGATCGTTGCTGGCTCCATGAAGGTTTGATTTGAGAGTTAAGAGTTCATTTTGAAAAAGCTTATTACTAAAATTTGGAAGGAGAACAAACTATAATGAAAATCGTTGTATGTATTAAACAGGTACCCGATACAGTAGAAGTTAAAATCGATCCTAAGACAGGCACACTGATCCGTGATGGTGTTCCTTCTATTATCAACCACGATGACAAAACAGGTATCGAAGCAGCTCTGCAGCTGAAAGAACAGCTGGGCGGCACAGTAACAGTTGTTTCCATGGGCCCCCCTCAGGCAGACGTTGCTCTGAGAGAAGCACTGGCTATGGGTTGTGACGAAGCATATCTGGTATCTGCTAGAGAATTTGGTGGTTCCGATACATATGCTACATCCGGCATCATCGCAGCAGCTCTGAAGAAAATCGGCTATGATCTGATCATCACAGGTCGTCAGGCTATCGACGGTGACACAGCTCAGGTTGGTCCCCAGATTGCTGAAAAACTGCACCTGCCTCAGGTTTCCTACGTTGAAGAAGTTGTTGAAGCAGCAGCTGACCACGTAGTAGTTAAGAGACAGTTCGAAGATGGTTACCACATCATCAAAATCAAAACTCCTTGCCTGCTGACAGCAATCGCTGAACTGGCTACACCCAGATACATGTCCGTAAGAGGTATCGTTGAAGCTTATGAAAAAGAAATCAAAGTACTGGGCTTCGAAGATCTGAAAGATGGTCTGGAACTGGATATGATCGGTCTGAAGGGTTCCCCCACAAACGTATATCAGTCCTTCACTAAAGAAGTTAAAGGCGCTGGTACAATTCTGGAAGGTCTGTCTGCAGACGAAGCTGTTAAAGCTATCATGGACAAACTGGAAGCTAAGTTCATCATCTAATTTATTTAGACGAAGAATCGGATACTAAATTTAGAAATATAAGGAGGAAACCCTACAATGAGTAAAGGTATTTTCGTAGTAATGGAACAGAGATACGGCAAGGTTCAGAACGTAGGTCTGGAACTTGTTG
>ERZ827117.43-NODE-43-length-207055-cov-11.971754_pt1 | contig 207055 bp, 180 predicted proteins | sample MGYA00519920_ERZ827117 | MGnify/ENA primary metagenome ERZ827117 (study PRJEB31778, sample SAMEA3449260) | human gut metagenome | biome: human gut; feature: human-associated habitat; material: faeces | place: United Kingdom | collected 2010/2012 ...
CGGATTTCTAATCCGTGGTCAAGTTCCTACCTTGAAGGGAAAGGATTTGAGAAAAAATTCCCGATGGTTCAAAGACATCCATCTGGGAACGGAAGCCTCCCGGTTTCGTATGAAACGTAAAATCCCAAGGGAGAGGGAAAGGAACATTTTTCTTCTGTTAACGTACTTTTCAAGGGCCGGGAGGCCCTTGTTCCCAGGACTTTCCTCTTCTTTATATCCTGGGGGGATGGTAGAGCTCCCCCGATGAAGAAAGACTTCCCTGCCGAAAAACCTTACATAGCTTATGTGACTACGGATTAGAAATCCGCTAAATTGGTTTCAGTGGGTGTTTTGGCATTTTTGGTGTCAGGCCGCTCCAATTAACTACATGATATACGACGAGAAAAACCGGACTTCCCTGACGTGGGGAGGTCCGGTTTTTTATCATGCCAGGGGAAGTTATTTCCTTTTCCGGCAATGGAAATTCATGGGAAACACTCCTTTTCCTAATGATAAATTGGTCATGTGTCTTGAAAAAATATAGAGGAGCCGGAAGGGGAGGAAAGGGACAGGCTTCTCAATCAGCCGCTGCCGGAGGCTGGGGCTTGTCTTCCGGCAAAACGCCGGGAGGCACGAACAGTGCCGTGGACGGAATGATGACCGGAGAGGGAATGTCCGGACCGGACCAGGCAACGGACATATGGTCCGGACCTCCGTCCTCCTTGTGAATCACCACCAGAAAATAAAATCTGCCCGCTTCCAGTTGAACGGGCTCGGAAGCCTGGTTGGGCTGGTTGCTCCAATTATGGGGATCGGAATACCCCTTGACGGTGGCAATGCAGGCCATGTCCTTCTGGGTGGCGTCCTTGCCCAGCCACAGCTCCGCGGAATCGTCGGAAGACAGGTAAAGACGGTACTTGCCGCTGACGGGTACCCGGAGCAGGGCGGAATAACGGGCTCCGTACTGGTCGCCCAGGTTCTCCACATCCAGACTGCTGACCGTGTGAACCGCCGATGCCGCAGTGTCAAAAATCTTCCCGTGCGTCAAATCCTTCACCGATGCTCCCGGAATGCCGAACCATAGCTCCTGCACTACGCCGGGGGAAGGATCTCCCGCGTCAGAGACGCCGGAAGCCGCTTCCGTCAGCATGGCGCCGCACAGGAGGCTCAGGATGGGTAGAATAACGTTCATGAATGAATGGGGCAGGGGGATATTCCCTGCAACGACTACGGAAAGGATAGGGGCAACCTTTCAAAAACGGCGTCATTCCCGGGGTTCAGTGTCATCACGGGGAATATCCTGGTCCTGGCTGCCGTCCTTTTGGCGGCGCGAACCGCTTCTCCAAATCATCCAGCCGATCAGGAATGCCAGAACGCCCAGTCCGGCGACCCTCCGGGGAGTGGAAATGCCGCTGTCTTCCGTTTGGGCCGGTTGCCCCGTGTTTGCGGGAGGCTCCTGGGCATGCAGGGAACCGGCCAGGAAAAAAGCCGCCAGAGCGGCGGCGGAAAGCATGCGATGCTGAAAAAGGAGGCGTTTCATCGTTTATGAAAAGGTAAAACAGGAGTGAACCTTATTCAAACACATTTGTTCCGGCTGTTCCTGTTTCCGGGCATGCGCGGCTTGGAACTTCTTCCCGGTCCGGCATTTCCCGGAAAAAATCGTCCATGGTCATCTTTTTTGCAGAAAAAGCTTGCGTGTCCGCTGCTGTCATGATACTTTTTCCCCGTCCTCAACGGGACGCACCAAGACGAAAGTCAAGGGGTATTAGCTCAGTTGGTAGAGCGCCTCAATGGCATTGAGGAGGTCAGCGGTTCGAACCCGCTATGCTCCACCAAATAAAGGCCTTAAAGCATAAACGCTTTAAGGCCTTTTCCGTTTTATCAACCGCATTGAAAGTCTGGGGGTCAGTGTTTGGTGGAAGGAAGAGAAGTGGAACAAAAGATATCATTTCAACATTTGTTGTTTGAGGAGACAATCTTGTTCCACTTCTTGTATGAACGTATGATATTAAGGAAATAAAAAACAGGTTTGAAACGTTTGTTGTCCTTTACTTATTGGCGCGGAGCTGGTCAATCAGTGCCTTTCGGTCTTGGTATGCCTGCGAAGGAATTGTTAGCTTGCCATAATGATCGTCTGCTTTTTTCCAAGCCGCTTCCCACATAGCATCAGATAACGCAGGCAGAGCGGAATCTGGAAGCAATTCTTCCGAATAAGCCGTGAATTCCAGTTCATCCGGGGTTTTTGTTCTGAATTCCCCTTTGATTAATTGTGTTACATGCATCCTTTCATGACGCAGGGTGGAAATGCACTTGGCAAAAACTTCCTCCTCGTTAGTAGGGCTTGTCAGTATACGACGCAAATATGCAGGTTTGAACGTGATGCAGGGAGAGCTTTCCGTTCCTCCCGTTTTGGCATGCGCGTGGTCTCCTCCAAAATCTTCCACTTTGAGTTGGTAGGTTTTGTCCCCTTGAAAATAGGTATTGTTCAGAAAGTTGATAGCTTCATCATTTTGATTATTGGTGAGGTATGTTTTAAATGTATCCAGATTGCTCATGATAATTGGTTAGTGTTGACCAGGAATGGGAAGCGGTTGATTCTGCCATGGGAACGCTCAGCCTACAGATTCCGGTAATGTTGTTCCTACTCTTTTATTAGTTGGCTTTTCGGATTCTGCCGTGTTGTCTGTCGACACCACGACTTTATCTTTGTTCAGGTCTCGTCCAAGTTTACCCTTTCGAACGGCATTCTCCTTTTTTTAAAATAACGGCGAACTTTTCAAAAGATGGATGCATCGCAAGAATAACGTCATGGAAATAAAAGATTCCATAACTCTTAGAGGCACAAACAGTTCTCTCGTACATGATGACGTTGCAAAAATGCCGCTAGGGTGGGGCGACATGGACAATGATGCATCATCATTTGCTTGTTGGGCCAACCATTTTATCAAGATATATTTTAATCGTGATGTTGGGGTTAAGTGTACTTTTCCCAAGTACAAATATCGCCCGGAACCACTTGAAAAAGGGGATGGGGGAGAATGGATGTGGTTTGTTGTAGCAGGTAATATTGCTGGGGGGACCTTTTCCGGAGTTTGTTCAGTAGATGATGGAATTCGTATTCGAGCTGTTTATCCGGGAGAAGGAGGCGGGAAGGGGGCTGGCACGCACAAGGAGAAATTTTGCTTAAATCAAAGCTGTAGCCTCTGCGAATGGATTCGTCATGGACGGCTTTCAGGTAGAGGTCCATGGTTTGTAGGGGATTTCCCGTTTCCCGGAAACGGATGAGCTGGGGATGGCGGGTGTAGCCTTTTGTTTGTCCCAGCAGGACTTTCCGGGCGAGCAAGCCTTCCCTCCACAGGGCAATCAGGCCGATGGCATCCAGATAGGAAGGGTGGAGTGACCAAAGTCTCATGGTTTTTTGGACTGTGAAAGGTCACACAACGTTGATTCTCCCTGTGCAGCACACGAAAGGCTGCAGAGGAGGGTATGGATTTCAGGCTGTTCTGTGAGAAAGCCGCCGTTTCAGTTCAAGAGATTTTTCCAGAATTCTTTAGTTGCAGGCAATGGCTATTGAGAAATGCGCGGAACCCTGAACTTCCTGAAAATGCCTGTTCTTTGTTATGGTCAAGGGAGACGTTTTGTCATCCCTGGGCTGTCAATGGTTCCGTGTCCATGAAGGTTTTTCCGGACGGCAGAGGATAAATTTTCTTTGTTCCACGAGCAGACAAACGCTTTATGGCAAACAAGCTGCATCACTGGCTCATGCCTCATTCCGGAAGGGAGAACGGGAAAATGCCCCTTGATTCCTATTTGGAATGCTTTTTCATCAGCCGCGCCAGGGTTGGCTGAATGGCTTCCGCCATGAGGCGCTGCCCTTCCGTGTTGGGGTGCAGGGGGCCGGCTTTTTTCCCCTTGATGACGACGACTGCCGGGTCACAGAATAATTCCTCCCGCACCTTGCCGTTTCCATCTAGAAAGACGTCGCGAATGTCCAGAAATGTAACAAACGGATTTTTGGCATAGAGGCGTGCCAGCCTGTCATTGACGGCCATATCCCTTTTGAATTTTTTATCCGGGTAGGCTGCCGCGGCTACGTGCCAGTTGTAGATGTCGCTGGGCAGAATGCCGACCAGGAGAATGGAGGCATGGGGGAGTTTGGAATGGACTTTGTTCACCACGCGGCAGATGCCGTTGAAAGTTTCTTCCTCCGTATTGCCGCGTCCCGTGTCATTGGTGCCGATCATGATCTGGACCACTTTGGGGGAGACATGGTCCAGGATTCCCTTGCCCCCGATTCTTGCCAGGACGTCATCCGTCGTATTGCCGTTGAAGCCTGCATTGAAGGCATTGTAGGGAGCATAGTATTTTTTCCAGATGGGCAGAAAGTCCTGGCAGGGAAGGTTGTCCTTACGGTAGTTGTCCGTGATGGAGTCTCCGATGAAGACGTATTCCGGCTTGATGTTCCGGTGGCGTTCCTTAACGGCTTCATGGCGCGTTTCCCAGGTGTAAGCATGGTCCCGGTGCTAGGCTTCCGGTTTCAGGGTGGGCGGCAGGGACTCCGCTGCTTCCGATACAGCCGGAATCAGGAGAAACAACAAACAGAGAAGGAGTTTTTTCATGGAAACGGAGCTTTCAACTTGTTTTGTGTAAACAAGAGCGTCCCGGTTTGCGCCTTTCTATCTTCTTTTTCCATTCCGCGCCGTTAACGGTAAAAAACGGTATCATGCTCCATGGCCGTGAATTGCTCAAGTTATCCTGTTTTCCCCGGAGGAAGACCGCCCGGAGAGTGGAAAACTGTTGGAAAAGGAGCGGCGGAAACTGTCTTTCTGCCTTACGCTTGCCGGAAGGCCCGGGAAATATATGGCAGGAGAGGGCATGCCCAAGGCTTCACATCCCTGTTGCAGGTCTTGTCAGGCCAGGGAGATTTCTCCCTGGATGTCCTCGGCCTCCGGTTCCGGGAGCGCGGGTTCCCGGACGGGGGCCGTTTCCGAGGCGGGGGATTGCTCCGTTCTGGTGTTGATGGCTTCCAGAATCAGTTCCACCGTGCGTTCCAGGCCGTAGTCGGACGTGTTGACGCACAAGTCGTAGAGGCGGGCGTTGCCCAGCTCCTGCCCGGTATAGTGCAGGCAGTGGGTACGGCGGCGGGAATCCATGAGGTCCATGGCTTTGGCTGCTCCGCCAGGCTTCACCCCGTAGTTTTCAGTGACGCGCTGCATGCGCGTGGCCCGGTCCGCATGAAGGAATACGCTGAACAGGTTGGGCCTCCCTTTCAGGATGAAATTGGCGCAGCGCCCCACAATGACGCAGGCCTGCCGGGCCGTGATGTCCCGGATAACTTTGCTCTGGGCCAGGAAGGTGGCGTCTTCCGGTGGCAGTTCCTCCGCCGTGTAAGCGTAGTTCTGCGCATAGAGTTCATGCAGGAAGCGGCTGGAAAGCTGCTGTTCGTGCTTGCGGATGTAGTCCGGAGTAAGGCCGCTTTGGGAGGCGGTCAGGTAGACCAGTTCCGAGTCGTAGAATTGAAGGCCCAGCCGCTCCGCAATCATTTTGCCGATGGCATGGCCGCCGGAGCCGTATTCCCGGTCAATGGAGATGACCAGGGGGGCGTCCGGCGCGTAAGCGGCTGTTTGCGCCAGCGGAAGGACTTCTCCTGCGGCTCCGGGGCGTGCCAGCCGTTCCAGCAGCCTGTCCGGCCAGAAGACGTGCCTGTTGAAAAAACGGACGATCATGCCCACCAGAACGGCGGCCACCATGGTTCCTTCCCGTATGCCCGTCAATCCGGGCAGGAACATGAAGGAGCAGGCTAGGCCGATGCAGACGAGCGTGCAGTCCACACTGGTTTTAACGGCTCCGAATTCCCATTTGAAGAGTTTGACGAAGGCCAGGCTCATGCCTTCCGCCGCCAGCAGAACGGCATCCGCCTTGACTTGCAGAAAGACGCCGAATCCAATGACGGCGCAGCTGAACAGGCAGAGGATTACGGACCAGAGGTATCCGGACGGTTCCAGAGGAGCCATCAGCCACATGGAGAAGTCCGTCAAGGCGCCGAAGATAAAGACGACGGGAATCTGGAGCAGATGCGCCGGACGGAATTGCCTTTTCAGCAGGGCCGCCTGCACGGCGACAAAGCTCAGATGCATCAGGATGGTGACGGTTCCCATCGTCAGCGGGAGCGCCAGGCTGAGCACATACGGCGTGCAGGAGATGGGGGAGACGCCCAGGTTGGCCTTGGCGGACAGGGCGATGCCCAGGGACATGATGAAGAGCGCCACGATCAGGACGAAGCAGCGCAGGATGTGTTCTCCAATGCTTCTCCGGACGTGATGATCTGCCATGATACCGGATGTTAGCTTTTCTGTCAGCGTCAAGTCAAGGGTTCAGGGAGAATGAGGCGGTTTTTTCCTTTTCCCCCTCCTCCGTTGTTTGCCGTTCCTGAGGTTGCCCGCCATAAGCAGGTGGGTATAGCCTGATGAACGGCCTCATGGCTGCGCCGTACTTTCCAGCAGGGAAGGAAAGAGAACCGGTCTTGTAAAAGGGAGCCGTTTTATCTATGCTGCAGGGGCATTCCGGTTCAAGCTTATGTCCAAAAAGAAGGAGAAGGAGGCGAAGACGAACGCCATGCGCCTGCTGGATATGCTGCATGTCCCTTACAGGCATTATTCCTATGAGTGCCGCGAGTTTGTGGACGCGTGGCATACGGCGCAGGCTCTGGGGCTGCCGGCGGAGAAGATGTACAAGACGCTGGTGACGGAGGGCGCGCCGCGGCAGTATTACGTGTTCGTGATTCCCATCGGCGCGGAGCTTTCCTTGAAGAAGGCGGCGCGTGCCGTGGGAGCCAAGGCTCTTTCCATGCTTCCTGTGAAGGATATTACCACCGTAACGGGGTACGTGCGCGGAGGCTGCACCGCTCTGGGAATGAAGAGGAAGTATCCCGCCGTGATTGATTCCAGCGCTGAGGCTCTGCCGGAGATGGTGGTCAGCGGCGGCCGCCTGGGCTGCCAGATTGAATTGAGCCCTGTGGATTTATGCCGTGCGGCTGAGGGCTCTTTTGCTGATGTGGCGGAGATTCCCTCCTCGTTGTGATTTCCATTGTCCCGGAAATGCGGACGGAAGGCGGTAAAAAGCTTTTCCCAGAGGATTTTTTTCTATATTCCTGTTGCAGTCCATTCCTCCGTTGCCATGAGTAGCCGTTCTCACTCCCGTACCTGCCTGGCCCTTTGCCATGTGGCTTTTGAAGATCTCGGCACGCTGGAGCCCCTTTTCAGGAGCAGGGGTTTTCAAATCCGGTACGTCCAGGCAGGCGCTCCGTATCCTTCCGTTCAGGAGTGGCTGGGGGCTGATTGTTGCGTAGTGCTGGGCGGTCCCGTGGGGGTGGGGGATGTGGAACGGCATCCCTATCTGAAGACGGAGCTGGATTTGGTCCGCATGCGTCTGGAGCGTCAACTGCCTTTGCTGGGCGTCTGCCTTGGCGCTCAAATGATGGCCCATGCCCTCGGCGCCCGGGTTTATCCCGGTACGGCCAGGGAAATAGGGTGGGGGCGCATATCCCTGACGGAGGCCGGGCGCCTGTCTCCTCTCCGCCATTTGGAGGGAACACCCGTTCTGCATTGGCATGGGGATACGTTTGACGTGCCTTCCGGAGCGCGTCTGCTGGCGTCTACGGAGATTACCCCGCATCAGGCCTTTTGCGCAGGGAAGCATGCGCTGGCTCTCCAGTTTCATCTGGAGGCGGACGTTTCCCGGATGGAGGAGTGGCTGACCGGGCATGCCTGTGAATTGATGGCCGCCGGGACGGATATTTGCGGGCTCCGGGCGGCTTCCGTACGGAACGGAACCCTGCTGGCCGGGCGCGCCGCGCTTTGCATGAATGAATGGATGGAGGCTGCCGGCTTATGAGAAGAAAAGACAGGGAAGTAGTCCGGCACGCGGATTTGCTGGATATGGTCGCCCGGTTCAAGGTGTGCCGCCTGGGATTGTGGGACGGCAGGGAGGTGTACGTAGTGCCCCTCAATTTCGGTTATGAAGAACGGGATGGTTCCCTGAATCTGTTTTTCCACTGCGCCCGGGAAGGGAGGAAGCTGGATATCCTGCAAATCCGCCCGGAGGTCTCTTTTGAGATGGACGGGGACCATCTGCTGATGGAGGGGGATACCCCGTGCCGGTACAGTTATGCCTACGGCTGCGTCATGGGCCGGGGCGTCGTCGAGTTCCTGCGGGAGGATGAGGAAAAAATCCATGCCCTGAGCCGCATCATGCTGCACCAGACGGGGCGAGAGGCGGCTTTTACCCCCGGCATGGTCCGCGCCGTATATGTTCTGCGTCTCAGGGTGGAATCCATCAGCGGCAAGCTTCATGCGTGTCCGGAACCTCCTCCTGCCTGTTGACGGATTTTGTATGTCTGGAGAAATCGCACCCCTGTTTATCCGCTGGAGCCTGCCGCACTGGGCGGCCCTGGGCGTCGTGGCTCTGGCCGCGGGGGGGCTCCTGTGGGGCTGCCGGAGGCTCAGGATGGAAAAACGCGTGCTGATCGGAAAGGCGCTGGGCGCCGTCTTCCTGCTGACCTTCCTGATTGAAACGTTCGGGCGCATTGTTAGGGAACACTGGGAGCCCTGGCAGGACAGGCTTCCGCTGCACTTTTGCAGCCTGATGACGCTGGTGTGCTTTATCGCCCTGTGGTTCCGCAAGCCCTGGGCGTGCGCCGTGGCGTATTTCGGCGTGCTGACGGCGAGCGTCCAGGGGCTGATTACCCCCATGCTTCACGACGGCTTTCCCTCCGCCGCGTTCTTCGCCTTCTTTGTGGGGCACGGGCTTTTATTGATTTCCGCCCTTTATCTTCCCGTCGTCTTGGGATGGCGCGCGCGTCCGTGGGATGACGTGAAAACGCTGGGCCTGTGCGACGCCTACCTGCTTCTGATTATTCCGGTGAACGTGTGGCTCGGAACGAATTACGGTTTTACCCGGTATGCTCCGGCCGGGACCGTGCTGGAATATTTCGGCCCCGCTCCGTGGTATCTGCTGACGCTTCAGCTTCCGGCCCTGGCCATTCTGCGGCTGCTGTACCTGACTGTCCGCATCAGGGAAAAGTAGGCAGGGCGTGGGCACAGCGTTTCCCATATCCGGAGCCCCATCGGTTCCTATTTCAGCGTTTTCAGGTCTTCCTTCGTGAACAGGTGGATGTCCTTTTCACGGGCATGGCGTATCTTTTCCGCCCATTCCGCATCCGCCAGCAGGGCGCGCCCTACGGCAATGAGGTCGAACTCCCCGGCTTTCAGCCGTTCCACCAGTGGTTCCACACTGGCGGCCTCCGCTTCCGGGCCGCCGTCAAAGGCATTCGTAAAATCCCCCTTGAGTCCCACAGAACCGACGGAGATGGAGGGCTTTCCAGTAAGCTTCTTGGTCCAGCCGGCCAGGTTGAGGCGGGAACCTTCAAACTCCGGTTCCCAGAACCGGCGCGTGGAACAGTCAAAAATGTCCACGCCCGCTTCCGTCAGGGGTGTCAGAAAATCTTCCAGTTCCACGGGGGTGTGCGCCAGCTTGGCATCGTAATGGCCGGTTTTCCATTGGGAGAAGCGGAAGATGATGGGGAACTGGCTGCCGACCGCCTTGCGTACGGCATGGACAATGCTGCTGGCAAAACGGGTGCGGCCCACCAGGTCTCCGCCGTATTCGTCCGTGCGCCTGTTGGTCTCCTTCCAGAAAAACTGGTCGATCAGGTAGCCATGCGCTCCATGCAGTTCCACACCGTCAAAGCCCAGCCGTTTGGCATCCGCCGCGGCGCGCGCGAAAGCGTCGATGACTTCTTCAATCTTGGCGATGCTCATGGGCTCCGCCGTTTGTTCCAGCGTGTTCACGTCAATTCCGGATGGTCCGATGGGAGGCAGTTCCGGATTGGGCAGGTTCTCTCCCTTGAAGGGCCGGGCCATGCCCACGTGCCAAAGCTGGGGGGCTATTTTGCAATCCGTGGTATGAACGGCTTCCAACACCTTTTTCCACCCCCGCAGGGAGGCCCCGCCGAAGAAATTGGGGTAATTGGAGGAAGGGGAGGCGCTGGGTTCGTCAATAAAGGTGCCCTCCGTGATGATGAGCCCTACTTCATGTTTTGCCCGGCTCTTGTAATAGGCGGCCACCTGGTCCGTAGGAACCCCGCTGGGAGAAAATCCCCGGGTCATGGCCGGGAGAACGATGCGGGTGGGAGTGTCGAGCTTGCGTGAATGAAAAGGCTGGAACAGAATTTCCATGTCCCTGATCTTGAGTTCGTCCTGTGCGTTCATGAGAATAAAAGGCGTTATATCTGAAGCGGCCCGGATATGGGCCGGGATGATACAGGTATGAGACACTTTCCGGCCTCCTCCCGTTCATCCCTGATGCTGGCTGTGGATCATTGATTCGTTTGAGGCAGGACTCCCCTCAACCGCATTTGCCGGAAGAGACAGGAAATTCCGGAGCAGGGACTTCCCGTCCGGCGTCAGGATGGATTCCGGATGAAACTGGATGCCGTAAAGGGGGCGGGACCTGTGGCGAATGGCCTGGATGTTTCCCCCGGAATCCCTTGCGGTGACGACCAGTTCCTCCGGCCAGGGGGTGGCGACAAGACGCCAGGAATGGTACAGGCCTGCGGGGAATTCCTCCGGCAGCCCCTCCAGAAGGGGGCAGCTCTCCGTCCGGCGTATGGGTTCACGGACCCCGTGAAGCGGCTGGGAGAGATGTTCCAGCCGGGCCCCGAAGCGTATGCCCAGGATCTGGTGCCCCAGGCATACGCCCAGCACCGGAGTGCAGGGGGGCAGGCGGTCCAGAAGGCGGAAGGTTGCCTGGTGGCATTCGTCCTCCACCGTTCCGGGCCCGGGGGACAGGATGAGTTTTTCTCCCGCCTGAACCGCCTGTTCCAGTTCCGGCGAAAGGTTGGAGACCACGCGCGGAACGGCCATTCCCGTCACTCTGACGAGTTCCGCGAGATTCCAGGTAAAGGAATCCCGGTGGTCGATAATCCAGACGTTCGGTTGACTCATGGCGCGCACATGATAGAATAATTCCCGCCAATGTACACACGGGAAGAAACCATCCTCCGCATGAATGCCCTGGGCCGTGCGGAACGTCCGTTCTTCTTTGTGATCTCCCATGATCTGGAGCACAACCTCCTGTTTGAGCTTCCGGAAACGGGGCACGAACGTATGGCGGCTTTTTCCCTGCCGCTGGGAGGCATGGGGGAGCAGGGCAACTGGCCGCCGCTTCCGGAACGGCTGCGGTTCATCCCTTCCCCCTGTTCCATGGCCCGGTATGCGGCGTCCTTCGCCTCCGTCCGGAACCATCTGATGAGGGGGGACTCCTACCTGCTGAATTTATGCGTGGCTACCCCCGTGGAAACCAACCTGACGCTGCGCCATCTGTTCTGGTTCGCACGGGCTCCCTACCGGATGCTGCTGGGGCCGGACGCCCGTGTTCCCGGCGTGCATGGCCGCGGCTGCGTCTGCTTCTCTCCGGAACCGTTTGTCACGGTACGCGGGCGGTCCATTTCCACGTTTCCGATGAAGGGAACGGCTCCTGCCGCCACGCAGGAAGCCCGCGACTGGCTGGAGACGGATGAAAAGGAAAACCGGGAATCCGCCACCATTGTGGACCTGATGCGCAATGATCTCTCCATGGTGGCGGCAGATGTGCAAGTCAGGCGCTACCGCTACATCAGCCCGGTGGAAACGCGCGGAAGAACCATCCTGCAATGCAGTTCCGAGATTTCAGGCCGCCTGCCGGAAGACTGGCGTTCCCGCCTGGGGGAAATCCTGCTGAAGCTGCTGCCCGCCGGGAGTGTGACCGGAGCGCCCAAGGAGGCCACCTGCCGGGCCATTGCGGAGGCGGAGGACATGGAGCGGGGGTTTTACACCGGGATTTTCGGTTTCTTCAACGGGCGGGATTTGGATTCCGCCGTCGCCATCCGCTTCATGGAAGAGGATGAAAAGGGAATGGTGTACAAAAGCGGAGGCGGCATCACCGTCATGAGCCGCATGGAAGATGAATACCGGGAAGCTATTGCCAAAGTTTATGTGCCGTTTGATTTTTGAAACCGTCAAATGGGAGGATGGCGCTCCCTGCCTGCTCCCCTGGCACCAGCGCAGGGTGGAAGCCGCCATGGACCTTCACGGAGCGGAAGGCTCCGCCGTTCCCGATCTGGCCTCCGTGCTGTCGGCCTGTCCGGGTCCGGAAGGCCGCGGCATTTACAAATGCCATATCACGTATGATACGCAGGGAAAGGCGCGCTGTCCCGTCTTTGAACCTTACCGTCCCCGGCTGGTGAAAAGGCTGGCATGCGTGGAAAATCCACGGCTGGATTACTTCTGCAAGTGGGAGGACCGGACGGAGCTTCAGACGGCAGGGCTGGGGTTGGGAGAGGATGAAGAAGTGCTGATCCTCCGGCACGGGCAGGTGACGGATACGCGGTACAGCAACGTCGTGTTCGGGGACGGCTCCTCCTGGGTGACTCCGGAAACTTTTCTGCTTCCCGGCACCAAGCGCGCATTCCTGCTGGCATGCGGAGCCATTGAAGAGCTTTCCATCAAAGCGGAGGATATAAAAAAATTCCGCTTCTGTTCCCTGATTAACGCCATGCTGGACCCCGGCGACGTGGTGGTGCGGACGGAGGATATCGTCTATCCTTAACCGGTTTTATAAATTTATATATTACAGGAGCATGATCTACAATTCCTGATAATACCGTTGCATCAGCTTCGCCATCAGTTTGCGGCGTTCTTGAAGGAATGATTCGTAATCACTTATATCCATGCTGACAATATTTTGAGGGATACTGTTTTCCTCCAGATTGCGGTAAAGCATTTCTTCGTCGGAAATATTTCCGAGTGTAATGGCTTTAGTCCCGCATTGCTCTTGTACTTTGGCAAAATAGACAGAGGGAGGATCGTCTCCAATGGCTTTATTTACCTGCGTATCAAGATAGATATAATTGGCTACCTGATTATATTTTGTCTTATTATCAATGCCGTTCTTTTTCAGATAATTGCGCGGAAAAATATGGTGCACGTCTCCTGAAATGGTAATGAGATCGGAGACTTTAGTCCCTTTCATCAGCAGGGAATTGCAATTCAGGTTAATTTGAGCAGCAAGGAAGGTATTGAAGGCGGGACTGTTTACAGAAGACGTTTCCAGGTTCTGAGGCAGCGTAACCGTCCAAAATGTTTCCGATAGGGCAGAGGCCTCCACTTCTGTTTTGAAATTCAGGAAGCCTTTTTCTTCGATATTGCGCATATCACGGTCCATCTGCGTCTCCGGAGATCCGATGTATCTTGAAGTTAGGGTGGAGAGGACGAACCATTTTTGAACATGCCGTTTGATTTGTTCGTTTGGAATGGTTGGATCACTCCGCAGCATCAGATACAAAGTGTAAGCAAAATCCAACGTCATTTGTGAATTCAACTGTTTGCTGGAGACAAAGCCCGCACCCTTAAGGGCCATTACAAATTGTGTAAAATTGTGCTGGTTGATAAATTGTACAATGCCGGCATCCAGTTTCCGGTAGGATTCCGCTACGATATCATCCCGGTATTCCTTGGTTTCGAAATCCCTCCCGGACAATAAGCTGACCAAATCAGCAAGTTTTCCTCTGCGGAACTGGTGCATGAATGATACCCGTAGCATATCGCCGTAATCGGGATCGTAAATGTCATCATAATCATGAGCCAGCCACTTAATTTTATCCGCATACTTGGAATTCTGGAATTCCTCATCACGTACCAATAAGGAGTAAAAATCAGGTTTCACGGCCAGATGGCAGAAATAGTCCACTGTTTTACGCATCATACTGCCTTCATGTTCCATGTCCGCGGCCATCTTGGACATGACAAAGTCTGATTGGCTGAGAGACGTTCCTTTGGAATTGATACGAATGAAAATTTCAGTTACTTCATCAATATCCAATGTAGCATCCAGCTCAATCACGCCAATTTGCCTGTTGGCGATTCCTTTTAGAGAGGCAATGGATTTATTGATTATGTTGGGTTTGATTCCTTCATTGATGGTACAATATTCAACGGAGAACTCGAACGCATCGAAATCGGCATCAAATACGATGGAAATATCCGGTATCCATCGTTTGTCTTTTAAATGAGAAGCGTCTTGAACCGCAAAACGCTTGCTCGGATCATCAGCAAGAGGATTGAAGGCGATTTTGACGCGGTCTTTATTAAAATCTTCATCCAGGACTTCTTTGCCGGCGATAGCGGCCATCAGGGCGGTTACACGTTGCTGTCCGTCGATAAGTACTTTTTTTCCGTTGGCTTTTCCTCCATCCTTGGTTTTCACGTCAGGATTCTTCCAAGTAATGATATAGCCCGTAGGGTAGCCGTTATATAAAGGAATCAATTAAATCCCGTACTTGGCTTCGTTTCCAGACAAAGGGGCGCTGAATTTCTGGTATAACGAAATCTTCCGCTTCTATCAGCCCCAAGACGGCGCTGACGGAATATTGCATCAACGTGAATTTTTCACCGGTCATGATATTTCTCTTTTATTGCTTCATCCACTATTGAGCTTATTTAGCATGAGGAGTGCTTTTCATGGATATTAGAAGTTGGGTTCACGCTTGAAATATATGATTTCATGAAAAAAGATGTGCAGATCTTTTCCCAGCATGTTAGCGGCATCATAAAACACCGCAGAAGGAGGAGCAATTGTTTTTGATCCTCTGAAAATAAAAACAGACTGGATTTTTTTGGAATGCCTTTTCAGCAGAGATTTCCTATTATCTTCATTTTAAAGATAGATAAAAAGTAAAAGCCGTTTGTCATATTTGGCAAACGGCTTTTAGTAAGAGTAATATGTTTTGTTTTTCCTTAAATGGCGCCGCAGTAGTGGGCGCAGAACCACATGGCGCGGGGATGGTGGAAGAAGGACTTCCAGAGGCTGCCCTTGAGGGTGTTTGCCCTGGAGCCGTCCTTGTTCAGGTAGCCGAACCAGTCGCCGTGCTGCACGTCCTGGAAGTGGGAGAAGGCCCAGTTGTGCACCATGTCGTGGCAGATGGCGTAGCGTTCCTCTCCAGTGAGCTTGTAGGCGAGCGTCATGGCAATGAGCGCCTCGTCGTGCGGCCACCAGAATTTCATGTTGTGCCAGTATTCCTGGACGGGCTTGCCGTACACGTCCGTAAAGTAGAGCAGGCCGCCGTTTTCCTTGTCCCACCCGCGCGCGAAAGCCCAGTCGATCATGTCGCAGCCCACCTTGATGAGTTCCGGATCATTGCCGCGGAAGCGGGCTTCCTCCAGCACGAACCAGCCCCCCTCAATGGTATGGCCGGGATTGAGCGTGCGTTCGTCAAAGTGGTCGATGATGGCGCCGTCAGGGCTCACCACTTCCATCACGGCCTTGAGCTCCGGCTTCATGAACAGGGTGCGGAGGTCGTTGATGCAGCGGTCGATCCATCCGGTGTAGAAGCCGTCCTCGTCACCCAGGTACTTGCGCAGTTCCTGGGCGGTCGCCAGCGTAATCATGCGTGTTCCCAGTCCCGTCGTGGGACGGTTCCCGGTGAATTTGGGAACCATCTTGCCGGGGGTGAAGCAGATGTCCGTAAAGACGTCAAACCAGTGGCGCGCGGCTTTTGCGGATTCTTCATTTCCTGCAGCTTTCGCATGGGCGGCAAAGGCGATGGCGGCAAAGGATTCGCTGTACGCATAGCGGCGCTTGCGGATGGGGGTGCCGTCCGCCTCCACATGGAAGTACATGCGGCCGTCGGCAGGGTCCACGCATTTCGCCGTCAGGAAGTTCAGGGCGCTTTCCGCCCATTTGAGCCAGTCCGGGTTTTTCTCAATGCTGTTGTACATGGTCAGCAGCATCCAGGCCATGCGGCCCTGGGCCCACACGGATTTGTCCGTGTCCACCAGGGTGCCGTCCGCGTCAAAGCAGTGGTAGAGGCCCCCGTTCTTTTCGTCGTAAGCGCGCGGGAACCAGAACGGCAGAACGTCTTCCAGAAGCTGGCGGCGGTAGAATGCGCCCAGGGTGGTCAGGTCAAGTGTTGCAGCCATAAGAGGGAAAGCGGTTTAGTTCATGGACCACTGGAAGAAGCCGATGGCTTCCAGCTCGGAGCGGAGTTCCTTGAGCTGTTCCGCGGTGGGGTTGCCCTGCGGCAGGCGGGCGGGACCCAGGTCAACGCCCAGCCAGCCCATCAGGGCCTTGGCGCAGCCCATGTAGCCCTTGGAGGCCAGGATGTTGATCATCTGCACGGATTTCCACTGGCAGTCGCGCGCCGTTTCCACGTCGCCTTCTGCAAAGGATTTCATGAGTTTCTGGTACAGGGCCGGGGCAAAGTTGAAGGAGCTTCCCACAGCGCCCTTGGCACCTACGGAGAGGGCTCCCGTGAACCATTCGTCCACGCCCCAGGGGATGTCCACGTTTTCGTCGTAGTTCAACGTAGTCTGGTACAGGGCCAGGTCCGGATTGGTGAATTTGATGCCCGCAAAGTTCGGGATCTGTTCCTTGGCCAGCTTGATGAAGTCTACCGGATTGAAACGCACGCCCGTCAGCACGGGAATGTCGTAATAGTAATAGGGCAGGTCGGGAGCGCCGGAAGCGGCGAAGGCGCAGCATTCCACCAGACGCTGGACAGTGCCTGGCTTGTAGTAGGAGGGGGCAAGGGAGCTGGTCGCCACGAATCCGCATTCCTGGGCAAAGGCGGCCAGTTCGCGGGCGTCCCAGACGCTGTTGGAACCGGTATGGGCGATGACGTCCACGCCGTACTTGGCGGAAGCTTCCTTCCAGGCGGAGTAGATTTCCTTTCGTTCTTCAAGCTGCATGGAGGAGGATTCACCAGTGCTTCCGGTAATGAAAGCCAGCTTGATGCCCTGGGAGGCAAGCAGCCTGGCCTGGGCGTCAACGCTGGAAGGATTCAGGGAACCGTCCGCCTTGAACGGAGTGTGTACGGCGGCCACCAGGCCGTGGAGTTTCAATGACGTGTTCATATTGTGTAGTGATATGAAAATAATTCGGGGAAATGATTACAAATCATCTTGGGAAAGACAACCCCTGAATCCTTTTGAATCAAAAAAGACCACATAAAAAAACGCGCGTTCTCCAAAAAAGAATGCGCGCCGGAGCAAGAGATGCTTCAAAACATTAGCGGACAGCCTGTTGCTTGATGATGGAATACATGGCTTTTGCTAGTGATTTCGCGTGCGTCAGCAGCAAATCTCCATCATAACACCAGATCATCACGCCGCCCAGCTTCTGGGTTTTTACGTACTGGCATTTTTTCTTAATCGTGGTGATGCCGTTAAAGTAGTGCTGCTGGCCGTCGATGGCGCAGAGGTCCGTGCCGGGGGCGATGTTGGGGTAGAGCTGGACGACGTTGGAATAGCCTTTCTGGGCGTCCCAGTTGCGGTTGGAGCGCGTCTCGTTGGTGTAGAACGGCAGGCCGACGACGATTTTGCAGTCCGGAATGTTTTTCCTGCGGATGGTTTGGATGTCGATGAGCATGTCCGGATAGGTGGAGTGCTGTCCGGCGCGGTCATAGCTCATGACGTTGACGAAGTCCAGCAGGTCCATCATTTCACTGGTGGGCGCCAGGTAGTACGGATTGATCGCCGCGCTCAGGGACATGCCGCTGGCTCCCATGGCGGAGCGCACTTCTCCCAGCAGCAGGCAGAAGTTGTACCACTCCGTGCCGTTGTCCGGGTATTCCCAGTCAATGTCTATTCCGTCAAATCCCTTTTCCCTGGCGAAGGAAACGAGCTGGTACGCGAACTGCCGCCTTTTTTCCGCATTTCCCGTGAAAGCCGTCAACCCTCCGTCACAGTGGGCCACGCCCAGAATGATCTTGCTGCCCGCCGTTCCGCGAAGGTTTTTAAGCTTGTCCAGGCCATTCAGGAACTGGGCGTTGTTCTGCCCCGTCAGGTTTCCTTCCGTGTCACATCCCACGTTGAAGTAAATGAGGTCCGTGAATGATTTGAAGTGCTGGGCGGTCAGGTGGTTGGGGTTCCACTGCATCAGGTTGGTGTTGCGGTAGTAGGGCACCACGCGGAATTGGTAGGGATACACCTCCGCGCAGCCTTCCGGGGAAGGATTGGCGACCGCTACATTGGAGTCCTCCAGCAGGGCCACGCCCGTGCAGGAGGCGTCCACCTTGTTCAACCCTCGCGCGCGGGGGTTGAGGTCCACGCACAGCCAGAAGTAGTTGTCTCCTGCGGAGAGCGCGTGGCTTCCCTCGAATTGGAAGGTTTTGGCCCCCTTGGAGATGGTGTTGAGGACGGGGATGGCTCTCCGGTTGGCCTGCTCCGCGTTCGGGGAGAAGTAGGGAGTGGCGCCGGAGTAGAAAATCCGGGCCTTCGCGATGTCGGAGACGGAGGTGGTTCCGGCCATGGAGAAGGTCATTCCCTTCAGGATCTGGCTGGTTTCCGTAACGGTCACCTTGATCTTCATGATGGCCTGGCTGTCCGCGCCCGCATAAAGGATGGAGTGCGTTTGTTCACAGGCTGCCGTGGCGGAAGCCGCGTACAGGGGGGCAGCGCCGGACAGGCCCAGGGCCAGGGCGCACATGCAGGTTTTAAAGGTACTGTTCATGTTTTATTAAGAGATGGCGGTTGTTAGATAGTGCGCTTCCTGACGGCGAGCAGGCCGCCTGCCGCCAGGAGAAGCAGAAGGGAGGTTGCGGGTTCCGGGACTACCAGGCCATTGGAAATCCAGTCCAGATGGAGGGCGTTTCCTTCGTCCCAGCGCAGTTCCCAGCGCCCCAGTTCCAGAGAGGGGTCATAGCCTTCCAGCCCCAGATTCCCCACCGTGATGGTAGCGGAGTCGGAGAGGGAGGAGAGGATTTCAGAGAAAGTCCCGTCCATGTTCGTGACGCCGGACGCATCCATGACCAGGTAGGACTGGTCCCTCTGCCAGATGGAGGAGGTGTAGTCCACCTGGTCGTCGCCCAGGGCCAGCGTCCCTCCCAGCGTCAGGGTGTCCGCATGCAGTTCCAGGCTGATCATGGAGCCGCGGGAGAGGTCAATCGTGATTCCGTTGGAAATATCAATGGCATTGGCAGTGATGGAGAAGCTGCCTTCGCCCGTTCCGAGGATGGAGACGTTGTTTCCCAGCGTCAGCGTGTCTGCATTCAGGCTGCCGGTTCCCATGACGGACAGCTCCGTTCCGTCCTCCAGCCTCACGTCCGCCGCATTCAGGGCGGCCTGTTCGCCAATGTGGAGGCTTCCTCCGCTTACGGTGAAGGAGGTTCGCGTTTCTTCCGTGCTCCAGTCTGCGGAATGGTAACCGTAGGTTGCCCCGCTGCTGACGGAAAAGGTGCCTCCGTACACGGTCGTATTGGCCCGGATGCCGGACTGGCTGTTTGCGCCGGACATGGCGACCGTACCTCCGGCTCCGGCGGCGTCATTGACGCTGATGTCCACGACGGATTCGTCCTGGGAGCTGAGGCCGTCTTCAAAGAGGATCCGGCGGTTGTCCGCCGCATTGAAGGAAGCCATGGCGCCGTCGTTGAAATGGATGGCGTTGTAAACGCTTCCGTCCTGGACTGTGTTTCCGCGGAAGATGATGTCCGCCTGGTCCGCCGTCAGGGAAATGGAGCCTCCTCCCTGCAGGTTGATGGCGCCTCCGGCGTTTTCCGCACTGTTGTTTTCAAACAGCACCGTCCCGGTGTTGCCGGAAATGGCAACGTTGTAGGCGTCCAGGGCTCCCCCTTCATAAGCTGTGTTGCCGGAGAAGGAGGCGGCGCCGGAATCGGAGATGGTGATGTCCCCGTAGGCTCCGATGGCGCCCCCGTAGGTGGATGCGTGGTTGTCGGAGAAGGTCAGGGCCCCCACTCCGGAGAAGGTGACGTTTCCGTCCGAATAGATGGCGCCCCCGCCGCCGTCCCGGGCCTCGTTGCCCGTCATGCTGAAGGAGGCGGCGGTATTGACCGTTACGTCCCCGCCGGACCAGATGGCGCCTCCCGCGCCCGCCTCCGCCAGGTTGCCGGAGAAGGCCACGTGGCCCACGCTGGACCATTCCACGGTTTCATAATCGTTATTGATGGCGCCGCCGTTTTCTCCGGCCGTATTTCCGGTGAAGGAGATGTTTTCCGCGATGTCGGAGAAGGTGAGGCTGCCCGTGGTGCCTCCCGTATGGATGGCGCCCCCGTGGGTCATGGCGGAGTTGCCGGAGAAGCTGATGGCGCCCGTGCTGGTGAAGGAGGCTCCTCCGGAGGCGTAAATGGCTCCGCCGGAAGCGCCGGAATCCGCGCTCACGCTGTTGTTGCTGAACGTAAGGGCTCCGGTGTTGCTGAAGGCGACCGTATCATTGGCGGCAATGGCCCCCGCGCCGTAAAGGGCCTCTGTATTGGACATGTCGGCGGCATTGTTGGAGAAGGTCAGGCTGCCGATGTCCTGGAAGGTGACGTTTTCCGAGAGAATGACGGCCCACTTGGCTCCGTAGTTGTCAATGTTGATTCCGTGGCCGCCCGTGAAGGTGATGCTCTGGAGGGTGTTGTTATACCCGCGGCCGCCTGTCCAGCAGTTGACGTTTGCTCCCAGGGCTCCCAGATTCTGGTCCGCCGTGAGCGTAAAAACGGTATCCGTATCCGTCAGCACGCTTCCCGCCCAGGCCTTGGAGCCCAGTTCCAGGGCGGCGCGGGTCATGATGTTGAGCGTGCCCTTGTTGTTTTCCGTGTTCAGGAGGATGCCGCCTTCATGCCAGTTGACCATGCTGGCATAGGAGCTGCCGCCCATGTCCAGCGTGGCTCCGTCCTGGACGTCAATGACATTGGCAAGAGTGTGGCCGTTCATGGAGAACAGGGCTCCGGAAGCGATGCTTACATTGCCCAGATTGCTGCCGGCGCCGAAGGCGTTGTCCACCTCCAGCGTCAGCTTGCCCGCATCCACGCGGACCGTGCGGCCGGAGGAAATCGTATTGGCCCTCTGGATGACCAGCTCTCCGGCGCCGGATTTAATGAGGCTCAGGCCGGAGAAGTTGGCGGTGGTGGGGTCTCCGTATTCGCCGGACGTGTTTTTATTGGCAAAAACCTGGTTGAAGTAGAGTACGGAATTTTCTCCGATGGCGAGCGCCAGCGCACTGCCGGCTCCGGTTTCGCAGACAATGGCATCCTGGTTCTGCGCATTGGAGGAAGTCCATGTAAGGGTCTGGTTGGCTCCCAGTTCAATGGTGGCCGTCGTGCCCCAGCCGGCGATGTAAATGCCGCGGCTGGCCGTGCCTCCGGATTCATAGCCCTGGGAAATGACGATGCGGCTGGAGGTTCCGGAAGCGAATTTAAGAGCGTAAAAATTGTTGTGCAGCTTGCCCAGGGAGGCGGAGTCATACCCGAACTGGTTCAGTTTGAGCGTTCCTCCGTTCAGCGTAATGGTGGGGGACTGGAAATTGGCTGTATAAACGCCGTTATGAAACAAGCGGCCATTGCTGGCATCCAGCACGGCTCCGGAGGCAATGTTGATTTTTCCGTTAATCCGGTTGTTGTCACTGGCGGTGATGTTTCTTTCCCCGGTGAAAACCAGGGTGCCCGCGTTGATGTTCCAGACGCCGCTGGCCGTATGCGCTCCATCCAGGGTAACCGTTCCGGCGCCTGTCTTGGCGAGCGTGGCGGAGCCGGTGAGGCTGGTATCCCGGACTTCATAGGAGTCTTCCGCATTGGGGGCGTCCAGAATCAGCCCGGTATTGGAAAGAGTGGCGGAACCTCCGTTGTTCCCGGCAGCCGCGCCCGTCAGGGTAAGGGAACCTCCGTTCAGCGTGATGGCCGCACCGTTGTAAAGCATTCCGGACGCAGAGATTCCGCTTCCTACTGTGATGGAGGAATCCGTCTGGAATTGGGCCGTATTTCCATTGCTCCAGTCGGCGGAGGAATCATCCAGCCGCCACGCTCCGGAATCCGTCCAGGAGCCGTTTCCTCCATTCCAGAGGTAGTCCGCCGCATGGGCCGGGATGCAGGAGAGACAGCCGGCGAACACGCCGAAGAACAGTGCGGTAATTTTCATGTAGGTTCTAACAGATAGAGTGATAGTGAATAAAAAAGGGAAAACAAGAACGAACTTGTTTTCCCTTAAAAAAAATCAGGGGACTTAACCCCGGCGGCGGCGCATGCACGATAGGGAAACCAGCCCCAGCAGGCTCAGTGTGGCCGTGGCGGGTTCCGGAACGGGAAGGGCGGGGTTGGCCGCCAGCGCGGCTATTTCCCCGTCATTCAGGACACCGGCATATAATTGGAGGTCATCCATGGTCGTATTGGCGGTGGACGCCAGCTTGAGTGACTGCACGTCTCCGGTGAAATTGACTCCGGAGGCCGTGATTTTCTTCTGCCCGTCCAGATAAATGTTCAATTCCCCGTTCTGGAAGGTGATGATGATGTTGGAAAAGGAATCCCTGGAAATCGTCAGGTTGGCCCAGTTGCCCACGTTTCCGCCGCAATAGGCCGCCCATGCCCCGGCGGTGGAGGCGTCGCCGGAATCCTTCTGGAGGTACATGTTCTGGCTGTTGCCGGATGTGAAGGTCAGGATGCTTTTCCATATAGCCGAGGACGATGTATTGCCGGGGGAGTAGTCCTTGACGGCAATGGAAAGGCTGAAACCTTCCGTAGCATTCAGCCCCAGTCCCGTACTGGAGGAGCCCAGCGTCAATTGTCCGCCGTTCGTGCGGCTATCATAGCCCCGGCCTTCATAGCCATCGGTATAATTCATCCAGCCTGATCCGCTGAACGTGGCGTTGCCCGCATTTGGGCCGGCCAGATTATTGTCATTTAAAGATGACAGGTTTCCGTCAAGCTTGTTGAAATCATAAAAATATTTCAATGTGGCGGCCTGGGCTCCCAACCCTGAGCAAAGCAGGAACATCGTAAGATACAGAGAGGATTTCATGAAATTATTAAAAAAATTACTGAATGGAGCCAGTATCGGATTTACAATCCGGAAGACCGCTTCAAATTCAATAACTTCTTATAAATAAATAAGGTTTCCGTATTAGGCGTTGTTTATTATTCCTACTTTATATGTGGGAATATTTGCCGTTACTTTTTTGAACTCAAAAAAATAAGTTGACTTCCGGATTGTAAATCCGCGGCGGAATTATCCTGTTATGCATGATTAACTTATGAAAAATAAAGCAATCATGGTTGAATCAGGTATAGATCAAAATACCGCGAAATCTCCCGTCTTTTAATAGAAATGCGTGAATGCCTATTGCCCCCCGGAGGGCGGAGATTCATCTGGAAAGAAATGGCCGTTCCAGGCAGCGGAACGGGTTTCCTTCAATTCTTTCCATGCAGGGAAGGAACGGGAGCCTTCGCCGGGAGGGTGTACAGTTTTTCAATATCGTCCAGATACCGGGAAATGGGGGTATTGGCCGGCTGTTCCTGTTCACGGAGCAGTTTGACGGCTGCCGCGTAGGAGGCGAATGTCTTGCCGGTTCCGGACCGCGTATTGATTTCATACCAGTCCATGTAGTCCCGGACGCGCCGGGCGGTTTTCATGGATAGCTCCCTGATTTCCCGAAGCTGCCCGATTTTCGGGGCGGCTTCCCGGCCGTTGATTTTTCCGGTCTGCATCAGGGCCACAAGCTTGGCGTATTCCACAATGACGGGCCGGTAGGCGGGGAAGGAGCGCCGACTGAGGTTGAGCAGACTGCCGGATATGTTGGAAAGCTGCCTGTTCAGGTCCGTCAGGGAATTGGCCTGGTCCAGATTGTCCAGGGGGAAGATGACGGTCGTCCGGGTGTCCGGATCGTATTTGACCAGGGTGAGGGCTTCCTGCAGGTGACGTTCCGTTTCCGTGATCGTGAGGGTTTCCGTCAGGGGAGGAGTCGCCATGCGGGAAAGCTGGAGCGTCCACCATTTATGAAGGGAGGAGGGGGTCAGGTTGAGCTGCGGAAAATGGCGCTTGATGAGATTCCTGGGATCGTCATTGCCCAGAATGGCCTGGTCCAGAAGCTGTTTCATCCCTTCCGGACCGTTTTCCTGGTTCAGCAGGCAGAGCACCAGCGCGCCGCAGGAGGTTTGATAGGCGGCGTAGGAGGTGGCGTCCAGTTCCTTTTCCGGTTCCGGGCAGTTCAGGATTTCTTCCGGGGTCATGATGCCGGATTGCTGGAACAGGGTGGAGTACATGGCCCGGTCCGCTTCATTGGTGTGCCACAGGACGGCCTGCTCCAGCCCGGCAATCAGCCAGGGGGGCAGCGTTACTTCGTCCGGCAGTCCTTCCGGGTCCACCGTGCGCAGCATCATCTCATAAAGCAGGGTGGAGACGATGGCGTGGCGCAGCCTGTCCTGGTTGATGCCGCGTCCCAGGTGAATGAAGATGTTGTAGGAGAGGGTATTCCCCACAATCACGGTCTGCATGCGGATGGGGTTGGCCGGAACCGGGCTTCCCGGCTCCCCTACCAGACGGATGATGATGTTGTTTTTCCATTCGTCAGGCTGCTTGAGGATTTTCACCAGGGCCGTGCGTATGGAGTCCGCCCGCGTGGCAATGGCCCCGGCCAACAGGGAATCCATCCCTGTAACGTGAAATTGCTTGGAAGCGGAAACGCTGGTGAACGGCTGCCGTTTGACGGACTGTCCTTCCGTTCCGGCAGGGGCCGCGGCCGGATGCTGGGGAGCGGGGGGTACGGCGCTCACGTTGGAGCTGCCCTGCAATACCGGACGGTCAGAGGCGTCATCGATCAGGGCGGTGTCCGGAACGGGAACGGGGGAAGCGGCCTGCGCTTCCGCGGAAGGGGCGTTCCCTGCCTCCTTCTGTTCCTGCGCCCGAACGCAGGGGGGCAGGAGAAGGGCCAGCAGCAGAAGGGCGCATGTTCCTCTGAATTTCATCAATGGGAAAAGCTTAGTCGAATTGTTCCGCCAGACAGCCGAAGTCTTCTTCCGCGTGCCCTTCACGGCACAGTTTCCCCATGATGGAGGAGACCAGCGCGGCAGCGGGCGTGTGGATTCCCTTTTCAGCGGCCAGTTCCTGGGCGTAGATGCTGTCTTTCCGCATATTGTCCAGGGAGAAGTGGGTGGAAAAGTCGCGTTCCGCCATCAGGGGCAGCTTGAAGGACGCCAGGGGGGAGGCGATGACGTTCCGGGAAATGGCCTGCCCCAGCAGTTGAGGGGAAATGCCGTATGCCTGGGTGATGGCCAGGGCTTCGCTCAGGCTCTGCACCATGGTGGCGGAGACCATGTTGGTGACCAGTTTGACGACGGTTCCGGCCCCAATCCCCCCCAGGTGCAGGATGTCACGGGAACTGTGTTCCAGTACTGGCCGCACGCGGTCCAGAGTGGAGGAGTCCGTTCCCGCATAATAGACCAGCTCCCCTTTTTCCGCCGGAAGGCGGGATCCGGTGAACGGGCAGTCCACATACGTGCAGCCGATGGCGGAGCACATCAGGGAGAGCTTGCCGACGGTGGCCAGGTCAATCGTGGAGTGGTTCAGGATGACATGTTCCGGGGTCAGCGCGCCCCTCATCTGTTCAAATACTTCCAGACAGGCATTCCTGTCTTTCAGATAGAGCTGGATGATTTTGGAGGCGCGGGCCGCGTCCGCCGGGGTGGGAACGGCTTCCGGAAAGTCTTCCCGGGGCGTCCGGTTCCAGACGGTGACCTTGTCACCCAGTCCGGTCATGTGGCGTGCAATCCGTGAGCCGATGAGGCCCAGTCCTAAAATGGAAACTTGATACATGGCGTTTTTCAGGAGAAAAAGGAAGGGGCGGATCCGTCAGGAACCGATGCGGAAGCGGCTTCTCCTGCGGGGTGCTTCCTGTTTTTCCGGCTTGGGCGGTTCCGCTGCGGCGGTGGCGGTTTCCGCAGGAGGCTGTGCGGCAGGCGCCGCGGAGGCCGTTTCCCTCATCTGGTCCGCCAGGGAGACGGGCCCGGCTTCCGGACGGTGGCTGACCACGACCTGCTTGGGCCCGGCAGAGGGCCTTTCCAGGGCATTGGGGTCCTCCGCCACATGGGCGGGCACCTCATAGGCATCGTGGGGAATGGCGGATGGATCGCTTACTGCTGCGGCCAGGCGCATTTCATCCTCGTTCGCGGCAGGCGAGGGAGCTTTGTCCGGAGCCTGTTTTTTGCGGGGAAGGGTGGTGGTCCCGGTGATGGCGAGTTCCAGGTCGGAATCCGGCAGGCCGCCGCTGCGGATGGCGGCGTCATAACTCTTGCGTGCCTGCGCCGTACGGCCCAGCCGGGAATAAGTCCAGGCCAGGTTGAAGTGGGCGTCCGGTGATTCCGGCTGGATTTTCAAGGCGTTTTCAAAGTGGCCCACCGCTTTTTCATAGTTGCCTGCGCTGGTTTCCAGGTTGCCCAGGTAAAGCAGGGCTGGAGCGTTGGCCGGGTCCAGCCGGACCGTTTCCGTCAGGGAGGCGATGGCGTGCTGGTCCTGCCCGGCGCGGTACTGGGCCACGCCCATCATGAACCATGCGGGGGAGGAGGCTGCATCCAGTTCCGTGGCCTTTTTCAGGTATTCGATGGCTTCCTCCGCCTTGTTGCGCTGGAGCAGGATGGTGCCCAGGTTGACCAGGGCCGGAACGTGGGCCGGCTGGAAGTCCAGCAGGGTGCGGTACAATTGTTCCGCAGCGGCGTAGCGTTTTTTGGCGAAGGCCTCCGCGGCTCCCTGTCCCAGGGCTTCCGCTTCCAGCTTCCGGCGCACCGTGGCTTCCATGCTCCTGTTCAGAGCTTTTTCCTGCTCCGGCGTAATGGCTCCGGCGGAAATGGCGGCCAGGCGCGCCTGTTCGGCGGAACGGGCTTTCAGTTCATCCATCTGCCGGGTTAGCTCCTCCACTTGAAGGTTTTTCTGTTCCAGGGCCTTCTGGGTCCGGGCCAGGGCTTCCGCATGGCTCTTGTCATTCCTGGCGGATTTGGCCGCTTTTGTCTTCGTCTGGCTGCGCGCCAGTTCCAGTTCCCTGGCAAGCTGGGCGGCCTTGTCGCGTTCCGCGGAAAGGGCCTGGGCCAGCTTGTTGATCTTTTCCTTCTGCTGGTCCGTCAGGGGGATGTCTATCTTGTTGTCTCTGGCGATGACGTTGACAATCTGCTTTTCCGCCGGGGTGAGCTTGATGGCTTCTTCATTGTCCATCAGGGAGGCGATTTCCGAAGTGTCCGCGTTTTCCTGGAGCAGGCGCTTGTAAGTGCTGATGAGCAGGGAACGGCTCTGGTCCTGCACGGAAAGGATGCGGAGCTGCTTGGCGATTGTGGAGCGCAGCAACTGGTTTTCCTCCAGCAGGAGAGGGCTTTTTTCCGGATTGGCTTCCAGTTTGGACAGCTCCACATCCGCATTGATGAGCTTGGTGTTCAGCTCCGTAATGCGCTTGCGGTAGCCGATGTTTTCATCCCGGATGGCAATCAGTTTCTGCTTCAGGTCCGCGGATTCCTCCCGCGCCTCTTCCAGGGCTTTCAGGTTGGCCTTCCGCTGTTCTTCGGAGTCGGACTTGGCCGTTTCCAGGGCGGCGATTTTATCCTGAGCGTCCTTGAGCTGGGCCGCCAGAGTCAGGTTGCGGTCCAGCAGGTTTTTGGTTTTGTCCGGGCTGTTGAGTTCCACCAGGGCGGCCAACTGGTCGCGGTCCTTCTGGAGGGCGTTTTTCTCATCCGTGACCTTGGCCAGCTTGTCCTGGTGCTCCTTGAGCTGAATTTGGAGATCGGCAATCTGCGCCAGATACTGGACTTTTTCCTGTTCCAGCGTGGTGACTTTCTGTTCCAGCTCCTCCACCCGCTTGGTGAGGGTCTGGAGGAGCTTGTTGCTGGTCTTTCTCTCATCCTCCATCTGCTTCTTGACCTTGAGCAGTTCGTCCCGGTAAACGGATTCTCCGGCGGACGCTATGGCCAGTTTTGCCAGAATGTCCTCCTGTTCCTTGCGGGTGCGCTTGAGCGCCTGGATCAGGGCCTTGTTTTCAATGGTGGTTTTGTCCAGCAGCCTGCGGATGCGCTCGTAATTGCTTTCCACTACTTCCGGGGCCGCTCCGGGGGAAACGGACGGGGACGGGATGGTGTTGACGAGGGATTCTCCGGGGCGGGAAGGGAACTCCACTCCCTTGTAGCCCGGAGGAAGGACTATGTTGGGCTTGGGCCTGGGTCGCTTGGGCACGGCGGCCGGACGTTCCAATTCCAGGCCGGGGCCTGATGAAACGGCGGCGGCCTGCTGCTGCGCCAGCTTCTGCCACTGGTCCAGCTTCTCCCTGTTGAGCTGGCGGCGTGTTTGAAGAAGGTTGGGCCGCCATTGCGGATAGGCCTTCACCAGGCGTCCCAACTTTTCTTCCGCCTGTTGCGTCAGGCGGATGGCTCCTATGTAGTCGCGTTTTTCCACCAGTTCGGCAGACCTGGTTACCAGCTTTAACGCTTCCAGGTACATGTCCGTGGGGTCCTGCCTTGTCCCGGCGGAAACGGGCATGGGGCCCGGCACATAGGCGCCCTGGGCCAGAAGGGGCAGGGCGCCGCAGGTCAGGGATAAGGCAACGGCAATGCCAAGAGGTAGAGGAGTCATCATGGGGAGAAGCTTTGTTTACATACTGTAAACCATCTTGAATCGCAAGGATAAACCGTGTCTTGTGCTTGTGTTCGCGGGGCCCGGTGCTAGACTCTCCTCAATCCTTGATTTTTCTGATGAATATCTCCGTTTTAGACCGTTTTTTAAAGTATGTTTCCGTGGGTTCCCAGTCTGATGCGGATTCCCGCAGCGTTCCGTCCACTCCCGGCCAGACGGAACTGGCCCGGCTGCTGGCCGGGGAGCTGAAGGCGCTGGGAGCCCAGGCGGAGCTGGATAAAGCCTCCGGCATCGTGTACGCCTCCATCCCGTCCAACGTGGAGAGGGAGGTTCCCGTCATCGGCTGGGTGGCTCATGTGGACACGGCCCCGGGCGTCTCCGGCAGCGGCGTGAAGCCCCGCATCGTGCGCTCCTACGACGGCGGAGACATCGTCCTGAACCGGGAACAGGGCATCGTGCTTTCCCCCGCCGTTTTCCCCGAATTGGCGGACTATGCGGGCCAGGACCTGGTCGTGACGGACGGAACCACCCTGCTTGGCGCGGACGACAAGGCCGGAGTGGCGGAAATCATGGATATGGCCGCCTCCTTCCTGCTGCATCCCGAACGGCCCCACGGCGAGATACGCATCGCCTTCACGCCGGACGAGGAAATAGGCCGCGGGGCGGATGCCTTTGACGTGGAGCGCTTCGGCGCGGACTTCGCCTATACTGTGGACGGAGGAGCCCTGGGGGAAATCGAATATGAAAATTTCAATGCGGCCTCTGCCGTGGCGACGGTGCGCGGCACCGGCATCCACCCCGGCAGCGCGAAGGGCAGGATGCTGAACGCATGCCTGGTCCTCATGGAATTCCAGGGAATGCTTCCCGCGTTCCAGAATCCCGCCTTTACGGAAGGATACGAAGGCTTCTACCATTTGGACTCGTTCCGGGGGGATGTGGAACGGGCGGTCGGGGAGTACCTCATCAGGGACCACGACACGGCGGAATTTGAGCGCAAGAAGGAATTCATGCAGGAGTGCGCCGCCCTGCTGAACCGGAAGTACGGGGAAGGAACCGTCCAGGTGGAGGTAAAGGACTCCTATTACAACATGAAGGAAAAAATCCTCCCGCACATGCACCTGGTGGAACATGCCCGCAGGGCGATGGCGGCCGTGGGCGTGGAGCCGGAAATTATCCCGGTGCGCGGCGGTACGGATGGAGCCCGTCTTTCCTTCATGGGGCTGCCGTGTCCCAACCTGTGCGCCGGAGGCCACAACTTCCACGGAAGGTATGAATACGTTCCTGTCCGTTCCCTGGAAAAAATTTCCGCCATTCTCCAGGAAATCGTTTCCGGCTACGCCCGGTACGGTTTGGAACCTCCCGCCGGAAACTAGCGGAACGGCGATGGAGGGCGGCTTTGCGGCTCCGTCTCCTGGGAGCGGCAGGCTCCTGCCTTTCGTGGCGCGGAAGCTTTCGTTTAAATAGCCGCCAGGGCAGGGAGGCTCTGGCTCCCAGCGTGGTGTGCGGCTGTGAAAAGGGAATGGCGGGAATGTTAATCGGGCGTCTATTAGGGGCCTGTCAGCCATCCCTGAACATTGGAAAGGACCTCTTTTCCGGACCGTGGAATCCCGTGGGATTCCTAATCCGTGAAGCTGCGGGAAAGTGCTTGCTTTTTTCCCTCCCGTCATGATCATGGCGGCTCACCGTTTTTGATAACCCCCGCATACACACATTTTGATATGAGCGTGATTCCCAATGTCCTGGCTGAAAGGTACGCCTCCGCCGCCATGAAATCCATCTGGTCCGCAGAGGGCCGCATCGTCCTGGAACGCGAATTCTGGATCGCCGTGATGAAGGCCCAGAAGGATTTGGGGCTGGATATTCCGGACGGCGTGATTGAAGCTTACGAACGGGTGAAGGACCAGGTGAACCTTCCCGCCATTGACGCCCGCGAACGCGTCACGCGCCACGACGTGAAGGCGCGCATTGAAGAGTTCTGCGAGCTGGCCGGCTGCGAGCACATCCACAAGGGCATGACCTCCCGCGACCTGACGGAAAACGTGGAACAGCTCCAGATATGGAAGTCCATGCAGATCATCCGGGACAAGGCCGTGGCCGTGCTGAACCGCATGAGCGCCCTTGCCGGACAATGGAAGCACGTGACCATCGCCGGCCGCACGCACAATGTAGCCGCGCAGACCACCACCATGGGCAAGCGCGTCGCCATGTTCGGGGAAGACATCGTGCACGGCCTGGGTTCCTGGATTTCCCTGATGGACCGCTACAGCGTGCGCGGGCTGAAAGGCGCCGTGGGCACCCAGCTTGACCAGCTCTCCCTCTTCGGGCAGGACGCGGGCCGCGTGCTGGAGCTGGAAGACCGCGTGTGCGCCCACCTGGGCATTCCCTCCAAGTGGATGAACGTGGGGCAGGTGTATCCCCGTTCCCTGGACTTTTCCGTGGTTTCCGGCCTGGTGGAGCTCACCTCCGGCTGTTCCTCCTTCGCCAAGACCCTGCGCCTGATGGCCGGCCATGAACTGGCTACGGAAGGCTTCGCCAAGGGGCAGACCGGTTCCAGTGCCATGCCGCACAAGATGAACGCCCGCTCCTGCGAACGTGTCAACGGCTTCCACGTCATCCTGAAGGGCTTCCTGATGATGATCTCCGGACTGGCCGGGGACCAGTGGAACGAAGGGGACGTATCCTGCTCCGTGGTGCGCCGCGTAGTCATGCCGGATTCCTTCTATGCCGCGGACGGCCTGTTTGAAACCTTCCTGACCGTCCTGAACCAAATGGGGGTATATGAAGCCGTGGTGGCCGCGGAACTGCGCCGCTACCTGCCTTTCCTGATGACCACCACCATCCTGATGGAAGCCGTCAAGCGCGGCATTGGCCGGGAAACCGCCCATGAGGTGATCAAGGAACACGCCGTGGCCGTCTCCAACGACCTGAGGGCCGGAAAAATCATGGAAAACAACCTGCTGGACCGCCTGGCGGAAGACGGTCGCCTGGGCATTGACCGGGCGGACCTCCAGACCATCTTTGACTCCAACTCCTCCGCCACGGGCATGGCGGACGCCCAGGTGGAAGCGTTCCGCTCCATGGTGCAGGAGCTGACGGACAGGTTCCCGAACGGCGCGGGCTACCAGCCCGGAGACATCCTGTAAGGGCGCCGTACCCTCCGGTACGCACTTTATTCCCAGACTTCCCAGACGCCGTCCATCCGGGCGGCGTCCGTTTTTATGCCGGATGCGTACATGCTTTTTCAATTTCTTTACGTCAGGAGAGCTTGACGAATCAGAAGGATGCCAGTAAGCTTGAATCCAGTAAACGGGCGCGTACGTTGCATGCGCCTTCGCAAGCAACCCTCCTGTTAAACAATTTTCAATATGGAAAACCAGCAGCTCAGCCTTTTGGACCGTGTGTACACCGTTCTCAGAAAGAGAGGGGAAGAAACGGAATGGATTACTTCCGCGGACAACCACAACCTCAGAACGGGCATCGCGTTCGTCCCCTGTGATACGTTCACGCCCGTGAGCCTCCTGTACACGATGATTGATCGTCCGGAGACGCTGGTGATTGACGTGCTTTTTGCCGCCAAGGTGCCTGAAAACCGCCGTGTGGAAGTCAGCATCATCCTTAGTGAGCTGAATGCGGACCAGACGGCCGGCGCCTTCCAGCTGGACCCCAACAGCGGATACGTCTACTACCGCCAGTCCTTCGTTCTGGAAGGCATGGACCTCACGGAAGCCCAGTTTGCCCAGTTGATGAAGAACATTGAAACCGTGGCTGTGGAAACGGCGGAAGCCTACTCCCACATCATGGAGACGGAATATCCCAAATAACGGGCCGCGTTCCCCCCGGAGCTGTTCATGAGCGAGGCCCCTCAAAAAAAGGGAACATCCTGGTCCATAGGCATCGGCCTGGGGATCGCGGCGCTTTTGATAGGAACGGCCATTTTAACGGACCCGTCCGTCTCGGGCTCTGCCGGAGAAAAGGACAAGGCGGCCGCAGGAACGGTGGAGCCGCTGCATTTGCAGACGAACACTCTTGCCATTTCCGCGCCCGGCATCGTGAAGGCCTCCCACCTGACGATGCTTTCCCCCGGCGTTTCCGGGAAGGTGGACAAGGTGCACCCCCTCTTCAGCGCGGGAGAAATCGTCCTGAAGGGAACGCCCCTGCTGGAGCTGGAAAAATTTGAATACCGTGCACGCCTGGCGAACGCGCAGGCTGGGCTGGAACAGGCTCGCCTGGATGTATCCACGGAACAGGCGGAAGCCCTGAAAGCCATCAAGAAGACGTACAGCTCCGTCTCCAAAAGTGGAAAAGAGTCGGAACTGGTGCTCCGGGTGCCGCAGCGACGGGCCGTGAACGCGCGGCTGAACGCCGCGGAGGCGTATGTAGCGGAAGCAGAACAGGCCCTCCGGGACACGGTGCTGGAAGCTCCCTATACCTGCCAGGTGGTGGAATGCTCCGTGGGAGCCGGGGCCCGCGTGGTTGCCGGGCAGCCGGTGGGGAAGGTGATTCCCCTCCAGGAGCGGATGATACGGGTTCCCGTGCCGCTGGAAGAATTTTCCGCATTGCCCAGGGATGAACAGGGCAGGGTAAGCACGGCGCTGACCGCCTCCTGCGTGCTGAACAATGGAAAACGGCTGCAATGGCTGGGCCGCGTTACGGCGGTGGACGCCGCACTGGATACCGAGCGCAATTCCGCCGTGCTGATAGCCTCCCTGGAGCCGAACGCCTCCCATGTTTCCGAATGGCAGGTGGCCCCCGTCAACATGGCCCTTCAGGTGAACATCAGCGTGCAGGTTCCCGCCTCCGCGTGGATTCCCGCCTCTGCCGTCCGGGATGGAAGCTCCATTCAGGTAAAAACCGCGGAAGGGATGCAGGAGCGCAAGGTGCGCGTGGTGGCGTTGAAAGACGGGAAAGCCCTGGTAACCGTTTCGGAATTACGGGACGGGGACGCTTTGGCTCTTTGATATTCCGGATTTCTTCTTCCCCTATTTTTTCCGAGGGCTTGTCCCTTTCAAAAGGCGCTCCGGAAATCAGGCTCCGGAGAGGCCATAAAAAAACCATGCCGCCCAGAAGGGGGAGGCATGGCGTTGCGCTCAATGGCCGGCGGCCCATGGGTCAGTGTCCGTTCGTTCTCATGTCGAACACCAGCACCTCAAAAGGTTGAAGTTCCAGGCTCACCGGCTTGCCCTGTTCCAAATTCAGCGTTTTGACGCGCTGGTCCGGGTAGGAGGCCTTCATGGGGAAAACGGCGGGCACTCCCTTGACGGGTTCAAAGACGGTTGACGCATCCAGATCAATCGTCCGCGGCCGGTCGTCCGGATTGCGGAGGGCCAGCGTGCAGCCCCGCGGGCTCCATGCCGCATAGCCGTACGGTTCCAGCTGGTTCGGGTTGCCGCCCACCCAGTGCACGTCGGCCAGGACGTCCTGGAAGCGCCGGGCCCAGCGGGCCCCGGCCGCCACGTCGTCCCACGCCTTTTTGTCCATCATGGACGGCGTGAGATAAAGTTCCTGGAGATTGGCTCCGGAACCGAAATAAATGCGGGCGTCGTTCTTCAGGTCCCTGTTGTCCTGCTTCCCGTCCTCTCCCTTGCTGACGCGCGCGGCCTGGAACTTGGTGCCCAGCACCATGCCGTGGTGCATGATGGAGTTCAGGGGATAAAGCGGGCCGGGCTTGACGATGACGTTATAGCAGGCCCCGTCGCGGAACGTGATCCACTGTTCGCGGTCGTCTCCCTTGCCCGTCCAGCCTACGTCCGCCGTACCGCTGCGCCAGGTGGAATCCACATGGTTGAGCCAGAAGGGGGAGGGCCAGGTGCCTACCGTCGTGTTGATGAACAGGCGGGGATTCTCCCGGCGAAGGTCGTTGGCGATGGAAAGAAGGGCCATGAAATGGGGGCTGATGCCGTCTCCGGCCTTGTCCCACTTGAAATAGGTCACCTTGTCCTTCTTCATCAAGTCGGAGCAGCGTTTTTTGAACCACTTGTAATACTGGGGGCAGGAAAGGTCGAATCCCGCGGCGTCAGCCGGGAGAATGCCTTTGTCCTTGGCATGCTGAACCCTCTTTTCCGGGCCGAAATACCCTCCCAGCGGAGAAATCCAGATGCCGAAGCCGGAAGGAATCTTCCCGACCGCCTTGACTACAGGTTCAAACCCGTGCGGGAATTTTTTGGTGGAGGGCTGCCAGAGGTCTTCATTAACGTCGTCCCAGCCGTCATCCAGCACGAAGCCGTCCAGCCTGACGTGGCGGGAACCCAGTTCCTTCCTGTATTCCCCGGCTGTCTTGACGAGCGTCTTTTCCGTGGGGTCCAGGCCGTCGTCATACCAGCCGTTGTAATGCAGAAACTGACGGTAGGGCGCAGCCCGTTCCCGTTCCAGATAATAAAGGAACCCGCGGCGAAGCTGGTTCTCCGGCCATACGCCCAGCACCGTGGTGAACGTCTGGGCGTTACCGCTGCCCATGGGAAGGTTGCAGTCAAACCCGACGGTTCCCGTTCCTCCGGCGGCCTGGGCCCTGGCTACGGGAAGTTCAATGCCGGCAAACGTGCCTTCCCGCTCGCTGACCAGTGGGCTGCCCGGTACGGTGCCCTTCACGGCCAGGGTGGGATCCTGCAAATCAATCAACTGGACTTTCTTCAAATCCACCTCCTTGGACGCTTCAATCCGGTAGGTTTCCTTGACGTAGGAGGAACCCTCCCTCAATTCCGCCTTCCAGTGAACCGTCAGCCCGCTGTTTTTGTCCCGGAAAACGGCGGAAATAACGGCCCCTTCCAGCCGTTCCCCCAGGCGGAGGCCGGCGGAATGCCCTTTCAATGCGCTGATGGCGGGAACTCCTTCCATCACAAACCGGGAGGAGGGGAGATTGTAGGCGTCCTTCTCCGTGGAAAGGCGGAACAATTCCGGAGCCTGGGCGCCGGTGGCGGCCTTTTCGTCCGTGGCGCCCCGCTCCTTGTTCACGATTCCCAGGGGAATCAGCCTGCTACCGTCCACCTTCCATGAGGCGCTCAGAATATTGTTGCTTAACGTATAAACATCCCCTTCCCGGTGGGCGGCGGGGGCTCCCGGTGTTGTTCCCGGATAGGTTACGGACGCGGCGGCTGTCTGAAAGCAAACGCAGGAACAGGCAGCCAGGGCAATTGCTGGCAGGGATGATGAGTGCATAATCCGGAAGAATCCGCAATCGGGAGGCATCCGTCAATTCAAAAATACGGGGGACGGGAGGGGCGGTCCGCGCCCCTGGTCCGCCGCAAAATCCTAGTGGGCTTCCAGCCAGTTATTCCCCGTTCTGGCTTCTACCAGAATGGGAACGCCGTTGGGAAGGGGAAGGGCGCCGATCATGGCTTCCTCAATCTTTGGAATGAGCTCCGTCTCGTCCTTGTGGAGGTCCACCAGCAGCTCGTCGTGAATTTGCAGGATAAGGCGGGACCTGGTGCCTTCCAGCAGCTTGTCCACATGGATCATGGCTATCTTGATCATATCCGCCGCGGTGCCCTGGATGGGGGTATTGATGGCGGTGCGCTCCGCGGCGGACTTGATGGTCTTGTTGGCGGAATTGATCTCCGGAATCATTCTCCTGCGGCCCAGCAGCGTTTCCGCGTAACCGGCCTGTTCCGCCTTGTGCACCAGGTCCTCCATGAAGGACTTGACCACGGGGAACTGGATGAAGTAATTTTCAATCAGCGTGGCGGCCTCACTGCGGGGGCAGCCCAGCCGCTGGGAAAGGCCGAAGGCGGAAATGCCGTAAATGATGCCGAAGTTCACCGTCTTGGCCGCACGGCGCATGACGGCGTCCACCTGGTCGCGGGGAATACCGTACACCCTGGCCGCCGTCTCCGTATGGATGTCCCGGCCTTCCCGGAAGGCCTCGCACATGGCGGGGTCTCCGGAAAGCGCCGCCATGATGCGCAGCTCAATCTGGGAATAATCCGCGGAAAGCATGGTGTACTCCCCGGAGGCGGGGACGAAGGCCGTGCGGATCAGGCGCCCCTGTTCCGTTCTTACCGGAATATTCTGGAGATTGGGGTCCTGGGAAGCCAGCCGCCCGGTAGCGGTCAGCATCTGGTGGAACTGGGTGTGGATGCGGCCGTCCCGCGGGCAGATGTACCTGGGCAGCGCGTCCAGGTACGTACTCTTCAGCTTCATGTTCTCCCGGTAGGCCAGGATATCCGCCACAATGGGATGCTGGGGAGCCAGGGCGGAGAGGGTATCTTCATCCGTCACGAACTGGCCCGTCTTCGTCTTCTTGGGCTTCTTCACCAGCTCCAGCTCCCCGAACAGGAAATCGCCGAGCTGCTTGGGGGAATTCAGGTTCAGGGGATGGCCGGCGGCCTCTTCAATCTTCTCCCGCAGGCCGTCAATAATGGCTCCCACCTTGACGGAAGCCTCTTCCAGGGATTCCGGAAGCACGCGGATGCCGGTGAACTCCATGTCCGCCAGCACGGGGAGAAGAGGCAGTTCCACCGTGCGGAACAGCTCCTCCATGCCGCTCTCCTTCACCTGCTTTTTCAGGATGGCGGAAAGCTGGAGGGTAATATCCGCATCCTCCGCCGAATATTTGCCCATGACCTCCACGGGAATGCCGCTGGTATCCAGCTCGCGCTTCCTGGCTCCCGGCGCGGCAATGTCCTTCAGCTTGATGGTGGAATATTGCAGCAGGTTCTCCGCCAGAAGGTCCATGCCGTGCTTCATGCCGGGGGCGATCAGGGCGTGCGCCAGCAGCGTGTCAAAAAAGGGGCCTTTAACCCGTATGCCGTTGGCGCGCAAAACTTCCAGATCAAACTTCAGATGGTGCCCGGTCTTCTCCGCAGGGCCTTCCAAAAGCGGCCTGACCGCTTCCAGGTCCGCCGGACCGGAGACAGGCATGTACCATGCCTTGTGCGGTTCCGCGCAGAAGGCGACGCCCAGCAGCTTGTCCGTGAGGGGATTCAGGCCCGTCGTCTCCGTGTCGAAGCACCAGGAATCATGCTTTTCCAGCTCGGCAACCATGGCGGAACGGGCTTCCTCCGTATCCGCAATGATGTACTCGTGCTTGAAATCATCCACCGTTTTCAGATGGCGTTCCTCAAACAAATCCATTTGGCCGGAACCGTTCTGCCGCGCGTCCGCCGCCGGGGCGGCGGGAGCCTCCGCCGGGAGCTGTTCCGCCTGGGCCGGAGCAAACAAATCGTCCGCAGGGAGGGGGGACTTCCTGGCTTCCGGCGCTTTTTTCCCGAACAGCTTGGCCTGCATGGAACGGAACTCAAGCTCCTGAAGGAGGGCCAGCAGCTCTTCCGGACTGGGATCTCTTTTGACCAGTTCAGGCAGGGTCACGGTCAGGGGAACGTCCCGGTCAATGGTAGCCAGTTGTTTGGAAAGGGTCGCCAAGGCTCCGTTTTCCTCTACGATCTGCCTGCGCTTTCCCTTCAGCTTGTCCGCATTCGCCAGCAGGTTCTCCACGGTGCCGAACTCCCCAATCAGCAGTTTGGCCGTCTTTTCACCCACGCCGGGAAGCCCCGGAATATTGTCCGAGCTGTCGCCCATGAGGGCCAGGATGTCGATCACCTGGTCCGCGCGTTCAATGCCCCATTGTTCCTTGAGCTTTTCCAGGTTAACCACCTCGTGGTCGTTGCCCCGCTTGCCGGGTTTCCACAAATAGCAGGTGGGGGAAATGAGCTGGCCCAGGTCCTTGTCTTGGGAAACCATGTAGGTCTGGAACTCCTTCGTGCCGTCCGCGATGCGGGCCAGCGTGCCTATCGTATCGTCCGCCTCATACCCCTCATAGCGCAGGATGGGAATGTTCATGGCCTCCAGAAGCCTGAAAATCAGGGGCATCTGGTAGCTCAAATCTTCCGGCATGGACTCCCTGTTGGCCTTATAGGCGGGGTAAAGCTCATGGCGCGCCGTGGGGGCGGAAGTATCAAAGCAGGCCGCGATGTGCGTGGGGTGTTCATGCTCCAGAATGCCCAGCAGCGTATTGGCGAAGCCGTACACGGCGGACGTGTTGACGCCCTTGGAATTGCGGATGGGGTTGGAGAAAAAGGCAAAATGGGCTCTATAGGCCAGAGCCATTCCATCCAGAATAAAAAGGCGCTTGGAAGGGGAATCAGTCATTTCTGCCCTACTTTACCATGCGGCCCAGCGGTAGGCTACCGTTAAATGCGCCTCCGCGCCCTCTGCCGGATGAAGCGCCGCAAGCCATTGAACGGCACGCGTCCGCAGGGACATAACGGATTTCAGGAAAAAGTTTGCGGACGCTCATTTCAATACTACGCCGTTGCTGATCGGCATTTCCCGGAACAAAAGGAGTGCAAGCCGCCTTTCCGTCTGGTATAGAGGCGGAAACGGAGAGGATAAACATGCAGGAATTGTTGACACGGGAGGAACGTGACAGACTGGCCGAACGCCTGCTGCCGGGAGAAAAAATCCTGTGGCAGGGAAAATCCCGCTGCGGATGGTGGAGAAGGGCCGCGAAGGAATGGAAGGGAATGCTGTTTTCGGTTTTCTTTGCCGCGGCATGGGGCTGGGGTTGTTGCATAGCGGCGTCCGCTCCGGTCTGGACGGGTGAGGTCATGTTCGCGCTGGCGGTCATGGGAATATGCTGTTTTTTTGGTATTGCCCTCCTCGGCATGCTTTTGATCAACGCGGTTTTGGAAACGCGCCGGGCCAACGCCGTCCTGCACGCCCTGACGAATATGCGCCTGTTGTCCCTGGGGCCGTCCGCGGACGGCAACGGCGTCCTGTTCCGGCAGTGGAACGGGGCGGAACTGCGGAAAATCCGCCTTGTTGCCCATCGGGCCGGGCCGGAAGATCTGGTATTCCGCTACCGGTTCCCGCCAAACGGAAAACCGGAGCCGCAAGGCTGGCCCGCGCTTCCCGGGGCGGAAGCGGTCTGTGAGCAAATCACGCGTCTCTTTCCCGGCGTGTCCGTATCACGGCTGCCATGAACTCCGCCAGACGGTCGGCAGGTTCCCGTGAAGGCGCCGCCAGCAGGAAGAGAACCTGGCCGTCGTAAACGAGGCGGCAGACCCAGCAGGGAGCCGGATATTGCGGCCCCCTTCTTCCCCTGCGGCAGATAGTGGCGCCTGCATGCCTCAGCCGTTCCAGTTCTTCCCCGCTCAACGGTGTATGCTCGTCCACATGAAGCACGGAGCATTCCGACAAAAGCTCCGGATCATAGTCAAAAGCATCCCGGCGCAGGCCGAACAGCCTTTTTTCCGCATGCACCCAGCCGTTCCTGGCTTCATAAATCCTCTTGCCGAACCAGATGTCCAGCAGAACCGCCAGGATTCCCACGCTTAAAAACGGGGCGAAAAGGGAGAAAACGGCTCTCATGCTCTCTCCCATAACTTCCGGCTGGGGAGGAATGGAAAGGAAAATCCATGTAAAAGCGCATGCGCCCAGCCACAGCAACGGAAGAATCACCAGGAAAAATCCTGAAAACATGCGGTAGTTCGGGATGCCGATCATCTCAGCCGCAACATACCGGAAGCATTTTCCGCCGTCAACCGTTCTCCTTCAAGGATTGATTTCCTTGTGGGAGAACGCTATCATGCTTCCGTTTCCATGACTTACACCATCACACCCCTGATTGGAGAGGAAGCCATCCGCGCGCGCGTCAAGGAACTGGCCGCCTCCATTGACGCGGCCATGGCAGGCAGGCCCTATATTCTGCTGCTGCTGCTGAACGGCGCCCTTCCTTTCGCCACGATGCTGAAAGGGCATTTGAAATCCCGGCCCGTGGTGAAAACCGTCAAAATCACCAGCTACGCCGGAATGGAACATTCCGGCTCCGTGGCATGGGATGGGGACTGCGGGCCGTTCCGGCCTGACGTGCCCGTTCTGGTGGTGGATGACGTGCTGGATACGGGCGCTACTCTGGCTGAAGTTTGCCGGGAATTGAAAAGGCAGGGGGTGCGGCAGGTTCTCACCGCCGTGGCCGTGGACAAGCACTGCTGCCGGAAAGTGCCTTTTGAAGCTGACTACGTAGGTTTTACGCAGGGAGATGAATTTCTTGTAGGCTTCGGCATGGACCTGGATGAGCGTTACCGGGAATTGCCCTACATCGGGAAAGTGGACATGGGCTGACAAATTCCCGAATTCATATTGAACAACCTGTTGAAAAAAAGTGTCCAAGCTAGTTGGAGCGGCAGAGCCATCCGCCGTCCCCGCTCAACAAGGGAAACCGGAAAGGAGAACCAAGACATGAAAATCAACAGGGCAAGACAACAGGAAAGCGTGGCCGTCTTCGGCCATGAAACGTCCCTCATCCGGGATGTTCTGGACAATCTGGAACTGGAACACGCGCTGACGTGGCTGCTGGAGGCCATCAGCCAGCACCAGTCCGGAGAATTGGAAAGCGAACCGTGGCATCTGTACCAGACCACGCTGTTTGCCATGTACGTGGACTATGACAACGGGAAGGTGCGCCTGTCCGCCGCCCTGGCATGCCACGATGCAGACCTGGAAATATCTCTGAAGGACTTTGTGGAGATACTGGGCCGGGAAGCCGCCAAGGAGGCGGACCCGCTCCACTATACTCCCGGCGCCCCCAGCAAGTGCATCCACCGCTACCGCAACCCGTATTTCAAGCGCAGGCGGCAGGAACGTGAGCCGGACATCGGGTTTTATTCCTGAGCCGGGGACCGGCACGATGCCGTATCCTTTCCAATGGCCGGGTTCCGCGGGGAATCCGGCCTTTTTGCGGGCGTTCGTTCTACCGGGGAAACGTAGGGGAAGGGCCGTGAAAAACCCGGTTTATACTGTTGCCGCAATGGATGCAGGGCAGCATGTTCATTACTGGGCGCACTGGTTCAAGCGGGCAGGGAAAAACGGAACTTTATTAGGAGAAAAAACGGCATGTCAAAATCGGCAGTGGAAATAGTGAACCTGGGGGAACAGGCCATCTAGGGAATAGGGAGGCAATCCGGCGATCAAACGATCTCCGCGGATATCCATGCCCTTTCAGCGGCTTATCATTCCCTGGCTTCCGTGCCGCGGGGAAGCGTGCTTCCCTTCTTTGTTCTGTCCAGAAACTATGATGGCCGGAATGGTTCCTTTGAACTATTTGTGGGCGGCGCACTTGAAAAAGACGGGCTGGAGCAGGCGTTTCTTCCCCCCGGGGAATATGCCGGAATGACGGTCAGGCCCCGGCTGGGATTTTTATGGGGCGCGGCCATTGGGACCGCCAAAAGGTACTTTTACCAAAAATGGCTCCCGCAGAGCCCATACGGGACCCTGAACATGGAGTACGAACTCCATACGGAAAAAAGTATTCGCAGCCATCCTTCCATGGACCTCTTTTTTGCCGTTAAAAGGAAGGAATAACGGAAGAACCGGCGGCTGGAAGCTGGCGAGGCACATTATCCGGCTTTCTTGTCGCCGGGCCGTGTTTTCCCTGCCGGAGGCGCCAACATTGACAGTTGCCTGTGAAATAATTAGAATGGCGGCATTGGGCCCAGGGAGATCAATCGGAAAAGACGGGGAGCGGGATGAAAAATCATCATACCATCAGGATTGCGACAAGGCGGGACGCGGCAAAGCTGCTTGAAATTTATGCTCCGTATGTGGAAAAAACAGCCGTCACGTTTGAATATGAAGTACCGGAGGTACAGGAATTTGAGGAAAGAATCGGCCATGTGCTGGAAAAATACCCCTTCCTGATTTGCGAAAGGGAAGGGGAAATTGCCGGTTATGCCTATGCCGGCGTTTTCAAGAACCGTGCCGCGTACCGCTGGGCCGTGGAAACGACGGTTTACGTCCGGGAAGACCGGAAAAAAATGGGCATAGGGCGGGAATTGTACGCAGCGCTGGAAAAGATTCTTTCCTTGCAGAATATCCTGAATCTAAACGCCTGCATTGCCTGTCCGGAGGCGGAAGACCCCTGGCTTGGGCGGGACAGCGTGCAGTTCCACGAACGTTTGGGATATCAATTCGCAGGAAAGTTTCATCAGTGCGGGTACAAGTTCGGCCGCTGGTACCATATGGTGTGGATGGAAAAACATCTGGGAAACCACCCGGACAATCCTCCCGCAGTGAAAACCTTTGATGAAATAAGGGGCCTGGTTGCGGAGCAGTACGGGATTTTGTAAAGGTCCGGTCAGGTAGGAGTGCTGCCAATGCGCAAGCACGCCAAGGTATGGCCGGTATTAATGAAGAAAGCTTTTAGTGGAATATGAGAATCATTGAAATCCAGGAAAAAACTCCGTTGCTGATACGGCAGCTCATGGAACTGTGGGAAAAATCTGTCAGGGAGACGCACCTGTTTTTGCCGGACAGCGAAATAGAAAATATTAAGGAATACATTCCGCAAGCATTAAGAGAGATACCTCATCTGATCGTTGCGGAGAACGAAAACGAATTTCCTGTCGGCCTGATGGGGATTGGCGGCCAGAAACTTGAAATGCTGTTCATTGCAAGCGAAGAACAGGGGAAAGGCCTCGGTAAGAAGTTGGTGGAATATGGAATCGAAGCTTATTCCATCAATGAATTGGCCGTGAACGAGCAAAATCCGCTCGCCAGAGGTTTTTATGAATACATGGGCTTTCAAGTCCATAAAAGAACGGCCCATGACGAGCAGGGAAACCCTTACCCGCTCTTGTACATGAGATTGAATTGACACGCCGCCAGCTTCCCCTTCGGCATAAGAAAGCAGGTATGGGAAAACGCCTGTTTCATGCGTGCCTGTTGTGAAAGCATTTTGCCGCCTTGCGAACGACAGGCCGGTTATTCACATAATAAAAATAGTGCTTTTTCAGAGCGATCATCCAGAATGGGCCCCGTCATGACCATCTCCCCCTTATCCGGCACAGCAGTTCGCCCCCGTTTGCCCTGGGTGGAGACTGCGCGGCTGCTGGCAACGCTGGTCGTCGTCATGCAGCATGTGCCTTCCGGCCCCTTTCTTCCCAACGAATGGCTGATCGGTCCGGCGCTGGCGACGTTTTTCCTGCTGGCTGGATATTTTTCCGCCTCCCGCCTGGAGGGGAGCGGGGCCGGAAAATGGACGGGAGGCCGCCTGCTGTCCCTGCTGTGGCCGTACCTCTTCTGGTGCGCGGCCTACTGGCTGGTAGCGGGCATGTCCCTTTCCCCTGGTTCGCTGGCTTCCGTGTTCGGGGCGGGAACGTGTCCCCTGCTGACCCCGATGTGGTTCCTGCGGGACCTGATGATTTTTACCCTGGCGGCGTTCCTGCTGCACCGCTGGCGTCCCGCGCTTTACGCGCTCGGCCTGTTCTGTCTGTTCCTGCACCGGTGGGATGACACCCTGGCGTGGCCCAGTCCCTATATGTTCGGGGACTTCGTGCTCGGCATCATGCTGGCGTCTTCCGCACCGGGTTGCTTGGACCGCTGGGGGAAGATGCCCCTGGCCGTGCACTCATCCATTATTCTGGCCTCTGCGGCCCTTGTCTGGGCAAGCTGTGCGGATACCTTCCTGGTTCCGGACGTCGCTTTTTCCGGACTGATTGTTCTGGCCTTCCTGAGCTTCGGAATAGTGGCCAGGGCCGTCAGCCCCGCACTGTCGGAACGGCTGGCGCGGTGGTCGTCCGGCAGCTTTTTCGTGTATTGTTCCCACATCTTCGTGCTGATTGCCCTGACAGGGGTGGAAACGTGCTTCCCGTCCCCGTGGGCACCCTGGGTCTGGTGGTGTCTGGTGCCTGTCGTGTACATGCTGGCGCGGGGCGTTTACCTGTTCCTCAAACGGTATTTCCCGCGCGCCCTCGTCCTGATGACCGGGGGAAAATGACCTCAGGGGCGGCGCGGACGTTTCGCCCCATCCGTTCAGGGAGCCGCCGTGCGGAAGGCCTGGACCGGAATGGCCTCTTTCCTGCCGCCTTCCCTCTGCCAGAAAAGGTCGGGAAGCCCGGGGAAGCCTTCCGTTTCAACCAACAGGGGATGCCAGCCCTTTTCCAGCGGGATGGGCTTCAGCCCAGTTTTTCCTGCATCTCCTTCCGTCGTTCCTTCCCCCATGGAGGAGGATACCTCCGCGCCGGGCTTGTAGCCGTATTCCGCATCCAGCAGATGCGCGTCGTGCAGCCTGACGAACGCTTTAGCTCCCTTTTTCGCCGGGGTTTTCATGAAGAAGACGTATTTCCCGGTTTCCGGAACGTTCAGATAGAGCTCTCTTTTCATGCTGCCGTCCTTCCGGCGGACGCCCTGGGAGGACTGCGCCGTCAGGGGAACCAGGGTGCCGGGCATTTCCTCTTTCCGGAGGGCCGGAACAGGTTCTGCATCATAGGGCCGCTGGGCAAAGGTGCCGCGCACCGGGTGGGTATAATCGTAAACGCGCCTCATTCTCAGCACCTTGTCGTGCATGATGGGTTGCATCTTTTTCCCTTCCGGCGTGTCCTTTAGGTCATGGCGTTCCGCCGGGTCCTTCGCGGTATCGTAAATTTCAAACGGATCCGCATGGGACTGGATGTTGGTACGCACCCCCTTGTATTTGCCGAGGTAGACCATCTGCTGGTCGCCCCGGACGGCGTTCCTCCTGGACGGGAGAAAATCCTGGTAGCCGGGCGTCGTCGTCTTGTTCCGGGACATCTTGGCGCTGTATTCCATGTACAGACAGCTGTCCGGCTGGGTTCCGTCGTTCAGCAGGGTGGGGAGCAGGGAAACGCCGTCACTCCGGAAGGGAGCCCTGACGCCGCCGATGGCGGCCAGCGTCGCCATCCAGTCGTGGAACTGGGATGGATGGTCGCTGACGGAACCGGCCGGAACACGGCCGGGCCAGCGGACGATGGTCGGCACGCGGAAGCCGCCTTCCCATGCGTCCTGCTTGATGCCGTCAAAAGGTCCGTAATTGCAGAAGAACTGCGGATTCTGGCCGCCTTCGTCATGCGGGCCGTTGTCCGACGTCATGATGATGACGGTGTTCCTGTCAATGTTCAGGTCCTTGAGAGTCTGGATGAGGTCTTCAAAGGAATCGCTCAGCCGCGCGATCATGGTGGCGTACTTCTTCTGCGCCATGGGCCATTTCTTGTCCGCATACCGCGGATAGATGTAGGAGTTGATCTTGCCCTCCGCGGTATTCACCAGCTTGTGGGGCTTCCCGATCCATTGCACGCCGCCCTTTACGCCGCGGCCTTCCGGATAGGGGCCGGTGGGGATCTGGAGCTGGGAGTGGGGGGCTATGTGGGTCAGCGCTAGGAAAAAGGGCTGGCGGGGATTCTGGCGGTGCGTATCTATAATCCATTTTTTGGCGCGGGCCGTCAGCAGGTCCACGGAGTACGCCTTGTCGCAATCCGCCGTGACGCACTTGTCCCCGTCCCAGATGCCGCTTCTCTTGGTGGGGGAAATGGGATTGGGGTCTTCCTTGGGATAATGGTGGTGGCCGCTGACGTGGTCCAGGTAGCCGAAGTAGTAGTCAAAACCGCGCCTGGTGGGGTAGGACGTGGATTCCTGCGGGGTACCCGCGTGTTCCGTTCCTCCGCCTATCCCCCATTTGCCGATGAGGGCCGTCCTGTACCCGGCGGACTGCATGACGGTGCCGAGGGTGGGGGCATGTTCAATGGGAAGGTCAAAGGACCTGTCCCGGATCACCTTGGCATGGCCCTGGTGCACGCCCGTGAACAGGGAGGCGCGGGCCGGGGCGCAGAGCGGGGCGGAGGAGTAGTGGCGCGTCAGCGTCATTCCTTCCCGGGCCAGCGTCCGGAGGCCCGGGTTGTCCATGGCGGGAAGCCCCTCTTTCATGCGCTGGTCCTGGTAGGAGGGCAGGTCCCCCCAGCCCATGTCATCCATCAGGATGAGGATGACGTTGGGACGCTGGGCGGCCATGGCGAAAGGAACCGCCAGCAGGAGGGAGAGCAGGGGAAATAAATGTTTGCCTCTCATTGCTGGAATTTTATTTTTCTTCCCTGCCCTTGGCATAATAGCTTGAGTCCGCAATCCAGCGGTCTCCGGATTTTTTCACCGGAATGAAGCTGACGCCCCAGGACTGGAAGTCCCCCGTGTACGGCTGTTCAATCAGGATTTTGTTTTCCCCGGCCTTGACCTGGAAGGGAACCGGAGGCCGCGCCCACCAGAATTCCTCATTGTCAAAGGATATTTCATTGGCGGGAGAATGCCAGGTGTGCTTTTCATAACGCCGCTGGCCTGCCAGCTTGTAAGTCTGGGGGTTTTTCACTTCCTTGCCGTTCACCCATATCCTGGTACCGCACTGGGACCATTCACCGGCAGCCGGAACCCCGGAGCAACGCCGCGTGGAGCGGGCCGGAGCGTCGAACCCCACCATGGCGTACATGGTGCCCGCCCTGGGCGCGTAAAAAGTCGTCTCCGCCCAGGCGGTGTTACCGGGCTTTGCTTTGGAGAACAGGCCTTCCGCTCCCGCACGGGAGCGGAAGTACAGATTGCCGCCGCGCGCCTGGACCGGCTCCAGCCCCGCAGGGGATTTCCCCGCCAGCAGGCCGTTCCTCACTTCCTCCTGCCTGTCCTTCTGAACGGGGCCGAACACGGTCCATTCCACAAAGGAATCACGCCAGTAGGGGAAGGGCTTGTTTCCGGCCAGGGCTTCCATGCGTTTCTCAAACAGGGAGAAAGCCTGGTAGGCCTCCGTATCCTTCTCCGGCAGTTTGCCGGCAAAGCGGGAGCCATCCTCCGGAAGGCCCTTCCAGCTGCGTTCAGCCATGGCGAACATGGCGGGCCACTGGGGGCTCTGGATGGGGATGTTCTTCTTGTCCTCCACCCGGGTATCCGGCCACAGGCACTGGATGACGCCCAGGGAGTGGTCGTCGCTCTTTGCCGTTCCACAGGGCTGGCGGAAGAAATTCCTGCGCACCAGAATGCCGGGGTCAAAGGAATTGATGTAGCCTGCCGTGGAATCAAAATAGGGATTCTTCTGCTTGGCGGGGTCCGGCAGTCCTACGGAATTCTCGTCATTCCACAACTGGGCGTAGCTGTCTCCGGAAACGGGCAGGTCATTGTTGCCCGCCCACTGGATGGGCTGGCGGCCCAGAGATTTGACCTTGGCCGCCATCCGGTCCGCAAACTGCTTCCCGTTGGGGATGCGGATTTCATCCGCGCCGATGTGCAGGTAGGGGGACATCTCCACCGGAATTTCCCGGCAGAACTCTTCCAGCAGTTCCTCCAGAATCTTGATGCCCCTGGGATCGTGCATCGGGAAGCCGAAGCAGTTCTTGAAATAGGTGCTGTGCCCCGGCATGTCGATTTCCGGGATGATCTGGATGTGGCGCTTCCTGGCGTAGCGGAACAGGTCCCTGATCTGGTCGTAAGTGTAGGTGTCGTTGACGTCCCGGCCCTTGATCCTCTTGGAAGGGTCATTCAGTACGGGGTACTTCTTGCACTGGATGCGCCATGCGGGGTAATCCGTCAGGTGCCAGTGGAAGGCATTCAGCTTCAGCCGGGCCATTTCATCAATGTCCGCCTTGAGCGTCTCAATGGACCGGAAATTGCGGCCTACGTCATGCATGAAGCAGCGGATGGCGAACGCCGGGCTGTCCTTGATGTCGCAGCATGGATAATCCCCCCCGGCTCCCAGCTGGTCCAGCGTCCTGCGGGCATAAAAAACGCCTGCGTCCGTGGCGGCCCTGATCAGGATGCCGCCGGGGCGGACCTGGAGCTCGTAGCCTTCCTTGCCCAGCGTCTTGGCCAGAGCCGCGTTCTTTTTCACGGAAACGGTGGCCTTTTTAGGGCATTTCCCCGTTTTCCAGTCAACATGGGCCGGGAAGGGAATGAGGGCTGCCGGAGCGGCTTCTTCCTGCTGGAGTGGATGCGGGGAAGTCCAGTCTCCATAGGAAGAGGGGGAACAGAGCATTAAGCCTGATACCAGCAAAAGGAGGGAAGGGGATAATCGCATAATATTACTACACTTAAACGAGGAACTGTCTTTCATCAAACTTAAAATGAAGCAAAATTCCGGACTTAGGGATGTTCCGGTTTCTGCCGCATTATCTCCTCTTTCTCCTCAGGCACAGGCTTCCCAGCCCGAGCAATGCGGCAGCAGCCGAGGAAGGCTCCGGAACCGTGAGGCCCTCCATGCGGAAATTTTTTACGGCAAGCTCGTTGTAAGCGTAGCTGTTGTCGAGAACGTCGGTATTCATCACCAGATAAAAAGTGGCTCCCTGGTCAAACAAATTGCTGTAATCGTCTTTGGAAATTGTCCAGCTATAGGATTTGTTGCTGACGTCTCCCGCCGAACCGGAAATCGTAGACCCAACCTGGAGAAGAGAGTCTCCCTCTCCTCCCAGACTGTACCACAGGCTGAAATTTTGAGGCTGGCCCGTCCTGTTGGTTTCGAAAAGGCCGCCTGTATCAAAGGAAATCCTCAGCGCTTCATATCCGGATATGGCGTTGGAGGACAATTCATGAAATTTGACGGCCGTAAATCCGCCTCCTGCGCCGTTGGCGGAAATCAGATTGGTAGCGCCATCCGCCGTCACGGAGGCAAGCGTACCGGTATCTCTATTCTTATTGCCGGAATACCATCCCGCATCCAGAGAGCCAAGGACGGATTGAACGGCGCTTGCGGAAGGCCCTCCGTTCGTGATCAGGGCGCCTCCGGAGGAATAATCGATGCGGGTGATGGAGGTTTTCCCCATCTTCAGCTCCGGAATAATTCCGTCAAGGGAACTCCACGCCTCCGCTCCGTGTGCCGATAGAACTGCCGCTGCGGGTAATGCCAGGAAAAAGGACGTTTTCATTTGTATGTAATTTCTGTTGGAAAGCGGAAAGGCCGCTCCGCACTGGCGCGAATTCCGCTTTATTCGCCATGAAACTACAGAATTTGCAATCCGCTAAAGAAACAGCAACAGTAAAAAACGGGCAATATTCTGACAATAAATGAATGATAAATATATCTAACATTTTGTTTCCCGCTATTTCCCCGCTGGAAAAACAAGAGGCGGTGCCCGGGAAGGTCCTGACCATGAATCAAGCGAGGGAAAAAACCGGTTGACAGCGGATTGCAAATCCCTGAAACGTATTCCAATACCTGTTAGTGCGATGAAAATCAGGTGATTGGCAGCAAGAGAAAGCCTTGCTTCACGCGGAATTACCCTATCCGGATGCGGATGGAATGAACGGCATCCTTGCCGAACTGGTCCTTCAATTTTCCCAGCAGGGCGCCCTGCCACTGCTGGAGGTGGTAGCGCATGGCCGGCTGAAGCACCTGGATGGTGGCAACTCCCTTGACGATGGAAAGCAGGTTGGATTGCTGGCCCAGGAATGGCCCCGCGGCTTTCAGCCAGCCTTCCCGGAGCAGCTCGGGGTCCATGCCTTCTCCATCCAGGGGGAGCTTGGACAGGATGTCTCCCAGCAGGGACTCCGCCGTATGGAGATTCCGTGTTTCATTGGTGGAGGGAGGAACCTGGAACCAGTCCGCCAGCGCCTGCCTCACCTCCTGTTCGTCACGGGAAAGGTATTCATACCGGGGCGGGGAGGCGTTGGGGTCCGGACGGTCCCTGTCCGGCATGTAGGGAGACCAGGGAGAAGCCATGAGTGGAAAATAAAAGCCCGGAGTGTTGGATGTCAACAGCCCCGGGCGGTTAAAAAATAATATGGAGAATATATTATTCGCCGTCGTCGCCGATAGCTTCCACGGGGCAGCCTTCCATGGCTTCCACGCAGGCTTCCTGTTCGGTTTCGTTGTCCGGCTGCTTCTTGACGTAGGAGACGCCTTCGTCGTCATCCCGTCCAAAGTTTTCCGGAGCCGTTTCGCGGCAAAGGTCGCAATCAATGCAGGAGCTGTCCACGTAAAACTTGCCGGGGACGTTTAGAGGTGTTTTTTCGTCGATGTCTGCCATTATGTATATGGGTTGTATGAACTGCGCCCACTATTTCCGCATTTGAGCAAATTTTGCAATCTTTTTTGTTGCAGGAATGAGTCAGCATGAGGAACAATGCCGCCATTCCCGTTCCTGGAATAAAAGGCTTTTTACGATGAATCCCGTTTCCCCTCCCACTCCCCGTCTCCTGCCCGTCTGGGCGGGCCTGCTGCTGGCTGCGTTTTCCGGCGTTCTGATGGCCTGCGCCTTCATTCCCGTGGACTGGGGAGGCTGTGTCTGGATAGGTTTTCTGCCGTTGCTGACGGCGCTGTGGTACGGCCGCCGCCGGGAGGGGAAAAAGGGAATCCTGGCGTATGCCCTGTACGGCTGGATGTTCGGCGTGGTGTTTTACGGCATCTCCTTCTGGTGGGTCAATGAAGTCAGCACGCTGGGCTATATTCCCCTGATGATATTTTACGGCGGCCTGTTTCCCGGCATCTGGGCGCTGGTCATGGGCGTGTTTTTCCGTCCGGACGCCCGGCCGCTGCCCGGGGCGCGGCAGACGGTGAAGGAACGCAGGGCGGCGTGGAAATCCTGGGCGGTGGGGGACATGCTGCCCAGCGCCTCCGCCGCGCTGGGGGGGGCGGCCCTGTGGGTGTGCCTGGAATGGGTGAGGGGCTGGCTCATACCGGGCTTCGGCTGGAACAACCTGGGCGTGGCCCTTTACGGAAATCCGCTGGCCCAGTGGGCGGAATATGCGGGGGTAACGGCCCTGGCCTTCCTCCCTGCCGTCTTTTCCGTCTGGCTCTGGCGCGTCTGCCGCCGGGCCGGAACCATGGTGGTCCGTGAAGGCAGGCGCACCGTTCCGTGGGACTTTTTCACGCTGGTGGCGGTTCTCTTAATCATGTTCGTCACCGGCGTGCTCTGGACGGCGCGCTACTCCCCGCAATCCGCCGCAGCCACGGGGAACGGCAAATTCACCGTTCCCGTCATGACCGTGCAGCTTAACCTGAGCCAGAAGGAGAAATGGGACGCGGCCAACCGGGGCGCCATTTACCGGGCTCTGCTGGACACGACGGAGCAGGGGATGCTGGACCTCCAGAACAGCGTCCTGGAACAGGCCGCCAAAAACGGGACGGAAGCCTCCCTGGACATGCCGGCCTGGGTAATCTGGCCGGAGAGTTCCTTCCCCATTTCCACGTTTTACCGCGATTCCACGGGGGAACGCTTTCCGAACCAGGACAACGTCAACTTCCTGAGCGTGGAGGAGGACTACGTCCAGGCCCTCCGGAACGGGATATGCAATTTCATCCTGCTGACGGGCACGGATGACATTTACCTGTCCGATGAAGGCCGCGTGGCGCGGGCCTACAACTGCCTCACCGTCTTTGAAGGGGACTACTCCACGGCCAGGCCGCACGCCAAGGCCATGCTGGTCCCCTTCGGCGAATACATCCCCATGCGGGAAACCTTCCCGTTCCTGGAAAAGGCCTTTGAAGCCTCTGCCGGAACGGCCATGGGGCTGAATTACACGCCGGGCGCCTCCACTGAACCCGTTCCCGTTCCCATCCGTCCGGGAAGTCCCGTCACGGTGGGCGTCATTCCGCTGGTTTGCTTTGAGGACGTAGTGGGAAGCTGGGTGCGCCGCTTCGTGCGGCAGGAACCCCAGTTGATGGTGAACGTCACCAATGACGGGTGGTTCAACCGCTCCTGCGCCAATGAACAGCATTGGCGCAACGCGGCGTTCCGGTGCATTGAGCTGCGCCGTTCCATGGTCCGGGCCGCCAACACCGGCGTCAGCGTGGCGCTGGCTCCCAACGGCGCGGTTATCGCGGATTTGAGGGATTCCTCCGGTTCCCCGTTCACCAGGGGGGTAATGAACGCCACGCTGCCCGTGGGCTGTACGGAAATGACCCTGTACGCCCTGTTCGGGGACTGGGCCATCCTGGCCTGTTTCCTGCTGTTTGCGGCTCTTCTCCTGCGCAGGATGAATGAGGGAAAGAGAAACGCCGGACCCGTGAAGAACGGCGTTTACCGGCGCGGCGCTACGCCCAGGTAATTCCTGACCTGCTTGAACGCGGGGTAGGAAATGCCGGACTCATGGCACCAGAAGGCAGAGGAAGAGCCTCCGTCCAGATTCAGCGCCGTTTTCACCCGGAAATCCCCCAGCGCTCCGGGGGTAGCCAGCCAGTTGGCCAGTTCCTTCAGCGTCAGTGAGGAGGAAACGCCGATGCACCACCGCTTGCCGCCGTCCGTGGCGATGAAGGTGCGGTAGGTGGACTTCTGCGCATTAAGTCCCTTGACGGCTGAACCGTTCTCCACCAGAAAGGGGCCGCCCTGGATGGCCGCCTGCATGGCGGGCAGTTTTTTCATGCGTTTCAGCGCGGAACTGCGGACAAGGGCCAGACCGCTTTTACCGTCCTCATAAACGACACCGGAAACGGCGAAGGAGCCCGTGGCCAGCGGAGAAAGGCGCTTGCCGTCCTGGACGACGAGGCCCAGCGGGGTTCCCTCCGCGTCCGCGCCGAAGAATCCGCCGTTGACTCCGGCCACGCAGGGGCTCTTCCGCATGGCCTTGTCCAGGGAGCCGTACCGGGGAACCCTGACGCTCCCTTCATCCCGAACCAGAAGACGGTGCGTGCCGGACTGGAAAAAATAGACGTTCAGCTTGTCCCGCATGGACAGGAAGCCGTCTTTTCTGGTGAACACGCGGTGTTCCGCCTGAACAGTGCCGCAGAAGAATGAAAGGAGAAGGAGAAAACGCAGGAAAGACATGGGTGGGCTGTCAAAGAGAGAGATGAAAAATACGCCGTTCCGCACGGGTGCCGGCGGGAACGCGGACGCCGGGCCATACGATGCACTCCCGCAGACGGCAGCCTTCCTCCACGACGGCGCGGGGGCCGATCACGCTGGCAGCGTCCACGGAGGCCCCGGGAGACACTTCCGCGTCCGGATGGATGCGCGGAGCAGGGGAGGGAAAGTCCAGATGGGCCTGGATGTAGGATTCCGGAGTGCCCATGTCCATCCACAGGCCGTCGTCCGCCAGCATGCCGCGCAGACGGCCCCGGCGGATGTAGTCCAGAAAAACGGGAATGATGGAAACGGCCTCCCGGGGAGGAATGCGGCTGAAAACTTCCGGCTCCATGCAGTACGCCCCGGTAAACTGGCAGGAGCCGGGGTCGCGCCCCAGGGCGTGCCGCATGTCCGTCACCAGTCCGGAGGAAGGGTCAAAGCCCACATTCCTCTTGTCTCCGGCAGTCCGCAGGGCCAGCGTCACGGCGGGGCGGTGCCTGACATGGTCCTCCATCACCCGGCGCAGGTCGAAGGTGGCTGCCATGTCCCCGTTGATCACCAGCAGGGGTTCTTCCGCGGAGGCCAGGGGCTCGATCTTCTTCACCCCGCCTCCGGAATCCAGCAGCACGGGTTCATGGCTGAAATGGACGGGGCAGCCGTTCCAGGAGCGTTCCGGGAACGCCTGGTCCCAGGCTTCTGCCAGATGGTGGGTATTGATGATGAACTCCCGGATGCCGCAGTCGTAGCAGCGGCGCATGGAATGCAGCACGAGAGGCTCATGGAAAAAGGGAATCAGCGGCTTGGGCAGCACGTGGGTAAGGGGACGCAGGCGGGTTCCCAGCCCGGCGCCGAGGATGAATGCGCGGGAAATGCCGGGACCTGCTGTGATGTGCATGCAACATGACTAACGGGAGAAAGGCGTTTTTTCAAGCGCCCTTTCTCCGCTCCCTCTCCGGATGACACGCCGGAATGCCGTCTCTTCCCTGAATTTACAGGAAAATCCGTGATTTCGTGCTTTCCAAACGGGAGCTCATTCACTAGCATTCCCCGCATGGCATGTGGAAACCAAAGAACTGTCGGCTCTCCGGCCTCTCTGGCCGGTACCTCTTTGCATACGGGACAGCCCGTTACCCTGACCCTGAAGCCGGCCCCCGCCGACTTCGGCATTAAATTCCGCCGGGTGGATATTCCGGACCAGCCCTTCATCAACGCGGACGTGGAGAAGGTGCAGACCGTGGAGCGCGCCACCAGCCTGGCGGAAGGCTCCGTCAAGGTACACACCGTGGAACACATTCTTTCCGCCCTCACGGGCATGGGCATTGACAACGCCGTGATTGAAATGGACGCCAACGAACCGCCCATCGGGGACGGTTCCTCCGCTCCCTACGTGGAATTGATCAAGAGCGCCGGCATTGTGGAGCAGGAAGTGCCGCGGCGCTATCTGGAAGTGCGCGAGGCCGTCACCATTGAAACCAAGGGTGGTTCCATCCTGACCATTCTTCCCTCCAAGCAGTTCCGCGTCTCCGTCACCTGCGTGGGACCGGAAAACCGCATCACCCAGTACTTTGACGCGGTCATCACGCCGGAAACGTATGAAAAGGAACTGGCCCCGGCCCGCACCTTCACGTTCTACGAGGATATCAAGCCCCTGCTGGAAAAGGGGCTCATCAAGGGCGGCAGCCTGGAAAACGCCGTGGTCATCCGCGGGGAGGAGCTCATGAGCAAGGAGCCCATGCGCTTCATCAATGAATTCGCCCGCCACAAGGCCATGGACCTCATCGGAGACCTCTCCCTGTGCGGCAAGCCCATCCTGGGCCACGTGATCGCCATCAAGCCGGGCCACGGCCCGAACACCGAGCTGACCGCCAAGCTGAAGAAGGAACACCGCCGCAACCAGCAGATGGCGCCCAATCCCGTCAACGTGCCGTACGGAGACGCCGTGCTGGACATCAATGAAGTGATGAGCCTCCTGCCGCACCGCTATCCCTTCCTGATGGTGGACCGCATCATCGGCTTTGAAGGGGAAACCAAGTGCCGCGGCCTGAAGAACCTGACGATGAACGAACTCTTCTTCCAGGGCCACTTCCCGAGCCATCCGGTCATGCCGGGCGTCCTGCAGCTGGAAGCCATGGCCCAGGTCGCCTCCATCGTCATGCTGCGCCAGCCCGGCAACGCCACCAAGCTCGGCTACTTCATGAGCGCGGACAAGATCAAATTCCGCCGTCCCGTAGTCCCCGGCGATACGCTCATCATTGAGGCGGAGCTGACCAAGATGCGCGGCAACATCGGCCAGGCCCTCGGCCGCTGCCTGGTGAACGGCCAGGTGGTATCGGAAGCCGAACTCAAATTCGGCCTCCAGGACATCTGAACCGGCTGATACCGGCCCCTGTCTTTATGGAACCCCCGGCCCGTGCTCGTCACGCCGGGGTTTTCCATGTCCTGCATCCCGCTTGGCCGCTTTTCTCCTGGCCCCTCTTGGAAATAAGGGCCTCCCGGCCCTTATGAAAAAGGCTGCTACGCGCATGCAACAGGGAAAGCAGAAAAGCCAGAGCCGGCTTCACTACGGAGACCGGAACCAAACCCCGGCAATTTGACGAATCATGAGGGGAAGGAGTTCCTCATTCCCAGGGGCGGCGGAGGCACCTCTATCTGCCGCATCAGCAAGACACGCCGGGCAGACGGCACATCTCCGCATACTCTTCAAGGCGCCGGCGGAAGGTTTCCTCCGTCATGGAAAGGAGGGCGTCCGCGGAAAAGGACTCGCAGGTGAAGGAGGCCGCCACCGTGCCGTACACAATCCCCCTCTTCACTTCCTCAAAGGATGGAAGGCCGGGGGGCAGGGTGGCCAGGTAGCCGGCCAGCGCCCCCAGGAACGTATCTCCCGCCCCGGTGGGGTCCACCAATGTTTTCAGGGGATAGGCGGGACAGCGGAAAATTTGCAGATTGCCTGCGGAATCCCGCCCCAGAAGCGTGGCGCCGTATTCCCCCTGTTTCACCACGGCATATGCTGCGCCCTTGGAAAGCAGGAATTCCCCGGCTTCCAGCACGGTGGACGCCTGGGCGTACTCCTTCGCCTCGTCCTCGTTCATCATGGTGATATGGGAACGGCTGATCACGGCGTCCAGCAATTCCGGCTGGCGGCGCAGCCACTTGTCCATGGAATCGGAAAGCACCAGTGCCGCGTCCGGGCACTGTTCCATGCACTTGAGCTGCTGGGCCGGAACCATGCAGCAGCACACCAGGACGGGATGGTTACGCAAGGACTCCGGAACGTGCACGTTCCATTCCAGCATCACGGCATCATTGGCGCAGACGGTCCTGCGCTTGTTCATGTTGTCAAAATATTCCCCGGTCCAGGAAAAGGAAGGACCCTTCTTGCGTTCCACGCCGTCCATGCACAGCCCCTTGGCCGCAAGGGCTTCTTCATAATGGGAGGGGAAATCCTCTCCGATGATGCTGACGGCGTCCACCCGGTCCGCAAAAAGCAGGGCGGCCACCGCCGCAAAGGACACCGAGCCGCCCAGAACTCCCTCCGCCCGGTTGCGGGGAGTGAGGATGGTGTCTATTCCAATGGTTCCGGTGACAAGGAGGGGCTGGGACATGGAAAAAAGGAAATACGTATTCAAACGCCGGGATCAAGAATAAAAGGCTGGAGATATGGAAAAAACGGGTTATTTTACCTGTACGCGCTTAAAGGAAATGAGGCTCTTCCCTGGGAACGCACCCTAAACCGCCTGCACGGCAGGCTGATGGCTTCTGTATCACACCGGATGCAGAAGCTTTGTATTCGGTGAAGGACACCCCCATACGAACATGAACGCCTTTACGTCAATTTCCTCCGCCTTCTGCCGCCTTTCCCGGCAGCATCCGGCAACGGCATCCCTGGAATCTCGCACGGAGTCTTATTCCCGTTCAACCGGAGAAAAGCCGCTATGATGAAAATGCTGCTGATGGTCGGGCTGGGAAGCTTTGCGGGCGGCGTGCTGCGCTTCCTGCTGACCCGTTTTGTCCAAATCAACTCCATGAGTTCCTTTCCATGGGGAACGACGGCGGTCAACCTGCTGGGATGCCTGGTCCTTGGTGTTCTCTACGGGCTGTTCAACCGGGGTCTGCTGCTGCATACGGAAACGCGGCTTTTTCTTACCGTAGGCCTGTGCGGCGGCTTCACCACCTTTTCCACGCTGATGAATGAATCCTTCCTCCTGTTGAAGGAGGGGAACTTTCCCGCCTTCTTTCTTTACACCCTCCTCAGCTTTGCCGGAGGGCTCATTGCCATTGGCCTGGGATACCTGGCCGCCAGATAAGAGACAATCATGAACACTCCGGAAGAAAACCTCATGCTGCGCATCTACGTCAGCAGCACCGACACCGTCAGACACGTACCCGTCCACGAGGCCGTAGCCTACGCTGCCCGCCGCTACGGCATGGCGGGCTGCACCGTGTACAAGGGACTAATGGGGGCCGGGCGGCATACGCGCCTGATGAGCCCCACATTCTGGGAAATTGTCGAGAAGGTGCCCGTCATCATTGAAATCGTAGACACCTCAGAACGCATTGAAACGTTCCTGGACAAAATCTCCTGCTGGCTGGACAGGCTGCCGCACGGCTGCCTGGTGTGCACGCAGCCTGTCCGCGTTTATCCTGTCGGCGGTACCCTCTCCTAGGAATAGGACTTTTCCAGGATGCTGACGACGTCCGCCGGAGTGAACTTGCAGCGGTCCAGCTCAAACAGGTTGCCCATGGTGGAAAAGGCCGTTCTGGCGTATTCGTCAAACAAATCCGGGGTAATGCCGAACTCGGACATCTTCAGTTTGTCCACGCCGCAGGCCTCCTTCAGCTTGTTCAGGCCGTTCAGGAAGCCGTCCACGGAAGCTTCCTGCCCCATGGCGGCGGCTACCCTGGCGTAACGTTCCGGGCAGGCGGGGGCATAGGCTTCATGATAGGCCCAGGAAATCATGATCAGGCCCGCGCCGTGCGGGAGAGCGGGATGGAACGCGCTGAGGGCGTGTTCAATGGAGTGTTCCGACGTACAGCAGGAAATGGTCTCCACAAAGCCGGAATAGGTATTGGCCAGGGCGACGTAGGCGCGCGCTTCCAGATCGTCCCCGTTGCTCACGGCGCGGGGAAGGTATTTGGCGATGTATTCAATGGCCTGTAGCGCGAACATGTCCCCCATGGGAGAGGCAATCGTGGCCATGTACCCCTCCACGGCGTGGAACAGGGCGTCAAAGCCCTGGTAGGCCGTCAATTTGGGCGGTACGGAAAGCATCAGCTCCGGATCCACGATGGACATGGTGGGGAAGGTGCCCTTGAAGCCGAAGCCGATCTTCTCCTGCGTATCCTCCTTCGTGATGACGGTCCACGGATCCGCTTCCGTTCCGGTCCCTGCCGTGGTGGTGATGCAAACGATGGGAAGAGGCTTGTTGGGAATGGGAAGCCCCTTGCCGGAACCGCCCTGGATGTAATCCCAGTAGGTTCCCGGATTGGCAGCCATCACGGCGATGCTCTTGGCGGAATCCATGCTGCTGCCTCCGCCCAGGCCGACGACGAAATCACAGCCTGTCTCCCTGGCAAGCGCGGCGGCCTCCATCACGTGCTCCACCACGGGGTTGGGCTGCACCTTGTCGAAAACGACGCTCTCCACTCCCTGGTTCTTCAACAAAGCCTGCACCCGGTCCAGATACCCGAGCCGCCTGACGGACGTGCCGCCGATGACAATCAGGGCCTTGGCGCCGGGCAGGGGAGCGGAACCAAGATTGTCCAAAGAACCCGCGCCAAAGAAAATTTGCGCGGGCATGAAAAATTGAAATGGCTGATACATGGCCCTACTGTATAAAACAGCGGCTCCGGACGTCAAGGATGCTCTGTGCATTCCATCAACTCCGGAGCCGCCGTGCAGGCAACAGCCTTTACTGAAAAGCGTTATGCGTCTTCAAAAAAATCGTCGCTCCGGGTGGGGTCCGGCTTGGGCGGCTTCGGCACATCCGTGCCGATGGCTCCGGGATCGTCCATTTCACGGCTGGTCGTGATCGTGGTGGGCGGCGTCTTCCTTCTGGGAGGCCGCACCGCGGGACGAGGGGAGGCTGAAGAGGAGGAGGAAGAACCGTCCGCCATGGTTTCATCTTCCGAGGAAGCGATCATGCTCTTCATGCTCTGGACCAGCTTGTCTCGGAGGGTGCGGATACCTTGTTCCCGGCGCACCGGGTCTACCGTCGTCCGGATCAGCGTCATCATGTTCCGCGTGGCGTTCGCCTGGTCGCCCAGGTCAAAGCAATCCAGTTCGCAGCGCCAGCGCAGGCGGTCCAGGACGGAGGAATCCTGTTCGTCAAACTCGTCTTCGGACGCATTGGCAATGCGTCCCTGCATGCCGGACTTCTTGCCGGTGGAAATGGCATGGCTTACCTTGCCGAGAGCCACTTCCATGGAAATTCTCTTGCCCCATGCCTGCCGGAGGGCCGGAAGATTGCGCGTCTTGCGGTATCCCGTGAAGAAAAGCTTGTCGAAAATCTCGTCCCGGTTTTTCATGGAATCCGGAAAAGCCTTGGAAGACATGCTGCCGATGCCCAGGGCCTCCCCGACCTCCGTATTCAAAACGGATTGTTCCGCAATGCGGGCTCCGGCTTTCCCGGCTCCACCTCCATTGTTATTTTTGGAAGAAGTGGAAGAGGGATCGACAAAATCAGGGTCGGAGCAGGCGGCCAGGTAGGCGTTCAGCAAATCCATGGCCGGCTTCTGGAACTCCGTAACGTCCAGAGTCTCCTCCTCCGTTCCGCCGGTGGAGCTTGACGTAGCGTTCATCAGGTTTTCCTTGAGGCGGGCCTTGAGGACGAGCACGCCCCACTGGTATTGAAGCATCAATCCCTTACGGGCATTCTTGTCCTGGTATTTCTTGGCCTCGCGGTCCATCCAGTCCTTCAGGGAATTGGAGGCAATCTTGGCGCTCTTGCCCTGGCTCTTGTCCTTCTCCTTTTCCGCTTCCATCAGGAACTTTTTGGACTGGATCAGCAGGTCGTACGCGGCGCTGGGATCCCTGCCGGCGGAATTCAGCTTGCTGATGGCGGCATTGATCACCTTGGTTTCCGCAGACCTGTTCAGGGCGAGCAGGTTATCCAAATCCTTGATCACCTTCTTCTTGGCATCGTTATCCATGTGCTGCGCATAACAGAGGGAGCCCAGGCTGAGGCCTCCGATCACGCAAAGAGAGACGAAAGTATTCATGCTTTTTTCATTATGACGGATGAATGACGGTCTGGCAAGAGAGAAGCGAGGGGAAGGGGTATCCGGATGAACTTTTAAGGAGGGAAAAGGAATTTTCCCGTTTCTGCCGCGTTATAATAGGTTAGTCAGTGAAAGACTTTTTATTTTTATGGGAATGGAGAGGCAGGCTAGATGGGGGTTTTCAGCGACGGATGGGGATGGAAGAAAGGTTGGCAATACTGAAAATCCCCTTTAAATGGAGAAATTTGATCAGGGACGGGATCCAGAAATGAAGCCCACTGGAAAATACAGGGTGCATGGAATGTTCCCATGTTTTTGACAGGAGGCAGTCCCCCTGGGGAACGGAGGTTTGGTTCGTGCCTCTTTCAGACTTCAAGCTTTCCGCTTTCCGTCCAACCGCAAAGCGGTTTCCCGGCCTTCGTACAGACGCGTGGACAGCAGGAAGCGACGCATGAAAATCCCAGCGATGCTCTTATTGCCGGAAGAGAGCAGCTATCGGGAAATGGGGAGGAAAGTGAAAAAGCAATCTGGAGCGTTGCAGCCTTCTGAATCAATACTCGGCCTAAAAGCCGTACTCTTTATTCATTCTATAACTCTTCGCAAACGCTCAGTCCAATATTTGTCCAGTTGCCGCAAACCCCTTCTGGCTGATTCTAATGAGCCGGGGGAGTGTAAAAACTTCGAAGAAGAAGGAAAAACGGGCGGAGATTCACCCTGATTTAATACTTCGCATAATATATGTAATGCAAAATATGGAACTAGTGAAATAAACGCGCTGGACTTTGACTTTAAAAGACATACCCGCAGAAGGCACATGGATGAGAATAGCTTTATCCCCTGGGATGGAAGCGGTGATGAATGGCATTCAGCCGCTGCTGTTCCAGATGCGTATAAATCTGGGTGGTGGAAATATCGGCATGCCCCAGCATTTCCTGAATGATGCGGAGGTCGGCGCCGTTCTCCAGCAGATGTGTGGCGAAGGAATGCCGGAGGATATGCGGGAAGACATGCTGTTCTATTCCCGCGGCCCTGGCGCGTTCCCGGAGAATCTGGCGTACCCGTTCCCTGGTCAGCGGCCGTCCGCGCACCGTCAGGAAAATATGGCTTTTCGTCCCCGGCTTGACCAGTCTGGGCCTCCCTTTCTCCAGATACGTCCTCAACGCCTCCAAGGCGGACCTACCCACAGGCACCAGCCGCGTTTTCTCTCCCTTCCCCAGCACGCGGACAAAGGCATCATTCATATCCAAACTCTCTAATTTGCAACTGATTACCTCACTTACGCGCATGCCGCAGGCGTAAATCATCTCCAGCAGGGCCCTGTCTCTACAGCCGAGAGGAATATCCTGAACGTCAACACTTTCAAGCAGTGTTGAAACGGTTTGCTGATCCAGCACATGGGGGAGCGACAGCCCCTGCCGGGGCATTTCCAGAAAGGCGGAGGGGTCTTTTTCCAGCATCCCCATCCCGGCCAGCCAGCGGAAAAAGATGCGCAAATGCACCATTTCCACCCGCATGGAGCTGCGGGCCATGCCGCGGGCCTGCAAATGCCGGAGGAACTCCGTAAGCGTGCCGATGTCCACACGGGAAAGATCAGCGTCTTCCGTACCCAGAAACCGGGCGAATTCCTCCAGCGTCTGCCTCACGGAAAGCTGGTAGGCGGCGCTCAAGCCTTTCTCTGCGGCCAGAAAACGGATGAAGCGTTCCAGATGGGCTTTCATGGTGTTACCTCCCCTGCCCGTTAAAACCGTTCCACCAGGAACAGGAACTCTGTCACGTTCTGCGGGCGGTTCCTCAAATTCCGGCTGCCGCGGAATGTGGCGTATGGCGTTTCCAGCGTGACGATATGTCCCAGACGGCCAAGGAAATTCGTCATTTCCTCATAACTGATGAAGCCCTCCGAACTGTACGAAAGGAGAATGAACTTGGCCGGGCAGTCCTCCAGCAGCCGGAACAGGGCCGCCGGGGCATGCTGCCGGCTGTTGTACGTGGAGCGTTTCCAATCCGCGGGAATGCCGGAAACACGGCTGGTTTCCGCCGGCTTCTCATAGGAGGACAGCAGGTTCAGCATGAAATAGTTGGAACCGTACGGATGCTGATTGTAGGGAGGGTCCAGGTACACCACATCCATCTCCGGCAATTCCGCGGCCAGTTCATTGGCGTCACGGCAGTGGATGGAAAACCGGCAGTTAAACCGGGAAAACACGGGAAACGGCAGTGAAATATCCCCCAGGATGCGGGAAAGAGCGTTGCCGGCCGTTCCGCCGAACTTGCCGACGCCGTGCCTGTCCTTGTAAAATCCCTTGAACACGCCGGATGTGTTCGTATGCACGGAAGCCTCCGCCAGAAGAGGGGCGATGAAATAGGGCCTTACCTCTTCCGGAAGCAAATCGATGGTCTGCCGCGCCGTATCCAGGTACACGGCGTTGCGGCGCGTATAGAAAACGCGGTCATCCGGCGTGATGCTGTCCGGATTTTTGGGCGCGTACAACTCCGTGATGAACCCCGGGGACTCATGCGTCTCCATATACCGCAGCAGACGCCGGTAATGCCTCTCCAGCTCCAGATTCTCCACTTCCTCCGGATTGCTCAGGTAGCAGGTGTTGACGACGCGGCTATACTCTTCCAGATCATTGACAATCAACTCTTCCGAATGCTTTTTCAGGAAACGGGCTACAATGCCGCTGCCGGAAAACAGGTCCCCGGCCTTCAGCCTGTCCTTCCCCAGGCGGCTTTTCACCTGTTCCAGCCCCATCCCCAGGAAGTGAAGCAGGGAACGCTTGTTGCCCAGATACGTCACAATCTGTTCCGTCAGGTATCTGGGATCTTCCTCCATTTGCGGCGCTGGGAGGGATGATGGCTCGTTCCGGGTCATATACAGGTCTCAACCAGCATACGGCACTCCGGCCTTTCCGTCAAGTTGTGCCGGATACGGAAATGGAAGATATGCCCTTGGAATAAGGAAGAAACCCGCGCCTGCTGAAAGAGACGGGAGGGAAATATATGGAAGGGGAAATACATTTTGAAAATTTCCCTGAATAGTGAGGGCGCATTCACGCACGTCTCATGAATAGAACATAAAAACATGAATAATTCATCTATGGATCAATTCTACTCAGAGCTGGTAGCTAAATCCGAATCCAAGCAGTTTCCGTCCGCGTTGCGGGAATGGGGGAACACGTGGAAACATTTTTGCAGGAGGAAGAAGGTACATGCATTTGCGGGCACGCTATTAGAGAGCACTGTATCCGTACCTCGCAGGAGGTTTTTCAAATGCCTAGCCGCAAATTTGATGGACTTCCTTCGTAAAAAAAGAAGAAGGCCGCCCGCTTCCTTTCCGGAACCTCTATGTAGCGTCCCTCCCCTGCTCCATGCGGACATGCCGGAAGAAAGGCCTTTCCAAAACAGCCGTGCATGTTATAGTGCCAACAATCATGAAAAGGCATCTTCTACCCTGCTCCCTGCTCTGCATGCTCCTGGCGGCAACAACGGCCCTGGGCGGTCCCGGAGACACATTTTACGAAGCCAACCTTTCCCTGACGCGCGCCGCGCGCCTGGAGAAGGAAGGCGATTACAAGGCAGCCCTGGAAAGCGGCAAAAAAGCCGCGGAACTGCTTCAGTCCCTGAAAAGTTCAACTCCGGAATGGAATCCGGAGTGGGTGGCCGGGAAGCTGGACGCCGCCGCGCAGTTGCAGCAGCGTGTGGAGCCTCTGGCCCAAAAGGTCGGGGAGAGCAAGAAGGCGGATTATTCCCTGAAACCCGGAGAACGGAGGGACTTTACCCTGCAACGCGCCTACAAGGCCCATGAACAGCAAAAACTGATTGTCGGCGCCGTTCCTGCTCCCGCCCCCGTTCACGGTGCGGAACCCGGGAAATCTGCCGCTCCCGCAGCTTCCGGCCGCACGGAAATCCGCGTTGTCACGCCAGCCGCGGCCAGACCGACGGTTGTTTCCAGAAGATCCGCGCCTTCTCGCGGCCTGCCTCCCCGCACGGACCGGGACGGAAGGTTCCGCATCGGGAGCTGATATGAACAAAAGCGGAAGCTTCCGGAACAGTTCCGGTTTTGCTTTTCGCCTTTTCCTTTCAACCATAAAAAAGAGCCGCTTCCCCATTCATCGGGAAAGCGGCTCTGTGAATTTTAACAGCGTTCTCAGGCGTTCTGCCTGGCGGCTTCTTCAACAGCCACGGCCACCGCTACGGAAGCGCCGACCATCGGGTTGTTGCCCATGCCGATAAGGCCCATCATTTCCACGTGGGCGGGCACGGAGGAGGAGCCGGCGAACTGGGCGTCCGAGTGCATGCGGCCCATGGTATCGGTCATGCCGTAGGAGGCGGGACCGGCAGCCATGTTGTCCGGGTGCAGGGTGCGGCCCGTACCGCCGCCGGAAGCCACGGAGAAGTACTTCTTGCCCTTCTCGTTGCATTCCTTCTTGTAGGTGCCGGCCACCGGGTGCTGGAAGCGGGTGGGGTTGGTGGAGTTCCCGGTGATGGAGACGTCCACGCCTTCATTCCACATGACGGCCACGCCTTCGCGCACGTCGTCGCAGCCGTACACGCGCACGGCGGCCTTCGGGCCCTTGGAGAAAGCCTTCTCCTGGACGATGTTCAGCTTGCCCGTGGCATAGTCGAACTTGGTCTGCACGTACGTGAAGCCGTTGATGCGGGAGATGATGTACGCGGCGTCCTTGCCGAGGCCGTTCAGGCAGACGCGCAGGTCCTGCTTGCGGACGCGGTTGGCGGATTTGGCAATGCCGATGGCGCCTTCAGCGGCGGCAAAGGATTCATGGCCGGCCAGGAAGCAGAAGCATTCCGTTTCATCGCGCAGGAGCATGGCGGCCAGGTTGCCGTGGCCCAGGCCCACCTTGCGGTCGTCCGCAACGGAACCGGGAATGCAGAAGGACTGGAGGCCTTCACCAATGGCTTCGGCGGCGTCCGCAGCCTTCGTGCAGCCCTTCTTGATGGCGATGGCGGCGCCCACCACGTAGGCCCAGCCGGCGTTTTCAAACGCGATGGGCTGGATGCCGTTCACGATTTCGCGAACGTTGATGCCCTTGGAAAGGCAGAGTTGTTCCGCTTCTTCAATGGAGCCGATGCCGTATTTGGCCAGGGCTTCATTGATCTGCTTGATGCGGCGGTCGTAGGATTCGAAAAGAGGCATGATGGTAATAGTGCTTGAAGTTGATATACTCTTTTTAATTCAATCTCATTCGTGACGAGGATCGATGTACTTGGCGGCCTCGTCAAAACGACCGTAGTTGCCCGTGCACTTGGCGACGGCTTCGTTGGCGTCCACGCCCTTCTTGATCATTTCCATCATCGGGCCCATGCGCACAAACTCATAGCCGATGATTTCGCCGTCTTCGTCCAGAGCCAGCTTGGTGATGTAGCCTTCAGCCATTTCCAGGTAGCGGGGGCCCTTGGCGCGGGTGCCGTACAGGGTGCCGATCTGGGAGCGGAGGCCCTTGCCCAGGTCTTCAAGGCCGGCGCCGATGGGCAGGCCGCCTTCGGAGAAAGCGCTCTGGGTGCGGCCGTACACGATCTGCAGGAACAGTTCGCGCATGGCGGTGTTGATGGCGTCGCACACGAGGTCCGTGTTCATCGCTTCCAGCACGGTCTTGCCGGGCAGGATTTCCGCGGCCATGGCGGCGGAGTGGGTCATGCCGGAGCAGCCGCTGGTTTCTACAAGGGCTTCTTCAACGATGCCGTTCTTGACGTTCAGCGTCAGCTTGCAGGTGCCCTGCTGGGGAGCGCACCAGCCCACGCCGTGGGTCAGGCCGGAAATATCCGTGATCTCCTTGGATTGCGTCCAGTTGCCTTCCTGCGGGATGGGGGCCGGACCATGGTTGCAGCCTTTCTTGACGCAACACATTTGTTCGATTTCGTGTGTAAACTGCATGGTATTAGGATGTTAATATGAAGATGGGCCTGCAGTCATCGGACAGCCCCACCTTGAGCGGGACGGATCATACCAGCAAAATCCCGATTGGCAAACACGAATGATTGAAAACCGGGCGAAATGCTTCATCATCAGTCCGGAGCCCGCCCCGCATGAAGTCACGCCCGCGTCATCCCCTTCTCAACAAACTTGCAATCATCTCTGTCTCAATACTGATGATCGGCTTTTCCTTATTCATGTGGGCGTGGCAGGTGGAACCCAGGCGCGTGGAAACCGTCACAACCGCGCTGGAAGTGCCGCAATGGAAGGAAAAAGGAGGCTCCCCGCTCCGGATCGTGATTGCCGGAGACTTCCACCTGCGCCCGAACGGCGGCGACCAGGCGCGCCGGTACATGGAAAAAATCATGGAGGCTCAGCCGGACATGATCTTTCTGCTGGGGGACTACGCCAACGGCCACACCCGGGAGAGCAGCATGAGTCCGGAAACGGCCCGGGAATACTTCAAGATGCTGAAGGCCCCCCTGGGCGTCTTCGCCGTGCAGGGCAACCATGACCAGTACTACGGCTGGGACCTGTGGCGTAACATGTTTTCAGAGCTGGGCATCCTGCCCATGTGGAACGACTCCCTGCTGCTGCACCTCCCCGGCGGCAGGGATCTCCAGCTTTCCTCCGTTCGGGACGACTACCACCTGAGAATCAGGCCGGAGGAACTGCCGCTGCGCTTCTCCCCGGACATCCCCCACATCCTGCTCTCCCACGTGCCGGACATCTTTCCCCTGCTGGCTCCCGGCACGGCGGACGCCGTCATCAGCGCCCATACCCACGGCGGACAGATCTGCCTGCCCGGCGGCAAGCCTCTGGCGAACATCTCCCGGGAGAAGGCCAAATTCTCCTATCCCTGGTCCCAGTTGAACGGCACTCCCTTCCTCATCACCCGCGGGCTGGGATGCAGCGTTCTTCCTCTCCGCTTCTGCTGCCCTCCGGAAATCATCGTGCTGGAAATCCAATAAAAACAATCGTTCGCAACACTCCCTGCCCTCCTATGCCCTCTCCTTTTTATTCACATGATATTTACCTGTTATTAACAGTGGCGTGCATGGCCGTGGCGCTGGAATCGTGCTCCGTCCCCGTCAAGGCTCCGGAAGCCGTGGCCGGATGGTATGAAGGAACCCTCTACGAAGACAAACCCTTCTACATCACTAAAAACGCCATCAGCTGGACCAGCGGTAGGAAAAAGGCGGACTTCGGCCACTGGACCGCCGTCAGCGTGTATGACCCCACCATCCGCCTGAAAGCGGAGGGCGGTACATTCACCATCTCTCCCGGCTACGGCTGGGACGGCGTCACCTGGGGAACCACCCCGCCGGACATGCTGCTCCCTTCCCTGTTTCACGACGCCATGCTGCACGCTAAAATGAATGGCGCGCCCATCGCCAGAAACCAGATTGACCTGGCCTTCTATGACCTCATGACCAGCCAGCACGCCAGCCGCAAGGGGCTTTACTACCGCTTTGTGCGCCTCTTCGGCTGGTGCTTTACCCTTCCCCAGCACCCGCACACATTGACGATCCGCCGGGAGGAATCCGGGGTAGAATAATTTCCCTGCAAGCATGCCGCTCTGTTTGCTGCCCTGCGGCTTGCTCGTCTCCGGCTTCAGATCTTTTCTCATGATTACTTTCCTTTCTCTGGAAGGATTTAATCCATGGAACATGAACGGACTGAAAAAACTGACGTCCGGAAAGCCCGCAGAAGGAGGGAAAATTTGACCAGACGCATCCTGTTTTGGCTTGCCTGATTAGTTAGTTTGATCTAACTTCTGGTGTCGTAACAACAACCAGCACACATGGAAATCACCATTATCTACGGAACGGAAACAGGAAATTCAGAAAGCCTGGCCCGGGAGGCCCGGGAAAAACTGACAAAGCTCGGCCATCAGGCAACAGTGGTTGATATGGAGGATATGACGGTGGAACAGTTGAAAAATGCGGGAACGCTGCTGGTCGTCACCAGCACGTGGGGAGACGGAGAACCTCCCTCCAATGCAGAGGCGCTGTACCAGGCATTGAAGGACTCCTCGGAAGACCTTTCCACAGTCAACTATGCCGTCTTCGCCCTTGGGGATGAATTTTATGAAAACTTCTGCCAGGCAGGCAAGGACTTCGATGCCTTCCTGGAACGTTTGAAGGCGCAAAGGCTGCTGCCGGTAGCCCTGTCCGGTGGGGATTATGACGACACCTTCCCGGAATGGGTAGATGCCCTCGCGGAAAAACTTTCCTGACGTTTCTTCCTTTTTTATTTTTAAGGTGTGTAAAACGCCTCATCTTCAAATCGGACACTCCTTTAAAAAACGCTTCTTCCGGCATCAGGGCTGGGAGAGGCGCTCTTTTTTCCTGAAAAACAGGTCCCCAGTAAAACCATTTGCCGCTCCTGGGAATAAGGGACTCCGGCCCCCTTATCAACTTGCTCCCTCCGAAGCAAGGCGAAGGCTTTCAAAATTAAAATACCCTTCTTTCCTCATTATCTTACCGCCTCAGATAAAAAGTTACAAATTCCTATCCCTCCCCTTCCGAATCAACTCAAAGGCGCCCGCGACTGGCAAAACTCCACTTTCTTCTTTCCGCCCAACCGATGAAGCCTGAATTTGGCCACATCCACCAGGTTGGCAAAATCCTTCAATTTGGGCCCGGCAATCACCTTCTCCAGATATTCCTCCCCCTCATGAATAACCGGTAAATAGCCGACCGACAGGCAGTTTTTTCCCTCCAGTACCTTGAGAGGGGAACTCTGGTCATTATAAGGATGCAAAGAAAGAATCCTCAATTCCTTTTCATCCTTGAAGGCGGCATCCTTCACCAGATGCCTCAGGTAAATGAGCATCTCCAGGGCAGCTTTTTGAGCCTTTTCGCTGATACACTCAAAAAGCATCCGAATATTCTTCAATGATTTGCCTATCTCCTGCAATTTCTTTCTTTCAGACTCTTTCAATGCGTCTTCGCAAACATTAAAATCCCTGTTTAACGAGTATTCAGAACATGCAGGGGTATAATGCACCCGACCGGAAGAGCAATCATAATACAATACCCAGTAAAGAGGGAGCTTGCGGCGCATGTCAGTCTCTTTTCCGGAGGAGGAGTCGTCCTCTTTCTGGACGGCAATCATGGACGTTTCTCCCGGCTTGGCAAAAAAAGATCGGTTAAATACCAGGCACAGCCCGGTTCCTTCCTCTCCCTTGTTTTTTCCGTAAAGGCGGAACTGGTTCAAGGAATCAATGGCAGAAGAAAAGGAAGCCTGCAATACGGCAAGATGGCTCTGAATTCTCTGGGAAGGCAGACAATCCTGTTTCAGAAATGCCTGAAAAACGGTGCCTTCCGTAGGATCATTAGCCGCAGCCAGGCTGCATAACGACAGGGGATTTGCGTGACCGTCCGTTTCCGTCTGCTTTTGGAGCAAGGTTTCAAAAACCATAGAGGAAGTGTAATGCCCCACCTGCTCAAGGTCAGCGCTAAGCAAATAAAGAAGCCTATATTGTTCCACCCACAGACGGTGAATACAGGATAAATCTTTGCCGGAGCATCCACCCAGTTTTTCCCTGCTTGCCAGGACATTGAAATCTTCGTCTCCACTCCATAAATCCACCTGACTATTTTCTGACAGGCCATCCCAGAATTCCTTGCTTCCCACTAACGACCTCCGGTTTCGTTTGGCTATTTCATTACCGGCATTGACTTGAATGGCTTGAATATAACAAGCCAATGCCTCTTCCTTTTTGCCGAGATTGGATAATAAAAGCCCTTTATTGTTCAGGGCTGCATCATGATGAGGGTTGATTTCCAACGCCTTGTTATAACAGGCCAGAGCTTCCTCCTTCCGTCCCAGGTCATCCATGACATTTCCCATGTTGTAACAGGCCGCCCCATAACCAGGATTGATTTCCAATGCCTTACTATAGCTGGCCAGAGCTTCCTCCTTTCTTCCCAGGTCATCTAGGACATTTCCCTTGTTATAATGGGCCGCATCGTAACCGGGATTGATCTCCAGCGCCTTGTTGTAGCTGGCAAGAGCCTCTTCCTTTTGTCCTAAACTTTTCAGGATAATGCCCCTGTTGCAATAAGCCTTATCATAATCAGGTCTGATTTCCAGCGCCTTGTTATAGCTGTCCAACGCTTCCTTCTTCCGGCCGAGATCGTTCAGGATATTTCCTTTATTGTAGTAGGCCGCATGGTCCCCAGGATTGATTTCCAGCGCTTTGTCATAGCTCTGCAACGCCTCCTCCTTCCTCCCGAGATCGTCCAGAATATGTCCTCTGTTGTAATAGGTTGCATCATTTCCAGGGTTGATTTCCAACGCTTTATCGTAACTGGATAAAGCTTCCTCCTTCCTTTCTAATTTTTTCAATACAATGCCCCTGTTGCAATAGGCTTTATCGTAAGCAGGGTTGATTTCCAGAGCACTGTTGTAGCTGTCCAGCGCTTCCTCGCTGCGTCCCAGGTCATCCAGGACATTCCCTCTCTTCACATAAGCCGTGAAATTTTCAGGATCAAGAGCGATCTCTCGTTCCCATTTTTCCAATTCCCCCTTCAATTTTTCTTTGTCCATGTCAAATCAATCTTGAATATATCCAATACTACCCAGCGGGAAAACCTTTGGAAAGAGGATAATAGGAATGAAAACAATTCAGGGAAGAAAAGAATCCCCGCTTTATTCCTCAATCGGCGTGGCTTCGGGAATGTATTCATTCCCGGAGGGGGCCGTCTGGCGGGTTTCCGTGACGAAGCCAAGGACGCGGTCCACATCCAGCTGGGACAGCACGGTGCGCACGTCCTGGTCTTCCAGGAAGCGGGTGAGCTTGACGTCGTTATAAAGGCCCTGCATGTCCCCCTTCTCCACCAGCAGGCGGATGGCGGGGTCTTCGCTCAGGCTTTTCAGGCTCAGCACGCGGCTGGTGATGCGGGAGCGGGGCATGTAGCAATCCAGCTGGGTGCGGCGCTGGTCGGAGAGTTCCGGGCTGAGCGTCACCAGGTAGGCAATCATTTTTGCCAGGGAGAGGCGTTCCGGGTCGTGTTCCGGGGAGATTTTCACCAGCCAGTTCAGGTGGGGATTGTCCGTGATGGACTTCTTGACGGAGTAAATGGCGGGCAGAGAAATGGTGCGGCTGGGATCCATGTGGTACAGCGCCAGTTCGCGGGCGCGGGTCATTTCCGCCATGGAGCCGTAGTAGAAGATGCACATGACGCCCACCCAGCAGACAACCGCCGCCATCAGGATGGTGGTGACGATGCCCTTGGCCCCGCCGAAGCCCATGCGCCTCCCCCAGGAGAAGACGTCACTGAACCAGAACAGGCCGTGCATGAAGATGAAGAAGACTGCCGCAGCCCCCCCGACGGACAGCACGGTAACCATCCATTCCCGCGGGTCGCTGGTGATGAAGGAGAGGTAGGTAAAGCCGTATTTGGACAGCCAGAAGTAAGCCGCCACGGCGGAGAGCACCGCCGCGCCGAACAGGAGCATCTTGATCATCCCCTTCAGCATGCCGAGCACGATGAAGCCGACCAGCAGCGCGCCCAGAACCAGGTAGAATGTGAGGGAGGAGTCCATGAATGACGGGAAAGAAGCCGCGTTACAATGCCCGCTGGCAGCGCTGGCGCAGATAGTGGTCGCACAGGCAGAGCCAGGCCATGGCTTCCACAATGGGCACGGCGCGCGGCAGCACGCAGGCGTCATGCCGTCCCCTGCCCTTGAGCCGGGCGTCCTCCCCTGCCTGGTTGACCGTCTGCTGGTCAACCATCAAGGTGGCGGTGGGCTTGAAGCCGATGCGCATCAGGATGTCTTCTCCGTTGGAGATGCCGCCCTGGATGCCGCCGGAGTGGTTGGTGACGGTATGCACATGGCCGTCCCGCATGTAAAAAGGGTCGTTGTGTTCCAGTCCGGTCATGTCCGCCGCTTCAAAGCCGGAGCCCACGGCAAAGGCCTTGGTGGCGGGAATGCTCATCATGGCGTGGGCCAGCGTGGCGTCCAGCTTGTCAAAAACAGGGTCTCCCAGTCCGGGAGGGCAGCCGCGCACCACGCATTTGACCACGCCGCCCAAGGAGTTGCCGGCGTCCCGCGCCTCCTTGATGGCGGCGATCATGGCTTCCGCCGCGGAGGGATCCGCCGTGCGGACGATGTTGCTTTCAATGACGGAGGCCGTCACGGCCTCCCAGTCCACGGAGGCTTTCACATGATGCACCTGATCCACCCAGGCTATGACCTCCATGCCGGGAAAGGCCTGCTTGAGCACGGCCCTGGCCACGGCCCCGGCGGCGACGCGCCCGATGGTTTCCCGCGCGGAGGCCCTGCCGCCGCCCGCCCAGGCGCGGATGCCGTATTTGGCGTCGTACGTGTAGTCCGCATGGGAGGGGCGGTACGTATGGGCCATTTCATCATAGGCGGAGGAACGGTGGTCCTTGTTCCGCACGCTGACGGCGATGGGCGTTCCCAGGGTTTTGCCGTCCAGCACGCCGGAGAGTATTTCCGCGCGGTCTTCCTCCTTGCGGGGCGTCACGATGTCGCTCTGCCCCGGCCTGCGCCGGTCCAGCTCCCGCTGAATGGCTTCTTCCGTCACCGGGACGAGGGACGGACAGCCGTCAATCACCACGCCTACCCCGGCTCCATGGGATTCACCCCAGGTGGAGATTCTGAACACCTGACCAAAACTGCTGGACATGGCGGCATTCTAGACGGCGGCGTCCATCCGGTCAAGCCGTGGACTTCCGCAGCGGGACATAAAAAAACACCCCGGTCCGCAGAGGACGGGGTGCTGAAAGAAAAGTGCTCTTTTGGGAAGCAGCTGCCGTCTTAGTCCTTCAGGGCGGAAGAGGCCTTGAAAGCAACCGTCTTGGAGGCGGGAATGTTGATCGCCTTGCCGGTCTTCGGGTTGCGGCCGGTACGGGCTTCACGGGTCTTGGTAGCAAACGTACCAAAGCCGATGATCTGCACCTTGCCGGATTCCTGCACGCCTTCCTTGATGGATTCCAGCACAGCGGCCAGAGCTTCTTCAGCGTGCTTCTTGGTCGTATCGGCACCCAGCTTGTTTTGAATCAATTCGATCAGTTGAGCCTTGTTCATAGGACTTCGGTGAATAGCATATGGAGCCCTGACAGTAAAGAAAAAATGCGGTACACCGGCAAATCAGGACCCAAAAACGGCGTTAATTGTCGTCATCCGGCTGTCTTTCCACCGCGGCTCCGATCGCCAGGAGCTTTTCGTCAATCATTTCATAGCCCCGGTCAATGTGGTACAGGCGGTGGATTTCCGTGGTGCCTTCCGCCTTCAGGGCGGCCAGCACCAGCGCGGCGGACGCGCGCAGATCGGACGCCATGACGGGCGCGCCGCTCAGGCTTTCCACGCCGGAGATGACGGCGGTGCCGTTGTCCACCTTGATATCCGCGCCCATGCGCTTGAGCTCGGAGCAGTGCATGAAGCGCTGCGGAAAAATGGTATCCTTCACCACGGAGATGCCCGGCGTGGTGGCAAAGAGGGCCGTCATCTGGGCCTGCATGTCCGTGGGATAGCCGGGATAGGGGGCCGTCTTGATTTCCCCGCATTTGGGCGTATTCCCGGCAATGATGGTGACCGTGTCCCCCCGTTCGTTGAATTCCACGTGGTGGCCGCATTTCCGGAGCAGGTCCGTCACCACGGTCATGTGCTCCTCACAGACGCGCCGCAGGGTTACGCCGTCCCCCATCATGGCCGCGGCCACCATGAAGGTGCCGGCCTCAATGCGGTCCGGAATGACGGTATGGTTGCAGCCGCGGAGTTTTTCAACCCCTTCAATGACGATCCGGCGCGTTCCGGCGCCCTGGATATGGGCGCCCATCTTGATCAGGAAGTTCGCTAGGTCCACCACTTCCGGCTCGGAGGCGGCGGATTCAATGACGGTGGTTCCTTCCGCCAGCACGGCGGCCATCATCAGGTTGTCCGTTCCCAGAACGGTGGGGCCGTGGTCGCCCCTCAAATCTATGGTGGCTCCCTTCAACCCCCGGGGCGCTTCGATAACCAGGTTGCCGCGTTCAATCTGCACCTGGGCGCCCAGAGCCTGAATGGCCCGGATGTGCAGGTCCACGGGACGGTCGCCGATCACGCAGCCGCCCGGCAGCGGAATCACGCACCGCTGCATGCGGGCCATCAGGGGGCCCATCAGGCAGATGGAGGCGCGCATCTTGCGCACCTGTTCATAGGCGGCCTCGGAATGCAGGTTCCTGGCCTCCACGCGCACGTTGCCGCTGGACCTCTCCACGGAGGCGCCCAGCTGGCCCATGATCTGGACCATGAAATTGGTATCGGAGACATCCGGCACACGGCGCACCACCACAGGCTCATCCGTCAGCAGGGATGCGGCCAGAATGGGCAGGGACGCATTTTTGGACCCGCTGATATTGACGGCTCCCCTCAGCGTAAAACCTCCGTGTACAACAAGCTTCTCCATAGTGGGTGGCAATTAGGTGACGGATTCTACACATTTGAGACGCCCATGCAACCCCAAAGAGCCCCCGGAACCGGACAATTTCCCGGACGTTTCCCTTCACGGAAAAGGAGGCGGAAAACATCCCGGCAAAAAAGACAGGGGCCGATCAGGTTCTGTAAGCCAGATTTTGTCCACCGGCCAAAGCCGGCTGTGCGGTCATTTTTCTCACGCGGTCTGCGGTGAAGCATTCCGCGCGCCCGTTCGTCTTACGGAACGGATGCGACTAATACCCGGGGATCCGGCGGGCAGGCAACCCTTCCCCTGTTTGTCTTGCATCGCGCGGGGTTTACCATGCCTCCTCGGTCGCCCTCGGAGCGGTGAGCTCTTACCTCCCCTTTTCACCCTTGCCCGCATGGGGATGAACCCCATCCGGGCGGTTTGTTTTCTGTGGCACTTTCCGTCCGGGAACCCTTGGGAGGTTCCCGTCTCCCGCTTTCACGGGACACGCTGCCTTGTGATGTCCGGACTTTCCTCTACCCCGGTCCGAAGACCGGAACAGCGACCACCCGAACCTGATCGGCACGGACTACATACGCTTTCAGCGGCGCGCGGTAAAGCCCAAAGCAGGACGGAGGGCATTTTTGTTCCCTTGCCTGTTCTCATCCGGGCTTAGGAGATCCCGGGCTCCTTCAGGCACGCCTCATAGCACGCTTTGTTAAGTGCCTTGCAGACGGCGGTATTGCCGCTCGCGGCAGGTACCGGATGAAATTTCTTTTCTCCTGGAGCATGCAGAAAAACGGCCGCCTCTTCCGGCTGAAGAGAGGCGCCTTTAGTCCATCCTTCCTTTAAGAGGATTTTGGCCAGGGATTCCACCTTGTAGGCGTCGCCTTTCAGAAATACCTTTTTAACAGGGTACTGCTTCCCCAGCGCATTCGCATATAAGGCGAACGGCCTTCTCTCCACCTCCACTCCGTCATCTTTCAACGTGACGTCGTACACAAGGGCACCGATGCTGACATGTACGGCCGCTTCCGCAACGGGCTGCACGGATTGGCGCTGGGAACAGGCGGCCACGACGTTCAGCGCGGTACAGAGAAAGACAGTCCGGACAATAAAACTCATCAGCTGTATTGAATATCAATTTTGAAACAAAGTAAAGCGGCCACAGGATCACTCCCGTGGCCGCTCCAACTTACTACCTATGAAAACCAGCTTGATCCATTGATCCTGAAAAGCTCTCTCCTTCCTTTCAGGCGGATGCAGCCGATAACGCGCCTTAATATACGTCACCGTTCCGGAAAATCAACCCCATTCTGGACCGCCGCCCAGCGCCTTCCCGGAGTCCCGGCGCTATCCTCTCCCCTCCCGCCCGTCTCGTAATTGGCTTGATTCAGCGGCCAATACAGGGTAGTTCTTCCGGACGTCCATGAACCTTCGCTCCCATTCCATTTCCTCCCTGCAAGGGGTACTGACCGTACCCGGAGACAAAAGCATTTCCCACCGCGCCGCCATTCTGGGCGGCTTGGCGAAGGGAGTGACGGAAGTGGATAATTTCCTGTGCAGTGAAGACTGCCTGAATACCCTGCGCGCCATGGAGCAGTTGGGGGCCAAGGTGGAAGTGCTGGAAGAACGGGAGGGGTATGGCCCCGTCCGCTTCCGCATAACGGGCGTCGCCATGAAGCCCGCGGCTCCGGAACGGCCCATCGACTGCGGCAATTCCGGCACGGGCATGAGGCTGCTGGCCGGCATGCTGGCTGCCTGCCCCTTTGATTCGGAAATGTTCGGGGACGCCTCCCTGAGTTCCCGCCCCATGGGCCGCATCATGCAGCCTCTGGAACAGATGGGCGCGCGGATTGAAGCCCGCGGCGCCAAGCCGGGCTGCGCTCCGCTGTTTATCCACGGCGGCCGGGTGCGCCCCATTTCCTACACGCTTCCCATGGCGAGCGCCCAGGTGAAGAGCGCCATCCTGCTGGCCGCCATGTTTGCCGACGGCGCCACCACCGTGCATCAGCCCGCCGTCACCCGCGACCACACGGAGCGCCTGTTCCGCCATTTCAGCGTGCCCTGCACGGTAGACGGCCTCACCGTCAGTACCCAGGGTCCGGCGCTCCCCGCCGCCCATGACCTGACGGTTCCCGCAGACATCTCTTCCGCCGCCTTCTGGATGGTGGCCGCCGCCAGCCGTCCCGGCTCCCGCCTGACGCTGCGCCAGGTGGGCCTGAACAACACGCGGAACGCCGTCATCAGCGCACTGAAACGGATGGGGGTGCGGATGGACATTGTGACCACTTCTCCGGAGGATGCGGGCGAACCGTACGGGGATATTACCGTGTACGGTTCGGATTCCCTGCACGGCACCAGCCTGCTTCCGGAAGAAATCCCCAACCTGATTGATGAAATCCCCATCCTGGCCGTGGCCGGAGCCCTGGGCCAGGGAGACTTCATCGTCCGCAACGCCCGCGAACTGCGCGTCAAGGAAACGGACCGCATCGCCACCACGGCGGCCAATCTCCGGCTCATGGGGGTGGACGTGGAGGAATTTGACGACGGCATGGTCGTTCACGGAGGCGCTCCCCTGAAAGGCGCGGAATTGCCCAGCTACGGAGACCACCGCATCGCCATGAGCTTCCTGGTGGCCGGATTCAGCGCACAGGGAGATACCGTGCTGGCGGATGCGGAATGCATCAATACCTCCTATCCCGGTTTTGAACGGGATCTGGCGCAGTTCCTGTAAACAATCCTGAAGAAGCGTCGGAGGCTTTTATTCCTTTTCCACTTCCCTGGCACGGCACAAGTCCCGCCAGCCGGGGAAGTTCCATTTGTTGGGAAAGTCCCGGCACTGGCGCGGTTTGACGGGATTGATCCGGCAGCCGCCTTCCGCCAGCATCATGCAGGCGCCGTCCTCCGCATCCCGGATGGACAATCCGCGCCGGTTGGCCCTCAGGCGGCAGCATTCGTCAATGAAGGCCTGCTCGTCCATGTGGAGGAAACGGGAGATTTCCCGGACTTCATCCTCCTCAATGCACACGTCTCCGGCCCAGCGGCAGCATGCGCCGCACCTGGTGCATTCATACCGCACCGCCTTTCCGCTTTCCGCCATGCGCCTTTAAGTGAAAATTCCCCTGATGACGCCTATGTTCATGTGGGCGTCCCTCCACCGCGGGTTGTTGACGGCGGTTTCAAAGTCCTGCGGCAGTTTTCCGATGGTGCCGGGAGCCTGCGCCAGCCCGGTCAGAATCTGCCTGATTCTGGAGCGGGCGATGAGGGTGGGCTGGTTGGTCCATTGGAAAACCTCACTGTCAATGATGTAGCCTTCATCAATCTTGGTAATGTATTCGGGAAAGCGCAGATGGGGATTTTGTTCCACATAAACGCATCGGCCGATGGAACGCTTGGAGCGGAAAGGATGGAAGAAGCGCCGGATGCTCTTGATCCAGTCCGGTGCTTCCGACAGGCCTTCCGCATGCACCCACATGGTGGCCAGCTGCTCCACGGGATAAAAGTAGGAATACGTATAGGCGGCCTTGTAGCGCGTGCAGCCGCGCCAGGCATGACGCAGGCGCACCATGTCCGCCTGGCCGGAAATCAGCAGCTCCACCGCTCGTTTCAACTGGTTTTCCAGAGTTTCCCCGCGCAGGTGCTCCCAGATCATGCAGTCATCCTCAGCCAGCAGCACGTAATCCGTATCCAGCGCGTTGACCGCCGTATGGAGCGCCCCTATGAAGCCGCCCTCCGCCGGAGAAGACTCCGCGGAAAGTCCGTAAGAAAGCGCCGTTTCACATACTTTGCCAGCGCTTTCCGGAAAAACGACGCAGGCCTCGTCAAAATAATTCAGAAGCCCGGACCTCTCATAGGACGCCAGCGTCATGGCCAGCGTATACGGGGCATTATCACACAACAGGGCCAGGCCGATTTTTTTATCTTGAAAGAGAATTCCCATCACGTAGAACGTTTTTGCAGTCTAAGACAATAGGAAGCCCGTTTCCAAGCAAAATAATTTTAAACAAATGTACTTTTATCCCGCCGCTTTTCAAGCAAAGGAAAAAAACAACCCACCCCGTTTCAACATCATGAAAGCATACGTTATTTTAAAAAACTCGCTGCTGGCAGCCGCCCTCGGATGCGCCCTGTCCAGTTGCTATGATCCGTATTATGACAGTTTCAGCGTATCAGGCTCCTACAGCAGCGGCGGTTCCGGCATGTCCTACATGTATGACAACTCCGGCTATCCCATTTACGGATATTACGGAGGCAGGCCCATTTATGCCTATGACACGTTCGGCAGCCCCATTTATTCCATCAGCCTGATCCGCCCGAATTACTACATCCCCACGTGGGGACCGGCCCCCTATTACCGCGGGCACTACATCCGGCCCCATTACTGCCGCCCCATGGCGCGTCCGCCGATGAAGCCCCAGTACAGGCCGGATCATTTCCGTCCGGACCACCGCCCGGGCAACAACAGGCCGGTTCCGCAGCCCGGCAGGCCCAACCACCGCCCGGACTTCGGAAAACCCGGCAATTCCCACCGTCCGCCCGTAAGTAATCCGGGCGGCAGCCATAACCGGCCGGGAATAGGCCAGCCCGGCGGCAGCCACGGCAGGCCGGACTTCGGAAAGCCGGGACAGCCCTCCCGCCCGTCCGTCAACAATCCCCACCGCCCCGGCTCCGGCAATTCCGGGAGCACGCATCGTCCGGGCATCAGCCGTCCGGAGGGGAACCGGCCCTCCAGGCCTGACTTCGGGCGTCCCAGCCGTCCATCCACGCCCTCCTCCAGGCCATCCGCCTCCCGTCCGGGTCATTCGGGCATGAACCGTCCCAGCAGCCCTCCATCCGTTTCCAGGCCTTCTTCCCCGCCGCCGTCCGCCAGCGCGCCCAGCAGGCCGTCTTCGCCTCCTGCGGCTGCGCCTTCCCGTCCGTCTCCCTCACCACGGCCTTCCGGCCTCGGAGGCTCCCATGGACCGCAGAGGAGATAATCCACCCCTGAAAGGTTCTCCCCATGGGGCTGTTTCGAGCAAGGCGGGCAAACCGGAGGAAGACAAGCCCCGGATCATGTTATGAACCGGTCCTCCGGCCAGCAGGGGAGCCGCGCGCCCTGTGAGGAGCCGAAAGCGGACAAGGAAAAAGGGTACTTTAAACAATATGCGTCCTCCTTCCTGGGGTTTTTAAACATTCCAGGACATCCCGTACCGCAGGGAGAAGGCGGCCAGCGAACAAAGGAGGAAAGGACAGGCCCTTCCCTGTGAATAAGGGATGGAACGAAAAGACGTTCTATTGTTTTTTCCAGCGTTTCAGCGTGGGAAAAAACAGGGTCATTTGAGCAATGGCTTCCTCTTTCGTATAGGAGGAACCATTCTCCTTGTTGAATTCCTCCACAAACCGGGCGCAATGTTCAATCATCTGCTCCATGGTGCATTCTGACGTAAATGCGCCGTCCTGAAAGCAATAACGGCAATATTCCTCACTGGAGGTTCCGTCATGGTTGGTGCCGCAGTCTTCCCTGCTTCCCAGAGGCATGCCGCAGCTTTGGCAGAATGGAGTATTCATAAAAGGAAATGGTTCTTGAAAAATAAAGAGGGTGAGGAAAGGATTAAAACCTGAATGACGGCTGATTTAAAGAATTTTGTTTTTCCGGAACAGGCCCTCCTGTGCCCTCATGCCCTGGAAAGGGGAATCCTGAGGGCAAAGCGGCATCCGTGGGAACTTTCTTCCAGGCACAAGTCTCCGCCCATGCTTCTCGCCAGTTCCCGGGATAAAGCCAGCCCCAGCCCCACGCCCGGCTGTTTTCCGGCGGCCTCCTCCGCAGATCTGGAAAAGGGACGGAACAGCTTCCCTTTCAGGGAATCGGAAATGCCTTTCCCTTCATCCTCCACACGGATGACCAGAAAACGCTTTTCCCGTGCCAGTTCCACCTTCAGGACGCTGCCGTCAAAACATGCGTATTTGGCGGCGTTGTCCGCCAGATTGTACACGATCTGCTCCACGGCGGTCATGTCCGCCGTTACGGCCTCCGCTTGCAGCTCCGGAGCCACGTAAAGCTGGGAGTCCATGCCCGCGGCGGCCAGCCGGGGGGAGATGCGGGCAATGACGGCGGAGGCGAGGTCCGTCACCGGAATTTTTTCCGGCTGGAGGGAGACCGAATTTTTCTCCACCCGCGCGTAGCTCAATACATTGTCCACCAGGTGCGTCAGCCTGCCCGCCTCATTTTTCAGGATATCCACATAGGCCATTTCCCTGCCCTTGGGAACCAGTCCGGAAGAAAGCATTTCCGTGTACATGTTGAACGTAGTCAGAGGCGTCCTTAGTTCATGCGTCACGGCGGAAACGAATACGGCGCGGCGTTCGCTCAGGCGGATGAGGCCGATCATGAAGCCAATGACCCCGCACAGGGCCAGAAGCCCGCAAAACCACGCCATCGCCATGGAACTCCAGACCGTCCGCATGGAATTGGCGGGCATGGAGGGAAGATTGCCCGGATTCAGCATGGCGGGAATTCCGGCCAGGGTCAGATAGCTTTCCTCCCGCCCGTCGGCGGGTGACAGGGTGGCCTCCGGCAAAATATCGGCTACGGATTCCAGCAGGTAGGCGGATAACTTGCCCCAGTCCAGCCAGATTCCCTGCACCCATACCTGGCCGTGGTCCGAGATGCGGCGCGTCAGGAAACATTCCTTTCCCTGCTGCCATCTGGGCTGGAGGGAGGAAATGGAGAACTCCCTGTAACTTTCCGGAGTTTTGGCGAACCCGTCACGGCGGGTGACGGACATTTCCGCCAGGCTTTCCTTTACCGGAACCGGATTCGCCTTTTGTTCATGAACCTCAAACTGGACCATCTTCCCGTCCAGAGTCAATGCCGCAGCTCCCATATCCAGGAGAGCCGCAATATCGCCGGGTCCGCTTTCCAATTTTTTCCCGGTCTTTTTCAAGGAACCAGCCACATCCAGGCATTCCTCCTCCCCTTCCGGACTTTCCATGCCATTCACCTCCCCTGAAACGACCAGCCGTCCCGAAGCCGCAATCTCCTTCTTTGCCCGCCGGGGAGGCTCCATGGCTTTCTTTTTCACCTTGACGCTGACATTGTACTCCTGCTGGCTGTTGGAAAGGTTTTTACGCATGTTGTAGTCTTCCATTCCCTGCTGGAAAGCCTTCCTGCTTTCCACTGCCAGCTCCTGCTGCAAGCCGTTCTTCTGCTGCTCCCTTCCATCCATGATGGCGACGGAAGTCACCTGTACCGCTTCTTCCGCAGGGGGGGCGGTCTCCGGCTGCACGGCATTCCCCGCGGAGATGGAGGCAGGCCTCGGCAAATTCTTCATGGCATCCACCACACGGCTGCCCCAGCCGGCTCTTCCCAGTTGCAGGACATATTCCAGCCGTTCCCTGTCCTTCTGGGGAGAGGAAACGTTTCCCCGCGGGTCTATCTGGAAATACAGCTTGGCAAAGCCGGACAAATCCGGCATCGCACCTTCCTCCTTGCGGGCTTCCACCAGCGCGTCCCCCTGGAAATATTCTCCGGGAGAACGGTTGTTCTCCCCTGCGATCATGGAGGCCAGCAGGGAATCCATGCGCCACAGGGCCAGGCGGCTCTGCTCCACCAGGCGGATCTGGTGCGTTTCCGCCAGCCTGCGCTTCTCCGCATCCAGCATGGAATGGCTGAGCCATCCCATCACCCCCAGCAGAATCAGCAGGCAGGACCACAACAGCAAATGGAAGGAAAAACGGCTGCTCATGCTCCGTCCTCCCAAACATATCCCCGCCCTCTCAGGGTGCGGATGACGGCGGCGTTTCTTTTCCCCATTTTTTCCCGCAGGCGGGCGATCGTGGTGTCAATGCTCCGCGTTTCCACCAGCCGGGGGTCCATCTTCCAGACCCTCGCCAGGATTTCCTCACGGGTGATGATTCTTCCGGCATTGGCCGCCAGATGGCGCGCCAGGTCAAATTCCTTGGTGGTCAGCACCACCCGCTCCTCCCCCAGAACCAGGGCGCGGGCGGCAAAATCCAGATGCCCCTCCGGCAGCATGACGCGGTTGACGGCGCTGGGCCTTTCCGGGGACCGCCTCAGCACGGCCTCTATCCTGGCCAGCACTTCCAGCAGGCTGAAGGGCTTCACCACATAATCGTCCGCCCCCAGCTTCAGCCCCTTCACCTTGTCCGCCTCCGCGCCCTTGGCGGTGAGCATCAGCACGGGAACGGTAGAGCGGTCTTCCCTGATGCGTTTCAGCAGTTCAAAACCGTTCGCTCCGGGCAGGACTACATCCAGCAGGGCCAGGTCATACTCCTCTGCATGAATCATCTCCATGGCCTCATAACCGTCCCTGGCGGACAAAACGTCATAGCCGGACACCGCAAGGGCGTCCGCCAGGCCGTTTCTAATGGCATGATCGTCTTCTACGACCAGAATGCGGTAGCGGTGCATGTGCGGAATAATCTATCAAATAGGAACGTTGCGGTAAAACAGGTTTTTTCAGAAGAAAAATTCTGCGGGGCCGCCGGCACTCCCGGACAGCCCCGCAGGAGCACTCATTTCTTCACTCTATCATTCATAGGGGAATCTTTTCCTTCCGTTTCGTTCTCTTCAACAAAGGAAAACTGCTTTTTGGAGGCCTGCTGCCGGACAGCCTGGATAATGGCGTCCTCCAGGGTGTTCGGTTTGGCGTCCCTGGAAGCGCTCTGCTGCTTCCATTTGGACAGCCATTCATTGCGCCGGGCGTCCAGCTCCTTTACCTTCTTCTGCAGGGCTCCGCGCTCCTCCGCCTTCTTTTTCACGATGGCTTCCACTTCCTCCACGGTTTTACCCTCCAGTTCCTTGGGGAGCTGTCCGGCAGCGCCCAAATCTCCCAGCGCCTGGATTCCGTTCCGGTCATAAAAATCCACCAGGTCCCATGAAGTATTGAAGTACGCCGCCTTGTTCGCCTTGGCGCTGGCCCGCCCTACGGCAGCCGCAGGCGACAGTTTCAGCGCCAGCGTATCCTGGCGTTCCTGCTTGCTCAGCCTTTCAGCCTGAACTTCCGGTGAACCGTAAGCCAGGTAAGTCGCATTCAGGGAGGAACTCAACTTGGCAAGTTCTCCGTCAAAGGGCGTTTCCGGGTCCGGGGGAGCCGCATTGTGGTCAATGTTGAGAAAGCTGCCGTCCCCCTTTTTGGCTCCGTCCTTCCACAGGCGCGTATCCGAGTCTCCGGCATTGCCGCAATGAATGGTATTGACGGTAATGCCCCTCTCCAGCCCGCGCGCAATCGCTTCCGCATACGGCACGCTGCCCTGGTTGAAGGGTTCATTGCCGGCGATGAAGACCAGCTTCAGCGCATGGGGATCATCCGTATTCCATTTTAACTCCTTCACGGCCCGGTCAATGACGGCTCCGCAGCATTCCGTGCCGCCGTAGGTTTTCAGCTTGAACAATTCCTCGGAAACCTTGTCCAGGTCATCCGTGAACGGAAGTACCTGGCGTATCCAGGCGTCCCTGGAGGACAAACCCTGGTTTCCATACTCATACAGGGCTATCTGGATGTAGGGGAGCCTTCCGTTCTGGCGCGCCAGCGTCATGTCATTGACAATCTTCCACAAATAAGTGCGCGCCTGGTCGATGAGGCCGTTCATGCTGCTGGAGGTATCCAGCAACAGGGCAATCTGAACGACGGCGCAGTCATCTTTTTCCGCGGCGCCCTGGACGGGAGCCGCAGGAGTTCCGGAGGAAGCCTGCTCCGGCGTTACGCTGATCTCCGCCTCTCCGGGAGCCGTTCCGTCCGCAACAGTGACGGAATAGGCGGCGTCTTTCACCCCTTTGGCATTCCCCGTCACGACAGCCCGGGTAACGACCACATCCCCTTTTGCAGGAACGGCCGCCCCTCCGGAAGAAGTTTTTTCCAGACCGGGAGCCACGCTTATGGTCAGCTTTTCGGAGCCGCTCCCTTCCGTTTTGATGGAATAGGCCGCTTCTCTGACCGGTTCAACCGCGCTTGGCTTGATACGGAAAATACCTTCCTTCCCGGAACCGCCGGGAAGGCTTGCCGCCTTCCTGGTGATGAACACCCCTTCCTGCGGCGGAACGGCTGAAATTCCGGAAGAAGCTCCCTCCGCACGCGGCGTCACACGGATTTCCATTTCCCCCGGAGCGGTTCCTTTCACCGTAGTGACGGAATAGGCGGCATTCCGCGCTCCCATGGCTTTCTCCGGACCGGCGTTCACGGCCTTCGTCAGGACAACCCCGTTTCCGGTGGTGGTCACGGTCACGGCTGATGCGGATTTTTCCGCGTCCACGCTTTTCACCGTAACTAGGACGGTTCCGGTTTTAGCGTCCTGTTTTTCCCCCTCCAGTCCCGGGGTGACGGAGTATCTGGCCTTTCCTTCCGGAACAGGCTTGCCGTCCGTTGGAACGGGAGTGGGTTCGGCCTGGGCGCAGAATGATCCTGCGCCCAGCAACCCTAATGCAGTACATGCGATGATACGGTTCATGATTGTTGATTACTAGTTGTTTGTTTATGGAAAACTGTTTTGCATCAGTACGGTTTTTCCATCCAGGAGAATCATGACGGAGCCATCCAGAGCCAACAGCCCCTGGCGGTTGGACTGGATGAGCCTGTTCGCCACGTCGGCATATTCCGGCGTGCCCACCTGGACCGTCTTCACGGCGCGGCCCGCGTCCGGCATGGCAAGAACCGTGCTTTCCATCCAGACTCCGTTTCTGTTGAAATATCCGTTCTGGGCAATCTGGGCCGTATTGTCAAAGGCCACGGCACGGCCCTCCCGGTCCATCTGGATGTTGTACTTGTTGAGGGTCAGTTCCCGCTTCTTGGCTACGGCATTTTCCTGCAGGGCAATGGCGCCCAGCCCTTCGCGCAATTCCTCCATCACCTTCCCCTCCAGATTCCCCCTGCTCCCCATGGAGGCATGATCCCGCCGCCATGGGCCGGAACTGCCGTCATCGGCAAAAAAGGAGGCTGCCGAGCTCATGATCCCGAAGTCCCGTGAAAGCCGCATGATTTCCTCCACCAATTCCGCCGTTTTGGAATTGGACCTCAGCGCTTCCGTGCCGGGGGAGCTGCCGCCCATATCCATCAGAGCGGTTTCCAGACTGCCTATCTTGCGCGCGGCCCACAGCCGGGCTACAAAATCATCCTTCATGCTGGCGATGCGCTGCGGATCCACGGTAATGGCAAAAGCCTGCTCCCTGTTATCCCGGTCCAGGCAGGTACCCTTAATCAGGAAAGGTTCCGTACCTATGTACCTCCCGGCCAGAACGGCGGGATTGCCAGAATAAATGTCCGGAAGAATCCCGGAGGGTATGGCATCCTGCACCCTTCCCGGCTGTTCCCTGCCGTCCGGGGAGCAGACGGTATAGCGCACCTTCCGGAAGACGGGGCCGTATAACTGCCGGAAAACCTGCGAGAGCTTGACCTCCAGATTCTCCCCGGAAAGGATGTAGCACGGTAGCCCCCCGGAAATCTCCGCCATGCGCCTCAGCAGGGGGGCGTTGACGTCCTCCCCCACCCCGATGGTGAAAATGCGCCTTTCCGCCCTGTTTCCTTCCCCCGCCAGGGCCGCAATGGATTTTTCCGAAGTGCGGCCGATCGTGGGAAGGCCGTCCGTCAGGAAAAGCACCACGGGGAGCATCCCCTCGTGGGAAGGCTGGCTCAAGGCGGCGGCCAGCGCCTCGTGCATGTTGGTGCCCCCACGCGCCACGACGGCATCCAGCCATGCATGGGCCGCTTTTTCCGACGCGCCATTTTTTTCCACCGGGGCTGCTTCAAATAAATTGACGCCTTCATTATAAGTGATGATATTGAACCTTTCTCCGGGATTCAGGCCGGAAACGATCTGCTTGGCCGCCTCCTTCACGCTGGCGAGCTTGTTCCCGCGCATGCTCCCGGACCTGTCCAGCACCAGCGTGACTTCCCGGAGAATGGAGTGTTCACCGGGGCGGACATCCTTGCCCACCATCGCCAGAAAATAGCCGTTTTTCCCGCCGGAGGCGTCAGGAGAGGCGTAAACGCTGGCTTCCGGCCCGGAAGAAGCTTCCCCTTTCTTCCCGCGCGCCTCCAGCCATGACAGGCGGAAAGGGCCCGGGTTCATCCTTTCCTCCGCCAGGGTCAGAACCACGGTTCCATTCTCCAGCTGATGGCGCTCCATCTGATGGGAGGGAGTGAAGAGGTTGCCCGGACCGTCCTTTCCGGAAGCGAGCTCCACCCTCACCGTCCACGGAGCATCCCCGGAAAGAGCTTCCGTTCTGGGGAGCACGTAATCCAGACGCCCCTCCACAGGGGTCAGCAGTTGTTCGTAAACAATCCCCAGCTTTACGGAAGACCTGGGCGGAACCGGAAACACGCTGGACCGGATGGCCCCGAACCCCGCAAATTCCAGCAGGGCCGGATCCTTTCTGCGCGCCACAATGCGGTCATACAGGCGCCGCGCCTCGTCCGCTGGCATCAGGGAGGCCTTCCACTCCGCTTTTCCGTCCCCATAATAAAAACCTTTCACCACCACGCCCTCCGGAACGGGCAGCAGCAGCTCAGCCTCCGCGGGGGAAGAACCGTTATTCCGCACATCCAGCTCCAGGGTGGTCACGGCGGAGTGGCCGTTCACCAGGATGCGGGCATTCACCTTTTCCATCGTGACCGGCTGCCGGACCGTCCGGTCCGCCGGAAGAATCACGCGCCTCTGCGGCAGAATGATATTCCGGGCGCCCAGCTCGTCGCGGATTTCCTGGGAATGCGCCAGTCCGGCTATTCCCGCCCATACGGCTATCAGGCACCACGTGATGTTCATGTCCCCATGATGCCTGAAAAATCAATCCCGTGTGTTACAATCAGGTTACATTTTCAAAGAACCTTTCCCTGCCGCGGAAAATAATAAAAAAGGCCGCCTAGGCGGCCTCCGGCATTCAACTGTCGCAGAACGTTTTTTAATGCATCAGCCCCATGGACAGGAGCACCAGGGTCACGATGCCTATGGCGATGCGGTACCAGCCGAATACGGCAAAACTGTGCTTTTGCAGGTAGGAAACCATCCACTTCACAGCCAGCCATGCGGACAGCCAGCTCACCACCGTTCCCACGGCCAGGGCTTCCCACCCGAAGGATTCCAGCATCAGCGCCCCGTCCTTGTACGCATCATGGACGGTGGCCGCGCCCAGGGTAATCAGCCCCAGCAGGAAGCTGAATTCCACGGCCGCCTCCACGCTCAGCCCCACGAACATGCCGCCCAGCATGGTCATCAGGCTCCGGCTGGTGCCGGGAATCATGGCGACGCACTGGAGAGCGCCCACCGTCAGCGCCCTGGCCGGGGTCAGGCTCTCAATGGAGGCTCCGGAGTTCCCTTCATTGGAACGGCCCTGCCTGGCGCGCCAGGCGCAGTACGCCAGAATCACGCCGCCGCCCACAATCCAGGAATAAGCCACCGTGTAGGTGTTGAACAGGTATTCCTTGATCAGGGAGGCGCAGCACAGGCCCACCACGGCGGCGGGGAGGAAGGCCAGAATGAGGTTGACCAGCAGTTTCAGCCCGGCGGGATTATTGCCGCGCACGCCCTGCGCCATGGCCTTCACCCGCGGAAAATACAGGCTCAGCACCGCCAGGATGGCCCCGCCCTGGATGCAGACGGCCAGGGCGTCCAGAGCTTCCTTGCTCTGGGACATGTTCAGCAGGGATTCCGTCAGGAGCAGGTGCCCCGTGGAGCTGACCGGCAGGTACTCGGTCAGGCCTTCCACAATGCCCAGGATGATGATTTCCAGGAGATTCATGATAATGGCGCGGGTTGGATGTATTTACTGGTTGTAGGGAGAATTGTTGTTGTCAAAGTCTTCTTCAAACCGAGCGACTTCCTCCCGGGCGCGTGCGGCATCCTTGCGCTCATGCATCCAGGCCAGGATGATGCATATTTCATACAGCGCATACATGGGAACGGCCATCAGCATCATAGTGGCCACGTCCGGCGTGGGGGTGATGACCGCAGCCAGGATGGCGATCGCCACAATGGCGTAGCGGCGCGTGGCCTTCATCATGTCGTAGGTGAGCACGCCCAGCTTGACGAAAGGCATCACCACCACGGGCAGTTCAAACGCCAGGCCGAACATCAGGATCATCTGCGTGGCGAAGGACAGGTAGTAGCCGATGCGCCATTCATTGGAAATTCCGAATTCCAGGGAATACGTGTAAAAGAACGTCAGCACCCTGGGAAGCACGATGAAGTAGCAGAACAGCGTGCCCGCCAGGAACAGCCCGAAGCCGATCGCCATGCACTTGTACAGCAGCCTGCGTTCATGCTCCAGCAGTCCGGGAATAATGAATTGCAGCAGGAAGTACAGCAGCAGCGGGAAGGAGATCACCACCCCGGCATACAGGGAAAGCTTGATGGTCAGCATGAACGCCTCCCCCGGCTGGAACGCGCTCATCATCTTAAGGGCGCCCCGCCCGGTGCCGTCCGTCAGAATGGCTTCCTTGGCATCCAGGGCCTCCGCCAGCTCCCGCACGGAGGAGGTGGGGCTGCCGTCCCTGATAAAAATCTTCTTCCTGTCCTCCGGCAGGGGCTGCGCGCCGCGGAGCACCAGGGCGGCCTCCGCCAAATCCCCCTGGGACGGGGAAACCTGCCTCAGAAGCAATTTCTTCTGGGAGTCGTCCAGGCTCGTCATGGCCGTAGCCATTTCCTTGGCCTTCCCCCATGCCTCCAGGCCTATTCCCGCGGGCAGGTGGGATTCCTCAAACATGTCCCACACCTGGTTGACGGGACGCCTCAGGATGTCCATCAGATTGGACGCAAACCCGGCGCACAGAATCGTGCTGACGGTCAGGCACAGCGCCATCCTCAGCAGCATGGTCCGCAGGTCATCCAGATGCTCCAGAAAGGGCTTTTCCTCATCATCCCTCTGAATCTGCCACTTCTCCCGCAGACGGAATATGTGCTTTAAAAAGAACACGGCGTTAAATGAAGCCTAAAAGCCCCTTCCAGGCAAGCCGCAAGGCCGACAACGCGCTAAAAAAAGCCCGTTGCCCCTCCCCGCCGCCGCAGCCCCGTTTTTTGGCATGCACCCCCTGTATCTGCTTGACGCGGGCAGGCTGGCCCTTACTCTCTTACCCATCATGAGTCACGTCAGAACAAGATTCGCACCTTCCCCCACGGGTTACCTCCACATCGGCGGCGCCCGCACCGCCCTGTTCAACTGGCTGTTCGCCCGCAAGATGGGGGGCACCTTCATTCTCCGCATTGAGGATACGGACAACGCCCGCAACACGGAGGAAGCCACCCGCGCAATCTTCACCGGCATGGAATGGCTGGGCCTGGACTGGGATGAAGGCCCCATGAAGGGCGGCGGCTGCGGCCCCTACTTCCAGAGCCAGCGCAACGATATTTACGACGCCTATTTCAAGAAGCTCCAGGATGCCGGACGCGTGTACGAGGACGACGGCGCATGGCGCTTCCGCTTTGACCGCTCCAAGCCCGTCACCTTCCATGACCTGATCTGCGGAGACATCACGATCGACTACCGGGACGCTTCCAACACGCCGGACATGGCCATCCGCCGGGCGGACGGCTCCTACATCTTCCACTTCGTCAACGTGGTGGACGACATTGAAATGAAGATGACCCACGTCATCCGCGGGGAAGACCACATCATGAACACGCCCAAGCACATCCAGCTGTTTGAGGCCTTCGGCGTCACTCCCCCGGTCTTCGCCCACATGCCGCTGATCCTGAACCAGGACGGTTCCAAGATGTCCAAGCGCGACGTAGGCGCGGCCCTGGGCGCGTATCCGGAAGAAGGCTTCCTGCCGGAAGGCGTGATGAACTTCCTGGCCCTGCTGGGCTGGTCCCCCAAGGACGACACGGAAATCTTCTCCCCGCAGGAGCTCATTGAGCGCTTCTCCCTGGAAGCCGTCAACCACTCCGCCGCCAAATTTGACATCACCAAGTGCCGCTGGGTCAACCAGCAGCATATCATTGCGCTGGCTCCGGAGGAATTCACGGCCAGGGCGCGCCCCTTCTGCCTGAATGCCGGACTGCCGGACTCCCCGATTCTGGACGCCGCCATCGCCACCGTGCAGACGAAGGTGCAGACGCTGGCGGAGGTGCCGGACAAAATCCGCTTCTTCTTTGACTTGGGCATGGACCCGGAAGCCGTTGCCAAGGTCCAGCCGGAAGCCCTGGAACTGCTTTCCAAACTGGCGGACAGGCTGGAGCGGGAGCCGGAATGGGACGGCCATGAACTCATCGGCGTGCTGAAAGCCTTTGCCAAGGAAAACGGCGTGAAGATGGGAGCCGTCATGTTCCCCGCCCGCGTGGCCCTCACCGGACTGAGCGGCGGCCCGGACCTCTCCTCCGTCTTCTCCCTGCTGGGCCGGGAGGAATCCGTGAAAAGGATCCGTTCCTTCTCCCTGAACTGATTCCCGCAGGAACACAGTCTTCCTTTCAAACGCTCCGGATATTCTCCGGAGCGTTTCCCGTTTCCGTCAGGACAATCCCAGGAATTCGGAGGGATTGGCCGTCATCAGCTCCTGCCTTTCCTGCTCCGTAAACGTATTCCGGAAGTTCTCCATGTACTCCTTCATCCCGTCCAGAAAAAGAAGGTTCAGATAAAAATCGCTCCCGAACAGGAATTTGCGGCGCACCTGTTCCGGGGCCTTGAGAAAGTACTCCCGCATCTCCCTGAGCTTCGCCGTCTCCGTGATGCAGGACAAATCCGTATGAAGTCCGGGAAACTTCTCCATCATGCCGTAAATCAGCTCCGTCCATTCCATGCCTTCGTCCTGGCAGCCGAAGTGGGCCAGGTTCAGCCGGAGGCGCGGAAAAGCTTCCATCACCTTTTCCCACAGCCGGGGATGGTTCAGGAGTTCCGCCTTCTCCTTCACCCGGAGCTTGTCCGTCAGGCGGTAGTGCCTGAACTCCAGAACGCCGTCATGCGGAACAACCTCTCCATTCCGGTAAACATGCCCGTGCACCGTGATGGAAGGGGAAAAACTGGCAAAGCCGCCGCCGGAGCAATGGGCCGTCAACGGCGCCCCGTGCCGCTCGCAATACTCGTACAGGGCCATCAGCGCCGGGTCCGTAGGGGAATAGCCGTTGGGGCAATACAGCTTAAAGCCGTAAAAACCGCCCTTCCCTCCCAATTCCGGAACCAGCCTGTCCGTCATGGGGGAAACGTCTATCGTCCCGTCCGGACCATGCAGCCAGTTGCCGGGGCGGCGGGGGTCCACCACGTAAAACGGAAGCACGCGGCCGGGATGCGCCGCCGCCAGTTTGAGCAGTTCTTCTTCCTGCATCCGGAACGCATCCCGTTTCCCTAGGGGAAGCCGTTCCGTCTTTCTGGACAGGCGGCGGAGCGCCTGCTTCATCTCCCCGATTTCCCTCCTGTCCCCCCTCCCGGTCTGTTCCGCCAGCTCATCAAGCTCCTTCCGGAGCACGGCCCATTCCTTCCGCGCCTCCCTTTTTACATTCCTCTTGCAGGCCTTCCGCCGCCGGAGCCCGTCAGCCCCACCGGCGCCCTTCATGCAGTAATCCAGGTCAAACATCAGCGGCACGACGGTATTGCAGCCGCCCTCCGCCAGCAGCTTGCCGTAAATATTCTCCGTATCCATCAAGCCCGTCTTGAAAAAACGGATGATCCTCTTCAACTCGCTGATGCCTCCCGCCGTTTCCAGACGCGCCCGCGTTCCCCGTGGACGCATGCGGGAAAGGATGAAATCCACCAGGAGCCTCCAGGAAAGGACCTCGTGGTTGAACAAATGGCAGTGGGCGTCTATGGTTAAAATTTCCGGCTCCTTCATACAATTCATGAAATTATTTATATATTACCCAATATTCCGTTAAAAAATCAATCATGAAATCAATAAGGGCCACCCGCCGGGCAGGGAATGCCGGTTTCTGAAAAAAGTGGCCGGATGATGCGCCGGAAAACGCGCGCCTTCCCACCGCAAAGCCGTCTCAGGCAGGGGGGAATATAATCTTGACCGTGATGCTCCCAGCCCCTAGAACTGGAACCGTTCATGAGCATCCCTGATTACCGGACGTTTTTCCGCTGCTGCGCCGCCTTCCTCCTGGCGGGTTTTCTGGCCATGGGCCACGCTGCGGCCCAGCAGGCCGCAGCGCCCGCCGCCGTTCCGGAACAGGCGCAGGAACCGCCCCCCGCGGAGCCGCAGGCGGCGGAACCGGACCATACGGAAATGGACACCGTCATCATGGCCCTGTGCCATGAAATAGCCATCCTGAAAAAGAATGAAGAGAAGAGGATGGCCATCCGGGAGACGCTGGTGAAGGAGGCGGATGACACCTACAATTACTTTGATACCAGGGTTTATGAAATGTCCGCCGTGCTCTACGCGCTGGACGACCAGAAAATCTTCACACTGGCCTTTTACTGCAAGGCCGCCACCAGCCTGGTGAAGCAGTACTACTCCCGGAGGCCGGACTTCCAGGGGCAGGAAGAGCGGCTGGACAAGGAAATAGGGCGTATCAAAAAACTGATGGAGTCCCTGGAGGAAGTGAATACGGACAACCTCTCGGAACCGTCCCTGGTGCAGAGGGATGAAGCCCTGTACACCTGCCGCACCCTGGAGGAAGCCCTTCAAAAGGAAAAGGAGCAGATCAGCTACCTCAAGGAGCTGTTCAACAGCATGACGGCAAAAATTGACATCCTGAACAATGAAAGCGGCAAGCTGTTCACCTCCCTGTTCAACCGGGTATTCTACACCCCGTCCAATGCGGCCAAATACATCTTCCTGAAGCCGGTCAAGACTTATGAAGTGTGCATGGCGGCGTGGGAAACCTCCGCGGACAGCAAGCTCCAGCTCCCGTCGGACCCGGAAACGCTCAAGCACTACGGGCTCATCCTGCTGGGCATCGTCCTGTGCTCCTACTGCCTTTCCCGCCTCATCGTCTTCCTGGGCTTCAAGAAAACGCTGGAAAAGACGGGCCACTACAACAAGCGCCACGCCTTCACCAACGTCACCACCATCCTCATCGTAGCGATCGTCCTCGTCATCGCCTCCATGCGCACGCCGGACTACCTGCTGAAAAGCGCGGCCTCCCTGGGCGCGGAATTCCTCCTGCTGGTCAGCGCCATCCTGTTCTCCCTGGTGACGCGCCTCCCCTACGGCACCATTAACTCCGGCATCCGCATCTACATGCCCTACCTGCTCCTGGGCGGCTTCTTCATGCTGCTGCGCATGTTCATGGCCCCCAACATCATCGTGGACATTTCCATGCCCGTCCTGTTCACGCTAGTTTCCCTCTTCTCCCTGCTGACCTGGGTGCGGCAGCGGCACAAGCTTCCCCGTCTGGACCGCTTCTTCGCCACCGTCTCCCTGGTGCTCACCATCCTGGGCAGCGGCCTGTGCTGGGCCGGGTTCAGCTTCATGGCCTTCCTGGTGCTGATGACGTGGATCATGCTGATGACCAGCATCCTGCTCCTGGTGGGGCTGTGGAACCTGCTCCACCACTATGAAAACCGCCGGAAGGAACGGAACAAGCAGGCGATCCTGTGGTTCCGCCCCTTCGTCTCCAAGCTGGTGCTCCCCTGCCTGACCATCTTCCTCATTCTGTTCAGCATCATCTGGCCCGCCGCCACCTTCGACATGGGTGACCTCATCATCAACAAAATCTTCGCCACCACGGAAATCAAGGACCTGCTCACCTTCAGCTGGAGCCACGTCATCACGGTCATCCTGATTGCCATTGTGCTCAACTACCTGATCTTCATCGGTAAAAACACCCTGCATGAAGTCTATGGGGAAGACTATGAAGTGGGCATCATCCCCACCTTCGTGACGCTTTCCTCCCTGTTCCTGTGGGGGCTCTTCGTCTTCACGGCCCTCATCATCATGAACGCCAACTACAACGGGCTGCTGATGGTCATGGGCGGCTTGAGCATGGGCATCGGCTTCGCCTTGAAAGACACTATTGAAAACATCATCAGCGGCCTGTCCCTGATGCTGGGGCGCCTGCGGCAGGGGGACATGATCGAATGCGACGGCTACCGAGGCCGCGTCTCCTCCCTGGGCTACCGCTCCACCATGATTGAAACGCTGGACGGCTCCATCATCGCCTTCCAGAACTCCCAGCTCTTCAACAAGAACTTCCGCAACATGACCCGCAACCACAAGTTCGAATGCTCCAAGGTGGAAGTGGGCATCTCCTACGGAACGGACGTGGAGCGGGCGCGCCAAATCGTTCTGGAAACGCTGTCCTCCCTGCCCTTCCTTTCCAAGGTGAAAAAAACCAGCGTGGTGCTGGACAGCTTCGGGGACAGCTCCGTCAATCTGGGCGTATGGGTCTGGGTTCCCGTCATGACGAAGGCCTCCAGCCTTTCCTCCGTGCGGGAACACATCTATAATGCGTTCAACGAGCACGGCATCTCCATCCCCTTCCCCCAGCAGGACCTGTACGTGAAAGAATTCCCCGGCAGGGAACCCGTTCAGGAAAAAGACGCCGCCGCGCAGGAAAACTGAATTTCCACTACAACACAACATCAACCATCCATGTCCGAACCTCTGACTCTACTCGGCTCACAAAGCTCCTTCTTCACCAGCCCTGACGACGCCAAGCTGGAATCCTTCCCCAACCGCGGCACGCGTCCCTACACCATCACGCTGGACACCCATGAATTCTCCTCCCTCTGCCCCGTCACCGGGCAGCCGGACTCCTGCCACCTGACGATCACCTACGTTCCGGATGAAAAGTGCGTGGAAACCAAATCCCTCAAATACTACCTGGCCTCCTACCGCAACTACCCGGCCTTCAACGAACAGATCGTCAACCGCATCACGGATGACCTGGCAGCCGCCATCTCCCCGCAGTGGCTGAAAGTAGAAGGCCGTTTCTCCCCCCGCGGCGGCATCCAGCTGACCGCCATGGCGGAGCACAACCCGGAAAACCGCCCCCTCTGACGCGCGCCATGGATAAGACGGAAACCGCCGTACTGCTCAGCGGGGGGCTGGACTCCAGCGTAGCCCTGCACTGGGCGCACCGGAACCACCGCGTGCGGGTGGCCCTCAGCTTTGACTACGCCTCCAACCACGCGGAACGGGAGCTGGAATGCGCCGCCTGGCAGGCCGCCAGCCTGGGCATAGAGCACCGCGTGATTGACATCTCCCCCATCTCCGCCCATTTGAAATCCGCCCTCCTCTCCGGCGCGGACGACATCCCGGACGGCTCCTATGACGAGGAGCTGATGAAGCAGACCGTCGTCCCCTTCCGCAACGGCATCTTCCTGTCCATCGCGGCCGGGGTGGCGGAAAGCTGCGGAGCGCAGCAGCTTGTCATTGCCGCCCATTCCGGGGACCACAGCATTTACCCGGACTGCCGGGAGGAATTCATGGCCGCCATGACGGAGGCCGTCCGCCTGGGGACCTATGCCGGGCTGGGCATCCTGCGTCCCTTCATCCGCACGTCCAAGGGCGGCATCGCCGCCATGGGCCATGAACTGGGCGTGGACTTCTCCCGCACCTACTCCTGCTACAAGGGAGGTCCCGTCCACTGCGGCGCCTGCTCCACCTGCGTGGAGCGCCGGGAAGCCTTCAGGGAAGCCGGAATCCCGGACCCGACGGTTTATGCGCCTGCGGCGCAGCGACCAAATACCGGGGATTAAATATTAAGGGAAAATTCCCGGCCTCCGGCCAGTGGAATACGCCTATTCACTAATCACTTCGGGAAAATTCCCGGAAAGGGCCTTCCGCACTCTTGCCGCCACTTCCTCCTTCCCGGCGTCCGCGTCCACGCGGAGCATCCAGGGTTCATGGATGGAGGCGAACACGTTGCGGCAGGCCGTCAGGCCCGCTTCCGTCTCAAAGGCATCGCGTTCTCCGCGGCTCCCGATGCGTTCCAGAGCCACGGAAACGGGAATATCCAGCCAGACCACGGCGTCCGGCACCGGGGCAAACTCTTCATTGGCGGCGCGGATGACGGAAGTATCCACCCCACGCGCGCCCTGGTAAGCCATCATGGAAAGGTAATAGCGGTCCAGCAACACCCACGCGCCGCGCGCCAGCGCAGGGGCGATCAGCGTCTCCACATGCTCCCGCCTGTCTTTCAGGAATAACTCTACCTCATCCTCTACGGAAAGGCGCCCCGTCACGGCGGAATCCCGCAACATCCGGCCCCACGGCCCGCGCGTGGGCTCAAAGCTCTGCACCACTTCCAGCCCCTTCCCCTCCAGATACTTCCGCAACTGGCCGATGTGGGTGGACTTGCCCGTGCCGTCTATGCCTTCAAAGACGATCAGGCGGCCTTTTCTCTCTCCGGTAAAACTCATGACTCAAACGTATAACGCTGGCCCGGAACGGGAGCGATGATGGTGGAACCCGGCATTCTGGCGGACAGCGTATCATGCATCCACTCCACGGCGTCCGGATCACCGTGCACCAGAACCACCTGTCTTGGATTCAGCTTCACGGCATAATTGACCAGGGCGTCACGGGTGGCGTGCCCGGAAAAGTCAAAACAATCCACCGTGCAATTGCGGCGCACGGGCTGCCCGTTGGGCCGCATCTTCACCAGATCCCCCTCCTGCGCGGCCCGCAGCCGGCCCGCGGGGGAATCCGGGTCCGCATACCCTACAAAAAGAATGGCGTTTTTCTCATGCGGAAGAACCTGCTCCGCCATCACGTTGGAGAGCGTATTCTCCGTCATCATGCCGCTGGAAACCACGTAAATATTCCCGGGGGAACACACCAGCGGGGCTTTTCCCTTGCGCGGCAGGGGCACGGTCTTTATTTCCTCCTTCAGCTTGAACTCATGGTCGTGCCTGCGGGTCAGCCCGGCAAAGCGGTCGTACAGCAGGGAAACCTTGGCGCTCAACCCGCCGAAGTACACGGGCGTATTGGCGGGAATCACCCCCTGCTGCTTGAAACGGTGGATGTTGAACAGCATCTCCTGGCTCTTGCCGATGGCAAATACCGGAATCAGTACCGCGCCGCCGCGTTCCAGCGTCTCCGCGATCGCCTTGCCGAACCGCACCATCTCCTCCGGGCGGGAATAATGGGCGCTGCGCTGGAAGCCGCCGCGCGTGCACTCCATAATCAGCGTATCCACGCCGGATTCCGGAAAATCCGCTCCGGGAATCATGCTCTGGTCCTCAAACTGCACGTCCCCCGTATAAAACACCGTATGGCCGCTCTCTCCTTCCAGCATCACGCCCGCGGACCCCAGAATGTGGCCGGCATCGTAAAACGTGGCCAGCACGTTCTGGCGGAAGCCCACGCGGAACACCTCGTTGCAGGACTTGGCATGCCAGGCGTCGCTCAGCCTGTCCAGGTCGTTATGGGTGAAAAAGGGATACTCCACAATGCCCAGGTCCAGCCTCTTGGCGCTCATCACATTCACGGAATTGTGCAGCATCACTTCAGACAGGGCGGCTGCGGCGGGCGTCATGAATACCTCCGCCGCGGGCTGCTTCTCCTGAAGCACGGGCAGCGTTCCCAGGTGGTCCAGGTGGGAATGGCTTAAAAAAACGGCTTCCACGGAATTGGGCTCCATGGAATCAAAATCCGGCATGGCCGCCATCCCCTCCCTCTTGGGGTGCATCCCGCTGTCAAGCACGATCCGGGTGCCGTCCATTTCAAGCAAATAGCAATTGGCTCCAATCTCCTCGGCCCCGCTGATATTCGTAAAACTGATCATTATATGCCGCAGGAGAGTACCCCCTGCCCCCCGCCGTGTCAATGCCGCCTTCATGTTCGCCCAGGCTGGGAGAAAATGACCGCAGGCAAGCGGGAAAGGCAGCCTCTTCCACTCTCCATGAACCCTGCGCTCAGCTTCCTGACGCCGCCGCACGGGCTTGGGAAACGGCAAGGAAAAATCTCCCCTCTCCTTTCATGCTGCGCTCTTTCCCTTACAGCATCATTTCATAATCAATGTAATCCCCGAAAAACCCGGTACGGCTTTCATTCCTCCTTTTCCCGCAAATCTTAAAACCTGCGCCTTCATACATTCGCCGGGCGGGAACCGAGCGGGCATTCGTGGTGACGATGATTCTTTTCGCTCCCCTTTTCACGATTCTTTGAAGCGCCTCCCGGAGCTGCATCCTGCCATACCCATGGCCCTTGCGGGAGGAGATAATGCAGTTGTGACCTATCTCCACGTATTCGGGCATCTTCCTCGGATCCCACGACGCCAGCCCGACGGCTTTGCCATTCAAGACAGTTATAAAACCGTATTGGTCCGCAATCTGCGGGTTATCAAAGAAAAAATGATCAAACTCCTTCCAGTCGGAAGCGCAGCAATCCTCCCACCTCTCGTCAAAGGAATAGGCGTCCGACAGTAATTCAAACAATGTTCCCCGCTTAAAGCCGCTTACTTTCCTGAATTCAATGTTTCCATGGTTCATGAACAAAATAATTAAGGATTAAGGCAACTGGGCCCCCCGCCGGAAGATTCTCATTTTTATCCTGCAACAGGCGCAATTTGCCGCTCCACGGCTTGCTCCGGAGAATGCGAACCCTTTCACAATAGGCGTCCGACTCCTTCTGCGATTGCTTCAGGACGTCCGGATTACGTTGGACATAAGCCATTCTTGCATCGAAGGGAACGCTTCCCTCCAGCAATATCCAGAAAGTATAATCTATAATTTCATAAGCCCAGCTCTTTTCCAGCGCCAGCGCCTGTTTTTCATCCGTCATCTGTTCAAGGATGCCGATGGACATTTTTATGGATTTAATAATTTGATGCTGGTAGCTTTGTAAAACGGATTCCTGCAAAAGGGAAAGAGCCTGGGGGGTGTTTTCCTTCACCAGAGAGGGAGAAGCTCCCGCATCACGCCACCGCCGGGGTTCTTCTTCCGCTCCGGAGGGGATCAGGAGGGGAATAACCCCGCAGCAGGGCGTGCCTCCTGCAAAAGACGTGAACCCCGCAGGCTTCTTTTCCAAAGCCACGGTCATCGGTTCCGGCAATTCATGACTGTTGAGGGAAATAATATCGATTTCCCACCTGCTCCGCTTGTGCATGACTCCTGTAAAATAAACGGGCGCCAAATGGGGTGATTCATCATTGATCCAGACGGAAGAATCAACCTGCTCCCTGCCGCTATCAGGGGGAGAACTTTCGGCTTCACCTAGCACTGCACCGAACAACATGCACAGAGAAAACAAAAACCACTTGTTCATCAGACGATTCCAGCACATCGCAAAAGGGAGTGCAACAAGATTCGGAGAAACGGAAGCAATTCCCCATGGAGCCCTTTCCTTTCCCTGCCGCGTTCTCTTGTCGGCACGCCATACCGTTTCTTCCTTCCGGCATCTATTTGGTGCCTGATTCTCTTTCCCCTCTGCCGGTTTGAATGTCATGAAGGGATATTCTGGAAAGAAGGTTCTCCCATATAACGTATTTGCCGTAAACGTTCCACTCTCTTTTAAACGGCAGGACACATACTCCCAGCGGCATCCGGGAATTGCTCTGGACGCAGCCGGAAGCGCATGAGATAATTTCAGAAAAGCTCCCTGATGAAAGAAAAGCCACCCATCAAAGACGATTACAGGCGGTCCCTGCTCTATGTTGCTTCCCAGACAAATAGCCGGGAGGCCATGATTGTGGCGCTCGTTATCATAGGCGGTATCATCTTCTCCTGCCTGCATTCATGCCTTTTCTCCCCGTAACGGAGCGTTCCTTTTCCATTTCCCGCAACTTTACCCTTGCAGCCCCATGAAAAACAAGCTTCCCATTCCACCCAACGGGCCCAGGCAGCAATTCCTGACCAGGGCCATCAATTATTTCCGCAGCCGGGAAGGAGAACCGCGCCTTTTCACCAAACGCAAGCTTGTTCTCCTGGTGCTGACGGCAGTTTATGCCTTTTCCCCCATTGACCTGATTCCGGATTTCATTCCCGGAGTAGGCCAGATAGACGACCTGACCGTCATCGCCTTCACATTCCTGGCCCTGTTCATGCCTCCCCTCAAGAAGGACGGTTCCCATGAAGACCCGGAACCCTGAGTTCCCGTCCCGTACAACGTTTCATGAGTGATACCCCCCCATCCTCCTTCCTGCATTCTCCTGCTGTCGTCGTTCTGGTTAAAGGCGCCGTCCTGATCGGGGCCCTGGCCATGCTGTTCTGGGGCGTGCGGTCCTGCATCACCGCCCCGGTGGAAAAACCGATGGAGGTGGCGGAAAAGTTGATTGAAGCAGGCAGGGAGGTAGGCCTCACCCTGATCAACAAGGGGTTTTCCTCCGACCACGGCGGCGTAGCCCTGATCGTGCAGAAGGACGAGAAGGTAGCCAACCTGGTGACCGTGGAACGGACGTTCGAGTATGAATACCGGTATTCCACCACGTGGTGGTGGAGTAAAAAGACGCTGATCCTGAAAGCGGCCTACCGCGCCCACGGAGGCATTGACCTGGAGGGACCCGAGCCGCTCCGGGTTATCATTCCCGCAGGGAACAAAGGCCCCATTACCGCGGAGGGGCTTCACGGAAAGCTGGTTTCCTGCGAGATGGTGGAGGGCTCCCTCAGAATCGTGAGGGATGACGCCGGCATCTGGAACAGGCTGACTTCCAAAGACGCCGCCATTGCCGTCAACCAGTTGAACGAAAGCGCCCGGAAGCACATCATGGAGAGCGGCTTGATACGCCAGGCGGAAGAAAATTTCCTGCGCCGCCTCCGGGAAGAAGCCGGACAGCCGGAAGAACCGCCCGGAAAGGACCGCTGGTTCTGATACTGCCCGTACAAGAGGCCCGGCGGCCATCAAGAGCTCCATGATGCGCACTTCCCCATTCCGTTCTTTTATCTTGCCAAAACGGGCTGGCTCCTATAAAGGAACGCACGTCATGGCCAATTTAACATTCACCCCTCCCACGGACGGCGCAGCCGTCACCATGCAGAACGGCAGGCTTTGCGTTCCGGACAGGCCCATCATTCCCTTCATCATCGGTGACGGAACCGGGCCTGAAATCTGGGCGGCGGCTTCCCGGGTGATTGACGCGGCCGTGAAGAAAGCTTACCAGGGCAAGCGTTCCATTGCCTGGTATGAAGTTTTTGCCGGGCAGAAGTCCTTTGACAACCTGGGTACATGGCTCCCGAATGAGACGGTGGAAGCCTTCCGGACCTACCTGGTCGGCATCAAGGGCCCCCTCACCACCCCCGTGGGCGGCGGCATCCGCAGCCTGAACGTTACGCTGCGGCAGGATCTGGACCTGTTCGTCTGCCTGCGCCCGGTGCGCTATTTCAACGGCATTGAAACTCCCGTAAAGGCCCCGGAAAAAGTGGACATGGTCGTTTTCCGGGAAAATACGGAGGACATTTACGCCGGAATCGAATTCAAGGAAGGGTCCGAGGACGCCAAACTGTTTTTCGACACCATGAACCGCATCTTCCCGGAGCGCATGAAGAAGGTACGCTTCCCGGAGAGCTCCGGCTTCGGCATCAAGCCCGTTTCCCGTGAAGGCACGGAGCGCCTGGTGCGCGCCGCCATTGATTACGCCGTGGAAAACGGGCGCAAGAGCGTCACGCTGGTACACAAGGGCAACATCATGAAATTCACGGAAGGCGGCTTCCGCGACTGGGGGTACGACGTCGCGCGCCGGGAATACGGCGCCCAGCCCATCGGAGACGGCCCCTGGCTGGAACTTCCCAATGGAATCGTGATCAAGGATTGCATTGCGGACGCCTTCCTTCAGGAAATCCTGCTTCATCCGGAGAATTTCGACGTGGTTGCCACGCTGAACCTGAACGGGGACTATATTTCCGACGCCCTGGCGGCGCAGGTAGGCGGCATCGGCATCGCGCCCGGCGGCAACATCAATTACCTGACGGGTCATTCCATTTTTGAAGCCACGCACGGCACCGGGCCCAAACTGGCCGGACTGAACAAGGCCAACCCCAGCTCCGTCATCCTGTCCGCGGAGATGATGCTGCGCTACATGGGCTGGACGGAAGCGGCAGACCTGCTGATTCAGGCCATTGACCAAGTGATTTCCGCAAAAACGGTCACGTTCGACCTCGCGGAAATGATTCCCGGTTCCACGGAGCTTTCCTGCTCCGCCTACGGCGACAAGCTGGTGGAAGCCCTGAGCTGACCTTTTCCCCGGCCACTTTCATCCGGCTGCCTTCCCGGTACACGGTGCGGAGGGCAGCCTTTTTTTTGCAGAGGAACCGATACCCGGGCCATCTCCATCAAACATTTCAAATACCATCCCATGAAGAAGAACATGAACAGAATGAACATCGTCTGCCTTGGAGTCAGGGACATGAAGAAGGCGCTGCAATTTTACCGTGACGGACTCGGTTTTAAAACGGATGAGACGGGCGACCATCCGGACGTCGTCTTTTTCAGCACTCCCGGCACCAAACTGGAGCTGTATCCGCTGGATTTGCTGGCAAAGGACATCAACGGAGAGAATCCTCCGCCCATCGGCGCCGGGTTCGGAGGAATTACGCTTGCCTATAATGCAAAAACGAAGGAGGAGGTAGTTGAAGTCATTGAACTGGCGCGGAACGCGGGAGCCAGAATCGTCAAGGAACCCCAGGATGTTTTCTGGGGCGGCTTCCATGGCTATTTTGCGGACCCGGACGGCTATTACTGGGAGGTTGCCTGGGGACCGAACGATGAATTTGACGACCGGGACATGCTCGTCCTGTAAGCCGGAACTATTTAAATAAAAGGGCTGCCGCACTTGGATATGGTGCGGCTGCCCCGTCATGTTTCCTGGGAAACGGCGTCAGTCCGTCACGGAAACTCTTTTCATTCAGACGCACCCCTTTTCCGTCAGTTCGCAGGGTTCCGGCGGAACGGTCCGTTCAGGCGCCGCTTCCCGGGATTTCCGGGAAGACAAAGCGGCGGGGGAAGGTTCCGCGGAGCCTCCGGCAAGTTCTTCCACTAGGGCGGAAACCATGTCCATGGTCCGTATTGGACCAGGAGCCTACGGAAACACAGGAGTTCCCTACCTTGATATGGTCCCCCAGGGCGGCTCCGGCAGAATTGGTGCCGACGGACATGGAGCCCGCAATGGTGCCCCGGTCATCCCTGGTGGAAGATTGATAACCTATCACGACATTGTCAGTGCCATTGTCGGCGCTGGCATTTGTCCCGATAACACGTTTTTGTCCGAAGCAATGGCGGACGTATTTTCCAAATTCATGGAATGGCATTTGCCTCTGTTTCCGCCGCGTATTCAAGAAGCGTAAAGCGTGGAATTTTTCTGCAACCGCCCTCCTGCATTGCTTGAAACCGTGCAGAAAAAACATGCCGCGCGGGGAGCGGCCGGCAACCGGAATGACATGTGCCGTTACAGCTCCCGGCGGATGGCGTCCATCTGTTCCGGCGTGTAGGCCGCCTTTTCCACTCCGCCGAACTGGCGGCGCAGGAACGTGAGCAGGTTCGCCAGGTCGCGGGAATTCGTCACGCCGGGCGGCAGCATGGTGGAATTCCATTCCTTCCCGTTCACCGTGATCGGCCCGGTCAGCCCCTGGAGGATGATTTTGACGATTTCCGCATCAGGCTTTTCCTTCAGCCATTCGGACCCGGCCAGGGGCGGATAGGTCACCTTGTCCCCCATGCCGTCGTTGCCGTGGCAAATGGCGCATTTGGAAAGGTACACGCCCCTGCCTTTTTCCATGACGGCGGCCGCACGGGCTCTTTTCAGGCGTTCCATGTCCACCGTGGGAGGATGGGCGGCATAGTCCGGATGAATGTGGGACAGGCCAGGAAAAGAATGAATCCGGTCGCGTTTCCGGGAGGGTTCCACTCTCCTGAGGGAAGCAAGATAGTTCAACAGCCGTTCCCCGCGCCCGGAAGGCACCAGTTCCCGGCCCTGCTCCATCCGGACAGGCAGGGCATCCAGGGAAGGGGCATTCCCCTCCACCGGGCGTTCTTCAAACATGCCGGGCATGGAGGGGCACACGGTCCAGGGCTTTTTAAACTGCGGTTCCCGCGGGTTGTAAAGATGAAGGGCCAGCCATTCCCTTACCTGCGCGGCGCGGCGCGTGCCGCCGGATACCGCGTCTTCATATTCCAGCCTGCCTGCGGCGTATTCCGCCGCATTGCTCAAATCCGGCCCTACCGCCGCCACGCCCGCCTGCGGAGCGCCCTCCCCGTTGAATTCGGCATCCATGTCTTCCGGCTCGCTGACCCGGTAAGGGAAATCCGGGTCCGTGCCGCGGTCGATCGCCGTCTGCCAGTCCTTCCCGGACATGGAACGCCGGATGATCTGGGTGTGGCACAGGGCGCACCCCTCAGCGGCATAAATCCTGGCGCCTTCCGCATCCTGGACGGGCCGCCTGACCTCCAGTGAGTCCGGCGCGGGAGCATGCAGCAGGACAGCCGCCGCCGTAGCCAGCAACAGAACAGCCGCAACGGCGGCAATGAAGAAAAGACGCTGCGGAACCGGAGTTTCCATCTCCGGGTTCCCGGCATCCGCGTCCGCCGGACGCCACAGGCAAAGGCTTCCCGCCAGGCACAGGGCCATGGCAACGGCATGGACGCAGGCCGCCAAGCCCACCCAGCCGCTCATCAGTTCCGCGCGCCGGGCTTCCGGAAAAGCCTGAACATCCACCGCGGCAACCACGCCCACGGCATAAGCCAGAAGCACGCCGCAAACGCCGACGCCCAACAGCCACCATGCCGCAGGAAACCGCACGGGCCCCTTCCTTCCGGCCATCATCAGCGCTCCGGCTCCCAGCAGGATCCACAATTCCGTCTCATGCCACGCGGACAGGGAAAACTGCATCAGCTCCGGCCACGCCCCGGCAAACACGTCCCACACTGCCAGCAAGGCAAGCAGGGAAACCGCGGCTTTCAGCCACGTCCCGGTCTCCGGACCGGATTTCATCCAAAGATACACCGCCATCAGCACGGCGGGAACCGCGGCGCACCACGACCAGACGGCCCCGGCCTCCGCCAGCGCCCAAGGCACGGGAAAACCCCGGAGCCCCCCCAGGCCGCCTACCACCGGAGCCGCCGCCAGCACGGCGGCCATCCAGACGGCCAGTATTCCAAAACCGCGGCCTTTGGCCATGTTCAAGCGGAACGCCGCCGCTCCCAGCGCGGCAAACATCAGCCCGCAGGACAGGCTGCCTTCCAGGGAGGAGGCGTCCAGCAGGCCGTTCATGGACAAAGCCTGCGTATAACCCAGCGCCAGAAGGGCCGCCGCCGTGCATCCCGCGGAGGAACTGAACAGCAGTCGCACGGGCCACGGGAACGGCCGGAACCACGCAGCGCACGCCTTGCCGGCGGCAAGGATGGCAAACACCGGGCAAACCCACCAGTCAAAGGGCATCAGGAGCAGGCCGCTTCCGTCTCCCGCCATAATCGTGGCCATCCCCAGCACAACGCAGAGGTGCCAGAGCCATTCCGCGGGTTTCAGCCGCCTGCATCCGTTCTCCGCCATGAAAGAAAACAGGACGGGGAGGGCCCATCCGTACACCAGCGCACCGTAAAAGGAGAACATGAGGCGCCCAGCCGGCCACGGCAGCGGAACACCCGCCACCAGTCCGGAGGCATGGACCAGGGACCACACCAGCCCCAGCACGCAGGCCGCCGCCAGCCAGAACAGGGGCAGCCACTCGTCCGGACGGCGGCGGAACAGGGAAGAAACGGCGGCGGGAACATTCATCGTGATTCGGGAAATACCCTGCGGACGCTCAAGGCCCCCAGGAAGGAAAAACAGCAGACCAGGCCCATCGACACCAGGAGCAGGACGAGGGGGAGCCACGTGCCCCACGCAGCCGGTTCCAGCCCAAAGCCGGGGCAGAACATCCAGCATGCTTCCAGCAGGGAGCCAAGCAGGATGCAGATGGAGACCGCGCCCAGCGCAGACGGGCGGCGTCTCAACGCGGGAAAGAGCAAAACGAGGAAAGGCACCAGAAGCTGGAGCGCCAGAGCCGCGGACTGGAGCCCGGACCAGGAGAAGGCGGCGTCATAAAAAGACATTTCAGCCGGAAGGGAGGCATACCATGTAATCATGTACTGGGAGTACGTGATGTATGCTTTCACCAGCACCATGGCCGTCAGCATGCCGCCCAGGCGCGGCCACGGCAATCCCTTCCCTCCGTCCAGCTTCCTCAGGCACGCCGCGGCCAGCACCGCTAATGCCAGAGACGCCAGCAGGGCATACGCAGCCATGTACACGGGGAACATGGAAAGAACGGCCCTTCCCGTCCCTGCCAGCATGTCAATCCCCAGCACGCCCAGCATCATCACCGTCACAATCATGCAGAAAGCGGCGCCCCCCCGGCGGAAGGAAGGCTGCCAGACGTTTTTTTCCGCCGCCAGCGTCTCCCATACCTGGGCCATGCTCCAGGCCAGCACTACGATGATTCCCATGCGCACATACAGCCACGCCGGATTCCACCACGCGGGATCAGCCAGATCCAGCACGCCGAAGGCCTGGACGGCGGGAGAGGAAATATCCGCCACGCCCCAGTAGCGGGCCGCCTCCGGAAAGATGACGGTAGTCAGGCAGCCGACCGTTCCCGCCAGCACCAGAACGCCGGGTAAAAAGCCCCAGCAGGCCGCCGCCAGCACCCGCCTCAGCGTGATGCCCCACCCGGCTCCCGTCAGGGAAGACAGGCAGAGCCAGAACAGGCACCCCAGGCAAACGCCCGTACCGATGACGCCCACCGCCATTCCGGCGGCGGCAAACGGTTTTCTCCATTCATGCAGCCGGGTTCCGGCCACCGTCATCTCATCCCACGGCATGGCGTTAAAAGACTGGCGCATCAGCACGCACCACAGCAGCACGGAAATGATCCACAGGGCAAGGGCGGCGGAACGTCCGGCCCAGCCGAATCCCGGCCTGTCCCGGCGTTCCCTTCCGGTTGATGATGTATTGCTGTTCATGGACGGTGTTCCCCCTGTCTAGTAACGGGTCGCTCTTCCTGCGGGGGCGCCGGGAGCGCCTGAAGCCGGCGGACGAACGCCACCAGGCACCAGATTTCCCGGGCCGTGAGAATGTTTCCGAAAGCGGGCATGTTCCCCTGCCCAAGCCGAATGCTCCTGAACATTTTTCCGGGAGAATAGGCCGCATACTTTTCATCCCGGAAGGAGCCTATCTGAGGGTAGGTGTCATAAGCGGCCATGCTGCCGCGTCCGTTTCCATCCGCACCGTGGCAGACGGCGCAATGCGCCAGATACAGCGTGCGCCCCTCCGCCAGCACGTCACGGCTGCGGGAAACCCCGCCCAATTCCAGGGGCATGATATCCTCCTCCCCCCCCTGCATGCGGCCGGAGGAAAAATAGGAGCCCTCCGCGGCAAAGGAATCCCGGTCATTCCCCCGTTCACGGACTGCCTCCCCCGTTCCCAGGGATTGCGCGACGGCATGGGGCGGCGTCAGGCGGACCTTCCGGCCTGCGGGAGTGAAGGGCTCCCGCACCTGCTGGGCGTCCGCCAGCGGACGCTCGTTCATATTGTCAAACAAATGGGGCGCGGCATTCCTGCCCCCGTCATCCCTCACCAGGAACCAGAGCGCCCCCAGCAGAACCAGGGCGGCTATCGCCATCATGCCGCCTCTCATGAACGTCCCCCTTCCTCATGGATGTATTCGCTCGCGTCCGGATGCAGTGCCGCAGCAAGAGCGGCGGCACGATCTTCACGGCCGCCTTCCAGCAGAATGAAATAACCGTCCCCGTGTTCATCCGTCCTGAAGAAATCACACTCGAACGCCCAGTCGTTCCACCGGGGGAGAACGGCCCCTTTCAGGAACCCGGCGGCAGTCAGAAGTCCGGCCCCGAGCAAGGTCCCTTCAAACAGGGGGGGAACGTACGCGGGCCAGTTGTCCCAGCCCTGCACCCTGCCCTGGGTCATGAGAGGATCCGCACAGAACTGCGTCCAGTAAAGCCACAGGGCCACGGTCAGGAATCCACACACTCCGCCAGCCGCGGCCCACAGCCGCACGCCTGCGCCTACGGCCCTCCCGGCATGGCGGTTGGCAAGCCGGACGGCGGCGCAGGGATAAGGCGCACAGACCTCCCAGAAGACGCCCCCCTCCTTCACCAGCGTCCGGACGGCCTGAAGGAGCGCTTCTTCCGAAGAAAAGGAAAGCACCCAGCCGGAAGTGACGCGCTTCTTCATGCCCCGCCCTCCTTGTTCAGGGATTGCTGTTCCCGCACGTCGCACAGGGAAAAAAACGGAGTCACGCGCACCAGCGCCATGTACAGCGCCGTGAACAGCCCCACGCTCCCGGCCATCATGGCCAGGTCCGTCAGGCTGGGGGAATAATCCCCGATATTGGCGGCCAGCAGGGAGGCTTTCAGGGAATTCACGACGATCCAGAAGCGTTCCATCCACATGCCGGCAAGCACGCCCAAGGCCACGACCGCAATCACCCACCGGTTGGTGCGCAGGGAGCGGAACCAGAACAACTGGGGCAGCAGCACGTTCCCGGCGACCATGGCGCCCAGGAACACGGCATTCACGGGATTCCTGCCCGGGAACAACGCCGGAGAGCCTCCATTCAGCACCACGGCCAGGTGCTCCCACAGATACATGGCCCCCATCACCAGGGCCAGGGCCAGCACGAAGCGGGAGCTCAAATCCAGAATGGCCGGCGTAATGGCCTGCCGGACGCCGCTGCCGGACATCAGGCGGCGCACCCCCAGAAGAATCAACTGGACCATCGCCATGCCGCTCAAAATGGCGCCCCCCACGAAATAGGGCGGAAAAATGCTCTGGTGCCACCCCGGCACCTGCGTCACGGAAAAGTCAAAGCTCACCACGGAATGGACGGATACCACCAGGGGAGTCAGGATGGCCGCAAAAAGCAGGCTGGCCTTTTCATAGGCGCGCCACTGGCGCCCCGTCCCCTGCCAGCCCAGAGCCAGCCATCCGTACCGCCGCCTCAAATGCCCCGCGCAGCAATCCCGCAGCAGCGCGAAATCCGGCACCAGCCCGATGTACCAGTACAACAGGGAAAGCAGGAAATACGTGCTGACGGCCATGACGTCCCACATCAGGGGGGAGGCCATGTCCGGCCAGATGCCGCTCACCTCCGGCAAGGGGGAGGCCATCCACGCCATCCAGACACGCCCCACGTGCACCACGGGAAAGACGGCGGCGCAGACCACCGCGCACAGGGTCATCTGTTCCGCCCCGCGGGCAATCGGACTTCTCCATGACTGACGGGTCAGCAGCAGGACGGCCGAAATCAGGGTGCCCGCATGTCCCAGGCCTATCCAGAAGACAAAATGCACGATGTCCAGCCCCCACACCACGTTATTGTTCAGCCCCAGCACTCCCACACCCTCCGCGGCAATGCGCCAGGAACTCCACCCCACGCCCCACGCCGCCAGCAGCACGCTGGCGAGAAACACGCTCCACCATACGGGGCCGAGAGGCTTCCGCACCTCCGCCAGCATGGTCTTCACCGGAACGGCGGAGGAAGAAAGGGCTGGCGCTGGTCTGGTCATCATCTGCATATTGGACGGAAGCTCGTTAGAGCTTACTTGAGTGCTTTTTCCCGTCAATTCAAAAGGGGAAGGCACGTGACATGACGCGAGGTTCTGTTTTCCGGGGGCATATTCCCGGGAGTAAGGGGCTCCGGCCCCTTACAAACTCCGGACAGGAAATGGAAAAAGGAAAAATCCCCTGCGCTATGCTGCGGAAGAGGTTTCACGCACGAAGGCCGGAGGCCTTCGCTCCCGGGAGAAGCTCCACAAACATTCAAATAGCTGGAATTCCCTGCCACAGCATTTTAACATGGCCCCCGCATGGACATAAGCACGCTGACTTCCGGAGCCCTGATCAGACACCCTTCCCGCGGCCTTCTTCTCGGGACCGGGCCCTTCCGGGAATCGGCCGCCCCCCCGGATTCCGGCCCCGCCTTCTATGTCAACACGTTTCGCCTGGATGACCCGCAGCCGTGGAAAATACCGTCCGCCCTGCATCCCATTCCGGAACCGGAAAGCCCCACGCCGCCCGCTCCGGAAATCCTGTGGACGGAACCGTCCCCGGACGCGTATGCCCAGGTATTCGCGGAAATGATTGAACAAATCGCCTCCGGACATCTGGTGAAAAGCGTTCCGGCAACGCCCCAGTTCGGAGAAATGCAGCCTCCCCACGTTCCCCGTGAACTCATCCTGCGGGCCGTCAACGGTTCCCCGCTCCACTACCCCTATGCCTGGTGGACGGAGCAGGAAGGCTTCTGCGGAGCCACCCCGGAAACCCTGTTCCACCAGCAGGGACGACGCCTGACGACCATGGCCCTGGCCGGAACGGCGCGGCCGGAAGACGAGGGCGTCTTCATCAATGACGACAAGGAAATCCGCGAGCATGAAATCGTGGCCGGCAGCATCCTTTCCCGCCTGTCTCCCTACGGCAGCGTCACCAGAACGGCCCGCAGCGTGCTGAACCTGGATACCCTGATCCACTTTGCCACCTACCTCACCCTGGAAGCGGACGAACTGCTGCCGCCGGACCACTGGATACGGCTGCTCCACCCCACTCCGGCCCTGGGATCCCAGCCCCGGACGGAGAAGACGCTCGCCCAGTTGGACGACTGGCGTTCGCGCCTCCGCTGTCCGTCCCATTTCGGCGCTCCGTTCGGATTTCTGGAAGACGGAGACTTCTTCTGCCTGGTGGGCATCCGGTCCATGTACTGGCAGGGGCGGCGGCTCGCGCTCTGCACCGGGGGCGGGGTGGTGGCCTCCTCCACCCTGACGCATGAATGGCGGGAGCTGAAATTAAAGCGGGATACGGTCAGGCGCAGTTTCCTGCTTCCCTGACATTCCCGCCTGTTATTCCTCCGTCCAGCAGGCGGAAAGCGTCTCAAACTTGCCCTCTACCGGGATTCTCCATACCCGGCCATCCCTCGCCACGCCGCGGCAGGGAACGCCGTCCATGCGCGCGCTGAGGGCAATCCCGGCAGGCAGGCCGTGCAGAACAACCTCCGCGGACTCATGGAACGCGCAGGGGTCCCCTTCGCACTTCCACGCCAGTTCCAGGGAATGGGAACCGGTACCGCGGTAAAGGAACTCATGAACGGCGCATTCCCCGTTCCGGTACGCATAGCCGTCCCCCGCATCCTCATACAGGTGGGAGGCCACTTCCTCATCCGGCGCCCACCAGACGTCCAGCGTCAGCGGGGGCCGCGGCAGTTCGCCTGCGTGCTGCTGCACCGGCCAATGGGGAATGACCGCCCCGCCGCGCACGTACACGGGCAGGAAGGAAAGCGGGCATTTCACCCAGACGTCCTTTCCGGTATCCTCCATCAGGCTGTCCGTGTGGTAGGAATACCAGACGCCTTCCGGGATGTAGAGGAAGCGGCCTCCTTCCTGCGGCTCATGGATGGGAATGACGTACAGATGGTCGCCGAAGAAATATTCCGCCCCCCGCCAGTAGGTGTCCCTGTTCCTGAAGCATTGAAGGGCCAGGGAGCGCAGCACGGGCATCCCCGTCTCCGCGTAACGGCGGAACTGCGTGTAAATGTAGGGAAGCAGGCGGTAGCGGCCCTCAATGGCGGCTTTCACGTATGCGGTGGCCTCCTGTCCGAACACCCAGGGCTCCTGGCCTCCGAATTCCCCGGAGGAATGATTGCGGAAAAGCCCGTGGAACGCGGCCATCTGCATCCAGCGGCAAAACAGCTCCGGCGTGGGATGCCCCATGAAGCCCCCCGCATCCGCCCCCGCGAAGGAGATGCCCGAGGCGGCAAGCCGCTGGCACTGGAAATTGGCCAGCTTCAAATGCTCCCAGCTGGACCGGTTGTCCCCCGTCCAGGTGGCGGCAAAGCGCTGCAATCCGGCAAAACCGGACCGGGACAGCAGGAAGGGGCGCCTGTCCGGAGCGTGGCGCTTCATGCCCAGCCAGGAGGCTTCCGCCATGCACTGCCCGTAAATGTTATGGGCCTTTTCATGGGAACAGGGCATGCCGTCGTACTCATGCCGCGTATCCATCGGGAACGTGCGGTCCGGAAAGACGACAGGCTCGTTCATGTCGTTCCAGAGGCCGCGCACGCCCACCTCTTCCAGATCATGCCTGAACAGGTCCGCCCACCAGCTGCGGACGGCCGGGGCCGTGAAATCCGGAAAATTGCAGAGTCCCGGCCAGACTTCCTCCGACAAAAGATTGCCCTCCGACCGCCGGCAGAAATAATTCCGTTCCAAACCCTCCGCCCAAACAGGATTGGCGGGGTTGATCTTCACGCCGGGATTCACGATCAGGACCGTCTTCACGCCGTCCTCCTCCAGAGAGCGGACCATCCCCGCCGCATCGGGGAAATTGTGCCTGTCCCACGTAAACCCCTCCTTCTGCTCCATGTAATGGTGGTCCAGATGGACGGCGTCGCACGGGATGCCCAGGTCCCGGAACCGCTCCACCAGGTTATACACGGCCTTGTCCGGATAATAGCTCCATTTGGACTGGTGGTAGCCCAGCGCCCACAGCGGCGGCAGTTCGGGCGTGCCGGTAAGGCGCGTGTAGGCGGCTACGATGTCCAGAGGGCTGCGGTCGTAAATGAAATAATAATTCATCAGGCCGCCGAACGACCCGAAAGCCAGCACCTTTTCATCCGAGGCGCCGAAGTCGAAGTACGAGCGGCACGTATTGTCAAACAGCAGGCCGTACGCCTTCCCTTCCCGCAGGCTGAGGAAAAACGGAACGCTCTTGTAGAGAGGATCCGATTCCTCGTGAAAATCATAATGGTCCGCCCCCCACATGGAGAAATACTTGCCCCTCAGGTTCAGGGCGCAGGGCTTGTCCCCCAGCCCGAAAAAATGCTCCGTGTCCTGAAGCCTTTTCCGTATCCACACGCGGGCGTCCCCCGTCCAGTCCTTGGACTCCCGGCCAAAGCCGCCTTCATCCGCCAGCAGGGGTTCGTCCGTGACAATATCGTAAAAATCCACCTTTTGCTCCTCCGTACGGATGCGAATCCGCAGCAGGGACGTTTCAATGACATGCACTCCGGCTTCGTCATACTCCCGGACCTCCGCGCCGGGGGCGGAATACCCGGGGCTGACGGCATAGCTGGGCTCATCTTCCGGCACCGGTCCGGTGAAATACGTCACGCGGACAATTCCATCGTCCGCAAGGCACACGCTGAGAGTTATTTTAGAAACCGCATTGGTGTATTCCCATTTGACGAGACGCCCCCGGAGAGGGGGCGTTTTTCGTCTTTCAGGGATGTTGGGAGAGGTGCACATTGAAGCCAAACAGAAGAGAGAATCAAAAGCGTTCGATTTAGATTAAATTAATTTCATGACGAACGCAAGATTGAACTAAACCACCATTTTTCTTTTCATTATTAGGACAAAATTACTCATATTACTCTAGACCGAACATGAAAAATCTGGTTTTATTGCGTTGGTGCACAACACGGCATGAGGCCGCATCCTTCCCGACACCGACAACCCACATCAACCAATGAGCACAATCCGAGTTCTTACATTAGGATGGGAATTCCCACCCCTGGTTAACGGGGGGCTGGGCATTGCCTGCCTGGGCCTTTCCAAGGCGCTGGCAAAAAAAGTGGATTTAAGAGTGATCGTTCCCAAGGCCGATCCTTCCGTTCTTTTTGACGGGTTCCAGCTCACTGGTCTCAACAACGTCTCCTATCGGGAAGTGGAGCAAGTGGACCGGAAGTATTCCTATGACAGCTTCGCCCTGGTGGAGCACGCCCCCATTGAACTGGACCCCTACACCACCGTGGAGGGGGAATCCGGCGTGGTGCAGTTCACCAAGGAAGGCCGCATCACCTTCTCCAAGACGCATGAAGCGGACCTCCAGCTATTCAAAAACAAGGAGGACCTCTATGCCGGGGACCTGGCCCTGAAAGTCATCCAGTTCTCCAAAATCGCGGTAAAAGTCGCCATGCAGCAGGACTTCGACATCATCCACGCCCATGACTGGATGACTTACCTGGCCGGCGTGGAGGTGAAAAAAGCCACGGGCAAGCCCCTGGTGGTGCACCTGCACGCCTCCCAGTTTGACCGCGCCGGAGCGGACGCCCGCGGATGGATTTACGATATTGAAAAATTCGGCATGGAACAGGCGGACGCCGTCATTCCGGTCAGCAAATACACGGGCACCATCGCCAGCGGGCACTACGCCATAGACCCCCATAAAATCTTCCCCATCCACAACGGGGCGGACCCCGTCAAGGTTTTCAAGGGAAAGAAAAAATTTCCGGAAAAGCTCGTGCTCTTCCTGGGACGCCTGACGGCCCAGAAAGGTCCGGGCTTCTTCCTGCAAATTGCCGCCAAGGTTCTGGAGCAGACGGACGACGTGCGCTTCGTCATGGCCGGTACCGGGGAAAAACTCCGCCAGTTGATTGAATCCGGAGCCTTCAAGGGCGTGGGCGACAAATTCCACTTCACCGGCTTCCTGAACAAGGACAAGGTGAATGACCTCCTCTCCATCACGGACATCTACTGTATGCCCTCCGTATCGGAGCCCTTCGGCCTGTCGGCTCTGGAAGCCGCCCAATTCAACATTCCCGCCGTGATCTCCAAGCAGTCCGGCGTGGCGGAAGTCATGAAGGGAGCCCTAAAAGCGGACTTCTGGGACGTCAACAAGATGGCGGAACACATCGTCCATCTCTGCACGGATGAGGAACTGTACCGGAAAGTGGTGGAACAAAGCACGGAGGACATCAAGGCCTCCACCTGGGACGCCGCCGCAGACAAGGTCATCCGGGTTTACGAACATGTGCTGAACCGCTAAGAACCGCCTTTTCACCCCACACGATAACTCCCAGCCCTTTCCCCGTACATGAGCAACATTTCCCTCACTTTCGTGGCACACCAGCCCAACCGGCTGATTCATTACGACTTCTTCAAAATTGGAGAACACGCCTTCTATGAAGATGACGATCTGAATGCCCGCGTGCTCAGCACGGTGGCGGAACGCTGCTACTTCCCGGCCACCCGGCTGATGAAGCAGCTCATCGAACTCACAGGGGGCAAATTCCGCTTCGGGCTGGCCCTCAGCGGCGTCATTCTGGAACAGGCCCTGTACCACAGGCCGGACCTGATTGCCGCCTTCAAGGAGCTGGCTGAAACCGGCTGCGTGGACTTTCTGGTGATGCCGTACTACAACTCCCTCGCCTCCGTCTACTCACCGCAGGAATTTGCGGAGCAGATTGAAGAGCACCGGGAACTCCTTAAAAAACTCTTCCGCCAGGAATCAGACGTGCTGATGAACACCGGCATGCTGTACTCCAACGCCATTGCGGCGCAGGCGGAAACGCTCGGCTTCAAAGGCATCATGGCGGACGGCAATCCGGCGATGCTCAAGGGATTCACCAGCAATGAAGTATTCCTGGCCCCGTGGGTCTATAACACCACCACCATATTCCGCAACCGGGAACTCTCCAATGACCTGGCGATCATGAGAACCGATCCGGAATGGCCGGAATACCCGCTTTCCCCCACCACCTTCGCGGACTGGCTGACGCACCAGCAGGGCAGCGTCACCACCCTGTCCATGGACTATGAGACGCTTGGCGAACGCCAGTCTGACGCTACGGGCGTCTTTGAATTCTGGCGCACCATGATCCTTGCCTGCGTGGATGCCGGCAACCGGTTCATGACCCCGTCTGAAGTGGTGCGTGAAATCAAGCCCGTCTCCGTCTGCGAATGCACCCAGGAAATGACCTGCTCCACCTTCGGAACCATGTCCCATTGGAACGGCAACGTCATGCAGGACGAAGCCATCCGCAAAATCTACCGCCTGGAAAAACCGGTCAAGGCCGCCAATGACAAGGACCTCACCCACGTCTGGCGCAAGCTCCAGAGCGCGGACCACTTCCATTACATGCAGAAGGAAAACTCCTTCACCCCGTATGCCTCTGCCTTTGACGCGTACATCTACTACATGAACGCCCTGGCGGACCTGCAAATCCGCGTCAAAAGGGAATCACAGAACGCTCCGGTCCCTGCGGCAGCCTCCTGAAGCTCCCCTTGGAGCGCAGCGAACATTTGCAGCATTCGACCTGAAACTGGAAGCGTCAGCGAACGCTCCTCCCCACCGTACGTTCTCCATCCGCACAAATGATTCAGTTTGCTGCAAAGGCTTGCGGCGCGGGAAAGCTTTAGACTAAATCCTTGGAATCCATATCCGGATAGCGGACGGCGGTCCGGTTTAAAGAATGATCCCACCAGAGCGGCTATCACGACACGCAGGAACGTAATAAACAAGTGTTCCCGTTCGGTCCTTCTCTTCATTTTTGTTGACCTCGCCGGGAATCCATATTAGAAATATTTAACATTAAAGTTAAATATAAAATGAATAATCCCTCTTCCCTGCAACCTACGCTCAGAGCCCTGGCTGACCCCACACGCCGTGAAATTCTGGAAATACTTAAAAACGGCGCCATGCCGGCCGGAGAAATCGCGGAACATTTCAGTATTACCGGAGCCGCTATCTCCCGCCACCTGTCTGTTTTAAAAGAAGCCGATCTCGTCCGCGACCACAGGGAAGGCAAATTCATCTTTTACGATATCAACCTGAGCGTTCTTCAAGAAATACTGGTCTGGATAGGCAATTTCAAGGCGGCCCGCGAAACATCCTCCGGAAAATGGAGCAAAATCATCGGAACCCAGCCCAATCATTAAACGCCATGCAGCCAACCCCGCTCTCTGCTCAATCTTCCCCATCCTGGTGGATCGGGCCAATTTTCAACGAACTTGTCATAGCCCTGTTTCCTGTGCTAACTTACTATGCAGCCGTATCGTCACGGCTGCCCGCCCGCGTCGCCGTACATTTCAATGAATACGGCATGCCCACCCGTTTTGAGGACAAGAACGGCATGGACGCTCTTCTGGGATTCATTGGCCTGGGAATCCTCGGCTTCCTCATCGGGAAGATTCTCCGTCTGATCATCCTTTTGCCCATTCACTTCAGCAGGAATGAAAACAACAGGCGGATTGGCGCGAAGATGGCCACGTACGCGGAATTCTTCCTGGTCGTCCTGTTTTCCTATCTTTGCCTGACCATTCAAAAGACAAGCCTGGCAAATACGGTCAGCCTGGGAGACACGGCCAAAGTCATCTTCATAAGCCTGAACACATTTCTTCTGCTCCTGGCCAACGTTTGCCCCAAGATAACTCCCAACAAATGGTTCGGAATACGCACCCCTTACGCCTTCAGTAGTAATGAAGCATGGGCAAGTGTTCAGCGACTGGGCGGCAGGTTTCTATTCTGCGGAAGCCTGTTCAACATCCTTGTGACGCTTCTCCTTCCCGGCTCCTTTCCTGCAATCTTCATTTTTAACATGGTCTCCCTTCTGCTCCAGGCATTGGTCATACTTCTTTGGAAGCCCCACAGGAACAGGACTGAACTTTCATCTTCGTCTGACAGCGACGTTTGTTGATGACCGCCCTAATCATTAGTAGAAGAAAGAGCCAAGAAAGGATGGACAACTGGTTCGCAATCCTCTGCGCCCCCATCTCTGCCCATGTACCTCAACGGCCAAACGAAAGACCTGGCATGATCGGGAAGCTGGAAGGAGGAAGACACTCCTCCCTTCTCTGCACCGCAGAAAACCAAACAGCGGGACCACGAGGAATCATCACTCTATTTGAAGAAAAAGGGATCAAGATTTTCTGCGCGCCCCAATGGACTCCTTGAGCAGATGCGGAGTAAAATAAAGTTCATGGAGAGGGATTCAGGCACGTGCAGAAAGAAACCCAGTCCAGAAATTTCACAGCCCATTATGCCTCACGATGCAACAGACCGGCTAACCCCGCGCTTTATCGCGGCAGCTCAAGAGTGATTTCCCCTGCCGCCGGGACTTTTCGCCAAACAGGCGGCCCGAACCCGATCCGGGAAACCGTCAATACCCGGTAGCCAGGCGCTTCAATTTATTGCGCAGGGTGATCTTCTGGGCGGAAGAAACGCGCTCCACAAACAGGATGCCGTTCAAATGGTCGCATTCATGCTGCAAGCATCGCGCCAGCAATCCGTTGCAGTCAATCGTCACTTCTCTTCCATCTATCAGGAGCACCGTAGCTTTGACAAAATCCGGCCTCACGACGGAAGCGCGTATCTTGAGCACGCTCAAGCAGCCTTCATGGAAGGGATGCATGGGCCCGTAAGGCTCCAGGACGGGATTGGCAAACATCAGGGGCATGATGTCTGAAAGCTCCTTGTCCTCCCCGTTCACCTTCAGCCAGGTGACGGACTCTTCCTCCTCCGGAATATCAATCACCACCAGTTGAATGGGAATGCTCACCTGCGGAGCCGCCAGGCCGATGCCTTCTGCGGCGTACATGGTTTCCAGCATGTTTTCCGCCAGAGCTTTCAAGCCGTCGTCAAAATGTTCTACGGGGCGGCATTTTTCCTTCAATACCGGATTTCCATACTGTGCGATTTCCAATAACATCGGGAGGGAGGGGAGTATATATGTGTTAAGGCGCTTACTGTGCGCCGGATTTGTTGATTTCTATTCTGGCAGGAACATCCCCCGCGTCAATACCCACAGACGTCAGCGCGTCCCAAATGCCGACAATGACGCCAAACTCCGCCTTTTTATCTACGTCAAGCTGCAATTTGACGTCCGGCTTCTCCCTTTTCAGGGCTTCCAGGGCGGCGGCCAGCTCATTCATCTCCACCAGGTTCCCGTTCAGGGAAATGGAGGATTTCCCCGTCACGGCCAGGACGGCCCGTTGCTCCGTGGAAGGAGCCCCTTCCATGAACTCCGCGCCCGGCACGTCTATTTTCAGCAGGGACTGCGGCTTTTTCCACTGGGTGTGAACGATGAAAAAGATGAGCAGAATGGTCAATATGTCAATCATGGGGACGATGGGAACCCCCATGGTTCTTGCTTTCTTGCGGTAAAACTGCATGGCCTGTTCAGCGTTGGGAATGATGGCAGCGGAAGGAAATCAGCTCCGTCAGCAGGACTTCCATGGAAGCGGAAATGCGCTCCAGCTTGCGGGAATAATAAACGTGGGCGATTACGGCGGGAGTGGCGATGGCCAGACCGGCAATCGTGGTGTTCAGCGCCTGGGCAATCCCCTGCGCGATCATGCCGTGGCTCTCATCCATCCCGAAAACGCTGAAAATCTGCACCAGGCCGCTGGCAGTCCCCAGAATACCGAACATGGGGGCGATCATCACAATCATGTCCAGCAGGGGAAGCCCCGCCTGGAGCGTCACGAACTCCTCGCGGGCTTTCACCTGGATCATCTCCTTCAGGGCGGCTTCATCCTCCAGAGGAGAATTCAGGGCGTCCAGCACCAGGCGCCCCTCCACGGAACCCGAATCCGCGGCCATCCTTTCCAGTTCGCCGCGCTCCAAGGCCCCGTGGGTGTACTGCTCCACGGCCCGGGTCAGCCTAGCGGGACAGATGGTGCTCCTCTTCATATTGAACATGCGGTAAATGATGGCCGCAATGAGAAGAACGGAACAGGCCGCCAGCGGATACATGAAAACGCCGCCTGCCTGGAAGAATGTGATGCAGTCCTTGATAAAGTTCATGGTGAAATATCAGTGAATGATGTTGTTGTAGGATGGTAGGTTGTTAAAAATTGAAGTCGAAGTACATTTCCAGCGAATCCCCGACGAGCGCGTTCCTCACCTCCGGCGGCATCGCGGGCAGCCGGGCAAGTTTAATGGCGAGGAAGGTGAAGGACTTCTGGACCTCGCTGGCTCCCACGCGGGAAGTCTGCCTCATGGAGGAAACCTTGCCATTCTTGTTAATCAGGATGCGGATGCGCACGGTTCCGGTGACGATCAGGTCGCGGTTCAAGTCACACTGCCGGTACCACTGCTCCCCGATGGCCCGGTAAACGATCGCCTGGTACGTCCCCATGGGGGTGGCTTCCACATCCAGTGTCGGGCGGCGGCCAAAGCTGAATTTGCCCGTCTGCTTGGTTTTCTGCTCATGCGTCTTGAAGCCGGGCTGGCTCTCCGCGTTAAACATGGGGTCGTATAAAGGCTGCTTCTGCGCCGGCCTCGTATTGGGAGGCAGGTTCAGGTTGGGAAGATTGAGGGGAGGATTGTCCGCCCCCTTCGCAATGCTCTTGGCCAGTTCCTGAAGGGCGTCAGGCTTCTCCGGTTCACCGGGCCGGGGCAATGTCACCGCATGCGGAAGTTGCATGGCCCTTTCCTGCGCGGGGCGGCGGTTCTGCCGGGCCAGTCCTTCCTCGCTTGCCTTGCCCGGAACGCCCTCCCTGTTGGGAGAATGGTCTACGGAATCCGGATGGCCCGCGGGAGGCATGGACGGCTCCAGGGGCTGGTAGGGAACGTTGGCGGCCGCTCCGGGAGCGGCATTCTTGTTGCCGTCCCGTTCATGGCTCAGGTCGCCATCCTGCCTATTCTGGTCAAAAAGGACAATCTCCCCATTCTCGCGCTCCACGCCGTCCTGGGCAGGCATGTCCCTGCTGCTGTCCGGGTCCTTTCGGCCGCCTTCCGCACGCGTGTTCCTGTTGCTCTGGAATTTGGGGGCCTCCGGCCTGGTGGCGCTTTCCTGCTCCTCATTAGTCTTCACGATGGCAGGCAGATGCTCCTTCGGCGCCTGCCTCCGGCCCTCCGGGTGAGGCTCCACCTTCTTCACCATGCGCGCGCTCACCACCACCTGCCGCCGCGCCGCTTCCGCCGGGCGCGGGGAAGCCAGCCATTCCTCCGGAACCAGGTAGCTTCCCGCCAGCAGGAACAGGTGCGCCAGCACGGACAGCAAAAGGCACATGCTCCAGGAAACCCGGAACAGTCCGTTTCGCCGCCGTTGCTTGAAACTCATGGAGGTGAAGTTTTCACGGTTCCATGACGAATGCAATGTAGAAAGGAGACATGATGAAGAACGATTCCGCAATTTAGTATTGCACAAAATCACGTGCAGGGCCATAGTTGCTAGCGACCAGCCACACGCCTCCCAAACGGCAAGGCACCTTTCTTATACGTTATCACACACCTCGTTAACACCCACCCCATATGGCCAATCTCAACAAAGTCTTCTTAATGGGCAACCTGACCGCCGATCCCGAGCTGCGCTACACCCCCAAAGGCACCGCCGTCACGGACATCCGCCTCGCCATCAACCGCTACTATGCGGGCGACAACAGCGAACGCCAGGAGGAAACCACCTTTGTGGACGTCACCCTCTGGAACCGCCAGGCGGAAGTAGCCGGCAACTACCTCAGCAAGGGCCGCGGAGTCTTTGTGGAAGGACGCCTGCAACTGGACTCCTGGGAAGACAAGGCCTCCGGACAGAAGCGCACCAAGCTGCGCGTGATCGGTGAAAACATCCAGCTTTTCCCCCGCGGCGGTGAAGGCGACATGGGCGGCGCTCCGCGCCAGCAGCCCCAGGGAGCTCCCCGCTCCAACAACTACGGGCAGTCCCGTCCGGCCCAGAACTACAATCCGCCCCCCATGCCTCCCTCCAACCAGCCGTCCAGCGACTTTGGAGACATGGATGACGAAATCCCGTTCTAAAGCCAGGACAAACAACTTCTTTTCACAGGCCGCCTTTCCTCCGTGTCAGGCGGTCTTTTTCATGGCCGGGATTCCCGCGGAAGCAAAACACCGCCCAGGGGCACGCAGACGTTCCACAGCCGTCCCCTGAATCATGAAAGCCCCTTGGAGCAGCACGGAAAAAACCGTATGCCGGGAGTGCCTTCCCCGTTCATTTCAGCTTGGCAAAATCAGTCCGTCCCGGCATACTTGCCGCGTATGAAAATAGCCGTTATTGGAAAAGGTGGGCGTGAACACGCACTGGTCAAGGCGCTCAAGGAATCTCCCTCCGCACCGGAAATGTACTGTTTCCCGGGGAGTGACGCCATCAACCGTCTGGCAGCCCCCATTCCCGCCAGGGATCTGCCTACGCTGATCGACTGGATGGTTTCCAATAAAGTGGACCTCTGCGTAGCCGGGGAGGAAAGCTATCTGGTGAAGGATGAAGGCCTGGCGAACGCCTGTGCCCGCGTGGGCATTCCCTGCTGGGGTCCGGTGAAGGAAAGCGCCCAGCTGGAAGCCAGCAAGGAATTTGCCAAGGAATTCCTGCTCCGCCACCACATCCCCACCGGGCAGGCCCGTGTGGCCGCCACTCTGGAGGAAGCCCGGCAATTCATCGGCGGCGTTTACCCCACCGTGCTCAAATTTGACGGCCTGGCCGCCGGCAAGGGCGTGGCCGTCTGCATGAGCAAGGAAGAAGCGGACGCTTTCCTGAAAGAAGTATTTACGGACAGGCGCTTCGGTGAAGGGCGCCTGCTGGTGGAAGAATTCCTGACCGGGCCGGAAGTCTCCATCTTCGGAGCCCTGGTGGACGACCACTACCTCATCCTGTGCCCGGCGCGGGACTACAAACGCCTCAAGGAAGGCGACGCGGGCCCCAACACGGGCGGCATGGGCGCGGTGGCCTCCCGCCAGCTTGTGGAGCCGGACATGCTGGAACGCATTGAAAAGGAAATCGTGGCCCCGACGGTAGCCGGACTGAAAAAGGACGGACTGCCCTACCGCGGCTTCCTGTACTTCGGCCTGATGCTGACCCCGAACGGCCCCAAGGTGATTGAATACAACTGCCGCTTCGGGGATCCGGAATGCCAGGCCGTCATGCCCCTGCTCTCCGGGGATCTGGCCTCCTTCTGCCTGCACGGGGCCAAGGGAGAATTCACTCCGGAAGAAATCTCCTTCCAAAACGGCTGGAGCGTCTGCTGCGTGCTGGCCTCCAAGGGATATCCGGAAACCTCCCGCTCCGGCGACGCCATCCAGGGGCTGGACGACGTTGCGAATGCCTCCGTTTACCACGCCGGCACCAAATGGAATGCGGACAAAAACTGTTATGAAACCAACGGCGGCCGCGTGCTGGCCGTCGTGGCGCAGGGGGAATCCCTTTCCGAAGCGCGCCAGCGTGCCCACAACGAAACCAAAAAGGTCAAATTTGACGGCATGCAGCGCCGTCCGGACATCGGCTTTGCCAGCTTCGTCTGATTTTTACCCTTTTCCCAGCCCAACTACCCCATGAAACCCGCCGTCCTTCTCACCTTCCTCTTCCTTTCCTGTTCCGCGTGCCTGATGGCGGACAACGCCGCACTGGCCGCCAAGGCGCGCGAACAGATAGGAGTAACGGTCTCCTACAACGGAGGCTATCAAACCATCCCCTACCCCAACGGGGATGTCCCCAAGGAAACGGGAGTATGTACGGACGTGGTCATCCGAGCCATGAGGGCTTTCGGACTGGACCTCCAGAAAGCCGTGCATGAAGACATGAAGGCCCACTTCTCCAAATATCCGAAACTATGGGGCCTGAAAACCACGGACCGCAGCATTGACCACCGCAGGGTTCCCAATCTCCGCGCCTTCTTTGCCCGGAAAGGATGGTCCGTTCCCATTACGGAAACCGCGGCGGACTACAAGCCCGGCGACCTGGTTACGTGGAACCTGTCCGACAGTGTTCCCCACATCGGCATCGTTTCCGACCGGAAGACGAAGGAAGGAACGCCGCTGATTATTCACAACGTCGGCTGCGGTGCGCAGGAGGAAGACTTCCTCTTCTCCCATACCATCACGGGCCATTACCGCCCTGTGCTGAAGCGGTAACCCTTCAAATCGGCTTCTTTCCTGAAATACCCTGGTTTCAGGGAAATTTTTATAAGGTCCAGAGGCCCTCATTCCCGGAACGCTTTCATTAGAAAACATAGTGGAAGGACACGCTCCCACGGTTTGAAAAACAACGGTGCCCGCACCGCCCAATTTTCCCTCTCCCGCGCACCCTCTGCCTGTACCCTCCTTGAACCCAGGATTTCCCTGGGCCCACTCCCATGATGGTTGAAAACATCCCCGTTTCCGCCACATGAATGCCCATGAACCTTCTTGCAAAAAGAGGGGGCTTCCGTCATCATGCATTCATGGTCACACCTGCATTCTCCGATTGTGTCAACAAGCTGGGCGTCGATGAAAACGACGTGATCCCCTTCGGCCGCAACAAGGCCAAGATTTCCCTGGACGTACTGGACAAGCCGGCCGCACCCGGCAAACTCATTCTGGTTTCCGCCATCACGCCCACCCCTTCCGGAGAAGGGAAAACCACCGTCTCCATCGGTCTGGCGCAGGGGTTGCAGGCCATCGGTAAAAAAGCCTGCCTGGCGCTTCGGCAGCCCTCCATGGGCCCGGTATTCGGCCGCAAGGGCGGTGCCACCGGCGGCGGTAAAAGCTCCCTGACGCCGCCTGATGAAATCAACATGCACTTCACGGGAGACTTCCATGCCATCACGTCCGCCCACAACCTGATCAGCGCCATCATTGACAACGCCATGTTCTTCCACACGCTGAACATTGACGAACGCAAAGTCACGTGGAAGCGCGTCATGGACATGAATGACCGCTCCCTGCGCTCCATCATCGTGGGACTCAACAAGCAGGGCTTCCCGCGTGAAACGGGTTTCGACATCACTCCGGCTTCGGAAATCATGGCGTGCCTTTGCCTCGCTACCTCCTACAAGGACATGGAAGACCGCATCAACCGCATCGTGATCGGTTTCACGACGGACGACAAGCCCGTATTCGCCAGGGAACTCGGCATCACCGGCTCCGTCATGGCCCTGCTGAAAGACGCCCTGATGCCCAACCTGGTCCAGACCGTGGAAGGGGTGCCCTGCTTCCTGCACGGAGGCCCGTTCGCCAACATCGCCCACGGCTGCAACTCCGTGCTGGCCACCAAAATGGCCCTCCACTTTGGGGACTATGCCGTCACGGAAGCCGGGTTCGCCTTTGACCTGGGCGCGGAAAAATTCCTGGACATCAAGTGCCGCCAATCCGGACTGGACCCTGCCGCCATCGTCATCGTAGCCACGGCGCGCGCCCTGAAAATGCACGGAGGCACCGCCCTGGCGGACCTGAAAAACACGGACGTGGCCGCACTGAAAAAAGGTCTTGCCAACCTGGACGCCCATCTGGACGCCGCCGCCCACTACAAGCGCCCCGTGGTGGTAGCCGTCAACAAATTCTTTGACGACTCCCAGGAGGAACTGGACGCCATCGTGGCGCACTGTGCGGAACGCGGCATTCCCTGCGCCATTGCGGACATCTTCTCCCAGGGAGGGGAAGGCGGCAAAAACCTGGCCCAAATGGTGGTGCAAGCTGCGGACAAGCCCTCCGCTCCTTTCAAGCCCCTCTATGAATCCGCCCTTCCGGTGGAAGAAAAGCTCAACATCATCGCCCGCAGTATTTACGGAGCGGATGGAGTGGAACTGACGCCCGCGGCCAGAAAGAAGCTGGCCCAGTTTGAAGCCAGCCGCCTCACGGACCTGCCCATCTGCATGGCAAAAACCCAGAACTCCCTTTCCGACAACGGTCGTCTCCGTGGCCGCCCCACCGGTTTCACCGTCACTGTGCGTGACTTTGAAATTGCCAACGGAGCCGGCTTCCTGGTGGCCCTCTGCGGTGAAATCATGCGCATGCCGGCCCTGCCCGTCTCACCGAACGCCATGCACATCTATCTGGACAACAAGGGCAACGTTCAGGGCCTCTAGGCAATCTCAATACAAGATACACACCTTCACCGCACACCATGAAAATCGCCATTCTGGGAGCCGGAGCCCTCGGCTGCTACTACGGAGCCAGGCTTCAGGAATCCGGCCAGGACGTCTCCTTCATCGTACGTTCGGAATACGGCTACCTGAAAGAACACGGCCTGCAAGTAAAAAGCCTGCATGGAGACATCTCCCTGCCCCGGCTCAAGGTGTACCGGGACGCGGCGGAAGTCGGCCCGGTGGACCTCGTCATAGTCGCTTGGAAAAGCACGGCAAATGCCGGTTTTTCCAAGGCCCTCCCTCCGTTGATGGGACCGGATACGGTTGTAGTCACGCTCCAGAACGGCATGGGAAATGCGGAGGAAATCGCCCGCATCATCCCGGCTGACCGCATCTATGTGGGCCTCTGCTTCATCTGCGCCATGCGCGCGGAACCGGGCCACGTCAACCATCTGGAAGGCGGCAACATTCAATTTGCACCCTTCGTCCCCTCACCGGAAGGCTCTGAAAAGGCCCGGGAACTCTCCGAATTGTTTGCCAACGCCGGCATCAAGACGCGCGCCTTTGACGCCGCGGAGCAAATCCAGTGGTACAAGCTCGTCTGGAACATCCCGTTCAACGGGCTGTGCCTGGCGCTGGGCGGCATCAGCATTGCGGAACTCTATCAAAACCCGGAAAACGTCGCCCGGGCGCGCCGCATCATGGAGGAAGTAGTCCGGGCGGCGAAGGCCCGCGGCTACACCCTGCCGGATGACCTGGTGGAATTCCACCTTTCCCGCACGGAAAGCATGGGCTCCTTCATTCCGTCCAGCGCCGTGGACTACAACGAAGGACGCCCTGTCGAATACACGGCCATCTGGGGAGACCCTCTCTCCAAGGCCCGGCAGGCCGGAACATCCGTGCCGGAATGGGAACTTCTGGATAAGGACATCCGCAAGCGCCTGAATATGGATTAACCCGCGCCATTTACGAATCATGCTGAAAACCATCGTCATTTTCATCATTGCCCTGCTGGGCTTCGGCATGATCCGCCTGCCTTTGCAGAACCGTATTCTGGAGCAGGAGAAGGCGGCGGGGCTGCTGGATGACCCGGTGGAGCTCTCCTCCTCCGATTATCTGGAACAGCAGCTCGCCATGGTTTCCCTGGGGGGGCTGCGCTCCCTGGTAGCGGCCGTGCTGAGCATGGAGGCCTTCGACTGCTTCCTGATTTCCGACTGGGCCAATCTGGAACGCCGCTACAACCAAATCACCTCTCTTGCCCCCCATTCCGACTTTTACTGGGACAACGGTTCGTGGCATTTGGGCAATAACGCCTCCTCCAGCTATCTGGACAATAAGCGGCTTTCTCCCATGGAACGAAGGGAAGGCTTCCGGAAGTACATCCAGAAGGGCCGCAGCTTCCTGGAAAAAGGCATCAGCGCCAACCCGGACAGCTGGTATCTGCAATCCCTGCTGGGCAACATGTACAGCGATACCTACCGCCAGCCGGATTTTGAAAAGGCTGCGGAAGCCTACCGCAAGGCCCGGGAACTGGGAGCGCCGCCCCTGACGGCGCGCAAGGAGTTTTATGCGCTTGTCCGCGTTCCCTCCAAATCCCGCGAGGCGCTGGAGCTGGGCAGGGAATTGTTCAAGGATCCCAGGAACCGGACGCCCAGCCTGGTGAGCAATATTTTCGTCCTGGAAAACAGGCTGAAAGTGCCTGAAAAAGACCGCGTCCCCTTCCGGGAATTGTTCCCGACGGACGAGATTGCCCGCGACCTGATGAGCAGCCACCTGGCCAATTCCCTGAAATACCCCGTGGACGGCCTGAGAGAATCTTTAGAGACATTAGAAAAAAGAAGAAATACTAAAGAGTAAGTAACATTATTTTAGTTGAGGCAAACCTGGAACTAGACGATTTTTAAGAATAGAGTTGATTTCACATTCCCAGATAATACGAACACTCCATCCTAATGCTTCAAGTTTACGGTAATTTTCCTTATCCCGCATAATATTACGCGCAAACTTCGGTTCCCAGTATTCCAAATGAGAAGTAGGCATTGTAGCTCTTTTACATCCTTCATGTCTGTGCCAAAAACAACCGTTGACGAAAATAGCAATTTTATATTTTGGAAGCACAATATCTGGTCGTCCAGGCAAATCTTTTCGTTGTAAACGAAAACGATAGCCAAGAGAATGTAGTAATTTTCTCACTGCCACCTCCGGTTTTGTATTATAGCTTTTTACTGCAGCCATGGTATGGCTACGAATCTCTGGACTTACTTTATCCATAAAAATAAAGAAGGGTAATTCAACAAAAAGAAATCCATGAAGGATCAAACTTAAGCATCCTCAAAACTTCTTTTTCATTAAGAGCAAAAGGCTTCTTAATTTTAAAACGTCGAGCCGACCCAGGTATTTGCGTATGAATTGTAAACTGCGAACCGTGAGGTTGCCAAGTAAACATTTGTCTTCCTGTATTCACTAAATATCCAACTAAATTACCATTATTATTAACTTTCCATTCGTAATCTGTAGTGCAGTATCGATGATTTTCTTCCTCGAAAAGTATATATGAGCACAAATCATAACTTCGAATTAAAACCGAAGTGCGAACGGAGGCATAATTGTCTTGAGCAATATTAACGCGCTCATTCCAAATGTTCAATACCGCAGTACCTGTTTTTTGCACATCTTCATGGGGATTAACTATTCCATAGGAATAATCAGGAGAACAACGTCCTGAAATAAGACGTACGGATGATGCTTCAAAAGGATTTTTACATTTAACTGTTTTAGCAGACCATGCCAGCTTTCCTAATTCAACATCAGCTATTCCAAGGGGGCTTGCGAGATGTTCTCCTCCAATAGCCAATGCTAAAGTGTCTCCCCAATCGTCACCAGAAATATCTTTCCGTCCTGTATATATTAAATAGACTAAATGAGAACCTATATTTATGACGACGTCATCAGGTATTTCATTTAACCTAAATGGTTCTCTACTTTTTCGACGTCCGGAATCTCTTAACCTAGGAATTTCCATAATTGATGTTTAGCTTAATTCAGTAGAACGCGCCCTTTCCGAAGATAGAAGAGCCTCATGAATTCTATGGGCCACAGCCCGAATAAGAGGCACAGGCACGCTATTGCCAGTTTGCCTTCTAACCTCTTGATGCGAGACAACTATTTTGAAGCTGTCTGGAAACCCTTGCAATCGGAACAGCTCTCTAGAGGAAGGACGTCTATATCCATTTACCAAAAGATAATTGTAAGAAGCGCCTGTCCTCAAAGCGCACGCATAATCTAAAATAGAGACATTTCCTGCCTTATTTTCATGCCAAATAGAAGGATAAAAAATTATTTTCCCTTTTACTTTCTCTTTTCTTTTTTTTTGAATCATTTCAGAAGCGAACAAAGAAGGATCCACCTTTTCATCAGGCTCCAGAACAGAATTCAAATTATATGGAACTCTATTAAAATCAAAATTAAAATAATAAGATGTTAATTCATCTAAAAATCCTACTATGATAATACGTTCTCTTTTCTGCGGTAATCCAAAATCAAGTGCGTTAAGTACCTTCCATTTTAAATGATAACCAAGACTAGTAAGCCTATTAATAATCACATCAAAAGTTCTTCCTTTGTCATGAGTTACAAGTTGTTTTACATTTTCTAACAAAATTACTTTGGGTTTATGGTATTGAAGAATACGTTCCACTTCAAAAAACAAAGTTCCTCGGGTATCTTCAAATCCCTTTTTTAAGCCCATAATTGAAAATGCCTGACAAGGAAAACCTGCCAGTAATAAATCATGAGAAGGTATGTCCTTTGATTTGATTTTAGTTATATCTCCACTCGGCCGATGCCCAAAATTAGCCTCATATGTATCACATGCGGCTTCATTAAATTCAGAAGAAAAAACATTCATGTATCCAAGTTCATCAAAAGGTAACCTAATTCCTCCAATGCCTGCGAAAAGATCAATAAACGTCAACTTTCCCATTATTCTTTACATTTTTGCCTGATCCTATGTAATCTACCTATTACGCTATCACTCTTTACCATATTTTTTCATTCCCAGCAAGCCTATAGACCCAGATTCTGAACTTTAATCCATTGAATCTATTAATCACGACTTGGCAACGCCCCGGAAAGGTGCTATGCTTTTTCTCCACAACACCATGAGTAGAATAGCCCTGATCAGTGACATCCATGCCAATCTGCCCGCTCTGGAAGCGGTGATGAAGGATATAGAACAGCTTCAATGCGACGCCGTTTACTGCCTGGGTGATATTGTGGGCTACAACGCCAATCCGGCCGAATGCCTTGAGTTCGTCCGCGGACGCCAGATTCCCACCGTGCGCGGCAACCATGATGAGGAAGCCATTGGGGAAGACAATCCGGCAGGCATGAACCCCGTGGCGTACAAAGCCCTGATGTGGACGCGCCAGCAGCTTTCCGAAGAACAGAAGAAGTGGCTTCGCCGCGCCCCCTTCCAGCGTATCCTGCCCAATGAAATCGTTCTGGTGCACGCCACCCAGGACAAGCCCAATTCCTGGTCCTACGTCACGAATGTGGACACGGCCACGCACAGCATCAACATGTTGCGCGACAATCAGTTCCTGTGCTTCAACGGTCATACGCACGTCCCCCGCACCTTCATCCGCCATGAAGGGAGCATCCAGGAATATGAATCCGGGGACATCCAGCTTCTCAAAACCAACAAGTACCTTATTAACGTGGGTTCCGTCGGCCAGCCCAGGGACGGAGACCCCCGCGCCGCCTACGGCGTGCTTGATGTGGACAGCATGGTTTATTACCAGCGCCGCGTGGAATACGACGTGGAGGAAGCGCAAAGGCGCATTCTGGCCGCCGGACTCCCGGAGATGCTGGCGCGCCGCCTGGGAGAAGGCATTTAATGTTTTGCGAACCGTTGACGGTAATACGGGATGCTCCATTGAAATCCTGCGGAATCTTTAATTGTTTCCATTCCGCATTAAGAAAAAATGGGGAAACCGCATGTTAGCAAAGGCTCACAAATTTGCATTGCTACTTGCCTCGCCTGCCACAAACCAGTAGAGTTCTGCGCGACGAATGAAGACCTATATCATCAGACGACTCCTTCTCATGCCCCTGACGCTGCTGGGGGTCACGTTCCTCGTCTTTTGCATAACCCGCTTTGTTCCGGGAGGTCCCATTGAGCAGATGATGCAGCAGCAAAGCATGAGCGCCCTGTCCGGCCAGAAGGCGGGGTCCCAGCGCGGCGACAATAACCTGAGCGAAGCGGATATGGAGCGCCTGGAGGAACAGTACAGCCTTCAGGAGCCCATCATCACCGCTTATCTGCAATGGCTGGGAGTGCTCCCAAAAAAGATTTTCATTTCCCGTGAGGAATTCGGGGAGATCGGCGGCGTGGAAGCGGCGGACAAGGAAGATGAATATTCCGGCATTTCCGATACGCACACCCGGATCAACCTGAATGAAACGGGAGAACAGGTCGTCGTAGTGCGCCAGGACAAGGATTCCGACAGCGTGAAGGACGCCTTCTTTTCCGGCACTCCGTCCCGGAAAGCCGCCTCGGAAGGCTGGACCGTGGACATAGAATCCCCCATGGACCGCGCGGAACGCTGGGCGCGCCGCATGAGGCAGACGGACAATACGGAAGCCGTCAGGGACAAGGCGCGCGGCTATGCCTGGCGCGCCGTGATGTATAAGACCAGCTTTGACGGGCTGCTCCAGGGCACCATGGGCAACTCCTTCAAATACAATGAACCAGTGTGGGACATGATTAAGGAGCGCATTCCCGTCTCCCTGTACTTCGGCATCCTGAGCGCCATTATTACCTATTCCGTCTGCATTCCCCTGGGAGTAATAAAGGCCATCCGCCACAAGAGCCTGGTGGACAACATCTCCTCTGTTCTGATTTTCCTGGGGTACTCCGTGCCCGGCTTTGCGCTGGGCGCCGTGCTGGTGGTGTATCTGGGCGCGCGTCTGGAATGGTTCCCGCTCTGCGGGCTTACGTCTCCGGACTTTGCGGACATGGGCTTCTGGCAACAGGCCGGAGACCTGCTGCACCATACGGTGCTTCCCCTGATCTGTTATGTAGTCAGCTCCTTCGCCATCACCACCATGATGATGAAAAACAACCTGATGGACAACCTTTCCGCGGACTATATCAGAACGGCCATGGCCAAGGGCGTGAGCTTCAAGGGGGCCGTTATCAAGCACGCCTTCCGCAACTCCTTCATCCCGATTGCCTCCACGCTGGGCAGCCTCATCAGCCTTATTGTGGCCGGCTCCATGCTGGTGGAAAAGGTCTTCGATATCCAGGGCTTCGGGATGCTGAGCTACCAGGCCCTGATGGACAAGGACTACGCCCTGATCATGGGCACGCTGCTGCTTACCTCCTTCCTGATGGTGCTGGGCAACCTGCTTTCAGACATCATCGTAGCCGCCGTGGATCCGCGCATTAAATTTGAATAACACACATGGTTAGAAAACTGGCATACCTTCTGGTCATTCTGGCGGTCCTCACTGCCGTGGGAGAGTTGTGCGGCCTGCTCCTGCCCACGTTGAGCTGGCCCTTCACCGTCTCGCGTGAAATGAGCATGCTCAACATCGTCTGCACGGACCAGAACAACGGCGGCATCCTGACGCCGCAGGGAAAATTCCTGTGGTTCGGCTGGGCCTGCGTGCTGGTCATGGCCGGGGTCGGCTTCTGGATCATGCTGAAAGGGCCGCGCCGCTTCCATCCCACGCCGATTACGAAGCGCCGCATCCAGCGCTTTAAAAGCATCTCCCGCGGCTATGTCTCCCTCATCATCCTGCTCGTACTGACGCTGCTGGCCTGCATGGACCAGTGCCTGGTGGGCAAACGGGCGCTGCTCGTCGTGCAGGACGGCTCCTGGTACTTCCCCGCCATCATGCGCAAGGTTTACAAAGGCTCCACCTTCGGCCAGACCGGGGACTTTGCGGATGCGGAAGCCAACTACCGCGAACTGAAAAAACAGGCAGGGCAGCCGGGAAAACCCTCCCTCGTCATCATGCCCCTGGTGCCGTACGACCCCACAGGGGATTCCACCAATCCCGGTTCTGAAGCCCTGACGGTGAATGAAGACGGCCTGGTCTGCGAGTCCAGCGGCAAGCCGTATTCCGGCCTGGCCTCCCGGCTGCACAAGGATGAAGAAGCCCTTCCCCACATCAGCTACAAATTCCGCAAGGGGAAAAAGGTGGACCGCGCCACCGGCTGGCTGGAAGACCGGACGGAAGTGTACAGCGCCACGTATGAAAACAACCAGATCGTAGCGGAACACTACAGCGGCCCCGGCACCAAGGAGGACTTCCTGAAACAGACGGACGAGAACAAAATCAGCCGCATCTTCTACCACCCGGCCCCTCCCCTCAAGGGCGGCCACCTGCTGGGCACCAACACCCAGGGCGCGGACATCCTGGCGTACCTGTACGGAGGGCTCCAGGTGAACATGAAGGCCGCCATCTTCTACCTTCCCATCGTGTACTTCATCGGCATCACCTTCGGGATGATGATGGGCTACTTCGGCGGCATGTTCGACCTCGGCATGCAGCGCCTCATTGAAATCTTCTCCCAGGTTCCCTTCCTGTTCATCATCATGATCATTTCAGACATGGTGCCGCTTCACATGAAAGGCATGTTCCTGATTATCAGCCTGCTCATCATGTTCGGGTGGATGGCCATGACCTACCAGCTCAGAACCTCCACCATGAAGGAAAAGGCGCGCGACTACGTGGCGGCGGCCCGCGTGCTGGGGGCTTCCACCAGCCGCATCCTCTTCGTCCACATCCTCCCCAACCTCGTCGCCATCCTGGTCACGCTGGTTCCGTTCAGCGTCTCCGCCCTCATTCTGGCCCTGGCCTCCCTGGATTACCTGGGCTTCGGCCTTCCGGACACGTACGCCAGCTGGGGGCGCCTGCTCAATGACGGCCTGGCGGACCTCTCCGCCAGCTGGGTGGTCACCTCCGCCTTCTCCGCCCTGGTGATTACCCTCCTGCTCGTCACCTTCATCGGGGAGGCCATCCGGGAAGCCTTCGATCCCAAGAAATTCACCACCTATAAATAAAAAGACTCCTGTTTCCGCCATACCCATGCTCAAGCTGTCCGCCATCCTCCGCACCATCCTTTCCTCCGTGACGCTGTCCCTTCTGCTGGCAGTTGGTTCCGGTTGCAAGGATTCCTCCCAATCCCAGGGAGTGGGCTGGCAGCCGAACGTGCCTTTCGGCACGCTCCCTCCGGGATTTGACTCCTTCCCGGAACGGTGGAACAAGCAGATTAATGACCGGCTGGCGCGGGAAGAAGCCGCCAAGCAGAAGGAAATACGGGAACTCCGGGACAAATTCTTCAAGGAGGAAGACCCCAAAATCAGGGAAAAGCTGCAAAGCAAGCTCATTGCTGATGAAGCGGCCTTGTCCGTCATCCACCGCAGGCAGACGGAAGGGGACTACATCAAATTCAAGACTCCGGCGGACATCCCCCAGGACCTGAAATGGGAAGACGGGCTGGACAATCCGGAAATAGGCGACCCGAACGCCAAAAAAGGCGGCGTGCTGCGCCAATGGGCTCCGGGGTCCTACCCGGACACGTTCCGGCCCAACGGCCCGAACAGCAACAGCGGCTTCCGCGGCCCGCTGTATGATGAAATCATCATCGGCCTCGTCTCCATTCATCCGGTCACCGGAAAAATCATCCCCGGCATCGCCCACAAATGGGCGGAATCCGCAGACAGGCGTACTGTTTACTTTGAACTGGACCCGGACGCCCGCTACTCGGACGGAGCTAAGGTAAAGGCCATCGACCTGCTGGTGAACATGTACATCCGCACCTCGGAATACAGCCGGGACGTCTTCTACAACAACTTCTTCTACCAGAACGCGTCCAACATCACCATCTACGACGACAACCGCTTCTCCATCACCCTCCCCTTCGCCAAGCCGCTGCTCCCGTTCTACTGCACGCTGTTCATCCCTTCCCCGCCGCACTTCTACTGCGAATTCGGCCCCAGCTACGTGGAACGCTACCAGTGGCGCGTACCGCCCACCACGGGCGCCTACGTGGTGAAGCCGGACGGCATCATCCGCGGCCGCCAGGTAACGCTCCAGCGCGTGCCGGACTGGTGGGCCAGGGACAAGAAATTCACGAAGTACATGTATAACGTGGACCAGATCGTGTACAACTTCATCGCGGAACCGTCCAAGGCCATTGAACTCTTCCGCATCGGGGAGCTGGACGTGCTGAACATCACGAAGCCGGAGCTGTGGCATGAGCGCATGGAAATCCCGGAAGTCCACAACGGCTATATCAACCGCAGCACGTTTTTCACCATTTACCCCCGGCCTCCGTACGGCCTCTTCCTGAACACTTCCAAGGCCCCCTTCAACGACCTCAACGTGCGCCTGGGCTTCCAGCATGCGCTGAACATCCAGAACATCATTGACATCACCTTCCGCGGGGACTACCAGCGGCTCAACTCCTACAACTCCGGCTTCGGCAAATTCACCAACCCCTACATCAAGGCGCGCCCCTACTCTCCGGAACAGGCCCGCGCCTGCTTCGCCAAGGCCGGATACACCATCCCGTGCCCGGACGGAATCCTCCGCAAGCCGGACGGCACCCGGCTCACCGCCGCCATCACCTTCCCCAATTCCTCCCCCTCCCTGGCCTCCACGCTGGGCAAGCTGAAGGAAGACGCCCGCAAGTGCGGCCTGGAAATCCAGCTGGACCCGCTGGACTCCACCGTGGCCTTCCGCAAGATCATGGAAAAGCGCGTCCAGGCCTCCTTCATGGCCTGGGGCTTCACCCCGCCCCACCCAATGAACGAGCAGGGCTTCCACTCCCGCTACGCCTATGACGAACGCGGCAGCCTCATCACCTACACCAACAACATCTGCGCTTATGCGGACAAGGAGATGGACAAGCTGCTGGACGACGAAACGAACGCCGCTACGGAAGACGAGCTTCAAAAGGCCACGTGGAAGGTGCAGCAGAAAATTCATGACGAGGCCCTGTGGGTCCCCTGCTGGACCACGGAATTCGTCAGGCTGGGCTACTGGCGCTGGGTCAAATGGCCGAACAGCGCCACCACGCAATTCTGCCATCCGGTCGTGTTTGACCCGATGGAAAGCTACCTGTACTGGGTGGACAACGACGTCAAGAAGGAAACCATGGAAGCCAAGCGGAAAAGAAAAACCTTCGAGGAAGTGGACACCGTATACGACCAGTACCGCTATATGGACTCCATCGACAGCCTGGACAACAAGGAAGGCGGCGGCAAGCTGCCGTCCGTTCCCGTCATCCCGGAAAACGGCGGCCCGCTGGAACCCTCTGCCACGGAGAAATAACAAATGAGCGAACCCCTGTTGGAAATCAAGAACCTGGTCACCGGATTCGAGACGGAATCCGGCCTGCTGAAAGCGGTGGACGGCGTCAGCTTCACCGTTCCCAAGGGAACCTGCGTAGGCATTGTGGGGGAATCCGGCTGCGGCAAAAGCGTCACGGCCATGTCCATCGTCCGCCTGCTTCCCCAGCCCATGGGGAAAATCCTGGACGGGCAAATCCTGTTCAAGGGCCGTGACTTGGTCCAGGCGAAGGAGACGGACATGCACGGCATCCGCGGCCGCCACATCGGCGTCATCTTCCAGGAACCGATGACGGCGCTCAACCCCGTGCACAGTATCGGCAGGCAGATAGGGGAATCCCTGATGCTCCACCGGGGAATGAACGCCAGGGAAGCCCGTGATGCCGCCATCCAGCTCCTGCAGCGCGTCCGCATTCCCGCGCCGGAACAGCGCGTGGACGAATTCCCCCACCAGCTCTCCGGCGGCATGCGCCAGCGCGTCGTCATCGCCATTGCTCTGGCCTGCCATCCGGAACTCATCATCGCGGATGAACCCACCACGGCCCTGGATGTCACCGTGCAGGCGCAGATTCTGTCCCTCCTCAAGGACCTCCAGGCGGAAATGGGCTCCTCCTCCATCCTCATCACGCATGACTTGGGCGTCATCGCGCAGAGCTGTGACTCCGTGGTGGTCATGTATGCCGGCCGCGTGGTGGAAAAAGCTCCCGTCCGGGAACTCTTTGCCAATCCCCGCCACGCCTACACCAAGGGACTGCTGGCCTCCATCCCGCAGTTGAGCTCCGTGCGCAAGACCAAGCTGCCCACCATTCCCGGACAGGTGGCCTCCATTGCGGACTTTGTGCCCGGCTGCCGCTTCTGCCAGCGCCAGGGAGTGCCCGTGGAAGAACTCACGGAACGGCCGCCTCTCGTGGAAATATCCCCGGACCACTTCGTGGAAGCCTGCCCCCGCTGCGCCAACCTTTAACCTTTTTCCCCTTCTCTCGCCATGCCGGAACCACTCTTGCAAGTCAACAACCTGAAAATGTACTTTCCCGTCCGCTCAGGAATCTTCCTGCGGCAGGCGGGATGGGTCAAGGCGGTGGACGACGTCTCCTTTAGCATCTACCCCGGTGAAACGCTGGGACTGGTGGGGGAATCCGGCTGCGGAAAATCCACCATCGGGAAAAGCATCGTCCGCCTGCTGAAACCCACCGGAGGCTCCATCCAGTTCAACGGCAAAAACATCGCCAGGCTCTCCCAGCGCAAAATGCGGCCCCTGCGCCCCCATATTCAAATGGTCTTCCAGGACCCGGCGGAATCCCTCAACCAGCGCCAATCCATCGGCCAGATTGTAGCGGAACCCTTCGTCATCCACCGCATGGGCACACCCGCCGCGCGCCGGGAATGGGTGCGCGGCCTGCTGGACCGCGTAGGCATGCCGGACAGCGCCATCGACCGCTTCCCCTTTGAATTCTCCGGGGGCCAGCGCCAGCGCATCGGCATCGCACGCGCCCTGACGCTGAACCCCAGCCTCATCATTCTGGATGAACCCGTCTCCGCGCTGGACGTATCCGTCCAGTCCCAGGTGCTCAACCTGCTGCTGGAACTCCAGGAAGAACGCAAGCTCTCCTACCTCTTCATCGCCCATGACCTGGCGGTGGTCAAGCACATCTCCGACCGCGTGGCGGTCATGTACCTGGGGAAAATCGTGGAAATGTCAGATGCGGAAACCATCTACCAATCCCCCAAACACGCCTATACCAAGGCGCTGCTGGACGCCATTCCGGAACCGGATCCCGCCAGGGCCAACAAGCACCAGCCCCTGCCGGGGGACGTTCCCTCCCCTATCAATCCGCCGCTCGGCTCCGCCTTCGGCCACCGCATCCAGCACCCCTCCTATCCGGAAACGGTGGGTGCGGATCTCACCCCCGTGGAAATAGAACCGGGCCACTGGGTAGCCCCGGACCCCTGCTCCCTGGAGCCGGAGGACTGGAACAAGGTGCGCCAGCGGTAAAAGCGCGGAAAAACGTCGCATCCGTTACCTATTGGAAAAGGCGCTCCCAGAAGTAAAACCTCCCATTTCAAGAAAATTCCGGCTGCCAAGAGGTATAGCGGAAATGCTGATTAACCATGAATTTACGGTTCCGGCAGCCTGGGGATGACGGCCTCCCCGCCCTTCATAACTAAAAATCCATCCAGAGCGCAGCCAAGGAAATTTTCTCCAGCCTGCGGACAGCATACCCCAACAAAAGCCTCTGTTCCGCTTAGGAAAAACACCCATGAGGGGAACAACTCCCTCACTCCCGGAAGAGTCACCGCCTTTAAAGGCGATAGCGGAAACACCGGTTCACCGCAGCTTTGCGGCTTCGGTGCCTGCCATCCCGTCAAAAAAACAAACGAGCGCGAAACAGCCCGCGGCCCCTTACACGTAAATCCGCGGCACGCGGGCGCTGATGCTGGTCAGCACGTTGCTGGGAATGGTACTGGCGCGGCGCGTCAGCTCCTCCCAGCTTACATTAGGGCCCATGATCTCCACCAGGTCCCCGGTCTCCACCTGGTCCATGTAGGTGACGTCCACCATAATCTGGTCCATCGTCACACGGCCCAGAACCGGGCAGTACTGGCCGTTGATATACACGCGCGCTCCCTGGTTGGAAAGATACTGGAGGTAGCCGTCCGCATAGCCGATGCCGATGGTAGCCACCTTCGTGCTCCCCTTCGTCATATAGCAGTGGTTGTAGGAAACGCCATGGTTGCCCGGCAGCGTGCGTATCAGGGTAATGCGGCTGTACAGGGTCATCGTGGGCCGCAGCTCCTTGTTGTATGGGGAAGGCATCGGAGAATACCCGTACAGGATTCTGCCCAGCCTCACCATGTTGGCGCAGGGAACCTTGTAATTAAACACGGCCGCGCTGCTGCACAGGTGCCGGAACTTGTACTGGTGCCCCTGGGAGAGTTCGTTCACGGCCTCAGCAAAGCCGCTGATCTGCCCGTGCGTGAAGGAAATATCGTCGGAAGCCGCGGACAGGTGGGAAAACACGCCCTCCATATCCAGATGGCTGAACTGCTTGAGCTTCTCCGTCAGGCCGTGCAGTTCACTGGGAAGAAAGCCGCTGCGGCCCATCCCGGTATCCACGCCCAGATGGACATGGACGGGCTTGTTGTAAAGGGCGCCCAGGGAATTGAAATGTTCCGCCTCCTCCATGCTGGAAAGGGCGGCGCGCCAGCCGTTCTGCACAATCTCCTCCCGTTCTCCGGCAAAACAGGGACCGAGAATGAACGGGCATGTCTTCACCCCTGCATCCCTCACCCGGCCAGCCTCCGCCACCGTGGCGACGCCGAAAAAAGCGCAGTCTTCACCATCCAGAGCCTTCACTACCCCTTCCAGTCCGTGCCCGTAGGCCTCCGCCTTCACAATGGCCATCAGGCCGTGGTCCGGCATCACGCGGCGGACGACGTTCAAATTGTGCCTCAACGCATTGGTATCAACCTGGGCCCATGCTCTGGGAGGGCTTGTGCAACTCATGCCCGGAGTGTAGGAAGACGGTTGATGCTGTACAAGCCGGAATTGAGCCACCTTCCCACTTTCCGGAACGGAATCCGGGCAAAGCCGCACATCAGTCAGGAGGAATGAATCCGGGAATCTTGACGGAAGGAAAGTATTCCCTCTTTTTCACCTGCCTTCAAAAAACTCCTTGCCAATCCCCTGCATGAACGATATATTTCCACCCGCACTGCAAATGCGCGGTTAGCTCAGTGGTAGAGCACATGCTTCACACGCATGGGGTCACTGGTTCGAACCCAGTACTGCGTACCATCTTCATAAACGCCTCGGAATCAAGCATTCCGAGGCGTTTTTCTTTCCCAAAACTGCTCAACTAGCACCCATACTAGCACCTTGTTTTTTCTGATTCACACCTGTTTGAAGCTGTTCAAGGTAATTCTGCAAGCCGTCTGGAGTTTCAACTTCATGATCAAATCCGTTGACTGATCCCCCTTGTACAAGATGTCCTACATCCAATCACCTCAGGGGCAGAAGTGGCGATCCGGCTATCATTGATTATAAATCATAAACAAAGGAATTCCAAGAGGGACTCGCCGGGACAATCCCCTTGCTGACTCTACTCCCGGAATCCCTCTCAAATATTCATTCCCTTGATTCCCTTTTAAACGTTTTTACGTGAAGGAATCGAAATAAACGCCATGAAAGCGTCAAATTCGGCGACATGATACTTCTGGACGCCGCCATGCGGGCGAATCATCCTGACATGACCTGAACTCACGGCTTCTGCCAGTAACCTGCAAATGGTCGATTTACTGGTATCGTAACGCTTGGCAAGAGTAGCCTGACTTGCCCAGACGACTGAACCGGATTCAGTAGACTGTCGGGTAAGAAGAACATCCAGGCATTCCCGAATGCCCCTTAGTTCTTCAATGATGTCCTCGGCAGAGACAAAAGTGCCTTCTATGATTTTCATATTCGATTTGGAGATTGGGACTTCAGAGAAGATTTTAGCCCTCTGAAGATGCCAATGCAGCTCTCAGAAATTGCCTCTCATCCTCTTTCAAAAAATCCATGTAACTTTGAGCTGCCTGCTTCAAAATCCTTTGTTCGGCCAGTTCCAAAACATTCCGTTCCAGCGTTGTTGTAGGACGATATTCCAAGTAGGCCGCCAGCATGGAAGGAATTCTAATGTTCGGGGAGCGTTCGACATTGTAGTAGGCCAAAGGATCATCGAAGACTACTTCAACAACAACATCGGCATCTTCTCCAGGCAGACATGGAGACAGACCGGGAAGGCCTATAATCTCCCGATTGATACGAATGACGGTTACCGGCTCGCCACCTTGACCGACCATGCTTCTTAATGCACATTTGGGATGCACATACCATTGAATATTCTCCAACTTGTTCAGATGACTGCTGACTGCAGCCATGGAAAATTCGGGGGTAATCCTGAATGGATAGTATTTCTCCACTTTAGGCGGGATAAAATTGTCCCGAAGCTTGTTTAACAAGCTTTTACGGTTCAACGCAAAGACGTTTCGTTTCTCATTTGCCAACATCAAATCACCGCAAAGTCGGCTAATAGTCTTGGACACCTGAGACGGGGAAATATCATGCCCGCAGAATCGGATATACTTGGTGAGCGTTTTTTGCGACTTCCATAAGGGATTGTCGATGAAACTTCTGGCCACCAAGGAAGAAATCCCCACATACGGATTGTTGCTCCTTCTGTCTTTGTAGTCTGCGGAAAACTCTCCTGTGTGGGAGATAAAAAGACCGTCGTGAATGATAGATCCATTTCCACAGCAATCTACAACACTGACCTTTTGGGCTGCAAGCCGAGCGGCAAACTTTGAATTGACGTAAGGACAAATAAGAAGAAGCGGCAAAGAAAAAAGCTCCTTGTAGTATTTAAATCTTTCGCATGATTCTTCGCCCAATCGATAAGATCTGGTCTGGATATTATGAAACACATTCGCCAGTTTTTCTTCCGTCTCAATATCACCCCAGGCAACTGCATACCGTTCACAACGCGACGTATCGGGACCGGCGATAATCACAACATCGCAAATGGCACAGGAATCTTCCACAATGCTCCGAGGTTCAGCCATCACGTTTTTATACTTCTCCACAAGTTGGATAGTGACCATCCCATACATAAATTTTTTCCCACTACCCAAAACATCAATTAACTCTTTGGCATTCGGAAATCTGGAAATAACTTCTTTCATGACTCTATGCTAATGATTCTCTGCGGTAAGGGCAAATAGGAATATCCTCGACAGAGCATTCCTCATGAGCTATTTCCAGCGAATTTTCATCGTCCTTACTGTAGAGAAAAATAACCGAAATCTTAAAAACCGGGATTCACCCGGCACTTTCAAAAAATGGTAATGCTGGCGGTCTTTAATCTAAAAGAAATTTTGAGGAAGGGGGCATAAGGATGGATTTGTGTCATACAATTTCCTCAAGCCATGAAAATGTCCTGATTATCACCTAAAATTTCTTTTAGACGATAGTTTCTAACGTTGTCGTTCCTTAAGTTTATCCAATAAATATTTTGCTTCCCCGTTTCCCAAATTGGCAGCTTTATTGTACCACTCGGCCGACTTATCAAGGTCCTTGGCAACTCCATCACCCGTTTCATAACAGTAGCCAAGATTAACTTGTGCTCTGGTAAATCCTTGCTCGGCTGCTTTCATGAGCCAGGTCACGGCGGATTTACGATCGCCGATACTTTGAAAAGTATTCGCTATTTCAAATTGAGCTTCCGGATCTCCCAGGGTTGCAGCCCTGGCAAGATATTCCATGTATTTTTTATCGTCTGATTTGAGCCTGTAAATTGTAGCAAGATAAAAATGCGCACGAACATAGCCCTGGGCTGCTGCTTTCTCGTACCACTCAGCTGCTTTGTCGTAATCTCTGGGTACGATGCTGCAAGGTCTGTCAAATACACGTTTTGGATCGGTTGACCCATCTCCTATTTCATAAAAATACCCCAAATTGACCATGGCACTGGAATTACCTTGCTCTGCCGATTTAAGCGTCCACTGAAAGGCAAGCTTAGGGTCTTTGGGAAAACCGTGAAGACCGTGCGTATAAAAATGACCGAGCGCATTTTGAGCAATGGCGTCTCCACCTTCTGCCGCTTTACGATACAACTGGATGCTCATATTTTCATTCCTGGGTTTATGGACGCCTTCTTCATAAATTTGGGCCAAAATACATAGTGAGGCAGGGTTATTTTGAGAGGCTACTTTTTCCCACCAGGAGATCGCTTTTTCCATATTCTTTTCCATGCCAAATGCTCCCTGGGCACAAGCAAGCCCCATGTATTGTTGTGCTGCCGCGTCTCCTTGCTTCGCCGACAATTCAATCAATTTGATTCCTTTTGCCGGATCCTTTCCGGTTCCATTTCCATCAATAAGACATAAGCCTAAACTGAATTGAGCGCTTTTCTCTTCCTGAGCGACGGCTTTCTCCCACCACGATACGGCTTCTTTTATATTTTTTTCAACTCCCATACCCGTGAAATACATACTGCCGGCGCGTTTCTGAGCCTCAGGAACCCCTTGCCGGGCCGCCCGGAGTGTCCATTGTGCCCCCAGTTGCAGATCCTGGGGAATATTTCCCAACCCATATAAATATCCCATCCCGAGCAAGTTTTGGGCATATGCATCCTCTTCTTCCGCTGTTTTTGTAAGCCAGGAAATGGCAATTTGAGGATTTTTCGGAATTCCTCCTTTCCCGTTAAGATAATAAAGCGCTAGAGCATTCATGGCTTGGATATGACCCAATTCCGCCGCTTTCCGGTACAGCTCGAAAGCCTGCTGTTCATTTTGTTCCACCATATTCCCCTGTTCATAACATTGGGCCAGAATATACAAGGCCTTGGGATGATTGAGATCGGCCGCTTTCTTCCAGTGTGAAAAGGCTTTCTTCATATCATCATTCAAGGCGTAGGAATCACCCAGCCATAACAAGGCTTTCGTATCATTCTGTTCCGCCGCCTTTGAAATCCATTTCATGGCTTCATCGTGGTCTTTCCGGCATCCTTCTCCGGAAGAATATAAGAGACCAGTCATAAACTGTGCATTAGGTAATCCCTGTTCGGCCGCTTTCAGGAACCATCCAAAGGCTTGTTCCATATTTCTTGTCCCTGAAGTTCCTTTGGCTTCCAGCAACCCCATGTTGAATTGAGCGTTTGCAAATCCCTGCTGAGCCGATTTAAGCAACCATTTGCGTGCTTCGGTATCATTATGCTCAACACCAAGGGATGTGGCATAAGCCACTCCCAGATTGTATTGGGCTTTGGCATGGCCTTGTTTCGCCGCTTTGTAGAACCAGCCGGAGGCTTGCTTGTCGTCTTTTTCTGTTCCTGTACCGAAGGCATAACATCTGCCCAGCTGAAACTGGGATTCCATGTCTCCCCCTTCAGCCTGTTTCTTTAATACGTTAAAATCGGGTAACGGTTCCGTACCGGATAACATCGAAACGGGTAAGGTAAATGCGACAAGAATGCAGATGAAGATATGTGTCCAGTTCATTATTTTAATTTTGTGAAATGTGAGTAACTATGATTATTATAGAGATAATGATTGCAGGAAAATTATTTACTCTTATCCCACAGCCATGCCAGAAAGCCACCAATAGGTATAATGCTCAAAAAGCCGGGACCTCCCGATGAGATTCCAACACACACCCATACAAGGAGAGCTAAACATGTAATCCCCCCCTTGAAGGCTATTAAAAAAGAAGAATCTCTATTTTCTTCAGAGATTGGTTCGTTCACTTTCCGATTCGAGTCAAAGTCTTTTCGTGAAGAGTTCAGGAGTCGTTGGCATTTATCTATCCATTTTTGAGCTTCAGGGTGACTATTAGTGAGTGCCAGCTTAAACCACATTAATCCTTTCTCCAAATCAGGAACTTTCATTTCCTCCCCATTAAAACAAATCCTTCCCATCATGAATTGCGCATCTACAGAACCTTGCCCAGCAGCTCTTTCAAGCCATGTAATACCTTTCTTGATGGATTTTGGAATTCCTACACCATGGTAATAACTCATTCCCAAAAGATACTGGTCTTCTTTATTTCCTTGTTCTGCATGTTGCTTCAAAAAAGGATCGTTCTGCAGAGAGATGACGCCACGGTATGTTGTTCCCTCTTGGACAAGGGATGGAATGGTGACATTTTGTCCTTCCCGGACGTCGGAAGGAATATGGACAGAGATAATTTCTTCTCCCAGTTTCAATGTTTTTTTGACGCCTAGTTTGGCCTCAATTTCCGAAATTCGGATGCGGTAAGTTGTTTCTTCTTCAGGTTCTCCTGTTTCGGATGAGGCAGAATGATTTCCTGCCTGGGAAGAAAAAGCAGAGGGAGAAAAAAGCTCATTGGCATAAAATGCTGCTCCGAGTCCGACGGCTTCCATACTTTTATCCCAGGACTTGCAGGTGAGCCTTGTCTTTTCCTCCAGCAGTTCTCTGAGTCGGGGAGTCTTGCTGCTTCCTCCCACAAGAAGAATAATGCTGGGGGCCGGCTGATGGTCGGCAGTCAGCCGAGCCAGGATATCTTCGACCATTTGGACAACTTTTCCAAGTTGATGAACAATGACTTCTTCCCATTCTCTACGAGGTATTCGTAAATTCTGTATTCCGGCGGACATGGGGAGGGTCAGTGAATACTCGTTCACCAAGGAAAGCTTCTCCTTGGCTTGCCTGATTCTTTTCCGCAAAGCCCTCTGTTTACCCAAAGGTTCCTGATTCAGATCAACTCCGGTTTCCTGTTTCAGCCTGTTGGCTACATGATTCCACATGATCGTATCCAATACTTCCCCTCCCATGGTTTCATCTCCCCGGCTATAGGATTTTTGGACCTTGAATCCTTCTTCAGTCCGTTGGACAAGACTCAAATCGAGGGTGCCTCCTCCCCAATCCACAATCAACGCTGATCCCTGGAACGCATCATCTGGAAACAATGAGCAAAAGGCTTTCCCCGCCGCTTCCGGCTCCGGGACGAGAACCACTTCCTGAAATCCGGCCGTCTTCGCCGCCTTTTTCAAATCGGACTGTCGTGCTGGGCTGAAGCAGACGGGAATGGTGATGACTGCCATGTCTATATTATAATTGCCATGAAGGGATTCCTGTTCGCATTTCTCACGAATGTACTTTAGAAATTCCATGGTGAGGCCTTGCGCAGAATATTCCTTTTCCGAATCATCCCGTTTCAATGTCCTGGTTCCACCAAGCCATAATTTGAAAGCTCTTGCATATCCGGATGGATCATATTCGCAAAGATCGTCAGCATCGTCTCCAAAAGAAAAATCTCCGTTGGAACTCATGTGGACGGTTGTGGGGATGCTGTCATTACCCCGTCCCAGACGACTCAATGTCGGGAATTTGCTATTGTTTTCAAGGTATGAAACAAGCGTATTCGTTGTGCCGAAGTCAATGCCTATACAGATGGAATTCATGATCTTTTTTCAATAGAAGTGGGCTGGATACTCTCCATTCGATGCCGTATATGTTCGGCTGTTTTTCGAGTTTCTCTATCCGGAGCTCCGGTAACGGCTTCACATACGATCGTATAAGTTTTACGAAAATCGTTAGTTACATCTCCATCCCGGATGGAGGAATCAAGAGAACCTTCAAGAAGCAGCCGTATGTACTGCCGTGCATCCGGAGGAAGGAATGCCAGAGACTTGTCGAGAGAATCCAGGATTTCGACATCGCCATCCAACTCGGCCAGGAGTTCCTCCTCAATGATACGGAAACGATCCGCCTCTTCCCAATGTTGTAGTAATGAAGCCAGCTCCTGTTTTCCTGTCGCTTTTTTCTCGTAAACCCACAATCGGGTGGAAGGTTCTCCTACTGCCGTTTCCAAAATACCCCAGTGTTTTTGATCCTGTTCGAGCCTCTCCTGAATTCCTTCCAAGGTCCGGTAAGCTCGTTCTATTATGTGGCGGGCTTTGGCGCGGCTCTGCCGTTGTTTGATGATCCCCCCTCTGGTGAAAAATTTTTCTTCCAAAAAACGCAACAACCTGTCCATGCCGCTTAGTTCCCGAATGGATTTCCTGTACAGGGCCTCTTCGGCGACTCCCATGTGGTCCATATGACGGACAAGTACCCGAAAACTCGGCCACGGAAGCCAGGGACACAAGCCTCGGATAGCAGCCCGTTCTTCCACCCTGTCCCACCGGGTATCTCTTTTGAGAACGGTCAAAAGTTCTTCGTCCGAAAGAGTGAGAATGACTGATTGCAGGCGATTGAAAAATTCGTCCGGCGCCAGTCGGGAAGACAAGGCCAGTGGAGCGCTGACCGGAATGATGTCGGCGACGACATCCCTCATATGGTTCTTCAGCTGTTCTGCTTTCCTCTCTATGTCGCTCATGTCTCCCCCATTGTCCCAATAGGTATTGTCCCAGAGGTGGAAGACTCCTACGCTGTTGTAGGGAGATGAATCGGGCAAACAGCCCTTCCTGAAGGTCTGCAGGGACTGTTCATCCGCTTCTTTCCCCAGATATCCGAAAACATAAATCAGGGCATCGGCCTTTTCTCCTTCCGCAATGCTGGCCTTTTCCGCATCCAGAAAGCTTTGCGCCACTTTCTCATGATCATCATTCGCACTTCCCGTTCCCGGGGTATCAATGATCCGGGTGCGTTTCAAGGTATCGGCATCGGAGAATAACTCGAGAAACGAAGTCCTTCTTACCCGGTTAATAACCTGTTCGTCCTTCCCGCTCCAGTCGGTATGCAGTTTTCCCAGAGGAAAGGATTCCGCAGGAGCATCCTTCCAATGAACGATGAAACGGTTGCTCATTTCCCGGGAAGCATGGGAAATACGGTTGATGGTCGCGGTGGCCTCTTCCGATCCCATAATGGCGAGATTTTGGCCGATCAGAGCGTTAACCAGGGAACTCTTGCCTGCCTTGACCCTGCCGAAAACAGCGACGCTGAACGGTCTGCACGCCGTATCGGCTATCTGGCGCAGAGTTTGAGCTTCTCCACTCAAAGAGGGATACTGCTCAAAAAACGAAGCCATTTGCAGCAGGAATGCTTGAAAACGTTCCTGTATGCGTCTGCTGTCCCAAGCTCCTTTCATGATACATCCGAAAAAGGGAATTATGTGAGAGACAGGCCACGCTCGATTTGCTGCAGGCAGGATTCCCACCCAGCCAATTCCGAACGCTTCTTCATCAGCTGCTGATTACTCATATTTTTTCTCTCTGCCAGTTCCGCAATCTGCCTTTCGTAGCCTGTCTGTGTTTCCGATACCCAGGTTTGGATGGCGTTACCTGCAGCATGCTGGATATCCTGCAAGATGCGTTCAATGGAAGACTGCGCCTGAGAGTAGGCGGAAGAAAGCGTCTGGGAAATCCCATTGGAAGCTTGCTGCTTATTGGCCCTGAGTTCTTGTTGCTTCTTGAGATTGCAAGCTGCGGAGCCCCCAAAATATCCGGCAATGGCCATCCCTATGCCGCTGCCGATAATCGTACCGACAACAGGAATGACAGAGCCGATAATTCCTCCTACCACAGAGGCAATAGTGACGCCCGCAATACCGCCGTAAAGACCTGTTCTTGCATTATCAAATATGGAGCCTCCTTGCTGGAGTTGCTCTATCTGACGTCCCAGGGCAACACGGTTTAATGTGGAGGACTGGCTGTGATTCAATTCCGAGGAAAGCTCCAGTGTGCCATGTTCTGCAACCCGTGAAAGTTCCGTTTCCGCTCTTTCCTGAATCATCCGTCCGGTTTCCATGGTTACCTTTGAAATAAATTCGGGTAACTTTGCAGAAATGTCTGAGAGAATGGCCTCCAACTGTTCCGCATCCTGAGCCTGATTGATCAGATTTTCAAAGTCCTGCTGAATTTCACCACCCGGCTGGCATTTCCGGATGTTTTCCATGGCATCCAGCCGAAGAGATCCTATAGATTTCTGGATTTCGGAAAGCAGATGAGGCTTCTCTTCATTATTCCATCTCTTGAAACTGGCTTGAGCATTTTGAAGATCTTCTCCCAGCTGTTTTTGTTGCTCTTCTGTTTCGGCATCAAGGAATGCTTTTTTTGCAGTCAATTCTCCTCTGACTCTCTCCAGTTTCGGTAGAGCCTGGAGTATGGCCCGCCCGGCAATGAGCTGGCGTTGATTCTTGCGGAGAGAATTTTGGACGAAGGCCATCAAAGGAGGAAAACCGCTGTCCGCAAGATCCTCCTGGTCCGTTGCTTCGTCTGCTTCCAGCTTAAGATGGGAGTCTACGCTGAAATATTTAATGTCTTCCTGCTTGAAACCTACTTGCCGCATCAAGATATCCACGTTGTTTTTCATGCGTGCCTGGCGCATTTGGGTATCGGCGGCATCGGCCTTGGTCTGCACAAAATAGATGTTATCGGTGATTGATCTCAGCTCCTTCAGGAAACAGATCTCCTGCAATCCCAGCGGAGAACCGATGCTGTCCGTCACGAAGAAAACGGCATCTGCTTTGGGGGCATACTGATAGGTGATTTCCTTGTGCTTTTTGAATAGACCGCCCAGCCCCGGAGTATCGACAATCACGATGCCGGAGCCCAGCAGTGGAGAAGGAACACATACTTCGATGAAGTCTACTTGGCGGTAATTGTCTGGGTTGCCGTTTTCAGTGCCGTAATCGTGGAGTTCCCTCTCGTCAATGACCTGCTCCGGCTTGCCGCTCTGTCTGGTGAAGAAGACACGGTAGCGTTTTTCTTTACCGTAGCGTATTTTGAAAATTGTCGAGGTCGCGACATCCGAATTAACGGGAACAAGGTCTTTGACGCCCAGGAGTGCGTTGATGAAGGACGACTTGCCTTGCTTGATTTCTCCCATGACGACAATGCGAAACAACCCCGCCCGCCAGAGTTTGAGATTGTCCAGAAATCCCTGGTCGGGAGAGGAGGAAAAAACATCGCTTTCCAGCTGAGCCAGAGCGGCAAGGTGAGACGTCAGTTCCTTCAGGGAAATGGATGTTGTAGAAGAATGGGTATTCATTGTTTTAGGAAAACTAAACGGTTCTCATCATTTCAGAATCATTAAACAGAGAGTCCACCAGTTCATAGGCTCCTTCCGCAACACTCATGGCAATGGATGGATCGGCCGTTGCCGCAAAGGCGCCTATGCCGGCTCCCGCACTGATCCAAGGAGCAAAATCGACCCCCTGAAGGGATCCCATGAAACTCCCATCCGGTAACGGAATATCTGTCGCTGTATAATAAAAATCACTGTTCTCCCAGGCATCCATGAACTTGTCCAGAGGGTAATGGATGGCTTGCCCGTCAGGAGTGCCTGAATCATTCAGAATGACCATGAGATTGTTGGGTTCACTGGCATCAATGCCGGTAACGACAACGGCATGGTCTGCCGGCATGAATTGGGAACTATCCAGCCCCAATCCCTTGCACAGGGCTATCTTCAAATCGTTAAGGGGGCCTTGATCCCAGAGCTGGTCTGAGTCGAGTCCCACAATGACGCCGTGTCCGGCCTGCAGCTCCCTGGCCAAATCATCCAGAGTGGCGTTTTGGACAGAGTGATTGGGAATACCATACATGTCCATCATGTTCCCAATATCAGCGGGGGATGTGCCGCCTCCCGGATGATACCAGCCATTGGAGGAAGAAATATAATCGGCCTGCTCCTGTGTAAGACCAATGCCGAATTGATTGATGAGACTCATTTCGGCAACAACAGCGCAGTTGTCCGGCTGCATCTGGAGTTCCCATGAGCCTGCCTGTATGTCAGGGGTGCCAATGATATAATCGTCCATAAATAGAGGATGGTTTATGATTAATAGTGTATGTTAAAGTGAAGTTTGAAGAATGACTTCCTGCTTGCGAATGAGTCGTCCATCCAGCCGGATTCCGGAGGCCCCCTGCTCCTTGATTACGGGAGAAACATGAGGAGGCAGCGTTTTCTCTACGGAAATGGCTCGTTGTATTTCCGGATTCCAGAAGGATTCCCGGAAGAGCTCTATTCCCATGGCTTTGAAAGCTTGCAAAAGGGTCTCTTGCAGCAAAGAAAGTGCAGTCATATCCTTGGAGTCGGCATTTTGCGCCAAAGACAGGAGTTCGTCGTAAAAATCGACGGCGTCACAGACCCATTGGGGTTTTCCTTTTGAAGAGCCGTTTTTCCAAAAAGGAGACAGGGAAGAAATTCTGTCACGAATGAGTTCTTCAAGATGGGACGTCTGCCATGAACCTTGACGTTTTGCGATGCAGCTCAGGACTTGATCCCATTCAGAGTAGGCAACAGGCTCATCAGGAGAGGACTCAAGGAAAAGGGGAGCAACGTTGGGCGACGATTTTTTCCCTTCGTTTGGATAAGACGATTCCTTGCCGGAATACCTCGTGAAGACCTCATCAATGGAAGTAGCTGAAAAGTCTCTGTTGTCCTTTCCTTTTTCTGGGGACAAAGAAGATTCAATTCGCGAACGATATTTAGCCAACTGGCGACAGATGGCAATCAGACCCTTTTCCTGAATGGAAAGCCCCCGGATTAAGAGCAGTTTGCCACGCGTCAATTTCATAAATGAGAGGTAAATGTTTATTGGAACGTTGACGTTTTCCGGCTGAATAACACGATGATGAGCGAAATCCAGAAGCAAACCCCGGGAAGAATCCAGTAATCAAAAGGGGCCAGCAGCAAGGGAGTGAGAGCAAGCCAGAAAACAAGTTTCCGGTACTGCAAACGTCCCAACAGGATCATCAGGTAACTAGGCAAAAAAGAGAAAAATCCTAAAAACAGACCGGGGAGCAAGGAGATCGGCAGGAGAACCAACAATGACAAATAGTCGATTGCCCCGTTTTCCTTCGACGTGCATAAATACAGAATCCCGGACCACCACCGCCCGTTGAAAATCATAGTGATTAGGCTGAAAACAAGGGTAAAGGGAACAATCAAAAACAGAAACGTTCTCTTCAAAAAAGGTTTCAGCCTACCCAATCGGGAAAGATGCGGAACGTCGGTTTCATCGAAAAGGAAGGTTATGAAGGCATTCATTTTGATTATCGCTACAATTAAAAACAAGCAATAACAAGAACATGCGATAAGCTAAATAATTCAATTACAAAAATAAACTTCAATATTCGTTTACTTTTTTATCGTAAATAGCACATCCATAAAATAGTGAAACAATAAATAAAAATAAAATCATGTATTTTATTTTATAATCGTCGCAAAAAAATATCGTGGAACTATATTGTCCTGAATTTCGATCATAAGGTTGTTTCTTGCCTCCGCCTCCTATTTTTGTAGGAGAACAATTAGATAATAGTCCAGAACCTAAGAAGGCAACACATATAAGTAATACGTTTTTTATTTTCATTTTCCGATCTATGCATAAAAATACTTACAGCCTTTGCCCGTTTGTGCGGACAATGCCCTTGCCGCCGCAGTTGATGCAGGTGTTGTTGCCGAACTTGCCGCTTCCATTGCAGGCGGGGCACACTTTGACTCCATTGCTTTGTTGGCATTTCAGACCTTCATGAGGCATAGGGGCGGTGTTCGAGATGGACAGGCTTGCATGTGCAAGTAAGGCACAGCTGGAAACGGCTATCAGAGCCATGAGTGTGATACGGATTGTTTTCATTGTCGTGGGTTCCTTTTGGTGGGATTAGCGGGATGCGGATTGAAGCGGATGTACAGCAGTGCTTCTTTCCGGGATAGATGCCCTCTCTCTGCTTATCGCAATGACAATCTCCAGAAGGACCTGCCGAAGGGTAAGGTTACGGGAGGCCATACGCTTCAACAAATACAGTCTGGCTTCATCGCTCAGCTTCTCGAGCAGTTCGGGGATATCACACTGCATATTCGCCATACGGATATTTTTTATATCGTTTTAGAGTGTGTTGTCAAATAGTATTATAGCTATAATGGAAGAAAAGATATCGTCCGGGCGGAAAATCTAGCTCTCAATCTCTTATTCTATCTGCTTATTTCTCTGGCATTCATGGCTTGGATGTTGACGAACAATAGCAGGAAAGCTAATATACCTATCATGAGTTCAGACTCCAAACCACAGACGGATTTGAAAGCCGACGTCAAGCGTTGGCTCAAGGCTCGTGGACTGGACTACAGGTGGCTCGCACAGCAGTGCTTCGTCAGTGAAGTGACTGTCTACAACTGGATGGCCAAGAAAAAGATTCCGGAGGTCAAGGAGCACATCATCCGTTCCCTGATGACGGAGATGCCCGTGACGCTCCCGTCCGTGAAAGTGGAAACGGAATCCCGCGTGATCCTTCAACTGCCGCCGGATGTCCAGGCGGCCCTGGAGCGCAAGGCACTCGACAGCAAAATGACGCTGACCGATTTTCTGGCGACAAAAATCAATGAGATCGTTCGTGAAGGATCTCCTGCTTCTTCTCTTGTCGATGAAATCGAGCATGAGGAATTTTTGGAAAAAGATAATTGATGACGATGGGGCAAATGAAGCATGACCGAAACCATTCTTCGTCATGAGTCAAAATCCCCCCTGTAAAAAGGTCTCCCATTCTACCATTGTGTACGTCCGTTGGTCACGGAGCGAATGGCATCGCCTATTTGGCTCATGACAAGGCTCTGGGCAGAAAGGTTGTCCTCAAGGAACATTAACCCTAAGGGCTTTGTTGGAGAGATTATGAGACTCAACTCTTGTATGTATTCATAAATGAGTCTTTTTGCTTCTACGGCTTTTTTTAAGAAATTCGTTTAGTACAGCTGTGCTGGATCAAACGAAAAATCCTGTTTTTAATTGACCTGATGTTGATCAGGTTATATATCCTATGGTCATATACTAGGTTTGATCGCTCAATTGGCACCAGATGCTCGCATCACATCTCTCACCTCTAGAAATCCAAGAAGGATGAGGTGGACGAATGAAGGAACGCCAATGATACTACCAAACAAAATAAAGGAATCCTGCCCAAAATGAGAACCAACAGATACTGCATGTCATTTACAGATGGCAGGCGTCTTCACTACGAATCCATAAAGTTGGCCACGCCGTATCTTGATCTTGACGAGTGGAACTCTATTCGAGACAAAATCATTTCAAAAAACTTACTTCAGATCAGGACATTGAATACATTCAAGAGAACCTATAGCGAATTTTTTTTTCGGATTAGAACGCTAGCTCAAAACAAACTTGAATTCATTCTTGAGTGTAACCACCAAGAACACGCTTATCTCTTATGGGACGTCTTTTGCCGTCTGTATAGATTTATCTCCGACTTTTCCACCGGTGTGCTTCGAGTAATCCATGTGCAAAACACTACTGGATCAAATTCACAAAAAGAAATAAATTCAAATATAAGGAGATCAGAGATATGAAGATTTCAATAAAGAATCTCGGAGCCATAAAACAGGCAAAGTTTACCCTAGGAAAACTAACGATAATCTGCGGCGGAAATAACACCGGAAAAACTTACGCCACTTATGCTTTATTTGGATTTCTTTCTTTTTGGAATGATGTTTTTTCAATCAAGGTACCGGATGGAGCTATTCAACGTCTCTTGAATGAAGGAAGCGTCGAACTAGACATCGAAGATTATACTAAAAATGCTCAGTCAATACTAAAAAAAGGTTGCGACACCTATACAAAACAACTACCTCATGTTTTTGCATCGGCTGATAAACATTTTTCAGAAAGCCACTTCTCCGTTGATTTGGATTCAAAGGATATTCAACCAATTCAAATCTTTGAACGCACAATGGGAGCTGCAAAAACTCAGTTGTTTTCAATCTCTAAAAAGGCAAAATCAACGACAGTAACGATTTCGCTATTGCTAGAAAAAGAAAAAGTTAGAATACCTCAAGGTATCATAAGTCGGATCATTGGTGATGCCTTAAAGGATATAGTTTTCGGACATTTATTTCCCCGTCCATTTATTGCTAGTGCAGAAAGAACTGGCGCAGCAATTTTCAGAAAAGAACTCAATTTTGCTCGTAATAGACTCTTGGAAAAAATGGGGGCCATGGAAAAGGACATAAACCCTTTCGAATTGCTTTCAAAGTCCTATACCGATTACGCGATGCCCGTTAAATCAAATGTCGATTTCACTCGCCAACTTGAAGAGACCGCCAAGAAAACTAGTTTTATATCTAAGGAGCACCCTGAAATACTCAATGACTTTGCGGACATCATTGGTGGTTCTTATCTCGTTACAAAAAATGACGAGCTCTATTACGTTCCAAAAGGCAAACGCATCAAGTTAACTATGGATGAAAGTTCAAGTGCAGTGCGCTCGCTATTAGATATCGGATTTTATCTTAGGCATGTGGCTACTCCTGGTGATCTTCTTATGATCGATGAGCCGGAACTGAATCTGCACCCGGAAAATCAGAGGCGTGTAGCTCGTCTTTTTGCTCGATTGATAAATGTCGGGATCAATGTATTTATCACAACGCACAGTGACTATATCATCAAAGAGTTGAATACCTTGATTATGCTTAATCAGGGAGGAGAACGTCTTCAAATTCTCGCCGAACGAGAACATTACAATGCCTCAGAAATGTTGAATTCTGACAAAGTAAAAGTTTATATAGCAGAAGAAGCGCTCATTAAACTTGATGGCGCACAACGCAAGACAAGATGCCAAACACTTGTTCAAGCTGATATTGACAGGACACTAGGGATAGAGGCTCGTAGTTTTGATACAACCATCGAAGAAATGAATCGAATCCAGGAAGAAATCTTTTGGGGAGGAAATGAACAATGACGGATATTGATATTCTTTCCCAAATGATCAAAAGCTCTGCATTGGTAAAAAAGGGAGATAATTATGGAGCTCCCTTTGTTAAACTTACTGAGGTTCAAATTCCAGATTCTAGTGCAACTATTCGGAAGTTACCAACTGATGCTATGGTTATCAAGGTAGATGCATTTAGTTCGCGTAATGATGTTTTCAATGGGGGAAAAGGTGAATGTAAATGTGCTGATTACGTCATTATCAGCGCAGAGAAAAAATGCATTATTTACATCGAGATGAAGCGCACGAAAGATAGCTGGGATAAAATTATCAAACAGTTGCTTGGAGCGCAGTGTTTTATCAAATACTGCCAAGAAATTGGTAAAAATTTCTGGGCTAAGAATGATTTTTTAAATGACTATAAAAGTCGCTTCATCAGTATTGGGCATACCAGTATCCCGAAGAAGAGTACGCGGATTACTCGAACTGTAAATTGTCATGACACTCCTGACCGAGCAATGAAGATCGACTGGCCTAACTACATTGAATTTAGCAAGATTGCGAACTTGAGGGCTTAATGTATGGAAACTGTAAAACTCAAAAATTAGCCTAGTTCGTCCGAGCTAACCTAATTGAAAAAAATCAGTCAAGATATAATTGCTTCTGGTAGAAAACAGGGGTCTGCGTCAGCTTTTTACCAGTAGATTTGATCCAGACCCGAAAACAGGTCAGAGAGAGAGTTACCGAGACTGTAAAAGAGCTTGATTAACAGCGAAGAGATAACCACAAATTATACACTGCATCTGAGTTGCTTAACGAAAAGTAAAAGCTACAAAAAATAGAAATTGGGTTACAGAGTAAGCATAGAGGTTCCCTCAGAGGGAATTGGTAGTATAGTCAGCCATATGATATCTGGATCGTTGGAGAAAATTGAAAAATTAACAGGTCAAAATAGACTAGCTATTCCGTCATTTCTTCCCAAACCTCTTCGCCCAGAGGAGCTTGATTCAAAACATCCTTCAAATGCTCCCACATGGGCATGTGAGCTGCTAGAAGAGCTTTGAATCGGGGCGTATGATTCGCTTCAAAGAAATGAATCAGCTCGTGCAGAACCACGTATTCGATGCATAAAGGCGGCTTTTTGATCAGGTCCATATTGAGCTGGATGCGATGGACATCCGGAGCACAAGAACCCCACTTTGTCTTCATTTTTCGAATCGTGAATACCGGTACCGTCAATTCAAGGCGTTTGCACCATTTGTCAAGCAAGGGTGTAACCATGTCCCGCAGCTGATGACGGTACCACGCATGGAGGAGTTCTTCACGATTGCCGGAGGTCGTTTCAGAGTAAACGTTCATCACGAAGAATTTCCCCTTGCGTTCGATGCAGTGGGGTTCTCCTGAACGGATATGAACCACCTTCAAACGATAGCGGCGACCCAGAAAGTAATGCGTCTCTCCCGATTCATACGTGCGAAGGCTCTGGCGTTCCTGATCATCGAATTCCCTGCGCCGTGCATGAATCCAGGTCAACCGCTGCACAGCGGCCAACCGCACGGCATCCTCGTCCATCGCCAGCGGGGCGGTGATTACGACTTCACCGGATGGAGGGCATACCGACAGCCTGAGGTGCTTAACGCCTTTCCTTACGATGCGCACATTAATGCCGCCTATCTTCATGATCTGCCGTAATGTTGTACCGCCAGATTGAAGACAGTCTCGATCATTTCCTCGTTGATATCGAGATCGAATTCATCTCTCAGTTCTTCCATTCCTTCCCGAATCAGGACGAAAGCCTCACGATAACGTGTCGAAACGGGGTCATTAAATCCCGCCTGCATTCCGGCGCACTTCCTGTCCATTACCAGTGCAAACTGCTCCGGGAATCGTTCTGCATTCCTGCGTGGAACAGGGGCATTGTCGTATAAGGCCTTGAGCCGTGGCGTATTGATTGGTTGCGGGCGCGGACGCTCTCCGCCTCTTATCTTTCTCGCCAGTTCCACAACGCCATCTAGAAAATCCTTGTACTCGATGGCACCTTTCTTGTGATCTTCCAATAGCCGAATCAGCAGCGTTCCCATGCTGTCGTAGAATTTGGGATTGAGCGAACGTTTCTCAGTAATCTCCTTTTTCAGGTTGTTGCCGATACTCTCCGCTGCGTGCCTGCCCGTCTTTTTTTCAGTGTCGCGGATGATTTCTTCCGTTCGGGTCACCAGCAGCTCGACCATTCCCATATCCTCCATCGTGGAGACGCTTTCCGCGTCCGAAGCATGCACATAGGTATCAATCAGATTACGCATTTCCGCTTCATACATCTTCATGTCGATGTAGTCGCCACTTGCACGCTTTACGGCATCTCTGGCATCGATAAAGTGTTCGACTTCCTCCCGGAGCAAAACAATCTGCTCCTTGCTGTACCCGGCTAGATCAAGCTCATCGCACACTTTGGCATAGGCTCGCATCAGGGCAGCCGTACCCGTGTAGAGCTCAACGCGTTGGCGTTGATGTTTTTCCAGGTTTTCGCCCATACAGAAATAGGACAGATACTCATCCTGTCCCTTCGGTTCAGCGACGGGTTCACAAAGGGCACGCAACCGATCGAGACGCTGCGCCAGCAGTTTGTTCGCTTCTGTGAGCCGGTCCTTGAGCAGTCCTTGCACATCGGCAGATTCGTAATGCTCGAAGGCCTCCGCCGTGAAGGATTTGACCGCTTCTCCCAGACTCAGGAAGAGGTCCTTGTAGTCCACAATATAGCCAAATTCCTTGCTTTCGCCGTCCAGTCGGTTGACGCGACAAATCGCCTGAAAGAGCCCGTGATCCTGCATTTTCTTGTCGATATACAGGTAGGTGGCCGGAGGCGCATCAAACCCCGTCAGGAGCTTGTCGACAACAATGAGCAGTTTCATACGCCCTGGCTCCTTGATGAACATTTCCTTAACCTTGCTCTCGAATTTTTCGCAGGCGGCGACGCTTGCCGTCTGAAAGCCGAAATCCTTCAGCATCAGCTGGCAGGTTTCGTATTTGAGCATTTCCTCGGATTGCTGGGCTGCCCCCAAGCCCGCCGTTCGCGAGGCTTCGCTGGAAGCAACGTACGAACTGACCACGGCACACTTGCCCCTCAATTCCGTTCGTTGAAAAATCTCGTAAAATCGAAAAGCCTGATAAATATTGTCGGCGACCAGCATGGCGTTTCCGGCATCCATGCGCAGCCGGGGATCACGATCCATGTCCTCGCAGATATTGGCGGCGATGCGTTCCAACCGCTCCCGGCTGCTGTATAGGGCCTTCATCGTTCCCCATTTTTGCTTGAGCTGGTATTTTTGCTCGTCCGTCATGCCGGTCGTCAGTCGCTCAAACCTCTCATCGAGTTTGACATCCCCCTTGGGAGAAAAATCCTGATCCACATTGCGGGCTTCGTAGCGCAGGTCAAGCACGGCGCCATCTCTGACCGCTTCGTCGAATTTGTACGTATCGATGAAATTGCCGAAGGTTTCTCGGCTGGTTTCCTTGTCCGACTTGAACAGAGGCGTACCCGTAAAACCGATAAAGATACCCGAGCCCAGCAGTTTTTTCATGGCCTTCGCCAACTTGCCCGATTGTGTGCGGTGACACTCGTCGATGAAGACATGCAAGTCGCCCTTGACCTTGAAATCGGCAGGAATCGTATCGTCCCATTCTCTGATGATGTCATCAGCATCTCCTTCGCGTAGTCCGAACTTGTGGACGAGAGAACAAATGACACTTTCTTCCGCCCGGTTGAGTTTGGCAAACAGGTCCCGGCTGGATTTTGTCCGGTAAGAGGTAATTCCGGCTTGGTTAAAGTTGCGGTCAATCTGTTCATCAAGCTCCGCGCGGTCGGTAATCACCAGCACACGGGAATGGGGTGTGTTGCGAAGAATCCATTTTGCCAGCCAAATCATCAGCAGGCTCTTGCCGCTGCCCTGCGTGTGCCAGATGATGCCTCCCTCGCGCCGCCTCAGGTACTCCTGCGTCTTTTTGATCCCCCGGTACTGGTGGGGGCGAGCCACCTTTTTGATGCCGGAGTCATAGACCACGAAATCGTGAATAAACTCCAGCAGGCGTTTCTGGGAGCAAAGTTCCCGAAGGTGTTCGAGCAGATGGTTGACGGGCGTATCTTCCTGATCGCGTTTCCATGTCAGGTAATACTTGGGGGGAGTCTTCGTCGTCGCATAGCGTAGCCCCTCCGTCTCATTGGCAGCCATGACAAGCTGTACGGTAGAAAAGAAATGAGGAATCTCGCCCTCGTGCTGGTTTGTCTGATTTTGCCGGATTGCCTCATTCACGGTGACGCTTCCGCGCTTGAGTTCCAGCACGGCCAGAGCAATCCCGTTGACATACAAGACCACGTCCGGGCGGCGCGTCGTCTTTCCGTCAGCCCGGCAAACGCTCACCTCTTCCGCTACGGCGAAGTCGTTGTTCTCCGGGTGACCCCAGTCAATAAGGGGGAACGTGGCGTGAGGCTGGCCTACCTCCCGAGCTATTCCCACCCCGTAATACAGCAGAGAATAAACGGCCTTGTTTGTCTCGTAGAGAGAACAAGAAGGATTCAAAGCAGCACGCTTCAATGTCTGAATGATTTTGGGAGCATAGACAGCACTTTCTCCTCCGCGCCGTTCCAGCCAGGAACACAGTAAGCCTTCTTCGATGGGAGACGTGCGTGCATTTTCCGGGGAGGCCTTCCAGTTTCCCAGATACGTGAATTGCAGATGATCCCTGAACAAGGCCACAACCTTGTTCTGTGTCACACGTTCGGCCGCTCCGAGTTCGTTGTATGTGTCGTCCAGCATAGTGAAATCAAGGGTAAAGGATTTAAATCAGGCGAATGCGCCCTGTCAGCAGTTCCTGCATCATGCCACGTTTCATGTGGTTGAGTTTCTCTAGTTCCGCTTCGAGGGTTTCTAGTTCATCGTCCATGTCGGAAAGGACTTGGGCAATGGCTTGCTGTTCGGAATAGAGTGCGGGGATAGCAAAAAAACATTCCTTTACCACATTCCAATCTGCTCTTGGCATATGAGTCCCAAAACTTTCACTAGCAACCTTAACAAATTGATCGCTAGAAACAATATATTTAAGAAATACGGAATTTGTAATACTTTTGGGTCTGAATACCCATATTTCTGTAGAGCAGCATCCCGACCATTGACAAAGCCAAAATTTTCTTAGATAAGATCTAAGTTTTCCGAACAGAACATCTCCTCGTTGAAATTTATTTTTAAAAGAACTCTTATCTAACAAATCATCAAAATCAATTAATAAACCTGTTGATGATGATAAATGTTCAAGTTCTACACAATTCAATGATTTGTTCGATGTGGGATCGACTGTTTCTTTAATTAGATAAGCTATATTCGAAAATGATTTTACTTCCCAATCACCCGGAATATCTCCGATATCTGTATGCTTCCAGCCTTTGGTTTCATAGCCGGGGAGGCGCACGCGTCCGGAAAGAAGATCCTGCATGGTTCCTTGTTTGATTTCCCGCTTTTTAGCAATGAGTTCTTTCTGTGCTTCAATCAACGCATCCATGTCGGAAAGGACTTCGGCAATGGCGTTCTGTTCAGAAAGAGTAGGAAGAGGAATAGATATTTTTGAAATTTGTGAGGAATTTATAGATGGTAGAGCTCCTTCTTGTGCATAATCAGCAAAATCAATAGTTGTTAATTTTTGGTAGATAAAATATAGATTAACACATGGATCTGGCTCCAACGACATCATATTATTATCTATGCAAATTTTGCACTTTGTAATACGTCTTCTGTTCAACAATAACGCTGCTCCAACTTTAGCAAATAAAATAGAGTTGGGAGACACAATAGGAGAATGTATAATGCGAGCTTCTTCATAAGAAATGTAGTTATTAGCTCGCGTTATAAATACCTCATTCCCAGTCAGATTCATATCACTTACCTTACAAAAAGGCAAATCGCCATGTTGTTTACCCTGATACCTAATTGGAAATCCTATACCATTTTGGAAAGAAGAAAAATCACCTAATTTTTTCATTCCCCAATCCTCAGGAATCACCCCGACTTCAGTCTTTTTGTACCCTTTAGGAATACTACTCATCTCAGACTTCCCTCCCATGTCAGCCCCATTTTCTGCAAATGGGCGGTTACCCTATCCTTGAGTTCAACAACCTTCTGTTCAATCTCCGGCAACGGGGTAGCATAACGATCCGCCAGAGTCTTCACCTGCTGCGCAAACGTATGCATCACCCGCTCCACATCTTCGTGGATACTGGAACGAAGAGATGCCAGCCATTTTTGATCCACGACAATCATTTTGCCTTCCTTTTCGGTCAGAGCATCACACGCCTGCCGGGTACGAAGGTTTAGCTTCGTTTCCAACGCTTTGATGTCGGATTTCAATTCCTTGACGCTTGTCTTCCGGGAAAGAAAATCCCGGAGGAAGGCCAGTTCTTCTGCTGCCAGCAAATCGCCTTTAATTTCCTTGATGCGGCTTTTCAGAGCCGCCAGATCGACTTTTTCCCACTCGAAGAAGAAGCCGTCCTCTCCTAGTTGTTCCTCTTCCTGCGAATCAAGCTCTGTCTGCATTTGTTCGGCTTGCAGTCGTTTTTGGTGAAGCTCTTCGACGTCATCCGGGAAGAAGTGCTGTTGCAGCAAGGCCTCCGGTAGAAGGGGGCTTTCCCATCCCGTGATTTTTTCTTTCCCCTTTTTGTCTGTTTTGGTCAGGTTGCTGGTCTTGAATATCCACCCTTCGGCGGCGATGAGATAGACGTCATCGCGCATCGGCTCTTCCCAGTAGTCCATCAGGCGCTGGTACACATCGTATTCATCCACAAGGTGCATGTCGTGGAAAAGTTCGCGCAGCGAGTCGCCCAGCGTACGGATGAAGTCCTTCGCGTGCACGCCGACATGCAGCCCCATCATGAGCTCGCGGGACTGCTGCATCCAACGAGACAGGCGATTTTCCACCGCAGTGCGGAATTGCTGAAATTCGGGACTTTCCAGAATCAACGAACGAATATTTCCGGACGGTACATTCAGTACACTGTACCCGGCATGAACGGACGGAGAAAATAATTGTGTACGCAACTGGGGGAATACCTGCCAATAATCATCCAGCTCCCGGAGGTCGTCATCGGGAATCCCCCCGTTGAGGTGGGCAAAGAGGTTCTGCTGCACTTCATCGTCCGAAGAATCGATGTATCTCGGAAGATTCAAGTTGTAGTCGTTGGAATCAATTTCAGCCAAGGGAACCATGCGGGAATACCCCTGTATTTCCTGGCAGTCATGGAAGACATCCATGACCTTTTGGATATCCTGCTCGCGCAGCCGGTTCTTCGCGCCGTCCTTGATGAAGCCTTTGCTGGCATCAATCATGAAAATACCATCCCGGGCAGCCGCGTTCTCCTTGTCCAGAACGATGATGCAGGCGGGAATACCCGTCCCATAAAACAGATTCGGCGGCAGGCTGATGATGGCCTTGATGATGCGTCTCTTGATCAGGTTCCGGCGGATGTCTGCCTCTGCGTTGCCCCGGAACAGAATGCCGTGGGGAAGAATGCACGCGCCCTTGCCCGTCTTGGGCTTCATGGATTTGATGATATGAAGCAGGAACGCATAGTCTCCGTTCTTTTCCGGGGGAACCCCGTCCTCGAAACGGTGATAAGGGTCGGTTGCTGGGTCGATTCCCGTCATCCAGTTCTTTTGAGAAAAAGGAGGATTGGCAACCACGTAGTCAAACGTTCGCAAGACGTCGCCGTCTTTGAACCGAGGATTGGCCAGCGTGTTACCATCGTGAATGACGGCGGTATCCTGCCCGTGAAGCACCATGTTCATACGAGCAAGACCGGCTGTGGAGCCATCCTTTTCTTGTCCGTGAATGGACACCTTGACCGGGGAAGCCTCAGCTGCACGTAGAAGAAGAGAACCTGAGCCGCATGCCGGGTCATACAGAGTCACCAGAATTTCACCCTCCGCAGGGCGTTTGCTCATGCCGATGACAGCTGCAATCAAACGCGAAACTTCGGCAGGGGTATAAAACTGGCCCTTCGATTTGCCTGATTCCGTGGCGAAGTTCTTCATCAGGTATTCATAGGCGTCACCCAGAATATCATCTCCATCGACACGGTTGGACGTGAGATCCAGCTCAGGACGGCTGAAGATGGCTAGCAGCCGGGCGAGTTTTTCCTTCTTCTCCTTGGCGTCTCCCAGCTTGTGAGGGTCATCGAAATCCGCCACATTGATATTGCCGATTCCCGCATTGGCCGAGGTGAGCTTCTCGACCATTTTGTTCATCTTGTCGCCTAGGTCATCTTTATGACGGATAGCGTACATGTCGCCGAAGCTGGCGCCGGGAGGAATCACAATATTAGATTTGCGGCCAGCCTTGTGCAAATCGCTGATGTATTTGATGAACAGCAGAGTCAGAATATAATCCTTGTACTGGGAGGCATCCATACCACCGCGCAATTCGTCGCAGGCAGACCAGAGTGAAGAGTATATTTGGCTTTTTTTGATGGGCATAAAATGAAACGGATGTAGTACTACAGGGATAAGTACCATACAAAGCGGCATCCAGCCATCTCATTCAGAGTATTTCACCGAAATTTCTTTCCGTATCTTTGCGGGAATACAATCATGGTATTCTACTTTTTGACTATCTGGTATGAATCATATTCAGTAAACGGGAAGAAGAGATAAAAGGGATTGCCCGGACGGGGAAGGATGATAATCTATGACAATTCCTGTTATGAGCCACCTTCTTGATTCAGTTTATTCACTTCTGAAAGAGTCTGCATCCCCCATGCATCCCAAAGAGCTTGCGACTGCACTCATCCAGCGTGGAATGTGGAGCTCACAGGGGAAGACTCCCGACGCTACTGTAGGAGCAAGCATTTATTGCGATATTAAGAAGCATGGAAATCAATCCCGGTTCATCAAGGCGGCAAAAGGGTTCTTTGCGCTTAATCCGAACGTGAAAGTCGAATTGCCGAACTCAGGGAAAAATGCAGGAAAGGCGGTTAAAAGGAAACAGCCAGAGAAGTCAGCAGGTTCCTATTCTTTTTCAGACTATGCGGAAAAAATCCTCCTTCATTTTTCCGGGAATGCGCCCATGCATTACAGGGATATTACAAACAAAGCCCTGGAGTTGGGGTGGCTCAAGACGGAAGGACTAACTCCCGAGGCGAGTATGTACGCGCAAGTCTTGACAGAAATCCAGAGGAGGGAAAAGCAAGGGAAAATCCCGCGCTTCGAAAAGTTGGGTAACGGTATGGTAGGGTTGACCATCTGGAAATCAACGGGTCTGGAACGTCACATTGATTCATTCAATGACAAGCAGAGAAAGACCTTGATGGAACGGATGATGCAATTAAATCCGCAGGACTTTGAAGAACTGATTACCACCCTGTTGAGTAAAATGGGATTTTCCGAAGTGAGCAGAACTCCCTACGGCGGAGATGGTGGTGTTGATGTGCGAGGCATTATGACGGTGCATGATGCCATTCACATCAAGTTGGCGGTACAAGCCAAACGGTGGAAGGCCAACGTACAGTCTCCTGTCGTCCAACAACTTCGCGGCAGTCTGGGAACGGATGAACGCGGACTGATTGTGACGACCTCCAATTTTTCCAAGGGAGCCAGAGATGAGGCAACCCGTTCCTCTTCCCATACTCCCATTGATTTGATTGACGGAGATCAACTGGTCTCTCTTCTTGTGGAATACAATCTGGGAGTCAGGAAAAATCGCTACCAACTTCTGGAACTGACTCCTTCCTTCTTCTCTGATGAGGAAGAAATATAGTTGTGACAGCTAAAAAAGAGGAGTCGATTCGACTGCCTCTTGAACGCCCTCCTCAGACAACATGTCGTCTTGGAAGGTCTGCCTCATCGTCGGGCGATGAGATTGTAAATGGCCTGCAATAGTTGAGCCAGGATCATGGAATCAGCGGGGTGGATGTTGAGACCAGGGATCTTCCTCCTCTTCCTCATAAAAGGCAGGAGGACGAGGAACGTTCCTCTGCTTGTTCCGAATGAACTCGCCGACCTTGTCGGAGGCGTAGCCCAGCAGGATGCGAGTGAGCTCGAACAGGATGATTTTGATCATGGGCATGGCGGTTGTGGTTTGGTGACGGCGTCGACGAGGATTTGCTCCAAAGCCTGGACAATGGCCTCGGCGCCTTTTTTGTACACGACGACGGCGAGCAGTTTTCCATTGTGATGGAGTACCGCCCAGTAGCGTGTGTCCTTGTATTTGACGATGTGGTACATGGTTCCGGTGTCTGGGTGGAATGTCTCTTCAAAAGAGGCAGAACCACAGAAGCAGTCCTGCCGTCATCAAGCCGAAGGCCAGCATGATTCCCCATTTGAGGAGCGCGAACAGCCACGGAAACAGGAACCAGCCGGCGACAGTCACGAGAAGGAAGGTCAACATACGGATGAGGGGTGATGATGATCTTCCTGTTCTATGACTGCCCGGGAATCGGTTGATGTCGGAGCAGTCCTGCCGTCCAGACGGATGTTGCCCAGATAGGAGGCCCATTCCAGCAGGGCTATTCGCCCGTCCCAGGTGGGATGCCAGGTGCGGGGGAAGACGAAGGGATCGTCTTCCCCCGTTTGGCAGATGAGCAGTCCCCGGCGTTCCAGTAAGCGAATGATTTGCCTGACCCGCCCCCGTTCTTCCGAGTGGAAGGAGCCGATCAGTTCATCGCTCGTTTGCCCTGATACGGATTGCGTGAGGATCAGGACTGCGGCTTGCGCCCCCGTCAATGAGTAGGATGGATTCATGAGATGTTTCCTTTCATGTTGTTATTTTTGAACTACGCTCAGGCGATCAGTCCGCAGACGGAATCGCACAGGCCGTGGAGGGCCTGGCTCCGCTTGGCGACCACATGCGGGTTGACGGCCTTGAACTGCTCCGTGAAGGCGTTGAACAGGCTCCAGACGGTACGGGATCGGAATTCTTCATGAAGCGGCTCCCGCCAGTACCGGATGACTTCCGGCAGGACGGTCGGCGTGATGGCCCGGCAGTCGACGGCGCGGATCAGAAGATCATGAGCGGCCTTGTCCGTCAGCCTTTGCTTTTTGTAAGCGGCGACCCGTTCGTCTTCGCGATGGAATTGTTCCCCAAGCCGTCCGACAGCACGGGAGGTCATGAAGCGCAGATCCCGTACGGCGAACCTCGTATGCTTCCGGGAGAGTTTCACTTCTCCGTTAAAAGCAAGGTTGTCGCAGACGAAGACGCGCGTTCCCATGACCAGAGAGGCCGGGAAGGTTTTGTCGTGGGAGTTGCGGATGCCGACAATCCACGAGTAGTCGCCGGGGCCGTCGTCAGGCCTCAGGATTTGGAGAACGCCGAAATACCGTTTTCCTTCATGGCTGAGGGCGTGGGTGGTTTCTCCGATGCCGAAGCCATGAGCGGTGAGCTGGGACTCCACTTCCTTCAACAGGAAGTCATGGGGAAGCGGGAACCATGATTCCGTGCAGGACGGGGTTTCCACACGGGCCAGTATTCCCCTGTCGACGACTTCGGCCCCGCAATGGAGGAGAAGTCCTTTACGGAATACGGTCGGGGGAATGACCGGAGCCGCTGCCGGTTCGGGCATGACGTTTCTCCTCTGAAGGAGGACTGCCTGTCTGGTATCTCCCAAAGGCAGGATGTGCCGGGCTGTCGCCGGATAATGAGGCAATGCGATGATAGGATGCATATTGATGATGAATGTGGGTTGAAACGAAAACACCCGCTTCCCTGCAAAGGGGAAACGGGTGTTGAGGAATGAAGGCAGAAGCTAAATGCCTGTCTTCAGGTCTATATAACGGGCCACCAGCAAGAATTGCTGACTACCGCCAACCGTCTGAGTGAATAGAAGGATGTCGGTTTTTTATCCTGAACTTGTGCGGTACTTGTATTGAGCTTGTTCGGAACTTACTCGGTATGGAATTGCTTCCACCCCTTTCTCTCAAAGGAAAGTTTCAAAAGCATAAAATGATTGCGTAAATATACTGTTTGTGTGTATTTGCGCAATCAAATCACGAAATGGAAAGATTAACCGTCAGATCCCGATCCCGAATAGAGGAACAGACAATGCCAAGAGGATTTTTGACTGGCGAGACAGGTCGGCATCAACTCTCCACACTATCGTCCAGCCGCCATGTTCTCGGATAAGCCACTTATAGCACAGTCTATCCAATAACTGTTTTAAAATAAGCCGCTATCAAGAAAATGAACAAATTGTTGGTAAATGATAACAATTGATTACATTTTGTTCCTCTTCATGATTGTTATTAAATCCCACCAGGAGGAAAACGCTTCCCGGAAAAAGTATTCCTCCCGTATTACTTTATACAATGAAGAGGATCGCGACAGGGTGGTTCGCATCGCATTCGGAAAAGGAGGCGTTATAAGCAGGAACGGGGAAAAAAAAGAAATAAGCATCCTGCATCCACTCCATGTACTGAGCCAGAGTTTCCAGACCCACCTCGCTAACTGCCGCAAAACACGCGGCTGTTTGACGTCGTTGCGTTTTAAGAAATATTTTTATTTCTGACTTCATTCAAGTCAGGATTGCAATAAAACAAGACTTGATCCAAGACAGGAATAAGCGGATTTTTGTGATGGATGGAAACAGATTCGATGGAACACATGATTCCTGCAATCTGTTCTCTACAAGTTTCATTTCATGATAGGAGCCAAGGAAATGGCAGGTAAATTTCATCGAAGAGGATTGTAACGCGTCCTGTAGGAAAGCATATAGGCTCGTTTGGCCGGAGGGGAAAGGAATGAGCGGTCCACCAGAGACTCCACTTCTTCTCTGGATTCCATCAAATGATCGATGGCTGCCTGGACGCGTTTGTCCTGCATTCCCAGTTGCCGTCCGAATTCTTCAAGCAGGCTTCGATTCGTGTGTGCGGATGCGCCCCGGAACAAACCACCGGACAGGGCAAAGTCACTGTCCTGAATGTGCAGGCTTGTGTTGAGCAGATCGTACGCGGGGGACAAGGTCATATCTCCCTGAGGAGTTTCCAGTACGGAAAAATTCTTCAAATGAGCGTCGCCGTTGGACAACAGGTAATTGAACAACACCAGACGAAAGAAGCGTTCCATTTCAATTCTCCATGCGGGGACATAACGGCGGATAAGCTCCCCCATTTCCAGATAAGAGTAATCATATTTGAAGTTGGAACCGCCTTGGGCGGATGTTTTCCCGGCCAGTGAGGCGAAGTCTTCCTTGCGTAGTTTGATGCCCCCCTGATTGATGTCAAATCGCCGGGTGATATAAGCCGGTTCTCCTGTTCGGAAAAAGCATAGTCCGTTGGGAGCCGTTGAAATTCCGAATATTTGAGCGGCAATTTGCATGGTCACGTGTTCGTTGGCCGGCATGTCGGAAGCCCGGGCGAGGCGTGATGAGATGGGTTTCAGAAGATGCGTTCCCTGTTCTCCCGACTTGGTCAGACGGATTGTTCCCTGGTCAACAAGAACAGAAAGTTTTTCCTGAACCCCTGAGATGGAAATATGCTCGCGGTTTTCCAGAAACTCTTCCGGCTCTCCATGAATATCGGGGGCGTCATAAGGAAGAATCGGAGACACTTTTTTACCGTCGAACAGTTTCCGCAATCCGGTCGGGCTGTAGGAGGTGAATCCAGGAACCAGCGTCGAGGGGCAACGGTCAATGTTCATCGTTGGTATAAGGCTGTACTGTTAATGCTCCAATCGTATCATCATGACCTGTTGCAAGGAGCAGTCCGAAATAATCCTTTTCATCCAGATGGAAATGACGGCACTGAATTTCCTTGTTGACGCCTTCCGAGAGCATGTTGAAGAAAACGGGAAATAAATGGGGGGAACGGTACTCTTCGGAGGTTTTCGGCATTGTCAGGCTGACGGGAGGAAGCTCTTCCTTCAGCAGGTAGGATTCCAGATACCGGAATACATAACTGGAAGGGGATTCTTCCGTCAACGTTCCGGCAGGGATATTCCGCAACAATACAAGGGCTTTTCTCATGATTCAGGCCCTTTCATCACATCGGTTCTTTTGGGGCTTAGCGACATTTCCAGTCCCAATAAATCGAACAATCCTATCAGGATTTTGAACGTCGGGTTGGCCTTCCCAAGTTCGATTTTATTGAGCGTATTGATCCCTATGCCGGAAAGTTCGGCCAAATCCTTCAGAGTAATGCCCAGCGTCCGGCGTCTTTCGCGAATGTATGTTCCGATATCACCTAAATTCACAATACGATGTGAAATATCATGTTTTGAATGTTCTGTCCACTCTGTTTTCTTATAAAATCACAATATGATGTGATTTTTACGAGTGTGAGATATCCGACTTCGAGCAAGCGCTTGTTTTGCGAAGAAGTGTTTCGATAATCAAATCCCAGAGGTCTCCTGACTCCTGAAACCTGGGATACAGCAGATAAAATAAAGACCTTTGCCGGAGCCATCCGTATTGAAAGACTCCGGCAAAGGGAATATACGGATGTTTACCGTATTCCTGCTACGGCTCCCGTCTGGTGCCGGGCATAGTTGCTGGAAGAGGAATTTTTCGGGATGTTCCTCCTGATGTTTCGATCAATTCTTTGATCAGGGTAGACGCTTCCAGCTTGTTCAGCTGAGAGACTCCTCTGCTGAAACAGAGTACGGCCAGATCATGAAGTGCGGAATCGTTGAGCCCGTTTTTACGTGCCAGCGACAGGATGACTTGCTTCTGCTTTTCCGAACAATTCCATATCGGTTCTTTGGGGTGAGATGCCTGGGAATTCGAAGACGGAGGCACAGGAAGCCGAGGAACCTGCCGCATGGCAGGAAGCGACGTACCGGATGCACCTCCCGAACCATAGGAAGCATCAGGAACAAATCCGACCTGCTTGATCTGGGCATCCACAGCGGACTGGAGCGAGCTGTAAAGCCGCTCTGCGGCGAAATCGAGTTCTGACGTGTTTCCAATCTCCGTTTCAACGGAAACTTCGAACTGATGGGAGGAATACCCCGGCAAGCCGAGGCGTTTGCTGTAGTTGGCGATGAGTTTGATAGCCATGTTGATTTTGATATATTAGAGTTGATGATGAAAAGACCTCTGCACGCAATGCATGCAGAGGCCGGGAAATGGCGGATACTAGCCCCGCTCATCTTCATATAACAGGAAATCAATCCCAATTGCCGTAGATACCCGCTCTTGTCGCCTTCTTTAAACTTTGATGATAAGAGACTTCCTGAACACCGGGATAACCTGTAACAACTATCTGGGGTTTCCTCCTATCCACGTCACTTTCAAGGAATCCTGTCGTTCTGTTTCCGTCAGGGTAATCCACTGGGGAAATGTGTCCGCTACCTCTTTTAATTCCTCCAATGATCCAACGGTACGATGACGAGTCAATCGCCCGCTGGTGCAAGTGTAGAATTTATCATTATCAGAATTTCTCTCCTTTTTCATCGCTGTGAAAATTTTCAGAAGAATGTTCCAAAGGGAGTTGAACCTGCCCGAAGACATGAGCCTTAATCTGCATTGATTGAACCAATCAAGGATTGTCATTCCTTGCTGCAAGTGGCTTACTTTTAGACAAATTCTCCCCGGAAACTCGGCGAGAACCTGGCATTGGTCGGCAATAGCCAAAACCAGAGCCAGCCTTAAAAGTATTTCTATCTGACGATTTTCATGTTCCTTATCCACATGAAATGAGGGCAGATTTCCATGAAAATCTTCCAGTACCCGATCAAATTCGCTTGGATCTTGAGCGATGATCTGAATTCTGACCGGTTCCTGCGAATTCCCGACCAATTTCTGCCGGAGCTGGATCAAATCAAGCATGAGTTTGTCCCAACCTTCAGTATTTATCGAATGATCAGAACAGCAACTCTGCCATGCCGTTTTCCTTATTCCACTGGAAGCAAAAAGGGTACGTCCGACAAATCCGGATTCCCGCATCACCTCACTGGAAGTCAATTTGTCGAATTTATCCATTTGGATGTTCCATTGCAGAGCCAGACACGGTTCATTAATAGAGACTGACTGCGTTGTTTTTCGTTCTTGAGAAAACGATTCATGACTGAAGAACTGCAAGTATGCCCCCTCTGTGGAAGACTTGTTGTTCCCATAGCCATTAAGCAGCGATTCGATTTGTTGTCTGGCATCGGAAGAAAAGGAAAGCAAGGCATGGTCAGGCATTCCCTCCATGGCCGAAGCCATTTTTTCAGGAGTGATATCGGAAATGATGATATCTCCCCGGATGTTCTTCTGCCGCTGCAAGATAGCGATCCTATCGACAAGAGGCTTAAGATCATGTTCAGGTTCCTGAGAGTCCCCTCTCTGTTCATTCTCCCGGAATTGCTTTTTGTACAATTTATTCAGTTCTTCCCATTCCATCTCTGCCTTCATCCTTTTCGCATTCGACTCATCTATCCATGGAGACAGAGCTTGACGAAGGCCTCGGCAGAGGATGCCGGCTGATTTCGTTTTTCCAATCCCAGAGTGTTCCACACCAATGATGAACAAATTGGGATAGACGGGTAATGAGCCCAGCTTGCTTTGGATACTGTTACCAACAACGCCGGAAAGAATTCCCAGGCATTGGTAGGCAATGATAGACTCGGGAATGTTTGTTTTCTCGCGTATGTTCGAGACTGTTTCCTTGAGAACTGCTGGAAGCGAGTCCACAGGAAAAGGAGGATAAGGAATGTCTATTTCGTCTTCTGAAATGGTAGAGGTCATGTTTAATATAAAGTTTTGAGTGTGTTAATGAGAAGAGAGAGCATTTCCTGCCTCCCTTTATTGATAATAAATTCACGGGCATCCTTGATCCCGTCAGGCAAGTTCCACGAAGTCACGGATAATGCGTAAGGCGAGAGAACGGTGCGGAGTTTTTCCGCACCCTTGAGACCTGCCTTATCTCCATCAAATGCACTCACTACCCGTTTCCCCTGAAACATGGGAGCCCAGGCGGGATTGAAATTTCCGGAGCCAGGAACAGCGGCCAATCCTAGACGCTCCCCATATTTCTCCTCATCCCAGCCGATCAGGGCATCATCTATAGATAACAAGTCGCTTTCCGATTCAGTAAGAATCACCTTTTCCTTGTCCAAAAGAGTATGATATCCCCAGAGAAAAGGCTTACCGCATTCGAAATGGAATCTGTGAGGCTTTTTTCCAGTACGGATCTTGATCCCCAAGAGCTCTTGTTCCGCCTCGGATATGATGAAGGTATACAAGTAAACAGCCTCCCCGGTTGGACTTATACCCAGCATTCCCCGCCCCTCCTCACTGGCATGCAAGCGAATGATTTCCGGAGATAAGCCGAATGTGCCGGCCAACGTTTGGATGGTGTCAGAAGAGTTCAGCAACCGATCATTGTACCGGACTGCTTTTTCCGTCTCTTCAGCCCCCAAAAAAGGAGGATGGCAAATGCCTTCTTCCGAAATGCACTCGTTCTTCGAATCTTCTCCCTTGAAGAGAAATTCATCGCAAACAAACGTTGAAGGTTTCAGGATGAGTTCCAGTTCCTTCAGCCAGTCAGAGAAAGACGTACAGCCCGGAGAACCATGACGGACAACATCTATAAGAGTGCCGCCAATTTCGCATCGATGGCATTTCCATTTCCAGACTCCTTCTTTCTGATAGATCGACAGAGAGGGATTGTTATCCACATGAAAAGGACACGGAACATTAGTCTTTCGATTTTCGAACCATATCTTAAGTTCACCTTCGCGGCTGTAGTATAACAACACGCGTTCCAAAGCGCCCCGATCTCGTTTGAGATACTCCAACGTGTTTTTATCCATGAATTAGCGGGTTCCTTGTTCATGGGGGTTAATGTTATCCAAATCGGCTTCATCCGGATCCATGCCTTCCGATCGTTCGATGAACGCCAAAACGGAAGGAGCATGAATCAATCTCTTTCCTGTGATGGCATAACGATCCGAACGAATCAGCCTGGATTTGATGCTTCCGTTGTTCAGTAGTTTGTACAGAGTCGTTCTGCCAAACAATCCTTGTTGCAGTGTCTCATTGACTGTCCACCATTCCCTATTCTGAATAGAGGCTTGGCCCGTCAATGACTCGTGGTGGTCATTTTTTTGTTTTTTCATGATTATAGCTCAAGAGAGCGACCTCAAGATATCGGAGACAGAGCACATCCGACATCACACACAGACCTCATGAAGTTGTTATGTTGCTTAAAACAAGAATATTATAAAAAATTAAAATTTAATTCTTTCAAGTGACGACTAATCATGACAAGAAACTCGGAGGAAGTGAACAAGTGGAGCTTCTTGCTGTTTTGGGGACGCTTCAAAGCAGATAATTTATGAATTTCCGAGGCAATTTGATAGGCCTTACTCTTTTTCTCGTTTCCTGGAATCAAACCACCTGCCTCCAAACTCAAGACTAAGGCAAGGACATTGGCTAACTCTTGTCTACTCGGAATGACAGAAGTTATCCCATCAACTAAAGACTCACATTCAAAACCTCTTGCCTTTATATAGAGACACAATCCTATAAAATTAATAATAAATTGTTTGAAATTTTTCGGATCAGGCAAGCAAATTTTCTCTTGTATCCCTTTCGACTCAAAATTCAAATATGGTTTATCTACGATATGACCCCAATTTTTAAAAATACAAACAACTTCTTCATGTTCAATTTGTTTCCAATCTGAATTTATTGAGTAAGAACATTCATCTGATTTAAGCGCCCCTATAAAGATACAATAATCATCAAATAAGTATATTTCAGACAAAATAGAATCATAAAAACCTCCTTCATAATCTTCAGCTTCGTTGTTTTTCATATTGAAAAGCAGAGACTTGTCTTTAACATAATCTTCAATCACTTGAGAAATAGGACGAAATCCAAAAAGCTCGGGATGCGTGATGACATATCTAGCAAATCCCGGATTTAGAACATTATTGTCCTGCAGGATTTTTAATTTTCTTAATCTCGCTTGATCATCATACAAATATGCAGAGGAAATACTTTTTTCGGGGAAGCGAACAAACAATTCAATTTTAGAAAACATGAATTTACCGTCATTATTTTCACACAATATTTTTAAATAAGGTCCCTCATTTGAGTAAATTGTACCTTTAATATATTTTTCTTTAGAATTATAATTATGAATATAAATATTATTCCTAATCTGTAAGATTTCTCTTATCTTTTGCCTATTGCGCCCGGCATCAAAAAGTCCATAACACTTTATCTCCCTGGGGAGAATTTTGAACCCTCGATTCGGCCCTATTGGATCATACACATCAAACACCCGACGGGCATATTTTTTCATCTCTTCCGTAAAATAAGCAGGAAGGGCTGTTTCCGGACTCTTAGCCTGATCATTCTGATCCATGATGTTTTCTATCACCGGGAGTCCCTCTGAACAAGTTCAAACAGGGTTGTTGGAAGCCTCAGCATTGGGGCGCATCATCATTAGTGCTGTGGAACTTTGTCCGGGAAATAGGCTGGATTTACAAGCTCAGTCAATTTGTCTTCGGAAGAGCCTTGATACTTCTAAATATGCAACATATATGAAACATATCTCTCGTTTTTGTTGCTTTTATGAAACATATTCCTTTCATGAAAACCACATCCCCATTGCCGGGGCCAGTGAGAGCGGCACTCAAGAAATTGGGCGCAGATATCAGCGATGCCCGCAAGAGGAGACGTATTCCTACAACTCTTATGGCTGAGCGTGCTTTCATCTCCCGAGCAACTCTGGGACGACTTGAAAAAGGCGCTCCCGGCGTATCCCTGGGCAACTATGCCGCCGTCCTGTTTGTACTGGGGTTGACTGACCGTCTCAAAAACCTTGTCGATGCCAATAATGATCCCGTAGGCCGAGCTCTTGAAGAAGAACGCTTGCCCAAACGCATCCACCTTCCCAAAGCCCATGAGTGATACTCCTGTATTTATTGACCTGCCTTCCTCTCCGGGGCCAGTACAAGCAGGCAGGTTGTGGTCGCACTTTCGCAAAGGCCGGGAATCAGCCTTCGAATACAACAAGGAATGGTTCGTAAACAGGAATTGGAGAAAGTGATTCAGCCCATTGCCACCTACCCTGCTGAAACCGGGGACGAAGAACTTCCTGCTTCGCGGGAATGATAACGTATCAGGAATCTTGAAATAGCGCTGCTCGTTATTTTAGAAAAATGGATTAACTTAAAATAGACAATCTGATTATTTTAAGTTAATCATACCGTATGAAGAGGACGCATACGGGAGATTATGAGATCACGGCAGTGGCGGGAGAACGGGTGAAAGCGTTTATTCCTGCGCCCTTGCCGCCCGTTCCGGGAATAGACATCAGTCCCGAATTGCAGCAATCGCATGACCAGGCTCTGATTGCGGTCGGCGAACTCAATTCACTGACTTCTTTTTTGCCGGACTACTCTCTTTTGTTGTATTCCTACGTTCGCAAGGAGGCTGTCTTGTCGTCGAGGATTGAAGGAACACAGTCTTCGTTGTCGGACTTGCTGGTATCGGAAATGGACGGAGTTCCCGGCGTCCCCCTGGAAGATGTGACGGAGGTCAGCAATTACGTCGCCGCCTTGCAGTACGGCCTGGACAAGCTTCGGGAGGAGCTGCCCCTGTCGTTACGACTGATCAGGGAGATGCACGAAATCCTGCTAAGAAAAGGACGGGGAGGAGGCAAGAATCCGGGAGAGTTCCGTACAAGCCAGAACTGGATTGGGGGGACAAGGCCGGGCAATGCCGTTTTTGTACCGCCGCCCCCTCACCGGGTAATGGAGTGTATGGGAAAGCTGGAGCTGTTTATTCATGACCATACGATAGCATTGCCCGTTCTCATCAAGGCGGCTCTGGTGCATGTGCAGTTTGAAACCATCCACCCGTTCCTTGACGGCAACGGACGCCTGGGGCGTTTGCTGATCACCCTGATGCTTTGTGACTCAGGCATCCTGAAAGCGCCTCTCCTGTATCTCAGCCTGTTCTTCAAAGTCCACCGCCAGGAATACTACCGTCTTCTCAACGAAGTAAGATCCACAGGAGACTGGGAAGCATGGCTGTCCTATTTCATGGAAGCCGTCTCCCTTACTTCACGACAGGCTGTCTCTACGGCAAGGCAGATCATCGGGCAAATATCTCATGACCGCCAAACGATCAAGCAGACAGGGCGATCTGCAGAAACGACCATGGCTGTCTTTGACTGCTTTACCCGGAAACTGATTACCGACAGCAAACATATTATTGCCGAAACCGGACTAAGTCCGGCCACCGTCAACAGTGCTCTTTCCAGGCTTCAGAAGCTCGGCATTGTTACGGAAATAACGGGCAAGAAACGGGATAAGGTTTATAGCTATGCCATGTGCATGGATGTCCTGAACCGGGAGCTTGATTACGATAGGGAACAGTAAAATACGTTCCCCGGCATGGGAAGATCGGGAATCCGGAAACCTAGAGTTCAGGCAAGTTACCCAATGCATTTCGAACGTTATCCCTGCCCAGTTTGACATATCGGCTATGAACTTCGGCTGAGTCGTGGCCGACGATGTCCTGTACCAGGGCCGGGGGAACGTTTGCGGAACGCAACAAATAGTTTTAAGCCTAATGGAATAGATTGATTCCCTTGAATGAGGCAAATGCAGGAATTACAAAAACATCCGCTCTATTGATTAAAATGATAAAAACTGATATTGATTCAGTACACAAAAAGCCCTATAAAGAAACAGGACAGATGTACGATGCGATGTATTACAAGCAGATCTTTGATCGATACGGCGGCATGATGCGAACCAAGCAGATGGCCTCCGAGAAAATCTTCTATCAGAGACGTCAGCAACTGGTCAACGACGGCTATGTGGAAAAAATCCGCACGGGTTATTATCAATGGGTCAATCCTGAAGATGTTAGTGAGGCAGGAATAATCATGCGCCTGTTCCCGGATGCTATTCTGTGCATGGATACGGCTCTTCGGTATTACGATTATAGTGACCGAACTCCTGGGTCCTGGCATCTGGCAGTGAGCAAAGACTCCGGGAAGACCCGATTCAAGATTCCCTATCCTTTTGTGAAACCCTATTACATAGAGTTGGCTGTTCTTGAGCTGGGATTGACTCATGGTACGATAGATGGACACGCCGTGCGCATTTATGATCGTGACCGTCTGATTTGCGACTGCTTGCGCTACCGCAACAAAATGGATAAGGAATTATTTAACAAAGCCGTTCAGAGCTACATCCTTGACCCGGAAAAGAACATCCCCAAGTTGCTGGAATATGCCGAGCTCATGCGTGTCAAAAAAATAGTCAAAGAATTGATAGGAGTCTGGTTATAATGAATGATATTTCTGTTTCCGTTCTTGCGAAGCTGAAAAACAAGGCCAAATCATCCGGCATCAGCTATCAACAGTGTCTCCAGCTGTTTTGTCAGGAAGAATTTCTGCGTAAACTGGCAGCGTCCAGATATGCAGAGAACTTGATCCTGAAGGGTGGTCTCTTTATTTACACATTGACCAATTTTGAAAGCAGAGCCACTGTAGATGTGGACTTTTTAATGCGAGGTCTGAACAATGATCTTGACCGGATGGATGAAATAATTGCGGATATTCTCACCGTTCCTACCGGGAATGAATTTATAACCTTCAAGGCGAACAAGGCAAAACCCATCGCCATACAGCGGAAGTATCATGGTATCAGCACACAGATTACCGGATATATCAAAAATGTTCGTGTCCCTTTTAATGTGGATATCGGCGTAGGCGATGTAATCGTTCCTCACCCGGAAAAACGGAATATCCAAACTCAGCTGGACGGCTATGAAAAACCGGTCATCCTGGTCTATTCATTAGAAAGCACGATTGCCGAGAAGTTTGACGCCATCCTGCAACGTTTTGAGCTGACCGGACGTATGAAGGATTTTTATGATATCTACTATTTGTCACGAACCTTCGATTTCGATGGGAGAAAATTACAACAGGCCATCCGGGAAACACTTCAAAATCGTGGGACGGTTTATGGTCATGATAGTTTTGAACGCATATTGACCCTGAGTGATGATAAGTCCATGCAGACTAAGTGGCGCTACTTTCTGAGAACCCTGGGCAATACTCAAATCCCTTTTGACGATGTAATGGAGGGAATCCGGTTATTTTTGGAAGCACTTTGGAGGGCGGAAACGGGAAAAGAAGAGTTTAATTATTTTTGGGAGGCAATCCATTCACGATGGCAAAAGGAGTCTGTTCGTACGGAATAACTTCATCCGCCATCCCTGCCCCCTTCCTGCCATTTCAACGTATCAGTCTGTTAATGAGAAGATCGGAAATTCGGAAACTTAGAGTTCAGGCAAGTTACCCAATGCATTTCGAACGTTATCCCTGCCCAGTTTGACATAGCGGCTATGAACTTCTGCTGAGTCATGGCCGACGATGTCCTGTACCATGGCCGGGGGGACGTTTGCGGCGTGAAGCATGGTGGCAGCGGTCGCCCTCAGGGAGTGAAAGGACAGAACCGATACTTCTCTGCGCCCGGATTTGTAGTTTGGGTCTGATGCCTTGCGGGACGCCTGAGGGTGGGTTTCCCTTAAGCCAGCCCGGTACAGGATTATGCCGAACTCGCTCGATAAGCGGGGCGAGCCCTGGGCTTCAAAAGAAGCGGCGGCACGGGGGTGTACGAAGGTATTTGATGATTCAGGAGGCGTCAGACTGTTGATGTGCTTCAGCAGAGGGGGAATGATGGGGATGACAATCTGTCGGCCTGTCTTTTTGGTCTGGAAATGAATCACCTGTTCCTGAAGGTCTATATTGGCCCATTTCAACAGGGCAATGTCGCCGAGACGCTGCCCGCCCGTATACAAGGCAAAGCGGATCATGCTTTTCCATTCCGGGTCTGCCAGATCCACGATTCGCTGTAATTCCTCCGCAGAAAAGGCCTGCCTGCCGTTTTCCTGTCTGCGGCGTTTGACGATGTTGACGTCATCCGTCGGGTCAATGCTGATGTAGGCTTTCTTCTTGGCGTCTGCAAAAATCCGCCGAAGCAATTTCAGGTGTTTGTTGACCGTCGCCCCGGAACGCTGTTTCTCTGTGGCGTTGCGGAAGTCTACAATGTCTTTTTGCGTGACAAGGTTGATCTCCTGATCAGACCGTTCCCCGAACCATGACAGGAACGCCTCAATACTTCCCCTGTAAGCAAGAAGTGAATTGCGGCTGATTCCCCCGGACTGGTTATTGATCCATTCTTCAAAGACTTCCCGAACGCTTTTCACCACGACGTTATTCCCCGTGATCCGGGTATGAAGATCATTCAGCACCTTTCTGACCTGAATCTCCGTACGGACCTTTTTTGTCTCTTCCTCGAACTCGTCGGCTATATCCTGGGCTTTCCGACGATTGCCGCCTTTGGCCTCTACCTTGGTTGACCGGGTAATTTTCTTCCCGGATACGGGGTCGTTCCACTGGGCGAACCAGTATTTAGAGCCTGATCTTCTACGCAAATACGCCATAAACTACTAGCACCTATACTAGCACCTTTCGTGCTTGTACAGGAGAATTCGCGCCTGTTCACATTTTTCATAACATATTGATTTATGAATAAATTTAAACATGCACGAACACTCGCAAACACCCATGGTTGGATTCACTGGTTCGAAACCAGTACCGCGTACCATCTTCATAAACGTTCCGGAATCCTGCATTCCGGAGCGTTTTTCTTTTCACCGCCAGGCTTTATTTTAGCGGATAACAGAAGGCTGATAGCGAAAAGATAAAACCGATGCTTCCCTGCACCCGGATGATGATTTGCCGTCTGCCTGGCACGGGAGGGTGCATCCACCTAGAAAAGCAGTATAAGAACGAACCTTCAGGCCCAATTTCGAGATGCCTTCAACGATGTTGCACTCAGTTCTGCAGTTCGGCTGGGTTCCATGTATTTTCTCAATGTTATTTCCCGATACGTTTACACACGCGCAGCCAATCCTTTCTTCCATCCTGCATGATAATATAAACCTTGTCGGCCACCCGGGTTGCAATCCGAGAGCCTCCGGAAGAAACATTAAAATAATGGAAATCCCCGTGGGGAGAAGAACGGACAGGAGTCATCGTAAAATCAGTAGTACCGTTAGACTTTTTAACTGTACCTTCTCCACGCCCATTAAAACGGTAAGTCAGACCGGAACCATCCTTCCAGTTTCCTTCAAAGGTTTTCAAGGAACGGTCCCGTTCTGGAGAAAGGTTGCCGCTTTCAAGCCGTTTTGCGTATTCATGCACTGCAACAGCAGCTGTCATATCACCGTCAGCCGATAATTTCAGCTTCAACTTGTCTAACGCCTGGATATATTTTTTTGTTATTTCCGAACATGCCTGAAAACACCGCTTCTTGAGATCGTTCTGCATCTGCAGCCACTCGGTATCTTTTATTTCATCCGCACTTCCTACATTGGTTCCCTCTTTGGAAGAATCATGTATCAAACGGGCAACGATATTGTTTGTATAAATTTCAAAAATCGTCCGGGAATCAATGATCAGCCACAACCTGTTCGGAGCTCCTGTAAATACGATCAGATCCGGTCCCGTCAGTTCGGTGTTAACTTTCTCGCCCGTGTTTTTAAATTTTTTACGGAATTCCTGTATATCATAATGGTTGCCCTCAGCATCCAGCTTATGGATCATATTAGCAACCGAACCATACCATCCATCCCTAGGAATAGAAATCTGGCAAGTTTCCTTCACCAATCGCCAGTCAAAATTGTTTTTCTTTAATTCCTCAAGACCGTCATGAATTACTTTCGCCCCTTCAAAATCAGAGCGTTGAACGCATTTCTTCTGCAATACCAACGCTTTCTGAGTAAAAGCAGCAATATGAGGGGCGCAAGCCTGGGTGCAACGTTTCTGATATATGCGATCCAATGCCTGAACTTCCTGAGGAATTTCCGCAGCAAGCGATACAGATGCCACGGCACATACAGAGAAAACGGCAAGGGGCCAAAAGTTCATGCATCTTTATAAAAAGCCACCAAAAATAGTTCAAGTCCAAATACCCTCAAAATCATTTTTTCAACTTTTGTAACATTTTTATTTTCATTATTAAATACCGTTGTCCAACTTTTTCTTCTCCCTTGCCAAAACAAAACATCCACCAAGAAAATCTGTCCTTTCTCTATTTGGCGAAGCAGATGTACCCACATCCTTTCTTTCCATAAAATTGCATGTGGAAAGAATTCTCCTCGTAACTGTTCCTGCGCCACAGGCATTGACTTGGTTTTCCTTTCTCCGTATGCTCCCGCCCTCATGCCTGCACTGCTGATCACGTCTTTCATCTGGGCGTTGTCATTCGGACTGCTGGGGAACTGCCTGTCCGACCTCCCCGCCAGTTTTGTCGCGCTGGCGCGCATGGCCGGCTCGCTGGCCGTTTTCCTCCCCTTCGTCCGGAAGGTTCCTTTCAGCCATGCAATGGGGATGATGGGGATAGGCGCCGTCCAATTCGGAGGAATGTACCTCTGCTATATCGCAGCCTTCCATTATCTGCCTTCCCACCAGGTCGCCCTTTTCACGGCCACTACGCCGATTTACGTGGTTCTGGTCAACGGCCTGATGAAGAAGAAGCTGCCGCCGCTCCATCTGGCGGCGGCCGTTCTTGCGGCCATAGGAGGCGCGGGCATCCTTTGGAAAGGGTATTCCGCCGGCAATGGCGAACTCACGGGAATTGTTCTGGTACAGCTTTCCAACCTTTGTTTCGCGGCAGGGCAAATCGCCTACATTTCCTTGAAGGATTCCTGGTTCGGCGGAAGTGAAGCTTCCTGCTTCGCCTATGCCTACGCAGGCGCCCTGCTGGTTACCTTGCCTGCCGGACTGCCGTCAGGGCTGGCCTGCTGGCAGGAGATTTCAGCCATGCAATGGTGGCTGCTGGCCTATTTGGGAGTCATCGCTTCAGGAGTCTGCTTTTTCCTCTGGAATTACGGCGCCCGCCGGGTAACGCCCGTCAAGCTGGCAATCATGAACAATCTCAAGATTCCCCTGGCGGCGCTGATTTCCCTGCTCCTGTTCCGGGAACAGCCCAATATGTTCCTCCTGGCTCTCGGGTGCCTGCTTATCCTGTCCTCTTTCCTGATCGCGCCCATTCCTCTCAAAAAGGCTGCGCGGAAACAGGCTTCCGGCGGCCGGATTCCGGAATAACGCACCCTTGTCATTTCCGCCCGCGCCAGTTTCCAGATTCTCCTTTCATGCTCCAGGAAAGGCATGACACATCACATCCGTTTCATTTTGAACCGGAGATGGAATGAACAGGTCTTTTCTGGCAGTACTTTCCTCCTATTCATGTTTAAGGTCGCCTCCCATTTTTTCCCATTCCTGTGCTGCTGCCTGATGGCCCAGTTCTCTCCGTCATTCGCCAAAACGGTGGAATACGATTTATACGTCCGGAACGCTCCGGTCAATTTTACCGGAGTCACGCGCCCGGCCATGACCATCAACGGAAGCATTCCCGGCCCCGTTCTGTATTTTACGGAGGGGGACACCGCTGTAATACGGGTGCACAACCTGATGGATACGGAGACTTCCTTTCACTGGCACGGCCTGCTGGTGCCCAATGACCAGGACGGGGTGCCGTACCTGACTTCCGCGCCGGTAAAGCCCCACACCACGCATACCTATACTTTTCCCATCATCCAGAACGGCACGTACTGGTACCATTCCCACAGCGGCCTTCAGGAGCAGAGCGGCCTGTACGGCGCGTTCGTCGTCCGCAAGCGGCCCGGCGACCCGGCGCGCAGGCCGGAGGACGCCCTGCCGGAGTATACGCTGGTGCTGAGCGACTGGACGAACGAGAATCCCCAGGAGGTGAACAGGAAGCTTCACACCGGGTCGGACTGGTTTTCCATCCGCAAGGGGAGCGTGCAGAGCTACTGGGAGGCCCTGCGCGCCGGCTACCTGGGAACCAAGCTGACCAGCGAATGGAAGCGCATGAACGCCATGGACGTGAGCGACGTGTATTACGAACGCTTTCTGCTGAACGGCTCTCCGCAGGCTTCCCTGCCCCGGCTGAAGGGCGGCGACCGCCTCAGGCTGCGCATCGTCAACGGGGCTTCCTCCACCTATTTCTGGCTGAGGTACGCGGGCGGCAAAATCCGCGTGGTGGCCAGCGACGGGAAGGACGTCGTTCCCGTGGACGTGGACCGCATGATGATTGCGGTTTCCGAGACTTACGACGTCGTCCTGACGGTACCGGAATCAGGCAGGGCTTTCGAGTTCCAGGCGACGGCGGAGGATACCTCCGGGTCTTCCTCCCTGTGGCTGGGCCATGGGGAAAGGCAGCCGCTGCGCCCCTTCCCCAGGCTGAATTACTTCAAGAAGATGAAGCAGATGAACGGAATGATGACCATGGGCGGTAACATGAAGATGATGAAAATGAATTCCGGTTCCATGCGCCAGATGCATCACCACGGCATGTCCGGCGGCATGCCGGCCTCCCATTCCGGAGATATGGGGATGATGTACATGAAGTCCGGTTCCTCCCATGGTGGAGGCCACGGCAGCATGCAGGAGGAGGGGGAGGAAACCACCCTGACGTATGACATGCTGAAGTCCCCTTCCCGCACCAACCTTCCTTCCGGCGTTCCCGTGAAGGAGCTGCATTTCATGCTGACTGGGAATATGAACCGCTATGTGTGGAGCATCAACGGGAAGACTCTTTCAGAGACGGACCGAATCATGATCGAGGAAGGGCAGAATGTACGCATCATCCTGACCAACAATACCATGATGAGGCATCCCATGCACCTGCACGGGCATTTTTTCCGGCTGGTGAACAGGCACGGGGATTTTTCCCCGCTCAAGTTCACGGCGGACATCCAGCCCATGGCCACCCAGGTGATTGAGTTTAACGCGGCGGAGAAGACGCGCGGCAACTGGTTTTTCCACTGCCATATCCTGTACCACATGATGAGCGGCATGGGGCGGATTTTCACGTATGAGGATTCTCCCCCCAATCCGCAGCTTCCCCACCCCATGCGGGCGCTCCAGCACGTTTACGACATGGACCGGAAGTGGTACCTGACCGTGAACAATGATTTCGCCTCCAACGGGAACATCGGAGACCTGGAGTTCGGAGGCACCCGCTGGAGCGTTCAGGGAGAGTGGCAAATAGGCTACAAGGATACGCGCGGCTATGAGGCGGAAGGACGGCTGGGCAGGTACATCGGGGAGAAGCAGTGGCTTTACCCCTACATCGGGGTGGACTGGACCTGCCGCAAGGGTGAGGCCGGAGAACGCAACATGTTCCGCCAGACCACCAAAAAGGACCGGGAAGTGGACGGCACCCTGGGCGTCCGGTATACGCTGCCCCTGCTCCTGATTGGGGATGCGCGCATTGATACGGACGGAAAGGTGCGCCTGCAATTGGAGAGGGATGATATCCCGCTCACCTCCCGCCTGCGCCTTTCCTTTTCCCTGAATACGGACCGGGATTATTCCGTGGGCCTGCACTACATCCTGACCTCCCATCTCAGCGTTTCCACCAATTACGACAACAACCTGCACTGGGGAGTGGGGCTGATGCTGACCTATTGAACGCCTTCCCCCATTTTCTCCTGTTCCAGCCGGGCATTCCCCTGTAGCATTCCTTCACCATGTCAGGGATGATGAATTGGCAGCAGCTTTTGTCGGACGCCCGCTGGGGGTCCAGGCACCAGAGTACGGCGTCTCCGCAGAAAAACCGCAGCAATTACGACCGGGATTACGGGCGCATTCTGTTTTCCAGCGCTTTCCGCCGCCTTCAGGACAAGACGCAGGTTTTCCCCCTGGGCCGCAATGATTACGTTCGCACCCGCCTGACCCACAGCCTGGAGGTGGCCCACATCGGCTCCTCCCTCGGCATGCTGGCGGGAGAGTGGCTGGCGGAGAAAGGTTCCCTTCCCGCTCCTATAGTGCCTTCCGACGTGGCCACCATCGTTTCCACCGCCTGCCTGGCCCACGACATCGGCAATCCGCCCTTCGGCCATTCCGGGGAGGACGCCATTGAAACCGCCCTGAAACGGCACGGCCTGGAGCTGCCGTTTGAAGGGAATGCCCAGGGGTTCCGCATCCTTACCCGCACCGGGGATCCGATGGAAGGCAACGGCCTGAAACTGACGGCGGCCGTTCTGGGCGCCTTCATGAAGTATCCCTGCACGCAATCCTATTCCGCGGCCGTCAGGAAAGGCGGCATGACGGCAGCCAACAAGCTTGAATGCAAGAAGTTCGGCATCGGGGAACAGGAGAGGGAGGCGGCTTCCTTCGTGGCCGGCCATCTGGGGCTGCTTCCCCGTTCCGCGCCTGATGAAAAATATCTTTGCTGGTGCCGCCATCCCCTGGCGTACCTGATGGAGGCCGCGGACGATATCTGCTACCGTATCGCGGATATTGAAGACGGGTATTTTTCCGGCATTCTGGATTTTGAGCCTACCAGGGATTTATTCAGCCCTTTCCTGACGGAATCCCAGCTTTGCTACGTCCGGGAACTGGAAAAGAAGGATGAAAAAGATTCCTGCATCCATTACATGCGCGCGCTCGCCATCGGCAGGAGCATCCAGTCCGCCGTGGACAGTTTCATGAAGCATGAAGAGGAGCTTCTGCAAGGGAGCATGGATCAATCCCTGATTGACCGTTCTGAACTGGCCGCGCCGCTGAACGGATTGTACCGGTACGCCATTGAGAACGTGTACCAGGCCCGGGAGGTGATTGAAGTGGAAGCCATGGGCTACAAGGTGCTGGGAGAGCTGATCGACTTTTTCATGGAGTGGGTGAACCATCCTTCCTCCGGACAGTCTAAAAAAGTAGCCATCATGCTTCAGGGAACCGGTCTGCCCAAGGATGACGAAGGGAAGGACGCACGCCTGGCGCACATGCTTGATTATATTTCCGGCATGACGGATTCCTTCGCGCTGGAGACGTACCGGAAATTGACCGGCATTCTGTAGTTCCTGCCACACTCCGCTTTTCAAAAGGAGTTCAAGACCTGCCCACAGGGAGGCCGCAAGATATCCCCTTTCTTTTCCTTCCATCTTCTTCCGGCGGTTCCTCCGGATGTGGAATAGATGTCCTGCTGCTGCTCCGTGCTTTTTCTTCCCGGAACGCGCCGCTTTTTCAGAAGAGGAAAAAGCCCCTTTTCTGCATGAAAAAGGCTGCCCCACACAGGGCAGCCGTCCTTAACATAATGATCATGGATTTCTCCATTGTTTCATGAAGAGGTTAAAAGCAGAAGTTGGTTTCTATGTTTTTCAGGCGTTCCCTGACGGCTTCCGGCACGGCTTCCTTTTCCTCCGGCGTGTTGTAAGGGCCGGAGTACAGGACTTTTCCCGCGGAATCCGTCACATGGACGGTGGTGCCCGCCTGGGAGCTGGAAGAAACCACAATGGTTCCGTTGGCGTCCGACATCCGGACGGAAGACGTGCTCTGCCCTCCGCCGGACACCTTGCCCATAGGGGGCATAGGCATCTGGTGAAGGTTCTGGAGGCTCCGGAGCATCTGGGCCGCTCCCGGGGTCAGGTTCATCCGGCCGATGATGTCATCCATCCGCGAATCATCAATCGCGGAGTCCCTCAAAAAATCATCCATCATCTGCTGCATGTCCAGAATGCGCTGCGGAAGGCTGGGCCGTGCGGCCATTCCGGCGGGAGGAACCGCCTGGCGCCGGACGGAGGGAACCACGCGCGGCTGGGTGCGGGGATCTCCCTGGGCCGCCAGTATTTCTTCCGCGGAAAGCGTTCCGCCGTCCAGCGTGACATCCGCCGTTTCCCGCTTGCCCTTGCGGTAGAATACAGCCGTAATCTTGTCTCCCGGAACTTTTTCAGACAGGGCTTCCGTCACGGAGCGCGGGCCGGACAGGGAGATGTCCCCCAGCTTGATGATGACGTCGTTTTCCTGGAGTCCGGCCTTGGCGGCGGGGCTGTCCGGCATCACCTTGGTCACCAGCACGCCGGGAAATCCGCTGAGTTCCAATTGAGCCACGACTGCCTGCGGCACCGTGCCGGGCACAATGCCCAGCCTGGCCGGTCTGGAAGAGGGCAGCGGCTTGGTCTGCGGCGTGTAGGGAGTCAAGGGCGGCGGCTGAAGGTTGTCCGTACTTCCTGCGGGCCGGTCAATGGAATATCCGGAGCCCGAACCTATCAGCAATCCCAATGTCAGAAAGATACAGGTTTTCATATCCATGTGAGATAATATACAGCATCCGTCCGCGCAATGTTCAAAATTTGTGCATTTTTTTTGCAGGTCCCCGCCCGTCCCCTTCCATCCCGCAGCGTCGGCAGACCGTCAAGGAACGCATCACGGGAGTAAAGCCAAGCCAACCTACACTTGGGTGAGACCTTTATCCGGACGCCTTTCCCTCCACCGGCAGGGAGATTTCCCTCCCGGTAGAACATTTATTTCCGGGCATGGGAAAAGAGCTCCGCCATGCATCCAGGGCGCTTTCTTTTTCTTCACAAAGCAGAGACGCGGAACAAGGAACAGGACCGGAGAGCGCGAACGCTTGCAGCAACAGAATGGAAAATTTCAACCGCGCTGCCCACAGGCGTTCACGCGGCGGTCCTTTAATATTCCTTTTCAGGAAGAATTCTACGGATGACGGCAGGAGCGATCACGGGCACGCGCTCGTCTCCGCCCTGCAATTCAAAAAGAGTGGGTTTCCGCAGCAGCTCCCGCTTTTCCCCGGGCAGTACAGGGGCTTCCGTCTTTTCAGCTCCGGCTTCCACCTCATTCCCTCCGGCCACCGTGCCGCCAGGCGCTACCAGCGTATTTTGAACCAGCAGAACGGCGCCCACCGCAGCCGCCACGGAAATGCCTGAAATATAGGCAAGCCTCCGCCACAGGGGGATTTTCACCGCTTTTTCCTGCTTCGCCTCTCCGGCGCAGTCCATGGCCTGCGCCATTTTGCACACAGAGAATTCCAGCATGGAAGAGGCGGAAAGCCTTTTCAGCCGGGTTTCCATTTCTTGTTCGGACTCGGCGCACATCAGGGAACAGCATTGTTCCCGGAACAAAACCCTCACCGGGGCAGGCCGCAAACGCTTCAAAAGGGATTCCATCTCATGAATTTCCTCATCGGAGATTTCATCATGCCGGAGACGGTCGTTCAGGGGGAAGATTTCCTCACACCTTCCGGCCAGGCGGGAAATCAGTTCATCGGATACGGGAAGGGGCTGCATGGCGGCAGTACCGCCGCCTTCCTCCCCTGCGGCGGATGATGTTGTTTCATGTTTCATAAGAGTGGAGCGGCATTAGAGTTGGTCTTTTTTGTTTCTCAGCGCCTTGCGGAGCAGGTCGATGCCATAGCGGTACCGGCTCGCCACCGTGTTCTGTGAGATTTCCAGCGTTTCCGCAATTTGCTGAAAGGTTTGTTCCCCCCATATTTTCAGGACAATGACCTCGGAGAATTTGGAAGGGAGCTTCCTGAGCTGCATTTCCATGAACTGCTTGAGCTCCTCGTCCGCCGCGGCGCTGGAAAACCAGGGGTCCGCATAAACATCCTCGTCCTGTTCGGCGGCGCAGGCTTCATCCTCCCTTTTCTGGCGCCGGTCGGATTTGCGGCCATAGTCCACCGCCAGACGCCGGATGGAGGCAAAGACATAGGAAAGCCATGCCTCCTGCCCTCCCACAAATTCTCCGGAGGCCTCCTTGCGCGCCAGCCGTATCAGGGCATCCTGAAGGATGTCCTCCGCATCTTCCGGAGAGCGGGACTGCTGGCGGGCAAACAGCAGCAGTTGAGCGACGTGCCTCCGCAGCCATTCATCCCAGCTCAGCAAATGACTGTCTTCTTCATTAACTTCCTCTTCCCTGATGTAGGCGGACGTATTCATTTCTGCATGTTCGGTTCCTTCATCAATCATAGCGCAACAAGTTCATTTTTTTGTTTAAAATAAAAGACGGAATATAGTTTTCCTCTTCACGGGAAGAGGGAATGCCTTCCTGAAAAGGGCTTATTTTTCCTTATTGATTATTTTCTGCATATTGTTGATCCATGGCTCCAGCTTTTTGGCCGCCGGAGATTCCGGATCGGCGTCACGGGCCATGTTCAGGTATTCCAGGGCCTTGGGATAATTGCGCTCCAGCGCATACCCGTCGCTGACGTATTTGGCTATTTCCAGGCGGATGGGCGGCAGGAGGTCCCGCTTCTCCAGCATTTGCAGAGCTTCCTCCTGTCCCGCGCGGATTTTTTCTGCGGAAAAGGGGCCCGCGTGCTTTTTGTAGAATTGCTCCATCATGAGCCGCTGCGCCGCCAGGGTCACGGCTTTTTCAGCCTTCCCGGCAAATCCGTATTGGTCGTCCGGGTCCAGGACGGAGATTTCCGCAATCAATTCCTTCTGATAGGGCTGCAAATCCTCCGGAAGCAGCTTAATGGCCTGCACCAGTTTTTCCAGTTTTTCCTTTCCTTCCAGCGCGCGGGCCGCAGCCACGGCTTCTTTCAGCTTCAGCCTCGTCTCCCCGGCGGCTTCCAGTTTCTTCAAATATTCCTCCACCGTTCTGGAGGTCCCCACTATTTTGGCATAGGGAGCGCCATTCCCCTCCATCATCAGGACGGAGGGAAACACGGAGATTCCGTAACGGCGCATCAATTCCTCATGAAACTTGAGCTGTTCCGGAGGCATTTTCCCCTCCGTCCTGGGAAAATCCAGCTCCACCAGCACGAGGTGGTTGTCTCCCGCATACTTGGCGAAGGCGTCCGTATCAAAAATATTTTTCCGCAGATAAATACACCCCGGGCACCAGTCGGAGCCGGTGAAGTCAACCAGCACCGGCTGTCCGCTTTTGCCGGCTTTCTCCAGAGCCTTGCTCCAATCCGTCTCCCAGACGGGAGATGCGGAACAAACCACGGCAGAAGCCAGAGAAAGAACGCCAAGGACAGGAAAAAATGAATTCTTCATCTTAAAGGCATCATAGCACCATCCCTGCCCTTGTCATTCTTTTTCAGACGTTCCCGCTCCTGGCAGCCCGGCGGCTGCCGTGACGCCGCGCCTTCGGTCCCCCTACTGCCGTGACCGGCGGCGGATGTCCTGGCTCAGGCGCATGGCGCAGAAGTCCGGACCGCACATGGAGCAGAAGTGGGCCTTTTTGGCGTTGGCATGGGGAAGCGTCAGGTCATGGTAGGAACGCGCCTTCTGCGGGTCCAGGGAAAGGTTGAACTGGTCCTCCCAGCGGAATTCAAACCTGGCCTGCGCCAGCGCGTTGTCCCGCCACTGGGCGGACGGGTGCCCCTTGGCCAGGTCCGCGGCGTGGGCCGCCAGCTTGTAGGTGACCACGCCTTCCCTCACGTCCTCCCGGTCCGGGAGGCCCAGGTGTTCCTTCCTGGTCACATAGCAGAGCATGGCGCAGCCGCGCTGGCCGATGATCGCTCCGCCGATGGCTCCGGTGATATGGTCGTAGCCGGGGGCGATGTCCGTCACCAGTGGACCAAGCGTGTAAAAGGGAGCTTCCATGCACCATTCCAGCTGCTTGCTCATGTTCTCGGCAATGAGGTGCATGGGCACGTGGCCCGGCCCCTCATTCATGACCTGTACGCCCGCTTTCCACGCGCGCATGGTCAGGTCCCCCTGCACTTCCAGCTCCGCCAGCTGGGCGAAGTCATTGGCGTCCGCCACGGAGCCGGGCCGCAGGCCGTCCCCGATGGAGACGGCAATGTCGTAAGCCGCCAGAATGGAGCAGATTTCATCCCAGTGGGAATAAAGGAAGTTTTCCTGTTCGTGGATCATGCTCCACTGCGCCATGATGGACCCGCCGCGGGAGACGATGCCCGTCATGCGCCGTGCGGTGTGGTTCACAAACCGGAACAGCAGGGCGGCGTGCACCGTCACATAGTCCACGCCCTGCCGGGCCTGTTCAAGGAGGGTGTCGCGGAAGATTTCCCAGCTCAGGTCCGCCACCTTGCCGCCCACCTTTTCCAGGGCCTGGTAAATGGGCACGGTACCGATGGGAACGGGGGAGTTCCTCAGGATCCATTCCCGCGTGGCGTGGATATTCTTTCCGGTGGACAGGTCCATGACGGTATCCGCCCCCCAGTGGATGGCCCAGCGCAGTTTTTCCACCTCCTCCTCAATGCCGGACCCCAGGGCGGAGTTGCCGATGTTGGCGTTGATTTTCACCAGGAAGTTGCGGCCGATGGCCATGGGCTCGCACTCAGGATGGTTGATGTTGGCGGGAATCAGGGCGCGTCCGGCGGCAATTTCGTCCCTGACGAATTCCGGCGTAAAATAAGCGGGCATGCGGCAGCCGTTCCGGCGTTCCGGCGCGTGCTGGTGGTCCAGCCGGTCGCGGGCCACCATGCTGGAGGGGCCGAAGCCTTCCTGCGCCTCCAGTTCGGACGGCCGCGGCATCATGGTGAGCGCCTCCAGGACTTCCCGGGCTTCGTCCGGGCGGCTCTTGGCGTTCGGATAACGGTCATACACCGCCTTGAACGCTTCTTCCCTGCCCAGGTTTTCCCGGATGGCTACAAATTCCATTTCCGGCGTAATGACGCCCTGGCGGGCGTAATGCCGCTGAGTCACAGGCGTGCCCCCCGCAGCCCGGAGGCAGCGGCCCTGGTCCGTTTCCGCCTCCTCCACATCACCGCGGGCCCGGATCCACGCGGCGCGCAGGGCGGGAAGCCCCTGCTCCGGGGTTCCCTCATAAGCCGCATCCCCCCACGGCCCGGAACAATCGTACACGCGCACGGGGTCATTGGAGTGGGCGGTGCCATCTGGCAGCAGGGTATCGCTCAGGAGGATTTCCCTCAAGGGAACCTGCACGTCCGGATGCAGACGGCCCGGAATATAAATGCGTCGGGAGCCGGGATAGGTCAAATTGGCGGTGTCGTTCATGGAATGGATGCTGTTCTGTGCCGGCAGGGGAACAGCGGAAACGAGACCTTCCCGAGAAACGGGGCATGCCCGTTCAATCGAACTCCCTGCGGCGGAATTATCCGCATCAGGTTTGAAGGGTTCTGCGGGAACAGCATGCCGTTCCCGCAATCTCAGCCTTTGTTTGGGCACCCCTGCCGAACTTGGGAAAAAGATAGCACGGGCTCCCGTCCCATCCAAGCGTTTTCCGGTCCGGGTGCCAAACCCACGGCGCAGGAGCGCCGCATGCCAATGCGGCAACTTGATATCATGCGTCCGCAGGGTGCGCGATACTCCCCTCTCCCCCCCGTTATGGAGCTGTTTCCCCCGCGCCGTGGGGAGCCATGCTCTTCTTCCTCCCCCATTTCAGCAGAAAGACGGAATTGACGATCACGACGACGGAGCCTGCATTATGGACCAATGCGCCCGCCACGGGATTCAATATTCCGCCCACCGCCAGCATGATGGCGATGAAGTTCAGGGCCATGGAAAACGTCAGATTGCACTTGATCGTGCGCATCATGCGTCTTGCCAGGCGCAGCAGATGGGGGAGTTCCCGTATATCGTCGCTTACCAGGACAATGTCCGCGGCGTCCACGGCAATGTCACTGCCTATGCCTCCCATCGCAATTCCGGCATGGGAGGTTTTCAGAGCCGGAGCGTCATTGATTCCGTCCCCGATCATGCACACCCGGTTCCGTTCCTTCTGGAATGCGTCAATCCAGTTGAACTTGTCCTCCGGCAGGCAGTCCGCGTAAACCCGCTCAATGCCTAGCTGCCCGGCTACATGGGCCGCGGCATTCCCATGGTCTCCGGTCAGCAGCACGGGAACCACCCCGGTTTCCGCCACTTCCCGGATGGTGGAGACGGCGTCCTCCCGCAGGGTGTCCGACAGGGCGATGAAGCCTGCGGCCTTACGGTCCATGCCGAGGAAAATCACGGTGCATCCCTCCCTTTGGTACTGTTCCGCCGCCCTTCTGACTTCGCCGGGCACCTCCAGCCCGTTTTCCCAGAACAATTCCAGGTTCCCGGCCATCAGTTCCCTCCCGTCCAGGACGGCCTGGACGCCTCTCCCCGGAATCATGCGGAACTGTTCCGGCTGGGGAAGCTCCCGCGTTTCTCCCTTCCGGTAACAGCGGACGACCGCCTTGCCCAGAGGGTGCTCCGACCGCAGTTCCGCGCAGGCGGCATACCTGTAAAGCACCTGTTCGGGGAGGTCCGGCAGAAAACTGCGTACCGCCGCCACGCGGGGCGTCCCGTGGGTAAGCGTTCCCGTCTTGTCAAAGGTGAGGTGGGATACGGAGGCCAGGCGTTCCAGGGCATCCCCCTCCCGCACCAGGAATCCATGCCTGGTGGCGTTTCCGATGGCCGCCATGATTGCCGTGGGGGTAGCCAGCACAAGCGCGCAGGGGCAGAATACCACCAGGATGGTGACGGAGCGGATCAGTTCGCCCGTGACCAGCCAGGCCAGCCCTGCGGAAGCCAGGGCAATGACGACGATCCAGGTGGCCCAGCGGTCCGCCACGCTCACGATTCCGGCCTTTCCCGCATCCGCGGATTGGACGAGACGGACCATGCGCTGAATGGAACTGTCCTCCCCGGCCCTGGACGCCTTCATGTCAAAGGCTCCGAACTGGTTGACCGTTCCGCTGGAAACCTCGTCCCCGGCTTCCTTGTCCACCGGAAGGGGTTCACCCGTCATTACGGCCTGGTTGATGGAAGTGTGGCCGGAAAGAATCACTCCGTCCGCCGGAACCGTCTCTCCGGGCAGCACGCGGAGGACGTCCCCCGCACATACCTGTTCCGCCGGAATGACCTCCTCCCGGAAGCCGTCCACTTTCCGGGCGGTAGCCGGGGTCAGATGAACCAGCTTTTCAATTCCCGCCCGGGCTTTGGCCACGGTCAGGTTCTCAAGCAGCGCGCCGAGCTGCATGATGAACGCAATTTCCGCCGCGGCAAAGTCCTCCCCGATGATGACGGAAGCGACCAGCGCGATGGAAACGAGCACATCCGCCTTGATGTCCCAGGCCGCCGCCAGTCCAAGCACGGCTTCCAGCACGATGGGAACGCCGCACAGCACAATGGCTATCCACGCGACGCCAAAGGGAAGCGGTTCAATATCAAGCATGCTCAACAGCAGCGCGAATCCGGAAACGGACAGCAGCGCGACGTCGCGCCTTGTCCCTCCCCATTCCAGCAGTTTTTCCAATCGGTCCAGCATATGATTCTCCTTTCCATACCCATGCAGGTACGGGTTTTATATACCTATAGGGGTATAGGTTCGTCAAGATGAGACGAAAAAATCCCCAGAAATGGCGGTTGAAAAAAGGCTCTTGACCCCTCCTGCTAAATCATGTTGGCAAACCGTTCGACCGCCTTGGTAAAGCGTGCGATGGTCTGCTCCGGGTCTCCGTGCTCCAGTCCGTCCCGGACGCAATGGCTGATATGCCCCTCCAGCACGACCTGGCCCACCTTGTGCAATGCGGACTTGGCGGCATTGAGCTGGGCAAGCACATCTTCACAGGGAACGTCCTCGTCAACCATCCTGTCGATCGCCTGCACCTGTCCGATGATTTTCTTGAGGCGGCGATGCAAATTTTCAGAATTCATGCATTGTTTCATTGCGGCGTTTCCTTATACTGTTAGGGGTATCTGTATCATCAAGTTATCAGGCAGACAGGAAATGCTGTCAAGAACAGAGTCCTCCCGCGGGCGTTCCATCCGGAAGGGCCTACTGTGTCCGGCCCCCTTCTTTCCTCCTTATTCCAGGCGCAACAATCCCTTCCCGCTCCCGCATGAAGACTGGAAGAACGAAGTTCCGGCCTTCCTCCGTCAAACGGGTCCGGTTTCCATGGCGGGAGCCGTATACAGGCGCTCCCGGGCATGATGACCGCCCGTCGCCATTGTCAGCAGTTCCCACCCGCATTTTTCATAAAATCCCGCCAAGTCCGTCACCAGATAGAGACGGGGATATCCGAGCGCAGCCAAATCCTTCCGCACAAAGTCCAGGATGGACGCGGCCACGCCCCTGCCGCGATGCCTTTTTTCCACAAATAGCGCGCATAAGTTGGGGGTTAAATCCTTCCGGTCATGGAAATCGTTTTCAATCACTCCGGCTCCCGCAATGATTGCCCCCTGTCCGTTCATGACCACGTACCATTGCGGAATGCCCGTTTTCCGTTCCATGCATTCCTTCATGCTTTCCTCATAGGCCTCTACGGGAACGTCCCACTTGGAGCCGAACCAGGCGGAAGCTGTGGAAAGGAATTCAGGATGATTCCTTAAACAGACCAATTTACCGGCGTTTCTCCCTTTCATTTTCCCTTACCCTAGCAGGCCCCTCCGGTCATTGTCAAACCGGAGCGGCATGGAGGGTGGCCTCCGTATTTCCATCATGCTCCGTTTTCCCACCGGGAAAAGAACGGAATGTTTTCCACCCTCTCAGCCGTTCCCGGCCATCGGCAGGAGCAAAACATTTTGTCCGGCGCCTTGCGCGGAAAGAGAAGAAAGACCCGTTTTCATCTCGTCAGCCGCGGAAAAATGGGATAGACCTTTTTTTCCGGGGCATGCGCCCTTCCGGATGCAACCTTTCACCGGACACGGGGTTTATAGAAGGGAATTTCATGGACGAAGCACAAGACATGCCGCCTGCGGAACCAGACGAGGACGCCCAGCTGATGCTGAGAGTCAGGAATGGCGACGCTTCCGCCATGGAAATGCTGGTCCGCAAACACCAGAACTCCGTGTACGCCACCGTAGCACGCATGCTGAACAACGGGCCGGAGGTGGAGGACATCGCCCAGCAGGTTTTCATCCGCATCTGGAAAGGAGCCGGGAATTATGAGCCCTCCGCACGCTTCACCACCTGGATGTTCACCATCCTGCGCAATCTGGTCTTCAATGAAGTGCGGCGCCAGAAGCGCAAGCCCACCACCTCCGCGGACGCCATGGAGGAGGAAGGCGGCATGACCGTGTTCATGGAACCTTCCCAGGCCCCGGATGAAGCCATGGAGCACACGGAACTCCAGCGGGCCGTGGATGAAGCGATTGCCGCCCTGCCGGAAAAGGCGCGCCTGGCCGTCCAGCTGCGCCGCTTTGAAAACATGCCTTACGAGGAAATAGCCCGGACGCTTGACATGACGGTTCCCGCCACCAAAAGCCTGCTGTTCCGCGCCAGGAACATGCTGAAGGACGCGCTGGCTTCTTTTCTGGAGTGACGGCCAGGGAACAGGAAAAAGGGCTGATCCGGAGAAAGCTTTTTTACAAGGGCCCGGAGGCCCTTGCTCCAGCAGCGCAGCCACCAGGGACTCACACTCCCGCGGCCTGGAAGAAACACCGCCGCCGGGAAACGGAGGCTTGATTCGTGCCTCTTTCAGATTCACTCCCCCTGCGCGTTTCAAGCTTCTCTTTCCGTCCTCCCGTCCCTCATACCAGAACTCCCTCCCCTGCGCTTTGGAGAAATTCCTACCCAAAGACAGTTACCAAAAAAAAGGGCCGCTCCCGGAAGGAAACGGCCCGTAAACGATTACCTGAAAGCGGCGTCAGCGCGCACTGCCCGCGTTGAGAACCTCCTTGTACGGGATTTTCAGGAAGTTCAGAGCACCCTGGGATTCATACAGCACGCCCACGTGGTTTTTATCCACGGGAGCCAGGCAGGAATAACCCCAGCCGTTGCGGGCATCGTAAAGGAGCCACTTGTCCTCCGGCCATGAACCGGCGTCATCCGTGGAAGCCTTCAGGGTCATGTGGGAACGCCCGGAGGTGGTGTTGGGGTTGGAGAACAGGACCACCCTGCCCGCGCCCGGCACTCCGTCCACGGCAAGCAGGCTGCCCTGGCAGACGGGTTCCTTCAACTGGGGAGTGCGGTTGGTGGGGTGTTTTTCCCAGGTTTTGCCCAGGTCCTTCGTAACGCCCACCACGCGGGAGCCGCCCCAGTTGCAGCGGGCATTGATCATGATGGAGCCGTCTTTCAATTCAATCACCTGGGCTTCCGTCGTCTGCTCATTGACGCCCGTGCCGCAGTGCCAGGTCTTGCCCTGGTCCTTGGAATAAACGATGGTGGACCACGGCACGCCCTTGCCGTCCCAGTACTGGGCGGCAAAGACCAGCGTGCCGTCCTTCATGCAGATGCCGTTGCCGGGGCCGTTGAACAGAATGCGCCAGTCCTTGTCCTTGGTCTGTTCCGTAATGTTGATGGGCTTGGACCAGGTAAGGCCGTCGTCATCGCTGTACGCCAGCACCAGCTGCCCGCAGGCTTCCGGGGAATTGTCCCCGGATTTGCTGCCCCAGATGGAATGCTTGTGGCTCCAGATGGCGGCCACCCAGATGCGGCCCGTCTTTTCATCCACCAGAATGGCGGGGTCCCCCACGCCCTTGGTAGCCCCCAGGGAGGGGGCAATCTTGGAATCGTCAATGGCGATCTTGACGTCGGACCAGGTGCGGCCCCCGTCCGTGGAGCGGCTCACGCCCACGTCAATGTTGGCCGGAAGGTCGCCGGAATGGTTGTAACGGATGTCGTAAACGGCCAGGAGAGTCCCTTTCCTGGACCTGTCCAGGCCGGGAATGCGGTAGAACTTGGAGTTGAAATCCCCGTGCTTCACTACGGCCACGCCGATGCGCTGCGCCACCGGGGCGGCATTGGCCACCTTCATCAGCTTGTTCCCCGCCACAACGCTGGCCGGGCGCACCACCACCCTGCCGTCCAGGGAGGCGCCCTTCTTCATCGTCACGCATGCCCACAGGTAATTGTCGCCGGGGTCCAGCTCCAGCTTCCCCTTCACGGAAACCTGGGGCTTGGAGGAGCCGGAAAGCTTCACCGTACCCAGTACCTGGGAGGCATCCTTCGGAAACGGGTCTTCCCCGTGCTGAATGGGCGGAGCCTCTTCTCCCCGCACCACCGTCACGGATTCAATGTCGGAAAGCTTCGTCGTGCCCGTAAAATCCAGATTGACGGCCGTCAGGAACTGAGGATTAAGACAGCCGTCCGTTTGAACCTTCAGGGAAAGAACGGGACTGCACGGGATGCGCACCATCACCGGATAGGCGGAAGAAGCCATCTCCACCTGCGGATTCACCTTCATGGGGATGCAGGGCACGATGAACAGGTCGTCCAGCTTCAACCCCTTGTTCTCCGGCGACGTCAGCTTGAACACCAGGGAGCGCGTTCCGGCGGGAACGCCGGCCTCTATCCTGGTATTGAAGCCGCCCGTCCTGATGTCCTTGCCGTCATAAATCTTCTTTTCCCCCTTGGGCCCTACGGCCACAATGGAAAATTCAAAGGGGGCCTGTCCGGTCCAGCGCTCCGCCCAGGCGGACAGCCGTACTTCCCTGGAAGGAGTATCCTTCAAGTCCAGCTTCAGTTCGGTATCCTGCCCGCCGAACATCCGCAGGGAAGATTTCCCGGATTTTCCCCCTCCCCCGATTTCCGCCACGCCGTCCCGGCAGGACATGGGGCCGTACTTGGTGGAAAGCGTGGTAAACTTGCCGTGTTTGGCCTGCTCAAAGCTTTCCGTACCCAAGGCAGCGGGAACAGACATGCCCAGGGCACACAGCAGGGCAAGCCCCGTTAATGTATTCAAAGGTAAACGCATCGTATTTATGGTGTGTTTCGCAGGACAATACGCAGCGAACCGGAACAATCTTGCCCGGAGCTGCGTCATTGCCAGCCTGTTTCCTAACACACGCTTTTCCGCCGCGTCCAGCCTTGCCTGGGAGGCCTGTAGAAAGACCAGTCCTCAATCTTTCGTCTTTTCACTGGAAGGAGACGCCGGCTCCATGGAAATCACGGGACGTTCCGGAAAGGAGCTGGAATCCCGGTGCATGTAGTAATGGGACCAGTGAAGGACAACCTTGTCCCCCGGCTTCAGGGCGGCTACCTTTTTCAGGATGTCCGCCCCCTGCAGGATGGGCTTGTGCGCCGGATTGACGTCAATCATCAGCTGCTCCTGCTTTTCATCCCCGTACTTGCCGGGTTTCCGGTAATCCAGATACTTGATGATCCGGAAAGCGGCGAAATCCTTGGCGTGGTCGCACTTGTCCGGACAGAGGGAGGTAAGGAACCTGCACTTGCGGTGAATAATACCCGTAAACTCCGCCTCCGCCACATGGTCTGACAGCAGTTCTCCGGACGGCAGCGTCACGCCGCTTTTTTCATCCGTCTTTTCCGGATTGGCGACGGGGGAATCTTCCGCCTGAACGCCCCAAAAACCGGCCAGCCCAAGACAAACGGCAAGAATGCACTTCTTCATCAGCCCATCCTTAGCCGCCTCGGAAACAGGAGTCAAGAAGAAGCCGGGTCTCCCGTGAACGCTGACAGGATATCCCAACCCAAACATACCGCTTTGTTTTATTTGTCAACATGTTGGATGATTTCTGGACTCTTTTCCGTTTCCAGATTGACGCACCGCCGTCCTTGTGAGAGATTGACAAAAGCAATATGGACAAAAACCGTACCTCTACCGTGCCGATCGTTCCCAAACAGTACCGGCTGCCGTTCTTCATGCTGGTCTCCTGTTTTGCGCTGTGGGGGCTGCTGAACAACATGACGGACAACCTGGTCCCGGCATTCAGCAAGATCTTCATGATCAACGCTTCGGAATCCGCAGGGGTGCAAATCTCCTTTTACGGGGCGTATGCGGTGCTTGCCATCTTCGCCTCCATCCTGCTGGAGGAATTCTCCTACAAGGCCGGGGTGCTCATCGGGCTGGGGTTCTACATGATCGGCGCGCTGTGCTACATACCCGCCGCCATCGGGCAAAGTTTTGACATTTACCTGGTAGCCATCTTCGTGCTGGCGGGCGGCCTCTCCATCCTGGAAACCACCTGCAACCCGTTCGTCCTCTCCATGGGGTCCCAGGAGACGAGCGTACGCCGCCTGAACTTCGCCCAGGCCTTCAACCCAATCGGCTCCCTGACGGGCATCTTCCTGGCCAAATACTTCATCCTGGCGCACTTGAATGATGCGGACATGGACACCCGCAAGGCCATGGACCCGGAACAACTGAACGCCATCGTCAGCGACGAGCTCTTCTGGGTGTGCGTTCCCTATGTGGGCCTGGTCGCCATCGCCGCCGTCATCTGGTTCTTCTTCTGCCGCTACAAGTCCGACGATGAAAGCGTGCCCACCCGGGAAAACACGCAGCCCCTTTCCTCCAAGCTCGGCCGCCTGGGCCTGTGCGTCGCCTTCATCCTCATTCCCTTCCTGTTCCAGTACTACTCCACCTTTGAATTCAGCATGGTGCAGCAGATCCTGATCATGATGATCGGGCCCATCGCCTTCCTGCTCATCATGCCGGACTACCGCTGCCAGCTCATGAAGCTGGTGAAGCTGCCGCGCTACTTCTGCGGCGTGGTGGCCCAGTTCTTCTACGTGGGCGTGCAGATCGCCGTCTGGACGTGGACGATCAAGTACATCATGTCCGTCTTCCCCGGCATGCAGGAAGCGGCGGCCTCCAACTACTACATCTTCTCCATCGTCCTGTTCATCGCCTGCCGCGCCATCACCACGGCGCTGATGAAAAAATTCAACCCGGCCAACATGATGTCCCTCTTTGCCATCGCGGGCATCCTCTGCTGCCTGGGCACCATGTACCTGCCCAAGGAAATCTCCGTCTGGACGCTGGTGGGCATCTCCGGCTGCATGTCCCTGATGTTCCCCACCATTTACGGCATCGCCCTGCGCGGACTGGGTTCCGAAGTGAAGCTGGGCGCCGCGGGCCTCATCATGGCCATTCTGGGAGGAGCGGTCATCACCCCGTACATGGGCTCCTTCATTGACAACACCACGGTAAAAAACCAGGTGGCCTACTTTGAATCCATTGACCGTCCCCTGATCGCGCAGGCGGAAGCAGCGGACTCCCGCAAATCCGTCTCCGGCGCCATGCTGGCCCTCTACAAGATGTCGGAAGCCAATCCCGCCGGGGGGGAAGAACAGGCCAAAGCCGCCGCCAAATTCCAGAAAAACCTGGATACCTTCCTTTCCCTCCATACCCTGGACGGGGAAGCCTTTGACCGGGCGGCCAAATCCCTGCCCGGCTGCTCCGGCCTCAAGCCGGAAGAACTGGCGGTCTTCAAGGCCAACCTGGACCGCCTGCCCGCCCCCGCGGACCGGGAGCAGCAGATCCAGCAATTCTCCCTGATTCCGGCGCTCACCACGCTCTCCGGGAACCAGGCCGAGGTACTTGGCAACCTGATTTCCGACCCCCTGGACATGAAGCAATTCCAGACAGCCCAGGAAAACTTTGTGGAAAAAGCGGTGCGGTCATCCTTCTTTATTCCCATCATCTGCTTTGCCGTGGTACTAATCTACGGCTTCTTCTTCCGCAACACCCATTTGAAAAAGGAAGAGGATGCGCCTGCCCAGGCCTGAACCAGCTTCACATCACCTACGCAAGATATGAAAACAGCATTACCAACCATCGGTATCCGCCCCACGATTGACGGCCGCCGCCTCGGCGTCCGGGAATCCCTGGAAGATCAAACCATGAACATGGCCAAGGCGGCCGCGGTTCTCATTGAGGCCAACATCCGCCACGCCTCCGGCGAACCCGTCAAGTGCGTGATCGCAGACACCTGCATTGGCGGTCCGGCGGAAGCCGCCGCCTGCGCGGACAAATTCAAGGCCAACAACGTCGGCGTCTCCCTGGCCGTCACGCCCTGCTGGTGCTACGGCAGCGAGACCTTTGACATGGACCCGTTCACGCCCAAAGCCATCTGGGGCTTCAACGGCACGGAACGCCCCGGCGCCGTGTACCTGGCCGCCGCCCTGGCCGGACTGAACCAGAAGGGCTTCCCCGCCTTCTCCATTTACGGGAAAGACGTTCAGGACGCCGGGGATACCTCCATTCCGGAAGACGTGGCTGAAAAAATCCTGCGCTTCTGCCGCGCCGGCCTGGCCGTAGCCACCCTCCGCGGCAAGGGCTACCTCTCCATCGGCGGCTGCTCCATGGGCATCGCCGGCTCCATCGTGGACCAGTCCTTCTGGGAAAACTACCTGGGCATCCGCGTACAGGCCGTGGACATGACGGAAGTGCGCCGCCGCATGGACCAGAAGATTTACGACGAAGCGGAATTCGACCTCGCCATGCAATGGGCGGACGCCGTCTTCAAATTCGCCGAAGACAAGAACCGCCCGGACCTGAAGCTGGACGAAGCCGGACGCCGCAGGACCTTCAAGGAAAGCGTGCTGATGGCCATGATCTTCCGGGACATGATGCAGGGCAACCCCAAGCTCAAGAAAATCGACCGCGAAGAGGAATCCATGGGCTACCAGGCCATTGCCGGCGGCTTCCAGGGCCAGCGCCACTGGACGGACTTCTACCCGAACGGAGACATTGCGGAAACCCTGCTCAACTCCACCTTTGACTGGAACGGCCCGCGCGCGCCGATGCCCTTCGCCACGGAAAACGACTCCCTGAACGGAGCCTGCCTCCTCTTCGGCTACCTGCTCACCGGACAGGCCAACGTCTTTGCGGACGTGCGCACCTACTGGAGCCCGGAAGCCGTGAAGCGCGTCACGGGCTACAAGCTGGAAGGCCATGCCAAGGACGGCATCATCCACCTCATCAACTCCGGCTCCGCGGCCCTGGACGGCTGCATGGCCTGCACGGACAAGGACGGCAAGCCCGTCATGAAAAAGCACTGGGACGTTACCCCGGACGACGCGAAAACCATGATGGAACAAGCCGTCTGGTGCCCGGCCAACCGGGAATACTTCCGCGGCGGCGGCTACTCCGTCCACTACGTCACCAAGGGCGGCGCGCCCGTCACCATGATGCGCCTGAACATCGTCAAGGGCCTCGGCCCCGTCCTCATCGTGGCGGAAGGCTGGTCCGTGGACCTGCCCGCCAAGGTGCACAAGACCCTGGACGAACGCACCGATCCGGGCTGGCCGACCACCTGGTTCGCCCCGCGCCTGACCGGCAAGGGAGCCTTCACGGACGTCTACAGCGTCATGGCCAACATGGGCGCCAACCACGGAGCCTTCACCTACGGCCACATCGGCGCAGACATCCTGACGCTCGCTTCCATGCTGCGCATCCCCGTATACGCCCACAACATCCCGGACGACCAAATCTACCGTCCCTCCGCCTGGGGCCTCCATGGCACCGCGGACCCGGAAGGCGCCGACTTCCGCGCCTGCGCCAACTACGGGCCATTATACGGAAAATACTGAAAACGAAAGGTAACAGTTAATAGGTAATAGTTAACAGCTTCGGATAAAACATGGCAGAAAGTCTCGTTTCCGCTAAAAGCTTTTCTTTCGCGGTCCGCATTATTCACTTATGCAGGCACTTGAAAAAGCAGGACGTCGAGCGGGAATTGCTCAGCCAGCTCATACGTTCCGGTACGAGCATTGCCGCCAATTTATCCGAAGCTGTCTACGGGAGCAGCAGAAAGGACTTCTTTTCCAAAGTCCGCATTGCCCTGAAGGAATGTTCCGAGACGCATAACTGCTGCATGCCACCGGAAGCCTGACGGAAACGGAATACTCCTCTATCAACCAGGACTGCACGGAAATCCTTAAAATGCTCATTTCTATTAACAAAACAGCTCAACAAGCACAACCGGACACCTATTAACTTTTCACTATTAACTCTTAACTCATGTACTCCCTCTGCTTGGACTGCGGCGCGACGAACGTGCGCGCGATGGTTGTGGATGAACAAGGCGTCATCGCGGGGAAGGCCTCGCAGCCGAACGCCACGCTGCCCGGTAAGGAAAACCCGGAATTCCACGTCTGGGACGCGGACCGGATTTTCAAGCAGCTCTCCGAATGCGCCGTGAAGGCCCTTGAGGGCCTGGATGTGGAACAGGTGCGGGCGGTAACCGTCACCACCTTCGGCGTGGACGGCGCGCTGGTGGACGCCTCCGGCAGCCAGCTTTACCCCGTCATATCCTGGAAGTGTCCCCGCACGGCGGAGGTCATGAAAAACATCGGCAAGTACATCTCCCAGGAAGAGCTTGACCGCATCTCCGGCGTGGGCGCCTTTGCCTTCAACACCATTTACAAGCTCGTCTGGATTAAGGAAAACCGCCCGGAGCTGCTGGAAAAGGCCCATGCGTGGCTCTTCATCTCCAACCTCCTGGCGTACAAGCTCACCGGCGTCATGGCGACGGACCGGACCATGGCCGGGACCTCCCAGCTCACGGACCTGGAAACGGGAGACTTTTCCGAGCTTATCCTGAACCGCCTAGGCCTGCGCCGCGGCCTCTTCCCCCCCACGGTGGACGCGGGGGAGACCATCGGCGTTCTTACTCCGGAAGCGGCGGCGACCATGGGCATTCCCGCCCTGGCGGGCATCCCCGTCATTTCCGCGGGGCACGACACCCAGTTCGCCATCTTCGGTTCCGGAGCGGACAGGGACCAGCCGGTCCTTTCCTCCGGCACCTGGGAAATCCTGATGGCGCGCTCCGCGCAGGCCCGGCTGACACCGGAGGACTACGCGGACGGAGCCACGGCGGAATTCGACGCGGAACCGGGCCTTCTGAACCCCGGCCTGCAATGGCTCGGTTCCGGCATCATTGAATGGGTGAAAGCCACCTGCTTCCGCGGTGAATCCTACGATACCATGGATGCGGAAGCGGCCGCCATCCCCCCCGGCTGCGACGGCGTAACGATGGCTCCGGACTTCCTGGCTTCCGGGGACCGGAAAGGCTCCATCGGCGGCCTGGTGCTGGGCCGGACGCGCGGCCACATTTACCGCGCCGCCATGGAGGCGCTTGCCTGGCGGCTGAAATCCCGCCTGCGCCGCCTGGAATCCGTGGGCGGGTTCAAAAGCGAATTCCTCATCCTGGTGGGCGGCGGCGCCAGAAACAGCGTCTGGACCCAGATGCGCGCGGACATCCTCCGCATTCCCGTGAAGGTCTCTGAAGTATCTGAAAGTACCGTGCTGGGCGCATCCATGTTTGCCTTTGCGGGCGCCGGAGTGTACTCTACGCCGGAAGAAGCCAGGGACGCCTTCGGCATCACTTACCGGACGTACCTGCCGGGTCCCCAGGAAACCGCCTACGAAAAGCTCAACCACTAACACGTAACTATATATGTCAGAAGACTGGTCAATCTCCCCTCCCCTCCCGGACAAGGTGTTCCCGTGGGAAAAATACAACCCCGTCACGCGGGAGGAAGTGAACGAATTCTTCCATTCCCCTGAAATCCTGGTTATCAAGGAACGCATGTGCGACATAGGCCGCCGCCTGTGGAACCGCGAATATGTGGACGGCAACGGGGGCAACATTTCCGTGCGCGTGGCGCAGAACCTGCTGCTCTGCTCCCCCACCCTGTGCTCCAAGGGCTTCATGACCGTGGAAGACATCTGCCTGGTGGACATGGACGCGCGCCAGAAGGCGGGCATACGCCCCTCCACCAGTGAGGTGAAAACGCACATCGCCATGATGAAATCCGTGGGCGTCAACTCCTGCATCCACGCCCATCCCCCGCACTGCAACGCCTTCCTGTTCGCCGGGCAGGTTCCCCCCTCCGGCATCAATCCGGAAGCGGATATCTTCCTGGGCCACATCCCGCTGGCCCCCTACGGCACGCCCGGCTCTCTGGAGACGGCACAAGCTGTAGCGGAAGCGGCCAAACAATCCACCGTGGTCTTCATGGAAAACCACGGCGTGATCGCCGGAGCCCGCGACGTGGAAGAAGCGGAATGGTTCATGGAAAACGCGGACGCCTACTGCCGCATGGTGCTGATGGCCGGGCTGCACAAGGCCCCCCTGAACCAGGTGGGACCGGAAGGCGTGGCGGACTTCCTCGCCATCCGCAAATCCATCGGCTACGCCGTGCCGGACAACCAGCCCCTGTACAACACGGAAACCTACGCCGGGTACAAGCTGGGCAAATCCGGCAGATAACCCCCCTCTCCAAGGGGGCGGCGGCTGATGCAGGCCAGCCGCCCCCTTTTTTCTCAACGCCCCCCTCCCTTGTGAAAAAATGATCAGCCTCCTTCCCCTATCCCTCGCCGCCCTTGTTTGCAGCCCGGCAGCCATCCCGCAATCTTCCGGGACCATTCCCGTCAGTGTGGAATATACCGGGGCCGGAAAAAGCACCCCTGATAAAAAAATGTCCTTGAGCATTACATGGACGTGCGGAACCGGCAAAGAACATCAAACCGCCTGGGAAACCACCTATGTCCACCCGGACGTGAGGGCCTGGCGCCTGCCTGGCCTCCGCATTCACAAGATCTTCCTGGAATCGGGGGAAAGCCGGATTGAGGAACTGTCCCTCATCTGGAAGAATCCTTCATCCAGCGGCGTTAGAACAGTCTATTCTTCCGTGGGAGGCGGAAACAGGGAACTATCCTTTGACTGGGTGGAAAAACCTTTTTCCAGGTAGTACGCACCCGGACTGTCCGTCTTTGTCCGTTTTTCTTCTATTGAACGCTCATGTTCATCGCCCATCTGCCTGCAGGCTATCTCCTGGCAAAAACCATCCGTTTACGCACACCGGGAAGGAAGGCCGTCATGACCGCCGCCCTGCTGGGGGCGATTGCCCCGGACCTGGACCTGTTTTATTTTTATACCCTGGACGGCCGCCAGCACCACCATCATTCCTACTGGACGCACTATCCTTCCGTCTGGTTCGCGCTGATGCTCCTCGCATGGGGAGCCAGCCGGATCAAACCATGGAGCACGGGCGGAACATGGCTGCTGATCTTTTCCATGAGCGGCTTCCTGCACCTCCTTCTGGACTGCATCGTGGGAGACATCCCTCTCCTGGCTCCGTGGTCCATGCGCTTTCACGCGCTGGCCACTGTCCAGGCGCAGTACCACCCCTGGTGGCTGAACTTCCTGCTGCACTGGTCTTTTTTTCTGGAATTGCTCATCATTGCCGTTTCCATCTGTATCATGGTTTCTGGCAGAAGGAAGACGGAATCTCCCTCAGGAAATCCATTTTCTACAGGAATCCATGATGAATGACGCTGGGACGCCTCTTCCTTTTCCGGAGGATGGGACAACGCGAAGCTCAACCGCACGGTCAACTACGGGGAAGGCAGCTACGGCACGCAGGGCAACACCAGCGGGTGGGGCTTTGGAGCGATGTATGAACTGACCTACGACGTGTACCTCAACGAA